>OIFX01000020.1_pt1 | contig 210055 bp, 190 predicted proteins | sample 1582151 | NCBI WGS metagenome assembly OIFX01 (sample SAMN07501068, study PRJEB24779) | human gut metagenome
TTTTATTCAGTTTTTATCAATATCATTACTTATATTTTCTTTGTTTCACCTCTTGACTTTTAATAGTTAGTCTTTCTATATTGTACTATATTTATGTTGTTTAATTGTGGCTCAAATACGCATTTATAAATTTATCCAAATCGCCATCCAACACATCTTGCACTTGTGAGCTTTCGCAGTTTGTTCTGTGATCTTTTACCAGTGTGTATGGTTGGAAGACGTAGGATCTGATTTGTGAGCCCCACGCTATTTGGTTGTATTTTCCTTGGATGTCTTCGATTTTTTCACGCTTTTCTTCTTCTTTTATCATGATAAGCTTGGCGATAAGCATATCCATGGCATATTTTCTGTTCGCGATTTGCGATCTTTCTGTTTGACATTGTACTGTAACTCCAGTTGGAATGTGCGTGATTCTAACTGCGGAGTCTGTCATGTTTACGTGTTGTCCACCAGCTCCCGATGCTCTGTATGTGTCGATTTTCAAATCTTTGTCGTCGATTTGAATGTCGTGATTGTCCTTGATTTCTGGGAATACGTCCACCGATGCAAATGATGTGTGGCGGCGTTTTTGTTGGTCAAACGGAGAAATTCTGACAAGTCTGTGGACTCCTTTTTCGCTTTTCAAAAATCCATACGCGTTGATTCCTTGAACAATTAACGATACGGATTTGATGCCACCTTCTGTGTCTTGGTTGTAGTCGGTGATTTTGTAGGAATATTTCTTGTCTGCAATCCACCTCGTGTACATTCTCAGTAACATTTCCGCCCAATCTTGCGCTTCGGTCCCACCTGCACCTGCATGAATGGACATTATCGCATTATTTCTGTCGTATTCTCCCACCAAGAGTGTTTTAATTTTGAATTCGTCGACATTTTTCTCCAAATTTTTGAGCGTCTTGGAGATTTCTTTCTCGTATTCTTCGGTGTTGTCTTCCTTGCTGATTTCGAGCATCATTTTGACTTCTTCGATTTTTTCTTCAATTTCGTCGTAATTTTCGACATCGTCTTTTACGGAATTTAATTCGTCAAATATTTCTTGTGCCTTGTCGCTGTCGTCCCAAAATCCCGCCTTCAATGTTTCTTGTTGCAATTCATCTAATTTTTTTCTTAAATTGTCTAAGTCAAAGAGACTCCTTTATTTCTTTTAGATTTTGAGATAAATTTTCTATTTTTTCGTTAATTAAAAATACGTCCATTTTTATCCTCCAATTGCATATATTTTTTGAACAAAAAAGGAGGATTTCTCCTCCTTTGTGTTTGTATTTGTTTTTATTTATTATCTGTTTTTGCCACAGCAGTTTTTGTATTTCTTACCACTTCCGCATGGACATGGATCGTTTCTACCGATTTTCTTACCTTTAACTACTGGTTTGTTAATTTCTTCTTCTCCACCTGTTGCTGATGTTTCGTGAGCTACTTGTTTTCTTTCGATTTCTTCAACTGGTTGAACGTTGAACATTCCTCTAACTGTGTCTTCTTTGATAGAGTGGTTCATATCTTCAAACATTTCGAAACCTTCGTTGTTGTAAGCTCTTACTGGGTCTTGTTGACCGAATGCTCTTAGGCCAATACCTTGACGCAATTGATCCATCGCATCAATGTGATCCATCCATTTTCTATCTACAACCATAAGAAGAATTACACGTTCGATTTCTCTGAATTTTTCTTTGCCGATGGCTTCTTCTTTTGCATTGTAAACTTCCAATGCTTTTTGAATTACATAATCTGTGAAAGTTTTCTTGTTGTAGCTGTTGAGTCTTGTAAGATCCAAAGTTCCTTCTGGAATGAATGTGTTAAGGTAAGTCATCAATGCTTCCATTTCCCAATTTTCTGATTTAGGATCTTGGCAATATGTGTCGATAGCATTTGAAATGATGTCCTTGATCATAGCAACGATAGATTCGTGCATGTCTTCACCGTCAAGTACTTTATCTCTTTCAGTATAAATTACTTTACGTTGTGCATTCATAACGTCGTCGTATTTCAATACGTTCTTTCTGATACCAAAGTTATTGGATTCAACTTTTGTTTGCGCTCTTTCGATTGCCTTAGTAATTGTTCTAAATTCCATTGGTTCGTCTTCTGGGAACTTGCCAGATTCAGCGTATTTTTGGATAGTTTCTCCACCGAACAATCTCATTAAGTTGTCTCCCAATGATACGAAAAATCTTGATCTACCAGGGTCACCTTGACGGCCAGAACGACCACGCAATTGGTTGTCGATACGACGTGATTCGTGACGTTCCGTACCGATAATATATAATCCTCCGACTTCAAGAACTTTTTTCTTGTTTTCGTCAGTCATTTTCTTGTATTTTTTGTGCAATTCGTTGTATACATTTCTTGCTGCAACTAATTCTTCATCTGTGCTTGGTAAGAATGAATCCAAACTTTCGATTACATAATCTCCGTAACCTTGTTTTTTCATGTCGTGTTTTGCCATGAAATCTGGGTTACCGCCTAAAAGAATGTCGGTACCACGGCCGGCCATGTTTGTCGCGATAGTAACCTTGTCAAACATACCTGCTTGTGCTACGATTTCTGCTTCACGTTCGTGTTGCTTAGCGTTCAATACGTCGTGTTTGATTCCATTTTTCTTCAACAAGTTGGACAACTTTTCTGAAACTTCAATTGAAATTGTACCAACTAGAATTGGTTGACCAGTCTTGTGAATTTCTTTTATTTCTTCAACGATTGCGTTGAATTTTGCATTTTCGTTGATGTAAACTCTGTCTTGTTCGTCAACTCTGGCTACTGGTTTGTTAGTAGGAATTTCAACAACGTCCATCTTGTAGATTTCGTTGAATTCTGCTTCTTCAGTCTTGGCAGTACCAGTCATACCACTTAATTTGTTGTACATTCTGAAGTAATTTTGGAATGTAACTGTTGCCAAAGTTTTGGATTCGCTCTTAACTTCAACACCTTCTTTTGCTTCGATAGCTTGGTGAAGACCATCAGAATATCTTCTACCTTCCATGATACGACCAGTAAATTCATCAACGATAAGAATTTCATCGTCTTTTACTACGTAATCAATATCACGTTTCATCGTATTGTTAGCCTTCAAAGCTTGGTTGATGTGGTGAGCTAATTCCATGTTGTTAGGATCAGACAAGTTTTCTACGCCGAAATATTCTTCAGCTTTTCTAGTACCAACTTCTGTAAGACTGGCAGTTTTTCTCTTTTCGTCAACCAAGAAATCAACAGTTTCATCCTTGAATTCACGATCGAAAATATCTGGCTTGTCTTCTTCTGGATCCATAATACGTCCAGTCAAACCATTAGCAAACATATTTGCTCTCATGTACATATCTGTAGATTCGTCGCCTTGACCAGAAATAATAAGTGGAGTTCTAGCTTCATCTATTAAGATAGAGTCAACTTCGTCCACGATTGCAAAGTTAAGGCCTCTTTGAACCTTGTCTTTTTTGTAAATAACCATGTTGTCACGCAAATAATCGAAACCGTATTGGTTATTAGTACCGTAAGTAATATCACAAGCGTAGTTTTCACGTCTTTCATCATTGTCCAAACCATAAACGATAACGCCTACAGTTAATCCCAAAAATTCGTGAACCTTTCCCATCCATTCCTTATCTCTCTTTGCAAGATAATCATTGACAGTAACCACGTGAACGCCCTTTCCACTAAGCGCATTCAAATATGCAGGTAAAGTTGCAACCAAAGTTTTACCTTCACCAGTTTTCATTTCTGCAATTCTACCTTGGTGCAAAACAATACCACCGATTAATTGCACACGATATTGTTTCATACCCAAAACTCTGTAGCTGGCTTCTCTAACTACAGCAAATGCTTCTGGTAAAATATCGTCCAAAGTTTCTCCGTTTTTTAATCTTTCCTTGAATTCAACAGTTTTATGCTTTAATTCATCATCTGATAATTGTTGCATAGACTTATCATATGATTCAATTTTTTTAATAATTGGTTCTATTTTCTTTAGCTCTTTTTTATTAGCTGAGCCAAAAATAGATTCAAATACTCCCATATAAATCTCCTTACTTTAATATATATAAATACTACCCTCTATTTTAACATTAAAATACATCATTTACAACAAAAACATCAACTTTTAAAGGAAATTACTTATAAAATTTTCCAATAAATTACAGACCATATAATTTTGGGTGAAATTTACTCCTCTCCCCCGTTTAATTTAAAATCCACTCCGCAATCATCAGTCCTGCGAAACCTTTAAGCAAACGATCGAGCTGAAAATCATCATAGAAAATTTAATGTTTCTTGTGAGCGACGCTTCGAACAAGAAAATCTTCACTTCATTTTCCTACACAGAAGATTTTCGAAGTGAGGCTGAGCGAATGAGATCATTAAATTTTCCCCAAGATATTCATACTAGATATTTGCTTTCAATGCTTTTCGCAAATAAAAAAAGCCCACATACTAAGATGACCTATAAAGTTACAGATGGACTGAGGGGTAGAAAAATTCATAATTTTGTGTTATTATAACGCTATATTTTTGAGATATTTAAGAGAAGGAGATGCAACATGAGATTTCCAGAAGAAATTAAAAGAATCAGACAGAGATGTTTTTTAACACAGCAGGACTTTGCCAAAGAAGTACAGGTGGCATTTTCTACTGTTAATAGATGGGAAGGCGGTAAAGCAAAGCCTAACCTTATTGCGATGAAGAATATAAAGGAGTTTTGCCTTAAGAATGATATCGACTACGCAAGTGTTGAAGAGGCATGGCTTGACTTTAAGTCGGAGAGAAAATCGAAATGATTAATATAAGAAAACTTGAAACAGAATTATGGGAATCTGCAGATTTATTACGTGCGGGTTCAAAATTGACATCAAATCAATATTGTATGCCTGTGCTTGGACTTATTTTCCTACGTTACGCATATAGCAGATACAAGACGGTTGAAGCAGAAATCTTAAAAGGACGCCCATCTCGTGGTGGTCGAGTTATACCTGTTGAAGCAAGTGACTTTGTAGCTAAAAGTGCATTATATCTTCCAAAGGAAGCACAGTATGATTACTTATTAAATCTTCCTGAAGACATTTCATTTGCCGGACTTATTAATAAAGATGGTCACAACATGAATAGTTTAGGTGAAGTGGTCAACAATGCCATGCAGCTCATCGAAGATCAGAGTGAACAGTTAGTCGGTGTACTGCCTAAAACTTATACAGATTTTTCTGATGAGATTTTATCAGAACTTCTTCGTATCTTTAATAATTCCGCTCTTGATGAAGTCGGTGGAGATATTATCGGAAGAATCTATGAATATTTCTTAAATAAATTTGCAAAGAACATCGCATCAGATGATGGCGTTTTCTTTACGCCTAAGTCTCTCGTAAAGATGATTGTTAATATTATTGAACCTACAAGTGGTGTATTACTCGACCCGGCTTGTGGCTCTGGTGGTATGTTCATTCAATCAGGTGATTTTGTAAATGCAGCTGGAATGAACGCCAATAGCACTATGACTTTCTATGGTCAGGAAAAGGTTGAATATAATGCTCAGCTTTGCCTTATGAACATGGCAGTTCATGGTCTTACTGGTGTTATCAAATCCGGTGATGAAGCAAATAGCTTTTATCATGATGCCCACAATCTTGATGGCTGTTGCGATTATGTAATGGCAAACCCTCCTTTCAATGTTGATAAGGTAAAAGCTGAATCATGTGAAAGCGCAAAACGTCTGCCTTTCGGTATGCCAAGTATAAATAAGAATAAAGAAGTTGGTAATGGTAACTACTTATGGATTTCATATTTCTACAGTTACCTTAACGAAACAGGACGTGCTGGCTTTGTAATGGCTTCTTCTTCCACAGATAGCCAAGGCAAGGATAAAGATATTAGAGAAAGCCTTGTTAAAACAGGTCACGTAGATGCGATGATTAGTGTCGGTAATAATTTCTTCTACACCAAGTCATTGCCTTGTTCTCTTTGGTTCTTTGATAAGGGAAAGTCAGATGCTATCAAGGATAAGGTTCTTTTCATTGATGCAAGAAATTATTATACAGTAGTTGACCGTACCCTTAACGAATGGACCGATTGGCAACTTAAAAACATGAATGCTATTGTTTGGCTTTATCGTGGAGAGATTGATAAATACTCTGCTCTTCTTAACGAGTATCGCTACGCACTTGATAGTGATAAGCCTTTTGCAGAACAGGTGCATGAGTTATCAGAGAAAGCAAAAGCACTACGTTCAGAAGCAAAGAAAGCTGTCGAATCAGCTAAAAAGCGTGAAAAGAAAAAAACACAGGAAGCTTATGATATTAAAATCGCAGAACTTACCGAAGTTCTCACGGTAGCCAAGGAAGCTAATTGGCTTTATGAGAAATTTGGTGAAGGCGTATATGCCGATATACTTGGTTTATGTAAGCTTGCTACCATTTCTGAAATCGAAGAAAAAGGCTGGTCACTTACTCCGGGAGCATATGTCGGTGTTGCTCCTATCGAAGATGATGGCGTGGACTTTGAAGAACGCATGACAGAAATCCACAAAGAACTTCTTTCTCTACAAGCAGAATCAAACGACTTGATGGATTCCATCTCACAAAATATGAAGGAGATGGGATTATGAGTTGGGAAAGTAGTACATTATCAGAAATATCTCTAATTGGCGATGGAGCACATGCGGCACTTAAAAGAGTCGATTCTGGAATACCATATCTGACAGCAAAGAACATTACCAAATCAGGCGTTGACTACTCGAATATGGATTATATTTCCGAAGAGAATTATAACAAACATTTCAAGGAGAAATCTAACGCATTAACACAGCCTAAAACAGATGATATTTTATACAGCATTATTGGAAGTATTGGTGGTGTATATGTAGTTAGAGATGAGAAAATCGGAATCTCAAGTAGTGTTGCAATCTTTAGAGCAGATCGTGAAAAAATACTACCTCATTACTTGGCATACTTCCTTAAAAGTCCATCGTTTGATGCACAGGTTCAGGCTATTAAAGGTGGAGTTGCACAAGGTTTTATGTATCTCGGTAAATTAGGGATGGTTAATATTACATATCCTGAGGATAAAGAATATCAAAAAAGAATTGTAGATGTTCTTTCCGCTTACGACTCCCTCATAGAAAACAACCAAAAACAAATTAAACTTCTCGAAGAAGCAGCCCAGAGGCTTTACAAGGAATGGTTTGTTGATTTGCATTTTCCAGGATATGAAGATGTGGAGCTTGTTAATGGTGTGCCTAAAGGATGGACATATAAACGAGTTGAAGAATTTGGTGAGGTTATAACAGGAAAAACACCTTCTACATCGAAAACAGAATACTATGGCGGAAACATTCCATTTGTTACAATTCCAGATATGCATGGAAAAGTGTTTCCTTTAGTAACACAAAAGACTTTAACTAAAGTTGGTGCAGATACTCAAAAGAATAAGTATTTACCTGCAAATACTGTTATAGTTTCATGCATTGCAACGGTAGGTTTAGTGAATATAGCAGTTGAGCCTTGCCAAACCAATCAGCAGATTAATTCTGTTATTTTACTTAATGATAATGACCTTTATTTTTTTATGAATCCATGGAAAGAATTAAAGCATTACTTGATGGCGTAGGCAGCAATGGTGCAACGATGACAAATGTAAATAAAACCAAGTTCAGCAGTATCAAGGTTCTATATCCTACAGAAGATTTGGTTATAAGATATAATGAATTTTGCAAACCTATTTTTGATAAGATATTGGTGCTATCAAAAGGAATACTTTTATCTAAACAAGCCCGTGACCGTTTATTACCTAAACTGATGAGCGGAAAAATTGAGGTATAAGAACCATAAAAGGCCGAGATGTTTTCGGTTAGTTAAGTAAATCTGACTATCAAAATGGTTCAGAGTGTATTTTATTAGAGAAAAATTAAGAATTGAAGGAGTGAATTGATTTATGGCGAAGGATTTAACCAATTCGAGATTGGATAGACAAAATATCCTGAATAACGAAATAGCTGTTGCTGAAATTCAAGAAAAATCTGGCATAGATGGTATAGTGTGGGACGGAAAGGCTTATGTTACTCGTGATATGACAGCTTCTTATTTTGATGTTGATATTCGCACCATAAGCAGATATTTGGAACAAAATTCTGAAGAACTGGAACAAAACGGATATTCTGTTTTGAAAGGTAGTAAGTTAAAATCATTCAGAACTGCAGCAAAAGAAAATGGTAAGGACATTTATGTCCCTACCAAAACAACTGTGCTTGGTGTCTTTGACTTTAGAGCATTTTTAAATATGGCAATGCTTTTGTCTGAAAGTGAAAAAGCACGTGCTTTGCGTCAGTTAATGCTGGATATTGTAATTGATCTTATTAACAAAAAGACGGGGGGTGGTACAAAATATATCAATCAAAGAGACCAAAATTATCTCGGCTCTTCATTGCAGGAAGAAAACTACCGTAGGAAATTTACAGATGTATTGAGGGATTGCGTGGTTGATAATAGATATAAGTATGCACATTTTACAGATATAATATATGTGAGTATTTTTAAGGAAAAAGCTAAAGAATATAAGAAAATCCTTGATTTAAAGGCAAATGATAAAGTCAGAGATACTTTTTACAGTGAAATTCTTGATATTATAGCAGCTTATGAGAATGGCTTGGCAGCTGAAATTAAATCAGAGTATGAAAGAGTCGGTCACGAATTATCTTTTAAAGAAGTAGAAGATTTATTCAAAAAATTCGAAAATATGGCACTCTGGAAACCACTTATTCAACGCGGAAGAGTGAAAATGGCTAGTCGTGACATGGCATTAAGAGACGCGTTCCACTATCAACTGTCAGAATATATTCAACCGCTTGATCAGGATGAATATCAGAAGTTTCTAGGAGTTGCCGGAGATGAGCTGGAGAAATTGATGCTAGAAAATAAAGAGGTGCTAAAACGTCTTAAGGAGCGTGATTAAATGAATGATGGGATTATTTATTTAACGCTTGACCAGGCGAAAATTATACACAACAAAACAATACAATACAGCGGAGGTGGGACTTATGAGGCGTTAGATGTCGGGAAATTAGATAGTGTTCTACAACATATTCAAAATGATGATTACTACCCAAGTTTTGTTGACAAGCTAACACATTTATTTTTTTGTACCTGTCAGTTTCATTGCTTTGCTGACGGTAATAAGCGTTTGGCAATTACTTTGTCAGTGCAATTTCTTTTGCTTAATGGGTATATGGGAATTGCTAAAAATTTCATGGTCATCACTGAGAATATCAGCTATCATGTGGCGGCAGAAAAAATTGACAAAGAGTTATTGCATAAAATTATGACTGCAATAATGGATGGTACATATGACCGTGACGAAGTACTGAAACTCGAAATTCTAAATGCAATTGACGGTTAGGAGGTGCCAAATAATGAGCTATGATTATTCAGAGAATATCCTTGTTCAGGAAAGTGCAGGTAATTTTCTGCGTGACGAATTAGGATGGGATGTTCAGTTCGCTTATAATACTGAAGTGCTAGGTAAAAATGGCACTTTCGGTCTAGAAAGCTACAAAGATATTTTGCTTTCTCGCTATTTTAAAGAGGCGCTTATAAAGAATAATCCCTGGATAAATGAAAATCAGATTATTGAGGCACAACAGGTTTTAGAAAAGAGATTGTCTACTTCTTCACTATTACAGGTGAATGAGGAAAAATATTTTTTAATTCGTGATGGTATTCCGGTTACTGTTAAAAAGCCAAATGGACAAACTGAAACCAAAAAGGCTGCAGTTATTGATTTTCAGAACCCAAGCAATAATTATTTCCTTGCAATAAAGGAATTAAAAATCCACGGAGATTTATATCGTAGAAGAACTGACATCGTAGGCTTCATTAATGGTATTCCCATTCTTTTTGTAGAACTTAAGAAGAATACTGTGGATGTTCAAAATGCCTATGAAGATAATTACACCGATTATCTGGATACCATTCCTCACCTGTTCTATTACAATGCATTCCTTATGCTTTCTAACGGAACAGAAGCTAAAGTTGGCACGCTTGGTAGCAAGTTTGAATTCTTTCACGAATGGAAGCGACTTGCCGAAGAGGATCAAGGAAGTGTTGCTATTGAAACAATGCTCCGTGGTATCTGCAAGAAAGAGAATTTCCTTGATTTATTTGAGAACTTTATCTTATTTGACCACTCTGATGGTCACACTGCAAAGATACTCGCTCGTAACCACCAGTATCTTGGTGTAAACGAAGCTATGAAAGCTTATTCTGCTAGGAAGCTTAATGATGGTAAGCTAGGTGTGTTCTGGCATACACAGGGCTCTGGCAAAAGTTACTCAATGGTATTCTTTGCAAAAAAGGTTCGCAGAAAGATGGAAGGTACACCAACCTTTGTTATTCTTACAGACCGTGACGAACTTAACACACAGATAAGTGATACTTTCGAGAACTGTGGTCTTCTTGGTAAAGATATAAAGGCTTCTCAATTTATTGCTACAAGTGGTGATGACCTCGTTAAAAAACTGCAAGGAAATCCAAGCTTTATATTTACTCTTATTCAGAAGTTTAATAAGCCAAATGAAAAGCCTATATATCCTGATCACGATATTATTATTATGTCGGACGAAGCACATCGTAGCCAGTATGGTATTTTCGCTGATAATATGATGAAGTTATTGCCTACTGCTGCACGTATTGGATTTACAGGTACACCATTACTTTCAAGTGATAATATCACTGCTCGTACTTTTGGTGGCTATGTATCGGTCTATGACTTCAAGAGAGCCGTTGAAGATGGTGCTACTGTACCACTTTACTATGAGAACCGTGGAGAAAAGATTGTTAATTTACACAATCCTGAAATCACGAACCAAATTCTTGACGCTATCGAGAATGCTGACCTTGATGTTGACCAACAGGATAAGCTTGAAGCCGAATTTGCCAAAGAGATACACCTACTCACAGCCGAGCCTAGATTAAAATCTATTGCGCAAGATTTTGTGAACCACTACTCTGATTTATGGGCAAGCGGAAAGGCTATGTTTGTGTGCTTAAACAAGGTTACTTGCGTCCGTATGTATAATTATGTTCAGGAATATTGGAAAGCAGAAATAAAAACCATAAAGCTAAGCTTGAAATATGCTAGTCAACAAGAGAGTATTGAACTTGAAAGAAAAATCAAATGGATGCAAGAGACTGAAATGGCTGTTGTAATCAGTCAGGAACAAAACGAAATCCAAACATTTAAAAAATGGGGTTTAGATATAAAGACTCACCGTAGCAAGATGGAAAAGCGTGACTTAGATAAAGAATTTAAGGATTCAAAAAATCCCCTTCGTATTGTATTTGTTTGTGCAATGTGGCTTACAGGCTTTGATGTTAAATGCCTTTCATGCTTATATCTCGATAAGCCATTAAAGGCTCATACTCTTATGCAGGCCATAGCCCGTGCCAACCGTGTATGCGAAGGCAAGAGCAATGGTTTGATTATAGATTATATTGGAATTGTAAAAGCTTTAAGAAAGGCTCTTGCAGACTATACTGCTAATGTGAGCGGAAATGAAGGCTCAGACCCTACGATAAATAAGGACGAACTTATTGTTCGTATTATTGAAACTATAGGTAAAGCAGATGAATTTTTGAATGAGAATAATTTTGATTTGGAAATGCTTATCAATGCTTATGATTTTATGAAGTTATCATACCTCCAGGAAGCAGCTAATGCAGTATGCGGCTCAATTGAGGATAAAAAAACATTTACAACATATGCATCTGAATTGAATCGTCTAATGAAATATACTGACAGAGATGATATCACTGGTCACGCTCGTAAGAAGTATGAAGCTATTTCCGCCATATATGCTGAACTTCAGAAAAAGCGTAAGCACATCAATACCACTGATCTAATGATTGAAATTAATGAAATTATAAGTGAGTACGTTGAGATTGAACATCCCCCTACTATGGTGCGTGAACAATCACGCAGATTTGACATCAGTGCAATTGATTTCGATCTTCTTCGAAAAGAATTTTCAAAGGTTAAGAAAAAGAACCTTGTTTTAAATGATTTAGAAGAAGTTATTCAGCATAAGCTTGATAGTATGCTTTTTGCTAACCCTGATCGAATTAACTACTACGAACGCTATCAGCAAATTATTGATGATTACAATAGTGAAAAGGACAGAGCCACAATTGAGAAGACTTTCATGGAATTGATGGATTTGGCTAATAAAATGAGCCAAGAAGAACAACGATATGTACGTGAAGGCTTTACAAGTGATGAAGAACTTTCTCTTTATGATATGTTGTTCCGTGATGATTTGAGCAAAACGGACATCAAGAAACTTAAAGAAGTTGCAGCATCACTACTACAGAAAATAAAAATGAAAATTGCTGAATTTGACCATTGGACAGATAAGCAAGAAACAAAAGCGGCTATTGATAATCTTATCCGTGATACCCTTTGGGCAGAATTGCCTGAGTGCTACGATGAGGTTAGCATCTCTATGTATCGTCAGCAGATATATGAGTATGTATATACTCGATACAGAACAATTGCTTAATAAGGACGGTGAGAAATTAATGAATAACCTTTTTTCTTTATTAAGAAACAAAGAAATTATCGCTATTCTTGATGGTGACACTAAATATGGTGATTATGAATTCGATGATTGTACAACTATAAAAATATCAATGCCCTATCTATCCGGATCAGATTTGTGTGCTCTGTCCACTTTATTCGGTCTTCCTGCAACATATTCTTGGAATGGTGGAGCATTAAGTAGATGGCAATACCTAGATAATTTACTTGAATATTGTATTGAGAATAATAAGTGTTCTAGTCTATTAGCTTATATGTTTTCATTAAAACAATTCTCAAAAATGTTGAATGGGCATAGTGCGAATGAGATAAATGATGCACATAAAACAATCGTATCCACAGTTATTGAGAAAATAAATGGTTTACTGTTATTTGGTGAAAATGAACTCGTTATTGTCGGAAATAACTATGTGATCCATCCAATAGGCAATAAAGTCGAAATAGTTGTTCCGGCAATAAAAACTATAGATAGAGAATATATCAAAAGTATCTCTTCACGAGCTATGAGGGATATCGAACAAAATGATTTCGATAGTGCAATAACAAAATCAAGAACCTTATTAGAAGAGACATTTTATTATGTAATAGAAAAGAAAAATGAGAAGCCTTCTGATAGCGGTGACATTGGAAAACTGTATAAGCAAGTTAGAACTCTCTATAACATGCATACGGATGCTAACACCGATAGAAGGATTAATACCCTACTTTCTGGATTAAATAACATTGTATCTTCAATAGCAGAAATGAGAAATAAGGATAGTGATGCTCATGGGGTTGGTGCAAATAGGATTTCTATTAAAGAGCATCACGCTAGACTTTTTGTTAACACGTCCATGGCTATGGCTGACTTCATATTGTCTGTAGAAAAAGAAAGCAAATAATCTCACATACAATTTTGGTACTTGAGAATAACAAAACGACCACACAGGAGCTTTCATACTCTTGTATGGTCGTTATTTCTTTTTCTCATTGCTTGAAGACGTCACTCAAAAACTGTTTTTTCTTACAATCCCTAAGTGAATGCTCCTTTTGATAGCCCTTGTTTTATTAAAGAATTGAAAATCCTAATTCTTTTGAATCTTTGCAGAACGTCTTCACTGTGTCTAGTGAATATTCGTTCAAATCTTTTCCCATCAATGAAAGTTTCTTGATGATTGCAGGAGTACATGTGATGATGTCTACTCCCAATTCATTTGCTTGGTAAATGTTGAACACTTCTCTTGGAGATGCCCACAACAATTCGCAACCTTTTTTAGTTTTGCAAATTTCCAATGATTCTTTCATGATTGGCATTGGATCAACTCCTGTGTCTGCAATTCTTCCGGCAAATACTGAAACGATGCTTGGAACATTGTCAGTCAAGTTGTTTACCACTTCTCTTACTTGATCCACTGTGAAGATCGCTGTTACGTTAAGTTTGATTCCTTTTGAGCTAAGTTTTTTCAATAATGGAGCAGTTGATGTTCCATTGCTTGTAGTTACTGGAATTTTAACGTAAACATTGTCTCCCAATGATGAGATTTTGTCTGCTTCTTTTTCCATAGTTTCCAAATCATCAGCAAATACTTCAAATGATACTGGATATTCTGTAATTTCAGCTAGTACTTTCTTGGCAAATTCAACGTAATCAGTAATTCCAGCTTTTTTCATTAATGATGGATTAGTTGTGAATCCTGTTACTTTTTTTGATGCCAATGATTCTAGCATGTCTTCTAATACTGCACCGTCTGAGTAAATTTTTGTATTAATTTTATTCATTTATACCTCTTTCTCGTCTAGTTCAAATTATTCTTCGTTGTTGATTGCTGTGTTTTTCTTAGTGATAATTGAAGGAGCGATTAAAACTACTGCCAAAATAGCGATAATAATATAAACTCCGACACTACCCATAGCGTTTCCGATTTTTCCTAATAAAATTCCCAAAACTCCGAAGTCAAAATCTCCGAATGTTGTATTGTTGAATCCTAATTGTCCCAAAACTGGAAGCAAGAATGCTGGTAGGAATGCTAAGAATAATCCGTTGATGAATGAACCAACCATTGCTCCTCTTCTACCACCAGTTGCATTACCGTAAATACCAGCAGTTGCACCACAGAAGAAGTGAGGAACAAGTCCAGGAATAATCAATACTCCACCGACAGCTCCCAAAATAAACATACCGATTAATCCACCGACAAAACTACATGCAAATCCCAAGATAACTGCTGTTGGTGCGTATGGGAAAAATACTGCACAGTCAACTGCAGGAACAGAGTTTGGAATTAATTTCGTAGCGATACCTTCGAATGCAGGAATTAAATCTGCCAAGATCATTCTAACGCCGGCATATACTACTGCTACACCAACTGAGAAGTTCAATGCAGAGATGATTGCGAACAAGTATGGGTTTTGACCGTTAGCCATTTTGCCAACGAAATCTGGACCAGCTTTGATGCTTGCGATCAAATAGAACACAATCATTGTCAACGCTGTTGAAATTGTTGTGTTTCTCAAGAAACTCCATTTTTCTGGAATTTCGATGTCTTCAGTTGATTTGGAATCTTTTCCAACTAATGAACCGATAAACGCTGACAAATAATATCCCAATGAACCAAAGTGACCCATTGCGATTTCGTCACCGTCAGTAGCTTTTAATGTGTATTTTTGTCCGATTGCTGGAGAGATAGAACTCCAAGCTCCCAAGATAAATCCACCAGCTACTACCAATGCAACGCCTTTAAATCCGATTGCACCTAAAGTTGCTGATAATAGACATGCCATGAAGAAACTGTGGTGACCAGTTAAGAAAATATATTTGTATCTTGTAAATCTTGCTATTATTAAGTTAAAAATAAGTCCTACTAACAAAATTGACATTGTTTCTACGCCCAAAACTTTTTGCGCAACAGATGTGATAGCTTCGTTATTAGGAACAACACCAGTAATGTTGAATCCGTGTTGAATCATTTGACTCAATGGATCCAAGTTAGTTACGATAACATTTGCACCTGCAGCCAACATTAAATATCCTAAAATCGGACCTAATGTACCAGTCATTACCTTGTGAGCTGGTTTTCTAAGTGCGATCAGACCTACCATCGCGATAAGACCCATCAAAAACGCAGGTTCAGATAAAATATCCTTTATTACGTTTAAAAATCCCATAAATTCCTCCTAAATTTTTATTTGAATTCTTCTAATACTGGAACCAAATCTTCTTCGATTTTCTTTCTGTTAGTGTAGCTTTTTACAATCGCTACTTTTTGATCATCTGAAAAAATTGATTTAAATTCCTTAACAGTTACGAAAAGGTCAGCGCCCTTTCCTACAGCTGCGTTAGAATCACAAGATTCAACGTTCGCTTCAATTCCCATTTCCTTGCAAATAGCTTCCACCTTCATTTTCAAAAGAAGACTACTTCCAATTCCATTACCACATACAGTAACAATATTAATCATCATTTCCCTCCTCTAATTTTTTGTTAATAATATCCAACATTTCGTCTTCAGATTTTGCGTTTATAAGCTCATCTGTAATTTCATCTGAATCCAAAAGCACTGCCAATTGTTGAAGTGCCACAATGTGTGATGAAGAATCCACAGCTGCCAAGCAGAATAAAATTCTTACCCAGTTGTCCTCGTCTTCTTCTTCATTTCTAAAATTCACAGGCTCGTTGAGTTTGGTCAAACCAATCGCCATTTTGTTTACATTACCGTTTGGACGTGCGTGAGGAACTGCAATGTTCGGAGCAAGCACAATGTAAGGGCCCGCAGCCTCAACGCTTTTTATCATGTCTTCTACATATTGTTCGTTAATGTAATCATTCACCAACAAATTTTTTGCTGCAATTCTTATTGCATCCTTCCAATCATTTGCATGATCTTCAATTCTTATCAATTCTTTTTTTATTAAATCGCTCAAATTTTCACCTCTTTACAAAAAAATAATGGTTAACAAAAGTATTGTTAACCTTATTTTACCATATATTCACAATCTTATATATATCTACTTCAAAAAATTATACCAATTTAAAGGATTAAACTGCCAATTAAAATTATAACCGGCAAAGTCACCACCGAAAATATCGTCGACAAACACAAAGCCCTTGATGGAAAATCCGTAGATTTATTAAACATTAAACAGAAAAGCACGCTCACTCCTGCAATCGGAGCTGATGCCATCGCCAATGTTGCAATCTTTGCATCTGTATTCATCGGAATAATGAACAAAATCGCAATGTAAATCAAAGGAAACAAAATATTTCTGATAAAAGAAACTTCCCACGCCATTTTGTCTTTGTGAAAAGGCTCAGTGATGCTAACAAAATTTGCACCGATAATTATCATACTAAGAGGAGTATTCATACTAGCCAAATAATAAACAGGTTTTGTCACAACATTCGGCATTTTATAAATAACCCCGAAGAAAAACAAAACAAATCCCAAAACAGACGAAATAATACAAGGATTTTTCACAACTTTGTTCCATTGAATCTTGCCATTTCCAGTCATCTCGTACAAACCAATTCCATGACTCCACAACAATATATTGAACACTGCCAAATAAGGAATTGCAAAAAATGTTCCATCCGCACCAAGCAAAGCTTCAATCAAAGGAATTCCCATGAAACCACAATTGCTGTAAACCGATGCGAATTTGTATGTACTTATGTTTTCGTTCTTCGAAAATCTATCAAATTTGAACAAAAAATGAGAAATCAAAATAGATGAACCCATCAAAACCACCGCAGCAAAGGCAGTCATTGCAAAATTGTTCAATAGCACTGGTGTAACGGGTCTATTAAACGCGTTTATAATAACGCTTGATCCCACAACATACATTACAAACCCAGTCATTTCTCTGATAGTTTCTCTACTGAAAAATCCTGTTTTTGCAAAAATATAGCCCATCGCCATGAACACAAACATAATCAAAATCTGCTGCAACGTAACTAAAAAAATAAAAACCACTCCCTATATCTAATTATTTAATTATACCATCATTACAAGAATTTTCTAGTAGTATTTTAGGGAATTAATGTGTGAAATAAGTGATTGGAAAACTATCGACGAAATTTTCAGAATTCACTAAAGCAGAAAACTAGTTTTATTTAGAGTTTTGAAATTTTCTTAGCTGCAATGAAAAAAGCAGATTACCAAGTTTGCTAAGAATATCATACGGAGAAAATAATTATAAATTCAAGTGAAGTGAACCGTTAAAAAATCGCACTGTCTGAGCTTTAGCGAGTTTGCGATTTTAGGTTCACAAGCTTAGAGTTTATTTATTTTCGTAGTCTAGATATTCGTGCAAACTGGTTTTCTGATTCGTAAATTTTGAAACGGTCTATTCTTCTCCAATCAAAAAAGAGCATCCTTCGATGCTCCTATAATTTATTTTACTAATTTTTTAAGTGGTGTTTTCTTTAATGTCTCGATAAACACTTCATTTTTACCGAAGAACAAGATCATTGTGTAGCCTAGAACACTTATGAAGAATATTACAAGTAAGTTTATTGTGTAATGTGTGATAAATTTTGTGACTACAAACTTTGTCAAAATTATCCACAAAGCACCTGCCACTGCGTATTTCATTGTGTAGAATAATTTGTCCATTTCAAAGTAGAATTTCGCTTCTTTAAATTCAAATAAGCACACAAGAACTACTACTAACTCAGAAATCGCCGTAGTGACTGCTGCACCATTTTGTTGCCAAAGTGGTATGAAAATTAAGTTTAATCCCACATTTACAAACGCCGATATCGTCGTCGCTTTCAAATTCAGCGCTTCTTTTCCCAAAGGAACATTCATGCAAGTTGTGATTACTCCACCTGTTATTGCGAAAAATACTGACACTGCTAGAATTTGCAACGAAAGTGTGGCTGCAATAAATTTTTCTCCGGACAGGATATAGACGATATTTTTGGATAATACTCCAAGTCCTGTACACATTGGTATCATTAATAATAGCAAAAAGCTTGAAATTTCTGTCAACAAATGTCTAAATTCTGTCTTGTCATCCAATGTCGCTGCCTTGGATAGTCTAGGAATTGTAACCATGTAAATTGCACCAAGCATTTGCTTTACAACAGAATACACCCTCACACTTACAGTGTAAAGTCCAGTATAAAAAACTCCCGAAATCCAGCCAAGCATCGTCATGTCCGCGCTGACGTAAACCAAAACTGCGATACTATTTGAGAAGAAAAGCATAATAGGCTTCAAATGCCTTTTCAAATTTAATTTGAATGTCGGTTTCAAACTTACGTATCTTCTAACATGTAGCATATTCGAAACGCACACCAAACCATTTACGAAAACCGTAAGTCCTGCGTATCTTAAGTAATCTTCTTGTGTTTTTACTACGAAAAATAGTAAAATTACACCAATAGTTTGAATTATTATACTTCTGATTGTAATGTACAAATAATCCTCGTGGATTGCATTGACCCATTCAACTCCAAGTGTCGCAAAGATTATACTCAAACTTTGAATAAAAACAAGCATTGCCATGTCGCGCATTTTCGCAGAAACTACACAAAATATCAATAAACAAATGTAAGAAATCAACGTAGATAACAAGTTGATGGAGAAAACTTCCCTCGAAAATTGGTTGAGTTTCGTTCTGTTTTCTCTGTATTTGGAACCCTCTCTGACTGCGTAATTGGTAATTCCAAGCGATGCAATCAGCATAAATATTTTAATAATTGAATCTCCGTAACTTACCTTTCCCATGTTTGCTACTTGCAAAATTCTCGTAGCGTAAGGAAAAGTTATCAACGGGTAGACAACGCTCAGCCCAACTTTGATTAAATTAAGCATCGCGTTTAATTTTAGTGATTTTTGCTTTGCCAAGTTTTTCCTCTCCTATGTGCAAAATTAATACTTACTATATTGTATCATACATATTCATACAGATTATTACAACATTTCAAAATTTACAACAAAAAAATAACCGCCGGCTCAGAATAATGGCGATTATTTTCTAGGTATAACCTATATGGACTTTTCTGTAAACTATTATACCACATTTTTCAATAAAATGTTATAACATTTCAATAAAAGCACCAATTCTTGTATTTAATTGTCCGATATCCGATTTTGAATAATCAGTTTCCACAGCAATATATGGAACATTTTTCTTATCGTTGCAAAATCTCTTAATTGACAAACCTTCAACTTGGTATGGAGTGCAAGCTTGCAAATGCATGTCGATAACTCCGTCAACCTTGTATTCGTCGATTAATTTGTCCAACAATTTGAGCCTGTTTTCGTTTGGACTCACACAAGCGCAACCAATGTTCATGTATTTTCTAGCAATCGCATCAATCATGTCTGGATTGTCTACATCTACATTTTCATCAATAGCCTTAGCACCACCACAGTTTTCGTAACTAACCACAACCGCTCCGTTGTTTTCGACAGCTTCGATAACTTTTTCAGTCGCACCGCCGATAGGACAACCAGTAATCAAAATTCTTGGTTTGCCACTAATGTGCTTGTGTTCAGACATAACCTTCGCTTTTAATTCTTCAAGCATTTGTGGAATACTTTCCTTGTCGAAATCAAATTGCACACCATTTAAAACATGCCACAATTCTCCACCTGTGATTGGCAAATCATCAGCCTTCATAATAGAATAGAAATCTTTTACTGCAGATCTCTCCGCATTTTTTACATCAATTGCATGTTTCAACTTTTCTTCAGTGATTTCAACACCGAATAAATCTTCGATAGTTTTAATCATCTTTCTGATTTCTTCTTTCCACAAAATAAGACCTTGTTCAGTGTTCTTATTTGGAAGCTCCATTACATGAACAGGCTTGAATTCTCCCAAATATTCGTACATCTTCTTCTTGCCATCGCAAGTAGTTTCTCCGACAACCAAATCAGAAAAATAGAAAAATGGACACTTGTCAGTCAATGCAAAACCATAAGAAGACTTGATAAGTGGGCATAAGTTTTTCGGCAAATCCCTCTCAGCATCTTGAATAGTTTCATCACTTGTAGCGCACAAACTAACACAAGTAGCGCCAGCTGCAACAGCTAACTCTTGTGGAAAAAACGTACAAAAAATTCCTATAACAGGAATATCCTTATCCTTTATTTCTTTTACCTTCAAAAAAGCATTTTTACGACTATCTGCAAAATCGTTAAAAACCTCTGGTAATTTCTTCTTTAAATCGACCATCTAATCACCTCGTAACAAATAATATCATTTAAAATTAGATAATACAAAATGATAATCATTATTTATAGATTTTTTCTATAAATGACTTCTCTCGCCCTCTTCCATAGATGAATTGATGGAATAAAGAAGGAATTGTCTTAGATAGCTTCAGAATACACAAAGCAGAAAACCAGTTTGCACGAATATCCAGACTACGATACAGAAAACACAAAAACTCGTAAATCGCTCATCTGTCTACAAAAATTGAAAAATTCTAATCTCGAAATCCTAAAATTTGAAGCACGCTTCGCTTACTCGGTCAAATTTTAGACGGATTTCTTCGATTGAATTTAAAACAATTTTTTCCGAATGATTCGCTCCTTTACGATGTTTTTGGCTTTACAAGACATAGTTCTTAGCAAAACTGGTAATCTGCTTTTGATTTATGAATCTACATATGACAATTATTGTATTTCAGTGAAATAAAATAGACAACCGATACGGTTAGAATATCATACGGAAAAAATTGCAATAAATCCAAGCGAAGTGAAACGTTAAAAAATCGCACTGTCTGAGCGTTAGCGAGTTTGCGATTTTAGGTTCACAAGCTTAGAGTTTATTTATTTTCGTAGTCTAGATATTCGTGCAAATTGGTTTTCTGCTTCATATGTCCCTGTTAAGTGTAAATGTCCTACCTATTTATTTCTTCAATTCATCCAACACTTCGTTGACTGTTTCTTTTTCAGAATAAGGTGTCTTTTCGTTTCCTTTGAGCTTGATGAAGTTTTCTTGTCCTTTTCCCAAAAGTAAGACAAAATCTCCCTCATTTGCCATTTCTATCGCATGTTTAATGGCAGATTTTCTGTCTTTGATTCTGACATATTCGCCGTTTTCTTCTTCAATTCCACTGATGATATCATCGGCGATGTTTTCGTATGTGTCGAATTTCGGATCGTCTGTTGTGACAATCGAGAACACATTGTTTTCAGCTGAAATCTTTCCAACCTCGTGTCTGATTTCACTCGTTCTGTCGCCACTCATTCCATAAACTGCGATTTTTCGTTTGTCGTTTGGAACAGATTTGTAGATATTTTCGAATGCTTTTGGAGTGTGTGCAAAATCAATGACAATGTTTATTCCCATGTCATTTTTCACAAATTCAAATCGCGCCTCAACGCCTGTAAAACTTTCCAATGATTTGGCGATATCTTTAAGTTGATATCCCAATAAGTTCACCGCAACAATCGCAGCCACTGCATTGTAAACATCAAATAGCGCAAATCTGTTGAGTACAAATTTCACGTTTTTGATTTCGAAATGCATCTTGCCATCAATTAATTCTACATTTTCCGCCTTGAAATCTGATTCGTTTTCCAGCGAGAATGTGTATGCGTCTTCAAATCTCGCCTTCGCTTTTCTTCCGTATTCATCATCGACATTTGCGATTTTTTTCTTGGCATTTTCAAACAAAATCATCTTTGCATCGAAATAATTCTCCATATTTTTGTGAAAATCCATGTGCTCCATCGATAAATTGTTAAACACTGCCACATCGAAATCAATCCCGTCTAGTCTGTGCAAATACAATCCATGACTGGAACATTCCACAACAGCGTTGTCGATTTTTTTCTCCACAGAAAGCTTCAAAATCTTGTTTATTTCGCAAATTTCGGGAGTCGTGTTTGGCGTTTCGTATTTTTCTCCAGCGATAAAAGTTCCGTTTGTGCCAATGTTTGTGCATGGTGAATCCAAATTTTCCAAAATATGACTAATCATAGAAGCTGTCGTCGTTTTGCCATTTGTCCCAGTGACTCCAATCACGCGAAGTTTCTTAGATGGAAAATCACACACCACATTTGAAATTTGTGCAAGAGCAATCCTTGCATCTTTTACTTTGATGTAGTTTATGTCGTCAATTTCTGTAACATCTTCAGTAACCACAATTGTATTTGCGCCGTTTGCAATCGCCTTGTCAATGAATCGGTGTCCATCAAATTCCATCCCAGAAATCGCCACAAACACACCGCCTTTTTCGATTTTTCGTGAATCATTTGTCACATTTGTAATCTCGTTATCGTTGTTTTTCGTGTAATCTATATAATTAATTTTATCTAATATATCAGTCAAATTCATAATTTTCCCCTTTGGTTTTCATTTATATATTATTATATAACATCGGGCTACATATTTAAAAACAAAAAAACTGACCACCCAGCCTAGCTAAGTGATCAGCTACAAATTTTATTATTTCATAACAGATACTACGACTGCTATTGCACCGACTGCTATGATAAGTCCAAATACAAGACCTGCAACAATGCTTACGATCGCTGATTTCACACCAACTGCAAGCATTCTTTCGTCAGAAATTCTGTCGTAGAATACTGATGAGTAAAGCACAACTCCAACTACCATGCCTACAATTGAAGGAAGGATAGTTGTTGGAAGCACCATCATCAAAATATTAATCAACGCTTCAACTGCTACATACACTCCAAGTCTCGTATCCCTTTCAACAGGATTTGGAACTGGTGACATGTCTTTTTTAGTAAAGTGGAATATGATTCTGCACACTACAAAATAGAAAAGAACTGACACAGCCGAAATTATTATGGTGAAAGTTGTCACACTCAATCCAGATTTTGTGATTTGTTGCAATTGTTGTGCAGTTTCTGGGTGAAGCTTGTATTGCACAATTGATGCCACAAATGTGAACACTCCATACAACAAGAACAAAATTACGAATGCACCCTTTTTATTGAAATTTTCAATAAGTCCGTGAAGCAACGAGAAAACTTTTTGGCAAAAACCAGCATAACCCGAACTTTGTCTTTGAGTGTAGTCTTCAATGTGTTCTTCTTCATCATCTTGACCCTCAAAGAAAAAACTGTCGTCTGTTTTTTCGTAATGATCTTCTTTCTTATTAGAATAATTTTCTTCTTGTGAAGATTCGAAATAATTGCTATTTCTATCGGAATAACTGTCCTTATCTTCGCTGTAACCGTCTTTTACTTCTTCTTTTTCGTTAAAATAATTGCCGTCTTTTGTGTATTCATTGTCGTCATTTTCAAAGCCTTTGTAATCTCTATCGTCTGGCATATTCTCCTCCTATTATTTTTCGTTTTTCTCGTCTTGTTCCATCAAAACTTTCTTCCATTTTTCAAGTTGCGATTCCTCTTCTTTGGATAATTTCGGCGTGTGTGGATCCAATTGTTTGAACAAATCCAACATAACCTCACTCACAACCAATCTAGTGTACCATTTGTTATCCGCAGGAACCACATACCATGGAGCATAATCTGTCGAAGTATGCTCCAACATATCCTCGTATGCCCTGTGATAATCGTCCCAGTTTTCTCTTTCCAAGATGTCGCTTGCTGCGAACTTCCAATGTTTTTCTTCCAAATTAATCCTGTCCAAAAGTCTCTCTTTTTGTTCGTCCTTGGACACATGCAAGAAAAACTTCACAACCTTGATACCATTATTGTCCAAATATTTTTCAAACGCGTTGATATCTTCGAATCTTTTTTTCCAAAAATCGTCATCGTTTTTCTTATTAACCAAATTGTGAACCCTGGTTACCAGAACATCCTCGTAGTGCGATCTGTTGAAAATCCCAACCTCTCCATACGCTGGAGTAGACTTCGTAATTCTCCACAAATAATCGTGATCCAATTCTTCAGTTGAAGGTTGCTTGAAACTTGTAACCTTGCAGCCAGCAGGATTAAGCGCCGTAAACACTTTCTTCACCAAACTGTCCTTGCCAGCAGCATCCATCGCTTGAAGCACAACGAGAATTCCTCTTTTATTTTCAGCGTATAATTTTTCCTGAAATTCAAACATCTTTTCCAAATTTTGTGGCAGAATTTCTTCCTTCACTTCTTTTTTTGAATAAGAATCGTCTTTTTTCGTGCTGAATTTTTCCAAATCAACTTTTTTGTTAGGTTTTACCCTGTATTTTTTAATATCCATAATTTACTTCCTTTTTAATATCGTTATTATATATTTATCCAAATCGGGTAAAAATAAAACAATTTCATTCACTGAATTAATTATATCATTTGTTCAATTTTTCTTCAATAGTTTACTATCACGTTAGTATTGTGTAAACTTTATTTGACAATCACATATTTATATAATAAATTCATACTAACAGAAAGGGGATAATTCATGAAAATATCAATATTAAATTTAATACCAAGATTTGTAGATGAAACAACAAAACAATCAATCGATCGTGGATTGGAACTTGCAAAATGGGCTGAAGGACAAAAATTTGAAAGATATTGGGTTGCAGAACACCACAACTCCAAATCAATCTCATGCTCAGCAACAGATTTGATTATCGGATATATTTTAGAAAACACTCAAAGAATAAAAGTCGGAGCAGGCGGCGTAATGCTTCCAAACCATACACCATTTCAAGTAGCAGAAAGATATGGAACGCTCGAAACATTGTATCCAGAAAGAGTTGACTTGGGAATTGGAAGAGCTCCTGGAACAGACATCGACACAGCGAAATTAATTTATCGCGACACATACAAGGAAGATAATTTCAAAGAAACCATCAGAACACTTTTAAGCTATTTTGAAGAGGAAGCAGAAAATTTCAAAGTGCGTCCATACCCTGGAGTTGGCACACACGTTCCAGTGTATATCTTGGGAAGCTCCATGACATCTGCACACATTGCAGCACAATTGGGACTACCATACTCATTCGCAGGACATTTTTCACCAAACACAGTTGAAGTCGCACTCAAAATCTACCGCGAAGAATTCACACCATCGAAATATTTGGACAAACCATACGTAATGCTTGGAGTATCTGCCAACGCAGCTTACGAGAAAGACGCCGCAGAACACATCAAACAACAAGCAATCTCCATCTTCTTGCAAATCCAAAACAGAAACAACAGAGATGCATTCTTAAAAGCTGACCCTAACAACAGCCCCGAACTCACATCAATCGAAAAATTCATGATAAGAACAGCAAGAGGCCTTCGAATAGAAGGAGACGTGAATTCTGTAAAAGACCAATTCATGGAAATAAAACAAAAATACAACCCTGACGAAATCATCGCCGCATCCTACATTCCCGATTTCAAATTATTAAAAGAAAACTACGAAATCATACAAGATTTAGCATTGAATGATTAGAAGATTATTGAAAAACCATCTAGAAAATTCTGGATGGTTTTGTGTTGTAATAAAAAAAATCAGGAGATGACTCCTGAAATATGAAATAATTTAAGCAGTAAACCGTTCATACTAAAAAATCAAACCATCATGCACGAATATCTAGACTACAAAAATTGTTGTTTTCTAAATCTTCAAATCCTAAAATCGCAAGCACACTTCGTTTACGCGGTGCGATTTTGGACGGATTTGTTCGATTTGAAAACTAATCAATTTTTTCCGTATGATATTCTTAGCATGAACGGTTTGATTTTTATTACATCAAAAACTTTCAGGAAAAATCCTGAAAGCTTTACATAATCTCATCGATTGTTGGAATGGATTCTCCCGATCCTTTTCTCGTTACAGTTTTTGATGATACTTTTGTTGCAAATTCCATCGCTTCTTTGATTGATTTTTTTTGATCGAGCATGACTGCCATCGCTCCGATGTAGCTGTCTCCTGCTGAAGTTGTGTCAACGACGTCCGCTTTGATTGCTTCTTGTTTGATGTGTTCTGTTTTTGAAAAATACTCGGAGCCATTTTCACCCAATGTTATTATCACGGAGCCGACATTTTTATCAAGCAATTCACCTGCTGCATCTTTCAAATTATTTTTGCTAGAATATCTCAAAATTTCATTTTCATTAGGCACGAACAAGTCCACTTTGTCTAATATATCTTCCACTTCAAACTCACTTGGAGCAGGGTTTAATATCACGAAAACGCCCTTTTCCTTCGCTTTTTTAATCGCATATTCGTTGACTTCTTGTGGGATTTCCATTTGCAAAATCAAAATATCACATTCATCCAAAAGCTCGATGTTGTCGTCGATATCTTGAATTGAAATCGCATAATTTGCCCCATGATCCAAAACAATTTGGTTTTGACCAGTCTTGTCCACATTTATAAGCGCAGTTCCTGTATCGACATTCTTTTTGATGATGTTTGATGTGTCCACGCCGTATTCGTGCATATTTTTGAAAATAAAATCTGCATCCATATCATTTCCCACGCACGCAAGAAACTTCACATCTCCGCCAAGTTTTTGGCAGGCAATCGCTTGGTTTGCTCCCTTGCCACCGACAGATCTGCTTTTCGAAAGTGACGAAATTGTTTCTCCTGGTTTTGGGAAATTTTCCAAATTATATGTAGTGTCTACATTCACGCTTCCTATAACTAAAATTGCCATAAATCTCTCCTCATTTCATAAAAACAATTAGAATTTTTCATAATAATCTATATTATATTATACAATACAAATCTGATTTTGTAATTCAAATAAAAAACAATGTGACTGGATAAAAAAGCCACAATAATTCATCAAATTTGTGAATTAATATTTTTCAAATGGGTATATTATTAAATAAGAAATATTAATAGGAGGAGACTATGGACGATAAGAAACAAGATTTCAAACAAAATCTCAAAAGTTATGTATCAGATGAAGATATTGCTAATTCTGACAATTACTTCCAATCAAACCCTGTAGAAGGTGTGGGTGATGTGAACAATGTTTCAGATACACCTCAGTCACAAGAATCTACAAAATCTACGGATGATGTATTTGAAGAAATCAACCAAAAATACACTCAAAAAGAAAGAAAAGAAGACAACGAAGAATACGAGAACTACAAGCAAAACGATTCACCAGATTGGTATTTGAAATGTGTAAAATTCATCAATCAATATTCCAAGAAAATCTACGATTTTTACACATCGACAAAGCACGGAATTATTTATTCATTTTTAACATCAGGATTAATCGCTGCGTTGACTAGCGCTATTTGGGCTAGTGTTACAACAAAAGGTTCTCTTGGAGAATTGACGAAAGTTTTCCACACACCTACAATCTCAATTATAACTTTGATTACGGTGCCTCTAATCAACTACGTGATGACAAGATTAATCTACATGTTTACGAAAAGTTATATGAGACCAACTCCACCTGCTTGCACAAGAGATGTCAAGGGAGGCGTGTTCTCGATAATCAATGGCCTATTCATGTTCATACTTACACCACTTGGATTTATAGGAAGCATAATTGGATGTTTCACAGGAATGTTGGCTTACTCTGCAACTTTCCTAGATTTATATTTGGAAAAGGACAGTTTCAAGGTTGGTTTGAAATCATTCATCGCACAAATCGTAATCAGAATTGTCGTATTCATTTTGGAAATTTTATTGGTAACTTTGGTAGGATTACTAATCTACAACTCATTTTCAAATATGATTAGATAAAATTTTACCCGATCTCTATTGAGGTCGGGTTTTTGTGTGCAATCAAAAAGCCTAGCTCATACGAGTTAGGCTTTGTTTGATTATTGTGAAAGATTTTTAATCTTGTATTAAAGATTATCTGTCTTTACGTTTTTTCTTCAATCCAATGAATCCAGCTGCTGTCGTCAATGCTGACATTGATAACATCATGATTTCACTTTCACTACCTGCTTTTGGCAATTTATTGGCAGATTTTCTATTAGGAGTGTCTGCTTTTTCTTTGCCTTCTACTTGTTCAGTAGTTTCAGGAGTTTTTGGTGTTTCATTTGGTTTGTTTGGAGAATCTTCCCTGCTATTGTCAGGAGTCTTTCCATTGTTTTCAGGTGTTTTTCCGTTATTTTCCGGAGTCTTTCCTTTGTTTTCAGGTGTCTTTCCGTTATTTTCTGGAGTCTTTCCATTTTCTTCTGGAGTTTCGCCTGGTGTTCCTGGTTCATTTGGCTTTTCGCCTGGTGTACCTGGTTCATTTGGCTTTTCACCTGGTGTTCCTGGTTCATTTGGTTTTTCACCTGGTGTACCTGGTTCATTTGGTTTGTTTTCGCCTGGTGTGCCTGGCTTATTTGGTTTGTTTTCACCTGGTGTTCCTGGTTTTTCTGGTTCTTTTTCTCCTGGTTTTGTTGGATCTTCTGGATCCTTGTCTCCTGGTTTTGTTGGATCTTCTTTACCTGGTTTTGTCGGATCTTCTTTGCCCGGTTTTGTTGGATCTTCTGGTTTTACTGGTGGGATTTCACAAACATTCTTAGTTCCGATTTCTATAATCTTATCTTGTTTTTCTGTGATTGTCTTTGTATCTCTAGAAACTTCCTTGCTGTTTTCTATCTTAACAGTAGTTTCAGTTTTACCTGGCTTACCTTCTTGGATAACATTAGTCTTTCCAGCTTCAAGGTCTGGGTTTTCTCTAACGATGATGTCGTAAGCTTTTTCACTTTCATATTTGAACTCACCTTCAGTCTTAGAACCATATTCTACAACTTTGTTCTTTGGTTCAGTTCTTTCTTCCTTAACTTCAAGCTTGCCTGTTTCCTTATTGAAAGTAGTTGTATATTTTACAGATCCCTTAGAACCTTCTTCGATAACTTTTGTTTCTCCAGCTTTAAGCTCTGGATTGTGTCTGTATTCAGTATCATGACCAAGTTCAGTTTCTTTAACAACTGGTTTAACACCGATTCTTACAACTCTGTCTTCTTTTTCTGTGATAGTCTTTGTAGTTTCTGTAGCTTCACCAACTGGTTTGGAATCTTTTATCTTTTGAGTAATTGTAACTTCTTCCTTACCTGGTTTTCCTTCTTTTTCTATCTTTTGAGTTCCAGCTTCTAGGTCTTTGTCATAGATTACCTTAGTTTCGTAAGGAATTTCTCTTTCTATAGTCTTTGTAGTTTCGCCTTCAGATTCTTTTGTACCTATACGAACAATGTGTTTTGTAGGTTGCTCAGTTACTTCTTCGCTAATCTTCTTAGCTTCACCATCTGGTTGACCATTCTTAATAGCTTGTTCATAACTTGTTGTTTTAGAACCAGCTTTTCCTTCTTGATCAACAACCTTTTCGCCCTTCTTAAGAGTTGGGTCTTCCTTGATTTCAACTTCAAATGGTATTGGACAAGTCTTCTTGTATTCGTACTTACCTGTGAAGTCCTTTGTTCCTACGATTACTTTTTGTTTAGCTTTAGTTACAACTTCTTCAGTTGTTTGTTCAACCTTTCCAGTTTCTGGATTGTACTTGTCAACGACTTTTGTTTCAACTTTACCTGGAGTGAATTCACCAGTTTCAACTACTCCCTTGTCCTTTGTATCATCGTAAACATATTCAACTTCAACTTCGACTTCTTTAGAATAGTTGTTTTCTGGAGTTTCAACTTTTGTTCCAACTTCGATGATGTGCTTCTTAGCTTCAACTTTGTTAGATTCTTCTTTAGTCATTTCTCCATCAGCTGAACCATTTTTAATTTTTTGAGTGTATTCAACATCATATGAACCCTTAACACCCTTTTGGATTTCGTTTGTCTTTCCAGCTGGAAGATCTTTGTTGTATCTAACTTCAACTTCAAATGGGATTTCGAAGTGTTCTTTGTGTTTAACTTCACCTGTGAAGTCTTCATCACCGACTAAAATAACTGCTTTCTTAGGTTCTTTAGTAGTCTTGTATTCAGATTCTTCAGTTACCTTAGAGTTGACAATTGTTATAGTTCTTTCTTTTAGGCCGCTTTCGCCAGTTTGTTGAACACCGTCAACTTCAGCGTACTTCCACTCACCTTTCTTAAGTGATGAATCTTTTCTGATTTCTGTTTCAAATGGAATTGTTTCAGTTTCTTTGTATTGACCATCAGTCTTTGCTGGGCCTACTTTTACAATTCTCTTAACTGGAGCTTTAGTTTTGTTAGGGTCTCCTTCTTTAGACTCTGTAACTTCTCCATTTTTAATTTTGTGAGTTACTATTGTTTCTTCTTCTCCAAGTTCACCTTTTTGAACAACTTCTGTTGTGCCTGGTTCAAGTGAATTATCTACTATATATTCTGTTTCAAATTCAACTGCTTTAGTCTTCTTAGTTTCAAAGCTACCTGTGAAGTCCTTGCTACCAACTTTAATTACAGCATCAACTGGTTTTGTTTCGACAGTTGTAGGCTCTCCTACTATTTTAGAGTTTTTAATCTTCCAAATAGTTACTCTTTCTCCATCTCTTCCTGGAGTTACTTCTTCATATGTTCCCGCTTTCATTTCAGGATCATATTTTACAGTGTACTTAAATGGAATCTTTTCTTTGTGTTGGTGTTCTCCTTCAGTCTTAGAACCAACTCTTACTATTCTCTTTTCTGGTTCTGTTCTTTCAATAACTTTTTCTTCTGTAGATTTTTGTTCACCATTTACAAAGTGTTGAATAAATTCTTTCTTAATATTTCCTGTTTTACCTGCTTGGTCAACTTTTAGCGTTCCAGCATCAAGTTCTTCATCAAAAATAACTTGAGTTTCGTATGCGATTTCTTCGTTGATTTCGTTCTTGAATTCACCTGTATATTTCTTTGTACCTACAACTATTTCTTGCTTTGCATTAGTAACTACAGTTTCTTTAACTGATTCTATTTTTCCAGTTTCTGGATTGTACTTGTTAGTTACCACCGTCTTAACAGTTCCTGGAGTGAAGTCTCCTTTTCTAGCCATAGTAACATCCATATTTTGATCGTACTTATAAACTATATCTACTGGTACATCAGTTTTTTCTTCTACATTATTTGTCGCTGGTTTCTTACCAACTTTGATTACGTGTTGAACAGGTTCCTTAGTTGTGCTTGATTCTGACTTCAACTCTCCATCAGCTTCACCGTTTTTAACATTTTGAGTATACTTTGTTGTCTTTTCACCTGGTACACCTTGTGTAACAACTTCGCTCTTACCAGCTTCTAGAGTTTCGTCTTCGATGACTTTAACTGTAAATGGAATTTCTTCTTTTACTTCGTGAGTAACCACACCTGTGTAATCTTTATTTCCTACCCTAATTTTAGCATCAACTGGATTAGTTGTGTTTGTAGTTGGTTCTCCAACTACTTTAGAGTTTTTAATAGTCCATTTTGTAGTCTTTTCACCTTCTTGACCAGCTACATCAATGACATATTCGCCTGATTTTAGGTTTTCGTCATATTTTATATCGTATTTATAAGGAATCTTTTCTTTATATTCGTGAGTTCCTTCTGTACCTGCTGGAATCTTGATTTTCTTGTTCTTGGCTTCTGTCGTTACATTTTGTTCCATAGTAATGACACCTGTTTTAGGGTCTCTCTTTGTTGTGACTGTTATTTCTCCGTCATTACCATCTTCAACTACTTCAGGATCTCCATCTTTTCTTGAATAATCGAGTTCGTATTCAAGACCTCTTGGAATTTTTACTGTTTCTGTGGCAGGTTTTGTACCAATTTTAATAATTCTTGGTGTAGGTTTTTTAGTAACCTCAGCCACAATTTTACTTTCGCCTTCTTTGAAGCTTCCGTCTTCTTGGAAAATACCTTTTTTATCATTTAGTGTATCTTGGATAAAGCTTGTTGTGAGTTCACCCTTAACTCCTGCTTGAACCTCTTTTAATTCTCCTTCAGCAAGATTTTCATCATATTCAACTATTGTCTCGAATGGAATATCAGATTTTTTCTCATCCTTAGTTTTAGTTTCATATTTAGGTGCATCTTCTAATGGCATAGCAAAGAATTCAACTTTGTTATTTTCGTACTCTACATTACCATTTTTATCAATATATTTTACCTTTACAGGAACTTCAATACTTTCTCCACCTTCTATATTACCCTTTGGAATAGTAGCGGTTACTGCTCCGTTTTCGTCTACAGAAACAGTCCATTCGTTACCTTTTTCATCCTTATAGGTGTTCTTTTCTAATATATATTCTTGAGGATCAGGTACACCTTCCTTACTTTCTGCTAATTTAGGTTTACTTGTTATAGTTGTGCCTTCAAAACCTGCTTTCGCTCTGTATTTTGGAGCGTTATTATCAGATTTTTTAACAACAAAGTGGAACCAGTGTACGTCAGTTGAACCGTTTGTATAGGTATATGTTAATGGAACTGAGAAGTGATCACCTGGTTGTGAAGTTTTTGGTGGTGTTATAGTAAAATTAGAAGAACCTTTTTCTTTTGATGGCTCTACAATCCATCTATTTTCTGGTTTTAGATTAGCATTTTGTGTATCTATAAATTTTTGATCGATTTCAACTGAAGCTTCACCTTTGGCCACTGCATCTTGCATTTCTTCAGCAGTTTTTGGGTTTTCACCATCTATTGTAAGTTCATATTTATTCTTTGCTTCACTACCAATCCCCTTGATTTCATAAGGATCCCCTGCTTTTACATCATTAAAGGTATGGCCTTCAGTTTTTTTCTTATCTCCATTGTAGAAATCTTGGTCATAATAACGAGTATCGTCAAGGTTAATATTAAACTTACCAATTAGATTGTAGTGGTCATAGCGGTCGAAACCTTGCTTGTCGATTACTACATCTTTGCCTTTGTGTTTGATTGTAGCTGTGCCAGCCCCCGTTTGGGTGTATTTATCTTCACCGTAATTGGCTTTAACACCGACTGCCCTAAACTCTGCTTCTGTTCTAGGACGGGCAAAGAATTTTACTTCTAAGTTTTGAATTCCTTTGTATTCATCCTGTGTGAAAATAGAATTTTTATTTATATTTCCATTTTTATCTACAGCACCTTCAGGCATTTGGACTTTTACATTTCCATTTTCGTCGATATAAGCCTTTGCTCCGGGTACAACCTTCCCAGTTTTAGGATTGTAGACTTGTCCGACTAATCTTTCTTTTGCATTGTCATCAAGGTTTTCTACCTTTACACCAGTATCTATAAGCTGACCTTGAACAAATTCTTTTTGATCATGAGAACCATTTAGTTTGATAATCTGAAGCTTATCATTTTCATTTGGCCATGGGTTGACTGTGAAAGTGAAGGAAGCACTACTTCCAGTAGTAGCTCTTGGCCCTTTAGGGTCTTCTACCTTATAATGACCTTCCCAAGCCATAGTTGTGTTCTTATTGTTGATATTGTTAATACGTTTTAAATCTTCTTCACTTGCAACAGCGTTCAGATTTCTTTGTTTTCCAGATCCATTTATTTCTATTTCTGTAGTAGCTTTATAATTAGGGGTTTTAAAGCTATCTCCAATAGCGCCATCTTCTGGTGACTTTGCCGGAACGCTTCCCTTGTCAAGGTATGCCCCCATTAGACCGGAGTTTGTAAATGCAAAATCTGTATAAGTCCTTTGACCTTTTTCCTTGTCTATCTCAATCTCAAATCCCCATTTCGCCTTATCAGGACTGGTTGGACTTGGCTCTAAAGTTTTGTATCTATATCCATCTACAAATTCATTTTCTTTATCAAGATTATCAAAAGATGCAGTAGGACCAGCTCCTTGTTCCATTTGGGTAGAACGGTAGTGTTCATTTTCATCGAAGTTTTTTATTTTTGCTTCATCTTCGCCATAATTTGGGTCATCTGCTTTTTGAAGATTTTTTTCTTCTTCAGCCCCTGTTTCCCCAGCTTGTACTGCTGCTGGTTGTTTTTCTTCGCCTAATTCAAGTCCAGAATTATTGGCATTATTTCCCAAGCCTGTTACTGCTGTTGCTTGTGCTGGATGATTTAATGCTTGTGATCCAAATCCAGTTTTCTTGGAATTAGTTTCCTTTTCTGATTGTAATTGCGAGTTTTCTTGTTGGTTTTGTTTTTCATCTGCGTTTGCTGCTGTTTCTGTGTTCGCTTTTTCTGAATTTTTTTGTTCAGCAGGTTGTGATGCATTTGCAATTTGATCATCAATTAATTTTTCTGTGACAGCTTTTGTGTCATCTGTTTGCGTGTCGGCGTATGTTTTTGCTTGCGGCGCCGATACTATTACTACACTGGCCAATGCTGCCATGAGTAATTTTTTGTTAATTTTCAATTTATTCTCCCCCTTATTTTTTTCATTTATTATTTATTTTTAATATTCTAGAATTGTGCTAGTATTTCAAAAATATCTTTCCTGTCAACTTAAAATTATACATTAAAATGATTACAAACGTCAATAAAAAACATGATTTTTTTCAAGAATTTTGCTAAATATTTTAAAATTTTATTAAATTTGTTGAAACTTGATGTAGCTCGTTATTTATTTGTTTTATAATTATGCTTTGTTGAATTGTTTTGTTTGAGTTTAGCTGGGATTATTTGCCGCTTTTGTGCAATTGATTGGTGATTTGTTCCAATAAATTATATTAACAATGTTTTATGAAATATAAATGAAATCACATGAAAATTCTAATTTATTGAATGCTTTGTTGTACTGGGTTATAATAAGTGTATAAATTAAGAGGAGTTTTTATGGAAAAATTTTATGGTGAAGTGTTTTCACGTTTAGAAAAACATATTAAAACGATTGAAAAGAAACAGGGAGCGTGGATGTTCACGTTGATCATTTCGGGAGTAATTAGTCTCGTTTCATTTATGTTGTGGATGAGGATTAGTCCTCCGAATTCATCGAAAGATTTCTTGAATTTGTCGCTTCCATTGTCGTATTTTTCGAAGACTGTCATGTCGCCTTTTTCATGTGTGTTGAGTTTCTGGGTTGCGACAAGTTTTTTGAAAAAAGATATGGCAGAAAAGATATCGAACTCAGAGTTTTTGGCTAAGGCTAGTGTGTACACTTTGGTTACAATTGTCTTGGCTTCTGTGTTTAACACGAGAATTCCAGTTGTTAGCGTGATTGTAAATGTCATATCAGGTTTTGTGTACAGCGTTGTGATGTACGACAAATTTAAGCCTGAATTTTTGAACAAGGCGACGGTTACGGCTGCAATTGTGAAGATTATCGTGAGTGCGATTGGTTTTCTGATGGGTACAACTTTGTTGTTTTTCATCATTTTGAATTAGTTTTAATTAATTGTGATGTAGTTATGAATTAAAAGGAGTGTTTTATGAAAAAATTGGTGGCTTTGATGCTAGCTTGTATGTTGAGTTTGCCTGTGGTGAGCGTTGCAGACAAGGATAGCACAAATGATAGAATTTCTGAAAATATAGAAGCTCATACATTTGATTCTGCAACAAAATCTGATGCGGATACAAATAAAAAGAAGACAAATGCAAAAGACAAACAAGCTGATGCAAAGGATCAAAAATCTGATGCAAAAGATACGTCAAATAAAAAAGATACACCTGATAAAAAAGATGTAACGGATAAAAAAGATTCTTCCGAGAAGAAAAAACAAGAGAAAAAGCAAGACCAAATCACCACTAACGAAGATGGTGTGTTCAAAAATGTAATTCACCAAAGATTCCAAGGTGAAAACAGGGCGAAGACTGCAGTGAATGTGCAACGTCATTACTTTGCAAATACGAACAAGGTTATTCTTGTAAATGACAACGCATATCCCGATGCAATCAGTGCAACGAATGTGTCTATGGGCAAATACCCACTTTTGTACACTGGCAAAAATTCATTATCCATCGAGACCAAATCAGCGCTTGACAAGATGTTCTTGGACGAGATTTATCTAATGGGTGGTGTGAACACTATCAGCAGAAAAGTTGAAAATAATTTGAAAAGAAATTTCCCTCATGCGAAGATCACTAGAATTATGGGTAATAATCGCTACGACACATCAGCTCAATCTGCGAGAACACGTGCAAAAACCACTAACTTGATATTTGCCGCAGGGACAAATTATGCAGATGCATTGTATGCAACAAGCCTTGCAGCACACCAAAATGCACCGATACTACTTGTAAGTAATGATGGCATTAACCAATCTACTGCAAATTTCATCAAATCATTGGGAAATATCCACAACGTGACAATCGTCGGTGGAGAAATATCTGTAAATCAATCTGTGAAAAACCAAATCGAAGCCTTGACTAGAAAACCTGTCACAAGACTTGCAGGTGTGGACAGATACGAATCTAGCGTTGAAGTCGCAAAAAGAGTGAATGCAAACCCTGCAGAAGTCATCACTACAAGCGGTGAAGTGTTCGCCGATGCACTCGTGTCATCAACAGTTGCACAAAAAATCAAAGCGCCAATCTTGCTTGTGAAAAAAGACGTCCTACCAATACCAGTCAGAGAATATATGAAAAACACTACATCAATCTACAAATTGACTACAATCGGTGGATACAACACAGTTACCAAGAACAATTACTCCACACAAGTAATATTGATATCGGGCTTGGACATCGACAAACCACTCATTGATAAACAAGGAAAAGGGCTCATCAAAGCATTTACAACAGATTACAAGAAATACTACGTACTTCCAAACAACAAATACTACCGTGCAATCAAAGAATACGACAAATTGTTCGTATACTTGAGAGACGCATTAGCAGAAGATTACAGACCATTGGAATAACGTTAAAATTAAAAGAGGACATGTCCTCTTTTTTTTGACGCAAAAAAATAGGCGAAACCCTCGCCTATTAAAAGAACAAATAATTCAAAATATATATCGTAACGACCGACAACAAAAATCCAATCTCCGTAATTCTCGTTTTCGTTTTCTTATAAAAATCGGACGAAATCACAAACGTTGGCCCAATCGCAGTGTACATAATTATAGATTTAATCAACAGCTGATTGTTCGTCACAGCACTCACTACGACGTATGTAAACACTGGAATTATCAACAAATTCACAACAGCAAGCATGATGGATGTCAAATCCAATAAGCTTTTCAGATCAATACTTGAAATTGCAAGCGCAAATGCGATTATCATCACAACTGAACTTGTCGATTGAATAATTTTCAGAGGAGTTAGTATGTATGAGAACTTGTAAATCACACAAATACAAAAAGCTACAGAAAAACCCATCGCCATCAAAAAGTCTGTCACATTGAAAATTCTCTTGTAAAGCATGTACACAAGATAAATCACACAAGAAATTATAACCAGATTGTTCAGAATATTCTTGTCCATAACATTTTGCAAAAAAGGCCTCATCACGATAATATTTGAGAAAATAAACGCAGGCTCCAACGAATCCTTGTCCTTCGTGTTGATTTGGAAAATCATCGTCATAATCTTGGACAATATCCACAAATACACGAAAAATACACCGAGCTTAATGTTGAAATTCTTGTACGTAAGCTCACTCAAACTAATCGCAATATTCGCCGGAATAATCACAACGTAGATTAATTTCGAAAAAAACGCGACAATTTGCTTTTCATTTGAAATCGTCCTGACAAACAAAAATATAATTGCAAACGCCACCAGAACGCTTATCCAGTAATTAAAATAACTCATACTATCCTCCAACTTTATTATACCATAGCAAAATAGTAAATATGAGAAAAGCATGCGTATCATTTATTGAAATAATTTATAAATAGGCACTTAGCGTGTGTGACTTTTTTACAAATATATATTATTATATATATAACTAGTATTTGATTACATTAAGGAGATCACATGTTTATACAAAAAATAAATCACAAATACAAAAATTTCGAGTTAGACATCGAAAATCTAGAAATAGAAAACAATAAAATTATTGGACTAATTGGAGAAAACGGTGCTGGTAAGACAACTCTGATGGATATATTATCCAAAATGATAAAAGCAAACACAAGTTTTGATGTCCAAGATTATAACGAAAATGATATTTTATACATACCTTCTCAAGTATCTCCGTATTATTTTTTAACAGTAAGTGAATTTTGTAAAATTGTAAATGAATACTCCCCTTCCAGTAAAACGTCCGAAGATTTAATAGTTGAACTTGGATTGGAAGATAAGAAAGATACTTTGATTTCAGATTTATCTGAAGGAATGAAGAAAAAGTTGACTTTGATTAATATTTTAACGGGTGATTATTCGCTAATAATTATGGACGAACCATTTAATAGCATTGATCTAAAATATTCTTATGAAATCAAAAAATTAATCCTTCAATTGAAGGAAAATTCTACAATTTTGATTTCTTCACATATTTTAGACAGCCTTATCGATATATGTGATGAGTTTGTACTTTTAAAAAATGGTAATGTAAAAAAAGTATTCGCCAATTCAAAAGATAAGAAGCAACTGGAGGACGAGATTTTTGAAAGAAATATTTAAATTGGATATGAAACTACGATTTAAGGAAATAAAAATAGATAAAATATCAGGTGCAATCCAATTCATTTTGATAATCTCAGCGATTTTTTTATTTTTAAAATATTTAAGTTCTTTAACATCAAATTCTTATGCAATAAAAGAATTATGCGCTTTATTTTTAGCTTTTATGGGGTTTTTCAAGATAAGAACTGATAGTATAACTCAAAGAGAAATGGATTTTATGACCTTTTTCCCAAAATTCAACAAAGTCCAAGTCAGAAAATACTTCATGTATAAGAAAGCTACGATAACATATATCTTCATAATTTATATGTTATTTCCAACTTCTGTAGATATTCTGGAAATCAAATCTTTCTTTATGTTTGGCGTACTTATTTATTTGTACATGTTTTTGGATACGTTGTTTTTTTATGTGACAGAAAGCACAAAGAAATCAAATATACTGTACACAGCTCTTAGAATTTCATATTATATTATATTTGCTTCATATTTATATATACCTAATGTAGGTATAAATTTGGAAAAAATACTGCCTGAATTAAAACTACGGTACATGATACCTTTATTTACAATCCTTTTTTGTGTTAATCCACTTCTGTTGAAATCACCAAATCAGAAAGGACAATAAATGACAAAACTAATATTCCACTATATTTTAAGAGATAAAATTAAATACGAAATAATCGTAATACTATTCATAAGTGTGTTTTCTTCTATAAATTCACCACAAAATTTATATGGATTGAATTTCTGCACTACTTTATTAGGTATACTTTTCATATTGTATTTTAGTGTGATGAATGCACATAAATCAAAGTTCTTGCTGTTATATCAGCCAAGAAATGTTAAACATCTTAGAAAAGATACCATAAAATCAATGTGCTACTTGTCTAGTATATTCTTAGTCTTGGCTGTTATCTTAGATTTTTTCATAATAAAATCAATCTATTTAACAGAATATTATTTTGTAAGCATGATTATATTTTATATTTCTACAAGAATTGTCAAAGTAAATATAGAAAAAAACACCAAAATTGATGAGCCTATAATTAAATTAAAGGAATGCGTATTCGTTTTATGTTCAGCAATTATATTAGTAGGAGCGATTTTCATTACAAAAATTTTAATTTTCAGTAATTTGTTGTAATTTATTTGACACATCTTTGACTTTTTGTAAACATTTTCCACGTTGCAAATCACTATAAGGGGTATAATAAATTTAAGGAGGAAATTAACAGTATTCGTAAATATTAATATATATAGTCAAATGTGATTAATATATACATAGAAAGGGGGTAATTCTTACATGGATATATTAAAACCAAAGGATGTAGTAATAACATTAAAAAATTCAATGAATACACTTCAAAGATGGGATAACAATGTTAAAAACATTTAAGACTGAAATCAATCCCACCAAAGAGCAAATAACAAAAATACAAAAGACGATTGGTGTCTCTAGATTTGTCTATAATTTCTACATCGCAGAAAACAAAAAAATGTACGAAGAAAACAAATTGTTCCTATCCGCAGATGATTTTTCTAAATATCTGAATAGAGACTTTATTCCAAACAATAAAGAATATTCATGGATAAAAGATGTGTATAGTAAGTCCACAAAACAAAGTATAAGAAATGCAGAATCTGCGTTTAAGAGATTTTTTAAAGGACTATCTAGATTTCCAAATTTCAAAAAGAAAAATAAATCTGATGTCAAAATGTACTTTGTTAAAAACAATAAACATGACTGTATCTGCGAAAGACACAGAATAAAAATACCGACACTTGGCTGGGTTAGACTAAAAGAAAAAGGATATATTCCAACAACCAAAGATGAATATACTATAACGAGTGGAACTATATCACATAAAGCAGGAAGATACTATGTAACTTGCTTAGTAGATATGGAAGAACCTAAAAAGGAAAAGCTTAATAGCACTGGTTTAGGAATAGATTTAGGTCTTAGTAATTTCGCTATTGTTAGTAACGGTAAGGTCTACAAAAATATAAATAAGACCAATAAAGTAAGAAAATTAGAAAAAAAGTTAAAAAGAGAACAGCATAAGCTGTCAAGAAAATATGAAAATTATAAAAAAAGAAAGAAAGGAGAGTCTACTCACAAAAATATAGACAAACAAATATTAAAGGTACAAAAGCTTCACAAGAGAATAGATGACATCAGAACAGACTATGTAAATAAGATAATTAGTGTGTTGGTGAAAACCAAGCCAACCTATATTACTATCGAAGATTTAAATGTATCTGGTATGATGAAAAATAGACATCTTTCGAAAGCTATAGCATCGCAAAAGTTTTATGAGTTTAGATCTAAGCTTAAAACAAAATGTGAAGTTAGTGGTATCGAACTTAGAATTGCAAATAGATTCTACCCTTCTAGTAAGACCTGCCATAATTGCGGTAGAGTAAACAAAGATTTAAAACTTTCTGACAGAACCTACATTTGCGAGTGCGGTTACAAAGAAGATAGAGACTTAAATGCAAGTCTAAATTTGAGAGATACCAAATCTTATGTATTAGCATAGAAAAGCTTAATAAGATATGTACCGATGGCTAGTCGGGAATTTACGGATGTGGAGTGTAAAAACCATTGCTAGTAGTGGCTAAACCCACGAGAGCATACACGAAGAAACAGCAAAAGTCTCGGTGTAGTCGATATTTGACTATATTTTGAGTAGCAGGATAATATCATGAAGAGGAAATTATTGGTAGTATTGTTGGCATGTGTAATGCTAAGTTCTTGTGGAGTGAAAAACGTTGGAAATACTGGCGTAAAAACTTCTGGAGAAGACGGCATACATATCAAAAACGGTGACTCAGAAGTAAGTATCGGAAAAGATGGAATCAACGCTAAGAATGGCGACTCCGAGGCAAAAATCGGAAAAGACGGAATAGTCGCAAAAAACGGCGACTCCGAAGCAAACGTCAGCAAAGATGGAGTAAAAGTGCAAAACGGACTCGACCTTGAAGGAGAAGACCCAGAAACAAAAGAAAAAAGAAAGAATAATGTATTCTTGGACGAAGACAAAATAAAAGAAATGGAACTAAAAGAAAATTACCTTGAAAAAGATGACATCAAAGATTGGGAAATCAAATTGGACAAGCAATCCCAAACATACACAATAAAATACAACGCACTACATCAAAGACACGAAAACGAAAGAGATGCCGTCACAGGTAAACTGCTCAAAGGAATGACAGCAGCTGTTTCAAGATAGTGCGTAAATAGTAAAACAGGAATCGACTGATTCCTGTTTTTTTAACTTAGATAATCAAGTGCAAATTGCACACAAATTGCAACAGTTTTGTACAATTCACCTTCATCAATATCAAATTTTGGGTGATGATTTGGGTAAGTTTTTCCGTTTTTATCCATTTTTAAGTTACTTAACATAAAGTATGCTCCAGGAACTTTTTCAAGATAATATGCCATATCATCTCCAGCCATAGTTTCAGATTCAATATCGTATATTATATCTTCCGAAAATATCTTTTTGGTTGATTTTTTTAATAACTTAATAATATTATCATTGTTTGAAAGATGTGGATACTTCCATGCATAATCATAACTTACACGACATCTATTACCTTGTGAATAATATTCAGAAATTTCCCCTATTCTCTTTCTTATATATTTTCTAACATCATCATTAAATGTTCTTACTGTTCCTTCAATTTCAGCTTCTGAAGGTATTATATTTTGATTAATTCCAGAATTTACTTTACATACAGAAATTACACATTTTTCAGAAGAACTAATTTCTCTTGATTTAATTCTGTTTATAGCTTGAACAATATCTACTAAACATACAATAGGATCAACTGTATCTTCTGGCATAGATCCGTGTCCACCGCTTCCTTCAATTCGAATTACAAATTTATCCATAGAAGCCATAAGATTACCACTTTTAAAACCAATGCTTCCATGAGGTACACTCGCAAAAAGCCCGCCAACATGATGTCCTATTATGCAGTCTACTTTAGGATTATCTAATGCACCTTCTTTTATCATCAACTCAGCTCCACCAGGATACTCTTCTCCAGGTTGAAAAATAAATTTCACAACTCCTGAAAATTCTTTTTTAATAGAATTCAAAACTAATAATGTAGTAAGAGCATCTGCCATGTGACAATCATGACCACATGCATGCATAAATCCATTGTGTGATTTGAAATCCAAATCAGTTTCTTCCTTTATTTCAAGTGCATCCATATCTGCTCTTATAGCTAGGCATTTTCCAGGCTTACCTGAATCAACCAATGCTATAATTCCTCTTGATCCAAGAACTTTTCTGTAGGGTATTTTGTGCTCAATTAATACTTTCTCCAGTTCTTCACAAGTTTGATAAGTATCTAATCCTATTTCTGGTATCTGATGAAGAATTCTTCTTTCTTTAATCAGAAAACTTTCATACTCTTTAACTTTTTCAATAATATTCATACTAATCTCTCATAAGGTATTCCAACAATACCTCAGCTGCTATTTTCATTTCGTCAACCTCAAGATACTCATCAGTAGTATGAACTTTTTGCATTCCTACACCGATAATAATTGCATTGAAGCCTTGTTCAGCATAAAAATTCGCATCAGATCCTCCGCCAATTACTTGTAACTCGCTATCTACTCCTATTTTCTTGTAACAGTCTTGGAATAACTTTGCAAATTTTAAATCATCTGTTGATCTTAATAGTGGATAAGCTTGAATGTAATCAAAGTCATAAGATGCATCAAATCTTTCACAGACCTCTTTGCATATACTTTCGTATGAATTCAAAACGCTTTGAATTTTTTCATATGAGTGAGATCTTAGTTCACCTTTACAAATTGTTTTATCTGGAACTACGTTAGTTGGAAAATCTGAGTTAATGTAAGAAATATTTGCGGTAGTAAGCTCATCTATTCTCAAAATATCCATTTTGGAGATAATTTCAGAAATTACCTGTATAGAGCTTATTCCCTTTTCAGGCTCTATTCCTGCATGTGCTTTCTTGCCATGGACTGTTATTTCAAAGTTATTGCACGCTGGCGCTTGATAAGCAATATATTTGGATTTTCCTGCATTATCTAGCACAATTGTATTCTTTGCAGGATTAATATGCTTATAAACTTCTTCCCAATCAATATTTCTCGCTCCTAACATTCCAGCTTCTTCTCCCGGAGTTATCATACAATAAATATCTTCATGCTCTATTTTATTTTTTACTAGATATTCTAATGCATAAAGTATGACAGCGACTCCAGCCTTGTCATCTCCACCTAATGTTGTGCTACCATCTGTCTTTATAATATTTCCCTCTTCTATTATCTTGACACCTTTGTTAGGTTCCACGACGTCAATGTGAGCAGAAAGTGTCACAGCACCATTTTTGTTTCCTCTTAGTAAAGAAAATATCGTAGGACAATTACCACCATATTTATGTTGTGATTCGTCAAGATAAATCTCACAACCTAAATTTTTCAAGTAGTTTACTACATAATCACAGGCTTCTTTCTCTTTTTTAGATGGAGAGTATATATTAACAAGTTCCTTGAATATATCTTTTAATTTTTCTATATCTACCATAAAACACTCCTAACTATTTTTCTTTATAGTTTCTAGTTGAGTTTTAGCGAATGCAATTGATGAAAATACTGTTGTCAATGTGATTACAAACGATAAGTTCTTCAAATTTAAAAACGCCATCAAATTTGTCATTATAAACGAAACTACTAAGGCAAATATTCCTGTTTTAAATGATTTAACTGAAAATTGTGCAAATATTCCTCCATATAATGCAGGTATTATTAATGTTAAAACATTTTTTATCGAATCAGGAATATTAGATATAACACCTTGTCCTAATGCAGTAGCCAAAATAACAAAGAATACTGCAACATAAACAGAAACTGCAACTCCCATAGTTCCCATTAATTGACCTTCTTCTGTACCCGCTTTATATCCTGATGCTTCAATTGATGTTGCTGCAGCTGGAATTTTCATATTAACGCTGTTTCCAGACAATGTTGAAACATATAAACCAGTAGATCCTAGAATAGGATAATAGCTTATAGGTTCACTGATGTAAAATGCTCCTGAAACTGAAATTTGACTTATTGTTCCAGCAATTATTGCGGCTGCTGGAGGTAGTATTTTGAAATAAAATGCCATGAATAATGGCGGCAATAGAACCGCAAACATTCCTAAAATCATAGTAATTCTACCAAATTTTTGCACATCTTTTGTGTATTCTTCATAAGTGTTCATAATTTACCTCCTACATAAAGAAACTCGCAATAATAGCTCCACCAAACATCGCAAATGTTAGTGACCATTGTTTTATCCAATTTACTTTTTTGCCAATTAATTGACAAATTACCATAATAATAAACCCTGATATTGTTGATGCTGCTAGCTGTGGTTTAACAGTAATTTTCATTAAATTGTCAATATTAAAATATGCAAACGCACCTAACATTGCTCCAACACTTACAGCAGGTAAAAGTGCTTTTCTTCCTCCTGTGAGCAAATTGTTTATCTTATCCATTCTATGACCAAAAAAGAACATAATGATTAACCATCCCATTACTCCCAATGCAGGAACCCAAAGAGCATTTGCAAAAACGACAGGATCCATTTTTGTAGAAAGTTCTGATCCTAATGCCTTTGCTCCAAAATTGGCAGCCATTGTTTCATAATTTGTTCCACCTATAACGCTCATTCTTAAAGCTGTTACTGGTGCACCTAATGAAACAATTAAAGCCAAGATACTTCCGACAATTCCCAAAGCAGGTCCTATACTAGATATTGCACTAGTAGTAATTCCTTTTTTAATCTTCTTTTCATCCATGCCTTTTTCTTTAGCACATTTTATAGTTTTTTTCAAAACTACAGTTGCTTGAAATAATACCAACAATATTCCCACTGAACACGCTATGTACATTAGTGGGTGATTTGCATAAAAAAATTGATTGTCCATAAAAAACTTCCTTTCTTTTTCATTTTTTGTTTTATGTCTTTTTTATGTCTTTAATTATATTATTATGTCTTTTTATGTTTTTGTCAAGTATTTTTTCACTTTATTTTAAATTTTTATTATTTTGATATAATATACATAAGATGAATTTTATTGAGGAGAGTAAAATGATGAAATTAGCAATTATAGGCACTCAGGAAAGTGTTAATTTAATAAATAAAATTATTGATAAAGACTTTGAAGATATCTCCTATTGTAATTTAGTTTTGGACAAAGTTAAAAAAACAAAAGACATAATAGTTAATATTACTGAAGATATTGATGGTATTTTTGTGACTGGAATGGGCGTTTACTTTGAATTATTAAAATACGACATTAATGTTCCTATTTCATTCGCAAAACATGGTTCAATATCTTTGATAAAATGCTTAGAAAAAATGAAAGCTGATAATTGCTTGGAATCTCAAACAAGATTGTCATTTGATATTATTTCAGATACAACAATTGAAGACATTATAGCTGATTTTAATTATTCCATCAGTAACTTCTACATAGAAGAATCAAAACCTGAAAAAAACGAAGATTATTATATTACAAAACACTTGAAACTATTTCACGATAATAAAATAGATTATGTTGTTACCTCATTCGGATATATTTATTCTCTTTTCAAAAGCTTAGATCTTCCGGTTTATAGAATGTTTCCATCAATTATAGACTTAAAAAATAATATAGAAGACTTATTACTTGAGATTAAAATATCTAAATTAGATAAATCAAAAATCATGGTATACAGATTTAAACCATTGAATGATATTCATATATTAGATTATAAAAAACCTTTTTTAAAATTTTCTAAATCAATAGATGCTTTCGTGGATTTTAATGAAGATAATAGCATCACGATAATTTCAACAAAAAATTACTATAATAACAGATTCAACATGGCGCTAGTTTCAAATTTTTTACAAGAATATGAATTAACTAATTTTATAGCAGGCATTGGATCTGATATTTCAGTAAAAAAAGCATTAAAAAATTCTCAGAAAGCTCTTAATGATGATTCTAAAAATATCACTTATTTTGATGGAATAGCATTCCATTATTATAATGATAATGAAAAACTACATCCTATAAATTTAATCACCGATGAGGAAATTTTAGAAATATCAGAAGATACTGGAGTTATTCCAAAAAGAATTCATCAGTTATATGATGCAATGATAAAGTTAAATAAGTTTGAGTTTTCTAGCTATGAATTATCTGAAATACTAGAACTTAGCGTTAGAAGCGCCAACAGAATAATTAATAGCTTGGTAGAAAATGGTTATGGTGAATTTATTGATAAGAATACCCAAAATAATATTGGAAGGCCAAAAAGATTTGTAAAAATTAATTTTTTTAATTAGCCCGATTATTTTATTGTCCCAGAAAATACTAGATTATTAGTTTATTACTGGTATTGCGTGATGTTTGCTTAATCTGCTACCTACGTATGTGCTGCAACTGTAATTTCTGCGAAACCTTTAAGCAAACAATCGAGCTGTATATTGTGAAATTATGTAAACAGTCAAGCCTTTTTGCTAAGAATATCATACGGAGAAAATAATTATAAATTCAAGCGAAGTGAACCGTTAAGAAATTGTGCTGTCTGAGTGCGTAGCACGAGTTCACAATTTTAGGTTCACAAGCTTAGAATTTATTTATTTTCGTAGTCTAGATATTCGTGCAAAATGCTTGATCTGTGTTTTTTCTTGCGAATAAGATTATTAAATTTTCACCTAGATATTCGTGCGAGATGTTTGCTTAAACTTGACACAATCTTTATCCTGCAACTCCCAATCTCTGTGTCCGCTTCACACGATTTTCTTCCTTTCACACAGCACCCCACTAAAAAAGGCGTATCACACGATACGCCTTTATTGTTGTCTATTATTTTTTGCTTTTTACTGCTTTTAATATTTCTCCTGCTGCGAATGGCAACAATGCACATGGCAAGATTACTTTGTAGTGTTCAATGTGAAGTGGTATTGTTTCGAATACATCATTTACTCCAGGAATGTAGATTACTGCTAGCATTAATAATAATGAAAGTGATGTTCCCATTACTAATGCTTTGTTAGAGAATACTCCGATTTGGAATACTGATTTGTGTTCACTTCTTACTGAATAACTTCTTAGTAATTCTGATAATATCAATGTTGCAAATGCAACTGTTCTTGCAGATTCGATGTGGCCATCGAAGTGGTTCAATCCGTAGTTGTACGCAAATAATGTCGCAACTGTGATAGCCAATGATTGAACGATGATGCTTAGTCTCATGTTCTTGTCGATGATTGGTTCTTTTGGTGAACGAGGAGCTCTGTTCATGATGTCAGCTTCTCCTTTTTCAACTCCAAGAGCCATTGCTGGGAATGAGTCTGTCACTAAGTTTAACCATAATAATTGAATTGGTATAAATGGTGTGTCCCATTTGAACATTATCGCCAAGAATACGATAAGAATTTCTGCGATGTTACAGCTTAATAAGAATGATACGAATTTTTTGATATTCGAGTAAATTATTCTTCCTTCTTCTACTGCATGAACAATTGTCGCAAAGTTGTCGTCTGTAAGGATAACTTCTGAAGTGTTCTTCGCAACGTCTGTTCCAGTGATTCCCATCGCAATTCCGATATCTGCTTTTTTGATTGCTGGTGCATCGTTGACTCCGTCACCTGTCATTGCTGCAATGTGTCCGTTTTCTTTCAATGCTGTTACGATTTGTACTTTGTTTTGTGGAGAAACTCTCGCATAAACTCTCTTTTCTTTGACGATTTCACGGATTTCATCGTCTGTCATGTTATTAAGCTCAGCTCCCATGATTGCTTGTGAGTCGTCCGTACAAATCCCCAAATCTTTCGCGATTGCTACTGCTGTTTCCAAATAATCTCCAGTAATCATAACTGGTGTGATTCCCGCAGTTTTACATTCTTCGATTGCATCTTTTACTTCTAGTCTTGGTGGGTCTATCATTCCAGATAATCCTACAAATACCATGTTCTTTTCGATTTTTTCAGATGTAATTTCATTTGGCAAATCATCGTGTTCACGAAGTGCATAAGCTAATACACGAAGTGCTTGTTTTGCGTATTCGCTGTTTTTATTCAACAATTTTTGTTTTAATTCTTCTGTTAGTGGTTTGATTTCGTTGTCGATTAAAATCTTGCTACATTTTTCGATAATTATATCTGGTGCACCTTTTGTGAAAGAAATGATTTTGTCAGATAAGAATTTGTCGTGGAATGTAGTCATCATCTTTCTTTCTGAATCGAATGGAATTTCTTCTATTCTAGGATAATTTTGATTGGATTCTTCTTTTGTGATGTTTTGTTTTCCTGCTGCTGTGTGAAGTGCTCCTTCTGTAGGATCTCCCACAATCTTGTACGTTCCATCTTCTTCGATTAATTTTGAATCATTTGTAAGACTCATTATGTGAAGCAAAGTGTTAAGAGATTTGATGTCGTCTTCTTGCATTTTACGGTCTTCAATCAAATAATCGCCTTCAGGTTTGTATCCTGTTCCTGTGACATCGACATCAGTTCCATCGACGTAGATTTTCTTCACAGTCATTTCGTTTTGAGTCAATGTACCAGTCTTGTCGGAACAAATTACAGTTGTCGTTCCTAATGTTTCAACAGCCAAAAGTTTCTTGACGATGGCATTTTTTTCAGCCATTCTTCCCATTCCCAAGCTAAGCACGATTGTAACGATAGCTGGAAGTCCTTCTGGAATCGCTGCAACTGCAAGTGATACCGCAGTCATCAACATATTCAATGCGCCAAAATCATACAAGAAATATCCAACCGCAAATACAATTGCACACACAACAACAGTTATGATACCCAATTGCTTAGATAATTGTGCCAATTTTCTTTGAAGAGGAGTTTCTTCGTCTTCAACTTGTGACAAACTCGTTGCAATTTTACCGATTTCTGTATTTTGTGCAGTTTCTACAACGACACCCTTCGCTCTACCGTAGCTTACGATAGATGAACTGTACGCCATGTTTGTTCTGTCGCCAATTCCTGCGTCTGTTGTGATTTCATCCTTCGCATTTTTTTCTACAGCAACTGATTCACCAGTCAACGATGACTCGTCGATTTTCAAGTTAGTAGATTCCAACAATCTCAAATCCGCAGGGATAATATCTCCCGTTTCCAATTCAACGATATCTCCTGGAACCAAATTTTGTGAATCCACTTCCATAATCTTGCCGTTTCTGATGACCTTGGCTTTAGGACTTGCCATTTTTTGCAAAGCTTCAATTGCTTGTTCCGCTTTACCTTCTTGATAAATCGAAAGCACCGCATTCACAATAACGATAGCGATGATAATAATACTATCTGTGACTTCCCCAATAGCCATGGATAAAATAGATGCCAATAGCAAAATAATTATCATCGGATCCAAAAATTGATCCTTTAATTTGGCTGCCATGGACTTTTTCTTCTTTTCTTTTAATACGTTCTTGCCGTATTTTTCTAATAAACTAGATACCTTACTGTCGGATAGACCATTGTTTTCGTCAGTATCCAAACTTTTGATAACACTGTCATTAGATTCCTTGTACCAATCCAATCTCTTACCTCCTGTTAATTTACATAATAAAAAAAACTTTCACCATTTCTGGCAAAAGTCTTGCTAACCAAAGTGGCCTTGTGCCGGGTTTCAACCGTAATGACGACACAATATTTTTAAGCTACTCCCTTTTGTAATATTAATTTTACCAAAAATATTATATTAAATCAATTATTTTATTATAACTTGAAACGTATCGTGTTCTTTTTTCATATTTACAATCTTGCAATCCTCGTAATCGTGAGTGTCGATAAATTTGTCCACAATCGTTGGATCTTTTGTAAAATGCATTGGGAACAAAACTTTCGGATTGCATTTGTCGACAAATTCATTCACACCCAAATCGTATCTTTCCTTTAATCTCGGATCTACTGGAAAAAATCCAATGTCAACATGTCCAATCTTGTCGATTTCCTTGGAAAAATCCTGTTGCATCTTTTGTTTTTCTTCTTCGGTGTCTTCTTCCCACACCCAATTGTTCAAATCTCCTGCGAAGAAAAATTTCAAATGGTTTGCTTCAAAATACACGCTAATTCCCATATCAGTCGAACCAAGCGCTGTAAAATCAACTCCGTATACAGATGTCGATTCACCAACTTCAAGTTTGATAACCTTCTTATCGAAATGCTTCTTCAATTCTTCGATATTATCTTGTCCCAAAAACACAACATTGTCTTTCGTATCATAATCAAAAACCTCTTCGTAAACATCCTCGCTGACAATGTATGTAATGTCACTCGCATTTTCATAATCAAAAATACTCTCGTTGTAGTGATCTGCGTGTGAATGAGTCACTACGAAAATCACCTTCTTATCGTTCACATTTTTTGGCAAAGTTCCTTGAAAATAATCAAAAATAATAATCTTGTCTTCAAATTCCAAAGAAAATGAACTGTGGTATATATATCTAATGTTTAATTTGTGTTCCATTAAAATTCCTCCTCGTATATATTTACCCATAAACAGACAATTTACGCAAGTAAATATTCGATAAATTTTATAAAACAACAAATATTTTCACTTGTAGTATAATATTAATAATGAAAGGATGAGTTTATGAAAAAAACTAACGCAATGAGAATACTCGACAAACAAAAAATTGGGTATAAATATATAGAATACACTGTAGGAGACGATGTGAGCGGCGAAAATGTCGCAAGCAAATTAAACGAGGATGAAGCTTACGTGTTCAAAACACTTGTAACAATTTCCAACACAAATGAAAATTTCGTGTTCGTTGTAGCTGTAAAAGACGAGCTTGACCTCAAAAAGTGTGCGAAAATATCCGGAGTGAAAAAACTCGAAATGATTCATGTAAAAGATTTATTAAAAACTACCGGCTACATTAGAGGTGGTTGTTCTCCTATCGGAATGAAAACGAAGTTTAAGACTTTTATCGACGAGAGTTGTGAAAATAAAGAATATATCTATGTGTCTGGCGGCAAAATCGGTGCGCAAATCAAAATCGCTCCCCAAGATTTGATAAAAATTTGTGATATTACTGTGGCGGACCTTAAAAAGGAGTAAAAATGGATTACGAAAAACAGCTCGAAGCTGTAATTAACTACATCAAAAGCGGAGAAAAACTAAAAGAAGATTTCACAATAGGAATGGAAATGGAACATTTCATCGTAGACAAGGATACTTTGAAGACTGTGTCGTATTTCGGTGATAATGGAGTAGGTGCAACTCTCAGAGAACTTCACAATCATGGATGTGCAGCTTACAAAGAAGGAGATTACATTCTTGGACTTGAAAATGATGATTTGGCAGTGTCGACAGAGCCTGGAAGTCAGTTTGAGGTTGCATTGTCATCGAAGTGGAACATCGACGATTTGAAGGATATTTACATCAAAAATATGAGAAAACTTGTTGAAGTTTTCGATAAGAAAAACCAAGCGATGGTGACTTTGGGATATCATCCTGTTACTAAAATCGACGAGATTAAAATCTTGCCTAAGAAAAGATACGATTTTATGTACAAATATTTCAACGAAAGAGGAGACATGGCCCACAACATGATGAAGGGCACTTGTTCTTTGCAATGCAGCATTGACTATTCATCAGAAAAAGATTTCGTTAGAAAATACAAGATTTGTAACTGTTTGTCTCCAGTTTTCTACACATTGTTCGACAATGCATATATTTTCGAAGGACAGCCTTCAAAAAGTCGTAACATGAGAGAAATCATTTGGGAAAACACAGACACTGACAGATCTGGTATGTATAAGTTTAGCTTCGATGATGATTTGAGCTACAAAAAATACGCCGAACATATTTTGAACACGCCGTTGATTTTCTCAATTGATGAAAACCACGAGCCTTATTATGTCGGTAGGACAACTTTCAAGGAAGTATTTGAAGATGTGAAGGACACTGGTTTAATTTTCCACGCATTATCAATAGTATTTCCAGATGTAAGGGCGAAACGATACATCGAAATCAGAATGATGGACGAAATCAAATATCCACTTAATTTCTCAGCAGTAGCCCTAATCAAAGGATTGTTCTACGACGAGGCTAATTTGGACAAATTATCAGAGCTTTTCAAAAACATGACGTATGAAAATTGCATGAAAGCAAAACTTGATGCACGTGAAAAAGGACTGGATGCTACATTCATGAATGTAAACATGTTAGAGTTTTGCAAAATGCTTGTGGATATGGCAAAAAATGGACTTCCTGCAAATGAAATCGGATATTTAATTCCACTAGAAGAAATGTTGGAAAAAGGAATGAATCCAAGAGATCAGTTCGAGAAAATTTACAAGGAAAAAGGGCTTCGTGAAGCTGTAGTTGCAAATGAATTAAAATTGGAGGATTTAGATGTATAATGACGAATATTCATTAGAATTATATAAAATAGTGCGAGAAGACGAGGACATGTATTACAGGGATTTCGTGGATTTTATCGCCAAAACAAAAGTGTCAAAGGCGATTTATCACGGAGAACCAATCCCTATGACCTACCAAGGTCTTTTCTACAACAAAAGGAATCGCTCAGATTTTGTCTACATTTCAAATATTTTGATGAGCATTACTGATAAAATCACTAAAGAATTCGTAGAAAATCCTGAATATCGTAAAATATTCCAATTGGATCCTACAATTGAAGAGCTAGTGCTTCACGATCCAGGATACGATGTTCCCGTTCCGATTTGTCGCTACGATGTGTTCTACGACGGAGTAAACTACATGCTTTGTGAACTTAACACTGACGGATCATCTGCGATGAACGAAGACAACACATTAGGACAACTTCTCCTTCAAACAAAAGCTATGCAAAAATTCATGGAAAAACACTCAGTCGAAAACATCGACATGTTCACTCCATGGGTTTGGGAAACAGCTGATATGTACAAGAAATACGTATCCGATAAGAAACCAAACATTGCAATCGTGGATAATTTGGAAGTGGGAACTCCAAATGAATTTGACGAATTCAAAAGAGTCTACGAAGAAAATGGATTCAACTGCGAAATCATCGACATCAGAGATTTGGAATACAAAAATGGCAAATTGTGCCACGGAGATTATGTGATAGATTTGGTTTACAGAAGAATCGTGACATTAGAATTGTTGAAAATAAAAGATCAAATCAAACCGTTCTTGGATGCTTACATGGACAATGCATTCTTCATGGTAGGATCGTTCAGATCACAATTGATGCACTCCAAGCTAATATTTGAAATCTTCAGAGACGAACAAACACAATCGCTACTTAACACTGAAGAAAAGAAATTCATCGACGAACACGTTCCATTTACGAAAAAAATCGAAGAACGTGATGCCTACGAAATCATAATGAACAAAGATAAATACATCTTCAAGCCAATCGACGGCTACGCTTCACTTGGAATATATGTTGGCCGTGAAATGAGAGAAGATGATTTGAAAGAAAAACTTCCGGAATTTATCCGCACAGGCTACGTCTTCCAAGAATATTACGATATGAATAAGTGTGAATTCTTGGAATTCGAAGAAAAATCTCCTGTTCTCAACAAATTCACACAAGTCGTGGGACTGTTCATCTACAACAAACACTTCATCGCCCCATACACACGAATCGGAAAAGATAACGTCGTAAGCGGCGCCAGAAAATATTATACAGCACCTAACTTGTTCATAAATGAGTAATTAAAAGCCACATTGTGTGGCTTTTTTGGTGTGTGTAAAAGTTTTGAGATTTGCAAATAAAAAAGTTATTTGTAGAATTAAAGCTCGTACTACAAATAACTTTTTTCAACATTTATATATATTTTTCCTATGATCGACTTCTACAACGCAGATTATTAATTTATCGTCATCAATCTCGCAAATAATTCTGTAGTTCGACACTCTGTATCGCCAAAATCCTCTCAAATTGGCTGACAACGCCTTACCTCTTGCACGTGGCTCTTCTAATTGACCTACTTTCTCCATATAATGAATAATCATTTTTTGAATAGGCTTATCGAGTTTTTTCAAGGATTTTAGTGATTTTTCTGAATAAATAACCCTCATATACCCAACTCTTTTTTTACCTCATCATTACTGTAAAATTTCATTTGGTCTTTGTTTAACAGATACTCATTAATTATCTTTTCATCATACTCTTGTTCGATTTTTTCCAATAATGATTCTCTTGCCCAGTCGGATAAAGTTTTGTTTTTTTCTTTTGAAACATTTGTGAAAAGTTCCTTATCCGATTCGCTCAATCTAATCGTTATAGTAGCCATAAAATCACTCCTTTTATTGTGTTACATCGTAACATAATTGTATTATAAATTCTTTACTTAGTCAAGCATACAACTTACGACACCATAATTTTTAGTTGTAACTTTTAGCTGTTCATTTGATTTTATTAATTCATCAATCATTTCGGATAAATTATCCCTGAAATTTTCTGCAGTTGTGATTTTCATTACCTCAACTCCTTCTATTTTTATTATATCCTATATTATTCTAATACAATGCTGGACTTTTATGCGCATTATGCGTATTATTAAAGCATAAGGAGGTTAGACGATGTTAAAATCATATCCTGCTATTTTTCATAAAGAAGAAGATTCTTATTGGGTGGAATTTCCAGAATTTGGTGGTGGAACTGAAGGAGATAATATCGAAGAAGCAATGGTAAACGCCCACCAAATGTTGGAAAGCGTGTTGGCTACTTTCATTGATGAAAATCTTCCACTTCCTAAACCAAGTGATATTACAAAAATAAAAGTAGAAGATGGATTTACGTCAATGATTCAAGTTGATCCCACACCATTTATCAAAAACAACAAAACCATCAGAAAAAATGTTACAGTCCCTGAATGGTTGGTTAGACTTTGTGATCGCCAAAATATAAATTATTCCGAAGTTTTGACCACAGCTCTTGAAAAGAAAATCAACGCATAATTTTGTAAATATTTTTATTTCTCTAAGCCACATTGTGTGGCTTTTTACTTCTCAAAAATTAATTTTTTATCTTTTAATTTTGCTTGTAAAGGAAATTTACGCGCAATTTCTTGATTATGTGATATATATATTAATGTTAAGTTTTCTAAATTAAGCAAATTATCAATGATTAAATTTAAATCATTCAAATCTATATTTGAAATTCCTTCGTCAATTATAAGAGTTCTCTTTCCCTTATAAAGTGCTCTTGCTAATTCTACTCTTTGCTTTTCTCCATAAGAAAGATTATTTAGACTACCATTATATGGCGCTTCATGTGGATCTATAAGGCAAATATCAAGCACTTTATGATATTTCTTTGCATTAAAATCAGAATCTAAAACTATATTATCTTCTAAGTCGCCTTGGAAAATATATGGTTCAGGAGGAATATAGGCACCATTATAATATTTTAATTGTCCAAAATTTATGTCTCCATTATCTGCAGTTTGATTTCCTGTAATAACATCAACCAATGTTGATTTCCCAGACCCAGACTTGCCAATAATAGATACTTTGTCACAATCTTTTATTTTAAATTCTATATCATTCAAAATAATATTGTCATTAAAACTTACAGAAATATCTCTCATATTTATTTCTGTTGACAATTCATCTTTTTCACTAAAAGTTTTTAAATTAATAACTTCATTAATTCTTTCAGATGAAATCTTTGCTGCTGCAAAATTAAAGTTAAGCTCATTTAATTCTTCCAATGAAGTTATCATCTTTGTTAAGTAATCTAAATATGCAATTATTGAACCTATTGTAAATAATTTATCCACCGTCATTAAGCTACCCATTAATAAGACTATAAATGGCATCAAATATAGTAGATAATTTATAGTAATTTTACCAGTATTTCTCATTACGCCAAGCTTAATATTTGAATCTCTTTTATCCACAATAGATTTATCATAAATTTTATAACTATATTTTTCGTATGAATTTATTTTTATCGAAACTATCCTATTCATTAAAGATATCAATGTATTTCTAGAATCCGATAATGTCTTGATGTAAATTTTAGAAAGTTCATGTATCTTTTTCTTAAAGAAATTCGTAAATAAAAAATAAATTATTACAAACGAAAAGATTACTAATGATATTCTCCATGATATATAAACTAGCATCGCTAGAGATATAATTGTCACAATTATGTTTCTGAGTGCATTTACAATAACGTCTATTAAAAATACAGACATATTCTTAATATCATCTTCTGTTCTAGTAATTAAATCTCCCACTTCATATTCTTTTGTGTCACTCAATTTTGAAAAAAATATATGATAAAATATATCTCCCCTAACATCTCTTACTATCTTACAGTTTGTTGTATAAAAAATTTTATTATGTATCCATTCAAATATATGACTAACCGTATGTAATGAAACGATGAACAATATAGTATTTATTATTGCTTTATAATCTTTGATAGCTATATACTCATCAATAATTTTCATTTTTAATATTGGAATTAGCATTGTTAAAAGTGGTGAAATTATAAGAAATATAAGTCCGATTAGAATTGTCTTTATGTATTTTGTTGAATGTTTTAATATTATATTATTTTTCATTTTTTCCCTTTCAATAATTTGAATAATAAAAGAATTTTATTTAAATGTGAATTAAGATAATGCTTGTATTGAATATACCATTTATTACGTTAACTGTCTATTTATTCAAATGGCATTTCTGTTTAGATTTTTGTGCTTTTATGATAATATTAAAGGTAAAGAAATTTTTTAATGATGATGAGAGGTCAATATGAGAAAATCTTGGAATGAATATTTTATGGATTTGGCGTTGAATGTTGCGACACGAAGCACTTGTGACAGGGCATTTGTTGGTTGTGTGTTGGTGAATTCCGACAACAGGATTGTATCGACAGGTTACAATGGTGCTATTAGTGGCAATCCTCACTGCGACGAGGTTGGTCACACTTTGCGTGACGGACATTGTATTGCTACGATTCACGCAGAGATGAATGCTTTGTTGTATTGTGCGAAAGAAGGAATTGCTGTGAAGGGTTGTATTTGTTATGTTACTCATTTTCCTTGTTTGAACTGCACAAAATCTTTAATTCAAGCTGGAATTAGCAAGATTTATTATCACGAGGCTTATCGTGTAGATGATTATGCGATTGAATTGTTAGACCGAAATAATATTGAATATGTCCAAATTTAAAGAGGTGTAATATGGATAAAATAAAAAAACTTCTAGTGGCAAACCGTGGCGAGATTGCTATAAGAATTTTCAGAGCTTGTAGTGAGCTTGGAATAAGAAGCGTTGCGATTTATAGCGAAGAGGACAAGACTTCCCTTTTCAGAACGAAGGCTGACGAATCGTATTTGATAAAGGATGCGGCATCTCCTTTGTCGAGTTATTTAGATATCGAAAAAATCATTGCGATTGCAAAATCCAAACACTGCGATGCGATTCATCCTGGTTATGGATTTTTGAGTGAAAATGCAGAATTTGCGAGACGTTGCAGGGAAAATGGAATAATTTTCGTGGGTCCTGACGAATCAGTTCTACATAGTTTAGGTGACAAGGTCCAATCGAAGTTAGTTGCAAAAAAAGCTGGCGTACAAACTATCGAGGGCGTGGAAACTCCTATCAGAAATAAAAATGAAGCATTGGAAATCGCAAACCAAATCGGCTATCCAGTTATGGTAAAAGCATGTGCTGGTGGCGGCGGACGTGGAATGAGAATTGTCGAAAAAGAATCCGATTTGATGAGTTCTTTCGTCAGCGCACAAAACGAATCCAAGAAAGCTTTCGGATCAGACGATATGTTTATCGAAAAATACATCCGCAATCCAAAACACATTGAGGTGCAAATCATAGCCGACAATCACGGAAATATTCTTCACTTATACGAGAGAGATTGTTCCATTCAAAGACGTCACCAAAAAGTTGTGGAATTTGCTCCTGCATTTTCAATTTCTGAAAAGACAAAAAACGAGCTTCACAACGATGCCATCAAAATCTGCAAGGAAGTTGGCTACACAAACGCCGGTACTGTGGAATTTTTGGTGGACGAAGATGAAAATCACTATTTCATCGAAGTAAACCCAAGAGTTCAAGTAGAACACACAGTTAGTGAACTTATCACTGGAATAGATATCGTTCAAACTCAAATTCTTATTGCAGACGGCAAAAGTTTTGATTCAGATGAGATAGGAATTTATTCACAAGACGATATCCACACGAATGGTTACGCAATTCAATGCCGTATCACGACAGAAGATCCTGCGAATAATTTCATGCCTGATACTGGTAAGATTGATTTGTATCGTACAAGTTCCGGATTCGGCGTGAGACTTGACGGTGGAAATGGATTCACAGGCTCAGTAATCACACCATATTACGATTCGCTTTTGGTTAAAATCACTGCCTTCTCCAGAACATTCAACGATACAATCAACAAAGCAATCCGTGCTTTGAGAGAAACGAAAATCAGCGGCGTGAAGACAAATATCGGCTTCATCATCAACGTTCTAAACACAGAAGAATTCCACAAGGGAACTTGTGACACGGGATTTATCTCCAAAAACCCCGAACTTTTCGACATCAAACCATCTACAGACAAAGAATTAAAGGTGTTGAATTTCATCAGTGAACGCTCCATTCGAGGTGGCAAAAAAGATTACAACATTCCACAAATTCCAGAATTTACCAAGACAAATTCCACAGGAACCAAAGATATTTTCGAAGAAAAAGGCGCCAAAGGACTTAGCGATTGGATTTTGAACCAAGATAAACTTCTAATCACAGACACAACCCTAAGAGATGCGCACCAATCATTGATGGCGACACGAATGAGAACAAGAGATATGCTTCCTATCGCAGAAGCTACCAATGAATTGATGAAGGACTTGTTCAGTTTGGAAATGTGGGGCGGTGCAACATTTGACGTTAGCTACAGATTTTTGAAGGAAGATCCTTGGATTAGACTACAAGAACTTCGCAAAAGAATTCCGAACATTTTATTCCAAATGTTACTGCGTGGAAACAACACAGTAGGATACAAAAATTATCCAGATAATGTCGTAGTTAAATTTGTACAAAAAGCTGCAGAAAACGGAATCGACATGTTCAGAGTATTCGATTCGCTAAACTACATCGATGGAATGAGACTTGCGTGTGACAGCGTACTTGAACAAGGAAAAATCTTGGAAGCAACACTTTGCTACACAGGTGACATCTTGGACGAAACAAGGGACAAATACACACTAGAATATTATGTCAAAAAAGCAAAGGAACTAGAATCCATCGGTGCAAATATTATCGCCATCAAAGATATGAGCGCACTCTTAAAACCATACGCCGCAACAAAATTAATCTCAGCATTGAAAAACGAAATTTCTGTTCCAATTCATTTGCACACACACGACACCACAGGAAACGGAGTCGCTACAATAATCAACGCTTGTGAATCTGGAGTTGACATAGTGGACACTTGCTTTAACTCAATGAGTTCACTCACAAGTCAACCTGCACTCAACTCAGTCGTAGCAGCACTTGAAAATACTCCACGTCAAACGGGAATCAGCCTTTCAAACTGTGACAAAATCAGTAACTACTACAAAGACGTTCGCTCATACTACTCACAATTTGAGAGCGATTTGAAAAGTGGTACAACAGAAATTTATCGCTACGAAATTCCTGGTGGACAATATTCCAACCTCAAGCCACAAGTAGAATCGTTCGGCCTTGGAGAAAAATTCGACGAAGTAAAATTAATGTACAAAAAAGTCAACGACATGCTTGGTGACATCATCAAAGTTACACCATCATCCAAAATGGTCGGAGACATGGCTATATTCATGGTGGCAAATGGGCTCACTCCTGAAAACATCTACGAAAAAGGCAAAAACCTCGACTACCCAGACTCTGTAATATCATTCTTCAAAGGAATGATGGGACAACCTGAAGGTGGATTCAACGAAAAATTACAAAAAATCGTACTAAAAGATGAAAAGCCAATCACAAAAAGAGCTGGACTTTACATCGATCCATTTGATTTCGAAAAAGACAAAAAAGATTTAGAAGACAAATACAAAATGGAATTCGACGAAAAAGACATCGTATCACACGCACTTTATCCAAAAGTATTCGAAGAATACATCGACTACCGAAAAACAAAAGGCAACTTCACTTACATGGACACTCCGACATTCTTCGAAGGAATAAACGAAAAAGAAACAGTCGAAGTCCCAATAGAAGAAGGAAAAATCCTCATCATCAAACTTATCGAAAAAGGAAGATTGGAAAAAGACGGCTACAGAAACTTCACTTATGAAGTCAACGGAAACAGACGTGAAGTCAGAGTGTTCGATGAATCTGCAAAAATCACTGAACGTGAAGAAGACAACCTATCAGTAGCAGATCCTAACAACGACAAAGAAATCGGAGCATCAATTCCAGGAAGAGTCGTAAAAGTCCTAGTCAAAGAAAACGACAAAGTATCAGTCAACGACCCATTGGTAGTAGTAGAAGCCATGAAAATGGAAACCAACATACTATCCAAATCAGAAGGAATTGTAAAATCAATCCTAATCAAAGAAAATGACACCATCGACACAGACCAACTTTTAATAGTTTTGGAATAAAAAAATGGATTGTAGAGTCAAATCTACAATCCGTTTTTATTTTTTGAAATAGTAAAAGTTAATTTACATCTTACTTTTTATTATATTCATAATTTTATTTGGAGTATCAAATTCTTCCCTTGTATATTCTGAAGGTTCTATTTTTACTCCAAATTCATCTTCTATTGCTACAATAAGTTCAATAAAGTCTAATGAGTCAATCAGACCCTCTTCAACCATATTAATATCCAAGTCTTCTCTTACTACTTCATCTCCGCAAATATCTTCTAAAATATCTAAAAATTTTTCTTCCATATTCTCTCCTAAAACTCAAATAATTAAATAATTCTTCCTGAAAAAATTAAAAATCCTAACATTACTAAATTAAATGTTACTCCCCAACTTACAAACTTATACCATACATTTGATTTGTATCTCTTGTGAAATTTGGATTTTTTTTGGTAAACTTCCGTAAACGCTAAAAGCATTCCATGATACAATCCATAGATTATATAATTTAGGCTAAGTCCATGCCACAATCCCATTATAAGCATATTAATAACAAATGCAATAGACGCTCTTGTCAATTTATTTTTTATTCTTTTATTTCTTATCATTCTTCTGATAACTCTTGAAAAAACAAAATCTCTAAACCAATATGACAAAGAAATATGCCACCTATCCCAGAATTCTTTGATATCCTTGCTTATAAAAGGTTTATTAAAGTTGTCTGGTAGTCTAACTCCAAAAATATTACCTGTTCCTATTGCCATTAATGAATATCCTGCAAAATCAAAGAAAAGATAAAACCCATATAAGTACATATAAGCTACAATAGTTTTGATTCCATTTCCTTGACTATAATTTTGCATGTATGGATAAATTAATTGAGAAACTACAAATTTATAAACTGCACCTATCAAGATTTTTTGCAACCCTGATGTTAATAACTCAATATATTCCGATTTGCTTTTTAATTTATTTACATCATCATCAAATCTCCTAGATCTATCAATTGGTCCAGAAATTAATGAGGGAAAAAACAAATTCAAATAAAAGAAGTTACTAGCAGAAACCTCTTTTATAAGACCATCTTTGATTTCCATGACATATTGTATACACTTAAATGTCATGTACGATATACCAATAAATCCAAATATAGAATAACCCACTAATGAAGAAAACTTGTATATTAATAATGGCAATATTGATAGTATCAAGAAAACAAAATAAACAGACTCTGATTGTTCTTTGATTCTCGTAAGTTTTAAGAATAATTTTATAATTATATACTCAAATATTAAAAAACTAACAATATACAAAAGCTGTTTTGGTTTATCATATAATGCTGCAATTACAAAAAATAGAGTTGCTAAAATTCCGTATCCCTTAATTTTTTTGCCCATTAAACCTAAGCAAATAGCCGGAATACTTGAAATGGCAAGCGCTACAAAAAATACCGAATTCTCAAAAAGTTCCATTAAACCATCTCCATTAATTTTTTTCTATCTATTTTACCATTATTTGTAATCGGCATTTTTTCGATAAATTGAATTTTCTTAGGCACCATATAATCTGGTAAAAGTTCTTTGAGTTGATTACGCAAACTCTTCCTAGTTTCGTAGTCATTGTCTAGTTTGTTAGATACCACAAAAGCTATTAGATATTTAACAACATCTTGTTTGCTATAAGGTAAAACACACACATTATCAACTCCGTCTAGTTTGAGCATGTTTTTTTCTATATCTCCTAGCTCAATCCTGTACCCATGCATTTTTATCTGAAAATCTATTCTTCCCTTGTAATACAACATTTCTGAATGAAGATATCCAGCATCTCCTGTTCGATAAAATCTCTTTCCATCTTTTTGTCCAAAAACTTCATCTGTTTTAGATTTATCTTGGAAATATCCACTACTTACAGTATCTCCTAAAATTACTATTTCACCAATTTCATCATCATTTAATACTTTACCATCTTCATCCCAGATTTCGATTTCAGTTCCTTCTTTTGCAATACCTATAGGTAAGTAATCTGAATTTTGAGCAATATCTTTTGTTATTTCAACACCTGTAACGGCTACAGTAGATTCAGTAGGCCCATAAGTATTGATTACAGATGCTTTTGGAAATCTGTTTTTTAAACTCAAAGCTGTTTTTGGACTAAGTTTTTCTCCACAGAACAAGAAAATTTCCATATTAGGGATTAGGTCTTCATTGAATTTACTATCAGCAAGACATAATTCGACAAATGATGGTGTAGATACCCAGATATCAACATTATAATCTTCTAATCTTTTCATAAGTAGTGTTGAATCTTTTTGTACTTCTTTATTTAATATGCAAAGCCTTCCTCCTGAAGCTAAAGAAGTATATAAATCCATAACTGAAAGATCAAAAGAAAAAGGTGCTTGATTCAAGAAACTTTTCTTCTTCTTAAAATTTCCTTCAGAACCTAAATTCATAGACCAATTTACAAAATTAGTTAAATTTTCTGAACTTATTTGGACGCCTTTTGGTTTGCCAGTACTTCCAGATGTAAAAATTATATAAAAAGTGTCATTTGGATTTACCCAATTATTCTCTGTTACTTCTACTGTACTGGTCTCTATATTAAAATCGTCATAAAATAAGTCTTCACCAGAAAAAATATCAGTTTTAACCGTTGATAAGATGAAATCATTATCGACTAAATCTTTTATTTCCTGTACACGGTCATTCGCCATGGATATGTCCAACGGAACATACGCATGGCCGCTTTTAACACAAGCTAAGAAGCATACAATCATATTTACAGATTTATGACCATAAACTATAATAGGCTTTTTGTTTTGCACATTTTCTGAAATAAATCCTGCAAGTCTATCAGATTTATCCCATAATTCTTTATATGTTATAGAACTATCACCAGATAACAATGCTACTTGTTCTGGCAATTCATCAACTCTTTCTTTTATTAAATCTAAAATCATATATTCTCCTAAAACTGACTATAAATAAATTCAGGCGCTTGAATTTTAACACTATAAACTCTCATAGCAAATAGCGCAAGCATTAAAATATAAAACACAAGCATCCATACTAAAAAGTATAAAAATGGATTACTATTAATTTTCTTTATAAAATTTGTAAACAGCTTCATCCAGATAAACCCATCCTTTCCATCCTAAATGCATTTTATCTTTTAAGAAATATTTTTCATATTCTTTATCTGAAAAATCAGCTACCTTTTGATCATATTTCTTTACTAAATTATTGATACTAGCATAACATTTTTCTCGTTCTTCTTTTGGAAAACCTGCATAATCATACCATGCACCATTAACAGGAACATTTACAACCATTGCATCGATTTTCAAATCTTTACAAAGTTTCAAAAATAATTCTAACTCTTCAAATTCATCGATATTGTCAAGTTTTTTATTATTATCAGCGTTTTTAAATGCCTTAAAATCCTTCTTTATATATTTTTCAAAATATTTATTTTCTATTCCAAACTCATTATTGTTGGATTCTTTTGCCCCTGATGTTTGAGCAACATTTAATAATTCATCAAAATCAATATTTTCTACTTTTACTTTTTCACCATTTGGCGATTTTTTAATCTTATTTGCCTTATAAAAATCAACTTCGCTTCTTAAGTTTAGTAAATATGATTCAAAGAATCCATTTACCTTGTCAAATAAGCTTTTGTTCATTAAAGATTTATATTCATTCTCAATGTACTTTCTACATCCACTTCCGTCTTTTGTTTTGTTTAATGATTGTTTTATAATTTCATCCTTTAATTCCGGTGAAATATTCTTGTTTTCTAAAAAAGCTTTAAAAAGTGGTTGAGAAAACACACTTTCGAATGATGCTTTATCATCTGATGAAGATTGAAACCATTGTGGAGAAACTATGAGAACGACTTTATTATTTTTAATCAAATCGGAATATGCCCCAAGTTTAATTGTTTGGATTAAAGATTGCATATGACCTTTTCCCGATAAAATCATATTAAAATCCGACTTTCCGCTTTTAAAAAGATGTGTAGGATAAGCTATCTTGTCATAAGAAAAAAGCTCAGAAGATCCCAATACTAGGATACTATTTTTTTGAAGTTTTTGGTCCATAGCTAATAGGGAATCATTAACTTCATCTTGATTTATGTACATATATCCCATTGCAATCTCTGGATTTTTTATTTTTTTCTTTAAGTATGCGTTAAATCCAAAAACACTAACTAGTAACAATAAAAATGCTACTACGAAAGCTATTAATTTAATCTTATATTTTTTTGTTTTATTTTCCATTAAAATACCTTCCATTCTGATATGAATCATCAATAAATAAAGTATATCATTTGAAGCTCTCTTGTCAAGAAAAATAGACTTAAATTTATGATTTTATGCTGTTTTTTCGTACCAAAATATTTTAATATTATTATTAAAAATTGCAGTTGAACAAATCACAAAAATCCGTATACTATATATTAATAATTTAGCTTTTGGAGGGGAATTATGAAAACCAAATTATCTAAGTGTGGAGATTCTCATTTTTTGCAAATTCCAAGGTCGATTTTGGATGTTTTAAATTGGAGAGATGATGATATTTTGGATTTAAAAATTAAGGATAACAAACTAATAATCGAAAATTCGTCTGAAAATGAAATAAATATTGAAGATTTGTTTGAAGATTTTAATGGCAAATATTCAAAAGAAGATATTGATTGGGGAAAAATGACAGGAAAAGAAGTACGGTAGGAACAGTCCTAATAAATGCAACAAGCCATAACTAAACGTTATGGCTTATCCTTATTTCTTATCAAAAAAGTTTTGTAATTCTTCTGGTGAAGTCCCCACTTTGTCGTCGATGTTCATTCTGTCGGTGATTTTTCCGTCTTTAACTCGAAATACTGCTGGGACTGTTTTGAGGTCGTTGTCGGTTCTGAATTTCTTCAAATCTTCTGGAGATTTTTTGATCCCAGCGACGCTATCTATGTAGTAGATTTCATATTTGGATACAAATGGTTTGAATATTTTTGAAAACTTCTGACAATCTGGGCATGTTTTTCTTCCAAGATACACCGTGATTTCTTTTCCGGCGCTCACTTCATCAAGTTCTGCTACTTTGATTTCCTTGACGCCTTTGATGTTTTGTTCGTACTCTTCGATGGCTTTTTGTTTGTCTTGTTCTGTGGTTACGTTTTTGGATTCAACTCCTGTGGCTTTTTTTGTAGGCTCATCTTGTTTTTGGTTGCAACTTGCAAATAATACCATCATTAAGCACACGCAAACGATTAATTTGAATTTGTTTTTCATATGTTCCCTCCTGTTTTTATTTATTTTATAATATTTGCTTATAATAATCAATCTGTACGATTGTAGACAAAAACCACCAACAATTGTTGGTGGCCGTTGTTTTAGTAATTCAATTTTGTTTGTTTTTTGTTTTGTTTTAAGATATTTCTGATGGTTATTATTGCACTTACTGCCATTAATACCAACTGTAATATCCACCCGTACAAGCAGAATTTCACAAGCATTGTGTCATTTGCACCCATTCCATCGTGTAGCAAAGTTATTGTAAAGTTCATGTTCAGCATTGCAAATGATATTGCTATTTGAAATACACTTGTTACGATTCCTAGCAAATGATCGTCTTTGCGTTTTAATGATAAGTAAATACCGAAAACGCTGACCATTAGAAATACCGCTGTGACTACAGCATAATTTCTCGTAATTTCGTAAATCTCTTGTTCTGACATGATATATGTTCCTTTCTTATTTGATAGTTACATTATATCATTATTATTCTTATTATTTTACAAACTAAACATATTTTCGTAGTTGTTCATTTGAACCATTGCTAATCTGTAGATTGTTTCATTAACTGGTGCTTCAAGTCCAAGTTTTTTCGCTCGTCTTACGATTGCTCCATTCAAGAATTCTGCTTCAGTTTTTCTGTGTTTTTGTGTATCTTGTGCTGCAGATGGCAATATGTCTCCGTATTCTTCGAACGCATCTGTGACGTATTTTCTGAAAAGTTTGTCGCCGTCGAAATTGTAGCCCAATTTGTCAGTAACTGCTATGAATTCGTCTGAGATAGCTTTTAAAATTGCTACGGAATTTTCGTCAGTTCTAGTGTATTTTGTGGACAAATGCATTACTGCGCAAGGTAGGTTGTAGATTGCGTTGATGTATAATTTTCTCCACATAATTCTGTCTACATCTGGATTTAATTCTGTTTTGATGTCGTTCATGCTGAATGCTTTTTCGATTTCGTGGAACAATTTATCGTCGTGGTTTTCATTGATAGCGCCAAATATTACGTTGATTTTATCGCTATCGTATCCTGCACTGATAACTCCAGGCGCTTCGATAGATGCAGATATGAACATGATTCCTTGTGCGATGTTTTCTTCTTTGATGTATTTTTTCAAAATGTCGACGTTGCCGATACCATTTTGAAGTGTCATCACGACTGTTTTGTCGCCTACGATGTTCATATTTTCCGTCAAAATCTTTTCTGTGTCGTATCCTTTTACAAGGATTACAACAACATCTTGAACTTCCAAATCTTGTGAAGATGTACTTGCAGATGTTACTTTTACTGTGCTTTCGCCGCCAGTTCTGTCGATAATTCTGATTCCATCTTTTCTGATTTTTTCCATGTGAGCTTCATATGGATCTACTAAATTGACTTCGTTACCAGGAGATTCGATTGCTTTTGCAAGCATACAACCCATTGCTCCTGCCCCTAAAATTGTAATTTTCAATTTATCTCTCCCTTTCAAATTAATTCTCTTGGATATATTTTAACACAGCTTGGTTAAGTTTTGGGATCATTTGTTTTTTTCTTGAAAGAAGTCCCTTTGCCAAGAATGAATTGTTGTCGATTTTAGTATCGAACGCTCCTGCTAATTGTTCTTGGAACATTCCAGAAACCAAAACTTCGCTTTCTTCTCTGAAGATGTCTGTAAGAATTAGTACAAATGTAGCTTCTTTCTTGTCGTTTCTAATTTTGTTCATTTCTTCAAGTAAACTGTCTTTGATTTTGCCAAGATTATCCAAATCCATTGAGAAGATTTGTGCGACTCTACAAGTGTATGATTCGATGTTGAATGTCTTCACATCAGTGTTTAACAAATCTGCTGGTGATTTTCCTTCTAATGATGTTCCTGCTTTGAACATTTCCATCGCAAATTCTTCTGGGTTGATGTTGGCGATTTTTGCCATTCTTTCCAAAATCATTCTATCTGTTTCAGTTGCAGTCGGTGATCTGAACAATAATGTATCGGAAATTATTGCTGAACACAACAATCCCGCAGTTTGTCTTGTAGGAACAATTCCTTTTTCCAAGAACATTTTGGAAAGAATTGTACAAGTTGATCCAACAGGTTCATTTCTGAAATAAACTGGATTTTGTGTAGCGACGTTTGCAACTCTGTGGTGGTCGATGATTTCTGTGATGTCGCAGCATTCCATATCATCAACTGATTGGTTTCTTTCGTTGTGATCCACCAAGATTAGCTTCTTCTTTTCTTCGTTGATAACATGATATCTGGAAATATTTCCCACAACTTTGTTTTGATTGTCAACTACTGGATATGATCTGTATCTTGTCTTGGACATTGTGTTTTTCACATCTTCAACAGTGTCTGTCAATGAGAAATTAACCACATCGTCTCTTGTCATGACGTAATTTACAGGCACAGATTGTGGAAGAAGACGTGCTGCCATGTATGTTTGAAATTCCGTAGAAATTACTATTATGTCTTTTTGTTTTGCTTTTTCTATCAATTCATCTGATAATTTATTGCCACCAGTAAGTATAATCATGGACACATTCTTATCTATCGCATCTACTTGTGAGTCTTCTCTGTTACCTAAAATCACGATGTCATCTTCTTCCAAATACTTCGCCATTTGTTTTGGATCCATCGCTCCTACTACCATTTTTCCGGACAATGCCCTATCTTCTGCTGGAATATTCAAAACATTCGCTCTCAAAACATCGATTATGTTTTCCACTGGAGTTTCTGAGTGGCGAAGGATTTGATCATCCCACACTTCCATGTAACATTTTGTAATATCGGAAATTGACACAACTCCAAGAAGTCTTTCTTCGATGTCGATTACTGGCAAACTAGCGACGTTTTTTTCTTGCATAATATTAGTCGCTTTGTAAAGGCTCGCGTTTTGGGACACGCATGTTGCCACATCGAAGTTCAAATCTTTGACTTGTGGCTTCATAGAATCCATGAACGTAGGCGCATCCACCCCAAAATAATCCAACACGAATTGAGTTTCCCTGTTGACATCGCCAAGTCTTATAGCTTCGACGTTTTCTTCTCCAGTTCTCTTCTTCAACTCTTGATAAGATAACGCCGCGCAGATAGAATCTGTATCAGGGTTCTTGTGCCCAGTTATATATATTTTATCCATATTTTCTCCTTCATAAAAATCAACCAAACATTATTTTTCTGCCGATTGATTATTTAATTTTATTTTCCTAACCTTTATGATTATATACCAATCTTTTGATAATTTAAACACTTATTGTAAAAAATTTTGTATTTGCGATATAATAACTTAAAGGAGTGACATTAATGGACAAACTTTTAATCGTAGTAGACTTTCAAAATGATTTCGTAGACGGAGCTTTGGGATTTGACGGAGCAGATAAACTCGAAGACAAAATCTGTGACAGAATCAAAAAAGCAAGAGAAGACAATGAACAAATCATATTCACATTCGATACTCACGAAGAAAATTATTTGAACACACAAGAAGGCAAATTTCTTCCAGTAGAACACTGCATCAAAGGAAGTAACGGACACAAATTGTACGGAAAAGTAGCAGAATTAGTAGAAAAAGACGACATATTAATCGAAAAACCAACATTTGGAAGCATTGAACTTTGTGATTACTTAAGAGAACACCAATTCTCAGAAATAGAATTGTGTGGACTTGTATCCAACATCTGCATACTTTCCAACGCAGTATTGGCGAAAACATTCAACCCAGAAGCAACTGTCATAGTCGACGAGAACTTGACTGATAGCTTCGATGAAAAATTAAACAAAGAAACATTCGACATACTCAAAGGAGTACAAGTCGTAGTAAAGTAAAATAGCAGCCGTGGCTGCTATTTTTGTTTTATTTTAATAACTCATTTTTCTTTTGTTCGAATTCTTCTTTTGTTATAATATCCATATCTAATAATTCTTTAAATTTTTTTATTTCTTCAAATTTGTCTTCAGAAGTATGTATAGATTCATAATTACCACCATTGTTTTTACTTATTAACTCTCTTATTCTTTTTACAACTTCTGATGCAAGTCTGATATCGCTGAAAGATACCATATTTTCCATCCTTGAAGGATTCTTATCTTTATCAGATGACCAATATGATAAGTCTTTTTGATTTTGCATTCCAATACCTACTATTTCAATATATCCTGTTCCACCAAAATTTTTATGTAATTGAACAGAAGATATATTGGCATGATCTAACTGGAATAAGGAATATCCAAAAGTTCGCCCAGTCATAAATCCTGTTTTATAAATATATATACTCCTATCTGTTGCAAAAATGTATTCTTTAAACGCTCCTTTAATTGCTAAAAATACAGTTTCATCAGATTGAAAATTCTCTTGTGCTATGGAAAATAAAACATTTTGAATTTTTGGATCAGCCATTATATATATATTTTCACTAAAAATCATAATTTTCCTCCTTATTATGCTATTCTTTTATATTATTATATCATTTTATATCATTCTGTTGTCTTTATTTTTTATCAGAAATAAGTCGTAGTAAAGTAAAATAGCAGCCGTGGCTGCTATTTTTGTTTTCTATTTTATATTGTCAATATCATACAATAACCTATATTGGCATTTTTATCATACAAATATAATTTTTTTGTTCCATCTTTTTCAATATACTTATAAAGTATATGCTTTGAATTTTTTAATTTCTCAATATCTGCTTTTAATTCTTGTATTTGATTGTTTTTTTCTTGTTCAGATACCATCATAGTCTCAAAATGATTATCAAAAATCTGATCGAGTTCGTCATTCTTTTGCCTAAAATCTTTGAGATTATCCTGACTCTTCAATGAAAAAGAATAGATGTCAAACCTATCATTTCCAAAACCCCTATCGCTTTCAAATCTTACTTTATAAGTTTTTATTGACGAGTTAATTTCTGATAAATCATCAATATTATTATTCGATTTTACGAAATATACAATAATTAAAACCAACGCAATAAAAGTCGCTATCACCGTTAAGATTTTTTTTCTGGTTTTCATTTTCACTCCCAACAAAATTTATACATACAAGTACATCAATCCTCTATTTTACAATATTTACTGTTGCGTTATTTAAATTTTAAGCAATTACGTTGATAGACGATAGCATCATTGATAAAATCTTGATTGATACTAATATAATAATTGTTATTTTATATTGTCATCTGAATAACCGATTGATATGTTTTCATTGAGGACGTATTCCTTGGCTGCTTTATAGTCGTGGTTTTTGTTGAATTCCAACAATTTATCTTCGTGTTGTTTGGTTACGTCTTTGCCATCTTGAGTCAATACCAAATGTTTTTCGTCCTTGGCAAATTTTTCTAATGTAGCTTTAATTAAAGTATCGTCTTCTTTTTCGGGATTTTCCTTGACGTATCTTTCAATTATTCTATGAGTGTCAGCATCGTCAGCCTTTGTCATGTTAGTTAGAAAATACGCATTGCACACAAGTGATATTGCAAAAAGTATTGCCACAATTGTAAATTTTTTATCATTTTTCATGATACTCCTCCTTTTTTTTGTGAAAACCTTTTTATAAACCGTTACGATAGCTTTATCGTTAACTTAATTATATCTTTTTTTTTTTTGAAAAATCAACAATAAAACCAAACTTTGACATTTTGTAACTATCAATCATAGCCCGATGTACATCGTTATCATACATTTCTTCTTTTACAATTTATTGTATTCTTTTGTTAAGTTATCTCTCAACAATTCAATATTTTCCAAATATTCATACGTTGAATCGTACACTTGATTAATTTCTTTTCTAATTCTCCAATCTGTAAATGGGTTGTCGAACACAATGTCGAGCATGAACTCCTTCATCGAATACAAATCACCGAAGTCTTTCAATTCCACGTGAATGTCCGACAATTCTTTTTGCAATCTTAGTGACAGATTTTCGATTAGATGAAGTTTGCTTTGAGCTTTTTCCATTTTGCTTCTCTTGAAAAAACCAATCATACCATCGCCAAATATAAAATCTGCCATAGCCCAGTTTTTCGCCGATTTCAAATCGTTAAGTACATCTTCAAGTTTTATTATTAAATCATCACACACATCAATTGCTTCTTTTATTTCTTGTTTTTGCATAGTCTACTCTCCTTCTTATACAATATTTACCACAAATATCGTCAATTTATTCACTATTTGACATTTTGTAACAATTCAAAAAATCCACCAGATTTTACAACCTAGTGGACTATTTTACACCATTAATTTTTTATCTCCATTGTACACTTCATCAATTATAGCAGAGCCTATGCATACTTCGCCGTCGTAGAACACTGCTGCTTGTCCTGGTGTTACGGCTTTCGTGTCGTCATAAGTGACTTCCACATGCGTATCGTCGATGAATTTGACGTGCGCTTTGATGTCTTTTTGTCTGTATCTGAATTTGGCTGTACAATCGAACTCGTTTCTGTCCAAATGATTTAGCGATGTTTCAAATTGACTGGCGTATAATTTGTTGGAGTACAATAGTGGATTGTCTTCTCCTTGGCATACGATTAATTCATTTGTCGCCAAATTTTTCCCGCACACAAACCACGCTGCTCCATCTCCGCCAATTCCAAGCCCTCTTCGTTGACCGATTGTGTGATACATCAACCCGTTGTGTTTGCCCATTATATTTCCATCGACATCAACGATGTTTCCTTGTTTTGCTGGTAAATAATGTGACAAAAATTCATTAAAATTTCTCTCTCCGATGAAACAAATTCCCGTAGAATCTTTCTTGTCAGCCGTAGCCAAGTTATATTTCTTCGCTATCTCACGCACTTCTTTTTTTTGAAGTTCTCCAACTGGAAACATTACGTTTTTGATTTGGTCTTGTGTCAGTTGGCTTAAAAAATACGTCTGATCCTTGTTATTATCAAGCCCACGAAGTAGCTTCACTCCGTCATCTCCTCGTTCAATTCTCGCATAGTGACCTGTCGCCACATAATCTGCGCCTAATTTCATCGCAAAATCCAAGAACGCTTTGAATTTGATTTCCTTGTTGCACATTATGTCGGGATTGGGAGTTCTGCCTTTTTTGTATTCGTCCAAGAAATAAGTGAACACTCTGTCGTAGTATTCCTTCTCAAAATTAATCGAATAATAATCTATGCCGATTTCATTCGCAACAGCGACCGCGTCCTTGTAATCTTCTTCTGCAGTGCAGACGCCATCATCATCTGTCTCGTCCCAATTTTTCATGAAAATTCCAACGACATCATATCCTTGTTGTTTTAACAAAAGTGCCGCCACCGACGAATCCACGCCTCCACTAATTCCTACTACTACTTTTATTTTCGAATTATCCATTGTATTTTCCTTTTTCGTACAAATCATTTAACACATTTACTGCTTTCAATATTTCTTCTTCTGTATTTTTAAAACCAAAGCTAAACCTAACCGAATGTTCTGCCCTTTGTCCGTCGTACATATTTTCAATCACATGAGAATTCGTGATGCTACCCGCAGAACAAGCAGAACCTGCCGACACGCACACCCCATGCATATCCAAATAAGTCAACAAGAAATCATTCTTCTCAAATGGAATGTACAAGTTCAAAATGTGAGATGCAGAATTATCCACATTACCATTAATTTCGTATTTGAATTTGATATTTTCAATGAAAATCTTCTTCAAATTTGCAATATACTCACGTTCTTCGACAGATTTTTGCAAAGATTTCTCTAAAGTAAATGCCCCCATCACAAAAGAAGTGCCACCTCTTCTGTAATTTTCTTGCTCACCTGCATAAATCAGATTATCCAAATCCTTCCTTATATACAACACCCCGAATCCGTTGAGTCCTCCTAGTTTGTGTCCCGAAAACGACAACGAATCGCAGTGCAAATCCTCAACATCGACATCCACATGACCCACCGATTGAGTCGCATCGATATGATACCAAATCTCCGTATCCTTCAAATATTCTCCAAGTTTTTTCACAGGTTGAATAACTCCCGTTTCATTGTTTACATGTTGAAGAATAATTAGCTTTGTATTAGGTGTGATATTTTGAATAATTTCATCGCAATCAACCACACCGTTTTGTTGTGCATCTATCAAAATTACATTAGATTTGTTGTGATCTAGTGGATTCAAAATAGATGGATGTTCAATCTTGGAAGTTATAATATCGTAATTCTCATCAGAAAAATTATTGATAATATAATTGTTGGATTCACTCGCACCGCTTGTGAACACAATCCTATCATCTGTAGTATTCAAAAACTTCGCAATCTCATGACGGGAATTCTCCAAAGTCTTCTTCGCGAGTCTTCCCATTTTGTGAATACTATCAGCATTCGCATCAAAATCCATCATATTATTCATAATATATTCAATAAGCTCCACCCTCTTCAAAGATGTCGCCGCATAATCCAAATAAATCATAATCTAACCTCACTTACATGCTATTATACTATAGTTTTTCAACAAAAAAATCAACATCTGATTACAATAAACAAAAAACCTCAATGCGTATTTACACATCGAGGTTTGTCGATAATTTCAAATCTATTCTTTTAAATCTTCGTAATTCAAATGTCTAAGTCCTCGTTTCTTCTTGAAATCCCTCAAGAAAACAAACATCAAAACCATGCACACAAGCATTACAATTCCAAAAATCGAAGCAAAACTTTGCACCACGGCCTCATTCGAAGAAATAACCATGCTGAAAGTGTTGTTAATCATATGAAGAAGAATGGATGCGTAAATGCTTTCTGTGTAATAATACACCGCACAAATCACAATCCCTCCGATTAATGCATACGCTCCTTGGAACAAATTAAAATGGAACACTCCGAACACAATTCCATTCAGAATAATCGCCCATTTATAAGGAAGAAGTCGTTCGTTTTCTGTGAACAAAGTCCCACGCAACATCAACTCCTCTGAAATCGGAGCGAAAATCGTAATAGCAAGAACCGACAACATCATATTACCCTTCATCAATTCTTCAGATGCCTTGTTGTAAACTTCAAGGCTTGCCACAATTTGTGGGAAAAATTTGCCCAAATACATCATCAATGCAACAGTAATATTGATAAGACCAATAAGACCAATTCCCACCACGAAAAGCTTCACGATTTCAGAAAAAGAAATCTTTCTTTTCTTTAAGTAATCCCTATTGTATTTCGTTTGAAAAATCTTCGTTCTAAATTTAATGATTAAAAGGAAAATAATAATCCTCAGGATTTGTCCACATAAAAGAAAAGCCGCCCCATTTTTCACATAAAAATCTTGGAAATTACCATCAAATCCTACAAATTGGGCAACAATTCCCCCAATCACTCCAACAACAAGCTCTGGAATTACGAACAAAAGTAAAAGGATAACTCCTTGTAAAATCGCAATCAAAAGATTAGAAAATTTTAGTTTTTTTGTATTCTCCATAAAAACCTCCAGTTAATTATATATACCCAAATTTTCTTGCAATAAAAAAATCAAGCACTAGGCTTGATTTAATCGTTAAAATTATTCCCCAACTTTGTGAAACTTTCCATCTTCCAGTTCATATTCCACAAAATCTTGTTTTTTCAAATTATCAGTCAAATACTTGTCGTGACTGACAACTACGATAGTTTTTGATTTTCTTTTCAAAACTTCGATATATTCTATCAGCTTGTCCTTCATTCTCAGATTAAGCGTGTTCGAAGGCTCATCCATTAGAATAACAGACGGCTCATTCACCAAAGCTCGTGCAATGGTCACTTTTTGTCTTTCTCCTCCTGATAGATACTTTACTTTTTTGTTCAAAATCTCCGTTATTTCAAATTCTTCGCTAATCTCTTGAATTCTTTTTTTCCTGTCAGCTCTTTTGTATTTCGATGAATAGATTAATGGTATGAGAATATTATCGTAGGTAGTTTCTGATTCTATCAAATTGTATTCCTGAAAAATAAACCCAAACACTTCATTCCTATATTTAGACATATCTTTTTCGGTAAAATCCCCAACTGATTTGGAATCCAAAATATAATCTCCTGAATATTTCCTATCCAACAAACCCACAATCTTCAAAAAAGTAGTCTTACCTGCTCCGTTTTCTCCTGAGATAATGATATTGTCCCCATCATTTATATTCATTTCAGCATTATCCAATACAAGAAGTTCTTCACCATTTGTGCTGAATTTTTTGGTCAAATTTTTTATTTCTATCATAATCAATCACCTATCAAATCAATCAGATCGCTTTTTTTCAAAATCAAATACATAACTATTTCTAATATCAATATACATAAAATCATGTAAATAAACGCCACTACCGAAAAAATATTAATTGCAAATCCATTTAATACGAAAAGCAAGCAGAATGCTGCAACATTTACTAAAACTACAAAAACGGAGTTTCGTGCCATAATATCTTTCATTCTAGCTCCTGATAAAATGTGGATTTTATATTCTTTTTGTAAGCTTTTTAGCATATATTTGAAGAAAATCACAAAACCCAATATTGTTATCACAGTCATAATCAGACAATACACACCAATGTATTTGAGGATGAATGTATTTTCATCGTCGTCGTATTTTTTATTTGTATTATTAATGACCATTAGCTTGTTCCCATCGAAAATCTTCTCAAATTCTCTGTCAATGCCTTTATTTATCTCATCTTCTGAAAACTTTGCATTCTCAATTAAATCAAGTATATCTGAATCACGAAACTTGTAGCCACTAACATTTTTATATTTATCAGATTTTATTTCCAATAATACTCTTTTATCGTAATCAATATAGCTTTTGATTTCTTGATTCATCATATCATAGTCCATCACATCATGAGAAACCACTTCAAATTCCGCCTCATTCTTCAAGTCAGTCACATTTTTATTATCAACTAACCAAAAAACTCTGCTATTAGTGTTTTTGTTGAATTTTCCATACAACACAATTATATCTGTATCGCAATTTCTCCTGAGTGATGAATTCGTGGTATAAGTGCGTCCGTTTTTCGAAAATATATCGTCCAGTTTTTTTCCATATGTATTCGAATAATCGTATCCCTTATCATCAGTTGTCTGTAACACAACAGCGCTATATGAAGGCTGTTCATTTAATTGAAGCTCCTTGAACTTATTTCTCAAATAAGAATCTGTTGCAGATTCCACAATTGTTCCCAACGAGAAAATCAAGAGTACCATCAAACAAGACACAACTTTATTTCTGAAAACATCCATTAGCCCTAGTTTAATATTATCTTTTATCATACAAGACCTCTTTTTCAAAATCATTGTAGCTGAGTTTAACTCTTAAAGCACTCAAAATCACAGTCAATATTATTAGAATAATCTGCAATTGCAATATAAGATAAATCGTGATTTTGTTTTCATTAATAATTGCAAGATATCCATACGTCAACGCTGTTGATATTGCACATGTTATAAAACTATACGCCAAGGCTTTTTCAATGAACATCTTCATGATGTCTTTTAGTTTTGCACCAAAATTCGCGCTTATAATTACGAATTTCTTGTATTTGTTCAAAAACATCCACAATGCAATTGCATACATTGCCACAGCCATGACCGTACTATTAGTAATAAACTGAGCATACACCTTGTATTCTGGATATGATTTTATTAAATCCCTTAGAGTAAGCTTGTCGTACATGTCGATTTTTTTTCTCTTGTATCCGATTTTTTCAAGAGAATCTGCAATCGATTTCAGCGACTTATCATCACTAGAGTCTATGTAAAGTGTTGAAATGTTTTCTGGTTTAATTGTGAATAGATTTCTCACTACATCGACTTTTCCATCATTAGCAATGTAAGATTGAACATCAAACATATTAATTATCTCAGTATGATAATTATCTTCTATTTCTTTTTTATCGTAACCCGATATTTTCCCTTCTACTAAATAACTCACTGGATATATCAAAATAGATACGTTATTTTTGTTTTTGTAATCTTCTTTTGAGAAATACCTAAATGTAGTTGCATCAATTATTTTTGAAGAACCCATATAGTATTTCATCACTGGATCATATATTGCAACATCTTTGGAGTTTTTTATTTCAGCTACAACTGATATATTTTCATTCATATTAAGAAAGTCAAGGCTATGATTATTATTGTTTGATTCAAAAGCTATAAATTTATCACTCATAAAATAAGGAGAAGGTTTTCTGTTGTTCCCATATAAATAATTAAATCCAAATATCAGTATCGAACTAGTCAGAAACATCAATAGGATTATTATTTTATTGTCTTTAAGTCTCATATTCCCCTCCTTTGATTTTGCACATCGTTTTCTTAACCCAATTATATATCTTATTATTGTATTTGTAAATCATTTGATATATTATTTTAAAATTTTGGGTAATAATCTATTAACAGAAAAATAAATTGAGGAGATTATTATGAAACAAAAATACGAATACAAATACGTTGAAGTGAGAACTTGTGGATTAGCATCAGATGATTATAAAAAAATCATAGATGATTATGCCAAGGAAGGTTTTAGATTTGTGACTACTATCAATAAGACTAAAATCGGTATTGGATACAATCCTAAAATTGATTTGGTGTTTGAAAGAGAATGTGAGCAATAAAAAAATCAAGCACAAGGCTTGATTGATTTAAGCTTTTGATATGGCTTGATTTGCCATTTTGATTTCTGAATTTGGTAGTTCTACTTCGAATTGTCCTATCAAAAATGATGATATTACAGTTGTCAAAAGTGAGAACATAATTCTGTCAACTGGAATGTATAAAAGTGACAGTGCCAACACTGTTATATCCGAGAACAAATACGCTAATGATATTTTGAGTCCCGATTTTGTGGAAATCGTCATTGCTAATGCGTCGTCTCCACCTGCTGCTCCACCTTCACTTACTACAAGTCCGCATCCTAATCCGATGCAGATTCCTCCGACAATACTTGCTAACAATGGCACATCGTACATACTTGGTAACACCGGCCCAATAATATTGAAGAATTTCGCAAATACTGCAAATGACATTGTGGCTACGAAAGCTTTCTTCACAAAATCAAATCCCATTATTGAAAATCCAAGAACGTAGCAGCTTACATCTAATATTACTGATGTTATTGATTGATCAAATCCGAAGACTTTGTTCAAGAACAACATCATTCCAAGCACTCCGCCCTCTGTTACTCCTGATTGTTTATGTACGTTCACTACTGCGAACGCCATTATTGCGCATCCTAAAATTATTTTTATTAATCCTTTTTTAGTTAATCCGAAAAATTTTAGCATTCTACTAAGCATTTTATCTTCCCCCGTTTAGAAATTAGGAAGTTAAAATTGACCACGAAAAAAAGACTGCGGTTCAAGTTTAACTTGCCTTTGCAATCTCTGGTTTTGATGCTTTTTTGTTTGCTGATTTTTTCTTGTAAAAACTCTGAACCTTATTGTTCTTTTTAGCCTATAAGAGTATCACATCAGATCCTTTCCAGGCTCTTTATCGAGCAATAGTCATCAGATAAAAACTACCAAATATTTATTTGGTACCCATAGATAAATAATTACAGTGATATTGTATACCACTTTTTAATAATTGTCAACTTTTTTAGTGAAATGTTGGAAAATTGTGTGAAAAATTTTGGTATGATTTGTGTATTGTTTACTCTTTCGCTTTAATATTTGAAATTTAAAGCGAGAATGATTTTTTTTAAATCGAGTAGGAGATAGATGATTCATTCATCTACCGTCCTCTAACACCACCGTACGTACGGTTTCGTATACGGCTGTTCTACAGTTTAATATGAACATTACTTAGTTCATTTTTTGTATTTTCTTTTGAGTTAATCTTTTCATGACTGTGTCCAGCTAATTTATTTTCACTTTCCGAGTTATCTTTGATTAGTCTGGTTAATTTTCTATCTTCTTTGTCATGATTAGTTTCTTTCATAAATTTATACCTCCTGTAGTTCAGTTTTCCTAAGTCTACCTAGTACTATGATTTCTGCTGACTTCTCACTATTCGTTATTACTACTTTTGCGCTAGTGAGACCTCCTCGAGTAAGGGCATATTCTTTCCTCTCATATATCTGCCACATTTACATTTACGTATTTCGTGTAGTTATTGGACTTTGCTTTGTTGTGCAAGTTTATTCTACGTAACTGCCTTATGTGATTTCTATTCGTCAGACCAAGAGTTTGCCTAGGGCTTCCTTCAGATTCCACCTCACGATGGACACGCTTGCCTTCGGATATCTGTTTCCCACTACTGGGCACACTTAGGACTTACACCTGTTAGAATATACTCATGCTGTGCGCACATAAAAAACCCCAAAAGTCGCAAAACTTTTGAGGTTTGAATTCTTGTTTTTAATAAGTTTCTTTGAAGATTTCGAAGAATCCTTGTGGGTGATCACATGCTGGACATTTCTTAGGTGCTGTTTTACCTTCGTGAATGTAGCCACAGTTGTTGCATTTCCATAAATAAACTTCTTCTCTTTCGAATACTTTTTCTTTTTCGATGTTTTCTAATAATTTTCTGTATCTTTTTTCGTGAGCTTCTTCAACTTCTCCGATTTCAGTGAATACGCGTGCGATTTCCTTGAATCCTTCTTCTTTCGCAATCTTTGAGAATTCTGGATACATTTCAGAGTTTTCGAAATGTTCTCCTTCTGCTGCAGATTTAAGGTTACTCTTAGTGTCTCCTAAATGAACTGGGAATCCTGCTTCAATTTCTATTTCAGCGTCTTGTAAATCTTCACTCAAAAAATTCATGAATCTTTTTGCGTGCGCCATTTCATTTCTTGCTGTTTCTTCAAATATCATAGAAATTTGAACGTATCCTTCTTTTTTTGCTGTTTTAGCAAAATATGTATAACGCATATTTGCTTGACTTTCCCCTGCAAATGCTGCCATTAAATTAGTAGCTGTTTTTGTACCTTTTAAGCTTGCCATAATATTTCCCCCTTGTAAATTTGAATGAATTTAACAATTCATTCCTAATATAACTATACCACAAACCAAGAATTTTATCACATTATATATCTGATTTTCGGACATTCAAATCGTTAATAATTCCTTTTGTTCCGACTTTTATCAATGTTGGAGTGCCTTCTTCGATAATTTCTTCTTTTTTAATAGTAGGCTGTCCGTTGATATCTTCGTAGTACAATTTTTTAATAGTAGGAGTTCCTTTTTTTATTACAATTTCTTCTCCTTGACGCAAATTATTGTCGTAAATTTTTTCAATCTTAGGATTTTCTTCTACAATTGCCACATCTTCTCCGTATTTTTTCACGTTCATCACCTCTTTTATTATTATACCGTAGATTTCATTTATTTACTCAGCTTATAAATAGTATGTTATTTATTAGATATTGCAATAAATGAACGCTGAAAACTATGATAAAATATAGCTATAATATTAATAGGAACAAAACAAATGAATAATTAGAGAAAAGAGATGACTTTATTGAAAAAATTTAAGATTTTGGCATTATTATTAATGGCAAGTTTAGTTTTTGCAGGATGTTCTAAGGAAGATAACAAACAAGCTTCTACTGAACAAAAAACTGAAGAAAAGAAAGAAGAAAAAACTGAACAAAAAACTGAAGAAAAGAAGGAAGAAGCACAAGAACCAACAGCTGATAATCCTATGATTGTTGACGAAGCTAAAAAGCTTGTCAAAGTTTATGCTGAAGTTAATGATAAGTTCAAAAAAGAAAGCACAATGCACGCTATCGTAGCAAAATCTGGTAAGAACAATGAACAATCTATGTTTGTATCATATGCAAACCAAAATGATTTGTATGATGCATTGGAAAAAATCGGTGCAAAACCAGGTAACAACGTTACTATGGAGAACATGGGAAAAGAAGCTGTTAAGGGTGATAAGATTGATCTTACATTCAAATTCCAAGGTTCTGACAATGAATTAGGAATTAACAATGTTATCAAAGATTCTTCAGGAAAAGAAATAGACATCAGATTTGGTGGTAACCAAAAACCAGCAAAAGATATGAACACAGGTTGTATGACATGTTTGCAAAGTTGTCCTTTGGGAATAACTTCAAACGCATCACAATTAATTGGCGCTGACGAAAAAGACGGAGTAAAATACACTTTGGCTGATTCTGTTCCAGCTGACAAAACACCTGTTGTTATCACATACAAATTAGCTAACTAACCATTTCATTTAAAATTCTCTATTTAAAAAGGTAGGCTTTTTACGGCTTACCTTTTTAATTTTTGTGTAGAATTTGTATTCAAAAAAACGCCCACATTTGTGAGCGTTGGTGTTATAAGAAAACAATATTTGTCGCTTCTATCCAGTCGACTGCTATGTTGTAGATAAAAAGTCTTACAAATCTCAATCCAATGTAAAGTGACATGAATGTGATGATGATGTATGGTAGTTTTTCAAATTTGAAGTTTTTGATGTTGAGTCCTATGAAAAACATCAGTATCACAAATGATTCAACGATTACAATGTAGACTCCAAATGGATAAATCGCCATCGAAATAGCAGCTTGTAACATTACCAAAAGCAATACGTTGTATTTTTCGTCTTGTCTCCAATCATCTTTGTCGAAAAATATGTTGGCTATTCGATAAGTTATTTTGAATTTTAAAATCGCAAATAGAAATATGAACACACTTCTTATCGCAAAATAAATGTAGCCTACAAGATAGTTTCTTCTGATAAACGAGCTAATGTCAAAGCTTGAATAGTAGTCCAAGATTACTGTGACTACAAATGCCAAAAGCCCCATTTTAAATACGCCGTTTTTAGTGTTTTTGAATCTATTTATTGGAAGTTCCAATGTCTCTCCCATAAACTCAAAAATCTCGTATACGATATCGCAAAACTCAGATTGCTTGCCATTCGTACCGTCAACTTTTTTAAATTTATTCATAAGCAAACCCTCCCTTTTCGCTTATCATATATATATTATACATCATATCGAAGAAGAGTTTCAATCATTCTAATCGATTATTCGTAATAACTACCTGCAAACTCGTATTTTTTACTCTTGTATACTTTTTTGTCTTCTGTAAAATTGATGTCTACTTTTTTTGTTGACAGATATTCTCCTTTTACTTTGTAATCATAAGCTTGTGCATTTTTCAGTATTAATATTCCATTTACCGTAATTTCAGGATTTTTTCTAGCTTTTTTATTTGCCACATAATACACGTTGTTCTTGTCTATGAAAACTCCGTCTATTGTGACGTCGTTAAATATCGTGATATCATCAGAATCAACAACGATATTTTTCTTTTTCGTGGAATATTCTACTAATTTACTCAGGAATTGTTCATCCATTTCAATTTTTGCATCTTCATCTCTTTTTTCAAAAATATTTTCGTCATCATTTTCCGTAATCTCACCGATATTTCCCTTTGATTTTTCTTGCGCGTATTCTTGATATTTCTGATCGACGATATTCTTGTCAACAAAATACGTTTTGTTGTTCAGTGAAAATACAAAACAATGTTTTATTCCCAAACTTTGTCTTCCTTCAGTGATTTCCGGCAACAGCTCTTCGATTTTTTCTTCTGGAACAATTCTTTTTTCAAATGGATTTTTCCTTTTATACACCATTTTCGTCGTCACATAAGATCCATTATTGTCCGGATAGTAGCTCATAAACGAAAAAACTTTCCTGTCTCCGCCTTTTTCCTCATAAAAATTGACGTCAGATCTTGTTTTCTCTGGAATTTCTTCTATTTGAATTTTAAATGTATCTTTTGTGAAATTTCCGTTCAGTTTTTCATCAAAAAGTTTTCTTTTATTGATGATTTGTACTGTTGAATACGCATTCGCCTTGGCTTTTATGTAGTTGTACTTGTAGGTGTTGAGTGTTCTGATGTTTTTCACTTGAACCAACAAAAACACAATGACAATCATCAACACGAATATCATGTAGAGTGCGTAAATTGTGATGTAGGCTTTCGATTTTCGTTTCATTTTTCCTTATCTCCAATGTAGACTACGAATTTCTTCCCATTTTCTTCCAAATAAATGTAGTTGTCATCGTGACTGAATGAAAAATCCTCGGCGTTGTCTTTGAGTTTATTCCTGTAAATTCTGCCATTGGGGCCGTGTTCTTTTAATTCATCAAAGCTTAGATAATCTGAAAATGCAAATCTGATGATTTTGTCATTTTCTTTGGTAAAATACACGTAATTTTGTTCTTTATCGACATATTTTACTAGGACAAATCCCATCGATTGATCGAAATGCGTCCAATTTGGCTGTGCTATTATAACACGGCTCGATCTTTCAATTTCTTTTTTAATGTAATATGCACAGTGGTCGACATCGTCAACTTCGTTTTTCATATTTGCGCTGGAGTTCATGATTTTAAAATTTGTATTAAAAGACAGGAAAATCACGCCCAATACGACTGAAAATATGAACAAACTCACCATAACTTCAAGCAACGTGAATCCACTACTTCTTTTTGTAAAATGACACATCTTTCGCAATATCTCCATTAACTACTTTAATATTTACCTTGACTAAATCTCCCACATCATCTTTCGTTACAAAAACCTTGGAATTTTCGTTCACAATTGAAGAATCGACATCATCGTGTGCTTTCAAATATTCCACGCAATTGTCCAAATCTAATAGCACGATGTTTTCGGTGTAGGATTTGTCTTGCATTAAAATCACGTTTTTTAATTGTGGATAATACACTACAACACATAAACTCACCAAAAATAGTGCAAACAAAACTTCAAGTAGCGTGAATCCCTTATTTTTTAATCTCATCTACATTCACTCTCCCAGTCGCTATGTAACAATTTATCCTGTATTTTTTGTTTGTTGTTATGTAGTAAATAGTTTGAAAACGTGTTGAACCTGCCGATTTGGAAATTCTCGCATTTAAATTATCGAAACTAAGAGCATTCTCCTTTCTGTCATTAGTTGCCTGAATTTCTCCGTATTTCAAATCTCTTGTCACTGTAAAATATGTTGTTGTAGTATCAGTTGTTGTAGTATCATAAAAAGAATAAGATTTTTTGTCGAATTTAAAATTGATGCTTCTTCCCGAATTCATCGCCACACTTCTCGCTGTTTTCAAATCACTTATAAGAGTGTTGATTTCTTTTCTGGATGCCACATTTGTTTTGAAGTCGTATTTTAAAACGCAAGTCATGACCACAACGGAAATTATGAACAGACAAACCATGACCTCTATTAAGCTGAATGCTTTTTTTCTCGTTTTTAATTTAGAAAACATTTCCCATCACCACATACAACAAAAAAGATGACCAAATCACAGGAACAAATGCAATCTCCTCGTCCTCTTCTTTTCTTATAATATATATCAACGCTCTGATTCCACTTATAATTCCAAGATAAAACACGAAATTCACCAAATCTGTGAGACTTTTACTCATACCAAGCCCCAGAATAATCAGACAATCCACCATTCCCATAAATCTTTCTTTGGTGAAAAAATTAAAAATCACTGGAATTAATAAAATCAGAAAACTTTTCACGAAAAAGCTCGAAAACACAGAAACAATAATGCTACAAATCACGAAAAACACACAGTTTATCCAGTAAACTTCGTTGGTTACGAAATCGTCAACCATCATGTCGCTACAGCCAAGCAACAGAGCAAAGTCGCAAATGGATGTAGTATTCGTAATACGAAATATCACATACAAAAACACCGAAATTAACACAAACACACCAATGTTTTTAATGGATAGTCTCTTCAAATACAAATCCATCAAACACTTAGCTATCAACATCACAACTATTATGGCTTCCATATTTTCCTCCATAATAATATTATAGTATATTTTTAGCTAATAAACATTTTGTTTTTGTTAATTTCGGTGGGTGATTAGTCAATAAATTTAAGTAAATAATCCCTATCCAAGACACGAATTTCCATGCCTTCTATGTAAATCGCCTTGTCTTCTGCAAACTTCTTCAATTCTTGATTCAAGCTTGGTCTGTTGACACGTAAAATATCTGCAAGCATCGTCTGTGATGTTGGTAGCTTCAAATAATCTACCTCTTGCAAATGGAGTATCCAATAAGCTAGTCTTTGCGATACTTTTGAATATTGTGTTGCTCTTATCACAAGCTTGTTGAAGCAAGTGTATTCTGCTACAAATTTCAATATGTTTTTCGTTAGGACAATGTCTGTGTCCATGATTTTCTCGAACTCTTTTAGTGGCAAGAAATACACTTTCGTTTTCTTGATAGCATACACATCGTAAGGAAATTTTCTGGTGTGTCCAAAATACAAGTAAAATGGAAAAGCATCCCCCGCAAAATAATATGAGGACACTATTTCCTTTCCATTTATTGTGTATTCGCACGCCTTCAAACAACCTTGGTCGATAAACATTGCATAATTTAAATCTTCATCTTTACCAAGAACCTTATCACCAGATTCATAGTTTTTCGAAAAGAAATCCAGTTTAAGCAATTCGTTCTGTGATCTCTCCGATATATTATCGAATAGTTTAAAGTCTAATATTTTCATTTAAAACCCTCTTCTCTTAGTTAAATTCTAACAAAAAAAGTTTTCAATGTAAATCATTTAACGAATGTTTTTATAACCTAAAATACCAGAATTAGATTGGTATCTAACTCTGGTATTTTTATCAAGAGATATGAAATTGTTTTATTAGAATATTCCCAATCCTTTAAGGAATATAATTATTAAAACAAAAGGTAATAAATATGATACATATTTCAAAACCTTAGGCACTTTTATAGAATTTGCACCGTTGTTTACATCTTCTCTGAATACATCAAATTTCCATTTGAATAATGTGTAAAGTATCAACGCAATTGCGCCAAGTGGCATCATGATATTTCCTGATAGGAAGTCTGCAAAATCGAACAAGTTTCTGCCCATTACTGTGACTGTTTTTAGTATGTTATGTCCGAATATTGTTAACAATCCTACAACAAATATAGATGTTAATGCGTAGATTACGCCTTTTTTTCTGTCAATTTTAAGTAATTCAGTAAATGATGAACTTACTGGTTCCAAATATCCTAATGCAGATGATAATGCTGCAAAGAACATCAATAAGAAGAACAATACTCCGAAAAATCTTCCGAATGGTAAATTCATAAATACGTTACTCATTGTTACGAATAATAAGTTTGATCCTGAATCTGGTTGTAATCCTAGTGCAAATACTGCTGGGAATATTGCAAATCCGGCGATAAGTGCTGCTAGTGTATCAAATCCTATAACCATTAATCCGTCTGAAGGTATGTCTGAATCTTTGTGAAGATATGATCCATATACAAATGCACCACCACTTGCGATTCCTACTGAGAAGAAGCATTGTCCTAGTGCTGCTAGTATGGATTCTGCATTGATTTTTGAGAAATCAACGTTCATATACCATTTAACACCTTCCATTGCATTTGGAAGAGTGATTGATCTAACTACAACTGCTATTAGCATTATGAATAATGCTGGCATCATAAATTTACAAGCTTTTTCCAATCCGTCGTTTAAGTTTTTAGCTGAAATGACACCAATTATGATTGTACAAATCAATGTAAATATTAAAAGTGTCATTGGAGAATCCAACATTTTTGCAAAGTTTTCAGTGTACTGTGCTGCTGTAAATCCTGTCATTTCTCCTGTAAGCATCTTTACAAGATAATTTAATATCCAACCCATTATTTGAATGTAATAAGTTAGAATGAAAAACGCACTCAATACGCCAAGCCAACCGAAACTTACCCAAGGACTGCCTTTTTTAGTTAGTTTTCTCATACCTTCAATTGGACTTGCTTGCGCTTTTCTACCAAGTGTAACTTCCATGTAGAATAGAGGTATCCCAATGAACACGCATATTAATAGATAAACTAATACGAATGCTCCCCCTCCATTTGTACCAACTAGATATGGAAATCTCCACACATTTCCCAATCCAATGGAAAATCCTGCTGCTGCCATTATATATCCAAATCTACTATTCCAATTACCTCTATTGTCGCTCATAATTACACCTCCATTAAGACTTAAATATAGTCGGTTTGTCGACTTTTGTTTCTAATGCCTTGATTGCACGTTCAACCAATTCTTCTCTTAAACCATCTTCACGAGATTTCAATTCTGGGTTACCAACTGGGTATGGAATTGCAACTGTAGGTATAATTCTGTTTGCTCCTACTGATTGTGAAATTGTAGTTATAGTAGCCATATGAACTATAGGGATACCATATCTTTCGATTTCTTTTACCATCGTTGCACCGCAACGCGTACAAGTACCTCAGGTACTAGTCATTATAACGCCGTCAACGTTGGCATCTTTCAATTCTTGACCAATTTCCTTACCGAATCTCTTAGCATTAGCTACAGATGTTCCTGTTCCTGTTGTTGTGTAGAAATATTTGAACACATTTCCTATTACGCGCATCTTTTTAAGTCTTGTAAGTTGATCCAAAGGTGCAACTCTGTCTGCTTTTGCATTACAATATACAGGGTCAAATCCACCATGGATTGTAATGAATTTGCCTTTTAATTCATCCAAATCACTTACATCGTATTTTGCCCATTTTTGAGCTGATGCTGATTGAACCTTGTCAGGGTTTCCTTCAGGAACAACACCACCAGTTGTGATAAGTGCTATTGTAGCCTTGCTCATGTCAGCTATTGGAGCTGCTGGTTCAACTTCGTCAAATTCTGGCATTGGAAGTTCTGTTTCAAATTCTTCATCGTTAAATCTCTTAAGAAGCATTTCAACTGCACGACGTGCACCGATTTTGTCAGAAAATTCTGTCAAACGTCTACCTTGTGCAAGGTAATTGTCTTCTTTTGGAGAAAGTTTCTTTCCTTCAATAATTTTATTTGTCAAAGTAGCCATTTCTTTTATAGCTTGTTTCATTTTTGCTGCAGAGTCTGCAGTTTCGATAATGTAGCTGTGAAGTCTACACATATCAACAGCTGGGTTTTCAATGTACATTCCTGTTACAAGTGGAATGTTTTTATCTTTTAATAAATTGATAACTCCAGAACAAGCCATACCGTATCTACCAGCGTTAAATGCAGGTCCTGCTACGACAATGTCAGGATTTACTTTTTCAAATACATCTAATATAAATTTGTCTGATTCTTCTTTATGTTCGTTGTAATAGTTGTCACCACAAACGACAGTTCCAACAACTTGACCATCTACCAAAGCCTTATCAAAAGCTTGTGCACAACCGATCGGTTTGTCTTCAAAATGAGGCTTATAATCAGCTTTGTCTTCTCCACCTATTTGTCCAAAAAACTGATTTACGTAGTATAATATTTTTTTCATAAAAACCTCCTAATAAAGCTTAACTGTAAGATTGTGGAATCCTATTTCAGATGTAGAACCAGTAACAGCGTTAAGTTCGCATACGATAGTTCCTTTTTCTTCATCCAAACATCCATCCCAACCACCAGCTAAGTTCTTAATGGCTTCTACATTACCAATAATTTTGTCTGGCTTATCCAAATGTACAAGATGAGATACATTACCTGTAGATACTACAGCACACGCTTCCTTCTTGGCATCTGCCAAAGGTTGAGAATCTCCTGCCCATCCAGCACATTCGTCAGTAATAAGTACCGATTTTATTCCGGCTTTTTCCAAACCAGCAGAAATCATTACCAAGTCTGAGTCTGGATTACCGTAACCTTCTTCAGAAATTACAACACCATCTGCAGCTAACATCTTGCAAAGCTTAACAGTGTAATCGCAAGTTCTAAATTTACCATCCAAAGTAGTAAGCTCTGGAACCATAATTTCACCGACAAAATTAATAGTCTTGCCATGTTCCTTGTACAATTCCTTGATTACGGAGTTGTTTTGATGTTGATAAGTTGTGATTTTATCGCAAGCAGCTACACAGTTACCACTTACAACAGCGCCGTCCAACTCTTCATTAGGATGAAGAAGTGTAGGCAAAATCTTCTTAACATCTACACCGTAAATGTACACATCGTGAAGCAAACCTTGTGCAATCATCATTTGTGCATATACGACTCTTGGAAGATCTTTAAGTCTTTCTGCTTCTGTTTTAATATCTTGAATTTCGAAAATTTCTGAATTATCGCACTCTACATTTTCAAGAGCATATCCCAAATATTCAGCAGACTTCAAACCTACAAGTCTAGCACAAGTTTCGTGTTCGTGAGGTTCGATATCTTTTTGAACTTTAATATCTACAACTACATTCAAAGTCTTGGAAAATGGAGTGTAGTCTGCTCCTTCTCCCCACATATCTATAATTCCTTCTTGGAAACCAACCACATCACCAACAGTAACTACCGCAACATTTTTCATAATCTTAGTGACACCGTCTCCAAGTTGTTCGATTTCACCTGTAACACCTGGGAATTTATTCGTTCTACCAACTCTAAATCTAGGTTCGATACAGTCTTTAACTGGTATAATCCTAGTTTTTTCGCCAGGTTTCGCCAAGTCAATGCTAATTTCTGTTACAAAATCGACATCCTTTAAAAAATCGATCATTTCATCTTTGTTGATAAAAAGAGTTTTGTTTTCTACCTTAGTAGTATCAGAAAACTTAACATCTTCAATCAGACAATTTTGATATTCTAATCTCATAACCCCAACTCCTTCATTAATTCTCTATACCTTCTTTTAGAAGAACCGCATCGAGAGTACAATAATCTTCACCATTTCTGTAATCTGGCTTTCGAACTCCCATAGTGTTGATATATTTTTCGATAGAATTTTCAATAATTTCGATTGACCTTTCAGAAAAACCTTTTTTCATCACTACACTTCTAACCGGCGAATAAAACATCCTAATCGATGCAGCTAGAGGATGAGTCACCAAAGAATACCCCAAATGTGTGAGATCTCTTACCTTATAAAGCACATCCAAATATTCTCCTTCGATATTAATAGTGTTGTCGTATTCGTTAATTACGTAACTATTATTAGTAACAATTACTATATCCTTTTCCATAACCATCCTCCTTGTACTATTATTAAACCATATATCTTGATAAAAAAAAGTTAGCACACTAACACTAATTAAAGTAATTGTTAGTATGCTAACACAAAATAGAAAAATTTAGTTATAAATTTCATTTTTTATATTTTAAGTATCAGGTAACAGTTAAAATATCTTATCCTATACTCTCAAATCAATATTTTAAATTAACTATTTTTAACTTTTTCAATTAATTTCAAAAATTTCTTTTCATTCTGTTGTTCATTGGTAATCCATTTTCCATCATAAAACAACGCATAAGTAGTACATGGAGTGGGAGCTAGTTGTGCGTGTTCTTTGGAATGGATGTGAACTGTTTTGAAGGAAATGTTGTTTTTTTGTGCGATTTTTTCTAAAATAGGAACGTATTTTGCATTAAATGGGCATTGATTGGTATAATACAAGACAAATCCTTTTTCTTCAATGTGTGGATTTTTGGCTTGTGTTTTAAAATTTGGGATAGGATTATTTTCACCAAATGGCAAATACATTATATTTATTCCACAGTCAGACTCATCAGCTACACGAAATCCTTTTTTTGACAAATATTTTGGATCAGATAGGAATGGCTTTTTCTTTTTAGAAGAAAGTATACACAGACCAATTTTACCTTGTGACTTTGCATCTTGGATACATTGATTGAGCAAATCATTTGAATATCCGTGGCCTTTTAACGCTCCTGAAACCCAAAAACAATCAATATACATATAATCATCGGCATCTATTGGAATCCACGCATCTTCAGCTGGTATGTATTCAATGAAACATTTTCCCCTTTTTTCTGATTTGATGAATACAAGACCATCGTCAAAGCAGCTTTTCATCCATTCTTTTTTCGAACAAACTTGAATATCTTTGTTATTTGATAATGCACAACATATATGTTCATTTTCTATATTGTCTTTTGTTACGCGTATATATTCCATGAATTTTCACCCCATTTTTATTTTATTATATACCATTTTGAAGGTTATATATTCTTTGTTGTGTATGTATAATTTATCGCTTGAATTATTCTCTTAATTTTTATGTGAAAATATTGCAAATTTGTTCAAATTATTGTATCATACATTATACTCAAAATTTAAGGAGGACTAATGGATATTAATAAAAGATTTGAACACGATAAATTAAAGAAATTTCAAATATTCAACGCAGCTCAGCTAAAATACATTGCGTTTACATCGATGCTGATAGATCATGTTAACAACTCGATTGTAACGCATTTTTTAAATGGAAAAGGAGCGTTGTTGTATATCTCGAACTTTCTATCGATATTAGGAAGAATTGCATTTCCAATATTTATATTTTTCATAGTTGAAGGATTTTTCAAAACACACGACAGGGCGAAATATCTTCGAAACTTGTTGGTTTTTGCGGTGATTTCAGAGGTTCCGTTCGATATTTTCACATCGAAGGTGTTGTTCGATCCGTATTGGAACAATATGATGTTCACGTTGGCATTGTGTCTTGTAACTGTGTGGATAATTGATTATATTAAAGATAAATTTAAAAACAGGATACTTTGGTACGGCGCATCGGTTGCAATCGTCGCTGTTTTCGGATTCTTGGCAATGTATTTAAGCTTGGACTACGATTATCATGCGATAATTTTAGCTTACTTGTTCTACATTTTCTACGACAAGCCTGTGATTTCCGCGAGTCTTGGATATTTGTCGATTATCAAAGAAGTGTATTCGTTCTTGGGATTCGCCTTTACTGTGACATACAACGGAAAACGTGGAAAACAAAACAAATTGGTAAACTATCTATTCTATCCAGTTCATATATTGATACTTGGACTTGTTAGAATGTATTTTAATTTTTAACCTAGAACTTGCGATTGCAAGTTCTTTTTTTGCCTAAAATCTCTTTTACAAACGCAATAAAAGGTGTATAATTAGTATTTTGGAGGCCAAAATGTTCGTAGCAAATACTTATGAAGAACTTATAAATATGGAAAATATAATATTTGTCGATGTTAGAAGCGAATACGAGTTTCAGAAGGAAACTATCCCCGGAGCTATCAATATTCCAATACTAAATAACGATGAAAGAGTGGAAATCTCAACGATTTATGATGCAGGAGATCACGAGTGCGCGAAGCAATTGGCAGTGCGTTACGCATCTGTAAAACTAGAAGACATCTATGTGAAGTTATTGGATTTGAGCGAAAATCACAACGTGTGCTTGTTTTGTTACAGAGGGTCCATGAGAAGTACGGTGCTTTTTAACATAATGAAGTCCATGGGACTTGGTATTTACAGGCTAAAAGGCGGATACAAATCGTATCGCAAATATGTTATCGAAAACTTAGAGAAGCTTATAAATTCACACGAATACGTAAATATCAATGGCTACACAGGAGTTGGCAAGACAGAAATTCTGAATTTTCTGGAAAATTCCCACAAAAACGTCCTCAACTTGGAACAACTTGCAAATCACAGAGGCTCCATTCTTGGAAATGCCGGATTGAAAAATCAACCATCGCAAAAAATGTTCGAAAGTTTGCTTTTCGATAAGCTAAAAAGTTTTGATGATGAACCTGTTTTTGTGGAATGTGAAAGTAGCAAAATAGGAAGCTTGAATATTCCAAAATCTTTGAGACAAAAATACAACAGTTCACATCATCAGGTTATGATAAATTCAAGCCTTCAAAATAGAATTGATAGAATAAAGTGTGATTATTTGAAAAATCCTCATGCTTTGGAGGATATAAAAAAAGGGATAAATCATTTATCCAAATACATTGGAAAGGACAACTCATCTATTTTGATTGATAAATTAGAGAACGAAGACTACGATAGTGTTATAGAAAGCTTGATTACGAAATACTACGACATCAATTACGCAGTCAAATCAAAAGATTTTGAGTTGGAAATAAACAACATCAATAGCGAAAAATGTGCCGAAGAAATAATGAGATTTTATGCAGTTTAATTTCGTATAAATATAATCCAACGAATTAAGCAGATGCCATGTAAGACATCTGCTTGTTTTTATTTCTTGTAAGTTATATCGTTTCTCTTTGCAACTCTTTGGATGTTTTTTTGGTGAGTTTGTAATCTTTTAAGCCTTCTATTGTAGACTTTGTCGATTCTCTTGTTAATTAGTTTGACTTTTTCGTCACTTTCAACTTTTTCATCCAACAATTCTTTGAGTTTTTCTTTTAGGTTGGTTTCTCGTGCTATTCTGTTTTCCAATATTTTAGCGCTGTTTTCTATAAAGGATTTCTTGATTTCCACTTGTTCTATTTTGTCTCGAAGAGCAGTCTTTATTTCCGACAAATCAGCCTCAAGTGTTTGTGATCCTTCCAACGCTTTGAGCTTGACATCTTTTCTGATTTCTTTCAAGTATGATTCCATTTTTTCTTGGTATTGAATTATATACCTAAATCCATAAGCTTGTTTTACTGAAATTACAACATCTACGGAAAATATAGCGATTAGAATGTAAATCACGAAGTTGTAGTTTGAGTTTTTGATTTTTTCAGTGAGTTCAAGTATGTATTTGTTGGAATAATTCATCATGAATATGGACATTACTCCGAAAAACAGTGATGATCTGAGGCATATTAGCCCTTTGATGTTCATGAATCTTTCTGTGTAATCCCAGTATCTTACTTTGAATATTTTTTCAATCAAATATCCCGATACGAATTCCAACGCAGTTGCAATTATAAGTCCCGAGAAAAATATTACGATGTAAGAATCGTTAAACCTTGCTATTGCGTGATCAACAAAAAGTGTGATGAACACTGCACCAAACCCATATATTGGAAGTAGTGGCCCGTACAAGAAACCCCTGTTTGTGAGTTTCTTTTGACAACTACTAACCCAAATTACTTCCCAAATATATCCAAAAAACGCATAAAAGAAGAACAAATATATGAAATTAATTAACTCCATTTTATCTCCTTAAAAACAAAGATAGGCTTGCACCTATCTTTGTGTTTTTGATTTGTTTTTGTATATTGCTGTATAAACTAAATGTATAATTATTGCAAATGCAAATGGCATATATATTCTACTAAATGAAAATTCTTTTAAATATTTGACTATTGCCATTATGGAAACTACTGCACTTGCAATCAAATACAATCTCAACTCTTTCAATGATGATATGTCCTCATCTCTTCTATCGTAAATCATTTTAGTTACGACTAATAACGATGCTACGAAAATTATTAGCATTATTCTTGTAAAGCTCTTGCCTGATAATACGATTTCTACTAGAAATCCCGAGAACAACAAGAATACGACATATGTTATTAGCGTGAACAGTCTATTGTTTTTCACTTTATAATGATTGAGCAGCTGTGATAAGAGCTAGCTTGTACACGTCTTCTTCGTTGCAACCACGAGACAAATCGTTAACTGGTTTTGCCATTCCTTGAAGGATTGGTCCTATTGCTTCGAATTTTCCTAATCTTTGAGCGATTTTGTAGCCGATGTTACCTGCTTGTAAATCTGGGAATACGAACACATTTGCATGACCTGCTACGTTGGATCCTGGAGCTTTTTGTTTTCCTACAGATTCAACGATACTTGCGTCAAATTGCAATTCGCCGTCAATTGGAAGATCTGGTGCCATTTCTTGAGCGATTTTAGTAGCGTTGGCAACTTTTTCTGCAAATGGATGTTTTGCAGAGCCTTTTGTGGAGAATGAAAGGAATGCAACTTTTGGATCTATATCGTATAGTTTCGCAGTTTCTGCACTTACAACGCCAACTTCTGCCAATTGTTCTTCGGACAATTCGATGTTGATGGCAATATCAGAGAATACGTATCTTTCGCCGTTTGGTCCAATCATAACCATTGCTCCTGATACAAGTTTTGTGCCTGGTTTTGTTTTGATGATTTGAAGTGCTGGTTTTACAGTGTCTCCAGTTGAGTGAACAGCACCTGATACAAGACCGTCTACTTCATCACAATAAAGCATCATTGTTCCGTAGTAGTTCACATCTTTAAGCATTGTTCTTGCTTGTTCTTCAGTGTTTTTGCCTTTACGTCTTTCAACAAATTTGTCTGCTTTTTCATCGAAATCAGAAGCTGTAAGTGGATTGATGATTTTAACCCCTTCGATGTTCAAGTTTTCTTTTTTTGCTAATTCTTTTATTTTGTCTTCGTCACCTAAAATTACAGGAGTTATGATTTTTTCTTCGTTTAATCTCGCTACTGCTTTTAAAATTCTCAATTCTTCTCCTTCAGGAAATACTATCTTTAAGTTTTTGCCTGAAATTTTTGATTTCAATGATTCAAATATATCCATTTTCTTCTCCTTTATTACAATGTTATTTCAAAGCTTTCTTCAAAGCTTCATTTTCTTCTTCGCTTAGTTTTTCGCTACATTTAGCGTTTGTTATGATTTTGATGTAGCTTGTAGATTGTTCTCTTCCGAAAATCGATGTGATTATTAGCCCGTTGTCATTGGCATCCAACAAACATAGTGAATATGAAAGTTTGTTAGTCAAATACTCAAACGCATCATAGTTAACAAGGCCGATTTTTTGAAGTGATATTGCTTGTAAAGTTTCCACAGATTCCAATGTTTTGGACAATTCTTCGATTCTTTTTTGATTTGCCACGATATCTGTAGAATTTTGGTTCAAAATATCTTCAATGTCACCATCTTGCGCTCTGAAAAGCGCATCATATCTTCTTTTAACCCTGTTAACTTTTTTGTTGACGATGTTGATTTTGCGGAAATTTATCACGGAAACTAATACCACAAACACCATAAGAATTATCAATATTGTGTTCATAGCACTAGATTGCCCCATCTTTGTCTCCTCTGTTGATTTCTTTCAACGCCTCAATCGCCTTGTCCACTTCTTCTTCAGTGTTGAAATGGCCAAATGAGAACCTAACAGCACCGATGTCTTGAGTGTGAATTGTCTTGTGAGCAAGTGGCGCACAGTGAATTCCAGCTCTCGTTGCGATATCGTATTTGTCATCTAGGATGTAAGCCAATTGGCTAGATCCTATTCCTTCGACATTTACAGGCACAACCGGTCCTTGGTGTTCATCCAAACTTCCGTACATTGTGATGCCTTTTTCATCTTTCAAACCATTTATAAATCTGTTTTTAAGACGATTTTCGTGGTCTCTGATGTTTTTCAAACCTTCTTGTTTGATGAAATCAACTCCGGCAGAAAGCGCATAAATTGCAGGTCCGTTGATAGTTCCAGCTTCTAATCTGTCAGGATATTCGTCAGGCTGTTCTAAATCTTGTGAGTGCGATCCAGTTCCACCTTGTTTCAAGCTTTTGACATCAATTCCTTCTTTTATATACATAGCGCCCGTTCCCATAGGTCCAAACAACGATTTGTGTCCAGGAAAACACAACACATCTATCGGCATATTTTTCATATCGAAATCTAAAAACCCAATCGCTTGTGCGGAATCGACGATGTATAAAATGTTGTGAGCATGCATGATTTCTCCGATTTTGCAGAAATCTACGATAGTTCCTGTCAAGTTACTCATCGCAGTAGTCACGCAAACTCTCGTCTTGTCAGTAATCGCTTCTTCGATTTTGTTGACATCCAAAATCCCACGTTCATCCGCATACACAACCGTCAAATCTATAAATCCATCTTCTTGCATTTTGTGAAGAGGTCGAAGAACTGAGTTGTGTTCCAAAGATGTTGTGATGACGTGGTCTCCTTTTTTTACAAGACCTTTAATCGCGATGTTCAAGCTGTCAGTACAGTTCAATGTGAAAATCAAATTAAGAGGATTCGTTCCACCGACAAATTCTGCGATGTTCATTCTAGAATTAAAAATCGCCCTGTCCATTTTAAGTGACAACTTGTGGCCACTTCTTCCAGGATTTGCGGCAAATTCTCTCATTGCTTCATCGAGTTTTTCGTAAACTATCTCCGGTTTTGGAAAACTCGTCGCAGCATTATCGAAATAAGTCATTATACCTCACCTATTTTCTTGTATGAAACTTCTTCAATTTCTCTCAATAAAACTTCTGATTTGTCTTCTAATGCTGTTATTTCTTCAGAAACTTTTGTGCTATCGCCAAGTTGTTTCATGTTGATCTTAGCGTTCAACATAACAGATTTCATACTAGAATGTAATAAATATGCACTTGCTAAAAGGTCAGTTATTGCATATTTATCGATATATTTTGCAATTTGTTTTACAAGCTCCATCGCTTCCATCATGATTCTAGCAGAAGACATTGGAGATTCTGTAGCGATGATGTATCCATCGGCTATCATTTTCTTTCTGTATGCTTTTTCTTCGTCAGTTTCTTTAGGAAGCTTGTATGCTTGAAGAACAGAGTCAAAACTTTTAGTATCTTCAACCATTTTTCCCTTTAATTCTTCGATAATTTCAGTAAGTCTGTCTACATGAGATCTGATTTCTTGCTGAGTTTTCTCGTCTAATGCTTTGAAAGATTTCTTGTCTTCAGTTAGATAGAAACTCATGTTTCCAATACCTACTCCCAAAAGCGCAGTCAACGCACTGATAGAACCCCCACCTGGAAGTTCCTTTGAGTTTACATTTTTAATAAATTCTTCTAAAGTTTGATCCATAAACATCATAGCTCTAATATCTCCATAATCCTTTCTAAATCTTCATTAGATAGATATTCTATCTCTATACTTCCGCCTTTTCTTCTTGGCTTAATTCTAACCTTTGTAGAGAATTTCTCCAAAAACCTGTTTTGCAAATCCAACAAAAACGGGTCTGTTTCCTTGGACACTTTTTCAATTTCTCTGACATTTGTCTTCTTGGATAATAGCTTGTCCAACAACGCTTTTCTCTTTTTCATATCATCAATAGCAAGTAAACTTCTAGCTTGTGATGATGTGATGTCACCTTTTTTCAAATGGTCAAGTGACAACTCATCCAAGTTAAGTAATCTCAAAGTGTTCGCTATATATGACCTTGATTTGGACAATTTGTCTGCCAATTCTTTTTGAGTTAAGTTGTAGTTTTCCATCAAGTTTTTGTAAGCTACGGCCTCTTCAACAGCATTCAAATCTTCACGTTGAATGTTTTCGATAAGCGACACTTCTGCCACTTCACTATCTTCCATTTCTTTAATAATCGCAGGAATTTCAGATAATCCAGCCTCTAAACTTGCTAGAAATCTTCTTTCTCCAGCGATTATCTCGTATTTTTCGTCCTTTTTTCTAACGATAATCGGAGAAATAACGCCGTATTCTTTGATAGAATTTGCTAGCTCACGTATCTTGTCTTTTTCAAAATGTGTTCTTGGTTGATCTTCTCTTCTAATTATTTTCGATAATTCGATTTTAACGATCGAATCAGAACTTGTCGTTTCTATAATATTTTGTGGTATTAAAGCGTCTAAGCCTCTTCCTAATCCCTTTTTCCTAACCATTATAAAAATTCCTCCGCTAGTCTCTTGTAAGCAATAGATCCTTTGGAATTTTTGTCGTAAGATAACGCACTCATTCCATAGCTTGGAGCTTCTGCTAACCTTATATTACGCGGTATCATAGTCGTAAACACCTTGTCTTTGAAGTATTTCTTGACCTCTTCCACCACTTCTAAACTAAGATTATTTCTACCATCAAACATACTCATAACGATACCTTCTATTTCTAAGTTTTCGTTAAGTGAACTTCTCACCAAATTAATAGTATTCATCAACTGGCTCACACCCTCAAGCGCGTAAAACTCACATTGAATAGGTATGAGGACGGAATTTGCCGCCACCAACGCATTTATAGACAATGTCCCCAAAGATGGAGGACAATCTATAAAGCAAAAATCATAACCACTTACATTAGAAAGTATCTTAGATAACACTTTTTCCTTGTCATTAGTGTTTATAAGCTCCACCTCAACTCCTGACAAATCAGACGTTGCTGGGATTATATCCACGTTTTTTTCTTCAGTTTTGATGATGAAATCCTCATCAAAATCTTCGTGAACCATCAAATCGTATACGCTTTTTTGAAGCTCAAACTTGTTGATTCCAAAGCCTGAAGTCGTGTTACCTTGCGGGTCCAAATCCACTACAAGCACTTTTTTTCCTTTCAAACCAAGAGCTGCTGACAAATTAACGACGGTAGTAGTTTTGCCCACTCCACCTTTTTGATTAAATACACATATTGTTTTCAAATTTACAGCTCCTTTCATATTTATTATAGCACAAATAAAGTTGTATTTTGTTTTAAAATGTTTCACGTGAAACATTTTCTAAAATCATTAACCTCAACTCTGCTAGTGCTCGGTTTGAAACTCTATTTCTGATTTTATTGCGTTCTCCATGAAGCTGTAATTTTAGCGTTTTTATCGTATTTTTGTAACCCAATCCAACGTAAACAAGCCCAGCATTTTCTCCTGACGCGAAACCAGTCGTAGATATTGCACAGTCGACATGAAATTTTTCAAACATCCTCTCAACCATCTCAAACGCAACATTCTCACTAACAACACCGTATGTGTCAATAGTTTCAGCCTTAACGCCAAGCAAATCAATCTTGGCTTCATTAGAATACACCACCAATGACCTTTTCAAATAATCGCTAACTCCAGACACATTCACAAGTTTGGATGCGATCATACCACCTGTAATGGATTCTGATGTCATAATCGACAAATCATGTTCGTTCAACACCTTGTAGACTGATTCTTCAATTGTTTCGTCATTTTCTCCAAAAACATACATACCAAGTCTATCTCGAAGTTCTTGTTTCTTTTTAGCAATCATATCAAGGGCAGTTTGTCTGTCAGATGCTTTTGCAGTTATTCGAAGTATTCTCTTGTCCTTCTTAAAATATGGAGCAACCGTAGGATTATTTGACGATTCAATGATATCCTTGACCCTTTCATTCATGTCCCATTCTCCAAGAATAGAGATGTTCAAAGTTTCAGAAATAATACAGTCCGTCGCAAATTGTTCCAATACTTGTTGCACTTGATTTTCGTAAATAGGCTTCATCTCGGCTGGTGGTCCTGGTAAGAACAGAATTCTCTTGCCATTATTCTCAACCATTGCACAATCAGCAGTCCCATTAAAATTTTCGAAAACAATCGCATCTTCCGGGAACATACATTGTTTGATATTGCCTTGGATCGCCTTCTCGTCTTCGTTAAAATACTTCCTCAATTTCGCATAGCTTTTTTCGTTAAGAACCATTTTCTTACCAAGACAATCGCAGCAACATTTTTTCGTGATATCATCTTCCGTCGGCCCCAAACCACCAGTAGTTATAATTAAATCATTTTGTTGTAAACCATATTCAATTTCCTTGTAAAGCCTGTCATAATTATCTCCAACCACAACCCTCTTGTAAACATCAAACCCCAACTCCCTCATTTTAATAGAAAGATAGTTAGAATTCGTGTCCAAAGTGTCACCAAGCAGTAATTCCGTCCCTACGGCTATTATTTGAACTTTCATCTTCCCTCCATAGTTTATTACCTATTTTATATTTTACCCGCCTTAAAACGCCTCTCAGAGCGTCATTTTTTTCTCTCTTACAAATAAATTATATCACTAATAAAATTTTGTTTGTAATGTTTCACGAGAAACATTTGTGGATCAAAAATAAAAAACACTCTTCTGTCTTTCGTATCAATCAAAATCTTACGAGAAATATCTTTTCTCTTTTCCTCTTAAATCTATCGAAACAAAAAAGTAGAATTCATTTTAGCTATTACAGTAAACTTGTCTCTGCCTTTATATTAAATTCGGTTTTCTGCTTATCATTGTGAAGTATTTCTTTCCCTCTCTAGTAGCAATCAAAATCGCACGAACAATTCTATTTTTCCCTTCTTCGTAAATCTAGCGAAACAAAAAAGTAGAATACATTTTTGTTAAGAATATCATACGAAGAAAATAAGCATAAATCCAAGTGAAATAAGCCGTCAAAAATCGCACTGTTTGAGCGTTAGCGAGTTTGCGATTTTAGGCTTATAAGCTTAGGATTTATTTGTTTTCGTAGTCTAGATATTCGTGCAAAAATGTTCTTCTACTTTTAGCAATTACAGTAAACTTGTCCCTGTCTTTAAATTAAATTCGGTTTTCTGCTTATCAGTGTAAACTATTTTTATAGTGGATTTTTCTTTGGTTTGCCGCCACCACGAGGGTATTTCTTCGGAGTTTCTTTGATTTTCTTGATTACAACCAAACTTCTGTCTTCGTCATCTATTTTGTAATCAATAGTTTGTTCTATTTTACCGCCGAGGATTTTGATTGCGTTCTCTCCTACATCTGTTTCGTCAGATTTTCCTTTCATGGCTATCATGTATCCTCCGACTTTTACAAATGGTAAACAGAATTCAGCTAACGTATCAAGCTTTGACACTGCACGTGATATACAATAATCGTATTGTTCTCTGTATTCGGCAGTTCTCGTGCATTCTTCTGCTCTTTCGTGGACTGCTTTGATGTCTGTAAGTTGTAATTCATCTATAACATCCTTTAAGAAATCTACCCTCTTTCTTAAACTGTCGAGCAATGTGAACTTCAAATCATTTCGCGCTATTTTTATTGGAATAGCTGGAAATCCTGCCCCAGTTCCCACGTCAATTATAGTTTTGTTTTCCTCAAAATCGAACAAATTCAACACATACAAGGAATCCACAAAATGTTTCACGTGAAACATTTCTTCTTCAGTGATTGCTGTCAAGTTCATTACTTTGTTCTTTTCCAACACCAAATCCATGTATTTCAACAGCAAATCTATTTGATTGTCATCCAATTGTATATCGTAATCGTTCAATGTTTCTTTTAGTGGCATTATTTCTTCCTCGTTTCCATATAAATCAATAAAACGTTGATGTCAGAAGGGCTGACGCCGCTAATTCTGCTAGCTTGACCCAACGATTCTGGTTTTATATCATTAAGCTTTTGTACAGCTTCATTGGAAAGTCCCATAACTTCCTTGTAATCTTCGATCATATCCAGTTTTCTGTTTTCAAGCTTTTTAAATTGCTTGATTTGACTCATTTGTTTTGCAATGTAGCCTTCGTATTTGATGTGTGTTTCCACTTGTAGTCTCAAATATCTAGGCAGTTCTGGTCTATCAGCATCAAATTCTTCTGTTTTATCGTAAGTTAATTCTGGTCTTTTGATTAAATCCAACAAAGTGATGCCTGTTTTTAGTTCTGATGACCCAAGTTTTCTAAGTTTTTCGTTGGTTTCTTCTGTTGGAGTCACCATTATTGACTTCAATCTCTCTATTTCCTCGTCAATCGTCTTCTTCTTGTGAAGCATTTTCTCGTATCTTTCATCCGTTGCAAGCCCTATCTCGTGTGCTCTTTCAGTAAGTCTCAAATCAGCGTTGTCTTGTCTCAAAGTCAAACGATACTCGCATCTGCTAGTCATCATTCGGTATGGCTCGTTAGTTCCTTTGGTTACCAAATCATCTATCAATACGCCAATGTATGCGTCTGATCTGTCCAATACGAATGGCTCTTTGCCAAGCAAATTCATAGCGGCATTAATTCCAGCGATAATTCCTTGACCGGCAGCTTCTTCGTATCCGCTAGAACCGTTGATTTGTCCTGCAAAGAACAAATTATTGATTTCCAAATGTTCCAAAGTTCTCTTTAATATAGTAGGATCGATGCAATCATATTCGATTCCGTACGCACTTCTCATAAATCTCACGTTTTCAAAACCAATGATTGTCTTGTACATTTCTTTTTGCACCTCTTCTGGTAAAGTCGATGACACACCTTGAATATACATTTCCTTAGTTGATAAACCTTCAGGTTCCACGAACACTTGATGCTCGTCGCGGTCTGGAAATCTCACGATTTTGTCTTCAATCGAAGGACAATAACGAGGACCCACACCCTTCACAATACCTGCATACATCGGTGATCTCTCCAAATTATCCTCAATAATTTGTTTTGTTTTAAGTGTAGTGTACGTCAAATAGCAATGCTCTTGCTTCTTTGAAATATCCTTGCCATCATTCAAAAATGAAAAAGGAATAACATCGTCATCACCAGGTTGCACAGTCATCACTTCGTAGTTCAAACTGTCCCTGTGAACTCTCGCAGGAGTTCCAGTCTTAAATCTTCTAAGTTCAATTCCCAAATTTTTCAAAGAATCTGACAATTTCTTGGATGATTTCATACCGTGAGGGCCAGATTCATAAGTGTATTCACCCATCATCACAAGGCCTTTCAGATATGTCCCAGTCGCCAAAATCACAGCTCTTGTCGGAAAAATCGCTCCTTGTGCAGTTGTAATCGACTTTATTTTGTTGTCTTCAACCCCAATATCCACGACTTCCGCTTCAATCAAATCCAAGTTTTCTGTGTTTTCCAACACGCTTTTCATCTCATCGTGATATTTTCTCTTGTCTGCTTGAACCCTCAATGAGTGAACTGCAGGACCTTTGGAAGTGTTCAACATTCGAGATTGAATATAAGTCTTGTCGATAACAAGACCCATCTCGCCACCTAATGCGTCAACTTCCTTAACCAAGTGACCCTTTCCAGTGCCACCAATGTTAGGATTACATGGCAAATCAGCCACCGAATCCAAACTAATACTCATAATCGCAGTCTTTAATCCCAATCTCGCCGTAGCCAACGCAGCCTCGCAACCTGCATGACCTGCACCTACAACCACGACATCGTAGGGATTTTCATAATATAATCTATCCATTTTATTTACCTATACAAAAATCGCTAAAAATCTTATTCAATACATCGTCATCCACAGTTTCTCCAGTGATTTCGCCCAAGATTTCCCAAGCATTTCTCAAATCAACCTCGAAACAATCGATAGGAACGCCAGCTTCCATATCGTGTAGAGAACTCTCCAAAGATTTAATAGCTTTGTTAATAATATCTCTATGTCTAATGTTAGTAATAATATTGTCGTTATTAGCTTCAATATATCCATCATTAAACATCTCTATAATCTTGTTTTCTAAATCCTCGATACCCTCGTTGTTTTTGATTGAAGTGTGAATAACCTCGATTCCTTCCAAGTTCTCATCGACATCAAATTCACCATCCAAATCAATCTTGTTTAATAAAACAATCGACTTTTTATCTCTAATAAGATCCAAAATCTTCCTATCCTCATCGTCAAACTCTCTCGAAGAATCAAAAATCGCAATAATCAAATCCGAATCAGAAATAAAAGACACAGATTTTTCAACACCGATTTTCTCCACGATATCCTCAGTATCTCTAATACCAGCAGTATCGTTAATCTTAAGGCTTATCCCGTCCAAATCAATGTATTCCTCGATGACATCACGAGTAGTTCCTGGAATATCCGTCACGATAGCCCTATTTTCCTTCAACAAAGCATTCAACAAAGAAGATTTGCCGACATTTGGCTTACCAATTATCGTAGTATTGATACCATCTCTGATAATTCGGCCTCTGTTTGCACTCTCAGAAAGCTTTTTAAGTTTATCCAAAACTTCCTTTCCCTCGTTCAAAACAGGAGTGTTGTCCAATTCGTCTTGCATATCTTCAGTAAAATTAATCGAATACTCCACATGAGATAGCATATCCAACAGCTTGTCTCTCAACTGTTTGATATTTCTGTTAACACTACCCTCCAACTGCTTCATACTCACAGAGTATGCCTTGTCAGTCTTCGCCTTAATCATATCGATAATCGCCTCAGCTTGAGACAAATCAATCCTACCGTTCAAGAAAGCCCTCTTAGTGAACTCACCTGCCTCAGCAAGCCTTGCACCGTTGTTTAACAGAACTTCCAACACCTTTCTCACAGCTACAACACCACCGTGAGTGTAAATCTCAACTACATCCTCACGAGTGTATGTGTGAGGAGCCTTCATATAACACACCAAGACCTCATCGACGATCTCATTATCGTCAACAATGTGGCCATAAGTCATTTTTCTATTTATAAAATCAGCATTATCATTAGCCCTTTTGAACACAGAATCAAGCACATCCGCGCAACCCTCTCCAGTCATTCGAACAATGCCAATTCCCGCTTCACCAGTAGCAGAGCTAATAGCTGCAATACAATCGTCCATATTTAGTCTATCCTTTCATTCTTTATAGCAATATTATATTATATCATACAAAATGATTACAAATAAAATAGCACAATTGCAATGGAATTTTTCAAAAAAATTGATTTGCAAAATTTCAATGATATACTATAATAAAAAATAACAATTTATGTTAAATTTTAAATAAAGGTGATGAGTTATGACAAAAAACGTACTTAATAAGGATTTCTTGATAAGATTGTTGGACAAATCAAATCAAGGCATACATATTATTGACCCACAGGGAACAACCCTTTATTACAACAAATTTGCAGAAGAAATAGACGGAATCACAAAAGAAGAAATGATTGGCAAAAATATGCAAAACCTTGTCGCCGATGGAATATTTTCGTCATCCGTTGCCCTCGACATTATAGACTCCAAAAAGCCGAAAGAAGTCGTTCAGTATATAAAAGACAAAGTCGTAATCGCGTCAGGCTTTCCTATGATGAAAAAAGGAATACTAGAAGCTGTTGTGGTGTTCACCAAAGACTCTAAGATTTTGAAGGATATGACATCGAACCTACAAGACCTCTTGATTGAAAACAATGTTATGGCAACAAACCTTTCCAGATATAACTCGAAATTCTTGAAGGAAGATATGATTATCTCGAACTCAAAATCAATGCAGAGAGTAATGAAATTGGCAAATAGAATCTGTAAATTAGAAACTCCGATATTCATATTGGGAGAAGCTGGATCGGGCAAGACAATGTTTGCAAAATATATTCATGACAACTCCCTAAGGCAAAACAAGCCATTTGTCAAAGTGGACTGCTCCGCCATTCCAAAAAATATCATAGAGTCAGAACTTTTTGACGATAATAACAGCTACAATGAATCCCTCATCAAACAGGCGACTAATGGAACGCTGTTCATCGATGAAATTGCTGATATGCCGCTTTCTTGTCAGCAAAGATTGGTTTACGAACTCAACAAAATGAAGGAAAATATGAGAAATAACAACGAAAAATCCCCTACCGTGCGAGTTATTGCCGCGTCTAACGAAAATATCGACAAAAACATCGCCAACGGTAAATTCAGGATGGACTTGTTCTATCTTCTCAACATAATTCCAATTAAAATGCCTTCACTTAGAGAAAGAAACGAGGATATAATACCTCTTATAAACTTATTCTTGAACAAGTACAACCAGTTTTACAACGAAGAAAAGATGATATCCCCTAGATGCAAGAAGTTTATCATCAACTACAGCTGGCCTGGAAATGTCCGTGAACTTGAAAACATCATTGAAAGACTTGTCGTCACAAGCGAAGGAGAGACGATAGAGTTAGAGGATGTTCAGGAATTTATCTCCAATTTCTACACGAAATTTGACGACGGCAACACATTCAAGGACAAAATAGAATCCTACGAGAAAAAATTGATTCTCGAATACAGCAAACAAGTCTCATCAATCAAGGAATTGGCGATACTTGCTTGTATCAACGAATCGACTCTGAGAAAGAAAATAGATCGTTACGACCTAGATATTTCATTTTTGTAACATTTTATTTAGGAAAATTTTCCAATTGATTGGAATTTTTTCCTTTTTTTGTATGACTAAATTTCTAATCTTTATCCTGATAAAGCGAGATTTTGGAATTTTTTCTAAAAAATCAAATTTACAAGCGTAGATTTAGTGCGTTTTTTTCCCTTGATTTAGCCATTTAAATTTGTAATTTGACTTTCAGGAGCTTATACTCTAGTTGTAAAGTATTTCTTGCAAGGAAAACAATTGTAACTTTTTAGGGGGAAAATTTTATGAAAGAAAAAAATATTAAACAACCGGCAACAGCTTTTGCATCACCAAGATTTGTTAACACAGGAAACTTTATGCGTATGCAAAGATTTGACAATGCAGAAGGATTAGACTTCGCAATCTATGGTATTCCATTTGATACAGCTTGTTCTTACAGAGTAGGAGCTAGATTTGGTCCTCAAGCTATCAGAAATATTTCAGTAATGATGAAGACAAACAATCCAGTTCACGAAGTAAATATCTTGGACTACTTAAAAGGTGGAGACCTTGGAGATGTGAATGTCGTACCTGGATACATACATCCAACTTACGAAGCTATCGAAAATTTCGCTCGTGAAATTATCAAAGCAGGTGCTATTCCAATAGCATTAGGTGGAGACCACTCTATAACATTAGGTGAACTTAGAGCAGTTGCTAAAGAACACGGTCCTGTATCACTACTTCACTTTGATTCACATGCTGACATCAACGACACAGTTTTCGGTGAAAAATACAATCACGGAACTCCTTTTAGAAGAGCAATCGAAGAAGGTTTGATTGACCCTCACAAATCAGTACAAATCGGTATGAGAGGTTCATTATACGATGCTGGTGAGTTTAAATTAGCAAAAGACCTTGGATTAACTCTTATCCCAACTTACAAAGTTCGTGAAATGGGAATAGCTGAAACAATCAAAAAAGCAAGAGAAATCATCGGCGACAACAAAGTATTCTTGACATTTGACATAGATTTCATCGATCCTGCTTATGCTCCTGGAACAGGAACTCCTGAAGTTGGAGGATACACTTCACTTGAAGGTGTAGAAATTATAAGAAGATTAGCTGGATTGAACTTTGTGGGTATGGATGTTGTAGAAGTTGCTCCACCATACGATCACGCTGAAATAACTTCACTTCTTGCAGCTAATTTGATATTTGAATTCTTGTCAATCTTAGCTTTAAACAAAAAAGAGAGTCAAAAATAATGAAAGAAAGTGTAAATTTTAGAGGTACACTTAGTAAGTCGGAAATTCGAGATCTAAATTTAGATCTCGAAGACTTACATCAAATAGATTCTTTTGATTTAAGTCCAAGTGACAGGAAACAAGGAATTTTAAAGAGCATATTATTCACAGCAATAGCTATTTTTATATTCTTCGTTCCAATTACTATAAACGGTCAAACAGATATAACGTTCGGAATAATTTACAATACTCTAATGAAAATAACTGGAGTATATGGATTGTGGGCTATTACATGTTTAACAGTAATTACTGCTTTATTGAGTATTTATGGAAAATACTTTGCAAAAAAAGGAAAAATTTACGATTATTTTCATGGAGATTCAATAATTCATCCAATTATTTACAGTATTGGAGCCGTTTTTGCAGTAATTTATAGTTTGACAGTAACTACATCATTCAATGGTCCTGAAATAATAGTTGGTAAATCAACAGGCGGAACAGTCATTCCATCTATAGCTGTAGCAGTCTTTTGGATTATATTAGTTTCTTCTTTCTGTATGCCATTTTTAATTAATTATGGTTTTATAGATTTGATAGGAACATTGATGGAACCATTAATGAGACCATTGTTTAAATTACCAGGAAGAGCTGCTATTAACGCTTTGGTATCGTTTTTATCAAGTAGCTCTGTAGGAGTTTTAATTACCAATAAACTCTACAGACGAGGAGTCTATACAGAAAAAGAAGCTGTTTTAGTTGCCACAGGTTTTTCTGCAGTATCCGTGGGGTTTGCTTATATGGTTATAAAAACAGCAGGTCTACAAGACCATTTTGCATTTGTATACTTGATATCAGCTTTAATGACGCTTTTAGTTTCAGGAATAGTTGGAAGAATTCCTCCTTTTAGTAGGAAACGTGACATTTATCCTAACGGAAAATTGCAAACAAAAGAAGACATAGATAATACAAAATCTTCATCAAATGGAATACTTAAAACAGCAGGATCTAGAGCTGTTAAAAAAGCATTTTTAGCTCCAAATCTATTAGGTGAAGTAAAATCCAGCATAAAAGATGGATTTGAGGTTATACCAAAAGTGGTTACATCACTTGTAACAATAGGTACAGGAGCTCTAATACTCGCAGAAAATACACCTATTTTTGATTTTTTAGGAAAATTATTTGTGCCACTTTTAAAGTTACTTCAAGTTCCTAATGCTACAGAAATAGCTGCTAGTTTTCCAGTTGGTATAGCAGAAATGTTTCTTCCTGTACTATTAATTGCGGAAAAAGTTCCAAATCTCGCACCTGGTGCAAGATTTTTAGTAGTATCTGTTTCTATATGTCAAATAATTTTCTTTGCAGAAACGATAGTTGTAATGATGTCTGCTAAGTTGCCAATAAAACTATGGGAATTGGTTGTAGTATTCATAGAAAGAACAATAATAGCAATAATCATTGGATCAATGGTAATGCACATATTCTTTTAATTTTATATTAAAAAATTAGACTCTCCATAATTTTATAAGTTATGGAGAGCTTCTTATATTTTTATAGAAATATTATATTATATCATACAAAATGATTACAAATAAATAAGAGCTTACAACTTCACTATATTGAAGTCATAAGCCCGTTATTTACCTCATATCTATAACTTTATCGTATTTTTTCAAAATATCATCATTGTACTGATGAATTACTTCTATTACTGTATTTTTTGAAGAGAATATAATATCATCTATTATTTCTTTATTTTTCTTATCCAAATTAGACTTTATTTCATCTGCTAAAAGTAATTTTCTGTCGTGGTACATTGCTCTTGCAATTTCTACTCTTTGTATTTCTCCTCCTGACAAACTATCATTGGATAAAACTTTGGATTTAAGATGATTTATCTGTAACTTATCAATTATTCCATTTAATTTTTCTAAATTTCTATCATTATCTCCTAAAGTAATGTTATCTTCTAAATTAAGATTAAAAACATAACTATCTTGTGATATAAAGCTTGTAAAACTCCTAATTTCAGCGGTTGATAATTCCTGTTTATTAAACATAATACTTCCTTTAGATGCTGTTAAATTATTAAATATTAAATTCAATAACGTACTTTTACCACAACCACTTTCTCCTATAATTGCGACCTTGTCGCCCTTTTCTATCTTAAAATTAAAATCTTTAATAATATCTTTACCATCATACGAAAAACTCAAATTATCAAAAGTAATTGGAAAAACTTCATCATTAAGATCTATTTCTACATTATCAATATCTTGATAAATGTAGTCGTACTTTTTTAAGAGATACTTTGATGATGAACGTGTATTATTAAAATATGCAAGTTCTTGGAACTGATATCCTATATTATAACTAACTAAGTAAACACTGATGAATACGCTTGACGATATTTTACCATTAAAACTCAAATATCCTCCAAGAATAAGAGGAATCATAGAACATACTATATCAACCAAATTAATCACAATGTTGTTTTTTGTTCGTATAATTTCATATCCCTTATAAGTATCAACATCCTGCTTTAAATATTTGTGGTACAAATTAATGAAAAAGTCGGATACATTGTAAATTTTGATGATGCTTCTTCCATTTTTGATGTCTTGTAATTTATTCATAAAAGCATCATCAGCTTTCGATAATTCTTCAGATTTATTATCTAATCTATTACTCCCGTAATTACTCATAAGAGCTGGAATACTGTAAAATACTATAAAAAGCATTCCCAAAAGGAAATTTCTTGTTAGTGCATAAATTATAGAAACACTTGTAAAACCAATCGACGATATAATGATTACCGTTGGTTCAATGTAGTTGTTTTCAATTTGACTTGAATCCTTTTCTATACTGCTGACAATATCATTATCGATATGATTTTCACTTTTTAAAAAATAATTGAACACTTTTAACTTAAAAGATTCTCTAAAATCAGCTATTACATACGAATAGTAAAGTCTCTTTCCACTATCACCTATAAGCATTATAATTCCACACAAAATCCCAAACACAAGTGCTTTCATCAAAAATACTGTGTCTTTATTCTCAAATGATTTTATAATCAATGATACTATTACAGGATTCACCAAAGCCTCTGTCCATGTGAGAACTATCGCAACAAAATATAAAATAAGATTTTTCTTCTTAACATTGTTTTTTATCATATTACCCTCTGAAATTTATATAACATTCTTAAAACTTGTACTTGACTAATAATATTTGATTATATTTAGCCTATTTTCTTCAAATAATTTTCGTTAACGATTTCAGAGATTATTTTTTTCTCTAAAATCTATTTATATATTGTCATGATAATCACCACTTTCCTTTTCTTAGGATAAATCATAAAAAATTTGTTGTCAACTTTATTTATTAACTTTCAACAAAAAAAGACCACATACCTAAGATATGTAGTCTAATACTTTATTTTCTTTTAATAATAACTCTTCTATTAGGCTCATTGCCTTGAGAGAATGTATTCACGTTTTCGTCGTTTTGAAGATAAGTGTGAATGATTCTTCTTTCGTATGGATTCATAGGTTCAAGCTTGATATCTCTTCCTGTTTGAATAGCCTTGTCTGCTAATCTTCTGGCTAATTTTTGAAGAGATCTTTCTCTTTTTGATCTGTATTGGTTGCAATCCAAAATAACTCTTATATAAGTGTCTGCATTTCTATTAGTAACCAAGTTTACGATATATTGAAGAGAATCTAATGTTTCTCCCCTTTTTCCTATGATAATTCCGATATCAGATTCTTGTGAACATAAAATGTTGAACTTAATCATATTTCCTTCAGTTCTAGATTCGATATCGCAATCAATTCCCATATCTTCTATCATTTGTTTCAAGAAATTCTTGCTAGTGATGAAAAGTTCGTCGTTTCTATCGATAGTAACATCAGATTCTTCAGTAACATCAGATTCTTCAGATTCTGCTTCTTGTTCAGACTCTTGTTTAGATTCTTCAGCATCTTTAACATCTTCAGTTTCTTCTGTTTCTACTGTTTCTTCTATTTCTACTGTTTCCACGATTTCATCATTATCATCTTCTGTAGATTTAGTTTCTTCAACTTCTTCTACAACTTTCTTGTCTTCTACAACTTTAGTATCTTCTTTTTGTTCTGTTTCAACTGAGTTAGAGTCAGAGTTTAGGATATTCTTCACGAAATCGTCCGTTCCCTTTTCTTTAACATCGTCTTTTAATGACACCCTAACGACAGCGTCCTTTGCTCCAAACAAGCCCAAAAAACCTTGTTTAGGTTCATCTATAACTTCGATGTTAACTTCGTTTCGATTAGCTTGAAGCTTATCCAAAGCTTTATTGACACATTCTTCAACAGTCTTCGCACTAATTACTGTGCTTCTCATCTAACTTCCTCCGCAACATCTTTCTTGTCTTTATTTTTAATTATTAACCTTATTAAAACTTCTATAACGTTTGAAAATCCCCAATAAAGGATCAAACCTGAAGCGTATTTGCTTGAAATGAAGAACATAAATATCGGCATGAAATAAATCATTGATTTGTTCATCATTTCCATTTGATCAGGTTCATTTGACTTCTTATCCTTACTCTTAGCAGGCATACTAATCTTTGCTACTAAAAATTGAGTGAAAGCATTTATTAAAGGCAATCCAAACAATACTGGATCTGGTTTAGTCAAATCAGGTATCCAGAAGAAATTACGAGCGATCTCATTAATCTTAGACACATTATCAAACATGTACTTGCCTGGTTCTCTCATTACTCTAAATAATGCCAAAACCAAAACCATTTGTAAGATAATTGGCAAACAACCACTTAAAGGATTGAAATTATATTTCTTGTATAATTCTTGCATCTTTAATTGTTGAGTTTGTGGGTCGTTCTTGTACTTTCTTTGAATTTCCTTCATTTCCGGTTGCATCAAAGCATTTTGTTCTTGAGTTTTTTGCGTATGAATAGTTACCGGAAGAGTTATAAGCTTATAAATAAGTGTTAATAAAAGAATTGATATCGCAAAATACGATATGCTTTTAGGTTCACCCATCACATGTGAGATGTTTTCATATATGAACCTAAGAATAGTTCCAAATACATTTGCAATTATTTGCAATTCTACAACTCCTTTTTATTTTAGTGGGTCATATCCGCCTTTTGAAAATGGATTACATCGTAAAATTCGCCAAATAGTAAGCCCTAACGCCTTGAAAAACGGCTTTTTCTTGAAAGCCTCCAATGCATATTGAGAACAAGTCGGATAGTATTTGCACTTTCCCTGTCCCAAATACGGCGATATAGCTTTTTGATAAAATTTAATTAAAAATATCATTACTTTTGACATTTTTTATTCGATGCCTTTCTACAAACGTGCAATAATGCAGATTCTAGCTGTTTGTAAGTTAAGTCTTCAGTGTTTTTCTTCGGGATAATAACCATATCCAAGCCCTTGTCAAACTCAGAGAAATTAAGCCTTACAATCTCTCTCAGTTTCCTCTTGATTCTGTTTCTTTCGACGGCATTGCCGTATTTTTTAGTAACAGAGAATCCGATTCGAGTTCCTTTTTTTGAATTGTACACTACCAAAGAGAAGTTTCTATTATAATAAGTCTTTCCCCTCTTGTAGACAACATTGTATTCCCTGTTATCTCTTAACCTTACACTTTTATCCATAATTAATTAAAGGCCACAATGAATGTGACCTAAGCTGATAATACTTTTCTACCTTTTCTTCTTCTAGCCTTTAAAACAGCTCTTCCACCTCTAGTAGCCATTCTATTTCTAAATCCGTGGTCTTTTTTTCTTTTTCTGTTATTTGGTTGATAAGTTCTTTTCATCAATCGCACCTCCTAGTATAAAATATAAGGACTTTTGCCTATAAAAACACTACTCCAATTATACTTATCAGTTTGGCTCTTGTCAAGCTTTTTTGTTGACAAATACCAATTATTTGAGAAAAATAATTTAATTAACTCATATCAAAAATATTTGATGTATTATCCTAAAAATGATACAATTAATATATCAAAAATATTTGATATGAGGCGATAAAATGAATAGCAAACAAATAGCAGACACATTCAAAGCATTGAGCGATGAAAAAAGAATAGATATCTTGCAATTGTTACAAGATGGAGAACAATGCGCATGTGTACTTTTAGAAAAATTGAACTTAACACAATCTGGATTGTCTTATCACATGAAAATACTTACCAATTCACAAATAATACAATCCAGACAAGTTGGGAAATGGACGTATTATAAAATATCAGAAAAACAATGTAGTAATCTAATAACATTATTAAAAGACATCACAAGATTAAACGATAATAATAAAGAAAGGATAATAAATGAGTAAACAATTCACAGACGAAGAAATAAGACAACAAGTAACAAATTTCTACGACAACATAGCTTCAGGAAAGACAAGCACCAAAGTAAAATCAATTGATTTGTACAAATCTTTAGGCTACGATCCCAATTTACTACAAAAAATCCCAGAAGAAGTATCATCAGGACTATCTTGTGGAAATCCTCTTGATAACCTAGTGCTAAAAGACACCGACACACTACTGGATTTGGGCTGTGGAATGGGATTAGATGTCTTCATGGCAAGAATAACTTATCCAAATTCCAACACGATTTATGGAATGGATAGGCTAGAGTCCATGATACAAAAAGCTAGTAAAGTACGCGATAAAAAAGGATTCAAAAATATTGAATTTGTCCAAGGAGAACTCATCGACATGCCATTTGAAGACAACTCAATAGACAAGATAATAAGTAACTGTGTCATAAATCTTGAGCCAAACAAACAAAAAGTTTATCAAGAAATCCACCGAATTCTTAAACCGAACGGAATGTTCATCATCAGTGACATCACACTCAAAAAACAACTAAACGATGATATCTTATCATTAGACAACATTTATGGATCCTGAGTTGGTGGAGCTCTTCTGGAAGAAGATGTAACAGAAATCATTAAACAATCAGGATTTACAAATTTCTTTGCGAAAAGTGAGGAAGTCACAGACCAATACGCAGAAAAATGGGGATATGGACTTAAAATAAAAGAATTCATTCAAGAAACAATGTTCATAGGAAATAAATAGATAACTAACACCAACATTTGAAAATAAAAATGTTGGTGTTTTTTTAACTCAAAAACAAAAAACACAAAAATTTGTGGATAACTTTTATCCACAATTCATAAAAAATTTAAAATATTAAACTCATTTTGGGGATAAGTTTTTTAAATCACGAAACCATTTATCAAAAATTTCAATAAATTTGTAATAAAAGATATGATTTGCTATAATTAAAGTATCAAAAAGTATGAAAAGTACGCATTTATTAACAAATTGTGGATAAGTTGTGGATAATATGTGAATTCTTGTTTCAAAACTTAACGAATTTGCTGTATATTCTAATTTAATATCCACAATTATTTTTCTATAAAACATTGTGGATAAGTTGTGCAAATGTGAATAAATTATAAATTTTTTTTGTTTAATTTGAAAAATAGCTATTTATTTCATGTGGATAACTTATCATTTTGTGGATAAACTTGTTGATAACTAAAAAAACGAGGTGAAAAATGACCGACAAAGATGAACTCTGGTTAAAAATCTCTAACACATTTAAACAGGAAATGTCGGATTTGAACTTCAACACGTGGATTGCACCATTAAAACCTCTTTATTTAACAAATACTGAATTTATTTTGCTTTCTCCAAATAGATTTACCAAAAAAACAATCTATAACAAATACTACGACGATATTCAAAAATACTTGGATTTCATCAGTAATGTCAAGAGAAAAGTAGTCATCATAGACCGTTACGAAATGGATAACTACAAAGACGAAAATATAATTCAAAACCAAAATATTGATGGTCAACGATCAATTCTAGTAAATGAAGATGAATCTGAGGAAAAATACAAGATTGAAGATCCTGTAGCAACCCAACCAGAACAAACACAAGAACAGGCAGAAGAACAAACAGATTTTAGCCCTTATGGCAAGAATTTAATCGCCAAATACAAATTCGATACATTTGTAAAAGGCAAAAACAACGAACTAGCATTAGCTGCAGCACTTGCAGTCGCACAAAACCCAGCCACAGCATACAATCCATTGTTTATCCATGGAAAAGCCGGATTGGGTAAGACTCACTTGATGCATGCCATTGCTCACGAAATACTTAAAAACAACCCAAAAGCGAGGGTTATTTACACTACGAGTGAATCATTTACAAACGAGCTTATCTCTTCAATTGGAGATAAATCTACGAAAAAGAATTCACAATTTAGACAAAAATACCGAAATATAGACGTGCTTCTAATTGACGATATTCAATTTATTGCTGGAAAACAAGGTACACAAGAGGAGTTTTTCCACACATTCAATGAATTATACAATCACAACAAGCAAATCATCCTTTCCAGTGATAGACCTCCAAAAGAGATCAAAACATTGGAAGAGAGGTTGGTGTCTCGTTTTGAGTGGGGATTGATGGCAGACATTCAACCACCAGATTACGAAACGCGTGTGGCCATTGTAAACGAGTATTTGGATAGAAATAATACATCACTTCCACCTGAAATAATCGATTATATCGCTATGAATGTCAAAAGCAATATTCGTGAGTTGGAAGGGGCAGTGATGAATGTTGTAGGTCAGAAAACTCTAATAGGAGATGGCAACATTACATTGGATTTGGCGAAAAACGTATTAAAACAACTTATCGCCGAAACTCAATTGAGACCTGTAACTATAGATTTAATCATTGAGTGCGTGTGTGATAGATACAATGTCACTTTAGATGATCTTTTATCCAAGAAACGCTCCAAACAAATAGCATATCCAAGGCAAATAGCAATGTATGTGTCCAGAAAATTGTTGGATATTTCGTTGGTTAGTATTGCTTCAAGTTTTGGCAAGGATCACTCAACAGTTATGCATGGAATCAAGAAAATTGAGAGTGATATCAAGAAAAATTCAGAATTTGACGAAGAAATTGAAAATCTAATCAATTACATTCAAAATTCTTAATATATTAAACTTAAAAATTGTGGATAAGTGTATTTTAAAGTTTTCTATCCACATTTTAATATTAATAACTATGTGGATAAGTTGTTGATAACTTTAAAGTGTTAAACTAAAATTGTGAAAAGTTGATAATGTTGATAACAGCACAGTTTGTGCCAATGATATACACACCTTTATCAATAGACAAAACACCACAAATTACAAACAAACTTAAGTTATCCACAATACAAACAGCCCTACTACTACTATTACTAACTATTATTATTATTTGTATAAACGAAAGGTAAAATATGAAATTAAAAATATCTCAAAAAGAATTACTAAAACATATCAACATTGCCCAAAAAGCGGTGTCATCTAGGACAACTATTCAGATATTAGAGGGAATTTTGTTCATTGCAGAAGAAAACTGTCTACGCCTTGTGGCGACGGATTTGGAACTTATCGTGGATACGAGAGCAAATTGTGAAATCTACGAAAAAGGACAAATTGTAATCAACTCGTCAATGATAGGTAATATAATAAGAAAACTTCCAGACGCCGATATATATATAGAAGTGGATGATAACAACATCAACATCAAATGTTTGTCTACGGAATTTAACATTCAAGGTCAAGATTCCAACGAATTTCCATCTCTTCCTTATATAGATAAGGATGTTAAATTGACTTTGGAACAATCTGAACTTAGAGATTCTATCAGAAAAACATCATTTGCAACTAGTATGGACCAAACAAGACCTGATTTGACTGGTGTTTTGTTCAATATTATGAATGATAGAATCGAGTTTGTGGCATTGGATGGTTACAGAGTTTCACTTGATTGTTTGAGTAATGTGAGTGAATTCGAAATGAAGGCAATTGTTCCTGCGAGAGCTTTGAATGAGGTCTACAAGATTTTGGAAGAAGGGGAAATCACTCTTAACATTATTACTGGAAATATTATTTTCAAATTGGAAAACACTGATGTTTATTCGAGACTAATCGATGGTCAATACATCGACTACAATCAAGTTATGAAACAAGATTTCTCAACTGTTGTTACTATAGAAAAGAGAGCTTTGCAAATGGCATTGGAAAGAGCGTCTTTGATGGCAAAAGAAGACAAGGCAAACTTGGTTAAGCTTGATTTCTCGGGAAATGAATTGCACATTTCATCTAATACTGATATCGGTAAGGTGGATGAGTATGTGAAATGCGAAATCGGTGGAGAGGATTTGAGGATTGCTTTTAATGCGAAGTATTTGTTGGACGGGTTGAAGGTAATTGATGATGACGATATTACTTTGAATATGAGTGGAAGTTTGAGACCGATGGTTTTCAAGCCACTTAACGATACGAATTACACTTATCTTGTCCTTCCAGTAAAACTTGCAGGAGGTAATAATGATTAGTGTCAAGATAGAATCTGAGTTTATTAAATTGGAACAGTTTCTAAAATTCGCATCCATCGCACAAACTGGTGGCATGGCGAAAGAACTTATAAAAGAATCGTTGGTTAAGGTAAATGACGAGGTTGAAACAAGACGCGGCAAGAAGCTTTATCCAGGAGATGTTGTTGAATTTGAAGGAGAGAAGTACGTAGTCGAATAATGATCGTTCAAAAATTAAAATTATATAATTACAGGAATTTCTGTGAAATAGAATTGGATTTTTGTGATGGTCTAAATCTTATTGTAGGCAGAAATGCCTCGGGTAAGACTAATATTTTGGAAGCTATTAATGTAGCTTTGAAGGGAAAAAGTTTCAAAACCAACACCAATTCTCATTTGATTAAGTTCGGTGAAGATGAGGCTCGTATTGTCATGGATGTCTACGATGATGGTTTTGAGGATAAGATAGATATTACTATTAAAAGTAACGAAAAGATACTCAATGTGAACGAAGCTTTTGTGAATACTATCAAAGAATACAACGAGTATTTTGAGTGTATTGTGTTTAAGCCAGACGATTTGAAGATAATAAAAGAGTCGAAATCGTTGAGAAGAAAATTCTTGGATGAGTCCATAAGTGGTGTGGACAATTATTACAGGACTGTTTTGAAACAATACAATCAAGTGTTGGATGAGAGAAACAAGCTCATCAAAAACCACAGATACAATTCGTATTTTAATGAACAGTTGAAGGCATTGAATATTCAATTGGCAGATTTTGGTTCATACATTATGCATAAGAGAAAAAGTTATGTCGAAAGACTTCATCTTATCGCAAAAAATGTGTGCAAGAATTTGAGTGATGAGAATGACGATTTGTACATGGAAAATAAATTTTCGATTAGATATGTAGAGGATATGACTGATCAAAAGAACACTTATTACAAGAGTTTGAGAGATATTTTGGAAAAGGACTTGGAAAATAAGCAAACTAATTTAGGTATCCATCGTGATGATTTGGATATTTTAATCAACGACAAACAGGCTAAGTTTTTTGCATCTCAGGCTCAGGTGAGAACTGCGATTTTATCGATGAAGCTTGCGCAATTGGATTTGAGTAGATTTTATAATGATAGAATGCCAATTATTTTGTTAGATGATGTGTTCAGTGAACTTGACGATTACAGAATCAACTACATCATCAGATATATCAAGGATTTCCAAGCTTTTCTGACTACATCAGAAAGGGCACCAGAAGGTTTGTACACGATAAAAATAGGTGAATGATATGTATTTGGATATTGGCAACAACACATTAATTGATGAAAAAGAGATTATAGCTGTGGTTAATGTTTCGGATAGATTCTTCACAGATTTCAAGAAGGATGATTTGGATTATACGAAAAACGTGGAATTTGTGAATGAGGATGAGAGCATTACTATAAGGTCTATAGTCATAACTAATAGAGGAGTTTACAAGTCAAATATCAGTGGTAATTATTTGATGAATAACTTTATGAAAGGAATATAATGAAGAAAAATAGAGAATATACTGCAGATCAGATTACAGTATTAGAAGGATTGGAACCGGTTCGTGTCAGACCAGGGATGTATATCGGTTCTACAGATGAAAAAGGTCTACACCATTTGGTTTACGAAGTAGTCGACAACTCGATTGACGAGGCGTTGGCTGGCGTGTGTGATTTGATTAAGGTTACTATTAAAAAAGACAATTCCATTATCGTAGAAGATGACGGTTCTGGTATTCCTGTTGAAACACACCCAAAAACAGGTAAATCAACTCTTGAAACTGTACTTACAGTGCTTCACGCAGGTGGTAAATTTTCAAACGATGCTTATCAATACTCAGGTGGTCTTCACGGAGTTGGGGTAAGTTGTGTAAATGCTTTGAGTACATACCTTATTGCCAGAGTAAAAAGAGACGGCAAGATGTATGAGCAAAGATTTGAAAAAGGAAAAACTGTAACAGGACTTACTGTTGTAAAAGAAAATGTCAGAGGAACTGGAACTACGATTGAATTCATGCCGGACGATACGATTTTTGAAACTTTGAATTTCGATAGGAATGTCCTTGCAAAAAGATTCAGAGAAATGGCGTTTTTAAACAAGGGCGTAAAGATTGAATTTGCTGATGAAAGAGACGGCTACAAGGAATTGTTCCACTACGAAGGTGGTATCAAATCATTTGTAGAATACATCAACAAATCGAAAAAGCCTTTGGATCACGAGGTAATGTATATCGAAGGAGAAAAGGACACTACAAAAGTTGAAATAGCTATGCAATATACTGAAAGCTACAACGAAACGATAGTTTCCTTTACTAACAACATCAAAACAGTTGATGGTGGAACGCATGTTGTAGGATTCAAATCCGCACTTACTCGTGCACTTAACGATTATGCAAGAAACAAAAATATATTAAAAGAAAAAGACGATAATTTGTCTGGTGATGATGTCAGAGAAGGTATCACTGCGGTTGTTTCAGTAAAACTAAACAATCCACAATTCGAAGGACAAACTAAAGGAAAATTGGGTAACTCAGAAGCTAGAACTGTTGTAGACAGCGTTGTTTATGAGCATTTGAGTTTTTATTTTGAAGAAAATCCAAAAATCGTCAGAACAATTATCCAAAAAGCATTGGCATCACAAAAAGCAAGACTTGCAGCCAGACGTGCGAGGGATTTGGTTCGTAAAAAATCAGTGCTTGACAATACGACACTTCCTGGAAAACTTGCCGACTGCCAAAGCTCAGACATCGAATACAACGAAATCTTCCTTGTCGAAGGGGATTCTGCCGGTGGTTCTGCAAAAGGTGGCAGGGACAACAAATTCCAAGCTATTTTGCCATTGAGAGGTAAAATCTTGAATGTAGAAAAAGCTCACCTTGAAAGAGTTCTAAATTCAGAAGAAATCAAAGCGATGATTACTGCATTTGGAACGGGAATCGGCAAGAACTTTGACATCAGTAAACTTCGTTACGGCAAAATCGTAATAATGACCGATGCCGACGTCGACGGAGCACACATTAGAACGCTACTACTTACATTCTTGTACAGATTTATGAAGCCATTAGTGGAAAAAGGTCACGTCTACATTGCACAACCACCACTTTACGGAATCATCAAAGGTGTTAAGGTAATGGAATATTGCTACACAGAACAAGAATTGGAAGAAGCGTTGGAAAAATACGGCGAAAGAAGTAACATCAAAGTTCAAAGATACAAAGGTCTTGGTGAAATGAACGCAGAACAATTGTGGGATACTACAATGAATCCGGAACACAGAGTTCTTATCAAAGTTGAAATCGACGGTGAAGACGAGAACGAACTTGACAACACATTCGATGTTTTGATGGGAGACAATGTAGAACCAAGAAGAGAATTTATAGAACAAAACGCTGTTTATGCACAAAACATTGACGCTTAGGAGAATAATATGACAGAAAGAAAACTCAATATAAAACCAGCTGATTTGAAAAAAGAAATGGAAAGTGCATATTTGGATTATTCTATGAGTGTAATTGTATCTCGTGCGCTTCCAGATGTAAGAGACGGATTGAAACCTGTTCACAGACGTATAATTTACGGAATGCAACAACAAGGATTGTTCCCAGATAGAAAATACTCCAAGTCCGCAAGACTTGTAGGGGAAGTAATGGGTAAATATCACCCTCACGGTGACAGTGCAATCTACGATGCAGTTGTAAGACTTGCACAAGATTTCAACATGAGATATCCACTTGTAGATGGCCAAGGTAACTTCGGTTCAATCGATGGTGACGGAGCTGCGGCACCTCGTTACACGGAGTTGCGTATGGACAAACTTGCACTTGAAATGTTGCGTGACATCAACAAAGACACTGTTGATTTCCAAGACAACTACGACGGTGAAGAACAAGAACCAGTTGTACTTCCATCCAGATTTCCAAATTTAATCGTAAATGGATCCAGTGGTATCGCTGTTGGTATGGCGACAAATATGGCTCCACACAATTTGGGAGAAACAATTGATGCATTAATAGCAACGATTGACAATCCAAATATAACAATTGAAGAATTGATGAAATACATCAAGGCTCCTGATTTTCCAACAGGTGGAAATATCATGGGACTTGAAGAAGTCAAGAACGCATACACTACAGGACGTGGAAAAGTTAGATTAAGAGCAGAAGCTAGAATCGAGGAATCAAAGGGCAGATTCAAAATCATCGTCACAGAAATTCCTTACCAAGTCAACAAATCCAATTTAATCAAAAAAATCGCAGACCTTGTAAAACAAAAGAAAATAGAAGGCATCAGCGATTTGAGAGATGAATCAGACAGAAAAGGTATGAGAATTGTCATCGAAACGAAAAGAGATGCCAATCCAAATATCGTGCTTAACAATTTGTACAAATACACTCAAATGCAAACTACATTTGGGATAATCAACCTTGCCCTTGTAAATGGCGTTCCAAAAGTTTTGACATTGAAACAATTAATCGACCATTATCTTGTTCACCAAGAAATAGTCGTTAGAAGAAGAACGCAATTCGATTTGAACAAGGCGAAGGCGAGAATTCACATCGTTGAAGGATTGTTGAAAGCAATCGACAATATCGATGAAATTATCCACATTATCAGAACAAGTTATGATGATGCGCTTGAAAAATTGATGGAAAGATTTGGTTTTTCAGAAATCCAAGCACAAGCAATCTTGGACATGAGACTTAAAAGATTACAAGGTTTGGAAAAAGAAAAACTACAAAATGAATTTGACGAATTGAGCGCTTTGATTGAAAAATTGACAGAAATTTTGAATAACAGACACATGTTGTTAGAAATAATCAAAGACGAATTATCAGAAATTAGAACAAAATACGCAGACGATAGAAGAACTAAAATTCTACGAGATGACGGAGATTTTGAAGACATGGAACTTTTGGAAGAAGAAGACATGTTCATCACTATCACTAACAAAGGCTACATCAAACGAATTTCAACTGATGCATACAAGGTTCAACACAGAGGTGGACGTGGCGTGAATGCTATGGGAATGAAAGACGGAGATTTCATCAAAGATATGTTCGCAACTACAACTCACCAAGATTTGTTGTTCTTCACTAATAAAGGTAAAGTTTACTCACTAAAAGCTTACGAAGTGCCAGAAGCAAGCCGTACAGCGAGAGGTTCCAACATCATTAATCTTATCCAAATAGATGCCGACGAAAATGTTACGCAAGTTTTGGCATTGGATAAGGAAAAAGAAAACGACCAATTTATAATATTTATCACTAAAAAAGGTAAAGTGAAGAAGACTTCGTTGAGTTTGTACGAAAATATCAGAAAAACTGGTATCATAGCTATCAAGTTTGACGAAGGTGACGAGCTTATCGATGTGAAACTTGTCGAAAAGAATGAAGAAGTAATTATCGTCACTAAAAAAGGAATGAGTTTGCAATTTAATGTGGACCAATTGAGAGATTTATCGAGAAATGCCATCGGAGTAAAGGCTATTACTCTTAACAAAGACGATGAGGTTATTTCATTTGATTTGGTAAAAGACAATGAATTCTTGGCAGTTATCAGTGAAAATGGTTACGGTAAGAAGACTGAATTGTCCAACTACACTACTCAAAATAGAGGTGGAAAAGGTATCAGAACTTACAAGATAGCCAAGAAAACAGGATATGTAGCGTGTGCGAAGGCATTGAAAAAAGACGACGAGATTCTTTTGATTAGCAAACAAGCTGAGGTTATCAGAATAAAAGCAGAAGGAATATCCACACTTTCAAGAAATACATCTGGTGTATTGTTGAAAAATACAGATAAGGGCGAAGATGCAATAGTAGCTGTAGCTAAATATTTTGAAGAATAAGGAGAAAATTATGCAATTAAATTACGATATAGTCACAAAAGACGAGATAATTGTGCGTGTTCAAGGTGATTTGGACATCAATACTTGTGACGAATTCAGAGATGATTTATTGGAAGAATACAACAAAAATCCGAAAGATATCAGAATAGAAGCGACAGATCTTTCATTTATAGATTCAACTGGACTTGGTGCGTTGATTAAAGTGTACAACGAAATCAAAGATAACGACCACAAAATCTACATTGATAACATCAAAAAACACGTCAACAAAGTGTTCACTATAACTGAAATGGACAAGATTTTCGTAATAAAGGAGATATAATGGAAGAATTCAGATTAAGTTTTCAAAATGAAAAAGAAAATGTATCTCTTATAAGACTTTCAGCATCTTTCGTTGCGATGAAATGTGGGTTTTCACTAGATGATATTGAAGATATCAAATTGTGTGCTAGTGAGTGCTTGAATTTGCAGAGAAATAGATCCGAAATCATCGACTGCACGATGATTATTGACGATGAATCTCTTAGTTTAATTTTCAAATTAGACGGAAAAAATCCACGTGAAAACAACGAAAAGGATAAAATATCAGAAATGATTATCCAATCATTAATGGATGAATACGAAATCAATGGAAGTGAGATAAAAGTTATCAAGAATAGGAAATAATATTATGGCGAATAAATCAATTAGTAAAGAAGAACAGGAAAATATTAAAGAATTATTCTTGAAATTCCAAGAAACACGAGACAAGAAAACAAGGGATACTCTCGTGGAAAAAAACCTGTATATCGCTGAAATATTAGCAAAAAAATACACAGGAAGGGGAATCGAATACGATGATTTGTACCAAGTCGCATGTATCGGACTGATTTATGCGATTGACCGCTACGATCCATCAAAAGGCTACGAGTTCTCCTCTTATGCAACTCCTACAATAGTCGGAGAAATCAAAAAATATTTCAGAGACAAAGGCTGGGTCATCAGAGTTCCACGCAGAATTCAAGAACTCAACAAAAAAGTTGCGACAGCTAAGGTTCATTTGTCACAAACAATGCAAAAATCTCCAACAGTTGAAGACATCGCAGATTATCTGTCGATATCAAACGAAGAAGTGTTGGAAGTGTTGGAAGGAGCGAAGGTCTACGCCCCACAATCATTGGATCAATCGATCGATCAATCAAATGAAGACAGGGAAACTAATCTTAGCGATTTGATTGGAGAAGAAGACAAGGACATGCTGAAGTTCGAAAACAGAGATTTAATCAACAGATGCATGCAAGATTTGAACAAAGTTGAAAGGAAAATTCTTCTGGGAAGATATTTTGACAAGAAAACACAAATCGTAATCGCAGAGGAATTGGATATTTCGCAAATGACTGTCAGCAGAATGGAGAAGAAAATTCTGAAAAAATTCAAGGCTGCACTCAAGGAGCAACTAGAATTTTAAATGGAAATATTGAGATTTGAAAATGTTAAATTCATCAAGGAATACGATGATTTTACTATAAATAAAAACGAAATAGTTTTTATTGTGGGAAAGAGTGGAAGCGGAAAGTCCACTCTTCTCAAACTTATCAATAACACTTTACAGATGAAATCGGGAAGCATTTTCTACAAAGATACGAATATTTTGAACATCAAGCCTGTTGAATTGAGAAGAAACATCATGATGACTTCCCAAGAAAATTTCTTGTTCGACATGACAATAAAAGAAAATTTCCATGAGTTTTATAAACTGCGAGATTTGGAAAACTTAACAGACGATGAGATTGTGAAATTTCTTAAAATCGCAGATTTCGATGTCGATGTAAACCTCGATGTTGAGAAACTTTCCGGCGGGGAAAAGCAAAGAGTGTTCTTGGCAATTGCTCTTAGCATGAGACCTGAGGTTTTGTTATTGGATGAGCCGACAAGCGCATTGGATAGCAATACTGCTTTTAATATGATGAAAAATATCGTGGATTATTGTAAACACAATGATATTACTCTTGTAGTTGTGAGTCACGCGAGAAATTTGGTGGATGAATTTGCAGACAAAACAATAGATTTAGGAGATTGAAATGGGAATAATTAAAATACCATGGACGAGGTTTTTGTTAATTTATCTGCTTTTGTTGTTTGTGTTATTCGTAATGAAAAAATGCCGCATAAACAAAGCGAAAACACTGATAATAGCGAGTTTTCGAATGACTGTGCAACTTATTATCGTAGGTTTCATCCTAACTTATGTTATAAATGCGAACAACAATTTATTTGTAATAATTTACATATTGATAATGGCGACATTCAGCACTTTAAAAGTGTTCAAAGGCAATAATTTATCGGACAAATTCAAGGTGATTATAGGACTTAGTATATTATTTTCGGGAATTCTCGTGGAGTGTTTCTACGTTGGATTTGTCATCAGAAAACCGATTTTCGATGCACAATACGCGATTCCAATTTCTGGAATGCTTTTCGGAAATACGATGACGGCTGTGAATTTGGGTGTCAATTACTTAAACGAAAATTTGAAACTGAACAAAAACAAAATCACAACGTTGATTAATTTGGGAGTAAAAGCAGATACAGCTTTAATTCCTATCGTAAATCAATCCGTAGAAATGGCGATACTACCGAATTTGAACAGCATGATTGCGATGGGAATTATAAGTCTTCCTGGAATGATGACAGGCCAAATCCTATCCGGAGTTAGCCCGAACACTGCGATAATTTATCAGATTTCTGTGATGATAGCCATCTGTGCGAGCGTTAACATTGCAAGTTTCTTGTCGCTTTATTTAGGTTACAAAAGTTTGATTAATAATAGAGAACAAATAAATTTTGAATTGTAATTGGAGGGAAAAAATGAGAATTGAAAGGGATTCTATCGGAGAAATCGAAGTAAATGACGATGTGTTGTGGGGAGCACAAACTCAAAGAAGTTTCAACAATTTTAAAATTGGAACAGAAAAAATGCCACTTGAAGTCATCAAAGCACTTACAAGATTAAAAAAAGCGTGTGCGATTTCAAACAACAAATTGGAAAAATTATCAGACGAAAAGAAGGATTTGATTGTGGGTGCATGTGATGAAATCTTGGATCACCAACACGACAGTGAATTTCCACTTGCTGTGTGGCAAACTGGATCTGGAACGCAATCCAACATGAATGTGAACGAAGTCATCGCTCACATCGCTAACAAAAAGTATGGAGAAAATATCATTCATCCAAACGATGATGTAAACAAATCCCAAAGTTCCAACGATACATTTCCATCTGCAATCCACATTGCATTAAAACACATGATTGATTCAGAACTAATCGAAGAACTTGAAAACACTGAAAAAGTCTTGGAAAAATTGATGGAAGAAAACAAAGACATAATAAAAATCGGACGTACACATTTGCAAGATGCAGTGCCACTAAGATTGTCACAAGAAATATCTGGATGGCTTTTCATGATTAGAAAAGGAAAACAACACATCATTGAAGCAAGCAAAGCATTGAATGAACTTGCAATTGGAGCTACAGCTGTGGGAACTGGACTCAACGCAGTTAAAGGATTCGACCAAATGGTAGTAGATGAAATCAACAAGCAAACAAACGGAGAATTCGTCACTGCAGAAAACAAATTCCATGCATTAACATCAAAGGATGCAATAAGCTTTACTCATGGAGCAATTACAGCCCTTGCAAATAACTTGATGAAAATTGCAAATGATGTGAGATTTTTGGCAAGTGGGCCTAGATGTGGAATCGGAGAATTGTCAATTCCAGCAAACGAACCAGGATCATCCATCATGCCTGGCAAAGTAAATCCAACACAAGCAGAAGCATTGACAATGGTTTGTGTGCAAATAATGGGCAACAACACGACAATTCAAGTCGCAGCAAGCCAAGGAAACTACGAACTCAACGTCTACATGCCTGTGATTATTTACAACGCATTGCAATCTGTAAGGCTTATCAAAGACGCTACGAAATCTTTTACAGACAATTGTCTTCGAGGACTCAAAGCAAACAGAGAAGTCATCGATTATTATTTGAACAATTCGTTGATGCTAGTCACAGCTCTTAACACGAAAATTGGATACGACAAAGCAAGTACCATCGCAAAATACGCGCACAAAAACAACACAACATTAAAACAAGCAGCGCTCGATTTGGAAATTCTAACAGAAGAAGAATTTGACGAATACGTAGACCCTACTAAAATGTGTTAGAAAAAAATATTTTATATTGAAAAATATTAGTACAAAATATATAATAGGTGTGAGGGTAATGGGGGGAGAATATGAAAAAGAAATTAACTATATATGTGCTAGCAGTGATGATGTTTCTGATGCACATTGGATACAACATAAGCTACGGTCAAACAGAAAATAATATAATGTTGGCAAGTACACAAACATTGCCACAAGCGGGAATAGACAACGAGCATATTTTAATAAGCATCGCTTGTTTAATCGTAATTACTGGTGCATTTTTTGTGTTTTTTAAGAAAAGAGAAAAGAAGTAAGGAATTGCTAATATATAAATTTACGCAGTTAAGCATATTGAACATATGCTTAACTGTTTTTTTATCTACAAATGTAGTTTCGGTTCGAAATTAAAAAAATCATCAAGCACGAATATCTAGACTACAAAAATAAATAAATCCTAAGCTTATAAGCCTAAAATCGCAAACTCGCTGACGCTCAAACAGTGCGATTTTTTAACGGCTTATTTCACTTGGATTTATACTTATTTTCTCCGTATGATATTCTTAGCTTTGGATGATTTTTTTCGCTGCTTATTAAAATACTTTATAAGGAAGAATAAAGATGAGTAGAAAACCAAAATCACAGGTAATAATCTACGGAAATTTTTTTAGAGTCAAGTTAGTCGAATTTTTTTCATAAAAATCTGAATGTAATTTTGGTAATCTACTTTTTATAATTTATCAACATACTTGGTTTTGAAATGGGGGATTTTGTGTAGAAAAGTTTGTTGTTTGAATTTGCTTTGCTAACATAGGTTAATACATGCAGTTAAGCGTATTGCACGAATATCTAGACTACGAAAATTTGTTATTTCTAAATCTCGAAACCCTAAAATTTGAAGCTCACTACGTTCGGCGGTCAAATTTTGGCCGGGTTTCTTCGATTTGAAACAACTTGAATTTTCTCCGTATGATATTCTTAGCAATAAGGCTTAACTGCTTTTTGTTATCTACAAATGTTGTTTCAGTTCGAAATTAAAAAAAATCATCAAGCACGAATATCTAGACTCTTTATGATATTCTTAGCTTTGGATGATTTTTTTATTTGCCAAGGAATTTTATATAAATTTGGCAAGGGTTCCATTCATCCCATAAATCTGGGAATACTTCTAGTTTTTTATAGCCCATGGCTTGGTAAAAGTTGTTGGTTATGTCATATTCTTCGTAGTGACCTGTTTCTACTGTTTTTACTTGTGAATAGGTATATCCTAGTTTTCTAGCCAAATTTTCATAGGCTTCATTTAATTTTTTGCCTAGTCCTTGACGGTGGAATTTCTTTTTGATTCCCATTACAAATATATCCGCACAATCCGGGCTTGTATGATTTAAAACTACAAAACCAACAGGATTTTCTCCTAAAAAACAAGCTATAAATGGCTTGTTTTGCGAATCTACGATATATTCTTCGGTGCTTTCTGGCATGCCGAACCATTCTGGCAAGTCATTCAAGATTTCTCTTGATATTTTTTCTTTTTCTTTTTTATCTTCTATTTCTTTAATAATAAATTCCATGTTTTTCATTTTCTTTTGATTTATATTGTTTCAGTTCATAATTCTAAGATTTTTACAAATAATCTATTAAATTTTCTTCTGATATATCTATTGGGTCGTCATGGTAGAATACTTTTATGATCATGTCTTCTGTGATTTCCCAGATGTTTCCTTGGACTGCGAATATGTTCCAATTATCTATGTCGAATATTTTTTTGTAGCTTTCATATATTTTTTTGTATTCTTCGGGATACAGGTATCTATAATCTTCGGAGCCTATTATAAATGGGTTGGGCATTCTATGGTCCTTTAAATATTTGTAGTATTGTTTCAAATCGTCTTCATCTGTTGGGACGTAATGGTTGTTGAGTACGTAGTCCCATTTTGATCCATCAAGATAGACTACTTTTTCTGCAGGAACTTTTAAACAATATGCTACGGAGTTTTCGTCTGGTCTCATGCAGTTTTTGTTACTGACAGAACACCAAATCGGTAGTTTTACATCGTCTGGTTTGGGGACGATTGTTTCTGCTTGTTTGACGAAATACGTGTATTTTTCTCTGAAAAATTCGTAGATGTCTCCCAAGTGTTCACTTGCGTATTCCAATTTGTTGATGAATCTTTTTTCTTTTTTCAATACGTCTAGTGATCTTTTATCTTGCATTGTGTAGAGCATTACATATCCATTTGTTTCATTTGGATTTTTCATTTGTTTCATTTTTTGCTCCTTTCTGTTTCATGCATTATGATGAATGCAATGAGTATGACTACAGGAAGTATGAAGATTGATTTGGTCGAGAAAACAAACGATGTGAGTGTTCCGATTGTACATCCCATTATGAAAATCAAGATTGCAGCATATGTTGTAAATGATGCTTTGAGAAGATTTTTATCTTTTGTGTAGGAGTAGTCGATGAGTCTGTCAGTTGCTTTTTTCAAATTTCCTGTGCACATTGTGGTCATCAAATCAACTCCATTGAATCTTCTAAACGCTTCGATTTGCATTGCGCAGACGAATGATATTAAAAGACATGCTAATTTGTTCAAATTTTCCGGTACAAATCCAACTAATGCTAGGATTATTCCTTCGAACACTATGATTACTTGTCTCCAATGTACGATTTTCATGTATTTGTATTTTTTCTCAAAAATTCTAACCAGAGTTGTTCCCAATATGAATGCGATAATCGGCATGATATAGCGGGCTATTTTGTCCAAATTTCCGTAGCAAATATTTATCGAGAGTAACACGAGATTTCCTGTTTGTGCGAATGCGAACACTCCTCCACGAGTGATGTAGCTGTAGCTATCCAAGAATCCTCCGATTAGTGTTAGTATGAACATTATTTCTATACTTTCAGATTTTTGTGTCATTAAATCACCTGCTTATTTACTATATTATACCATTTTTTAATTTATAGAAAAAACCAACTAGATTACAACGTAGCCATCATCCTATCGTCAGTCGTTGCGCTACTACAATTTATAAAAACAACAAGCTCATCTTATTAGATGAGCTTTTTTAGTGAGTAATTATTTCCAAGTATTTAAACATTTTTGATATTTAATATAATCAGCAAACGGCTTTCTTGCAAGGTAGTTGTGATTGTCGTACATGTTTTTTTCTTTTTTTAGTTTCATATCATAAGCAAAACAAAACATTTTGTTGTAGTTGTTTTTCCTAGGATTCAAATAAACATTGGAGTACAAGAAATATCGGTACTCATATTGTGTATTGGGATCGTCTTTGAAATATATTGTAAAACATGTAGTATTCTTACTTGCATAATTATATTTTTCAATAGATTTGATGTTGGATCTATCGGTTCCTTGTAAAGCGAGGACTTGGTCAAGTTTTTTGTTTGCGAAATAGCTTTGAATTGGATGATCAACAACCCACCACACAACATTGTAAATTACGAAAATACAGATCACAATTTTAATAAATTTGTATAGTTTATTTTTCATATTCACCTCTTAATACCATTCTTCAGTGTATTTCATATATTTTGCCTTTTTGAAATAGGTGTTTCCGATAGGACTTCCTGTAGGGTATTCGTAAATAAAAACAATGATTTTGTTCGTATCTTCAAACAAATGCGGCAAACTTTTCAATCTAAAATTAACCAAATGATAACTGTAACGATATTCAACCAATGGATCATCCTTAAAAATCACATCAAAATCATAACCCTCAGTCTTATAATCATAGCTTGATGAAATCTTCAAAATATTATCTTTATTAGTTCCTTGCTGTTCCATAAAAGAATACAGCCTGTGTTTTCCACAAAAATATTGAACTGGATGATTGTAAGTCCAGCCGACAATTAAGTAGACGACTACAATTGTAAGTAGAATTTTGAATAACCTTTTCATAAATTTCACAACCTTTCTTGTGTTAATTACATTATACCCAAATTTTTCAAATCAGAATAGTAAAATCACACCCCCAAATGTATGTATAAATGAAAGGGGGAGTGAAAATGAAAAAATTAAAAATCACTTCATTAAACAATGTAGATGGAAAAAACAAGAAAACTTCCAAAACATTCAGCAATTTAGCATCAAATGTTACTGATGAAAAATTGAAAAACGCAGCAGATGCAATCAATTCATTGATTTCTGCAACTGAAAAACGCATATTTGTAGTAGAAGAAAAAGAACTTTAGGAGGTATTTAAATGCAAGAATATTTACAAATCAAGATAGGCAATGATTCAAATGAAACAATGACAATCAATTTAACAAACTATGATCGTGCAAAAACTGATGAACAAATCAAAAATGCAATGGATCAAATCTTACAAACAGAAGTATTCGCTGGTAAAACAGGAGCCTACAACAAGAAAATCTCAGCAGATATCATAACTGTAGACAAGAAACCAATGAATATACAATAGGATTAACAAATGGACGAATTTTTAAGTTTTGTCGGTAACGTCGGCTTTCCCATTTCAGTGACAGCATTTCTTCTAATCAGAGTTGAATCCAGACTAGAAGATATCAAAATCTCCATTGAAAAGCTCAACGCTATTCTCACAAACTTTAACAGATAACCTTAATTTCATATATCATTTCCTAAAATTAAACCAACGAAACGGTAAGTCTCATACGAGATTTACCGTTTTTTTGTGTGCAATTTTGCGCAAATTAAAAAATTTAAAAAAATACTTGTGAATCATTATCAATTGGTGTATTATATTAGTTGTTGCAAATAATTTGCATTTAAGGAGGAGTTTATGATAAAAAAATTTAGAAAATTATTGGTGCTTTTGGCGCTAGTTTTGGTTTTTGTGACTGCTTGTGGCAAACAAGATTCAAAAACTCAAGACACAAAACAAGAAGATACGAACAAAACCAGTGGAAAGAAGACAATTTATGCGACATTTTTTCCTGTGGCAGATTTGACGAAGATGATTGTACAAGACAAGATGGATGTCAAGACTATTATCAAGACGAACGAAGAGCCGCATTCATTCGAGCTTACGACAGATAATATGAAGGATATTTTAAAGGGAGATTTGGTTGTCTACAATGGTGCTGGAATGGAGTCTTTTGTTGATGATTTGAAAAAATCTATGAATGATGATGGAAAGTTTTTGGATTTATCTAAGGGGCTAACTTTGTTGGATTCTTCAAGTGAGGGTTCTGATATGAAAGCTATCAATCCACACACTTGGCTTTCTGTGAAGAATGCTGAAAAAATGTTGAATACTATTTACGAGAAAGTGTCTTCGATTGATCCAGAAAACGAAAATTTCTATAAGAAGAATTTGGAAGATTCTACAGCCAAATTTGATTTGTTGGATAAAAAATTCGAGCAAGAACTTTCCAAGGTAAATAGCAAGGATAAGTATTTCGTGGTTTCTCATGCTGCATTTAATTATTTGGCAGATGATTATGGTTTGAAACAAGTTGCTGTGACTGGTATTTCTCCAGAGGATGAACCTACTGCAAAACAACTCAAAACTATAGCTGATTTTGTGAAGGATAAGCATATTTCTACAATATTTTTTGAAGGAAAGGCTACACCAAAAGTTGCAGAGACTTTGGCAAAAAATACCAACACGAAAACATCTACTTTGCACACTATGGAAAATCTAGATGAAAATCAAGTTGCCAAGGGATATTTGAAGCTTATGGAAGAAAATCTAAAATCACTTGTGGAAGCTTTTAATGAGTAGTGCTGTAATTTCTGTCCGAGATTTATCTTTTGCATACGACAAAAATCTGATTTTAGATAATGTGAATTTTTCCGTAAAAGAAGGAGATTTTGTCGCAATAGTTGGTGAGAATGGCGCTGGTAAGTCTACTTTGATGAATCTTATTTTGCACAATCTCAATAACTACGATGGAGAGATAAAACTTTTTGGTACTGATATAAAAGAGGATAATCATTTTAGAGATTTGGCGTATATTTCCCAAAATTCTGTTTTATCGTATAGGAATTTTCCGACTACGATTGAGGAAGCTGTGAAGATTCATTTGTCTTTTTTGAAGAAAAAGACTGATGCAAGTATATATTTAAAACAAGTGGGACTTTTTGAACACAGGAAGAAGGCATTGGATGAATTGTCTGGTGGACAACTTCAAAGGCTTGGAATTGTCTTGGCACTTATAAAAGATGCGAAGATTATTTTCTTGGACGAGCCTACAAGTGGTATAGACAAGAAGTTTGCAGATGAATTTTTCCAGAATTTGTCAACTCTCAAAAATCAAAATAAAACTGTTGTTGTGATAACTCATCAGCTTGATTTGGCGAAAAAATACATTGATTATGCTATTAAAATCAAAGATAAAAAGTCAATGATAATAAATAATAACGAGATTAGTCTGTGAGGAGAATATGGATATATTTGAATACGAATTTATGCAACGAGCATTCATCGTTGGAGGGTTGATAGCGATAATACTTCCTTGTATGGGACAGGTCGTTCTATTAAAAAGGCTATCGATGATTGGAGATACGCTTTCTCATTCATCACTTGCAGGACTAACTATTGGACTTGCATTGGGATTCAATCCACTGTTGGCGGCAATCATCGCGTGTGTTTTTGCAGGGCTGTCTATTGAAGTTATCAGAAATAGGTTGAAATCATATCAGGAAATATCAACGGTTATAATACTTGCGGCATCTATTGGTCTTGCAGGAATATTTTCATCCATGGTGAAAAACACCAACAGCATCTCATCTTATTTGTTTGGCTCAATTGTAACCATAAGTGATGAGGAATTTTATTTGGTAATAGCTGTGTCAGCTTTCGTTTTGATTTCTTATAGTCTATTGTACAAGAGCTTGTACTTGAGTATTTTCGACCAGAAAGCCGCTAACATATTAGGCATTAATATAAAATTTATAAATTTTTGCGTGACATTTTTGTCGGCAATAGCTATATCAATTTCAGCGAAAACAATAGGCTCCCTCATAGTTTCATCGCTACTTGTATTACCGAGTATCAGCGCTATGCAATACACCAAAACTTACAAGAACACGCTAATCGTTTCAATAATATTTTCGGTTATTTTCGTGTATTTGGGTCTTTTCATATCGTATGCATTAAACCTTAGACCGGGATCTGTAATTGTATTGTTATCAGTCATTTGGTTGATAATTTCATTAATAATAAAGAGAAAATAGGAGTAAAAATGAAAAATAGTAACAAAAAAATAATACTAGCTGTGGTTTTATGCTCAACAATTTTAAGTTCATGTTCACTTTTTTCTAAACCAGAAAAAAAATCAGAGCAAATAAACGAGTCTACCAAAAAAGTTGAACAAACATCTGACAGCAACAAACAATCTACAATAAAAAAAGACAAGACGACAGAAGTGTTGATAGATTCTGAAATCAAAAAAGAAGATATCGCAAAAATCGTAAAACACGGAGACCATTGGCATGTGTTTACAAAAGACGGCAGGGAAAAAATCACATACAAAGACCCTAATAAATTACAAAACACATCCAACTTTGAAATGGTCAGCGTTGTTGGTAAAAGTAGACTCAAAGGCCAAAATGTCGTTGCAATCAAAAAACACGGCGATCACTGGCATGTTTATTTACGAAATGGTGGAGAATATTTAACTTACGAAGACCCATCAGCAATGTTTCCACACATAAAAGTAGGAACATATGTAGGAAGTCACGGTGATCACAGAAAACACAACAACAAAAGAATGGATGCTAGAACAATAGCACACGAAAAACAAAAAATAAAACAAACAATTGAAAAAAATGACGAAAGAGTTATCAAAATCTTAAAACACGGTGACCATTATCACATCTACACATCAAAAGGCAATGAATTCGTCTCGTACACAGACCCAAGAAGCTTGTATCCAAACGCAGAGTATGGACAATACGTTGGAACTCACGCCAACAGAAAACAAATGATTAAAAAAATCGTACGAGAATACAATGAGAAACAAAAACAATCGTCCAATAAAACTGTTGCCAAACAACATTCAGACAAGCTAATAAAAGACGAAAAACTTGTAAAAGTAGAAGACAACAAGAAAAAACACAATGTAGTTAAAATTCTAAAACACGGCGATCATTGGCACATCTACACAAAAAATGGCGAAGAATTCATAACTTATGAAGATCCATCTTCCAAATATCCAGATGTAGCTGTTGGAACATATGTAGGTAGTCACACACAACAACCACAACAACCAAGAAAAGACAACAAAGACAACACACCACAAGAAAATCTGCCTGAAAACCCAACAGACACACCACAAAACAATAAACCAGACAAAAAAGAAGAACAACCAACAGAAAAAACAAGAGAACAAAAAATACAAGAACTAAAAATAACCAAAGTTTTGGGAAAAGAAGGAACAGTAAATGAAATTAACAGATTTGACATCGTAAAAATTTTAAAACACGAAGATCATTATCACATTTACGACTCCAAGGGAAACGAAGCAATAACATACACCAACCCACAAGACCTTTATCCAAATGCTTATTTTGGAAACTACGAAGGAAGCCACAACAATTCACAACCAAACGATGAATTCAAATGGCCAGAAAATATCACAAAAATCGTAGACCACAAAGATCACTGGCATTTGTACAGAGGAGATGAAGAAGTCGCAGTAGTTAGAGTCAATCCGAAAAATCACTACCCAAATGCGGAATATATTAAAGATTACATCGATGTGGGAAATGTAGAAGTAGAAGACAAAGATGTATTCAACTACGACGACATAAAACCAAACAAAGTTGAAGGAATTGAAGCAGTATTAAACGACAATCTACGAAACATGACAGGATATGGAAAATTGACAGATGGAATCGCAATCATGGGAACAGAAGACAAACAAGACAACGTATTTTACTGGCTACATGGAGACCACTATCATGCACTAAGCATAAAAGACTTGATAAAAATGGAAAAATCTGGAGCATTGAAAGGATTCACTGCAAAAGATGTAGTCGCAACATTGAAATACAAATTCCAACATCCACAAGAAGATTTGACATACAAATCAGACTTGAATATCGAAGAAATAATAGAATTCTTGAAATCTCACTATAAAATAAATGACTCTTTGAGAATCTTCCAAATAGGACAAGAAAAAGTCAGCATATACACTAAAGATAAAACAAATAACTTCCACATAAGCGAATTTGAAAAGAAAAACGGACAAATAATCTTCAAAGGACAACTTCCTCAAATACCAAGTGACGAAGAACTTGAAAAACAAGAAGAAGAAGCAACAGTTGAAGAAACAGTTGAAGAAACAGAAGAAGAAATTGGTGAAAAAGAAACAGCTGAATCAACAAACAAAAAACCTGTAGAAGATAAAAAAGCAGAAGAAAAACCAGAAGAAAAACAACCAGAAAATAAAGAAAATAAAAAACAAAATCCAGAAGAAAAACAAAATCTTCCTACAGAAAAACAACAAAACACAACTGAGAAAAACTCAGCAAACATCTAAAAAATCGGCTCACTATTGAGCCGATTTCTTGTGTTTATTTGTTATATTAAATTAAAATGATTTTTAGTATATAATAATATTAACCAAGAAAATAAAAAAAGGAGGAAAGTTACCATAAATAAGATTAATCAAGAGATTTTAGAAAACAATGCCTATTTAGAAGAAGAGGCTAATAAGCTTGATGCTGAGATAAAAGAAGAAGTTGAAAAATGGAATAATATGTTCCCAGAATTTCCAATGCAATATGCCTATACATACGCAACTTACTATTTTTACCAAGCCTTGAAAACATATAGGGCTGATAATATTAAGGAAGTGATTAATTCTTTTGAAGAATATTTGTATAGGGAGAGGATGATTGATGCACAAAACGAAATTATACAAGAACAGAGAGCAAATAATATAATTGCGGAACAAAACCTCTATGTAAACTTAGCCAACCTAAATGAACTAAGGAACCAAACTCAAGTAATCCAAAATGAGTCCCGTAATATCAGAAATACAATTTCAGATGAGGCTAATAGTACAAGGAGTTTCATTAGTTCTAGGTTTAAAAAATAAAAATAAATTTAATAAAGGGGAAAAATATGAATAGAAAATTAGTAGGATTAATTAGTCTTAGCCTTTCTTTGTCATTTACTCTTACTGCTTGTTCAGTTAAAACAGATAAAAGCTCAGAAGATGGTGCAAAAACCAATCGTGTTGAAGTGGCGACTTCTAAAGAAGACAAGAAAAAAGAAGATAAGAAATCTAATGAAAATAATCAAAAATTATCACACTTATATAATAAGATATTAGATAATATAGACTCTTATGAATTTTCTGATGTTGAAGAAGGTAAATATACTTATTCTTATGCCCTCGTAAAGACAGATAAATCTGATTATCCTGGGCTATTAGTAGGTCAAGATACGGATTATGGCCTATCTTATCTAAAGCTATTCACAGCCAAGGATGATTTTACTGGGGAATATATTACTGATGAGTTACTAACTATAGGTGCAGCAGCTGCTGGTGGTTTTAGGGGAAAGCTCTCACAAAATGCTGATTATGACGCCCTAATTTATACAACATTCATGTCAGGCACCGGAGATGGTAAACAAGAGAAAATTACCACATCAATTAAAAATGATGCCCTTAAATTTGGTAGAGAAGTTATTTGGGAAGGAAAAATTGATGCCCTAGGTCCAGATGATTCTAAAGAAATAGAATTTTTTAGGATTGAAGATAGGGATAAGATTAATGACTTGGCCAGCATTAAAGATGGCGAATATATAAAATTCTTAAACCAAGCAAAGGATAAAAAAGAAGAAAGCAAGGAAAATACAGCCGGGTCTTTAGAAGGTAAAATCAAGGCCGAACGTGATGCCGGAAATATGGTTGCTACAGGAAAAGTAAAAGTTTTTAACCATGATGAAATGATTGCTTACCAGAACCAACATCCGGAAGTGTTTCTAGACAGGGGCGAAAATTACACAGTCCTTATCTTAGATAAGCCTATGGATTTCACTTTGCAATCAGGTGGAGGTGGAGGAAATTTTACAAGAAGCGCTAATCTTATAAGTCTGCCTAAGGATATGATGTCTTATAAGGGTAAGAGAATTACAATAAGTTTCGCTCCTAGTGATGGTCATTGGCAATCTGATGTCAGCCTACCAATGGATGCTCCAAGAATGCACCAGGTGAAAGTTTTAGAATAATATTTTTATTAACAAATAAAATGTACCAAGTTTAGACGTTTAATTAAACTTGGTACATTTTTTTATGTCCACTTAAGTGAGTTGAGAGAACGAAAGAGAGCGAAACAAAAATCCACCTGCTATGCAGGTTGAGGAAAAAACTGTAGCATAAATGATACAATTTAACAACATATAATGTGGCTGTTTCAAGCCTTTCTAAAGCAATTGATTTTTACAGGCCATTAAGAATAGGTCTTTTTTTTATTACTCATTTTACTAATTTCCTATCTATGCACACTCCTAGAAAAATAAACTTTTATACTTTTTAATTTTTTTAGTTAAGTGGGTGCAAAAACAAATGAATTCATGTTAACTAAATATGTTAGATGGTATATAATTAATATACATCATATAATTGCAATATAGTAAGAATTATCAGTCAATTACATTTCACTAAGTGAATGTGTATGCTTTTTAAAAGCCGTAGCAAAAAGGTTATTATAACAGATGAAATTTAGTATATAATAATATTAACTTAGAAAATAAAAAAAGGAGAAATAAAAAGTATGAACAAGAAAATTTTGAAATCAGTTCTAGCTTTGACATTGACAATGTCTATGTTGACACCAGCAAATGTATTAGCTAGTAATGAACGCAGAATCTCAGGTGAAACTAGATTTGACACAGCTGTTGAATTAGCGAAGTTGACAAATAGTGATACAGCCGTAGTAATGAATTATCAAAAATTCCCAGACGCCATCACAGCAACAAAAGTAGCGGCGGCTCACAGCCCAATCTATTTCTCAGCAAAAGACAGAATGGATGGTAACACTTTATATACTATTCGAAACAAACATAAAAAAGTTATTATAGTTGGTAGTGAAGGATCTGTTAGCAAAACTGTTGAAAATCAATTATCAGGTCTTGACATTAAAAGAGTTGCTGGAGCTGATAGATACGATACAAACGCAAAAGGTTTAACTAATACTGAAAAATTAATAGTAGTTAGTGGTGAACATTTTGCAGATGCTTTGGTAACATCATCAATATCCAAAAAACTTCGCTCTGACGTAGCATTAACTCAAAAAGACAAAGTACCTAACGGTTTGAAAAATTACTTAAAGAACAACAAAGGTTTAAAAAGAATATATATCATAGGTGGTAAGGCATCAGTTAGCCCAAAAGTTGAAAACGAGTTAAAATCTTACACCAAAGCTGACGTTACTAGAGTTAGTGGTTATGATAGATATGAAACATCTGAAAGATTAGCCGACATAGTTAGAAACCCTAAATATACTATTGTAAACGGTGAACAATTTGCAGATAACTTATTAGCTTCTCCATTCTCTCAAAGAGAAAACAGAAGTATTATCTTAACAAAAAGAACAAAACATTCAAACTATGTTATGAACGTATTTAAGAACAAAGACTACGTTGTAATAGGTGGCGAAAATCAAGTAGAAATACCTACATTTGGCAAATCAACTGAAAACAAAAATAAACCTAATGAAAAAAAACCAGAAGAAAAACCAAATGAAAAGCCAAATGAAAAACCAAATGAAAAGCCAAATGAAAAACCAAATGAAAAGCCAAATGAAAAACCAAATGAAAAGCCAGCAGAAAAACCTATCGAAAAACCAGAAGAAAAACCTGCTGAAGATAAACTTTTAGACGTTGATAGTCCAGAATTATCAGCAAAAGAAAAAGAGTTAATCAAACTTGTGAATGATTACAGACAACAACATGGTAAAAAAAGACTAAAAGTTAGTAAATCATTGATGAAAGTCGCTAGAACTCATATCAACGACTTAAATATGAATTTTGATTGGCACAACCCTCCATTCGATGCTAGAGGAATAGAAGGAAATATGCACTCATGGTCTAATAAAGGTAACTGGACTCCAGTAATTTATACTAGAGATCATGAATATAGTCCCCTAATGTGGAATAAACCTAAAGAAATTGCTGGTTATAACCAATCTGGATATGAAATAGCTGCAGGGACATCTATACCTCAATATGCATTAGAATTATGGCAAAACTCTCCAGGCCATAATGACGTAATTTTATCTCAAAACGGTTGGGATGATCCTACACCAGAACAAGCTAAACACGGTTTAACTGGATTATCTAACATGGGTGTAGCCATTAACGGTAAATACGCTTGTATTTGGTTCTCAACTAACAACAACGGAATAGTTGACCCTATGGGATACTATGAGTTCAACTAGAAACAACAAAAGAGTAGACAATATTGTCTACTCTTTTTTTTATCTTAAAGATTCTAAAATACTTAAATCATCAAAAAATTCCCAAAATTTGACCACCAAGAAAAATTAAAAATAAAAAATCGGCTCTTAGTGAGCCGATTTTGTGTTTATTTTGCTGCAGAACCTTCGATTTTATATCCTGCATCCATCCAAGCAACAATTCCACCTGGATGACGATATACATTTGTAAATCCAGCTTCTTTTGCAAGAACTGCGCCGACATCACTTCTAGCACAGCCAACAAAACCACAATATACAACAACAGTTTTGTTCTTGTCTTCGCCCAAAGCTTTCAAGAAAGCTTCTTTTTGTTCTGGTTTTAATTCGTCTGCTTTCATAGGTAACTCAGCATTTACAGCGCCAGGAATTCTATTTTTGTCAAAAGATTTTGCAGGCATAGTGTCAACTATAACCATGTCTTTCTTTTGGTCAATCCATGAATTCAAGTCTTCTGTAGATACAAGTTCATATCCACCTTTGTTAACAGCATTTACAAGTTTCATACTTGCAGTTTCAATTTTTTGTTCGTTACCGTCTTTTGCAGTACCAGGACCTTTTGCAGCTCCTGGAGCAGCCTTTTGACAACCAGTTGCCAAAACTAAAATCATGGCAAACAATGTTAAAGCTTTAATGAATTTCTTCATTATGTAATCCCTCCTAAATTATTCTATATATTAATTATATCGTAAAATTTGTATTTCATTTATTGAAATAATTTATAAGTAGGCTGTTTTTATGCCAAATTTGTGTCATTTTCTATAAATGAAGAAAAAATCACAGGATTTATATCTGTTTTTCAAAAAACCCTATAATTTATTATGATATACTATAATTAATTTAACATTTTTTATTAATTCATTTATCAATTTCCCCAAGGAGGGTTTATGTATATTTTAATTGTTGCCATTGTGCTGTTATTGGCGCTTTTGGCTGTAAAATTTTCAGATAAATTCGGTATTCCATCGTTTTTATTGTTTATTCTACTAGGAATATCGTTTAATTTTTTCGGGAAAGATTTCAATAATTTCAAATTTGTTGACGAATTTTCGAGCGTTGCTCTGTTGTTTATCATGTTTTACGGTGGTTTCGGTACGAATTTGAAAATGGCAAAACCAGTGACAACACAAGGAGTCATCATGGCAAGTGCAGGTGTCGTCTTGACATCTGTCCTTACGGGAGTTTTTTGTTATTTCGTGCTTAAAATCAGTTTCGTGGAGTCTATGCTTTTGGGATCAGTTGTTGGTTCTACGGATTTTGCTTCGGTGAGTTCTATTTTACGAAGCAAGAATTTAAACCTCAAATATTCCACAGCATCCATGCTTGAAATCGAAAGTGGCTCAAACGATCCGACAGCTTACACAATGACTATGATTTTCTTGTCGATTTTGGTAGGCTCCAAGACATCCGTGTTCAAACTAATTTTTCTTCAAGTTGGTATCGGGCTATTGATTGGATTTGTGATGGCAAAATTGACCGAAAAATTGATTTTCAAGATTGATTTCTCAGAAGATGGACTGTTCACAGTTCTCATCATTTCCTGCGCACTTTTAACTTTTGAGATTAGCAAGAATTTGGGTGGAAATGCGTTTCTGTCAGTGTATGTTCTGGGGATTATGATTGGGAATTTGGAATATTACAGGAAAAAAGAGGTCGTGTTCTTCTTCGATGGTTTCTCGGGAATAATGCAGATTGGCTTGTTCTTTTTATTGGGACTGTTGGCAAATCCACAAAGTATCGTGAAGGCTATTCCTGTGGCTTTCTTGGTGATGGTTTTCATCACAATTATTGCGAGACCATTGGCAAGTATTTTGCTTTTGAAACCATTTGGCTACAAGAAAAATCAGCTCATCGTAATTTCTGCGGCGGGCTTCAGAGGAGCGGCTGCGATTGCGTTTGCTATTATGGTAATCAACAGTAACGCAAAGTTATCTGTCGATTTGTTCCACATAATTTTCGTGATTTGTTTGTTGTCTTGTTTGATACAAGGTTCCCTTTTCCCGATTATTTGTAGGAAAACTGACATGATTGACCCTGACGATACGGTGCTTAAAACTTTCAACTACTACAGCTCGAAAAGTGATGTCGGATTTATTGAAACACAAATTAACGAGCATAGTGAGCTTGTTGGTAAGAAAGTTAAAGAGATTGGGCTTAATTTCGATATTATCGTTGCGAAAATTATTCGTAACAACAAACTTGTAATTCCACGTGGAGATACTGTGATTTGTGCGAATGATACTGTTGTGATCGGCGGCAAGTCGTATTTCGATCCGACAGGCTACGGTTTGCTTGAAATCACAATCAGCGACAAAAACAACTGGAATGGTAAGAAGTTGAAGGATATCGACATGATTGACAGTGAACTTGTGGTGATGATTCAAGCAAAAAACGGCGAAATCATCGTTCCTACGGGTAATGTCGCGCTAAACGCAGGAGACAAGTTGATTATTCTGAAGGAAACTGTAAAATTTTAGTAAATTTTGAAAATTATTGCCAAACTTTGATATAATAATATGATAATTATATTTTGAGGAAGGATTTTATGATAGATTATTTGATTCAAAAATTTGTGAGAAATTACGAAGACACGCAAAGCTTCGCTACTCGTAGATCTTACGGAAATTTGAGCAGTGCTGTGGGATTATTCATCAACCTATTCTTGTTTTCAACAAAACTAATAATAGGATTATTGACCAATTCCATCGCGATAATGGCCGATGCTATCAACAACTTGTCGGACTGTTTCAGCATCGTTCTTATGGTTCTAAGTTTCAGTATGAGTACGAAACCCGCAGACGAGAAACATCCGTACGGTCACTCGAGATTGGAGTACATCTTCTCGTCGTTGATTACGATTTTGGTCATCTACATCGGTATTAAACTTGTAGTTGCATCATTTAAAAAGATTATTCATCCGGAAGTCATCACATTCAACGTCTACTCGTTGGTAGTTCTAATAATAGCGATTGTGGCGAAGTTTTGGCTTAGCAAATTTTACCACAAAATTTCCAAGAAAATCGACTCCGATTTGTTGATGGCAACATCTGTCGATTCAAGAAGCGACTGTATTTCAACATCCATCGTACTTATCTCAGTTGTTGTGTTCAAATTAACTTCTCTTAATATAGATGCCTACATCGGACTTTTAGGAGGACTTATCATCATCAAAAACGGATACGAAATGATAACAGACACTGTGGACAAACTTTTGGGAACGGGTGCATCCGCAAAATTCGAACGAGAAATCATAGATTTCATCACATCTTACGACGGAATTTACGGCGCACACGATTTGAGAGTTCACGATTATGGTCCAGGTCACATCTTCATAACTGCGGATGTCCAAGTTGACAGCTCTGAAGAATTCATCAAACTTCACTCATTGGTAGACCAAATCGAGAGGGATTTGATTGAGAAAAAGGGCGTGTATTCGACAATTCACATGGATCCGTTGGCAGTCAACAATCCGAAAGTTCAAAATTTACACGAAATTGTCGAAAAAATCATCAAAGATGTCAACGAAGATTGGATATTGAACGATTTTAGAATTTGTCCGAAAAAAGAAGGCGACGAGATGATATTCGACATCAGAGTAGACATCGATGAAAAAATGGACGACAAGGAAATTGTAGATATTGTGAAAAACAAAATCCTATCACAAATCACAGACTACAAGCCAATCATAGCGATAGCAAGAGGATATCAAAGAAGAAACTTTTATTAAAATGAAAAACATTAAACGAATTTACGATCAAAACCCACTCAAATTCATAATCGCAGTCTATGCGGTCTATTTGGTGTGGTTTTTTTCAATGGAAAAACTACCCAACAGAAATTATCACATAGTATATTCGAAACTAGACGACTACATTCCTTTTTATAAACCAGCGATACTTATTTACTCGTCGTGGTTTTTGATGCTAGTGATACCATTTGTCTACCTATTAAAGAGAAAATCGTACGACGACCTCTACAACATAATCATCCCGATGTTTGCTGCGATGTTCATATCACTGATAATTTATGTGATATATCCGACAGCACTTGACATCAGAGTAACAGACATCACTGGAAATGATATTTGTTCGTGGATAATTAGAAAAATTCAGGGAATTGATGCCCCGAATAACGTGTGTCCGAGCATTCACGTATCGACAACGGTGATAATCTACAATCAATTCAGAAGAATATTGAAAGACAACAAGAAATCGAAGGTTTTTTTCTTGTTGTGGAGTGTGGGAATTTGCGTAAGCACCATGCTTGTCAAACAACACAGCATTATAGATGTAGTGTGTGGAATTATTCTTGCACATGTGATTCTTTTCGTATTTAATAGAAAACAAAACACAGCTAATCACTATTAGTGACAGGCTGTGTTTTTTGGTTTGTATTTAATTTTTCAACATAGATTCAGTTATTTTCAAAAATCTCTTCCAAATAAGTGCGAATATCACGAAGTTTACAGCGGCTTGTACTGAGTTTGGAAGAATTGTAGCGATTGCTGTTTTGTTTCCGTAAAGAATTACAGATGTGAAGTAATATCCAACAACCATCACCAATTCACAGATAACTCCCGCAGTTAGAACTGTGGATGTTTTTTGATTGTTGACTTTTTTCAAGAACAATCCCATTACAAGAGCCATCAAACCTTTGACAACGAATGTAAATGGTGCAAACGCCGCATAGCCGAGCAATAAATCCGCCAAGCTTGATCCAAACGCAGCGGCAATCATTCCGATAATTGGTCCAAATGCGACAGTGGATAATAATATAATGAAATCTCCGAGATTAACGTAACCCATCGCAGGTGACACAGGAATTTTGACTATCATTGTGAAAAAAGTTGTAAGCGCTATAAAAATCGCTGCTGTAGTAATTTTTTTAGTGTTCATGTCGTCCTCCTATTTTTCTATTATAGAGTATTTGTGTTGTGGTTTATAGTAACAAAATTTGAAAATTTTATGGTAACAGATTTTACGCACCAATTTACGCAAAAAATAATTTTGGAAAATAATGTAACAAACCCGACTATTTTACTCATTATTATTCAGTTAAATAATATAAAAACAATGAGTAATAAAAATAATCAGTAATTTGTCCTTTAAAAACAAGTTAATTTATGGATTATAAGATTTCAAATCATTATTTTAATGAAAACGATAGAAGTATATTTATTAATTTTGAAATTTATAAATAGTTTGACATTTTTTAGCTAGTTAAGTAAAATTATGGTATGAGCAAAAAAGGCAAATTTCTTGCTAATTTTGCATATAAGAAATAGGAGGGAAATATGAAACCATATTCCAAAAAGTTTTTAGCTGGTGTGTTATTGTTTTCATTGGCATTACCAAGTGCAACAACATTTGCAACTAACCAAACAGACAGTACTACATATGCCAAGCTTCAAGAACAAGGCGTAAAGGCAGACCAAGAAGTCAAAGTAATCGTAGAAACAAGTGACAAGGCTGCTATCGAAAGAGAACCAAACGTAAAAAGTGCGAGATTCTCAAAAGCTGTGAAGGCATCTGAAGCAGAGGTAAAGAAAACTTCAGAAAAAATCGAAACTAAGTTGAAGAAAGAAAACGTTAAAGTTGACAAGGACGATGAATTCTCTGCAGTTATCACAGGCTTCTCAGCAAAAGTAAAAGCAAAAGACATCGACAAATTGAGAAAACAACCAGGAGTTAAAAAAGTCACAACACAAATGAAGGCCGAAAGACCAAAAGTAGGAGCATCTCCATCTTTGGCTTCAGCTCCAAAAATGATTAAGGCTGATACTTTGTGGGACAGTAAATACAATTTTACTGGACAAGGAATGTTAATTAGTATTATAGATACTGGTGTGGATCCTACTCACAAGGATATTCAATTAGAATCTAATGATTTTCAAAAATATAAGAGCAAAGAAGACGTTCAGAAAGTTATTGATGCAAACAAATTAAAAGGTAAATGGTTCAGCAACAAGATTCCTTATGGATACAATTATGCTGATGAATCTCAAGAAATCAGAGATTCTGGTATCGGTGGATATCACGGAATGCACGTAGCTGGTATAGTTGCTGCAAATGGTAATACAGAAACTGGAGGAGTAAGAGGAGTAGCACCAAATGCACAATTATTAGCGATGAAGGTATTCAGCAACGATGCATTAGTATCTACAGTTTACGAAGAAGTATGGTTGAAAGCGATTGACGATTCAGTAAAACTTGGCGCAGACGTATTGAACATGAGTTTGGGAATGGGTTCAGGTTACAGTAGAGATGGTGTATCTCCTACAAATGAAGCATTCAATAAAGCCAAAGCTGCTGGAGTTGTATGCGCAGTTGCCATGGGTAATGATCGTGTTTCAAACTGGGGCGGCGAAGGTAAGACAAACTTAGCGATAAACCCTGACTTTGGTACTACAGGACACCCTGCAGTTGCAGATCCATCATATTCAGTAGCATCTATGGAAAACATAAATATGAGAGGAAGAGTTGTTGAATATAAAGATAATGACAAAGTCGTTGAGATTCCTACAGGTACTGCAGAAGGCGAAAACGAAAAGACAACAACAGGAATGCTACCATTCGTTTATGTTGGAAAAGGAAATGATCAAAAGAAAGATTACGGTGACAAAGTAGTTAAAAATAAAATCGTCCTTGCGGAAAGAGGAGGAGCATCCTTTAATGACAAAGCTGAATTAGCTGCATCATTAGGTGCAAAAGGTATCATAATTTTTAACTCTAAAGATGGCAGTAACTTATCATTTATGTCTGGCATGGAAAACAAAGATTTCCCTTCAGTATTCATTAGTCATGATGACGGATTAAAATTAATTGAATTATTAAAAAAACCAAATCAACTAATCAACATCACAAAAGTACAATCTGTTGCAAACCCAAAAGCTGGACAAATGAGTGAGTTCTCATCTTGGGGAATAACACCTGATTTGAGATTGAAACCAGACATCGCAGGTGTTGGTGGACAAATCTACTCAACAATTAACAATAACCAATACACAATGATGAGTGGTACATCAATGGCAACTCCACAAGTTGCAGGTGCAAGTGCATTAGTAATGCAAAGATTGTACAAAGATGGTTTGTTAGTTAGAAAAGATGGTAAACCAGATCCAAGGCAAGAATTCTTGACAGTTTTGGTAATGATGAACACAGCAACTCCAATAAAAGACACAGAAGTAAAAGGCGCTTCATACTACACACCAAAACAACAAGGTGCAGGACTTGTAAACCTTAAAAATGTTGCTGAGACATATGTAACTGTAACAGCTACAGGTGGAAAAGATACAAAACCAGACGGTAAATTGGAATTAGGTGAAGTTGGTGAAGACTTCAAAGCAACATTCAAATTGAAAAACTACTCTGATAAGGACATCACATTTACACCAAAATATATCTCATTAAAAGATGAAGTTAAAGATGGTAGATACACTGAACATTCATCCGAAGTAAAAAAAGAAACATTACCAAAAGTTACGGTAAAAGCTAAAAGTGAAGTAACTTACACTGCAACAATATCTACAGACAAAATTGACAAGAACCAATTTGCACAAGGATATGTAATGTTCGAATCAGACACTGATCATCCTACACTTTCAGTTCCTTATACTGGATTTAAAGGAAATTGGTCACAACCACAATTCTTGGATAACATGCCTGATTTCAGCGACAAAGTTAACTACAAACCATTAGTATATGATAATGGTGGAATAGACAAATCAGGATTTATGAGAAGACAAGAAAAAGGTGGATGGAACTACTGGAACGCTTGGAATGTCGATGGCAAACCAACTGTATTCGTAAATTCAAATAAACAAGAAGGAATGAATGTTGAAGTTGCACCAGTAATCACAATTATGAGAAACGCTCTTGATGTAAAATACGACATCTTGGACAAAGATGGCAAAACATTGAGAAACTTATTCATCGACCCAATTCTTCTAAAAGTAAATGGATTGTACAAAGGTGGAGACAACCAATACAGATTCGAATACGTTCCTGGTGGAGCTGCTTGGGATTTCAAAGACTCAAAAGGAAAACCAGTTGAAGAAGGACAATATATCTACCAAATCAAAGGTCACGTAGATTACAAGGGTGCTGAGGAACAAACATATAAATACAACATTATTTTAGACAACGAAGCACCTAAATTAAGCTACGAATACGATAAAGATAACAGAGAAATAACTGTAAAAGCAAAAGATAACTTGGCAGGAGTATTTAGCGTAGGATATGAAAATACTAAAACTGGTGAATGGTACGAACAACAAGTTAGAAAAGACGGACAATACCAAAACTCTGGAATTGTAGATAAATACTCTTATACATTCAAAGTAGCTGATGGATTTGACTTGTCTAACCTTAGCATTTACGCTTGGGATAACTCAAGAAATGTTGCTGGAGAAAAAGTAAACACAGGAGTGACTCCTAAAATCGAAGTCAAACCATTTGAATTGAAAGTAAATGATAAAATACCAGGATTAGATGAAATCAAACAACACATCGATAACTTACCAGAAGGTGCTGAAGTTATAATATTAGACAATATTAAATCTACTGACAAAGCTGGTAAATATGAAATTAAAGTAAAGGTAAAAATTGGCGACAAGGAAACTGAATACACAATTCCAGTCATAGTTAAACCAAAAGAAGAACCAAAAGAAGAAGAACCACAACCAGAACAACCACAACCAAAAGACACTACAGTTTACAACTTACCTGTAATCAAAGTAGAAAACCCTGGTTACTATGCTGCATTTGGTAAATACGAAAACAAAGAAAACCAAGACGCTTACAAGAAGATTCATGTACAAGGTAATGTTACTCATGTCGATAAATTAAGTGAATTAACATTGACTATTACAAAAGATGGTAAACCAGTTGATAATGTAGTTCATAAAATCGAAAGCAAAAAAGGAAAAGATGGCAATTTCTCATTTGATCACGAATTAGACATTTCTAAATTAAAAGATGGATATGTTTACGAATTACAAATCAAAGCTAAAGGATCAAATATTCACGGAATTGATATAGAAGATACTATTATCAGAAGAATCAGAAAAGACTACGTTGCTCCAACAGTAGAGTACACTGTAGAACACAAAGATGAAAAAGCTTCAATGGCTAAGATAAAAGTAAAAGGTCATGAAAACATGACTTACTTGGAAATGTACCTTGACGGAAATATGCTTTCAAGAGTTGACAAGACTTGGGATGCATTCGAACTTGAAAATGGCGTTACAGGAGAATTCGAAATAGAAGTTCCATTGGAAGTTGGAGAAAATAAATTCAAAATCAAAGCATACGATGATGCTGGAAACGAAACAATACAAGAAGTTTCAATCCCTAGAAAAGAACCTAAAGTAGCTGATCCAGCTGATACAAAAGATTTGATGAACAATTTAATCAAGGCATATTCAGTAACAGAAAATCCTGATGTTTACGAAGTAACTGATGAACAATTAACTGAACTTAACAAATTAGTCGAAGAAGCAAGAAAAGCAATTTCTGAACAACAACCACAAGACAAGGTTGATGCAGTTAACAAGAAATTGACAGATGCATTAGCTGATATTAAAGAAAAAGAAGTCAAGAGAGTTGATAAGAAAGAACTTATTGGTCAAAAAGAAAATGCACAAAACTTGTTGGACAAGAAGGAAGTTAAATTAACTGACGAACAACAAAAAGCATTACAAGATTTGATTAAAAAAGCTGAAGACTTAACTAAGAAAGAAGATGCAACTCAAGAAGAAGTTGACAAATTAGCTAAAGAAATCAAAGATGCTATAGCTAAGATTCAAGAAGCTGGCAAACCAGTAGAACCTGGTAAGGATAACCCAGGAACAACAAAACCAGGAACAGGAACACCAACACCAACACCAGATAACCCTGGCACAGTGACACCAACACCAACACCAACACCAGATAACCCTGGCACAGTGACACCAACACCAGCACCAACACCAACACCAAGTGTACCTGGCACAACAACACCAGAAACACCAGCTCAAACAACAAAAGCAACAACAAGAGTTGCAGGAGCTGACAGAATCAACACAGCAGTAGAAGTATCCAAGAAATACTACAAATCTGCTGAAACAGTAATCATAGCAAACTCCGAAAAATTCGCAGACAGCTTATCAGCATCAGCATTATCAAAAGCATTAAAAGCACCAATCTTGCTAGTTAAAAAAGATCAATTAGACTCAGTAGTAGCACAAGAAATCAAAAGACTTGGAGCAAAAAATGTAGTTGTAATAGGTGGAGACCAATCAGTAGATGAAGCTAAAAACAGCCTATCTAAATACAACCTACAAACAATAGCTGGTTCTGACAGATACGAAACAAGTGCTAAGATTGCACAAGAAATAATCAAACGCACAGGAACAACACAAGCTGTCATCGCAAGCGGAGAAACATTCGCAGACGCATTGACAGTAGCACCACTAGCAAACAAAAACAACATGCCAATACTACTTGTACAACCAAACAACATACCAAAAGCAACACAAGAAGTATTGAAACAAATCAACAAAGCAATAATTGTAGGTGGAGAAAAGACAATCTCTAACCAAGTAGCAAACAAACTACCAAACCCTACAAGAATTGCAGGAGCAAACCGTTACGAAACAGCAAAGAAAATTTACGAATACGGCTTCAAAGATAGAACAGAAGTTAACATCGCAAACGGAACAAACTTTGCAGACAGCTTAGTAATAGGCTCCATTGATTGCCCAATATTATTAGCAGAATCAAATGAAATTCCAGAAGCTACAAAACAAGCTATCAAAGATTCAAAATTTGAAAAAGTTAATGTATTTGGTGGAGAAAACTCAATAGGTGAATCAGTTGTAAAAGAATTGATTAAATAGAGTAGAAAAGTCGTACGATAACTCGTGCGACTTTTTTTGTGGAAATTTTCGAAAACACGCTTCTTTTATGATATATTATTAAATAGGAGAAGATTATGAAAATTTTGAAGAAAATACTATTCGTTCTAATGGTGATAATGATGATACCACAAATCACCACTGCATCTGAAATAGACAAGATAGACAATATAATAAATCCAAATAGACATCAAAACGATAGTGTCAGCAAAAAAATAATGCAAAATTTCAAAGCGAACTTGTCATTTGCCGTAAAACAAGTGCTCGACGAAAACAATGCGACATTTAAAATCACAGTCTTGGATAAAAAAAGCAGACCCATACCTAAGGTAGAGCTAATTGTGACGGATGTCGAGACGGGGAAATCTCGTGAGAACCAAACCAACGAGAAAGGAGAAATCCAATTTCGTGGGCTTGCTCCTACAGAACACACGATAAAAGTCGTGTCTGCTCCGTCGGGATATTTCTTCGATGAAGACGTCATCACACTCGAAAACAATGTCGTGAATACCAAGACTATATTTGGAAAGACCAAGGAAGACAAGGACAAGACCTACAAGGTAACCTACAGGATTACTGATAAATACGGCATTGCTCTCAAAGAAATAGAAGTCAGATTACAATCTGGAAATAAAAAATACATCTCAAAAACAGATGTGTTCGGATATGCGCATTTTGAAGTGGAAGATACTGGCAAATACGAAGTGTATGTCGACAAGATGAGCGAATATTTTGAAGAACATGACAATTTCAAGATAGATGACATCGAAATCAATCCAAATTCCGAAGAATCAATCTACAGTTCACAAATAAACGAAAAAATGAAAAAAGAGTTCGAATCAGCACTTATAATCAACGTGAAAAAAGCAGACAAACCACAAGAAAAAGTCCTCGTTTCATTAAAAGACAGAAGAACAGATATGTATGCATTCCAGTACACGAACGAAGAAGGAAAGGTTGTATTCGACAATTTGTTTCCTGGAAATTACGTGCTTACAGTGAATAATGAAGACAGATTGACAGAAAATGGAGTCGGTGCAGTTCATTTGATAGAAGGACAAGTTCGTGAGTTCGATGTAGTATTGTCGCAATCTGATTTATCCAAGAAATCACTCGTAGTAGAAAAGAAAGAACCGCAAGATGAAAAACTCCCAGAATCAGGAAGCAAAGACGAAAGAATGATGATTTTATTCTCGTTGGGAATAATAGTGTTGGCGTATTTGTATTTGAATAAACAAAAAAGAGAAAATAATAATTAATCTAAAAAAAAGACCTACGAAGGTCTTTTTTTGCTTGTCATTATTTAATTACATTCAACACACCCATTGTTGAAAGCATCACGATAGTTCCTGCTGTGATGACTCCAAGTGTTATGGGAAGCATGCTTTTTTTAGGACTCAATCCCAAAAATGATGCCACCAATGCGCCAGTCCAAGCGCCTGTTCCAGGAAGTGGGATTGCCACCAAAATGTATAGCCCCAATCTTCCGTACTTGTCGATTGTCTTGCTTTTTTCTTGTGCTTTTTTGTTAATCCAATCCACAAATGGTTTGAAAGTGTCGATTGTATCCAACCATTGTAGTACTTTTTGTGTCAACAAAATCAAAAATGGTATCGGCAAGATGTTGCCAATCACAGACAGCCCGAATGCAAGTGCTGGGTTGATGTTATTTGCAAGTGCGTAAATCATCGACCCTCTGATTTCCAAGACGGGAAGCATGGACAATATGAACATGTAAATTATTTTACTCATTCCATCTCCTATTTAAACAAATCGTAGTCCAAATCATCGTATGATTCGATGTGTTGCTCGACTTTTTCATCAATCACATCGTAATCATTTACAGTGGATTCGTCAGTAATTCCCACGACTTTAAATCCCATCTTGTCAACCGTATCGATGCAGTACAATGCATCTTCAAATACAATCGTGTTGTCAACAGTAGAGCCCAATTTCTCAAGTGCATTATTCCAATATTCTTCTTCATATTTGTGGTAACCCACGGATTTACAAGTTTGCACGAATTCAAAATAATCTAATATCCCTTGTTTTTCAAGAGCAGGAATTGCCAAATGGTCTTCTGTTGCAGTTGCAACGCACATTTTAATGCCCATAGATTTTAGCTTTTCGAGCATATCCACAACGCCCGGCTTCAAATCAAATTCGTTCATATATCCGTTTCTAATTGTGTAATATATAAAATTCAAACCATCGTCTGTGGTTTTTTTAATATCAAAAGTTTCGTGAATGTAATCAATAGATGTCAAAAGTGTTTTGGTTTTGATCTTCTTGATAAAATCATCATCAGGTTTTATTCCCAAATCGTCAATGTAATCCAAGATAACTCGGTTCCATTTGTACATGGAGTTGATTAAAGTTCCATCCATATCAAAAATTGCGTATTTAATCATAAATTCATCCTTTCATATATAACTAGATTTTAGTATAAGAACAGCTTAAAGTCAATCAAAAACAAGTATTTTTACGTATTTTACAAATATTTTATTTCCATAAAATTGAAAAAATATCAGGAAAACCATATAATAATATTAGTGATGTAAGGAGGAATATAATGGAAAATTTTGATAAAAAACTAAACAATTACGCAAGATTGATAATTGAAAAAGGAATCAATGCAAACGATAGACCGCTTGTGATTCGTTGCGCAGTTGAGAGAGCTGATTTTGCAAGACTTTTGGTAAAATACGCTTACGAAAAAGGCGCAAGCGAAGTTGTCATGGAGTGGAATGACGATGAGATCAACAGAATGTACTACGAAAACGCATCAGAAGAAGCGTTGAAGGACGTTCCAGATTTTATCGTTGAAAAATCCAAATACTATTTTGAAAAAAAGGCAGGCGTGATATCTGTATCTTGCCAAGATCCTGAAAATTTGAAGGGCGTGGATGCCGACAGAGTTCAAATGAGATCCAAGGTTTTTGCTGAAAAGATGAAACCAATTCAAAAATACACAATGAATGACATCAACAGCTGGTGTGTTGTAGCAGCTCCAAGTGTTGGCTGGGCGAAAAGAGTATTCCCAGAACTTTCAGAAGAAGAAGCAGTAGAAAAATTGTGGGATCAAATCTTCAAGGCAACACGTTCTGATACAGAAGATCCAATCAAAGCGTGGGATGAACATTTGGATACAATGGACAAACACGCAGAATTTATGAACAAACACCAATTCGTGAAGCTTCACTACACAAATTCATTGGGAACTGATTTGACAATCGAACTTCCAAAAGGACACGTGTGGATGGCTGCACAATCTACAGATAATTACGGAAATGTTTTTGTTCCAAACATTCCAACAGAAGAAGTGTTCACAGCCCCTCATAAAGACAAGGTAAACGGCGTTGTTTACAGCACCAAACCATTGAATTACGGTGGCAACACTATCGACAAGATGAGATTTGAATTTAAGAACGGAAAAGTTGTGGATTTCGATGCAGAAGTTGGCAAGGAAACTTTGAAGAATATGTTCGACACTGACGAAAATGGAAAATACTTGGGAGAAGTCGCACTTGTTCCTTACGAATCACCAATTTCCAAATCAAATGTCACATTCATCAAAACATTGTACGATGAAAATGCATCATGTCACCTTGCATTCGGTCAAGCTTACCCAACTTGTGTAGAAGGAGGAGTGGACATGAGTGAAGATGAATTGAAGGAAAATGGAATCAACGATTCATTGATTCACGTGGATTTCATGGTTGGATCAAAAGACATGAGAATAGTTGGAACTACAGCAGACGGCAAAGAAATAGAAGTATTTAAGGAAGGAAACTGGGCAATCTAATGGATATACTAAAATATTGCAAAAGAGAAGAAGCAGACCCACAATACATGTGGGATTTATCGGCACTATATAAAACAGAAGAAGAATTCGAAAAAGCAGTCCACACAATTGATTTGATGGCGGATGATTTCAAGAAAAATTACGAAAACAAACTCAAATCAGCAGACTTAATCAAAAACGCAATGGAAGATTACAGAGATATCGTGGCTAACATTGACCGCATCGCACACTACGCATCACTTGATGTGGAAGCAGACGGCCACAACGAAAAATCTCAAAAAAGAGCCATGGCTACATTCACAAAAATCGCAGACATCGAAAACAAAATGAGCTTTTTTGAAACAGAACTTGTACAAGTTGACGAACAAACACTTGAAGAAGTGAAAAACGACGCCAACAACACAAGATACATCGACGATTTGTTGAAGAAAAAAGAACACATCTTATCCAAAGAAGTGGAAAATGCTATAAGCAAATTCTCACAAACATTCAGCTCATTCTACGAAATCTACAACACAACGAAAATTCACGACATCACATTCCCTGATTTCGAAGTAAATGGCAAAAAATACGAAATGACTTACAATTTGTTCGAAGGAGTTTACGACAACGACCCCGACACAGATTTGAGAAGAAAATCATACGAAGTGTTCTACAAGGAACTTGCCAAATACAAAAACACTACAGCGATGATTTATCTATCACATTGCCAAGCAGAAAAGGCAGAAAGTAAACTAAGAGGATACGATTCAGTGATCGATTTCTTGTTAGACAGACAAAACATTTCTCGTGAATTGTACGACAGACAACTAGATGTAATCATGCAAGAACTTCCGAAACACATGAGAAAATACGCCCAAATCATCAAAAAAGAATACGATTTGGACAAAGTTACATTCATGGACTTGAAGCTTGATGTGGAAAACTCATTCTCCAAGAACATTTCTGTTGAAGATGCAAGGAATTTACTAAAAGACGGACTATCTATCCTAGGCGAAGACTATTCCAAAATGCTCGATCGTGCATTTGACGAAAAGTGGATTGATTTCGTAAACACATTCGGAAAATCAACAGGAGCATTCTGCGCATCTCCATTCTTGGCACACCCATACGTGTTGATATCGTGGACTGGCAAACTAACAGAAGCCATCGTATTGTCACACGAATTGGGACATGCAGGACAATCCTACATCTCACAAAAAACACAAAACGTGTTGGACAACGACCCATCAATGTATTTCGTGGAATCACCATCCACAACAAACGAACTCATCATGAGCAGATACTTGTTAGAAAAAGCAACAACTGACCAAGAAAGAAGATACTTGTCGGGACAAATAATCTCCAGAACCTACTTCCACAACTTCGTCACACACTTCATCGAAGGATACTACCAAAGAGAAGTGTACAAATTAATCGATGCCAAAGAAGGATTCACAGCCGATGATTTGTCAAGAATTTTCAAAGAAACACTACAAAAATTCTGGGGAGAAGACGTTGAAATCAACGAAGGATCAGAATTAACATGGATGAGACAACCTCACTACTACATGGGATTGTATCCATACACATACTCCGCAGGACTTACAATCGGAACACAAGTATCCAAAATGATAGTAGAAGAAGGAAAACCAGCAGCAGATAGATGGCTCAAAGCATTGGCATTAGGCTCCACAGAAGATTCTGTCGGAATCGCAAAAGCTGCAGGAGTAGACATCACAACAGATAAACCACTCAAAGACACCATCGAATACATCGGCAAAGTAATCGATGACATCGAAAAATACGACAAATAATATAAAGTTACTATATTACACATTAATTTAAATTAATGTGTAATATTTTTTTGAAAAAAATCAAAGAATTTCAAAATAGTTAAAAGATAGACAAAAAAAAAAACTTGTATAAAATAAATAAAAGAATATTTGACAATCTCAGAAATGAATAGTATAATAAAAATACAGTTAAAGATCTTATAACTTAATATTTAAAAACAAAAGGAGGTGGAGAAATGAACATAAACTTGTCAGATGAAGTAACATTAAAGGACTTATTTGATGATGTTGATTCATGGTCAAATTTACCAGTAAATAGTTTATCTGAACAACAATTAAATATGATACAACTTAAAAATTCTGTATTTAATTCAGAGGCTGCTACAAAAGCAGGAGGTTCAGGATATTCTGGTGCTTGTTTTATATGCTATACAGGAGCATAAGATTAAACTGAAAGTTATCTAGATAATACTTAAATAATTGTCGGAGAATCTATTCTCCGACAATTATTAAAATTAAGGAGAAAAATGGAAAATATAAATATAACAATAATAATAACTTCTGAATGCAATTTAAAATGTAAATATTGTATTAATGATTCAGGTAAAGATCTAAGGAAAACAGAAGAAAAAAATTGGACGGATACAAATGAGTTGTTAGACTCGTTAAAAAGAATATCAGAAATTAGAAATATAGGTTTTATTAAATTTTATGGCGGAGAACCAATGCTACAATTTGATAAGATAAAGGAAATAGTAAACAATAAAAAAATCTTCTCTCCAGATTCAACAGTAAAGTTTGCAATGACAATAAACGGATATAAATCTATAAGAACAGAAGACTTAAAATTCATAAAGGATAATAAAATGATTATTAATATATCATTAGATGGACCTGAAAAAATAAATGACATATATAGAATAAGCAAAGATGGAAAATCAACATCACGAAAAGTATTAGAAAATATAGAACAATTTCAAAGATATAATATACCATTTGCAATCATGGCAGTCTTAGATGAAAGAATATTGAATACAAATCTTGAGATAATAGATTTATGTCAGTATTTTAATCAATATACCAGTATTTATAAAATAGAGCCATGTTATAATATATATCATAAGAATATGGATAATATTGATGAAAAGTATAATCTAATATTAAAAGAAAAGGAATTTATAAAAGAGATGTTTAAAAGGATATTTGAATTAGATAGTAGTAAATTCATTTATGAAAACAATTTCTTTAGAACTTTAAATAATATTATTTTTAATTATCAAAAGGAATTTGTTTGTTCAGCTTATAATTTCATGGCAATTTATCCAGGTAATATTAGTTATTCGTGTTACAATCTTGGCGAGGATTTTAAAATTTCAAATAATCTTAAAGAAGAAAAATTGGAATTTCTAGACAGTAGGCTATGTAAATTAAAAGAAGACTTAAAAATAGAAAAATTTCCTGAAACATATAAAAATATTCAATATTTTGGAGATTTTTGTCCTAAAGATGGAACGAATGATTCATTTGCTTATCTTTACAGATTAACAATGGTTGAAGAAATAACAAAAGTACTTAATACAATAAAAGAAGGGTCAGTTGAACATTTTAGTATATTATCTTATTTAAAACTAGGGAAAAAAGATAGCTTTTTTGAAAATTTTTAATGGAGGATTTCATGGAAGAAAGATATAATATTTGTCATTTAAATGATATAATGACTATAAAGCAAAGTAAATATTATTATTGTGCAGCAGCTTCTCTTAAAATGTGTTTAAATTTAAAGGAATCACAAGATGAAATTTTTAATAAATTGGAATTAGATACAAAAGATAAGGAAAACTGGTATGCTGAACCTGATGCTGTATATGAGTATCTGAAAAACTATGGACATTTTAAAAGAACAAGTGAATTTGTAAACAATTCAATTGATGCTACCGAAAATATTATTTCTAGTCTATTACAAAATAATTTATCATATCCAATGTTAGTTTCACATGGAAAACATTGGGTAGTATATGCAGGATATCAAATGAACGAGAATGGACAACCAACAGGAATTTATATCAAAGATCCATGGCCAACAACAGCAACACTTTCTTTTTTCCCTTTTTCTGACTATTTTTTCTCTGACTATTTTAATATAATAGATGTTGAGGGATGTATGAAAAATAAAGTCGAATCATTTATTCCAGAAAATGTAAATAAGTGTATATCATTGGATGTATTCAAAAAGGCTAAAGGGGGAGGAGTACGTGTAAGTGATATAGAATGCTTTAAAAATGAAATAATAATAAATGATTTGAAAAGTTTTGGGATAAGCAATATTTCAGAACCCAGGTATGGTGGTGGAATAATAGATGATATACTTGTATATGATAAGAATATGAACGAAAAATTTTACCTAAGTTTTATGGAATTAAATAATTCTCTTATTATTTCTGCAATAGAAATTGGAACACTACTAACTATAGGATTTATATATGCAAATATCGAACATATAAATTTATTTAGTTATGATAACATTGCAACTAAACTAAATGAAACCAGAGAAAACATTAAATTTATTTATGATGAAAAATTATGTAATTCTTGCTTTACCCCATTAATAAAATGTAAGAATAAATTATATGATCTATCATTGGATATTAAATATGAACTAGGAGAAATAAATGAACGAAAAATTTAAAAAATTTATGGTGGTATGGTTTGGGCAATTTGTCTCTATGCTTGGGTCGGGGATATCATCATTTGGATTGTCATTGTGGATTTTCATGATGACAAAAAGCGCTACGACTTTTGCGATGACATTTTTAGTTCAAATTTTACCGGGAATTATATTTGCGCCTTTTGCAGGATCAATGGCAGACAGAAAACAACGAAAACATATTATAGTGTTAACCGATTCGCTCGATGCTGTACTTAAAGTTATAATTATGATTTTGCTTGCGACGGGAAGTATGAAAGTGTGGATGGTGTATCCATTGACATTTTTGTCGCAAACTTTGGGCACGTTCCAAAATCCTGCATTTAATGCGACAATCCCACTTTTGGTAGAGAAGAAGGACATTCCAAGAGCAAATGGTTTTATGCAACTTATCAGAGCAATTCAAAATATGCTTGCTCCGTTGATTGCAGGTGCGTTATTTCCATTTATAGGATTGACGGGATTATTTGCAATTGATTTTGTAACTTTCTTTGTCGCTATTTTGACGATTTTACCACAAAAAATCGATCAAGAAATAGAAGACGTCAAGGAATCTAATTTTACCAAGACAATTGTTAGTGATTTGAAAATAGCATTTGAAGTGTTAAAACAAAAACAGGGATTTATTCAAATAATAGTCGTGTTTTCAATTTTGAATTTTGTGGCAAACATAGCTATGGTTTTGGTAGGTCCGCTAGTAATGAGTAATTTCGATACGAAAATATACGGACTTGTGAATTCTGTGTCGGGAATTGCAATGGTGTTAGGTGGAGTAATTTCTGGCGCAATTCCAAGCGAGAAAAACAAAGCAAGATCGATTTTCCTAAGCTTAATAATTTGCTCTATTGGTTTGATTGTTATGGGAATAAATTACAGTTGGGTTGTGATTGCTGTGGGATTTTTCTTATTTATGATTCCTACTCCTTATGCGAATGGAACCTTCGGCTCACTGATGCAATTGAAAATAGAGACTAAAATGCTTGGAAGAGTGGGCTCACTGGTGGATTGCTTGATGAAGATTATCACACCTATAGCTATTATTCTGGCAGGATTTTTGGCGGATAATGTGTTCAATCCACTTTTGGTAAAGGGAGGCAAATTATCTGACACTTTTATCGGGAAAATAATTGGAGTTGGAAATGGCAGAGGAATTGGGCTGTTATTTGTGATTTGTGGAACTATTCTTCTTATCATTTGCGTTATGATGCTTTTGAATAAAAATATTAACCGACTTGAAGAACTAAACCCAGATGTAATTAATGATTAGTTTAGTGTAATTGGGGTATAAATAATCTGTAAGAAATTTTATAGGGGGTAATATAATGGCTAAATTAACAGAAACAGTTCAATCTGGAGATTGGAAAGCAGAAAAACACGTTCCAGTAATTCATATTGATAAAAAAGATGACGGATTCAAAGTATGCGCAATCGTAGGTGAAGAAATCGAACACCCAAACACATTCGAACACCACATTGCATGGATTAAAGTATTCTTCCAACCAGAAGGAGAAAAATTCCCAGTAGAAGTAGCATCTTACCAAGCAGCAGCTCACGGTGAAGGCGAAGTATTCACTAAACCACACGCTCACGCTTATGTAAAATCTACTAAACCAGGTAAAGTATTCGCATTAAGTTATTGCAATATCCATGGTTTATGGGAAAGCGCTGAAGAAGTAAAATAGGTTGATATAATGAGGACTCTTGTGTGGAGTCCTTTTTTTCGTGGGAGAATCTATCATTCCGATAAATGCAAGTGTATTATTCCGATAAGGTTGTTATTATTCCGATAAGAATATATAATTAAATAAAGATTGGAGGAATATGTGTGTATTTAACTGTAAAACAAGTTGCAGAAAAATGGAAAATTTCAGATAGAAGAGTGAGAGCGTTGTGTGCTCAAGGCAAAATTGATGGAGCTTTTCAAGATGGAAGACTATGGAAGATACCGTTTGATGCACAAAAACCTTCTGACAGCCGATACAAATCAACGAACAGCTTGCTTTCTCAAATTGATTTAAAAAAACAAGAGTTGGATAAGAAAAGGCCTTTGACTGAAGGAGAAGTAGCCAGATTGAACGAAGAATTTGCAGTTGAATACACTTATAATTCAAATGCGATTGAAGGAAATACTTTGACTTTGAGAGAGACTGATTTGGTTTTGAAAGGACTTACGATTGATAAGAAACCTTTGAAGGATCACTTGGAAGTTATAGGTCACAAGGAGGCTTTTGATTTTGTAAGAGAGCTTGTGGAAAAAGAGGCAGATTTGAATGAAAATGTGATTAAGCAAATTCATTATTTGGTATTATCGGACAAAATACAAGACCGTGGCGTGTACCGTAGAGTTCCAGTAAAAATTATGGGCGCTACCAATGAACCTGTTCAACCGTATTTGATTGAGCCGAAAATGAACGAACTTATGCACAATTATAAGAAAAATACTGAACATATTGTTTCAAAACTCGCGCGTTTTCACATTGAGTTTGAGAGCATACATCCATTTATAGATGGAAATGGCAGAACTGGTAGGCTTCTGGTGAATTTGGAATTGATGAAGGCAGGATATCCACCAATTGATATTAAATTCAAAGATAGATTGACTTATTACAAAGCTTTTGATGATTATCATGAAAAGCACAGCACAAAGACAATGGAGAATTTGTTTTCAAAGTATTTAAATGAAAGATTGCAACATTATTTGGATATTTTAAGTGATGGAAATAATTAATGAGGACTCTTGTGTGGAGTCCTTTTTTTCGTGGGGAAATTTATTGAAAAATATTAAACATAATACTAATTTTTATACAAGAAATTTTTGCACGTTGTAACATAGAGTGCAAATTAGTATAAGAATAATAGAACGCATATCGTATAATTGGACAAGATAATCTGAATTTTTATTGTGAAAAAATAATTTCTTAAATTTTAGCGAATACAATCGGTTACATATTTCTTCAAAATTTTAAATTAATTGTGAAAAAATTTCGCAGGAAAATCCGATAGATTTTTATTTCACATTATATTTTTCGAAAAAAATTGCTGAATACCAATACAAAAACTTGAAAAAATACTAATTTTGTGATATAAGTATGATAAGCCTAGCTATAGGCAAAATTATTTAAAAATAAATTTTAGGAAGTGGTGTTATGAGATATTCGATTAGAAAAGAAATTAGAAGATTTTTATGCTTTTTAATGACTTTTATAATGATTTTGACATCAATGCCAGTACACTTATTGGCAGCAAATGTTGATCATAATAATTTGTTAAATAGTAAAAGCAAAATCATAAACAACGAAATACCTGTTAAGGTGGCGAAACCAGAAGGAACGGCTGCGGATTTGATAAAAAATCCAGACCAGCCAAATATCTACACTTTGCGTACTGATTTCAGGGCGGAAAAGGGAGAAGGCTACAAAGTCAACTACCAACCATACGTTGCAAGCGTAGGAGAAAAGGCAACAGATGCTGAAAAAGCTAAAGTAAACAAGGAAATCAAACTCCCTGACATGGCAGGTTACAACAAACCTGTCGGAGAAGAAATCCTAAAAATTAAATACAACAACATCGTAAATCTTGCAGAACACAAAACTGGTGACGAAAAAAACGGCTATAAAATCTTGGGAATTCAAGATAAAAATTACACAGCCAAGACGAACAGCATAGTCATCAAGCACGTGTTCCAAGATATGCATGACTTCAACAAATTTATAAATAGAACAAGCGACACAATAACAGAAGAAAAAACAGAAGAAAAAATAGTAAACGGCGAGAAGACTTACGTAAAGATGGGGTACGTTTACGAGAGAAAAGACGACGGCAATTTCAAGGATACTCCAGATAAAAAATATGATTTAAGCAATCCAGACCAAAAAGCAAAGTTTCTACAATATGAAGAAACTACAACAGATAATGGAAACACTGGTTCTACGTTGGAAGTTCAAGCACTACAAGAAAGAGAAAGAAAGGGATTCGTGCCACAAATCGAAAAACTAAAGACACAAGTACCGGAAGACACGAGCGATTTCAGGATAGAGTACCGCTATAATCGTGCTCACTACAACGTGGTTTTTGACACACAAGACGGAACCCCACTTCCTACTCGTAGCTACTACTACGACCAAGAAATTCCTAAAATAGACGAAAAAAGCATCCCTAAAAAGGAAGGATGCGAATTTAAGGGATGGAAACCATCACATGATTTAAAATCTGTAGATGGAACAAAAACTTATACAAAAGGGAAAATTATTAATAAGGAAGATGGAAATCCTGCCCTTGACCTTGACGTCCATCTTAAAATGCCTGCCCTTGCCTTGGGCGACGGAAAGAATATCCCAAGGGAGAAACTAACGTTCACAGCAGTGTGGAAAGACAAGGAAAAGGCAGACTATGCAGTACAGTTCTGGGTTGAAAAGGCAGACCATGAAGATAAAGCATCTCTTTTAGATAAGTACGAATATATGGGTACTCGTGTCTATAAAGATGAGCCAACAGGCAAAAGACCAGACCTAGCCAATGAACCTGTAAAAGACATCGTCTTTCCAGACCTAGACCAAAAACGTCTAGCCAAGATATGGAAGGGCGACAGATTTAATCGTGGAAAAGATCTTTATCTAAACAAGTTCTTTGTTTACAACAAAGATTTAACTCATGACCAAAACAAAGATTCCGAACAACCAACTATGACAAAGGCTGTGTCTGCCACAGGCAAGACTGTCTACAACATCTACTACGACAGACAAGTCTACGACCTTTACTTTACTAAATCCAATAAACAACCTGAAAAAAACACTATCTATCCTGAGATTTGGGGATACGACACGAAAAAAGGAGAAGCTGTCATGTTAGGCGGTCCAGGTAAGCTATACCACTACAAGGCAAGATTCAACGAGATGATGTATAAGTGGCCTAACGATGCCAAACAAACCAAAGGATTCACTCCTGGATATCAAAGTTTTGGTTGGGGACCAAACTATGAAGCGCCAAATTGGCCGGGTTACTTGGACACACCTCCTTATAGATTAAATGCCGATCAATTCCTGGACATGGAAAACTACACTAGATGGGGCGGCTATACGAAGCATATAGATAAGGGCGACGGCACAACCAAGGATTTGGATAGATTCGACTTTACAACACTTTCCTTCGGTATAAAACAGGATTCGCCTTCCATCCCACACCACATGGACTTTTGGATGGACGGTTTCAAGAAAGGCGAAACCATCATACGTTACGACCTTGTTAGGACTAAGGCGGATACAGATTCTCTAACCTATGGTCACAAGTATCCGATAGTACAAGGATTCACGCCTAAAGACTATGAGCCTAATAATCCTCAAAGTGCTTGGCCAGTAATCAGAGAGGGAAACGAGGAAAATGGCCGTGTGAAAGAGGATGGAATTAACGACTTAAACGATGAGCGTGATGATATCACTCCTAACACTTGTGGGACATACTATAACAACAATGGGATAAAACTTCCTATAGGTCAACTAGATTTTATACCACACTTCTTTAGCGATGCCGATGATTTTGACGACGTAAAGGAAGGTGGTCAAGAATTTACAGAAAACGGCTATCTTCAATTCCATTACAAACGAAACAAATATCCGTTGAGATTTAATTACGACCCATCAATCATAAGAGATGACAGTTATTTTAACGAAACAAATAAACTAGAAACTTTCTACGAGTTCCCATTGGCATGTTTAAGTCCGGAATTGGTAGATAAAGACACACCAAGAGAAGACAGAGAGTATTTCAAAGAAAACCCACAAAGTTGGATAGACAATCCAGATAAATTGAAAAAAATGGGACTTACAGATCTCGTTGACAAAGATAAAAATGGAAAATTGACAATCAAAAGACCAGACGGTGTATCAGAGCAATCAGAATTCAAGGGCTGGGCTCTTGACCCTGCGGGAACGAAACTTGTCTGGAAAAACAAGGGCGAAAAAATGCCTACGCATCCACTTAATCTATACGCAAAATGGGGCGAACCAGATTATAAATGGAAGGTAACATTTGACCCGAACGGTGGAAAATTAAGAAATATTAAAGAAGAAAACTTAACTACAAGCCGCAAAAAGATCCAAGAAGGTGACATAGGTCAAGAAGAAATAAACACCTATGCTAAAAAAGAAGCAAATGAAGGCGACAAGCAAATCTTTACCGTTATCCAAAGACAAAAGCTTGTAGAACCGAAATATAAGCCTACAAGAAAAGGCTACGACTTTATGGGTTGGGAAGTCATTCGTTATAAGAAAAATGCAAAAGGCGACTATACAGATGAAATTGACACAAGCTATAGAGACACATATAAGGTTCCTGAGCTTTATTCATTCGGCAACGATGTCGTAGCACCAGTATATCTAAAGGCGATTTGGGTACCAAATGAAAGAGTAGATGTTAAAGTTGAACATTATATGTTGGACAAGGATTATAAATTAGTTAAAAAACTAGAAGACACGCTTGAAGATAAACGTGCTAACTATTTAGTTGCTACGACAGGTGACAAGCAAGACGACGAATATATACTTGCACCTCATGAAGAGTTGGAAAAAAAATTAACTGGTGATTTAAAGACAACTTATGAAAAATATAATAAGCGAGTAAATGGAGACAACACCTTCTTCCAACAATTCCGTGTTGAACCAGCACAGATTCTAAATACAGATACTAATAAGTTTGAAGATAATCCTAAAGTTACTGACAATATCTTTAAATTTTTCTATATACCATTTAGACAACGTGAATACAAGGTCAACTATATAGATGAAAGATTTAAAGGCAAAGAGACACAAGAAGGTGCGGCTATTATAGACCAAGAACTTGTTTCGAATGGTAACCGTCACTATGATGCGAGAAACTACAGAAGAATCCCTGGTTGGGTATTAGCTGACAATGAAAAACCACAACAACAACTATTCTTTGATGTAAATGAAAAAACAAATGAATTCTTAGGAATCAACGGCACAGGAAAAGATGAAATTACATTCTATTATAAGGACGTAAGAGTTATTGAAGTGTCAAATAAAGATGATCCAGTACCAGATGGCTATGTAAGAGTAACTTATAAGGCAGACAAGGGTGGAGCATTTACAGACAAAGATGGAAATTCAAAGACAGAATTATACTACGATGTAATCAAGGGATTAAAGTCAGACCTACTTCCAGTTCCACAACAGTTAGAAGAAGGAAAAGAAAAAGAAGCTGGCAAGTATTATGTAACTCCAGAAAGTGGCAAGAAGTTTATCGGATGGAAAGATAAAGTTTTATTAAACAAAAACACAATAGTTTCTAATGAAGAAAAAGACTTCTACGTGTTCACAGCATACTTCGATTGGCAAGAAATAAAGATCAATCCTCTTGTAATAACAGAAGCTTATACAGATCCTAATGGTAAATGGACAAATGACTTCGCTCCAACAATTGAAAAATTAAAAGGACAAGTTAAGTGGTACAAGAATAAGATTGAAGAAGATTTACCAGCAGGAACAACGGTTAGTATTGTAACTCCAGAAACGCAAATATATGAACAATTTAAAGAACACAATAGGCTTGATAAAGATGAACTTGTAAGAGATGTAGAAATACCTGCAATAGTTAAGTTCTCAAATAATTCTGCTAAAAGTATAAAAATACCTGTAAAAGTTTACAAGAATGTCTACGAAGCACTTACAGGAACAGAAAAACCACTATTCTTATCACAAGCTGAAGGAAAAGATGCAAAAGATGGTGGATTGAAAGATGTAACAGGAAATTACGTAAAAGTAACTGTTGCACCAACTGGAGATATGACATCCAAGGACAACAAGGTTTACTACGTAAATCCAAAAGCTTGGGTAGAAATTCCTGAAGCTAAACCAGATGGATCTTCTACATTTGTCAATTGGACAGCAGATAAGGATGCCCAAAATGAAAACGGAATCTTTGATTTTGGAAAACGACACAAGTTTACTAAAAATACAGTTATAAGTCCAAGCGATGCTAAGGATGTAGTTGAACAAACAGATCCAAATAAGAAACCACCTGTACCAGAAACTTATGTAAAGGTAATTGTAAAAACAACAGATAAGGCTACAGATGCTACAGCGTTTGAAAAGACATTCTGGGTTAACCCTACTAAGGAAGTTTCTATAGATGTAACAAATCCAACAGGAAAAACTGTAGCTGCAGATCCTGCAAAAGTTGGGGAAGTTGGTTACACAATGAATTTCTCTAAGTGGAAATCAGAAGAAACGGAACCAAGAGTTTGGACTGATAAAATATTAGGACAATTCACAAGTGAAACTACAATAGTAGCAAAATATACTGTAACACCTGAAAAGATAAAGGACCAAGTTCCGACAAAAGATACGGTTCACACACCACAAGGCAAGATACCGACAGTAGAAGAAATAAAAGATAAAATTACTCCACCTGAAGGAAAAACTATTAACAAGGTAACTATAGTTGAAAATCCAGATGTAAATAATCCTGGAAAGAGTATAGCAAAAGTAATCGTTGAATATGATGACGGTTCAAGTGTTGGAACAAAAGATAAACCAGTAGAAGTTCCAGTAGAAGTTCACAAAAATATAATTCCAGAAGCACCAGGTGGACAAAAACCAAAAGATGCGTTGGATAATTATGTGAAAGTAATCTTTAAAGCAGGTACAGGCGGAAGCGTATCAGGCGACTTAGTTTACTATGTATCACCAGAAGTAGAAGTTGATTTAACAGAATCAGCTGGTAAAGTTACAAAGACTCCAGATATTGGATATTTCGTCAATGGTGAAAAGTGGACGAACACAGCTAATAAAACTTTAAAAGGCACATTCACTGATAAAGAAACAGAATTTGTATTTGAGTTTGGCAAGTCAGACAACATTGTAGAAAAAACTGACGACCCAAGCCAAGTAATACCAAAAGGCTATGTAAAAGTAACCTTCAAGACAGATGGCAATGGTAAAGTTAATGATGCAGATGAAAAAATCTACTATGTAAATCCAAAAGCAGGAATTACTCTAAAAGTTTTAGGCGAAAATGAAACAGCTACAGACAAACAATTAGCAGTTCCAAAACCTAAGGCAAATGACAAATTCACATTTAAAGAATGGCAAGAAAATATTGACGAAGCAACTCCAATCACAAGTGAAAGAACACATGTTGCAATCTTCAAATCAGGTCAAGTAACATTAACTTATGAAAAGGGCGGAGCAGATGTAACTGGAGAAGTTCCAGCAGCTGTAACAGTAAATGTTGGAACGACAGTTAGATTAGCTGGAAAAGGCACATTAGATAAGCCAAATGCTACATTTGCTGGCTGGAAGCTTGATGGTGAAGATAAAATCTACCAACCAGGAGATCAAGTAACACTTGAAAAAGCAAGAACAGCAACAGCCCAATGGACAAATGATAAAAATATTATTCCTTATGATCCAAAAGAACCAATCACAAGACCAGATGGATATGTAAGAGTAACATTTGAAGCAGATGAAGGTCTTACTTTATCAAAAGTAAAATACTACTATGTAAAGAAAAATTCAGGGGTAACTTTAGAAAAACTTGCAAAACCAGACGTAAAGTCAAAAGTTGGATTTAAATTCAAGAATTGGGACAAAGACGATTTACTTGAAATAAAAGACAAAGACGTTGTTGTAACAGCACAACCAACTCCAATTGAAGATGTTATTGAAGGAAAACCAGGTGTAAAAAAACCAGACGGATATGTAAAAGTTACTTTCAAAGCAGATGACAGTGGAAATGGTACTGTTACAGAAACAGTATACTTTGTAAATCCTAATAAGTATGTAAATCTTACCGCACCTACTGATGCTAAGGGCAAAACTGGATTTGAGTTTGGAGCATGGAGCGAAAACTTATCAAACTTCAAACAATATAAGGAAGATACAGTAATAACTGCAAGCTTTAACCCAGTTGATTCAGTAATTCCAAAGACAAATGATGGTCAACAAAAACCAGACGGATATGTAACAGTTAACTTCGTGATCGAAGGCAAAGGTGGACAAATTGTAGATGGAGAAACTATCACATACTTTGTAAACCCAAATGAAGAAGTAACAATTCAACCACCAAAAATAAAAGCTGAAACAGGCTATGTATTTGAAAAGTGGGATCCTGATACTACAACAAAGGCTAAGTATGAAAAAGACACAACAGTTACAGGAAACTTCAAAAAGTTAGATGACATTATTCCTTCAACTGACAAGAATGGTAAACCAAATGCACAACCTGAAGGATATGTTACAGTAACATTTGACAAGGGAGCTAACGGTAACTTAACTGGACAAACTTCATATTATGTAAATCCAAATGCTGGCAAGAAATTAGCTGACATTAAAAAACCAACAGTAACACCAGAAACTGGATTCAAGTTTAATGGTTGGGATACAGAAGATAGTTTCCAAATAAAAGCTAACAAAACTGTTACTGCCAAATACGAAGCTATAGCTGATGTAGTTCCAAAAACTAAAAAAGATGATTCAGAAAAACCAGCTGGATATATTAAGGTGACATTCGACACAACAGAAAAAGGAAAGATAAAAGGTACAACTAATACCACAAAAGTTGTATTTGTAAATCCGAATAAAGCTGTTGTATTGAAAGGATTTGAACCAGAAGTTGTTGCAAATAAAGGTCATGAGTTTGAAAGATGGAATACTTCGATTGAAAAAGCTATCCAATACAAAAATGGAGATACAATCAAAGCTATCTACAAGGACGACACAACACCAGGTGGAACAACACCGGGTGACAAACCAGGAGACAATCCAGGCGGAACAACACCAGGCGGAACAACACCAGGCATAAATCCTGAAACACCAGGTAAAAATCCTGAAACACCAGGAACTGTTCCTGAAAATCCAGGAGCAATTCCAGGAACAAAACCAGGAGTGGTTGAAAAACACGGTAACAGATACGTTGAACGTGTTGCTGGAAAGAACAGAGTTCACACAGCTATCAGCACTTCTAAGAGATTCTTCAAGAAATCAAAATATGTAATCATTGCTGATTCAGGAAATTATCCTGACGCATTGACTGCAACTGTTTTGGCTCACGTATTGGACGCTCCAATATTGTTGAACAACACAAGATATCTAGAAGATGATGTTGCAAGAGAAATTGTAAGATTGGGAGCTAGTGAAGTTATTATCGTTGGTGGTCACAAATCCATTTCTGAAAATGTTAAATCACAATTAGCAAAATATGATGCAAACAAAGTTCAAAGAATTTGGGGTCGTGACAGATATGTAACTTCATCAGAATTAGCTTACGAAATCGAAAGATTAACTGGCAAAGTGAACAAGGCCATCATTGCATCTGGAGAAAATTTCCCTGACGCATTGGCAACAGCACCTCTTGGTTCAAAAGAAATCGCACCAATTCTATTGGTTACAAGAAATCAAATGGACAAGAAGGTAAGTAAGGCTCTTAAAGATTTGAACATTAAGAGAGTTTACGTTGCAGGTGGACAAAATTCAGTATCCAAGAAATTGGAAGCTCAATTGCCACAAGTAATCAGAAGATTTAGCGGACAAGACAGATATGAAACTGCAATTTTAGTTGCAAGTTACACATATCCAGAATCTAAGGAAGTATTTGTAGCATCGGGTGAAACATTCCCTGACGCATTGGTAATCGGACCTGTATGTGCAAGAAGAAAAGCACCAATACTTTTATCAAAATCAACACCAGTAAAATCTACTGACGATTATATCGAAAAATCTAAGATAGAATATCTATATATAATCGGTGGTACGAATACAATTCACGTTGATACAGCTCACAAATACGCCATAGAAGATTAAAAAAATATTTTTAGCCGGGCACTTAGTGTCCGGTTTTTTTATTTGGCAAAAATGGACAGTACAAATAAATTTAAAACACATCTTGTGTTATAATACTTGTAAAATATCAAACAAAGGTGATTAAATGATTGACGGATTTTACGATAGATATATGTACACTCCGATGCCCGAAATGCACAACGAGATGATTCCCGTAACGGTTGGCTGTTCTTACGGCAAATGCATCTATTGTGATTTGAATGTAGGGAAAAAATTCAAGGTTTTCAACATTGAAGATGTGAAGAAATATATACGAGATAGGAAAGATTTTTACGAGGATAAGAGGTTTACTCCGAAAAAATTTACGCTTTTGGAGGGCAATGCCTTGTGTTTGAAGAATGATTATTTGACGGAGATTTTGAAAGAAATCAAAAAGAATTTCCCAAATATGAAGTACGTGTCGTGTTTTTCTAGAAGTGATGATATTTTGAGAAAAACTGACGATGAATTGTTGGAGCTTAAAAATCTGGGGCTTGATCGTATTTGTGTGGGGATTGAGTCGGGAAGTGATTGGGTGCTTTCTTATCATAAAAAAGGTGTCACATCACAAGAACAATTGACGGCTCTTCATAGGCTCGATAATTTGGGAATAAAATATTCTGTCTACATTATGCTTGGTCTTGGCGGAGAAGCACATTCACGTGAACATGTAATGAAGACTGCAGAGTTTCTGAACAAGGTGAATCCGTTTGAAATTGTTGTTGTGAATTTGGTTTTGTTCAAGAATGCAAAATTGATAGAAAATGTGAGAAATCACGATTTCAAAAGAGTGTCCATCAGACAGCAAATCATTGAGGAGATAATGCTTGTTCAAAATTTGAACAAAAGATGCATCTACAATGGAACTCACAAGACGAAGGCAGTGGCTGTGACATCTGTAATTCCAGACAAGAAGGATGAAATTATCGCTGTTTTGAAGCAAAGACTAGAAGATGATGACAAGGAAATGAATAAAAAAGAACGTAAAAAATGGGATAGATGGGATGAAGGTTAATGGATACGGAAAAAATTAAGGAACAAACTGGAATAAATAAGGTGATTTTCAAAAAGGAAGTTACATCGACTAATGACGAAATTCTGAATGAAAAGCAAGACGATACGTTGATGATTGCATTTTTTCAATCGAAGGGCAAGGGAAGATATGGAAGAAAGTTCTTCTCACCAGAAAATGGATTGTATTTTTCGTATTTGTTAAATGAAGAAATGACATTTCAACAATCGCAATTTATCACACCAATTATGGGAATTGCTGTAAGCTATGCGATTGACGAGGTGTTCGGCGTGAATACGTCGATTAAATGGGTCAATGATATTCTTCTTGAGAAAAAGAAAATCTGCGGCATACTCACGGAATGCAAGGTGGAGAAAAATATCTGCCACGATATTGTGGTTGGTGTTGGAATTAACGTCTACCAAACGGATTTTCCAGAAGATATCAAAGATACGGCTGGATTTATCGAAGAGAAAGATGATACAGATAAAAGAGAAGATTTGGTAATAAAAATAATGCAGAATTTCAAAAGATTTTGGAGTGGCGATAGGGATAAATTAATCGAAAAATATAGAAACAAAGCCACATTCATCGGTAACGAAATCAAAGTTCACAAAAACGGCGATTATGTAAAAGCTGTTGCAATGAATATCAACGATGATTTTAGCTTGAAAGTAAAATACGACGACGGAACAATTGAAGATTTAAATATAGGAGAGATTTTTTTATAAAATCTCTTTTTTTTATTGGTCTATTTCCTTCCAAGCATCATCATGATCGACTAATTCGATTTTTTTGTTTTTCTTGGATTCTTCGTATTCTTTTATTACTTTGATATCATAATCATCCGATAACTTTTCAAGTGCTAGGGTTTTAATCATTGTTGACAGTCCTACTCCATGAGTGTCGGCAATTTTTTTCAACGCATTTATTTCATTTTCATTAAATCTTACATTAATTTTACGCGACATATTATACTCCTTCTTTTTTAATTCATTATATCAAAAAAATTTCTTTTTTTATTGACAAACTAAAAATAAAATGATATTATCATATTAACAAATGAACAAGTATTCATATGTTCATATAAAGGATGTGAGAGGCATAGATAAAATTAACGATGAAAAATGTGAAGTAACGCTAATTCACGAGGATAATGTAAAAAAAGCTATCAATGAGCTTCCAGATGACGAATTGATCGCCGATTTGTCCGATATGTTCAAAATTTTCGGAGATCAAACGAGGGTGAAGATTTTGATGGCGTTGGAAAGTGGAGAGTTGTGCGTGTGCGACATTGCAGCTGTGATGAATATGAGCCAATCTGCAATTAGCCACCAATTGAGAGTGTTGAAACAAAGCAACATTGTGAAGACTAGACGTCAAGGAAAAGTTGTGTATTATTCGATTTCGGATGATCATGTGAAAGAAATTTTCGACATTGCGATAGTACACGTGCAAGAATAACAAAAAGAATTTAAAAAAATAAAAAAATAAAAAGGAGAAAGTTATGAAAAGAAGATACACATTAGAAAATTTGGGATGTGCAAATTGTGCAGCAAAAATGGAAGAGAAAATCAAGGAATTGGACGGAGTAAATTCTGTTACTGTGAATTTTATCACTACAAAAATGGTGTTGGATGTAGAAGATGACAAGTTTGATTCTGTTTTGGCGCAAGCAAAAGACATTATCAAATCAATCGAGCCTTACGTTGAAGTGAAATAATGAACAAGGAAATAAAATTAACGATAGCTTCGGCGGTATTTTTTGTAATCGGATTTTTTATCAAAGAACCTCACGCAAGACTTGCGGCTTTCGCTGTGAGTTATCTGATTGTAGGAATTCCAGTAATAAAGTTAGCGTTTTTGAATTTGAAAAACGGTCAGTTATTTGACGAACATTTCTTGATGATGATTGCAACTTTGGGTGCGTTTTTCGTTGGAGAATACGCCGAAGGTGTTGCTGTTATGCTTTTTTATCAAATCGGGGAGATTTTCCAAGACAAGGCCGTTGGGAAATCTCGTGATTCTATCAAGGAATTGATGGACATTGCACCGACTTTTGCGAATTTGAAAACAGAAGATGGTTACGATAAGGTGGATCCTTACGATGTGAATGTGGGAGATATTATCGTAGTCAAACCAGGAGAGAAAGTTCCGTTGGACTGCGTGGTAGTAGATGGAAGCTCTATGGTTGACACGAAGGCGTTGACTGGAGAAAGTGTTCCAATTACTGTCGCAAAAGGCGAGGAACTTTTGTCGGGATACATCGTGATGGACAAGGTTTTGAATGCGAAAGTTACGAAGGATTTCGAAAATTCTGCAGTGACGAAGATTTTGGATTTGGTGGAAAATGCATCCAGCCAAAAAAGTAAACAAGAAAAATTCATCACGAAATTTGCAAGAGTATACACTCCTGTTGTAGTATTGGTCGCAGCGGCGCTTGCGATATTGATGCCTTTGATATTGAAACAACCTTTCCAAACATGGTTGTATCGTTCATTGACATTCCTTGTAATTTCGTGCCCTTGCGCACTTGTAATCAGCATTCCATTGAGCTTTTTCTCAGGAATCGGTGCGAGCAGCAAGGCAGGGATTTTGGTTAAGGGAAGTAACTACATCGAAAAGCTTGCAGAAACAGATACTGTTGTGATGGATAAAACTGGAACATTGACACAAGGTGTGTTCAAAGTTGTAGAAGCAAAATCAGTTGGATTTTCAGATGAAGAAATGCTCCAATACGTTGCGAGTGCTGAGAAATCATCCAACCATCCAATCGCACAATCGATCATTGATTATTATGGGGACAAAGAATATTTGAACTTGGACTCTGCAGAAAACATCGCAGGACAAGGAATAAATGCCGTGATAAATGGCAAACAAATCCTAGCAGGAAATGCGAAACTTTTAAAAGATGTTGAATTTGAACCGATTGACACTACAGACACTGTTGTCTACGTTGCAATCGATGGAAAATTTGCGGGATACATCAGAATCGCCGACGAAATCAAACAAGACAGCGCACAAGCAATTGTTGATATGAAAAATGTCGGCATCAAAAAAACATACATGCTAACTGGTGATAATGATTCTGTAGCCAAATCAGTCGCAGAAAATCTTAAAATTGACGAATACAAATCCAAGCTACTTCCACAAGACAAGGTTGAAATTGTAAAAGATTTGATAGAAAAAGGAAGGAAAGTTGCATTCGTAGGAGACGGAATCAACGATGCACCAGTGCTTGCACTCAGTGATGTCGGAATTTCCATGGGACAAATCGGAAGCGATGCGGCAATTGAAGCGAGTGATGTCGTAATCATGACAGATGAGCTAACGAAAATCGCCCAAGCAATCAAAATCTCCAAGAAAACACTCAAAATCGCAAAACAAAACGCGTATTTTGCAATCGGTGTGAAAATAATTGTGCTAATATTATCGGCACTTGGACTTACAAACATGTGGGCTGCAATCTTCGCAGACGTCGGAGTTACAGTGCTTGCTATTTTGAATTCATTCAGAGCTATGCGAGTTAGTTGAGTAAAATCGAAATCTCATTTATACTAATCGTAAAGGAGATGATAGAATGAAAATAGTAGGCTATGTGTTTTTAGGAATATTTGCGATAGCACTCATTTATGGAATTTATTCAATATCGAGAATATTGGCAATCGCCAAGATTAGAAAAAACGTCAACTCAGAAAAAGTATGGCAAACAATCTCACAAAATAACCGCCAACCAGTAGCGTTGGATAGAATTTTGATGAGAAAAAACAACAGAAAATTTACCAAAAAAGAACAAGAAATGATATTGAAAAGAATATCTACTTGTAGAAAATGCATCCTTGTAGGACTATTAGCATTGATACTTGCAATCGTGTTTATAGCGATAGGGTAATGACAACGTAATGAAATTACACGAATAAATGTTGATGTTTTATCGTAAATGGATTAGAATATATTTATAAGGAGGTCTATTATGTCAACTGTTAATTTAAATATTAGAACTGATAAAGAAATTAAAGAAAAAGCAGAAAATATTTTTCAAGAGTTGGGGCTTAATATGACAACGGCAATAAATATGTTTTTGAGAACATCAATAAGGGAAAATGGAATCCCATTCGATTTGAAAATCGATTCTGTAAACGATGAAACAAAACATGCGATTGAAGAAGGCAGAAAAATCGCAGACGACAAAACAATCGAAGGATACGTAAGTATCGAAGAATTGAGAAAAGCTCTTGAAAATTTGAGATAATAGATCACATTCTTATATTTAAACTGTCAATAAAAATAGCGTCAGAGTAATCTGACGCATTTTTTAATTTAATCTATGTAAGTTATTTTATAACTCATTACTTGTCCAACTCTTCGAAAAGAGAATCAATATTGTCAAAAACAGGTTGGTCGCCATTTCAATCGAAGCTTTTAATTCTTTGACGGATTTTTTTAAATTTTCAATCACACGTTCTGGATATACAGCCACAGGGACGAAAATAATCTTGCCGTCTTCTTCCATAACTTCAAATTGGTCACCTTGGTTCAAATCAAGAGAATTCACAATATCTTTTGGAATTGTCACTTGCGACTTTGCTTTAAGTTCAACTAACATATTATCACCTCTCAAGTTAGAATTTCCTACTTTCTAACTTGATTGTAATATTTTTTGTTTGAAGTGTCAATAAAAATATGCGTCAGAGTAATCTGACGCATTTTTTAATCCAATAAATGTGAGCGTTTCAACACTGGACGTACTGCCATGTACAAAATATTTGCAACGATAACAGTGACAACAGCGTTGAAAAAAGTTACACCGGCGCTGATTTTCGCCAATGCAGATGCTATTTGTTGTGGTTGACCCAAGACATATAATTTATAAAAATAACCTACTAATGGATCAGCGAACACATTGAACAACATCCCTGCACATGAAGCGATAACAGCCCACTTCAAAATGTATTTGTTGTCGTTAGATTCGTTGATTTTCTTGGATTTGTGAGCGATTGCCCCTACAATCAAACCAATACACAACTTCAACACGAAAGTCTTCGGAGCAACCAAAATATAAACAGGATCCATGATATCTGCGATAGTCATTCCGATTGCACCAGCAAGTCCACCGTAAAGCCCGCCGAGTAAAAGCGCCGCCAAAACCAAGAACACGTTACCAAAATGGATTGATGTGAAATCTCCACCCGGAACTGGCACCTTGATTTGCAAATAAGTGAACGTGATGAAACACAATGCAGCAAGCACTGCACATTGAACAAGCTTGTGAGTTTTTATCTTCAAATAAACCCCTCCTTAAAATAATTATAATTAAAGTGTATGGGTAATATGATAGATTGTCAATTGTTTTATGATATAAATCGATAAACAACATTTAAACCAAACGTTTTCAATTTTATTCAAAAAACATATTTCACAGTATTAATAATGTTTAGAATTCGTTATATTATTTGATATAATAAAATCAAAGACAAAAATCTAATAATAATATGCAATAAAAAAACAAATCCGAAGATTTGTTTAGTCCACCAATGTGGGCTCTTTCGGGCGATTTGAGTAAACTTTTATTTGAACTCATGATGTAATCTCATATAGGTATTAAACTGAGATTAACTAAATTATATTAGAAAACCCAATTTTTGTCAACGTTTATCTGGAGGATTTATGAAAAGCGAAAAAAAATATTATATCGGATTGGATGTAGGTACTAATAGTGTAGGATGGGCTGTGACTGACGAATTCTATAATATTCTTAGAGCCAAAGGAAAAGATTTGTGGGGAGTAAGATTATTTGAAAAAGCAGACACTGCAGCAAACACAAGAATATTTGGAAGTGGTAGAAGAAGAAACGACAGAAAAGGTATGCGTCTTCAAATTTTGAGAGAAATTTTTGAAGATGAAATCAAAAAGGTTGACAAAGACTTCTATGACAGACTTGATGAAAGCAAATTCTGGGCTGAAGACAAGAAAGTATCTGGGAAATATTCGTTATTTAATGATAAAAATTTCAGCGACAAGCAATATTTTGAAAAGTTTCCTACTATTTTTCATCTTAGAAAATATTTAATGGAAGAACATGGAAAAGTAGACATTAGATACTATTTTCTAGCTATCAATCAAATGATGAAAAGAAGGGGACATTTTCTAATAGATGGTCAGATTTCTCACGTTACAGATGATAAACCATTAAAAGAACAACTTATTCTATTAATAAATGATTTATTAAAAATCGAATTAGAAGAAGAGCTTATGGATTCGATATTTGAAATTTTGGCGGATGTGAACGAGAAAAGAACAGACAAGAAAAACAATCTAAAAGAGCTTATAAAAGGACAAGATTTTAATAAACAAGAAGGTAACATCCTAAACTCGATTTTTGAATCAATAGTTACTGGTAAAGCAAAAATAAAAAATATAATTTCAGATGAAGACATTCTTGAAAAAATAAAGGAAGATAACAAGGAAGATTTCGTTCTTACAGGAGATAGCTACGAGGAAAATCTCCAATATTTTGAGGAAGTTTTACAAGAAAACATAACATTGTTTAACACACTTAAATCAACATATGATTTTTTAATCCTTCAATCTATTTTAAAAGGTAAGAGCACACTTTCTGATGCACAAGTCGAACGATACGATGAACATAAAAAAGACCTCGAAATACTTAAAAAAGTAATAAAAAAATACGATGAAGATGGAAAATTGTTCAAGCAAGTATTCAAGGAAGATAATGGAAATGGATATGTTTCATATATTGGATATTATTTGAACAAAAACAAAAAGATTACCGCAAAGAAGAAAATATCAAATATTGAATTTACAAAATACGTTAAAGGAATTCTTGAAAAACAATGCGACTGTGAAGATGAAGATGTTAAGTATTTATTGGGGAAAATAGAACAAGAAAACTTTCTATTAAAACAAATATCATCCATAAATTCGGTTATTCCACATCAAATTCACCTTTTTGAATTAGATAAAATATTGGAAAACTTAGCCAAAAACTACCCTAGCTTTAATAATAATAAGGAAGAATTTACAAAAATAGAAAAGATCAGAAAAACATTTACATTTAGGATTCCATATTATGTTGGACCATTAAATGATTATCACAAAAACAATGGCGGAAATGCTTGGATATTCAGAAATAAAGGCGAAAAAATAAGACCATGGAATTTTGAAAAAATAGTTGATCTTCATAAAAGTGAAGAAGAATTTATCAAAAGAATGCTAAATCAATGCACTTATCTTCCAGAAGAGACAGTTCTTCCTAAATCTTCTATTCTTTATTCAGAATATATGGTGCTAAATGAATTGAATAATTTGAGGATTAATGGAAAGCCACTAGATACCGATGTTAAGTTGAAATTAATTGAAGAATTATTCAAGAAAAAGACAAAAGTCACTCTCAAATCGATCAGAGATTATATGGTAAGGAATAACTTTGCAGATAAAGAAGACTTTGATAATTCAGAGAAAAACTTGGAAATAGCATCCAATATGAAATCATATATTGATTTTAACAATATATTAGAAGACAAGTTTGACGTAGAAATGGTGGAAGATCTCATTGAGAAAATTACAATTCATACGGGAAATAAGAAACTTTTGAAAAAATACATCGAGGAAACTTATCCCGATTTATCAAGTTCTCAAATTCAAAAAATTATCAACCTTAAATACAAAGATTGGGGAAGATTATCAAGAAAATTATTAGACGGAATAAAAGGAACAAAAAAAGAAACAGAAAAGACTGATACTGTAATTAATTTCTTGAGAAATTCAAGTGACAATTTGATGCAAATAATTGGAAGCCAAAATTACAGCTTTAATGAATATATTGATAAGTTAAGGAAAAAATATATTCCTCAAGAAATAAGTTATGAAGTGGTTGAAAATCTTTACGTATCTCCATCTGTAAAAAAGATGATATGGCAAGTTATAAGAGTTACAGAAGAAATCACAAAGGTTATGGGATATGACCCGGATAAAATCTTCATAGAAATGGCAAAATCTGAAGAGGAAAAAAAGACGACAATTTCTAGAAAAAATAAATTACTAGACCTATATAAGGCGATAAAAAAAGATGAAAGAGATAGTCAATATGAAAAGCTATTAACAGGGTTGAATAAATTAGACGATAGCGATCTTAGAAGCAGAAAACTTTATCTTTACTACACTCAAATGGGTAGAGATATGTACACTGGCGAAAAGATTGACCTGGATAAATTATTCGATTCTACACACTACGATAAAGACCACATAATACCTCAAAGTATGAAAAAAGATGATTCGATAATAAACAACTTGGTATTAGTAAATAAAAATGCAAACCAAACCACAAAAGGCAACATATACCCTGTACCATCCAGTATAAGAAACAATCCAAAGATTTACAATTACTGGAAGTATTTGATGGAAAAAGAGTTCATCAGCAAAGAAAAATACAATAGATTAATAAGAAATACACCACTAACAAATGAAGAACTTGGCGGATTCATCAACAGACAACTTGTAGAAACAAGACAATCAACAAAAGCAATCAAAGAATTATTTGAAAAGTTCTACCAAAAATCAAAAATAATACCTGTAAAAGCAAGTCTTGCAAGTGATTTGAGAAAAGACATGAATACCCTTAAATCCAGAGAAGTAAATGACCTTCACCATGCTCACGATGCGTTTTTGAATATTGTAGCAGGAGATGTGTGGAATCGAGAGTTCACATCAAATCCAATAAATTATGTCAAAGAAAACAGAGAAGGTGACAAGGTAAAATATTCGTTAAGCAAATATTTTACAAGACCTCGTAAATCCAAAGGAAAAGTTATCTGGACACCTGAAAAAGGTAGAAAATTGATTGTAGATACATTGAATAAACCATCAGTTCTAATCAGCAATGAAAGTCATGTAAAAAAAGGAGAGTTATTCAACGCTACCATTGCAGGGAAAAAGGATTACAAGAAAGGTAAAATATATCTTCCACTAAAAAAAGACGATAGATTACAAGATGTATCGAAATATGGAGGATATAAGGCTATAAATGGAGCGTTCTTTTTCTTGGTAGAGCATACTAAAAGCAAGAAAAGAATAAGAAGCATAGAATTATTTCCGTTACATTTGCTTAGTAAATTTTATGAAGATAAAAATACAGTATTAGATTATGCGATAAATGTATTGCAATTACAAGATCCAAAGATAATAATAGACAAAATTAATTATCGTACAGAAATAATTATAGATAATTTTAGTTATTTAATATCCACTAAATCGAATGATGGTAGTATAACTGTTAAACCAAATGAGCAAATGTATTGGAGAGTTGATGAAATTTCGAATTTGAAAAAAATAGAAAATAAATACAAAAAAGATGCCATATTAACAGAAGAGGATAGAAAAATTATGGAGAGTTATATTGATAAAATCTATCAACAATTCAAGGCAGGAAAATACAAGAATAGACGCACTACTGATACAATAATAGAAAAATATGAAATAATCGATCTAGACACTCTAGATAATAAACAATTATACCAATTACTGGTAGCTTTTATTTCACTTTCATATAAAACATCAAATAATGCAGTGGACTTTACTGTAATTGGACTAGGTACTGAATGTGGAAAGCCAAGAATTACGAATTTACCTGACAACACATATCTAGTATATAAATCAATAACAGGAATATATGAAAAGAGGATAAGAATAAAATAATGGGATGGAGAACAGTATTAATTTCAGGTCGAGCAAAGCTCGACTTGAAATTAAATAATCTAGTTATTAGAAAAGAAGAAATCGTAAAAATTCATATACCAGAAATTGCTGTGTTGATAATCGATTCAACAATGGTTTCATTTACAACAGCATTGATTGAGAAATTGATAGCAGAAAAAGTAAAAATAATTTTCTGCGGAAAGGATCATAACACAATTGGAGAAATTGTTAATTACTACAATAAACATAATTCTCCTCTAATGATTAGAAAGCAAATTTCATGGCAGAATAATTCTAAACAAAAGACGTGGAGAGAAATTACCAAAGAGAAAATCAATAGGCAAGCTTTGCTATTGAAATTTATAGGTAACGAAAATGCCAATCTTCTATTAGAATATAAATCACAAGTGCAGGATGGAGATGTTTCGAACAGGGAAGGTCACGCAGCAAAAGTATATTTCAATAGTCTTTTTGGCAAAGATTTTTCGAGAAGCCAAGATAATCCGACAAATGCGATGCTGAATTTCGGATATTCTATATTACTGTCAATATTCACACGAGAGATCACATCCTCGGGATACTTAACACAACTAGGGATATTTCACGAAAATCAATTCAATTACTACAATTTATCAAGCGATTTAATGGAACCGCTACGACCTATGATAGATAATATTGTATATTTTTATGAACCAGAGAAATTCGACAAAGAAGAAAAAATAGCAACATTAAAAATCATGGACGAAGAAGTTTTCATAGGAAAAACAAGGTATACATTGCTCAATGCAGTTAATGAGTATTGCAAGTCGGTGTTTTTAGCATTGGAGAAAGGAGAAGAACAATTAATTAAATTTATTGATTATGAGTTATAGATATATGAGAACAATTGTATTTTTTGATTTGCCAACAATATCACTGGATGATAAAAAAAGATACCGAGCTTTTAGAAAATTTTTGCTGTCAGAAGGGTTCATGATGTTACAAGAATCTGTTTATTGCAAACTATCATTGAATCAGACCAATGCAAATACATTAAAAGATAGAATAGAAAAGAACAAACCATCGATGGGAATAGTTCAAATACTTACAATAACCGAAAAACAATTTCAATCTATGGAATACATTGTTGGAGAGAACAAGTCTAGCATGTTGGATACGGATGAAGGATTGATAATACTATGAATATAAAATACGATCTATTAAATGAACCATTTTTTATAGACTATGGAGATATTTGCAACATAACAATTGAAAATAAATTAGAATATCGAAAAATAATAGAAAATATCTACAATCAGGAAACCATAGAATTATATGATGATGACGAGTTAATTACAAAACACAAAGTCATAGAAAACTCCGCTATTTTGGACTTTGATGACAAGAAAATCACTACGAAAATTATTAAAGATTTAATGGAAATTATCTCAGATGAAAAACATTACGAACAAAAAATAAATTTAAACTCATCGATTGTTAATTTTATTAACGACATTACACTAGATTATCCGTATATGCTAGAAATTGGTGATGAAATAAATTTTGAATCTTTATTAAAAGTAGTACCAATTAAACCAAGTGTAGACTACACAGATTTCCTGGATAAATTTGTTTCTTTTTTAGACATTTACCAAAATGTTTTGAAGATAGATGTATTCTACACAATAAACTTATTGCAGTATTTTACAGAAGAAGAGCTCAAAGAATTATCTGATTACATTAAAATTAAGAACATTTGCATAATAAATTATGATAATATATTAGTAGATAGCAATTACATTTCCAAAAAATTGCTGTTTGATAATGATTTATGCAGAGTTTTATAATTATCTATATAAAATTACCACTTTGATGGAGTGATTCTACCTCATGGATTTGAGGTTTGAGAATGATGTAATTTCATATAGGTATTAAACATCGCTCAGAATTTTACCAAGCAAGCACAGGTTTGAGAATGATGTAATTTCATATAGGTATTAAACGAAAAAGAATTAGTTCTTTAAGATCTAGTTGTTTGAGAATGATGTAATTTCATATAGGTATTAAACAGACAATTGATGGAACTTTTGTCAAAGAGGGTTTGAGAATGATGTAATTTCATATAGGTATTAAACGGATTAGGTGAACATACAATTACAGTTACTGTTTGAGAATGATGTAATTTCATATAGGTATTAAACTCAAACTTGATGAGGTCAAGGATTTGATTTGTTTGAGAATGATGTAATTTCATATAGGTATTAAACTTGCTATTTTTGTTTTAATCTTTAGTTCCCGTTTGAGAATGATGTAATTTCATATAGGTATTAAACATACTGATTAATCTGAATGGTTTGAGTGATGTTTGAGAATGATGTAATTTCATATAGGTATTAAACATTGTTTACAAGCTCCCGAATATAAGCTTGGTTTGAGAATGATGTAATTTCATATAGGTATTAAACGAGTAAAACATAAAAAGATTGAGTATGTTGGTTTGAGAATGATGTAATTTCATATAGGTATTAAACTTTGATGACTACGAATTGCAAGCAGTGTATAGTTTGAGAATGATGTAATTTCATATAGGTATTAAACAATGATAATTTAAAAGAATACTTAATTTATAGTTTGAGAATGATGTAATTTCATATAGGTATTAAACGAGTAAAACATAAAAAGATTGAGTATGTTGGTTTGAGAATGATGTAATTTCATATAGGTATTAAACCTGAAAGTTTAGGATTGACGTTCGAGGACAGTTTGAGAATGATGTAATTTCATATAGGTATTAAACATCTTCGTCCACGCTTTCAACGTAACTCATGCTTAAGAATGATATAATTATAGCGATTAAGAGGTCAAAGAGGTGCTTTGTATGAATAACAAAAACGACATAGATAGAGTTCATGATGATGTTTTTAATAGCATAAAAATATTGATGGATAAGGCAAGAAATGAAGTTTTTCGTGAAGTCAATAATATTTTGGTGCAAACTTACTGGGAGATTGGACGCATTATCGTAGAAGATGAGCAAGGTCATTCAGAAAGAGCAGAGTATGGGAGAGAGCTTATAAATGACTTGTCAAGGCAACTTACAAAGGAGTATGGTAAAGGATTTTCTAAGTCTAACTTATTTAATATGAGAAACCTATATTTATCATATCCAATATTCCAGACACTGTCTGGAAAATTGACCTGGTCACATTATTGTGAACTCTTATTCATTAGCGATGAGAAAAAAAGAAGTTTTTATGAAAAAGAAAGTATCAACGCAAACTGGTCAGTAAGAGAACTTAAAAGGCAAATTAAAACATCGCTTTTTGAAAGACTGCTCTTATCATCAGGAGAAGAGAACAAAGAAAAAGTCCTAGACCTAGCCTTAAAGGGCAATGAAATAAACAAGCCAGCAGATCTTGTAAAAGACCCTTATGTATTTGAATTTTTAGGCTTACCAGAAGAAAAACCAATGATGGAAAGTGATTTAGAAAAAGCGCTGATAGACCATATTGAAAAATTCTTGCTAGAACTTGGCAAGGGTTTTATGTATGTAGGCAGTCAACAAAGGGTAACCCTAGGCAACACTCATTATTATGTGGATATGGTATTTTACAATAAAATTTTAAGGTCTTATGTCTTAATCGAACTAAAAACAACGAAACTCATGCCAGAAGCAGTAGGTCAAATCAATATGTATCTCAATTATTATAAATCAGAAGTCAATGATGAGATGGACAATGAACCAATAGGAATAATATTATGTACAGATAAGGACGGGGTGCAAGCAGAATACGCATTAGGTAACTTATCAAATAAAATATTCGCATCAAAATACACTTTGTATATCCCAAATAGAGAAGAGCTTGAAGAACAAGTTGAAAAAGTAATAGAAAAATACAAGGAAAAATAAAATATAAATTGTAGAAGTAGAGAAAAAAATCTACTTCTTTTTTTATCCACTTGTTTTTTAACCTCCTTTATAATATAATTTTTTAAAAAGGAGGGAGGATCAGTCTCCCAACATTTAAAAGCTGTTACAAGCTATCACCTTGTAACTTGGATTTACGAAAGATTGAATTTTTATTTTAATAAATTTTCAATCTTTTTTATTGTGTTTTCAGATACGTTATCACCTTTTAAAATTTGTATTATTAGTTTTAATACTGCGTTAAATTGTTCGTTTGTCATTCCGCACATGATTTTCTCCTTTCTCAGGCTCATATTTTATTTTTTAACCTCTTTTATTTTCCACTTGATTTTTATCCATCCTTTGTAGTATAATTTTCACAAGCTAAAGGGGAGAGGGGTTATAATAACCCCCAACTCAAGTAATTTTATTATCAAGCCTAGAATCATGACCATTAATCCGATAATTGCACTTATTAGATTAATTATATCGTCGGGTTTTAAGCTTGATTTTTTTACTTTTTTTATGCTTATGCATTCAACATGTTTTAGAATGATGTAATTTCATATAGGTATAAAAAATAGCCCACAAAAGTGGGCCATGATAATATAAAAAATTCTACACATCAATGTAGTCGCTATACACAGGATACAGGTTGTACTTCGCCAAGTCGCGTTCTACTTGGTCGACTGTTCGTGTGTCGTTAATCAAAAATTGTTCGTCGCCTTTATCTTTTTCATCATTACGTCTTCCAATTCCTGTGTCCACGCTTGCGGAGATTTTGGTAGCTCCCATCAACAATGACAAGTTACGGAACTCGTTGGATTCTCTGGTTGAGATTGTGATTTGCGCAAATGGCAAGAAGATTCTGGTTGCGATTATAAATTGCATCAATTTTGTTTCAGGAACTTCTTTTATGTTCAAATCTTCTTCGTTTTTTGTTGGTCTGATTCGTGGAAATGATATGCTGATTTCTGCGTGTGGGTATTTTTTTTGCAGTAAATTTGCGTGCATTCCCAAACAAAAACAGTCTTCAATTCCATCGGAAAGTCCGAACAACGCCCCAAACCCTACGCCACGAATTCCTCCCATGATTGCACGTTCTTGTGTGTCCAATCGATAAGGAAAGCAAGATTTGTGTCCAGTTGGGTGGTAGAATTTGTAGTTTGTTGGATTGTATGTTTCTTGGAAAGCTGTGACGAAATCGCAGCCTGCTTCGTGAAGTTTCTTGTAATCTTCGACATTTGTAGGATAGACTTCAACGCCGACTACACGGAAATATTTCTTCGCCAATTTGACGGCATCATATATATAATCAACCGAGGAGTATTTTTGCGATTCACCTGTTAGAATCAAAACGTCTTCGATTTTTTCGCGTCTCATTTGTTTCATTTCAGATTCTATTTCATCCATGGTAAGTTTCGCACGGACGATATCTGATTTCGCTCTAAATCCACAGTATTTGCAGCTATTCTCGCAATAATTCGCGATGTAAAGTGGGCTGAACAAATACACGTTGTTTCCGAAATACTGTAGTCTGAGTTTTTGTGAGATTTCTCCCAATTCTTCTATAAAATCAATTGCAACATCACTCAACATATTGTAATAATCAAAATGGTCCAACGCTTCGTTGTTTTTGATTTTACCCAAAGTTCTTCTGACATCATTAGCCGTTACATTTACAGATTTTACCTCAGATAATTTTTCGGATAATTTATCGTAAATGTCCGAATGAATGTCTTGCATATTGTTAAAATATTTGAAATCTTCCATTTGTCGCCTACTTGAAGAAATCTCTGAGTGGAGATGAAGGGTCTGCACCCGTTTCCAAAACTCTGCCCGGTTTTGCGATGTGAGCTAGTCTTCCTGCCTTGATTGCTAGTGCGAAAGCTTCTGCCATTTTGTTGATGTCGCCGCTTGTAGCGATGGCAGTGTTCGCCATGATTGCACTTGCGCCCATTTCCATAGCTTCACACGCTTGTGATGGTTTGCCGATTCCTGCATCCACAATCACTGGCAAATCAATTTCGTTGATGATGATTTGGATGAAATCTCTCGTTGCAAGTCCCTTGTTGGATCCAATTGGAGAGCCTAATGGCATGATGCAACTTGCACCAGCTTCTTTCAAATCTCTTGCGAAGTTCAAATCTGGATACATATAAGGCATAACGACGAAACCTTCGTCTGCCAAAACTTTCGTAGCTTTCAACGTTTCTACGTTGTCTGGTAGTAAGTATTTGCTGTCACGCATGATTTCTATTTTCACGAAATTGCCGCAGCCCATTTCACGAGCAAGCCTTGCAATTCTAATAGCTTCGTCAGCGTTTCTCGCTCCTGATGTGTTCGGAATAATTGTCACATTTTCAGGGATAAAGTTCAAAATATTTTTCGTATCGTCTGTATTTGCACGTCTAAGTGCCACAGTAATCATCTCGCAGCCTGCAGATTCCACGCAAGCTTTGATAAGGTTGGGATCGTACTTTCCAGATCCAAGAATAAATCTCGAATTGAAAGATTTGCCACCCAAAATCAATTTATCTTCCATTATTTTCCTCCAATAACCAATTAAGTGCAATTATAGCTTGTGTACTTGCAGCCATCATCACATTTGGATAGTACAAGCCGATGTCTGTTTTCGTTTCAAAATCACCACAAACTACAATGTTGTTCATTTTTTTTATTTTCATATCTAATTTTTTCACGCCGCCAATTCCAGACACCGATATGAGCTTCTTGTCAGTTGCGATAAAATGCTCCAACACCAATGATTTTGCGTACTCATCATCCAACGCTTCCAGCACGATATCGTAGCCTTCGGTCATTTCGTCGATGTTGTTTTCTGTGATTTTGATGTTTTCGACAGAAATATTTGCAAATGGCAAGAACTCATCGCAAATTTCCTTGAACGCATCGACCTTGTATTTGCCGACATCAGTTGGCCTGTAAATTTGCCTGTTCAAATTGGAGTATTCGACTGTGTCGTAGTCCACGATTTTTATGGTGCCAATGCCTGATTTTGCGAGCATGAAACACAAATTTGTTCCCAAACCGCCACATCCAAGGATCAGAATTTTAGATTTTCTGAAAATGTGTGTGTGCTCGGGGATTTGTCTTTTGAAAATATTCTCCATTTTAACCTCCTCCAACAAATGAAAACACCTCGATTTCGTCGTTATCAGTGACGATAAAATTATCGTAGTCAACTTTTTTGACGAGGTTTTTGTTCACTTCGCAAACCGTCAACTCCACATTGAAGTTCAATTCTTCCAATACTTTTCTCAAAGAAGAATTTTCTTCGAATGGATATTTGACAGAATTTACAGTAATCATAATTCACCCCCTAAAAAAAATAACACGAAGGAAACCTACACCCGCGGTGGTGTACCCCTTCGTGTTAAACACTCTGTGATTATTATAGCACATTAATTTGAATTTTCAAAAATTTATCCGAGAAATTTGTAACACAAATTTTCAAATTTGCCCAATCAATTTGATTATTAAAAAAGAATAAAGGGTATACAATTTATAGCGAAACAAAAGGAGGAAAATATGAAATTATATTACGCACCAGGTACATGCGCTGTTGCTTGTTGGATTGCATTGGAATGGGCAGGCGCAGATTACGAGGTAGAAAAGGTACAACTTGGAACAGATGAATACAGAAAAATCAATCCGTTGGGAGCAGTTCCAGCACTTGATATCGGAGAAGGCATAGTGAGAAGTGAATTGGCAGCAATTCTTCGCTACGTTTTGCACAAATACCCTGAAAAAGATTTGGGAGCTGATGAATCTCCAGAAGACAAGTTCCAATTCGATGAAATCATGGCTTTTATGACTGGAGATTTTCATCCAGCATTTGAAGCGTTGTTCGTACCAGCTGGCTTGACAACATCAACTGACGAAGCAGAGATTGATAAAATCAAACAAAAATCATTTGAAACTATCGACAAAATGATGACTCATTTGGATAAATTAATTGGAGACGGCGATCACGTTTACAAAAACAAGAAAACAGTGTTGGATGCTTATGTTTACGTTCTTACTCGTTGGAGCGAACTTACTCCAAAATCTTGGAAAGAATATCCAAACATCAAGAGAGTTTCTGAACAAATCGAAAAAGACGAGGTTGTACAAGAGATCATGAAGAAATCACAAGAATAGAAAATTTTCGGTGTAGAATTATCTGCACCGATTTTTTATTTGTCCAAATACAGTGATATAATATAGATAATAAGTTTGTATAAAATTGGTTGATAATTAATGTCTATTGAAAAATCAAAATGCGTAATTGTTAATTTTTCGATAGAAATCACATTAATAATTAATAACAAGGAGAAAATATGTATTCGAAAGTAAAAACGTGTTGTTTGGAAGGATTGAACGGATATGTCGTGGAATGCGAGTGTGACCTTGCGAATGGTCTGCGTTCATTTAACATCGTTGGCCTTCCTGACGCTTCAATAAAAGAATCCAAGGAAAGAGTGCGCTCTGCGATTGAAAACACTGGAATCAGATTTCCAGTGAAACGTATCACGATCAATTTGGCGCCGGCAAATTTGAGAAAAGAAGGTTCCCAGCTAGACCTTGCGATTGCGATGGCGATTTTGCAATCAATGGGAGTTGTGGAAGATTTTTCAGAAAAATGGGCGTTCATCGGCGAACTATCATTGGATGGACGATTGAATCCGGTGAATGGATCGTTGTGCATGGTGTTGTCACTTAAAGATTTGGGATACGAACGAGTTTACATACCCAAACAAAACGCACAAGAATGCAGCATGGTCAAAGGAATAGAAAAGGTTTGTGTGGAAAGTTTGGATGAAATCATCAGGATTTTGAATGGCGAACAAGAATTGAAAATCTTAGATGACATTGACATCATGCAGCAAGAAATACAATATGACGTCGATTTTTCGGATATAAAAGGGCAGAAATTTCTCAAAAGAGCGATGGAAATATCTGCGGCAGGATTTCACAATTTGTTGATGATTGGGCCTCCTGGAAGCGGCAAAACAATGTCTGCTATGAGACTCAGCACGATTTTGCCTGACATGAGCTTCGATGAAATAATGGAAACCACGAAAATTTACTCCGTAGCTGGATTACTCGGTGAAAAAAACATCGTAACCACAAGACCATTTCGCTCGCCTCATCACACCGCAAGCCAAGTCAGCCTGATAGGTGGTGGTAGAGTTCCAAAACCAGGGGAAATCAGCCTCGCTCACAACGGAGCATTGTTCTTGGACGAACTTCCAGAATTTTCCAAATCGACAATAGAAGTGTTGCGACAACCACTCGAAACGAAAAACATTACCATAACGAGAGTCAACGCATCATTGTCTTATCCTGCCAATTTCCTATTTGTCGCAGGAATGAATCCGTGTCCTTGCGGATATTTTGGAGATCCAAACCACGAATGTACTTGCTCACAAAATCAAATCGCAAACTACCTCAACAAAGTAAGCCGTCCAATACTCGATCGAATTGACATACACGTCGAAGTGTCGCCAGTAAAATTGGACGAACTCACAACAGATGAAAAATGCGACACATCAGAACAAATCAAAAAACGAGTCGAAGCAGCACGAGAAATCCAAAAACAACGCTTCAAAAACGAAAAAATCACGACCAATTCTCAAATGAACACCCGACAAATTAGAAAATACTGCAAATTAAACGACGAACTAAACTCCATCATACAATTGGCATTCGACAAATACAAATTCTCCGCCAGATCATTCGACAAAATACTCAAAATATCACGCACAATTGCAGACCTAGACGGAAAAGAAAACATCGAAGCTAAACATTTGATGGAAGCCATCAGATATAGGACAGTGGATCAGAAATACTGGGGGTAGTGGGGGCAAAGGAGAGAAAATGAAAATACAACTGGAAAGATTTGCCGATAAGCACAAAGAAAAGATATGGAGAAATGGATTTTGCGAAGAATCACCAGAGTGGGCGAAGTTCAATGGACCGTATTTTGAAGATTATATTTCTTTTGATAGCTTAGAATCATTTGAAAAATCTGGTATTTGGAAATATCTTCAACAACCCAATTGCAAAGCTATATTAGTAGACGGTGTTGTCGTTGGTATGGTATCTCAAAATTGGATTGACGAGAAAACTAGATGGATGGAAATAGGGATTGTGATTTACGACGAAAATTACTGGAACAAATCCATAGGAACGAAAGCCCTCAAATTGTGGACGACCGAAGTATTCAATGATAACCCACAAATCGAACATCTAGGACTGACTACTTTTAGCGGCAATCCACGAATGATGAAGGCTGCAGAAAAAATCGGATTCATACAAGAGGCAAGAATCAGAAAAGTTCGCTATTGGAAAGGCACATACTATGACAGTATGAAATACGGTGTTACACGTGAAGAGTGGGAAAAATTATCTCAAGAATAAAAAAATAATGTAAATCAAAAAACTTAAAAATATTTTTAAACACAAAAATCTCCCGAAAAACTCGGGAGATTTGCTGTTTTACTATTAAATCTTAAAATCTTTGTGTAGTCGTAGTATTTCTACAAGCATTCCGTCACGATATTTGGCAAGTGTTTCATTGGTGTTTCCGATGTCTTGTGGTCTGTTTTTGATTGCTTTGTGGATGCCGTCGACTGTTTTCTTCTTGATGTCATCTGTGAATTTCGTCCATGTAGCAGCATCTTCTAGCCAAGTTTCCATGGAAGGGCCGATATGGTCCAAGAGACCTTGAAGTCCGTGTTCACCGCCTCCAAGTTCAAATATTTGTCCAGGACCCATAATTGCCCAGCGAATTGCAGGGCCAAATGTCAACGCAGTTTCGCAATCTTCCATGCTAACGACACCTTTATCCACCAAATCCATCATTTCACGAAGCACCACGGCTTGAAGTCTATTTGCGATAAAACCTGGAACCTCATTTCTGATGACGATAGGTTTCTTGCCCAATCTTACGAACAATTCACGAAGAGCATCTGCTATTTCTGGGTCTGATTTTTCTCCTTGTGAAATCTCAATAAGTGGAATCAAATGAGGTGGGTTGTAAGGGTGTGCTCCGAAAATTCTTTCGGGATGTTTGGCATCTTCTGCAATTTTTGTGATAAGTAGTCCTGATGTTGCAGAACACAAGACACAATCAGGCTTTGCGTATTTTTCAAAAACCTTCACGAATTCTTTTTTCACATCGTAGTTTTCAGGAATACATTCTTCCACAATGTCTGCAAATTCAATCGCTTCTTTTTCGTCGGTAGTGTATCTAATTCTTGCCATTATCGTTTGCTTGTCTTCACTAACGACATTCTTTTCAATCAATTCGTCGACGTATTTTTCGATAATCTTCTTTGATTTGTTCTCTTCATTTTCATCCAAATTATACAAGACAACATCCATCTTGCCCATCGCAAAAAGCAAAGTAAACGACGAACCAATCACGCCGCCGCCAATGACACAGGCCTTTTCAAATTTTCTAGCCATAAAATCCTCCTTAATAATTCAAATTTCCGATAACTTTCATTACATATATACCCAAAGAAAACCTCACATCACACAAAAAGAGTAGCCCGCAAACTACTCTCACAAATCATTCTGATATTTTCAAATTATATGCCCTCACAAACATCCACACAATTCCAACTGATAGGACAATGTGGCCGATGCCAGAAGTACCATCGATTGCCGCACGCACAATCACATCCGATCCCTCACGAACGACCTCGTAAATTCCAATCACAACCATATTTGCGATTGTGAACACAAGACCTGTCAGATAAATTTCATAAGGTTTCTTCAAAGATTGTACATCTTTAATATCTATTGCCAACAAATACATCAACAAACTAACGACAAATCCCAAAACCAAAGTGTGAACGTGAATCTTTCCGAGATGAGTTGCATCGGTAAATGCGTAAAATTTCGTAAATTCACGATAGAACACGCCACCGATAAGTCCCATAATCAAAAGCGTAATAGAATTTGCAAACAAATTATTTGCCTCGAAATCACTAACGAAATATTTGAAACCCATCCACACAATCAACAAATACGCCACAGTTTTTGGCATCATCAAAGCGCCAATCGCAGGGACAGTCTTGCTGAACAACACAACAGGAACGTAGAACAAAAACGACAACGAAATCAAAATCCACATGTGTTTGAACGCGAGGATTTCTTTTTTATTAAAAGACCACACAACAAGCAAAATTCCCATAATCAAGAAAGGAATATTCCTGTAAATGCCAAACATATAATTTCCGTCCGCCGTTCCCCAATTATTTTGTGGCAACAACACAAGACCAATCCTCAACATTGCTAAGCCGTAAATCAACCATTTTTTCACATTGTCAGTATCGTTACTTTGCATCCTATAATAATGATAATAAAGCACGTAGAAAATCGTCATTGTAATACTCGTCAAAAATTGACCCCATGATAAAGCGGATGCGTGCGCCGCAAAACCTCCCGGACTCAAATGCGAAATCACCCTCGGAATCAAATGGAACCCATCGCCAACACCAAGCATTATCGCCATAATCCCGAACAACTTCGCGCCATTTTTCTTCTCCAACAACAACCTCACACCAAAAGCCACCACAATCATCAAATAACACACATCAAATAAACTCTCAACAATCTTCATGTTCTACTCCCTTCTTCAACCAATTAATATGAAGCCTGTATTTTTCAATAAAAACATCCTTCGACCATTCTTCCTTGAAATTTCTCTCAATCAAACTGTGAATAATCGCCTTCATAAAATACACAAGCTCTTGTTTCATACAATCAGAATTATCGTCGAAAATCTCGTAATACTCGTTTTTCGTAGACCTCCAACCATCTTCCAATTCGCTATTCCAATACAAATACCTAAACTTGTACAAATTATACTCGCCATCCTCAAAAATCACATCGCACACCTCATCTCCAAACGCATCCAACGCCACGGACACATCGTTGTTGTTCTTCTTCAACACAGACATGAAAAGTAAATGCACATCCTTCGTTTCCTTATCCAAAATGTAAAAATAACTATCCATCAAATCATCAAAATATTGGTAGAAACTCCCACGCGCAATAGAAAGCCTCTCCACAATATTTTTCACATTACAATCCTTGAAAGGCTTCGTGGAGAACTCATCCTTCAAAACCTCATCAATCAAATTTCTTTTATCTTCACTTAAATTATAAAAAGTTTGCTTTGGCATATAATCACTCCTCAAATAAAATGACACCTTGTCATAATTAAATTATATGTGACACAGTGTCATTCGTCAAGAAAAATTGTAATAACCATCAAAATCGGTTCTTCTAAAAAAGAGTTGGTTGACAGTTGTGGCTACGGCTACGCTGGTTTTTTATTGGGAAAAAGCATTAAAAAACTGCTGAAAATAGCAATTAATCCTTCGAGATAAACGATTTTCATGTTATAATAGAAATATTAGCTAAAATAAAAATAACGGTAATTAAAAATCAAAATAAGAGGGAGAATATGGAAATAATCGACAATAAAAGAAAAACATTAAAAGAAGATTTAGTCAATGAAATACGTGAAGGAAGTATTATTTCCATAGCAGCAGCAAGTTTTTCTATATATGCATATGATCAATTAAAAGAGGAGTTGGAAAACATTGACGAATTCAAATTTATTTTTACATCTCCGACTTTTATTGCGGATAACTTGAAAAAAGAAAGTGCTGAATATGATATCTTCAGAAGAGCAAGAGAACAAGAATTATTTGGAACTGAATTTGAAATCAAACTTAGAAATGAAATGACACAAAAATCTATAGCCAAAGAATGTTCAGATTGGATTAGGAGAAAAGCGAAATTTAAATCAAATACTACCCATAAAAACATGCCAGGGCTAATGAATTTAGATGATATCTCATATTATCCAATAAATAATTTCACCACTGTTGATTTAGGTCTTGAAGATGGTAACAACGATTATTTTTTTGTTAATAAATTAAAAATGCCAGAAAGTCAGAACTATTATAATCAATTTGAAAGTTTGTGGAACGATAAGGAAAAGTTAGAAGATGTTACCGATTTAATAATAGAAAATATAAGTACAGTTTACAAGGATAATACTCCTGAATACATGTATTTTGTAACATTGTACAACATATTCAAGGAATTTCTACAAGATTTATCAGAAGATGAATTACCAAACGAATCAACAGGATACAAGGACAGCAAAGTATGGAATATGTTGTTTAATTATCAAGAAGATGCAACCGTAGCCATAATAAACAAACTAGAAAAATATAACGGATGCATACTAGCAGATTCTGTTGGTCTAGGAAAAACATTCACAGCACTAGCAGTAATTAAATATTACGAAAATAGAAACAAATCAGTACTCGTATTGTGTCCAAAAAAGTTAAAAGATAACTGGAATACATACAAGGCAAATTATCTAAATAACCCACTTGCACAAGACCGCATGAGATATGATGTGCTATTTCACACTGATTTAAGTAGAGAAAAAGGAGAGTCTAACGGAATAGAACTCGACAGAATTAACTGGGGAAATTACGATTTGGTTGTAATAGATGAATCGCATAATTTTCGTAATGGAGGAAAATTAGTTGATTCTGAAAAAGAAAACAGATATCTCAGACTATTGAATAAAGTCATAAGAACAGGCGTAAAAACAAAAGTATTAATGTTGTCAGCAACACCTGTAAACAACAAATTTACAGACTTGAAAAATCAACTTGCATTAGCATACGAAGGCAACAATGAACTTCTGGACAATAAACTCAACACCAACAAAAACATCAATGAAATATTCAAACAATCACAAAAAGCTTTCAATAGCTGGACGAAATTAGAAGCAGAAGATAGAACAACGCAATATCTGCTAGATACACTAGACAGTGATTTCTTTGAGTTACTTGATAGCGTAACCATAGCTAGATCCAGAAAACACATTCAAAAATATTACGATACGACCAAGATAGGATCATTCCCGATAAGAAACATACCAATCTCAAAAAGGCCTGGGCTTACAGACCTTGAAGGTGCAGTGACTTATAATGATATTTTTGACCAATTGAATAATCTTAACTTGTGCATATATACTCCGACTGATTATATATTGAGCAGTAAACTATCCAAATACACTGACCAGTATGACTCTAGTTCAAAAAGCGGCAAACTCACACAATCTGGACGTGAAAAAGGAATCAGAAGATTAATGTCTATTAATCTAATGAAAAGAATGGAAAGTTCAGTTCATGCATTCAAATTGACGATTGACCGCATACTATCAACAATTAACTCTACAATACAAGAAATAGAAAACTATGAGAAAACTAATAAAAGTAGCAGCATAGAACTTGAAGATTTTTCGAATATAGACGATGAAATTGACGAAACAGAAGAAACATTTACAATTGGAAAAAAAGTTCAAATAGATATTGCAGATATGGATTACAAATCCTGGAAAAGAGAACTAGAATTAGACAAGGAAATACTAGAACTAATAGCCATCAACGTAGCAGACATCACAAGTGATTATGACCTTAAACTAAAAACGCTCCTACAAATAATAGATGAAAAGCAGCTTCGTCCATTGAACCCAGGAAACAAAAAAATCCTCATATTTACGGCATTTGCAGACACTGCAAAATATTTGTACGAAAATGTTAGCAAATATGTAAAGGACAAGTACAACCTCAACACAGCAATAGTAACAGGATCAGCGGATAGTAAAACCACAATTAAAAATATTGGCACAGATTTAAACACCGTGCTTACACTATTTTCACCAAAATCAAAAGACAAAAATTTAATAATGCCTGAACAAAAAGAAGAAATAGACATACTTATAGCAACAGACTGTATATCAGAAGGACAAAACCTACAAGACTGCGACTATCTAATAAACTACGACATACATTGGAATCCTGTAAGAATCATACAAAGATTCGGAAGAATTGACCGTATTGGATCCAAAAATAAATGCGTTCAATTGGTAAACTTCTGGCCCGATTTGACACTGGACGAGTACATTAACCTAAAAGCAAGAGTAGAAACTAGAATGAAAATAGTTGACATGACTGCAACAGGTGATGACAATGTTTTAAGCAATGAACAAAAACTAGACCTTGAATACAGGAAAAAACAACTCAAAAAACTACAAGAAGAAGTTGTGGACATCGAGGAAATGGACACAGGAATATCCATAATGGATTTGGGATTGAACGAATACAAGTTTGATTTATTGGATTATATCAAAAACAATCCCGACATAAAAAAAGCTCCACTTGGGATGAACACCATAGTCCAATCGCAACAAGATTGTCCAGAAGGCGTAATATTTGTACTCAAAAACCGCAAAGACAGCATAAATATCGATAAAAAAAATCGACTTCATCCATTCTATATAGTGTACATTTCACAACAAAAAGACATCGTAATAGACCATTTGCAACCCAAAAAATTGCTGGATACACTTAGCTTATTATGCAAGAACAAAACAGAAATCTACCCAGAATTAATCAACAAATACAACATCGAAACTAATGATTCCAAGAATATGACCGAATACTCTGAATTATTGGAAGATGCAATAAAATCTATAATTGAAATAAAAGACGAAAATGAATTGGATGATTTCTTACTGGGAAAAGAAGTAAGCTTTATATCTCAAAAAATAGAAGGATTAGATGACTTCGAATTAATTAGTTTTTTTGTAATTAAATAGCAAGGAGATTAAAATGTTCGCACTATCAAATACTACAGAAATAAAAAAGATAATAAGCAAAAAATTAATATACGAAAAATTTAAAAACAAACTAACGCCCAATCAAAAAAGCAAATTCGACAACGAAATATCCAAAATAACATTGATTAATGAAATATCAGAACGATCTATTCAGATACCAAAAACTGATGCAGTAGCTGGAATATTCGTAATAAAAGTCGAACTCAAAACAAAGGACTACTCAGAAAGTAGCATCGTACTGATATCCAAACTAATAGAACAAAAACTTCTGATAGCCTTGAAATACGAAGACCAGTACCTGCTTTGCATCAACGAAGCCAAACTATTTAAGAACCAATGGTCGGATGAAAAAGATATTAACTTAGAAATAGCTGGCACTAACCTCGAAGAAGTATGGGAGAATTTAGTAGCACAAGTTGGAAACATCGACATACAAGATGGCAACACATTACAAGAACAAATTGAAATAGATGACGAAAAACAAAAACTAGAAAAACTCATACAATCAACCGAGAAAAAAGCACAACGAGAACCGCAATCTAAAAAAAAACTACAATATTATCAACAAATAAGAGAATACGAAAAACAATTGGAGAAATTATAATGGATAATCCTATGAAGAAAAAACATTTCAAGGAAGAACTTATTAACATTCTCGATAAAGACATTGAAGAAATGAACTATGAACAAAAGATTAAATTCGTTCATGACATACTATTAAAATACGAGATAGACAACGAAAAATTAAGAGATACATCAAACAAAGGGAAACCATGGACGGATGAACAATTGACAATCATATTATCAGATGCATTTACAAGAGAAAATTGTATGAAATATGCAAAATTATTCGGGAGAGGATACGGCAGCATTGAACAAATCCATAGATGGGCAAGAACGCCGATAGATAAAGTTAATAACACAAGAAAAGATGACAGTTTTGTTCAACAAGTAAAACGCATAGCAAAAGAAATAGGATTAAGGATTTAACGATATAAAAACACAGATAATCCAAGGTTTGTTATACAAAATTTATGAGAAACATATAAACTCTTGAATTTAAAAGATTAAGGAAGTTGAAGGGAGAACAAAGTAAGAACTTATGTGTATAAATCCAAAAGATATCGAAACAACTGACACAAAAAAACCGCAAGTATTTTTAAAAAACATCACATTTAACGATGGTACAAAATTATCTCTTAATAATAATAGCGTTATTGTATTTACTGGTGCTAATAATAGTGGAAAGAGCCAAGTACTAAGAGATATCGAGACAGATTTAGATAAATCAAATTATTTAAAAAACATTGTGATAAAAGATATTGAATATGATTTCTTGGGAAATATAGATGAAGTAACATTTTTTAGTGAGCATTTTAGTGTGAATCAACATGGATTTTATGAGCTATTAGAATTAGGCAGTAATTTTGATAAAAGTACGATACTGAGTTACTGGCAAAATCGTACATTCTATAACGGTTTGCATCTATTATTCATAAAGAGACTGAGCACAGAGCGTAGATTAACTTCATCAAATGCTTTACAAAGAAATGACTGGCCGGAACAAAACCCAATTTGCAAATTGAATCAAAGTGAGTCTCTTACACAGAAGTTGTCGGACTATTTTCATCAAGCATTTGGTTCTGATTTAATTGTAAATCGAAATGATATGCGAACAATTCCGCTGCATATTGGAAAGGCCCCTGACAGAACAGCTTTTACAATTGCAAATCAGGATGAGTATTATAATCAGGTTAATAAATTACCTAAACTGCAAGATCAAGGTGACGGTATGCGCAGTTTTGCCAGCATCTTACTTGACACATTTACATCTGAGTATTCTATTACATTAATTGACGAGCCAGAGGCTTTTTTACATCCACCGCAAGCTAGGATACTTGGCAAGATGCTTGCGAAAAATAACCCAAACGATAGACAGTTGTTAATATCCACACACAGCGAGGATTTTTTACAAGGGCTACTTGATGCAAATAGTGATAATGTTACAGTTATAAGAATCAATCGAGACAGCCAAATTAACAGAATGAGTGTACTTCAAAACAATGAAATAAAGGAATTATGGAGTAATCCTATTTTACGATATTCTAAAATACTTGATGGATTGTTTCACGAAAAAGTCGTTGTTTGCGAAAGCGACTATGACTGTTTATTTTATCAAGCAATTATTGATGCAGTATATGAATATAAAAATGAAATCTCTCCAGATATATTGTTTACTCATTGTGGAGGAAAAACACGTATTAAAGATGTTGTTAAGGCACTGAAAGCAGTGAATGTTCCGGTAGTTGCCATTTGTGATTTCGATTTATTAAACGAAAGTCGTGATTTTAAGCCAATTACAGCTTCTTTTGGAATTAATTGGAACGAAGAACTATCTGCAGATATGAAAATTATATACGACAGTATGAATGCAAAAAGCAGTGGTGAAAATGATGCTTGGAAGCAGATAAAGAAAGTAGGCAAGGCGGGATTTACTGGTAACGAACCTGCAGCATATGAAAAGGTTGAAGAGGTTTGTAAGTCTGCTGGTCTGTTTGTTGTTCCAGTTGGTGAAATGGAATGTTTTGATAAGACAATTAATAAAGAAAAGAAAGATTGGATTTACAATGTGTTAGAAAAATACGAGTTAGCAACTGAGAAAAAACTAGAAGAAGCTCGTAAATTTATTCAAGAGATAGTTGATTACAAGCCATTTTAAGTTTATAGAAAACGTAGTGGATTTTGCAGTTCGTTTACACTATAAAATTGAAAAATCACACAGTCGAAAAATAACAGTTAGCAGGAATAGAATTTAGGTTGAATAGATAGAAAGTTATTTCCGAAATTGTCTATATTGTTATACAAAAGGAAAAGAAATTTGACATGCGCAATAAAAGAATTAGGAAAAATTGGAGGAGAATTATGGATAAAATGGATATGCAAACGCCTAACATGGCTGATGAAAAATTAAAAAAATTAATTGAAATCTTCCCTAATATTGTAACAGAAACAATTGACGAAGACGGAAATGTAGTAAGGGCAATTGACAAGGATATTCTAATGCAAGAAATTTCATCAAAAGTAGTTGAAGGAAGAGAAGAAAGATACCAATTCACATGGCCGGACAAAAAACAATCAATTCTTGCAGCAAACGCTCCAATATCCAAGACATTGAGACCTTGTAGAGAAGAAAGCAAAAACTTCGATACAACAGAAAACTTGTACATTGAAGGAGACAACCTGGAAGTACTCAAACTACTCCAAGAAACATATCTTGGAAAAATCAAAATGATATACACTGACCCACCCTATAATACAGGAAATGATTTTGTGTACAACGATGATTTCAAACAAACGACAGATGAATACCTTGAAGATAGTGGACAGTTTGATGAAGAGGGGAATAGATTATTCGAAAACAAAGAATCTAATGGACGCTTCCACACTGACTGGCTAAACATGATTTATCCAAGGTTAAAGCTAGCAAGGAATCTATTGAGTGATGATGGAGTTATCTTTATATCTATAGATGATAATGAACAGGCAAATTTAAAAAAAGTTTGTAATGAGGTTTTTGGAGAAGAGAATATCGTTGCAGATGGAGCAATAATTGTAAAAACTGAAGGTCGCAGATATGGAGCCTTTGCAAAAAGTCATGACTATTTTCTAGGATATGCAAAAAATATAGATTTGTGTGACTTAAACGAAATAACAGTTGAAGGAAAAGATTTCAAATACGAAGATGAATATGGAGGTTTCAATATCCAAGACTTAAGAAATCAAAATACTAAAGCTTTCAATTCAACAAATAGACCAAACTTACGATATCCTTTTTATGTAAATACTAATGACAAAGATGAGTTTGGATTTTATAAAATATCATTAGAGTCTGTAGAGGGATGGCAAGAAGTATATCCTATTGTAATTGATGGAATTAAGAGTGTTTGGAGATGGGGATCTAAAGATGGAGAAAAAGCAAGAACAAACACTCATAATATTTGTGCTAGAAAAGGTTCTGATGGAGTCATCAGAATATTTGAAAAAATGAGAAGTATAACTCAGATACCAAAAACGGTGTTAATAAATAAAAAATATTTGACAAACTCAGGTACAGTTGAAATTAATGAACTTTTTGGAGAAAAAGTTTTTGACTTTCCTAAACCTGTTGGTCTGGTTAAAGATTTTTCAACTATAGGGTCAAAAAGAGATTCCATTATCCTCGATTTCTTTTCTGGTTCAGCAACCACTGCTCATGCCGTTATGCAACTAAACGCCGAAGATGGTGGCAATCGTAAGTATATTATGGTGCAACTTCCTGAAGAAACTGATGAGAAATCAGAAGCGTACAAGGCAGGATACAAAAATATATGCGAAATAGGAAAAGAAAGAATTAGAAGAGCTGGAGAGAAAATCCTCGAAGAAAACAAAGATAAAGAAAACATCGACAAGCTCGATGTAGGTTTTCGAGTATTGAAAACAGATACATCTAATATGAAAGACGTATACTACTCACCAGAAGACACTGAGCAAAGCTTCTTGGATAACTTAGAAGACAATATTAAAGAAGACAGAACACAAGAAGATTTGTTGTTCCAAGTAATGTTGGATTTGGGAGTTCCATTGTCAAGTACCATCGAAGTTGAACAAATCGAAGATGCCAAAGTGTTCAAGGTAGAAGATAGATTCTTGGTTGCATGCTTTGACGGAGCAATAAGCGATGAGGTGGTGCGACAAATAGCGGACATGAAACCATTTTATGCAGTGTTCAGAGATATGAGCATGAAAAACGATAGTGTTGCTGTGAATTTCGAACAGATTTTTGAAAGTATTAGTCCGGAAACTATTAGGAAGGTCTTGTAGTATGAAGTTTAACTTTAGGATACAGGATTATCAGACAGATGCTGTAAATTCTGTTGTGGATTGCTTTAAAGGACAAGTGTTCTCTGATGGTGTTAATTACAGAAGAGATATCGGAAACAAAAGTCTACACGAAGATTCGCATTCTGAATTAAAGATGAATATAGATAGTGATGATATGCTTATCGATTATGAGATGAATGATACTGGATTCAAAAACAATGAGATTAGTTTGTCCAGGGATACTCTTCTTTCTAATATAAAAAATGTTCAACAGAGAAATAATGTTATGATTTCTGATTCGTTGGTAGAAGACAACGGAGCATGTTCATTGGATGTGGAGATGGAGACTGGTACTGGCAAGACTTATGTATATATTAAAACCATGTATGAGTTGAATCAAAAGTACGGTTGGTCGAAGTTTATCGTCGTTGTTCCTTCTATTGCCATTCGTGAGGGTGTGAAGAAGTCTTTTGAGATTACGATGGATCACTTTATGGAACAATACCAAAAGAAGGTTAGATTTTTCGTATATAATAGCAAGAATTTGAATCAGTTGGATGCTTTTTCTAGTAATTCTGGTATTAATGTAATGATTATTAATATGCAAGCTTTTAATACTTCGTTGAAGGAAGGTGGAAGGAGCAAGGAGTCGAGAATTATTTACAGTAAGCGTGACGAATTCCAATCCAGACGTCCTATTGATGTTATTGCTGCCAATAATCCTATTTTGATTTTGGATGAGCCTCAAAAAATGGGTGGGAAAGCTACACAAAAAGCTTTGAAGAATTTCAATCCTTTATTTACGTTGAATTATTCTGCTACTCACAAGAACCAACACAACTTGGTGTATGCTTTGGATTGTGTGGATGCTTACAACCAAAAGTTGGTCAAGAAAATTGAGGTTAAGGGTTTTCAAGTGAAAAATTTCAGAGGAACTGACAAGTATTTGTATTTGGATAGCATTATATTGTCACCGAAGGATCCTCCAAGAGCTAGAATTGAGTTCGAAATAGCTTACAAGAAATCAATCAACAGAGAGACTAGGATTGTGTCTGTAGATGATAACTTGTATGAATTGTCGAATAATATGGAGCAGTATAAGGGTTATCGAGTTTCTGAGATTAATCCGATTGATTCAACTGTTAGTTTTGTCAATGGTGAGGTTATAAAAAAGGGTGAGGTAACAGGAGATGTTACTGAGAAAGATATCAGACGTGTTCAAATAAGAGAGACTATTAAGTCGCATTTTGAAAAGGAACAAGAGCTTTTTAATAGAGGGATTAAGACGTTGTCGTTGTTTTTTATCGATGAGGTTAGTAAGTACAGGCAATATGACGATGATGGCGAAGAAATCTTGGGTGAGTATGGTCAAATTTTTGAAAAAGAATATATTTCGGTGTTGAATGAATACCGTACAATATTTGACACGCCTTATCAAAAATATTTGAATGAAATTAGCGAGAAGGATACTCATAAGGGATATTTTAGTATCGATAAAAATGGTAGGTCTGTAAACAGTGATGTGAAGCGTGGTCATGAGTTTTCGGATGATATTTCTGCGTATGATTTGATATTAAAGAATAAGGAAAGACTTTTGAGTTTTGATGAACCTACGAGATTTATTTTCTCGCACTCTGCTTTGCGTGAAGGATGGGACAATCCGAATGTTTTTCAGATTTGTACTTTGAAACAAGGCAGTTCTACGACTATGAAAAGACAAGAGGTTGGAAGAGGCCTTCGACTTTGCGTCGACCAGAATGGTTTTCGAATGGATGAACAGTCTGTTGGAAGAGCGATGGTTCATCAGATTAACAAGCTTACTGTTATTGCAAGTGAAAGCTACAGGGATTTTGTGTCAGGATTGCAAAAAGAATTGAAAGATGAATTGACACAACGTCCAAGAAGCGCAACGGTTGATTATTTCGAAGGAAAAGCTGTAGAATTAAATGGAGAAGAACACAGAATTACTAGAGGAGAAGCAAAATCCATTTATAAATATTTGATAAAAAATGATTATGTAACGAGTGATGATGAGGATAAGATTACTGACAAATATCGATACGATATTGACAATTCTACCGTAGCAGAGCTTCCTTCTGAACTTATGCCTATGAAAGAAGGAGTTCACAAGCTTATCCAAAGCGTATTCAATGATAAATTGTTAGAAGAAATGATTGAAGATGGGAATGAAACTAAAATCTTGGATAATAAGTTGAATGATAACTTCTATAAGAAGGAGTTTCAAGATTTGTGGGCTAATATCAATCACAAATATGCTTATACTGTTTCATTTGATAGTGATGAATTGATTAGAAAATCAATCGCAGCCATAGATAATGAACTTTATGTTAGCAAATTGCAATATACTATATCACGCTCCGAACAAAAAGATAGTTTGAAGGCAAAAGATATTAAAGATGGAATTTCGTTCTTTAATGCAAAGTCTTCGACGGAAACTTTGGAACATTTTGAGACAAGTCAAATCAAATACGATTTGGTAGGGAAAATTGCTCAAGATACTACATTAACTAGAAGAACTGTTGTAAAAATTCTGAAAGGTATTCACAAGACTAAATTTGAGATGTTCAAGAACAATCCAGAAGAATTCATAGTAAAAGTTTCAAGGATTATTAAAGAGCAAAAAGCATCTATAATTGTTGAGCATATTTCTTATGATGAGTTGGACAGAACATATGATAGTGAAATTTTCGCGACGTTGAATCACGCTTCTTATGATAAGGCATTCAAAGCACAAAAACATATTCAACCTTATGTAATTACCGATGGAATGGCAGAAAAATCTGTTGAGAGAAAATTTGCGGAGGATTTGGATTCAGCAGATGAGGTATGCGTTTATGCAAAACTTCCGAGACAATTTACGATTCCTACACCTGTAGGAAATTATTCTCCTGACTGGGCAATTGCATTTAATAAAGGAAGTGTCAAGCACATTTTCTTTATCGCTGAGACTAAGGGGACTATGGAAAGTTTGCAACTGAGACCAATTGAAAAAGCAAAGATTTCATGTGCGAGAAAATTGTTTAATGAGATTTCTACTGAAAATGTGGTATATCATGATGTCGACAGCTATCAAAGTTTATTAAATATTATGCCATCTATCAAGAAAAATAATTTAGAATAAATTTTAACCTAAGCCACCAGATGTAACTGGTGGTTTTGCATTTTAAATTACAAAAAAGCCTAATAAAATGTAATTTGTTAACGTTTGTGATATAATAAAAATAACTAAAAATTTCCAGGAGGATAGCATGAGTAAAGCTAAATTTGAAAGAACAAAACCACATGTTAACATTGGTACAATAGGTCACGTTGACCACGGTAAGACAACATTAACAGCAGCAATCACACTTGTATTAAACAAGAGAATGGGATCAGGAGAATTCGTAGACTACGCTAACATCGACAAAGCACCAGAAGAAAGAGAAAGAGGAATCACAATCAACACTTCTCACGTAGAATACGAAACAGAAAAAAGACACTACGCACACGTAGACTGTCCAGGCCACGCCGACTACGTTAAAAACATGATCACAGGAGCAGCACAAATGGACGGAGCAATCCTAGTAGTAAGTGCAGCAGACGGTCCAATGCCACAAACAAGAGAACA
>OIFX01000023.1_pt1 | contig 200449 bp, 175 predicted proteins | sample 1582151 | NCBI WGS metagenome assembly OIFX01 (sample SAMN07501068, study PRJEB24779) | human gut metagenome
GCTTAGGGACTCGAACCCGGGAGGGCTGGCGCGGGGGCTAGGTTTTTCCTCCTGCCCAAGAATTTGGGAAACGTAGCGACGTTTCCCAAATTCTTATGCCCACCGCACCTGCTCGGATAAAACCTAGCCCCCGCGCTCTCTTACAGTCGTTCGTACAGCTCTTACCGGTCGTGTCCCTTCCGATGCCAGTAATATCAAAGAAGTAAAGTTTCTTTAGGGGGATTGCCAGTGAAGATTTATGAATTTGGATGCTTGGAATATCTTGCACGAGATCTCTGCCGGCAGTTGCGCCCTGGTCGCAGTATTGTGGGTCTTGCCGGAGCTCCTGGCGCTGGAAAGTCTACGTTAGCGCAGAAACTTGTTGCTTATTTAACTGATGTTTTAGACATTCATAGTGCGTACCTGCCAATGGATGGATTTCATTTTTCGAATGCGGTATTGCGGCAAAGGCAGCTACTAGATCGGAAAGGCGCTCCGGAAACCTTTGATGTAAATGGATACCTTAATGTACTGCAACGGTTGCGGGAAATAGTAGATTACCCTGTTTTCGTCCCTAACTATTCGCGCACGCTACACGAGCCGATTGCGGCTGCTATCGAAATCAAGCCAGACACTCAGGTTATTGTCACTGAAGGGAATTATCTGGCCGCAAATAACGGCGGTTGGGAACATGTTAAGGAAATGCTGGACATCCTGTGGTATTTGGATACTGATACTTCTTTACTTAAAGATAGGCTTATTGAAAGGCAAATGGCTGGGGGACGGTCTCGAAAACTTGCGGTTAAATGGGTAGAGGAAGTTGATTCCCCCAATAAAGATATTGTGGAAAAAACCAAGCTCGAGGCCGACGCCCTAATCAGATTACTTTTCGATATTTCGGTAGAAAATAGCTAGTTTTCTGCCAGCCACTTCCGAGTGCCGAAGGATTGGATTGATAAGGCTGCGATCCGGCTCGCTTTGGCAAGCGCATTTAAGAAAGTTTCTGCGGTAAGCGCTTGCTTGCCCAGGGCTTTCACGAAACCTCCGTGGAAGAAATCCCCGGCACCAAGAGTATCTACCACGGTAGTCTTACAGGTTTTTAGGGTTCCGGTAATTCCATCCGCCGAATATAGGATTTCTTTGCTACCTCGAGTAATCGCTGAATATTTGACCCCGAAGTTCGCCAGATAGTCAAAAAGTTCTGCGGAGCTGTGGCCACTGGCAAATGATTCCGAGACGATAGCAACATCAATGTAAGGTAACAGTTCCTCGGTGTAGCTCTTTACGCTCCCTCCATCTAAAACCGTAGTTATTCCCGAACTGCGAGCCCGCTTCAACACCTCTAAAGTGAGATCAGTTTCGTAACCATCGGTTTCCACAATGTCGAAATTTTCGACCTCGATATCTAGGGCGCTATAGGCAGGGGCAAGTTTTCGCTGGTCAGTAGCAGAAACTACCGCTCTGTTCCCGGTTGATTGGGTTACTAAGATCGTGGCCACGGTCGAGGACGTGTTTCCAGGCAGAGTGGATGCCTTAAGGCGAACATGATTTTTTTCGAGGTCTTCGCGAATCAGCTCGCCGATTCTGTCATCGGATATCCGGGTTACCAGAACTGCATCGCCCCTATCTTCTAGTCCCGCACCTAGTTTTGAATATCCGTGTGCGAAGGCCACTGCGGCATTGCTGGCAGGTCCCCCCGCGGCGAATGTGAAATCAAGGGCTCTGATTTTTTCATTTTCAGCCGGGAGTTTTTCCACTAACTGGATAACATCTAAGGTTGCCAGCCCTACAAATAACCCCTTCGTCACCTTTTCACCACTTCCTCGCGGACAGCGCGTTTTAATCGCAGGCCATCGCCCTTAGCCCAACAATAAAATCTTTACCTTTCGTAACTCTAACAGGCGTGTTTCCCTGGTTACAGTACACCGTTAGAGCCTGCGGCATTAGCTCACCTGTCAGGTGGTGGATGGCAATGGTTTGAAAATAAATTGTTTGACGTTTCCGTCTTGAACTTCTTTTGCGCTTACGCCATAAACATCGTGGATGAGTTCAGAAGTGAGAATCGTGTCCGGGATACCTTGAGTGTGTACCCGGCCGTTTTTAAGGATAATTGCCTGGTCGCAGTAACGGGTTACCAGGTTAAGATCATGCAAGATTATGACAGCTGTGTCGCTAACTTTCTTGATGATACTAAGAATTTGATGTTGGTACTTGATATCTAGATGATTTGTGGGTTCATCTAGCAGGATACATTTACATTGTTGGGCGAGGGCGCGGGCAATAAGAACCCGTTGACGTTCCCCACCGGAAAGCGTATCCACATAGCGGTCTTGTGCGTAGCTCATTCCAACAGCGTCGAGAGCCTCTTGACAGATTTTACGATCAGCTTCGCTATATCCTTGAATATCCTTACGATGCGGGGATCGTCCCAGAAGAACAATGTCGATTACGCGGGTTCTTTCCATGTCATGCTCGAATTGGGAAACTACTGCGATACGCCGGGCAACTTGACCGGGACGCATTTGTTCTAAAGGCTGCCCGCTGAGGAGGATTCTCCCCTCCGATAGTTTTTGCGCAGCGAACATAGCCCTCATGAGGGTAGTTTTCCCGGAACCATTAGGGCCGGCGATACCTAAAATTTTGCCTTGAGGTACCTCGAAGGAGACCCCGTCAAGAACTTTGGTGTCACCGAAATGGACGCTAGCTTTGTCTATCGTGAGGGGAGAATCATTCATCCGTTTACTTTCCTAGTTTCTTGAGCTGATCAGCCAGTTCAAATGTTCCATAAATCGCGGTGGGGGAGGCATAGGCTACTGCGGATTCCGCATAGATAATGTTGCCATTTTTAACCGCTTTCATGTCCTTGAAGCCAGGAATCTTTTCAAGTCGTTGCATTGAACTTTCTTTGGTGGCTCCGCCCATTCCAGTGAGCAAAATGATTACATCAGGGTCTGACTTAACAAATGCTTCTGGTGCAATAGGGCCTTGGTGCGGATGATAGTTCGGGTCAATAGCACTAACGAGATTAAGGGTCTTATTTATTTCCCCCATCACGCCTTTGTTTCCGTAACTAAATAGTTCAGGATCTTCTCCGTAGTAGTAGGCGTAGGAAACTTTGCGGTCTTTACCGATTTTCTGATTACTAACTTGCTCGAGTTTCTCTTTAAGATCCTTGACTGTGGCATCCGCTTTTTCGGAGGTGCCCATGATTTTGCCTAGCTGAGTAATCTCCGCCAAAGTAGTATTGAACGATTCATCGGATTTTTGATCCGGATAGAAGTAGTTACACTCGGTAGCATCCACAACGGCAGGGATTCCTTTTTCTGCTACCGCTTTCGGAGCGGTGGTTTCGGAACTGAATCCACCTCCATAAGCAAGATCAGGCTTCAGCTTCATGAGGGCTTCCATAGAAATGGATTCCGTTGATAATACTTTGATGCCGTCTGCTTTTTTACCTATCCAAGCTGGCGGTTCTTCACCCCATTCGTTAGCGCGGCCAACAATGGATTTTTCCGCTCCGGCAGCAAAGAGGTATGCCAGACCGGTGACTCCCATCGAGACTACTTTCTTAGGGTGAGTCGTAAACTTCGTTTCCACCCCACAGTTTTTAACCGTGATAGGTTGGTCAGCAGCGGCGCTGGACGATTCTTTTGTCCCGGAGCAGCCAGTGAGGGCGGCAGCTACCAGGCTTACCCCCAGTACGCCAGCCGCAATTCGTTTCTTGATCATTCTTTTCTTCCTTTCTATTTGGAATATTTCTTGATGAGAGCCATTAGCATAGGGGTTCCTACCAGGGCTGTTAGTATGCCGATAGGTAGTTCCGCTGGCCTGATAGCCACGCGGGTGCAGGTGTCGGCGATGACGACAAGCAGTGCGCCACCCAGGGCAGAGATAGGTAACGCAGCTCGGGTGGTGGAACCGACTAGTTGCTTCGCAGCATGAGGAACGACTAGACCCACGAATCCGATGGCGCCGGTAAGGGAGACAAGCACCGCTATAGTGAGCGCCACTATGAGGAATAGGAGGTTTCGATAGAGGCGGGGACTGGTACCCAGTGAGATTGCGGCATCGTCTCCCAGGTTAAGGATGTCAACCCTTCTTCCCCAGATGGTGAAGCAGATTATTGCAATAGTTACCACGCTGCCGGCGATAATAGTGTCATGCCAGGTGGCGTTAGATATTGACCCGAGCATCCAAAACATTACCGATTTGGTTCCGGCCGCGTTTTTAGCCATGAGAGTTATCAGGCTGGTTACTGCTGAGAAAAAGTAAGTTACCGCCATACCTGCAAAAATGATGCGTGTGGGAGTGATTTTTCCTCCGGCAGAAGCTAGCAGGGTAACGAGCAGGATGGAGGCTACTGCTCCCAGGAAGGCACCGAAGGTGATTCCCAATGCAGATAAAATATTGCTAGTTGTTCCGAAAACTATGACTGCTGCGGCGCCGGTGGAAGCCCCGGAGGAAATACCTAGAATATAGGGATCGCCCAAGGGGTTTCGCAGTAACGATTGGGTTATGAGGCCGCATGTTCCCAGTCCCGCACCAACGATTGCTCCCAGAACAGCGCGGGGAAATCTGACCTCCCCGATAATCTGAGTGTCAACGTTAGTGTCAGTAGTTCTTCTCAGCGCGGCAGCGATGCCTTCAAGTGCTGCCGATAATGAAATATCCGTAGCACCCACAATTACAGCCACTATTATTGAGCAGACTAGTGCTAACGCTAAGATAATTCCGAGAACCAGGCGTTGCTTTCTATTCGTCAACATGGTGAATGCGTTGCTTTCATTTTTGTTTCAGATGCTTTTTGGCTGAGATAGCTCCACAGTTTGCGTTCATGGGCTATCCGCTCGCTGGGATCACATGCCCCTTCATGGCCGCCTTTGCTGGAATAACGCCAGTATGTTACTTTTCCTCCCAAATTATTTACCCGTTCGACTAGGGAATCTGCGTGAGAAATAGCGGTGACTGCATCGTGACAGTAGCCAATAATCAGCCAAGATGTGTTGCTTAAACTTTGGGGTGTGGCATCACAGGCTAAGGGATCTTCTTCTTTCATAAAGTTATCCCAATCAGAGGTTTGAGGATCCCCGTACTCGTCTAACCATTGACGGCCTAAGGTTGTTTTCGGCAGGTCTTTAGTGCTGCTGATCGGGACGCGGCATATTACTTGGGATACGAGTTCTGGGTGGGAGATAGTGGTAATCGCTGCCAGCAATGCTCCATGAGACATACCGTGTACAAATGTAGTCTCGGGGGTACAAATATCTTGACGATGCAATTCACGAATAGAGGAGGCTATATCCTCCCTGACTTTGCGTCTTCCTGCTTTAACCCCGGCTTGGTGCCAAGCTTTCCCATATTCAGCGCCTCCTCGGGAGTGAATAACGGCAATGCTGTAACCACGGGTTAACCATTTTGAGTAAATGTCTGGACTATAAAAACTGTGATTGTTTCTTCCGAATCCTCCGTAAATAAATACGATTGTCGGTTGTTTCTCCGTTAACGTTCCGAAGCAGTCTATAGGGATTCGGGTTCCGTCCTCACTAGGGGCCCAAATCTGTCTGCAGGTAAATGCGTTGTCATTTTGGGAGATGTCATTCGTGGCGAAAGTTAGTTCTCCAGTTTTCCGGTCAAGTCGGTAAAGGCGGGGAGCGTTAATAAAGGAGGAGCCTTGTAAATAGAGCTCCTGGTCGAGCACTTTTATCGGTTTAATGTGCTGTCCTAAGGGGAATGATTTTCCAGATTTATGGGTGATGACATCAAAAGTTTTGGTGTCATAAACCAGAGTTTCGCAAGCATCTTGGTAACCGCCATATACCGGGTTAGATCCAGAGGTTTTCCACTGTGGGTAGAAGACACTGCCTTCGGGTAACCGGATCTCACCGCGCACTTTGATGATGTTTTCGCACTTAGGCGGGGATAGTTGCGATATCTGTTTCACCTAACCTCCTTCATTTGTTCCGTAGTTTTATTTCCCTCTTGTGTAAAAGAAGAAACCATGTAAACTGTGCTTAGGTTAGCATAACCTAAGTAATAAGTTAAAGGCTAGCCTCTGAAGTTTCTATCGCTTGAAAGGAGGGGAAATGAACACACTCGAAATCGTAGAGATTGAGGAAGTGAACACCGATCAAATCACTGTTCCTCACTGCCATCACGGTGCCACCCAGCAGAGCTTTGCATGGAGGTAAGTAGATAGGCATCGGGTAAAAGATAGTGCTAAGACGCACTTTACCCAATATTTCATATAGGTAAGAGGATCAGGGGTTATGTGGAAGATTTGTGCGCAAGTAAGGCCTTTGGATACGAATAGATGCGTTCTTACATGTGCAGATGGTCGTGATCTGGTGCTCTCAACGGATGTCAATAGCATCGTGCGCGTCTTAGATGCGGCGCAGGATGTCCAGTCCACTCACCCTTTGGGCACTCCGTTGAAAAAAGCATTAGAAAAACACAGTTGTTTTATCAACACGCATGACCTAGTCTCCCAGACCCCTGATCCTCAATCTAAGGCCAATGCAGAGGTAATTGTCTGCGGTGACCCCACAATTGCGCGTTTAATAACTTCAGAGCTCCAAAAGATTGATGTCACGGCGCGCCTGTCTTCCCAGTCAGTTCGCGAATGTGCATACCAAGTCTTCAATCGCGGCGCCCTGGTGGTGTGCCGCGGAGATGAGCCTGCTCCCGTATTTGCGCAAACTATTGAAGACAATCTCGGACTAAATATTTCAGTGATCACGGTGGATCACACCCCCGACCAACTATTGGTTGGCCCAGCAGTACTTAAAGGGCAAGGTGCAACTTATAGCGACAGTCTTGCTCGTCTCGCCGGAAATGCAGTCAATAGTGCAGTATTTCAAGCAAAAATGGGTAGCCCCGTATGGGGAAGTTTCTTACCGCGCTTAGGTGCAGCCACAAATATGGGGCACAAAGCAGCGGAATTAATTAAAGCTATTACTCGCAATGAAATCGATAACCAGAAATCAACCCCCCTTGACACTATTTGGGCAATTTCCTTGGACGGGGAGCTCGAAGTTCACGCGGTGCTTCCCACGAATTTTATGATGGGCCCTCAGCCTAAATCCCCGATTCACCCTCCCACCTTTGTGGTTGATAAATGCTATGGAATCGTAAAAGAGCTCACTCGGGTACATCACAGTGCCTATATGCCGCCTACATTGCATACTACCCAGGCGCGAACATGTGATTTACGCAGAACATCAACTTATATCAACACTGTATTTTGCCAAGGCTCAACGTTAATCCCCAATGAGCTTGGAGAAGCAGAAAAAGAAGCGCAGATCCACGACACTGAACTAGCGGCTATTGGTGAATCGGTCGAGCGTTATTGCTCTAACCTAATCGATCTCAAACCGGTATTGCATGGTTCTTATCGGGAATTAACGAGAAAAGGATACCCGCTTCTTCATCCGGAAGAACTGGTGCTATTCTCTGCAAACCAATACCAGCACCCCGGATTTCCTTTTGTTCCTTTGACCCCTGACCTGCCCGTAGGGTGGGTGGAAGGTACCTATTATGAGAATGAAGAGCCAGTTTTCGTTCCCGCCTCCTTGGTGTATGTCAACTGGTATACCAACCAGTATCGGCAAGAACCGAAAGTTAACTTTCCAGCGTTTGCTGGAGTAGCTGCAGGAACCAGCAGTGAACAGGCAATATTATCGGGTATCAGTGAAATTATTGAACGGCATGCCACCATGGTGTGGTGGTTGAATACCCAGCCGCTTCCGCACCTGAAATTACCACAGAAATATTTAGATCTTTTTAGCGGGACGAAAGAGCCACTCCGCCCCGCTTTGATCAATCTAGACAACACATTCAATATTCCGGTGCTAGCCGGGGTAGTTCACAATGATGTCTCTAAACTGGTCCACGTTGGTTTTTCTTGTCGCTCGAGCGTTGAACAAGGCGCCTTAAAAGCCTGGAGCGAAGCGCTAACCTTACAAGAGGGAGCTCACGACCTCGCAAACCCCGAAGGGGCACATTGGACAGCAATCCGTAAAGGTCTACTTCCTGGACGTTCATATAAGAAATGGCGCCGTGACCGCCGCTATCTGGATGACTTCCGTGAGGATCTCAAAGATGTAGATGACCTCCTAATTCAGCAAGAAGTCTTTCTAGATCCTCGCGCGGTAGACAGGGTGAAACCACTGCTGGACATACCAGCAACCCGCAGTATTTCATCTGTGCCACAGCTGAAAGATAGCCAACTAGCTAGTTATATAGAGCGTATCCACGCCCGGGGTATGCGGGTAATTACCGTTGATATCACCTCTCGCGATGTCGCTTCTTGCGGACTGCATGTGATCCGCACATTAATTCCCGGCACGATCGGCAATACTCCTGCCGCATTTCCCTACCTGGGGCGCAATATGGTGGCAGAGGAAGCAGTACGGTTAGGATGGGTGGATTCGCCAAGACCTGAAGGTAGCATGAACCCCTTCCCAATGCCGCACGCGTAGAACCGATACCGTTGTTGAGAAAGGAAAGGCGATTGTGTTCGCAAAGCAGCGTTTAGTTATGCGCGCCGCCGGAGTCTCCGTGTGGCTACTGGCCCCCGCCATGATGTTGGGTGTCCTGGTGTCTTGCTTATATATTGCAACCGCGGTGTGCAACGCCATGCTTTTCAATGAGCTATTGAGCTCTCGCCGGGTCTCCACAGTGGTGGGACTAATTATAGCTATAGCCGGTTTGCTCTTAATCCGTCCGTTACTTGAGGTCAGGGGACAGCTTCTACAAAATCGAGCGGGACTAGTGGTGAAAAGCCGCTTACGGCAGGCACTTCTAGAGCAACTAGATGCGCGCGGACCGATGCGGGGAGGACTGGGGCGTTCTGGACAAATACAGTCGGTTCTCACTGATGGGGTTGAGGCGATCGAACCCTATTTCGTCAAGTATTTCACCCAACTGGCGGTCACTGCTCTAACCGCGATTGGTTTAACAATTGCTATTGCCAGCATTTCTCCCCTGATTGCGGGAGTTCTTTTAGTCTGTGGAGTCGCGATTATTGCTATTCCCCGATTATGGGATAGAGCTCTTGCTGATCGCGGACAATCGCATTGGGTGGCGTACGAAAATCTCAATGCCGATTTCGTGGATTCTATGATGGGAATGTCCACTTTGAAATCTTTTGGGGCGGCTAAAGATCATGGCAGCCAATTAGAAAAACAGTCCAGCCAGCTGCTGAACACTACTATGGGGCAGCTACGGCTTTCCTTGGGAGAAACGGGCCTATCAGGAATGATGAAAGTGCTCGGTCCTGCTCTCGGGCTCGTGATCGCAATTTCTTTGATTACTTCCAAGTCGATGCCGATTAGCTCGCTATTTGTGGTTACGCTGCTAGCTATCGAACTTTTCCGCCCGTTTACTGCCTTATCGGCATGTTGGCATGAAGCGTTTTTCGGTATTTCCGCGCTGCCAGCTATGAGCGAGTTATTTGAACAGGAGCAAACTTCTGCCACTACCCGCAAATCTCCGCAAAACATGCCTCGCAGTAACGAAGTATCTTTCGTGGATATCTCCTACACTTATCCGGGAGCTGCCGAGCCGGCTCTTGAGCAAGTCACTTTCGTTGCACCTGCAGGTAAAACAACCGCTTTGGTGGGGCTGTCAGGTTCCGGAAAATCCACTGCGCTCGGGTTATTAATGGGTTTCGATCACCCTGATAGTGGAAGTATCACAGTGGGAGGGGTTTCAGCGGATAGTTTGGAGATTGCGCGTACCGTCACCCTGGTTCCGCAAGACCCGATTATTTTTCCAGGAACAGTAAGGTCAATTTTGGCCGAAGCTAATCCCAAGGCGGATGAAGCAGAGATGATGACGGCTCTCAAGCTAGCCTGTGCTACAAACCTGCATCCCGATAACAATCCTGATTCTGGTGACAATATTCTTGATTTAGAAATTGAAGAACATGCTCAGAACCTTTCGGGAGGACAAAAACAGCGGCTGGCGATTGCTCGGGCTCTGGTTCGCAAATGCCCGCTCCTCGTACTCGATGAATCTACTTCTGGTCTGGACACCCAAACAGAAACAACGGTTCTGACGAATATTCGCAAAGCGTACCCGAATCTCACTTTATTGCTGGTTACCCACCGTATTGACGCTGCTGAGCAAACAGATCATGTAGTGGTAATGGGACATGGGAAAGTGCTTTGTAGCGGGAATCCCTGTACGTTAAGCCAGGAAGATAATGCCTGGTCAAGATTGATTAGTGCACAGATAGGAGCCTAGTCGACTATGACCTTAGTTTTCAGTAATTTCCTTGCACTGATGAAGCGGCTACGCGAATGTGTTCCCCTTTTCGTAGCCGCCACTATTGTGACTGCACTTGCCCAAATTAGTGTTGTTGGGGTTGCGGTCAGTTCAGTATGGATATCTACGCAATTCATATTAAACCGTACGAATAATCTGAACCTGCTGTTCGTTATGATGTTTACCCTGGTGGTCGTGCATGCCGTGAGTACCCTCTTTGAGGTTTGGTGGTCACATGAAGTTGCTTACCGGATTCTACACACCTTACGGGTGCATATTTATAACGCTATCGAACGAATCGCGCCCTTAGGGTTGCAAGGGAAACGTACCGGTGATGTGGCATCGGCTGCCATGAATGATGCGGAACAGCTGGAATGGTTTTATGCGCATACGGCCTCCACTGCCATCTGCGCCATTCTCACTCCAACTTTATTCACCGGGGTGCTGGTGAGTTTTATTGGTCCGATTGGACTGATAATGCTGCTACCAACTGCAGCTATGATTGCATTCCCTTTCGCCCTTATGTCCATACAACGCCGGCAAGGTAAAAAATTACGTTATCAACTAGCCCAGTTGCGTATTGCAGTTCTGGATTCTATTCAAGGGCAAAGGGAACTGCGATCCTTGGGGATGGTGGATAAACAAAATGCGCAGATCTTGGATCTAACACGAAAAGTGCAGGTAACTAAGAATTCGCAAACGATAAGAAAAGCCTGGGAATCAGCTTTTTCTACGATTGCCACCACAGTCGGATCCACGATTTTGCTAGTCATTCTAACTGGATGGGTACTGACCGGACATTTGGATTCAGCTTTGTTACCAGTTGCGGTGGTGCTAGCGGGTCTCGTACCAACCCCCGCGACAACGCTAGTGGGCATGCTGGGAAGAGTAGGAGAAATTGGGGCATGCGCACACCGGATTAATACCATTCTTAACGCTAAGGATCCCATCCCCTCCATCCCGGAAACCAATCATGTAGAATACGAGGCAGAAACAAATCATTTAGTTAGCGACAATACGGTTTTTTCCTATCAGGCAGGTACGCCAGTTATTAACCAAGTTAACTTAACCGCAACTCCTAAACGCTCAATCGCTATTGTCGGAAAATCAGGGGCGGGGAAAACTACCCTAGCCAATCTGGCTATGCGTTATCTTGATCCTCAGGAAGGCGAACTGCGTTTCGATGGGAGAAATCTTCGCTCCTATCAACCAAACCAATATCGCGAAAGACTGGCTCTTGTTCCCCAGGACTGCCATATTTTTGCCGGAACTGTGCGAGACAATCTTGTTTTAGCTAATCGGCAGGCCTGTGATGATGATATTTGGGCAGCTCTTGCCGAAGCTGATATCAGTGAGCTGATTACTTCTTTAGGAGGATTAGACGCGAAAGTCGGGGATCGGGGAACCACGCTCTCGGGTGGGGAACGTCAACGTATCGGGATTGCTCGTGCTTTTCTTCGGCGTCCCGACATGCTTATCCTCGATGAGCCGCTCGCTAATATTGATCCGTTCCTCGAAGCCTCCATTGCCAAAAATATTCGTAGCGCGAGGGCTGACCGTACTACTATCGTCATTGCCCATCGGTTGGCTTCTATTCGTATCGCGGACCATATCGTAGTTCTTGATGGTGGGCGCGTGGTCGCGGAAGGGACTCATCAGGAGCTTAAAGATCAGCCGATTTATAGAACGCTTTTAGGGCAACAGATAGCTTAGTTACCGCATAAATCAGTAAATAGGCGAGCTAGTAGTTAGCATTTATCAAGGTCTGCCTATAGTCGCAGCAAGGTGCTAGTGAGAATTTCTTTACATTGCTCTGAACGTAAACACTTGACTACTGGCAGGTCACGCCACCACTAGCTTGCGGCGATTTAGGCGTAACGTAACGTCGGCGCTGCGGGCAAGTTGGCGCGAATGAGTCACCACGATCACGCATTTATCTTGTTCATGTGCGGCCCGCTGCAAAATCTCGATTACTTCGCGGGCGGTATCCTCATCCAGATTCCCGGTAGGTTCATCCGCCAAAATAATCGGAGCCCCCGACACTAGCGCTCTCCCAATCGCTACCCGCTGCTGCTGACCTCCAGAAAGCGCCATTACGCTGCGCCGTGTCTCCTTTTCAGACAGCCCCAGCTGGGTCAAAGTATTGATCCCGGCTTTCCCGTTCACCAGCCGCAGATTCTCCAGCGGCGTCAAATAATCAATCAGGTTATAGTTTTGGAAAACCAGCGAAATCTGCTTTTTGCGGTGCTGGGCATAGCCAGTTTCCGCAATATCGGTACCATCAAAGCGCACTGCCCCGGAGGTGGGTTTATCCAATCCAGCCAGCAGGTTCAGCAGGGTGGATTTTCCAGCTCCCGAGGCGCCTACAATCGCATAAAACTTCCCGATTTCGAAGTCGGTGCACACGTCCGACAGGATCTGGGTGCTGGTTCCCGGATACACATATTCAAGGTGGTCTAACTGCAAAATACTCATAATCTTTCCTAACTAATTTTGGCGAGAATAGCTCGCGGGGTTTGACGAAGCAGGGGAACGGTCGCTAAAAGTAGCGCCACAAAAGTAATCACATATCCGAGGACGAGGGCGGCCAGGATACTCCCGGCGCTCCCGCTAGCTGACAGGGCGGATAAAGACGGGCTGGCGGACTTGGCAAAGACCAGGGCAGATACCTTCCCTGACAGCAGAAATCCCAGGACCGCTCCGATAGCGCTGCCTATTAGCGCCAAGAAAGCGGCCTCTACGGCGAGTTGCCCCAAGATATTCGCTTTGGTTTTTCCTACAGCCAGTAGCACCCCGATCTCGCGGGTGCGTCCGCGGATCCAAAAGATCATTATCAGGGCGAGGGCGGCGAGCCCGGCTCCACCGACTCCCACAGCCAGCCCGGTGAGCAGCTTATTTACCCCCGAAAGGGTAGCCAGCACCCCCGCAAATTGGGCGGCATTAGATTCGAAATTCAGCTCCGAATCCGTCTGTTTAGCCCCGCGCAAAGCCGCCGGTAACTCGGTGGCGTCCCCGGTAAAGTACCTAGCGGTGGTCAGTTCTTTTCCGCCCAGGCGCTGACTGCTTTTTAGGTCCGTAAAAATCTGATTCTCGGAAGCCCCGGCGGGTAGTCCTCCCGGATTCTCAGTTTTTCCGCTGAAAACCCCTACTACCGGCACTTTTACTGCATTTCCCTTGGCGTTCAGGCGTAGATGGCTGCCAACACGTAAACCATTACGCTGGGCGAACTCGCGGTGAATCAGGGCGCCTCGTTTGCTGGCTGTCAAATGTGTGCCACTTTCTAGCCGGTACAGCCTACCCATAAAAGACGGATGCAAATGACTATTAGTTGTCCCGATAATCCCGGCATCCCCGGCAAACTCGGCGTCAAGTTGCACCCCGGAAGCGGTAGTTACCAGCTGCGCGCCCTCGGGTTTAGCTAAAGTTTCTTTTTCTAAAGCCGAGCGTTTTACCTGTGGTAAGCGGTTCAGCTTTTCGGCTTGCGCTAGAGAGACATTGCCACTATTGCTGTGAGCAGTGAATCCCGCGTTCACCCCGGAGTTAATTGCCCCGGAAATCCCGGCCACCTGCGCGCGCACTCCTGACTGGGAAATCAGCGCGGTAAAAACTACAGCCATGATTAGGGTGAGCAGCAAGGCGCGGCGGGGGCGGCGGCTCAGCGAATACCAGGCGCGTCGCCAAATGCTAAGAGATTTCATTTGATATCCACCAAGAGGGCACGCGGCGGGCGGCGCAGCATCGGGAACGATGCCGCCAATAGACAAAGTACGCCTACCAGCAAAGTTAGTAACACGGCAGTAACCACCGAGGGCGTAGATAGGGACACCGCTAGAGCATCCAGGGTTTTAGTCGCCGCCGAAGATTCCATATCGGCGCCTGCCTGCCCGGCCTGAGCCAATTCTTGCATTAGTGAACTATTGACCGAGGCCAATGCGGAATTGCCCAGCCATTGCGCGACTGCTCCAGAAATAAAGAACGCCAGCACAAACGCAGGGATCGCGGTAATCACCAGTTCACACAGGTATTGCGCGAAAATACTGGCCTTGGAGGTACCGACCGAGAGCAGCACCCCGGTTTCCTTCTTGCGTTCATTCATCCACAGGAACAACACCAAGGTTAAAATCAGTAACGCAAACCCGAAGGCCACCATCTTAGTGGTGCTCATCAGGGAATTTATCCCGCTCAGCGCCCCGGTGATTCCTGCTAAATACTGGGTGGCGGGCGATAGTTGGTAGTTACGCCAATCAATCTTGAGGGAGCCGGCCTTCTTTTCTACCTGCTCTAAGTCTTTTTCGGAAGCCACGAAGAAGTTGGCATCCTGATAAATCTCATTATCCTTGTTCATCTGGTAGAGGGCGCGGGTGGTGTCCAAATCCGTGTAAACGGTATTTGCAAACAGTTCGCTGCGCTGAGCTGCCTGTCGGGTGTTGGAGCCCCGCACTAGCCCTACGATCTCCATTTCGGTTTCCGCAGTAGATTGTCGCATATTATCGACGTCATAGGGGTTGCCTTTAAGTTTCAGCTTGCTACCGAGTTTCAGGCCATTAGCTTTCGCTAAATCTTCATGGATAATCGCCTTATGGTGATCACCAGGTCGCAAATGCCTTCCCGCCACCAGGGTTAACGCCCCGGAACGAAAGTTATTGTCGATATCGGTGCGGTTGACTCCCCACACGTTCACCGCATTACCAAACTGGGCTTCCTTCTTTTCGTCATAGTCATTGGTTCCCAGTTTTTGGGTTTGAGCCCCAACTAAATCAGCGGTCACGTTTTGCCGGGCTACATAGTTTTTAACCTCAGGTAGCTTCGCGATTTGGGCGATATCTGCAGGTTTAACGGTTCCGGCTCCCCGCGGGGTTCCCTGGTTGAACTGGGGGTTATTCCCGAGGACGAAGCCGGCTCCCGCCTTGGCCTCTACCTTCGCGCCCTCGCGCGCACTCGCCCTCTCGATGGCATCCGCCGACATCAAAACGGTGGCCACTAAAGTGAGCACTGCGAAGACAACAATAGTTCTAACTGGTTTTCTGACGACGTATCGCCAAGCTCTTCCTGCAAAGGACAAATCCAGATCCTTTCAAAACAACCCAAGCACAACTTAGGTAACCCAAATAAACAAATGTTAGCTTTTCTATCCGGGCTGAAAGAAGCCTGGGTCTAGGACAGTAAGAATCTGGAAATTCTAGAACTGGGAAAAGGAAAAAACCTTTCACCAGGGAATAGTCTTGAAAGTGCCTTGGGTCACAAAATGTTGGCGACTCAGAAAAGGTTAGTCCAGCAGGTTAATCCCGAAGGGGTAGTGGTAAAACTCTTTATCGGAGGCTTTAACGGCGCCTTTAATCGAGCACACCAGGGTCATCACGAAAATAACGATAAACGCGATGATGGACAGGGGTATCAAAATGATGGTGAAGCAGAGTACCCAAGCCACCACGGTGGCGATGGTCATCGCCAAGTTAAAGTTAAAGGCACCGGCCGCCGCGTTACGCACGAAAGGACTTTTATCTTTATAAATAAACCAAACGATGAGGGGGCCTACAAAGGTAAGCCAACCGGCAGAAACAACCATGGCGATTAGTGCTGCTAAATGAGCCAGAATCGCCACCGTACGTTCATCGGCACTGATGTTCCCGCCGCCATTATTAGACCGGGGTGGGGTAGGCAGTGGGGCGGAAGAGGACGGGAAGCTCTCTTGGGAAGCAGATTGCGGGTAAGAGGGGTTGGGGGATCCAGTCTGGATCCCGGGAAGCTGCTGATTTTCGAAGTTACCGGATTGGGGTTGATTATCACTCATACCTCTATTTTCCCATGGGGATAGGTTCGACGGAAGTAGTGCTAGCTGTAATTTTTCTTCAGCGAAAAGCACAGCTTAAAGCGGAGCGGGTGGAGCCAGAGCGTAGTTTATTTGGTGGTTAGGGCGGCGGGATCCAGCTTTGCCCTCAGGCGGGGGCGGCGGCGTTGAGCGATTAACCAGTGGTGCAAAAGTGCCGTTGAACAGCAGTCGTACTCGTTATAGAGGGCGAGAAGGCGCAGCTGCTCGGCAGCATCAACGCTAAGCTCGGCTCCCGGATCGAGGGCGCCTGCTCGCGAGAGTGCGTCATAGACGATTACCGAATCCGCGCCGTTATCCAGATCCTCTGAACGCATCCAAGACCCCATATAGAACGGTTCCATCTCTTTAAGGGAATAGCCGCCTTGACCAGTGCGAATAGCTGACTGTACCACTTGCTGCAGGTCCCGCAGGGGGCCGTCTCCGGCCAGTAGATCACGCACCTCGCCTTGTAGTAATCCGTGCCGGGAGGATAAACGCTGCAGGTAGAGACGTTCTTGTGGAGAATAATGGTAGATATGCATCTGCGGGAAGCGCTGGAAACGTTGGCGCAAGAAATCCAGTAGGTCAATCAGCAGCTGGCGTTCCTGAGCGCGGTTATGCGCCCAAAACCTTCGATATTTTCCGCCGATGCGCGTTGACAGTTCCCCCACTTCCTCCGCCATGTTTAGGGTGTCTGCTGCCGGTAGCGATTCTTGGCCGCGAATCGGTAGCGCCGGGGTTAAAGTTTTTTGTTCGCCCCAAGAATCTTGATCGCAGCAGACCAGCCCGCCCAGGTAAATCAGCCCGGTGTGATCTTTTAGGGTCCAGCCCCACAGGGAGTCGTTCTCAAAATCTAAATACACATCCCCCGGGTGAGGCTCAGGAAGAGCCATTAGCGCTGGGGACAGGGGGTTAGTTTCTAGCAGTAGTTCTCCTGGATGCTGCGCCACCTGCAACTGGGCTTGTCGGATTAGTTCCGGGCTATATCCACTAGGGGGATTGGCGGCGAAAGCGCTGGCAGTAAAAATATTTTCGTGACGCAGCTCCCGGCGCAGGCCCGGACCTACCCCGCTGATCAGCAGGGGATCATCATAACGCTCCAGTGCCCAACGGCAGTGCGTACAGCTACCGCAAACCGTGGCGAGGGCGCGCCAAGCCTCCTCGGGGGTAGCAGACAATAAAACCTGGTCACCTGCTAATTCCCGTGCCTGGTCAGCGATGGGTTCCCACAGCTCTTCCAGTTCATCCAGAGGAAAATCTACGGTCTTGCCATCAGCCAGTAAGATCTGGGCGTAAGGGGCAAGTTTTGCCGCTAAAGCGGGAAAATCTGCGTTTAATAACTCCTGATTATGCCGAGCTAGATGCGCATAACCAGCTAAGAGGTTCACCGAGTCTTGCCGGGCATGGGCAGAAAAGCGCGCCATCTGCAGCACCCAGGAATCGTCCTCGTAAACCAAGAAAGGGAGCGTTCCGTTCAGATCTTCGGCGGTTAATTCCAAGTCAGTTTGGAAAACTCTCCCGGCCGCCCGATATTTCGCCGCTAGTTTTTCATCCTCGCCGCTAGTTAAATCCCCGATATAGCGGTGAAAAACATCGGGGGATTCCAGCTGAGTATTGTCGGTGAGGTAGCACCAAAGCCGCCACTGACAGTTGGCGGCGTGTGCCACCTCGGAAACTGCAAGCAGGCGGGAAGAATCAGGCATTGACTAGGCTAGTTGTCTCGCTGCGCGTACTCTAGCGCCCAATAGGTTAAGACCATATCGGCTCCGGCACGCACAATCGCGTGCAAGGATTCGTCAATGGCGCGCTCGCGGTCAATCCACCCATTAGCTGCTGCTGCCTCTAACATGGCATATTCCCCGCTGACCTGGTAGGCCGCGACTGGAACCGGGGACATTTCCGCCACATCGGCCAGTACATCCAGATAGTAACCGGCAGGTTTCACCATCACCATATCGGCGCCCTCGGTTAAATCTAGCTGGGTTTCAAATACGCCCTCCCGGCGGTTACGGGGATCTTGCTGGTAAGAGCGCCGATCGCCCTCTAGAGAGCAGGCAACCGCATCCCGGAACGGACCAAAGAAAGCGGAGGCGTATTTCGCGGAGTAAGCCAATATTACGGTGTCGGTGAATCCAGCATCGTCAAGAGCCGCGCGAATCACTGCGATCTGGCCGTCCATCATCCCGGAAGGTGCCACCATATGGGCTCCGGCGCGTGCCTGACTGAGCGCCATTTTTGCGTACAGCGGCAAAGTGGCATCGTTATCGACTTGACCGTCGGCGGTGACTACCCCGCAATGTCCGTGGCTGGTGAACTCATCCAGGCAGGTGTCTGCCCCCACCACCAGGTCATTTCCTACTTCTTCGCGCACCGCGCGAATACCGCGATTCAAAATTCCGTTCGGATCCCAGGCGGGGCTGCCTTGCGCGTCCTTATCGGCGGTATTGGGAATCCCAAACAGCATGATCCCGCCTACTCCGGCTTGTACGCACTCGGCGGCCAGTTCGCGAATCGACTCGACTGTATGCTGGAAAACCCCCGGTAGAGAAGGTATCTCTACCGCTTCCTCAATGCCGTCTCGTACAAACGCGGGCAGCATCAGCTGGGAGGGACTGACCCGAGTTTCCGCGATTAGGTTGCGCATTGCGGGGAAAGCCCGCAGGCGGCGAGGACGAATAGTTGGTTTCAGCAAAAAATCATCAGTCATTTTTTCTCCTAGGTATCTGCAATGATTTTAACCCACTCATGATGCTAGGTGTATGTTAGTACAGTTAACCGCCGCAACCAGAAAGGAAGGCACAGCATGCTGAAAGTTTTTGCCTGGATATTCACTATCCTATGTGTAGTGTTGCTGGCTGTAGGGGCGCTGATTCTTTATGTGATCGACACCGACAGCAGTTTCCCCTTTGGCGGCGGAATCATGGTGCTGGCCGCCCCAGTTTTCGGGGTGATCGGCTGCGTATTGTGGGGAGTGGAAATCACTAAAACTAATCGCGACGAAAAGTAAAGGTTGTAATAGTAATAATCCGTCCCCGCGGCCTCAGAAAAAATAATGGCTTTTGCCTACAATTTTCCGAGGCCGCGGGGACGGGATTTATTTAGGAAACAGATTTAAATATCGTAGTAAAGCTGGAATTCATAAGGATGCACCACCTGCCGCAGCGGGGCCACCTCATTTTGTTCCTTGTAGGCAATCCAAGTGTCAATCAAGTCCGGGGTAAATACCTCACCTTCAGTCAAGAAGTCCTGGTCAGCGCGGAGTGCCTCTAAAGCTGCATCCAGAGAACAAGGCAGTTTCGGAATGTCATGATATTCGGCTGGCGGCAGCTCATAGAGATCCTTATCGATGGGAGCTGGCGGCTCTAGGCGATTTTGAATCCCGTCAATCCCCGCCATCAGGCAAGCCGCGAAGGACAGGTAAGGGTTCGCGCTGGGGTCAGGAACCCGGTATTCCACCCGTTTAGCTTTCGGGGAAGTGCCAGTCACCGGAATCCGGATACAGGCAGAACGGTTACGCGCCGAATACACCAGGTTAATTGGAGCCTCAAAACCGGGAACCAGCCGCCGATAAGAGTTAACCGAAGGGTTAGTGAACGCCAGCAGGGCGGGCGCGTGCTGCAGCAAGCCCCCAATAAAGTAACGAGCTAGGTCAGAGAGGGAACCGTAACCGGTTTCGTCATAGAAGAGCGGCTCGCCCTCTTTCCAAAGCGAAAAATGGGAGTGCATCCCGGAGCCGTTATCGCCCGCCATCGGCTTGGGCATAAAGGTGGCGGTAACTCCCGCCTCCTGCGCAGCGTTTTTAATCAGGTACTTGAACTTCATCATGTCGTCACCCGCCGCCATCAGCGAGTTGAAACGATAGTTAATCTCGTGTTGCCCCCCGGAGCCGACCTCGTGGTGGGAGCGCTCTACCTTTAACCCGGAGTCACTGAGTAGCTTCACCATGTAATCGCGCAGGTCACAGAACTTATCGGAAGGCGCTACCGGGAAATAGCCGCCCTTCAAAGGAGTCTTATAGGCGAGGTTTCCGCCCTCTTCCTCCCGGCCGGTGTTCCAGTAGCCTTCAACAGAATCCAGTTTCACAAACGTGTCATAAGGCTGGGTTTGGTAACGCACCGAATCAAAAAGATAAAACTCGGCTTCGGCGCCAATAAAGCAGGTATCGGCGATTCCGGTAGAACGCAGATAGGCTTCCGCTTTAGCAGCCACCTGACGAGGATCGCGCGGGAAAGGCGCATCGGTGAAAGGATCCACGATGGAACAGTTCACCACCAAAGTGGGGCAAGCGCGGAACGGATCCACATAGGCATCAGACACATCGGTTATCAGCTTCATATCCGACTTATCGATCGAGGTGAAACCCCGAATCGAAGAACCATCGAACATCAACCCGTTTTCCAAGGCATCCGCAAACTGGTCAGCGGGAATCGTGAAATGCTGACTGGTGCCTATTAGGTCGCAAAAACGGATATCAATCAGCTCAATATCCTGATCGGCAACAAATTTTAGGGCTTCTTCGTGGGAGTTAAACAATCGTTCCTCCTTGGCTTAGCCGTGCGGCGTGCGGATAAGAAAACTAAAAAAAGCATACCGCGCCGAGGCGCTGCAGCGAGATTCTCGCCCAAAACCGTGGGCAGTTTCGCAAATATTTCCCGAGGGCGCGGCGGAGTTTTCCTGGAACTGACGCGAATCCCCGCTGCCGCGATATTCAAGATAGCGTCAGGGCAGCGCGGAAGAGAAATCACCCATGCCCTCATCGGAAACTAGTGCGCACGTTTTTTATGTGGAGCAGTTGCCGAGGAGGTAGCTGCAGGTAACTACAGAAATCACCAGCCGCTACCTGCAGGAACAGGTCATCAGCAATACCTAGTTGCCGATATCTTTCAGTTTGACGTTCTTGAAATCAATGTCGAACTTGATGTCTTTACCCGAAAAATCTACGTTCTTGAGGACGAAAGCTTTATTCAAATCCATCGGGATTTCTTCCTTTTTCATTCCCATATCAGCAGGATTTAGCTTTTGCCCCATGAACTCGTCACTACCGTTGATCATGAACTTGTCGGGGACTAGGAAAAGTTTTCCAGATTCTCCCGACTTTCCGGGTTCAAACTGCATACGCATCACGACCTGGAACCTTAGTCCATCCTCGGTGCCTTCGGCGGTGATCTTATTCCCTTCCCGTTTCATGGTTAAGTTGGGGTCAGTCATCATTTTGTCTAGCTCTTCCCCAGGCATACTAAAAGATATATTCCCCTTCTCAATCAGGGGATCGTCCCCACCCTTGAGACCGTAAGCATCGAGCTTAAAATCTTTTATCTTCAGCTTGTCCTTTTTACCGGCATTCTGCTTACCGAAAGATCCTTGCTTAAATTCTCCTTCAGCAGCAGTAACCTTCGCGTGCCGGTAATAGTCTTTAAAGTAGCTAATCAGCATGGGGGAGGAATCTATCTCCGTCTGCACCTTAGAAAAGCCTTCACTGGTGAAACTGGATTTGAGATTATCTTCTTGGGTTTTGGCAACTACCGCATTAGCGACAAATAACCCGACCAACGTGACAACTAGTACCGCCACAATCACGATGGTGACAATCAAACCAGTCTTGTTCTTCTTGGGAGGTACAGCCGGCGGCAGGGGTGAGGCGGGTATTTGCGGGTTTACCGGTGAAAATTGGGGGCTTTGCGGTATCGGGGAACCTTGGGGAACGGGGTTTTCACTATTAGGCTGGGGTGTATAACTCATGCTTTATTTTAACAGTTGTGGTCTAGCTAATGCCGCTAGTTAAGGTGTTTTCTGCATACGTTACCCAACGGTTTATAAACGTTAACCAAAATTTCACACCTAAACTGTCAGCTGCTTCAATCCGCAGTTATCGTTCGAGGCAGGAACGTAGCGCCGCAGCCAGCCCGCCTGCATCCGGAGTCTTAGCTACCGCGGTAACTGCTAGCCCTAAATCCTTGGCCACCTGGGCAGAAGGCTCCCCGATACAAACTAGGTGAGGGAGGGCGCGGGCAGGGTCAGTGGCATCGGAACTAAACACCCCAAAGTCAGTGAGGGCGCGCAGGTTAGAGCCAGAAGTAACCGCCACCGCATCGGCTTGGAAATATACTTCCGGACACGCGGAAACCGGCGTCATGGTGTAGAGGGGGCAAACATCGATCTGGTAGCCCTGCTCACTTAAAGCTGCTGTTAAATCGGGTTTGCTTAGCGCCGATCCCGGTAAAAATATCCGACCAGGGGAGGAAGTGCTGGGGGATAAGTCCGCAAAGCGGCGTGCTAAATCGGTAGCATTGCCGCCCGCCTGCAAGGCGACATTCCAACCGGCCTTGCTCGCGGCCTGGGCACTAGCCTTACCTACCGCTGCTACCTGCGGAAACGTAGCTAAAGGTGGCTCGGCAGCTAACAGCTGCCGTAAATACTTGACAGTGCGGGCAGAAGTAATAATCACCCAGCTATATTCCCCGCGCTTTAAACGCTGCAGGCAGACGGGAAGTTTCGGGGGTGAAACCGGGCGCGAACGGGTAACCGGAGCGCCAACTACCCGGCAGTTAGGCAATTCCGCCTGCAGCTTTTTCGTAAGCGGGCGCGTTGCCGCGGCGGTCAGTGCCACTGTAAACGCCATCGTCGCCCTCCGAAAATAGTTTCCCGTTGCCGGTTCTTAGTCGCGCGCCTTAGCAGCGCCCAGGTCAGCGAGTTCGCCACCGCCTGCCTCCAAGAGGGCGCGGGCCACACTTTCACCGAGTTCGCGCGCCTGGTCAAGCATCTCAGCAAAAGTTTTTTCCGGATCCGCCTGCAAGCAGTCACTGATGCGCACCTCGCGGGCACCATCCAGGGAAATAATCGCGGCAGTCAGAGTGAGTATCCCCCGCTCCATCTGTGCAAACGCCCCCACGGGCGCGGCGCACCCGGCGTTTAGCTCCGCTAACACCGCCCTTTCCGCGGTAGAGGTAAGCGCAGTTGCCAGGTCATTAAGCTCTTCCAGGGCAGCTGCTAAATCGGGGTGGGCTTTAAGCGCCACCTCCGATACCTCCACCGCGAGCGCGCCTTGCGCTGGAGCTGGCAGCACCTGTTCGGGATCGAAACGCTCACTGGCGTAAGCGCCGAGCCCGATTCGATCCAAACCGGCGGCCGCCAAAATCACTGCATCCAGGTCGTGTGCGCCCTGCGAAATTTTCTCGCGTGTCTCCCGGCCATCAGTGAAATCGGCCTGTGGAGCGCTAATACCTTTCACTCTGCCCAGGCGGGTAGGAACATTTCCGCGAATATCCACTATCTTCAGGTCAGGACGTAAAGCTAAAATCTGGGCGGCGCGGCGCGGAGAGCCTGTCCCCACGCTGGCGCCTGGTGGCAAAGTTTCCAAAGTTAAACCGGGAGCGGCGCACAGGGCGTCCCGGGCATCCGCGCGGCTCGGAATCGCCGCAACTTTTAGCCCCGAAACCGGCTGGGTAGGTAAATCTTTAAAAGAATGCACTGCTAAATGGCAGTTTCCCTCCAAAAGCGCCAGGCGTAGTTGCGCGGCAAATACGCCCACTCCTCCTAGTTTTTGTAAAGAGGCGCGAGAAATATCGCCGGCGGTGCGCACTTGCCGTAGCTGCACATTTAGTCCCTGGTCACGCAAAGCGCTAGCCACAGTTTCCGATTGGGTAACTGCCAGGCGGGAGGCACGAGTTCCCAAAACCAAGGCGTCTTCCTCCGCTTCGCTAATCCAGCCGGTACCGCGCAATTTAATGGTTTGCGCCTGGCGGACTACTGCGGCAATCCCGGAACCGGCAACCCAGGATCCTGCCAGTTCCAGACCGGGATAAGCCTGCACCTCTTCCAGCAGCTTGGCGGTCATTTTCCGATGCTTGGGAGTGAAGGGCGGCAGGGAGCCATCCCAGTGAATAATCATCGATCCCAGCAGCTGATCGGGGGAAATCTCCACCCCCAGCAGCCGGGAAGCATCCTGCAATGCCCCCTCGACCGATACCGGAATCTGCGGCCCATTCGCCCAACCATAAGATACTCGGAGCAGATGGTGGCCTTTACCAGCAGCTTCCTCCGCCCAGGGCCATTTGGAAGTGTAGTGGGTGATAGCTTTTGCTCCCACGCAGCCATTTTCAATATCTTCACTGCTCGGGCGCTGGACTAACATTCCCGAACCACGTGGATGGGCATCTAAGGCCGGGCAATCAACAAATAGGGTTACGTGCGCGATCGGCCCGCCCTGCGGGAGCTGACCGACTTCAATACCTGGTACTTTGCGCAGCATCGGCGCAGCTAAATAACCTGGTAAAGCCACTACTACCTGCGGCACGGTGACCGTGACGGTCTCGCCAATATTAATCGGGCTTGCCCCGGGAGTCGCCCCCGATTTGGTGTTAGAAACGGTGACCTTCCAGCCAGCTGAGCCGGGCTGATTAAACTCCGCAGCGGCGCCGGCTTCGGCGTCAGGTTTATTTGCAATCGGCGCCAGGTCGAGGGCGCGCACATGGGACAAAATCAGCCCGCCGCCCTCTTCGATGCGCTGCGCTAAGGCTTCTACCAGGCGGAACATCCCTCCCTCGGGGGCGAGCACTGCTGGTTTACCCGGTTTCAGTCCCCGCAAACTGGCAACTGCCTTCACCAGCGAGCCGTGCTCTTTTAGTGCCGGGCGCAAACCGCGCAACACGGTATCGACGTTTAAGCGGTCGGTGCTGGCGGAGTGAATCCCGCCGGCCACGGGCGCCACTACTTTCTCTAAAACTGCTTTTCCGAGGCGGGCAGTTACCAGATCGGAGACAGTGGCTTCTTCTGCCCCCACTTCCAGACCCATAGTTAAGTCCTGGCGGGCGCGCTCCATTTCTGCTTCACTGAGTGTCTGCACAATCCCGGGGTCATCCAGGCTGGCGGGAATCCCGAGCATTCCATGGGGAATCGGGAGGGCGCCCTCGGGAATACCTGCACGTTTATGGTGGAAAATCCAAGATTTACCCCGGGGAGCCACCACCGGTAAACCTAGTTCGCCGCATAAATCTTTGACTTCGGTAGCTCCGGCCGCGAAAGCCTCCGCACCAATATCGAAAGTAAAGTCCCCAAAACGTCCCGAGCAGATTAGGCCGCCGGGGCGTCCTCGTTCCTCGATCACCGCCACCCGCGCGCCCTGTTTTTGTAGAGTATAGGCGCTGGTTAATCCGGCCAGCCCCCCTCCAATAACCAGAACATCATAATCGGTTAATCCAGCTAGGTCGTGCATTGCATCTCCTTGCCCCAAGCGGTTTTCGAGGCCGTGCGCCCCGGGTAATCCTTCAGCATAGCCTGTCGCGTTTAGCGGGATTCGTGTACCTGGTCGACGATTTCTTGTAAAACCGCCGGATCGGCGTTTGGTGGTACCCCATGTCCCAGGTTGACGATATGGGCGGCGGCTTTCTTGCCTTCCGCTAAAACCTGGTCTACGTGGTCGCGGCGCACCTGGCTAGAGGCAAACAAAATCGCAGGATCGATATTTCCCTGCACCGCGAAGCGGTCTCCCGGGCCATGTTCGATTATTTTTACAGCCTCACCTAGGGGTAGTCGCCAGTCCACCCCGATACATTCGGCACCCGCGTCGCGCATTAAATCCAGCAAGGAGGCAGCCCCCACCCCGAAGTGAATCACCGGTACCCCGTGGGCATGGGCGGAATCAATCACCACCCGAGAATGCTCCCAGCAGTAGGTTTGATAATCCGCGCGTGACAGATCGCCCACCCAAGAATCGAAAACTTGGGCAGTGCGCGCCCCACCGGCAATCTGCGCAGCCAGGAAAGCCGCCGACATATCGGCGCACCAGCGGGCGAGCCGGTTCCAGGCATCCGGATAGGAATGCATAAAAGCCCGCGCCTCCAGGTGATTTTTCGAGCGGGTTTTCCCAATTAGATAGGACGCCAAGGTAAAAGGCGCGGCCGCAAAAGCAATTAGAGGGGTTTCGCCCAGCTCACCGCAGGCAATCTGGGCGGCCTCGGTAATACAATCCGGATCAAAACCCTGATGGCTGGTGAGGCGGTCAACATCCTGAGGCTCCAGGATGGGATCGGCAAAAACTGGACCTTTACCGGGAACAATCTCTACCTCTAAGCCCGCCAGATACAGCGGGGTGACAATATCGGAAAAGAAAATCGCGGCATCCACTCCGTAGCGGCGAACCGGCTGCAAGGTGATTTCGGCAGCCAGGTCAGGGGTGGTGCAGGCAGTGAGCATATCTTTATCGGCGCGCAGGCGGCGATACTCCGGGAGGGAGCGCCCTGCTTGGCGCATAAACCAAACCGGAGTCTTATCAGGGCGCAGCCCGCGAACAGCTTTTAGAAAAGAATTTTGCTCAGACATATTTCCATCATCGCCGGCATTTTTGGCAGGCGCAAGCAAGTGCAGCGAAGAGCGGATGACAGGCTACCTCTCGCAGGCAAGAAACCAGCGTAAATATTTTTCTGACACATTTTCCGCATCTGTCTGTTGTCTAATACCGGGATTCTTGGTGACATGTTGGCAGATTATTTTTCTTTGGCAACGCTCTGTAATGGGAGAATAGAAAAAATTGGGGCGCGGATAAGAGAAAAACCGGCGGATGCTTTTCAAAAAATAAAAAAATGGTCTAATGAGGCCGTGGGTCTTTCCTCCTATTCAGTACATCATCTCCGGCACGGGCTTAGCGCTGTGGCGGCAGCTGCTAGTACCACCGAGGGCCTGCCTGAAGATCTCTTACAACGTTTGCCCGAAGTATTGGGAGTGCTTCCGCTTTCAACCTGTAACCGGGTAGAGATCGTTATTGAAACTGCCCCGGCAATTTCCGAGGAGCAGCTAACCGCGGTAGATGGTTATATTCAATCCCGGCTGGGCACTGTCTGCGAAATTCGCCGTGACCGCCAGGTATTGGAACACCTATTTCGAGTGGCCTGCGGGCTGGACTCTATGGTGGTGGGGGAGCGGGAAATCTCCGGGCAGCTGCGCCGCGCCCTGCGGGTGGCCACCCAAGAGCGGATAGCCTCCGCCACCATTACCCGCGCTTGTCAAGGTGCGCTCACTACCTCCCGCCGGATCGCGCAGCTAACCGGGATTGCCTCCCAGGGGCGTTCAGTAGTGGCCTGCGGCCTCGAAATAGTGACGGAAAGAATAAATCCGCTGGCGGGCACCCCCACGCTTTTGATTGGTACCGGTTCCTATGCGGGAGCAGCAGTGGCGGCGCTGCGTGCCAAAGGCGTCCAAGATATCGCGGTTTATTCCACTTCTGGACGGGCTGAACGTTTCGCTTACGGCCACGACTTGCAACCGGTAGCCAAGGATCAGCTGGTGGCGGCGTTAGAAGCTGCCACTTTGATTGTTACCTGTCGGGGCATGGGGTCTCCGGTGCTCACTAAAGAGGAAGTGCAGCGGGCTTTAGCGCTCTCTAGTGGTGAAAAAACTATTCTCGATCTAGCGTTGCAAACCGATATTGAGGACGGGGTCGCCGAATTAGAACGGGTACGAGTAATCAACCTAGAAGAAATCAGCGCCCAGGTACCGGAAGCAGGAAAAGCGCAGGTTAAGCGAGCAGAAGAAATTGTGGCCGAGGGTGTAGAAGAAGCCGAAGCCCTGCTAGCCGACCGCCAAATGGATTCGGTAGTGGTAGCGTTGCGCGACACCTTCCGCGAAGTATTAGCCGATGAAGTTGCGCATCTACCGAAGGGGGAGACCATTCCTCGCGAAGACGTTGAATACGCGCTGCGTCACCTGGCGGCGCGCCTGGCACATATCCCTACTATCAATGCCCACCGCGCCGGCCGCGAGGGGATGGGGCGGCAATACGTAAACGCCCTCCAGCAGGTGTGGGGATTGGATCTGGATGCGCCGCAAGCTCAACCAGATAAATCGCAAGTTTGCCCGGTAACCGGCTTGAGCGTAGATGATTTAAAACAGGAAACCCCCGACGAGGAGGGACAGTGAGTCAGGTTCTTTCCCAATACGATGCGGTGATGCTGGTCAGTTATGGCGGGCCGCGACAAATGGAGGATGTGTTGCCGTTTATGCGCAACGCGACCTCTGGGCGGGGAGTTCCCGACGAACGCCTAAAACAGGTCTCCACCCACTACGGACGTTTCCACGGAATCAGCCCCATAAATGCGCGTAACCTGGAAATCCGTCGCGCCCTCGAGCTAGAACTCAGCCGGCGCGGAGACGAAATCGAAGTCGTAATCGGGAACCGCAATTGGCATCCCTTTATTCACGACACCCTCTGTGACCTGGCGATGCGGGGACTTACCCGGGTGCTGTGTATTTTTACCTCCGCCTATGTTTGCTATTCGGGATGCCGACAGTATCGGGAAGACTTAGCAGCTGCAAAAGCCCAGCTACAAGTCCAGGACTTATCGCTGGAACTGGACAAAGTGCGGGCCTACTACACTACCGAAGGTTTCGTGAGCGCCTATACGAAACGCCTGGTAAAAGCAGTGCGCACCATGGAAGAAAATACTGGACGGATTCCTTACGTAGCGTTTGTGACCCACTCGATTCCTCGCGCCATGCAGGAATGCTCCGGCCCTGCCGATCACTCTCGCCCTGATTATCAAAGGCAGCACCAGCAAGTATGTGCCGAGGTGGCAGCGCGAGCCAGTAAAGAACTAGGGCGCGAGCTACCTTGGGATTTGTCCTTTTGCTCCCGCTCGGGGCCGCCCCAAATGCCCTGGCTAGAGCCGGATATTAATGACCGGCTGACGCAGCTAAAAGCTGAGGGGGTAACGGACGTAGTCTGCGTACCTATCGGGTTTATCTGTGATCATATGGAAGTGGTTTATGACCTGGATACCGAGGCCAAGGAAACCGCAGCCCAGCTGGGGCTTAACTATTTACGCGTGCCTACGGTCGGCACTGATCCCGATTTTATAGGGACGCTCGCAGATTTGGTGACCGAGCGCGCCCAGGAAAAGGCAGGAGACGAGGTGGTCTATACCCCAGATGCCCTGGAGCCCGGGTGGCCGGCTTGGGCTCCGCCAGGAGATTCCCGGGTCAGCAAGCACGGAGCTGACCTACCCGTTGAGTTTGAAATAAAACAAAATTAGCAAGCCAAAGGAGAAAATAATGGCTCACCCGATGCCCAATGATGTGTCCCCCGATCCTCGCGATCATAAGGTGGATCCTGACGAAGTAAATGCCCGCAACAACTTTTCTATGCACGCGGTTTTCGAACTAGCCTTGCCGCTACCTGCCGAAGAAGCCGAGCGAGCCGCCATGGCGCGCGAACTAGAGGAAACCATCTCCGAATTGGGGGTAACTGTACGCGGCTGGTATGACGTTGCTGGCTACCGCGCCGACGCTGACCTGATGTTCTGGTTCCTGGATGAATCCAATGACAAGCTGCAAGATGCCTACCATGCGGTATTGAACTCGCGGCTAGGAGCCCACCTGGTACCGGTGTGGTCCATTATGAGCGCTCATATGACCGCCGAATTCAATAAGCCCCACCTGCCGGCCTGTTTCGGGGGTTGGGCGCCGCGCGCTTATGCGGCGGTTTACCCCTTCGTGCGTTCCCTCGAGTGGTATTACCTGCCGAAGGCTAAGCGCAGCGCCATGCTTGCCGAGCATGGACGCAATGGGGCCGGCTACCTGGATGTAGCGGTTTCGACCTTGGCTACTTTCGCGCTTAATGATTACGAGTGGTCAGTGACCCTAGAGTCCGATGATATTAACCGGGTAATGGGAGTGCTGCGTCAGCAGCGCGATTGTGAAGCACGCCTGCATGTTCGCCAGGATACGCCCTTCTATACCGGCAAGCGGATGGAACTAGCGGAATGGATCCAGCGGCAAGCTACTGAAAAATAGTTAGTTTCGCCTTGCTTAAAAGCTGGTTACTTCCGGACAGAAGTCCCAGTTCTAAGCCAGCTCATTGCTAGCGGAGTAAAGTAGTTACCACACTCAGACTCTCGGGTGGCATAAGTCACAACAAACGAGTAATGTGGAATCGGTGTCTATGGTTCGCCGTCTGTCTAGATTTTTGTAAGGAGTGATTAGCTTGGATTCGTCCTTTTTAGCTAGAGTCCCCCTGTTTGAGGGACTCGATCAGGAAGCGCAGATGCGCCTGTTCTCAATGATGGGGCAAACCACCTTGCGCCGCGGGGAAAACCTATTTGAAGAGGGCGATGATGGTGACCGCTTGTATATCGTGGCCGAGGGCAAAATAAAACTATCGCATCAGTCCGTAGATGGCCGCGAGAACCTGCTGGCGGTGTTAGGACCCGGGGAAATCCTGGGAGAGCTAACCTTGTTTGACCCCGGGCAGCGTTCTACTACTGCTACCGCGGTTTCTCCCGCTCGCTTGGTGTTCCTAAACCATAGTGACCTGATGGTTTTCCTAGAGGACAACCCCTCGTTAGCGAAACATATGCTCAAAGCGCTGGCAAAGCGCCTGCGTCGCACCAATGAGGCTCTAGCTGACCTGGTGTTCTCGGATGTGCCCGGCAGGGTAGCCAAGGCGCTCCTGGATCTGGCAGACCGTTTCGGGATTCGCACCGAGGACGGGATTCACGTTCCTCACGACCTCACTCAAGAAGAGTTAGCTCAGCTGGTGGGGGCATCGCGGGAAACTGTGAACAAGTCCTTGGCCGAGTTTGTGAACCGCAATTGGATTCGTCTGGAGGGACGCGCAGTCACCTTGATTGATATTGATCGTTTGGCGCGACGCGCCCGCTAGGATTGGGGAAAAATACCTAAAAACTGACGCTTAACAAGGTTTTGGGGGCGGCAATCTTTATGGTTGCCGCCCCCAACGTTTGGTAAAACATGAAGGGAACCAGGGTTAATCTTTAAAACCAGAACCAGTTTTGACACCTAGATATGGTTGTCTTCCCCGGGATTGCTTAGCCAGCGCTGATCTTGAGGGAAACCAAGGTGGCGCCAAGGTGAAACTCTAGTCTTGCTGCGAACTGCTATCTTCCGCTGCTTTCACCTTGCGCTCAATCAGATAATCTTTGCGTCCCGCGCGGCGCGCACTATGTGACAGGAAGGCCATTGCCAGCAGGATCAAACCCGCCATTAGCAGCATTCCCGATCCGCCTGACCAAGCCAAGTGATGCGCGATATTGGAAGGAAGTGCCTGATAGAAGTGATTTTGCTGGCCAGCATTATCCAGGGCGGTTAGTAACGGCTGCAAACCGTTGGCAGTTTGTTCCGGAACTGCCAAGAAGAACGCTCCCCCTACTGTCAAGGCCAAGCCAGTAATGAAAGCACCCAAAGAAGAGAACCGGGCTATCAGCGCCAGTAGGAAGACCATGATGATCGCCACTACAACTTCAACCCATTGACCGGCATTCAAACTGGAGGCGGGTAGCAAAACATCTCCACCGCGGGTACGCAAACGGGTGGCGACATCCAGAATTAGGTACCAGGTAATCGGAACCAGCACTAAAAACAGCAATAGCGACCAGATATGCGCTGCTGCCCGCGAGGGAACTGTAGGCTTGACCGTGGCGCCGTCAAAAATAGTATCTTCAAAACTCTTTTGCCGCTCCGCAGTGGTTAACAATTCCTCCGGTTCGGTTTCCTCTACCGAATCCCAGTGGGGCGCCTCCTCTGCGACTGGCTCGGTTGGCTCGTCGGAGCTGTTCAGCAAAGAATAACGCCGGTCAGCGGTGCTTTCCACTTCGCTAGGAGGAACAGGCTCCACCTCGGAATTATCATCGTCGACCTCGCGATTACGTGCGATCAGTGACTTACGTTCGGGAGCTGGGGAAGGGGAGTCAATAGCGTCTTCCGCAGCTGTCGAAGACGGAAGTATTTCTGCTGACTCGTCCTCGTCAATAGCGTCCGCTTCCTGGCTTTCCGCGGTACCCGCAATCATGCTATCGGTATGCTCTAGCTGCTGTGCAGGCAGATTTTCTTGGTTTGCTGAAGCTGTCTCCGAGCTGAGGCCGTCCCCCGCTATCAGGGAGTCGTTACCAGAGTGGGAAGCAGCGTGATGCTCGCCGGGGATCAAAGTATCTTCGGGAGCCTGCTCTTCTTCGCCTTCTTCTCCTACGAACCAAGTTCGGGTGGTGAAGTCGTTATCCGGCTCGTTCTTGCTCATCTGACCTCCAACGAAATCGCGTAGTCTATACAACAGCCACGATAGATTATGAGAGCAGATTTCGCGGGAGACCGCGCCGCGCAACTAAAAAATAGTGGCGCGTGGTAAGCAGTTAAGTTAGTGGCAGAAATGCTAGTCCAGTAGCTGATGACGCACGATAGTAGCGGCGCGATCCGCTCCCACTCCCACTACACTAATGCGGCAGCCGGAAAGTTCCTCTAGGCGGTGAATGTATTCCTGTGCCTTGGTCGGTAGATCTGCGAAGGTCTCACAGCCGGTGATATCTTCTTTCCAACCAGGTAGCATCTCGTAAATCGGCTGGGCATGATGGAAAGCAGTCTGATCGGCAGGGAGCTCCTCGAAACGCTGACCATCAACGTCATAGGCGACGCAAACCGGAATTTCATCGTATTTCGAAAGTACGTCCAGCTTGGTAATCACCAAATCGGTGAGGCCATTGACCCGAGCGGCGTAACGAGCAACTACGGAATCAAACCAGCCGGTACGCCGCGGACGTCCGGTAGTTACTCCGAACTCTCCACCCGCCTGACGCAAGTCCTCGCCCTCTTTACCAAAAAGTTCGGTGGGGAAGGGGCCTTCCCCTACGCGAGTGGTGTAAGCCTTCGCAATCCCGATAACTCGGTCGATACGAGTCGGTCCGATTCCGGATCCGGAGCAGGCGCCTCCTGCGGTACAAGACGAGGAGGTCACGAAGGGATAGGTCCCATGGTCAATATCGAGCATAGTGGCCTGACCGCCCTCTAAGAGGATGGTTTCTCCACGATCTAAGGCCAGGTTCAGCTCGGTGGTGCAGTCAAAAACCATGGGGCGTACTTTATCGGCATAAGAAAGCAACTGATCAGAAATAGTCTCCGGGTCAATAGGTTCTTCGGAGAACTGTTTTTCAATCACAAAGTTCTTACCCGACAGAGCGGAGCGAACTTTCTGCCGCAAGATTGATTCGTCAAAGAGATCCTGGATGCGCAGGCCAATCCGGTTCATCTTATCCGCATAGGTAGGTCCAATCCCGCGACCGGTAGTACCAATCTTGCGTTCGCCCAAAGACCGCTCTGCCAGTCCATCCATCACCTTGTTATAGGGCGGAATGATATGAGCGTTGAGGGAAACCTTTAGTCGGGAACAGTCGACCCCAGCTTCCTCGAGCATCTGGATTTCCGCGAACATGACTTCCAGGTCAACAACCACTCCGTTACCGATGACTGGAGTTACCGTGGGGGAGAGGATGCCGGCAGGAATCAGGTGCAAACCAAACTTTTGATCGCCCACTACAATGGTGTGACCAGCATTATTGCCGCCATTAAACTTCACCACCCAGTCAACGCTCTGGCCAACTAGGTCGGTGACTTTACCCTTTCCTTCGTCTCCCCATTGGGCTCCGACAACAATCAGTGCGGGCATGAACTATTCCTCTCGAATAAGGATTTTTGCAAGGCCGCCGGCGAGATTTACTCGGCAGCGTTTGCACTCTTACTATCTGAGTTTATCCGTCTTGCGCTCTCGGCGGTAGCTGCGCAGCTTTTCCTGAAAAATTCCACTGTCCTCAAAAAGCAGACGCGGGAGTCTAAAACTGCGGAAACTTCGGGCAAAAGGGTGCTTGCCGATAGCATGGGAACATGAGCCTTGGCATTTATGATTCTGCCCGTCACTGCATCGTGGACTTTGAGCCGGTGAAAGCCGGACACGTAGGGATTTACCTATGTGGAGCTACCGTGCAAGGGTCTCCCCACATTGGACATGTGCGTTCGGCAATCGCTTTTGATGTGCTGATCCGGTGGCTGCGCCGCAGTGGTTATCAGGTTACCTATGTGCGTAACGTGACCGATATTGACGACAAGATCTTGAATAAATCCGCGGAGGCCGGCTGGGACTGGTGGGCTTGGGCCTATCGTTTCGAGCAAGAGTTTGCCGCCGCCTATCGCGCTCTGGGAGTGTTGCCTCCCACCTATGAACCGCGCGCCACCGGGCAAATTCCCGAACAAATCGCCCTCACTCAGCGGCTAATAGATGCTGGTCACGCCTATAGTGACGGTAACGGTAATGTCTATTTCGATGTTAAATCGCTAAAGGATTATGGCTCGCTGACCCGGCAAAAGCTTTCTGATATGCGCACGACCGAGGACGAAAGCCAAATCGATAGCCAGATTGAGGCGGGCAAACGCGACCCGCGCGACTTCGCCCTCTGGAAAGCCGCAAAAGAAAGCGAACCCGAAACCGCCAAGTGGGATTCGCCCTGGGGTAAAGGGCGTCCCGGCTGGCATCTAGAGTGTTCGGCAATGTCCCGGCGCTACCTGGGCGAGGCCTTTGATATTCACGGTGGCGGAATCGATCTGCGATTCCCGCATCACGAAAATGAACAGGCGCAATCCCATGGTGCTGGTTGGCCCTTCGCTAAATACTGGATGCATAACGCCTGGGTAACTATTAAGGGTGAAAAAATGTCGAAATCGCTCGGCAACTCCCTGGTGGTTTCCGAAATTTTGAAAACTACCCCGGCAGCGGTGTTACGGCTGGCGCTGGGAACTACCCACTACCGTTCGACCGTGGAATATTCCCCGGAAACCCTGGAGCAGGCCGGCGAAACTTGGAATAAATTTTCCAGTTCCCTGGCGCGTTTTGCCCAGGCGGCTCCCGAGATCGCTCAGGCCAGCGCCCAGGAGCTAGCAGAGGTCTCCCTGTCGGAAGCTTTTTGTGAAGCCATGGATGACGATCTTAATATCGCGGCCGCTCAAGCGGTGGTACACGAGAAAATCAAGCAGGCAAATACCGCTTTTGAAAGCGGAAAAAATGACGAGGGCGCGCAGGTAGCGATCCAGATTCGTGCCATGCTAGAGATATTGGGGCTTGACCCTCTCTCGGCGCAATGGCGGGAAGCCGACAGTGGTAACGATTCCGCCGCCGCCGCTGCCTTGGAAAAGCTGGTTGCTGACCAGCTGGAACAGCGAGTTGAGGCACGTAAAGAAAAGGATTGGGCGCGCGCGGACGGGATACGCGACCGCTTAAGCGCGGCCGGGATAGTTATTGAGGACGGAGCCAGCGGCTCTACTTGGCATTTAGGTTAGGGGTTTCAGATGGCAGTTCGCGGGGATCACCACGGCAGAATGAAGCGTACCGATAAGAAAGGTGCTCCTAAAGGTAGCGGGGGCAATAAACGCGGCTTGCGGGCGAAAGGACCAACCCCGAAAGCAGAGAATCGTCCCTATCACGCAGCTTATCGCGCTCGGATTCAGAAAGAGCGGCGGGAAGAAACCCAAGCAGCCCAACGCAAAGCGCGCGCCAAACGTTCCCTAATTCAGGTGCGGCGCGGACATCAACTAATTGCCGGACGCAATCCGGTGTTGGAAGCCCTGGAATCTGATATCCCCGTGACCCGGGTGTTCGTGGCAGGTAACCTGGCGGCTAATAAGAAACTTTCCCTGCTGCTGAGCAAAGCCAGTGCCCAGGGGGCCCCCATAGTGGAAGTCCCGCGCTCCGACCTAGATTTAGCTACCGAGGGTGCAGTCCATCAAGGTGTCGCCCTGGAGGTGCCTGAGTTTGAGTACACCGATCTCGCTGAGCTATTTGAAAATGCCGAAAAAAATAACAACAAGCCACTGATCGTGATGCTAGATGGGGTAACCGACCCGCATAACCTGGGGGCGATTGTGCGCAGTTCCGCTGCCTTTGGAGCTAGCGGGGTAGTGATTCCCGGTAGGCGTAGCGCCTCGATGAATGTGACTGCCTGGAAAGCTTCCGCGGGAGCTGCCGCGCGCCTGCCGATTGCCCGAGTGTCTAATCTGGTAAACGCGATTAAGCAGTGCAAAGAACAAGGCTGTTTCGTGCTGGGACTAGACGGCGGCGGTACCTCCTCGGTGCGCGAATCCGGTTTGGCAGATGGTCCTTTAGCGCTAGTTACCGGAGCTGAGGGCGAGGGTATCTCCCGTTTGGTGAAGGAAAACTGCGATCTGCTTACTCGAATCGAGATTTCCTCCGATGTGGAATCTTTGAATGCCGCGGTCGCCACGGGGATTGCCCTATTCGAAGTAGCAGCAGTGCGGCGGGAAAAAGCCGCAGAAAACTAGCGATCAATCTTAGCGGCTTCAACGAGGTGGTACCGCTAGTGCGTCCTCGTAACTAAGAGTTTTATTGTCGCTTGCCCGGTACCAACCCAAACTTGCGGAGGCCGCGCTTGCTTAAGAGTTGTAACCCAGCAGCCGGAGGGTGGCGACCACGGTACAGACAATCGCAAATAAGCTCGCTAAAGCGCAGAATATGCGGGGCCAGAGGGGAGTAACTTTCTTGCGCCAAAGATAAAACAGCAGTACTAAAGCGAAGATTCCCAGGAAGAACCCGAGAGGAATCAGCAGGGCAGTAGAGCTGCACGCTATCCCAAACGCAATCGGTAAGAAATAGGACAGGAAGTTATGCCGAATTCGTTCGGAGCTGATTAGCGACTCGATTTTACTGTCCAAAAAATCTGATCTTACGGGCGCAGCAGGCACAGTTTCTCCCCATCCCACCAATTCACCATATTTACGCAGCAGGCGAGCGTCCTCCAGGCGAACCCGGGCGGCGGCCTTTCCCCAGGGGGCTGCGGTATTTTCGGCAGCTGCTGCCGCTTGGATCACTTGTTCCCCATTTCCAGCTTTAATCACTGTCATATCCGCATCGGCGATAGCTACCACCTGTTGAGGATCTCCCAAATAGGTATAAAGCTGCTCTAAGGTATAGGGCGCAGGTAGGGAAGCGCTCTCCTCCATTTCCGTTACCGCCAGCCGAACTGCCCCAATTATTTGGTTCCGACGCAGGATCGGGGTGAGGGAAAGTAGGGATGCTAAGGTCTGAAAATACTGATCAAGTGGGGAAAGTTGCGCTTGGGTCTGCAAGCATCTCACCTCACCTGCTTCAGAAAAACACGCCAAGTAGGCGCAATTGTAAACATGTTGCTGAAAATATGTTAACCCAGTATCCCAGAATGAAAGATTCTTTTTGAATAGCAGCTGGTCTTTGCGAAACTGGAACAGTTAAAAAAATAAGAGTGGGGATTTCACACAATGAATAGCAAGACACGTGTTCTCAATGTGCTGGTTACGGGATTGGCGCTGTTCGCCATGTTTTTCGGGGCTGGCAACCTGATTTTTCCAGTAATGATTGGGGTGGAATCGGGAGTTGAACAAGTTCCCGCCACTATCGGCTTTATGCTTACCGGCGTGCTACTGCCCATGGCTGGCATGATTGCTGCCGCTACCTCTTCTTCCGGCGTGCTGGGGATTATTGAACGCATCTCCCACTACCCAGGGCTAGTGTTTTGCTGGTTGATCTTTTTGTCGACCGGGATGCTATACGCGATTCCGCGTACCGCTGCCGCTTCTTTTTCGATGTCATTCCAGGCCTCCACGGGGGACTCGCACCTGGCACTATTTATTTACACTCTGGTATTTTTCGGCATCGCCGGTTACCTGTGTTTAAATCCGCGTAACGTCTTGGATCGCATCGGAGGAATCTTGACCCCAGCGCTGCTGATCTTGTTGGCAGTGATCATTATTACTGCGGTGGCTACTATGTCGCCTTCGGAGGCAGCTCCGATTGAAAAATACGCTTCCACCCCCACTTTGAAGGGTATCTTTGACGGTTACGGCACTTTGGATGCCATCGCCTCCTTCGTATTCGGGGTAGTGATTATTCGCGCGCTGCGGCAAAAAGGCTTCCAACCCGGCAGGCAGCTATTCGGAGTTACCGCCCTTTCGGGAGTGATCGCCGCTTTCTTCCTCGGGCTGGTCTATTTTGGACTGTCGATGGTGGGTTCACGTGTGGGACGCCTAAACCCCGACGTTAAGGACGGTGGAGAAGGCCTAGCATTCGCGGCGCAGCACTTGTTTGGACCTGCCGGCAGGGTAGTATTGGGCGCCATCGCTATCTTGGCTTGCCTAACTACCGCCATTGGTCTAGTCGAGGCTTCCACCCAGTTCTTTAGGGGATTGTTTCCGCAGATTTCGCGTCCAGTATGGGTAGTGCTACACGTGATTATTTCTTTAGCGATCGCTAACCTGGGGCTAGAGGCATTGGTGAACGTGATTGTTCCGGTAATGATGTTCTGCTACCCCATCACCATCATGCTGGTAGTTACCTGTATCCTGGATATTTTCATTCCTGGTCACATGTTCTGGGCTTACCGTTTATCGGTCTGGGTAGCAGGTATCTTCGGTCTCTTTGATGGCTTGAAGGCTGCTGGGGTATTGGAGAATTGGATTGACACCACCATTCCGTTGGCTTCGCTAGGGTTGGGTTGGCTAATCCCCTCCCTGGTTATGCTGGTCCTCGGACTGATTATCGATATCGCCCAAGGCCGAATGAAGCAGGCTTATGATTATGACGCGGTGGCGCGCGAACGCAACCAATCTTTGGTAAGTGCTGGCTTAGCGTTCAATGAAGATGAACTAGATGAGGTCGCTAAACCGCAGGAAAACGCGACCGAAAAATCCGATTCGGACAACTAAAGGTTTTCTAGGCCTGCCAATATTACCGGCACTATTCCCAGGAGGATAAATGCCGGTAACTGACAGATACCTAAGGGAATAACTAACCGTACCGAGAGTTTTTGGGCAGCCTGGCGGGCGCGTTGGTCTTTACTGGCGCGTACCCGCCCTCCGGCTCCTTTCAACAGTGTTTCTGGCGCCACTCCATCTTTCCAAGCAGGTTCGAGTGCCGCAGATAGATACTGCGCCCACTCGGGACAGGTATCCCCACGTTGCAACAAACTCCAAGCGGAGTTCCATTCGACTCCCAAGATCAACGCGCGCGAAACCGCTGCCAGACGAGGTTCTCCAGTGGCAGTTGCCAGAGCGCTTAAGACTCGCGGAATGGCGGCGCCCCCTGCCAGCCCGGCACTTGCCAAGTCCAGAATTACTGCCGGATCAATAGCCTTACCTTCAGTATTTTCACGGCCAGATTTGCGTGGGGGAACCGCGGGCAAAAACCAGGGTAGGGCGCCCCAAAAAACCCAGATTCCCAAGATAAACATTTTCACGCCTTTTCAGCTTGCGCTACTAAACGAAACATCCAAAACATCCCGGTCAACAGCGCGATCAAGCCGGCAAAGGCGCTGATAGTTCCTAACCCGCCTGCGAATATTGCATTTAGCGGATTGGCTCCTAGCAGGGATCCCAGCGCGATTCCTCCCAAAGGTAAGATCCCCAAAATAGTGGCGGAAGCTTTCGGGGCTGTCAATGCCAGTTTCCGGGCGCGTGCGGCATTGGCTGCTTCAGTAAGAGAATCAGCACAACCGGTTAATACCTCAGCTAAAGGCGCGCCTACTGCTTCGGAAAAACGGATTGCTGCCAGGAGACCGTTCAAAGCATCCTGCTCCCAAGAAGTTAAATATGGTTCGATCGCAGCTTGAATATCTGGGGAACTGGCAGATCGGGGAGGGGAAAACCCGTTACGTGGCAAACTTTTTATCCAGGCAGACTCAGGATCAGCACCGGCATTTAGGCGACTCGTTACCTCGATGACTGCCGCTGCTAGTTGAGGTTTAGGTTTGAAACGTCGCCTTAAAAACGCGGCAAATTTCGTGATGAGACCAGCCAATTTCGGCAGAGGCAGGCGGCGGTTTTCCCGTGAAGGAGGATCAGGTAGATGCCAAGGCAGCCCCCCAAACGTTAGGAAAAGTCCCATTAAGGTCGCAGTTTTCCAGCTCAAGATACCTCCTCCAGATGATCGAAATCCATATCTACTAGTTGTGATAGTTTTCGACATCCCGCACCCCGCAGTAACTGTCCGGCAGGAGTCACTTTGAGCGCTAGCTGCGCTGCCAGGTGGGAATGATCCCAAATAGGCACCCCGACCTCGGAGATATAGCGTCGCGTACTTCCCCGTTCCGTTAAACGGCGAATCTGTAAAAAGGCATCTACCCCGGCTATCACCTGCGCCCCTACGGTAGATTCCGGCATTAATGCCAACGCCCCTAGCGCAACCAGGCGGGCGGGAACTTCGGTAACCGCATTGGCGTGTACTGTAGCCCAGGTACCTTCGTGCCCCGTGTTCATAGCGGAAAGCACTTCGCGCACCTCCGAGCCACGGCATTCTCCCAGTACAATCCGATCTGGACGCATCCTCATAGCCGCTCGCACCAGGGTAGACATCGGAACCGCGCCTACCCCTTGCACATTAGCGCTGCGTTCTTGCAAATGAACTAGGTGGGGGTGGGAAGGGAAAAGCTCGGAGACTTCCTCGATACAAACAATCCGCTGATTTGGGGGCACCAATTCCAAAAGGGCAGATAGCAGTGTGGTTTTCCCTGAACCGGTTGACCCGGAAATAAAACAGGAAGCTCGTCGGGAAATTAACGCCGTCACTACCGGCGCTAACGCCGTAGATACGGTTCCCGATTCCACCAATTGGGTAAAGTTTAGACCTTTAGCTCGCGGGCATCGCAAAGAAATAACCGGATAGGGACTAGCTAAAGGAGGCAATACCGCGTGCAGGCGGATCCCGCCAGGGAGAGTTCCATCCGCGATTGGTGCCGCATCATCGAGACGTTTTCCCGCAGCTCCAGCGAGCCGGACTGCTAGGGATCGCAGGTTAGCAGGGGAACCAAAATTTAGTTTGGTCTTGCAAAGACCGCGACCGCTATCGACCCACACTTGCTGCGGTCCATTGATCAAAACATCGGTGACCTGTGGATCTTGTAATAGGGCAGCAAGATGGGGGCCAAATCCGCTCAATTGAGAGTTCATAGCTGCCAAGTTTCCCAGTAGCTGCGCCGTCCCTGCCGTCGGCGCGCTTTCCCGGCGGATTACCTCTGCCGGAGCTGTACCCGAGGCCACCAGCAGGCGGGGATCCCGGTTAATATGGGAATCTGGCGGCTGCGAGACTGTCCCTCTAGTTAGGGCTAGACGCCATTTTTTAAAAGCGTTCATGCCGCAGCCGCCAAAATATTTCGCAGGAGCTGTGCCAGGTTTATTTGCAAACTTTTCGGCCACAAAGTACCCAAGCCTTGATCTTGCAGCCGTTTTAGTTCCCGACAATGCGGCACGGAAAAACTTTGATTGACGCTGGTAGCGGAAACAATTCTGGCTGGGACCCGATTATTTATTATCGGTATGCGCTGGCGGTGCAGTTGTAGCAGCAGTTGCCGATTAACCGCTGCCTGTGGGTAATTCCTGACTACCAGTGTTTGCCCAGATAAATCGTTTAGGCGTTCCACAGAATCGAGCAGCCCCCAATCGATGACCACCAGCGCAAATGCACGAACCAACAAAGAAAAAATATGGGAAATATGGTCGGGATTAGTGCGGTAAAGCTGAAGAAAACGCGTATTTTGTACCACGGGGAGGATCTCGCGTAAGCGAGAAACCAGCAGGTCTGCCTCCAGATCGCGAGAGGAAAAGTTACAAATAGCGGGAAATCCGAGTTTGCGCATCTCCGGTGAATGTCGACGCGAAAACGAGTCGGGGAGGGAACAGCTGGCATCTACAAAAACGGAGTTCTTAGCACCGTTTGCCAATCCGAAAGCAATGGTGGAGGTGCCGCTTTTTGGCTGTAATCCGAAAACATTGAGGATGCGTCCTCGCTCGGGATAACAGTACTGGTCGACCTGCGAGAGAAAAGCTATTACCTGGGAAGGAAGCTGAAAAATCCCGGGAGATTGCCGGGCAACTCCGGGAAGGGAGACGCCACCTACAGACAGAGGAGCCGGGTTGGGTGAAAAATCTGCGTGAACTACGGGAAGCGGGAAGGGCAACCAATTTAAATCGGCGCTAGGAGGGCAAATAATCGTACTTAAGCTAGCGGCAGAAGGTGGCAGGTGAGTGGTGAAACGAATACCAGCAACTCCGAGTACCTGGGACAGAAATTGCAGCTGTCCGGGGATAAATTCCCACAGCAGGCAGGTGGGATCTGTGTGGGCAGGTATTTGTCTAGTGGGCACAGGTATTTGTAGAACTTTTGGCACGACCGGCTCCTGCAGTTTGTTGGCGAAATCAAACCTAGATTTAGTGATAGGGAACAGGGGAGACAAATACAAAAGCTGCTTGCCTAGGATAGTGGGACGCTAGCTACTCTTGGGGACAAACCTGGAGGGGAGGGGAGAGAATTGCGTCATAGGAAGTAGCATTTTCCTGAAAGTTGGCATCCTGATGGTTACACCGGGAAAGCAGACCAGGCCTTTTCGATTTTGAAAAGACAGGGAAAAGTGTGCGAATAAGAGCCTATTTACCGCGGCGCTTACGCGAATGTTTGGAACGGCGTCCGGAAGAAGAGCCTCCCAAATCCAAGTAGCTCAAAATACGGAGGAACAAATTGCGGCAGGAACCAGCGATGATCTTCCCAGCCTGCGCTAGCTTGCCCCAAATGGGGGCGATACGCGGATGTTTACGGAAGACCACCAACGCCACTATCAGGGCTACCACGATAACTAAAAACCCGATTCCCCATTTTTGGTTCATAGTTATCCCCGGATGGTCTTGTCCGCGAACTTCAAAACCTTTGACGAGAGCTTGGGGAGTCGTCCAGGTGACGGTGTTGCCGTCAGCTTTTGCCCCGGAATAGGCATCGGTTTTCAACACCGGACCGGGGAACGTAATGGTCAGACGAAATTGGTCGGTTTGGGCATCCAAAAAATCTAGGCTCTGCACCGGGGCGAGTTTAACCACGTAGCTGTCACCAATATGTTTAATGGTCACAAACGGTTTCTTAGCCTGCGAAATATGCTGTGCTTTCACCGTAATCGTACAGTCTGAAACCCGATCGGTGGATTGATCCTTAATCGCGACCTGCGCAGTTTTTAGGTAGTCCTCTATCCCTGGAATCTGGTCTTTACATTTAATATCTTGCGCGGTTCGAGGCTGCGTTAAATGAGTACTAAACGAATAAGTATCGTTCTCGTAAATCTGCATTTGAGTGCGAGCTTCACACCCGGAAAGCAGCAGCGCACAGGGAAGGAGAATCAGAGCTAAAAGTCGCTTGCCTTTCACCCTCGCTACCTCCTTGAGTGGCGGCCGTAAACCCGGATATCGCTTTACCGCTACTTTTAATCATACTGTAAAGAACTGGCTACACCGACGGTACAAAGTTTACTTCCCATCCGAAAAGCCAATCATGAAGGTGTCCTACGGCCTAAAGTTTCGCTTAATATGAGCCAGGTCATAGTTATTTATGGGAACTTTTAGACCCTCGCGGTAGAGAAAGTAGCAGGGATGACGGACAATAGAAAGGCAAGAGCAACTGTGTGTTGCCGTGTCGAGTGCCGCAGGAGGCAAGAGATAAATGACAGTGACCGAGAAAGATGTGCTAGCTGCCGCCCCGAAGAACGCCCCGAAAGAGGTCGTTGATTGGGTAATTAAAGTTGCAGAACTAGCGAAGCCGAAAGCAATTGAGTTTTGCGATGGTTCCGAAGAAGAATGGACTCGCCTAACCGATCTCATGGTAGAAACCGGGATGTTCACTCGTTTGAATCCCGAGAAACGCCCTAATTCCTTCCTGGCTCGCTCGCTACCCTCCGATGTGGCGCGCGTAGAATCGCGTACTTTCATTTGCTGCGAAAAAGAAGAGGACGCTGGCCCCACCAACAACTGGGCAGATCCTAAGCAGATGCGCGAAACCCTGCATGGAAAGTTTGACGGCGCGATGGCCGGCCGCACCATGTACGTGATCCCCTTCTCCATGGGGCCGCTGGGTGGCCCGATTTCTCAGCTGGGTATCGAGTTGAGCGACTCTCCCTACGTGGTCTGCAATATGCGGATCATGACCCGTATGGGTGCCAAGGCGATGGATCTCATTAACGAGGGACGTCCTTGGGTTCCGGCGGTTCACTCCGTGGGCAAGCCCCTGGCTGAGGGCGAGACTGACGAAGCCTGGCCCTGCAATGACGAAAAGTACATCACCCACTTCCCCGAAACCAACGAAATCTGGTCCTTCGGTTCCGGTTACGGCGGGAACGCCCTCCTGGGCAAGAAGTGCTACGCCCTGCGTATCGCCTCCACCATGGCTCGCCGCGATGGCTGGATGGCAGAGCACATGCTGATTCTGCGGCTAACCGACGAAAAGTCCGGTGAGCAGTACCACGTGACCGCCGCCTTCCCGTCTGCCTGTGGCAAGACCAACCTGGCGATGCTGCAGCCGACCATCCCCGGCTACAAAGTCGAAACCGTTGGCGACGACATTGCCTGGATGCGCCCGGGCGAGGACGGCACCTTGCGCGCCATTAACCCCGAGGCTGGATTCTTTGGAGTTGCCCCGGGAACCTCTTACGATACCAACCCGATGGCGATGGAGACCATGAAAGAAAACTCCATCTTCACCAACGTAGCTTTGACTGACGATGGCGATGTCTGGTGGGAAGGCATCGACGGAGACACCCCCGATCACCTGATCGATTGGCATGGTAAAGACTGGACTCCGGAATCTGGCGAAAAAGCCGCTCACCCGAACTCCCGTTTCACCACTCCGGCTGCGCAGTGCCCGATTGTTTGCCCCGATTGGGAAGCTCCCGAGGGTGTTCCGGTCACCGCGATCCTGTTTGGTGGACGTCGCGCAACCAACGTTCCGTTGGTAGCCGAGCAGTATTCCCCGGCACACGGGGTGTTCATTGGTGCGTCCGTAGCCTCGGAGCAGACTGCTGCCGCTGAAGGCGCTGTGGGCTCGCTACGTCACGATCCCTTCGCTATGCTGCCCTTCTGCGGCTACAACATGGCTGACTACTGGGGTCACTGGCTAGAAATGCAAGAGAAGGTGGGCGATAAGTTCCCGCGGATTTACCAGGTTAACTGGTTCCGTAAGGATGAGGACGGCAGCTTCATTTGGCCGGGCTACGGCGATAACGCTCGCGTTCTGGACTGGATCGTGCGCCGCGCCTCCGGCAAGGTTGACGCCATTGAAGGCCCGACCGGCTACTACCCCAAGTTCGAGGACTTCAACCTGGAAGGCACCGATCTGGGTCGGGAAGAATGGGACAAGATGTTCGCCATCGATCCCGATGCTTGGTTGGCCGAAACCGAAGACACCGAGAAGTACTTCTCGCAGTTCGGTGACAAGCTTCCTAAGGCCATCTCTGACGAACTCGCGAAACTGCGTGAGCGTCTACAGGCACTGAAGTAACCACCTAACTAAAAGTTACCTCTTTCCTTTTTAAAAATAAGAGGACGGCGGCCGGAGACCAGAGTCTCCGGCCGCCTTTTCATACTTTTGTATTCTTGGGTTTTATTTAGGGGGCAGCCTCCGTCCCTCCTCCTGCGAGGAAACGTTGGGGTGTAGGCACTAGAGCTCATTGCAATGTCCAGTTTGTGGGACAATATGTTGGTGTTTTTGTTTTGGTAGAGACAAAACAGGGATTGCCGAGCTGTAGGGGTTCCGCAGTTAGTGTTTTAAGGTTTCGTGCGCAGCGTGGCCTTCGGGCTCAATCTGCAGGGTGCAATGTTCGATTTTTCGTGGGAAATGGGCTTTCATACATGCTTCTACCTGGTGTAACACTTCCAGGGCATGACCGTCGCGATAACATTCCTTAGCGATAATGATGTGCGCTGATAAAAGCACGGTTTGTGAGTTAAGCGGCCACACGTGCAGGTCATGAATTCCAGTTACGTGTTCTACCTGCATAATATGTTCCCTGATCTCGGCGATCTTCAAATCGCTCGGAGTGCGGTCAAGCAGGATCGAGCCCGCTTCCCTTAACAGTTTGTAGCCGCGTGGCAGCATCGCGCCCGCAATTAGCAAAGAAATTACCGCGTCGATCCGGTTGATGCCGGTAAGACGGGTAATAATTCCGCCCGCGATTACTGCCACGGAGGAAATCGCATCTACGGAAACTTCCAGAAATGCGGCTCTAATATTTAGATTGTCATGATGGCGTCTTAGCATTACCAGCAGCGATGCCAAGTTACCCAGTAGACCAGCCACCGCCCAGGCAGCCATTTGGGTGCCGTCAACCGGAGTGGGGGTAAGCAGCCGGATAACTGCTTGGTAGCCGATGATCGTACAAATGATCATAATCATTCCGGCCTGGATCCCGCCTGCGATCGCTTCTAGGCGAGCATACCCGTAGGTGAGTTCGCCGCTGGCAGGACGAGTCATCAAAGTAGCGGTGAAGGCCGCTAAGAATAGTCCGATCGAATCGATTGCGACGTGTCCGGTATCTGCGGCTAAAGCTAACGAACCGGAAACGATAGATCCAATCAATTGGGCAACCAGCACTGCCAAGGTGATCCCCGCGGCAATTAGCAGTCGCGTACGGGTAGATTCGCTGGTAGAAGCATGTTGATGCACGGTGAAACCACCTCTTAATAAGGGATACCTAAATAAGTAACATTTTGCTACCTTAACCTCACCAATTCCAATAAGATTTGTCAACAGCCCTCCCAAATCGAAATAAAAAATGGAAGAATGATGAATATGTCGTCAAGTGATACCCCGGCGCTGCGCGGATGGCGCCATTTATTCTCTGGTAAAGAACGAGAAGTGTACTATCCGGCGGGACAGTCGGCTCATGATTCTGACACGGTGATGATTGTGGCTACTGACCGTTTCAGTGCCTATGGTCAGGTATTTCCTACGGAAATTCCCGGTAAAGGTGTTGCCCTTACCCAGCTAACTACCTGGTGGTTGGAGCAGCTCGGGGATGCGGTCCCTAATCATTTTCTCTCTACTTCCTCGGTACCAGAGATGGCAGCGGGTAGAGCGATGATTTGTCGTCGCCTGGATATGTACCCCTTGGAATGTCACGTGTCGGGTTACCTGGCGGGTGAAGCCTGGCGGGAATATCAAGCTAAGGGCACTATCGGGGGTGCGCGGATGCCCGAGGGGTTGCAACAGGAGCAGAAGCTAGCGGAGCCAGTCTTTAATCCGGTAGCTAAGACCCAGATGGGACGGCACGACACTAACGTTTCTTGGGAGGCGCTACAGTCTTTAGTCGGCAGTGGACGTGTGGATCAAATCATCGAGTACTCGCTTGATCTGTACCAGCGGGCGGCCAAGATTGCTTGGGATCGGGGGATTATCTTGGGATCTACTAAGTTCGAGTTTGGTTCCGCGCTACCCTACGGGGGTGAGGCCGTGGTATTAGGAGATGAGGTACTGACCCCTGACTCCTCGCGTTTTTGGAATGCCGATAGCTACGAAGTGGGCAAGCGTAATCCCCGGTTAGATACCCAGATATTGCGGGATTGGGTTGATTCTGACGCGTGTCAGTGGGAGCCCTATAAGCGCCAGGTACCCCCGCAGATTCCCGCAGATGTGGTAAAACAGACCTCTGATCGTTATCAAGAAATTTACGAGACGCTTACGGGACGTACGCTTAACGAATAGCCTGGTAGATTTTCCACAGGTGTTATCCACAGCTATTGCTGCGGTTTTGCACCAGTTAACAACCTTGTGGATATTACCTGTGGATATCTGTTTTTCCACTAGCTAGATAACTCGAAATGTCAAATTTTTTCTTGGTTAACCTCAGGTAAACCTTGAGGGTATGGAGGGTTTGAACTGGTAGAAATAGTATTGAGGCTATTAGCTGCAGGAATAGTGAAATCTGCTGGCAGGTTGGGGATAACCAGTGACTAAACTCCTAAAAAGCAGGAAAACTAAGTGTCCATTGACGGGTTTTCAACAGCGAATATTTTTGGTAAGCGTCCGAAGCTATAGCTTTGAGCAGGGGGCTTAATATAACCTTCAAGTGACTACTTGAAGGTTTAAATTTGTCCCCGGTTTAAGGGCTAGCGTGGTTAGCGAAAAACCGAACGTTACGGATCAAATAGAAAAGGCTGCTGCCCGACAAATCGTGTTGTCGAGCAGCAGCCTAGAGTTAAAGACTTTGGAAGTCTAAACTACTAAAACATCCAAATAGCTAGCAGCTAGTTTGCTTTCTTGTTGGTGATTCCCAAGTACACGCTAATCAAACCGACTGCGATCACGATTGCCACAATGAAGCTGATAAAACCGTGACCCTCGCCAATAACCTTGGCTAAGAGCCAATCAGACAGGCCAGCAGAAACCATACCGATGATAATGGTGATGATCATCCCCATGTTCTGTTTGCCCTTCATAAAGAAGCGCGCTAGTGCCCCAATAATACCGCCACCGATGATCGAACCAATTACACCCATTTTTCTCGTTATATCCTTACTAGTTATTATGCTTACGCTTCCTGTCTAACATGCCTGGACGGTACTGCGCAAGAGCTACCGCCAGAGAAATGCACAGCAAACCCGCTATTTCTCCTACATTTGGCAGGTGGTGCAGGGCAATCATGCTAACCACCTCACTTATCGCCGGCATTAAGCAAGCTAACAGCGAAAATATATCGGGACCCAGACGGCGTAGCGCCACTTGTTCTAAGGGGGAAAGGCAACGCAGTAGAAAGTACCCCCACGGCAATACAACAAAGTAAAACCCAAGTGCTTTGCCAACCGGCAGCAATCGCGAACGGCCCGACTAAGGGCACAGTTAAAATCGCCGCGACCAACAGACCAATCGCTAAAGAATCTTGGCCGTGGCCTGCCGCGGCTAGTTTTTGTCCCACCACAATGTAGCCTGCCCAGCAAATGCCCGCGGCTATTGAAAAAGCCAAACCAATCTGTGCCTGAAGGCTAGCGATATCTAGGCCGATCCCGGAAATAGCTGCCACCCCGATGCCCGCCAGCAGGGCTGCGATCCGGGTACGCCACCCTCGTCCTCTGAAAAGTGCCACCATCACGGGTCCCACAAACTCTATAGAAACGCAGGTACCTAAAGGAACCCGGGATATTCCCTGGTAGAAGGTCATATTCATGGTGGTGATGAACAGTCCCATAACTGTCGCTGCCGCTAACGTTCGCCAAGATAAGTCGCGGCGAAAAGGACGGCGAATCAGTACCAAAATAATTGCTGCTACCGCCACCCGCCACCAAGCGACCACGGTGGGAGTCATGGCCGTAAACAACCATAAAGTCGCCATCGCCGCGCCCGAATATTGTGATAAACCAGAGCCCACGAAAATCAACGGCGCGGGAATGCGATCCGCAATATTGCTTTTTTTGGCCATATCCGCTCCGGCTTATGCCTGCACTGCAACAAATAACGCGCGATGATCAGAGATTGGCATCTCGATAGTGTCCACCTGGGAAACCTGGCAGGTAGGCGGGGTAAATAGCTGGTCGATACAGGATCGAGGCTGATCCGCGGGGAAAGTGGGGGCGCTCGCAAAAGATAAATAGGGGTAGAGGGAGCAGGAGACTTCTGGACGCAGATTCATATCCCCGACTAACAGGGGGGTCGCCTTGCCAGCAAGTAAGGATAATCCTTGCCAGGAGCGGATTAACTGCCGTTTGGCAATGTCTATCCCGAGCTCTAGATGGGTGCTGCCGACTAGGAATCGCCCCTGCGAGGTAACAATTTCTGCCCCGAGCACACTGCGAGTTTGCCCGCCATAAAACTTCCAGGCACGCGGATCTGGGCTGGAAATCTTTATCCGGGGGGCTGCCGAACCGAGTTTGGCACTTACCCAGCGCCGCACCGGATGGGGGGTCAGCACTCCCACTCCATATCCTCCAAGCAGCGGGCGATCAGCGCGAAAAGGACTCCGGCTTTTTCCGAGGACGTCGCTGGGTAAGGATACGGGAAGCCGCAACCCTAAAAGCGTTTGACCAGCGAAGAAACTTAAGAATCGGTATTGCCAAGTTTGCCCCGAAATCTGGGTTAGCGCAGCGGCCAGCGCGCGGGCTTGATCGACAAAACCGGAACGTGCCTGATAGAAATCAACTTCTTGCAGGCAAATGGCGTCGGGATGGTAATCGAGAAACTGTTGGGCTAGTACTTGCCAGCAATCTTGAAATTTAGCTGCTCCCGATGCAGGGGTGCCATGCTGCAGATTTGCACTGATAATCCGCATATTATTCGGCCTGAAAATCTAAGCAGATAGAATTAATGCAATAGCGTTGCCCCGTAGGCATGTCGGGTGCGTCCTCAAAAACATGCCCCAGATGGCTGTGGCAGTTGGCGCAGCGCACCTCAGTTCTTTCCATGCCATGGGAAGAGTCCTGGTGGTAGGTGACCGCGGCGTCCTCGGGTCGGAAAAATGCGGGCCAACCGCAGTGAGAATCAAACTTGGTATCAGAGCGGAATAGTTCTGCTCCGCAGGCGCGGCAACGGTAAATACCGGTCCGATTTTCATGTAGATATTGGCCAGTGCCGGGGCGCTCGGTACCCGCCTCCCGCAAAACATAGTATTCGTCGGCATCCAGGCGGTTTCGCCAATCAGTTTCAGTGGCGCTGCGGGGGGCAAAATCACTCATCGCTTAACCTTTCTGGGGGTCATTTTCGCCTACCAATTTGCGCGCCAGCCGGTGAACTTCCTCGTCAGAGCGGTCACGGCTGAGGTAGCGGACTTCTTGCGGTTGAATTCGGCGGGAAACCAGCGCCCAGGGAACTTCTTTTACCAGCCATTGAATTAGTTGTTCTCGCAGGTAACAACGCAGTACCCATAAATCATTGCTATCGGCGGCAGACACCGAAATGCGCACAGTCTGGCAATCATCGCTCATATCAGAGACATCTACGCTGGCGCTGCGCCCATCCCACAGTTCCGTGCCTGACAGCAGCAGGTCCACTTGGGCGCGGATGGAATCAATAGGCGCGGAATAGTCAAGATAAAGTTCCACAATTCCCACTTGTTGGGTGTGCTTGCGGGTCCAGTTCTCGAACTTTTGTTGGGTGAAGTGGGTGGAAGGCACAATCATGCGGCGTTCATCGTAGAGATTAAGCACCACGTAGGTGAGGGTAATCTCTTCTACCGTGCCCAGCTCTTTCTTGCCATCTAAGCCCGGAACCTGCACTTTGTCGCCGACCCGGAGAGCGTCTGAAAGCGCCATTTGCACTCCCGCAAAAACGTTTGCCAGAGTCGATTGGGCAGCTAAAGTTGCCACGATAGAAGCCACGCCAGCCGAGGCCAGCATGGAACTCATCGCTACTTGGGCAGACGGGAAAGTTAAAATCGCGCTGGCGATACCCACGACCACTACCACCGCTTGCAGGACACGCCGAATCACCTGTGCTTGGGTGAGCATTTTCGAGCGGTTGCGCGAAGGCTTTTCGAGGTTAGCATTTACCGCTACGTCCTCAATCAAGTAGCAAATACGGGTAGTCAAGAAAGTGAATGCCAAGATCACCGCAATCAGCAGTCCCTGGCTGAAGCGGCCAATCCCGGTAGAGCTGGAAATCTCTAGGCCAGAAGTAGTGTATTTCCAGCCGAGATAGGCGCCCAGGATCATCAGGGTTAAAAATAGGCTGCGGGTGACGCGATTGAGTAGCAGTTTAGTGAGGGGTTGCCGCTTAGCCAGCAGTTTTAGAATTCCGATAGTAATCAAAGCCAGGACAAAACCTGCCAATACCCCCACGCCCATGCCCGCGAGGCTGGTTAGCCAGTCAAATACTTGCTCAACGGTTTGATCTGATGAGGATGTGCCTAAAGGTTGCAGCTGCATATAACTAGACTACGTTTCACCGACAAAAAATGCAGGTATTGAACCATTAAAAGACGCGGTAAACCCCAGTTGTGAGAGGCTTCATAGGGGATCGCTTTGCCTTTAGTTGCTCAATGCCGGTAAGCTTATTCAAGTCTGAGCCGAGGCCTTTAGGCCAGGCCGCAAGGCCCCCATCGTCTAGAGGCCTAGGACACCGCCCTTTCACGGCGACGGCACGGGTTCGAATCCCGTTGGGGGTACGATCCGCCGAAAGGTGGAACATAAATGAATAAGGCCCAGTGGCGCAGTTGGTTAGCGCGCCGCCCTGTCACGGCGGAGGTCGCGGGTTCAAGTCCCGTCTGGGTCGCAGGTCTTTTCAGGACCCCAGGCTCTGTAGCTCAGTTGGGAGAGCGTTCGACTGAAAATCGAAAGGTCACCGGATCGATGCCGGTCGGAGCCACCATTTTCGGTTATTTTCCCGCAATCTTTATTTCAAGCAGAAAAATGATCCCAACCCTGCTGATCGTAAGGCTTACCATCAACTAACAGGTACGGATACAGCGAATCTTGTGGATTCCGGTCACTACTGCCTACATCCGCGATTCTCTCGGTCGTAATTGTAGCAGCGGCCTTAGCAGGTAATACTTCCCCGATAGCAGTAAAACCGGGAACCGAGAATCCGGCAGGCGCGGTGCACAGTAGGCCGTGGTCTTCGCCACCCCCTAAAACCCAATCCCAACTAATGGCGTCCAAGAAATCTGCCAAGCCAGCAAGACGCTGGGCATATTTTTCTAAGCGGGAACGACTCAAGTCAAGTACTACCCCGGAAGCGGCTGCTATTTTTGCCCCGTCCCGGCTCAGCCCATCAGAAACATCCATCAAGGCGTGGGCTCCCGCCTCAGCTAGCTTCGGCGCGAGCACGGCAGGTACCTGTGGCACCTGGTAGTGGGATAACGCCTCGGTGGCGAGGTCGCGCAGTGTGGGTAGGGTAGGGGCATTAATCGCCTCCTGAGGGCTCTGGAAACGTTCTAGCAGCGCTAACCCGGCAGCGGAATCCCCCAGATTGCCCGCGAAATAAACCAGGTCACCGGCTTGTGCCCCGCAGCGCAGTAGGGGAGGGCGCCCCTGTAAATCCCCAATCACCGTCACTGCCACCTGTAGGCACGGCCCGGAAGATAGATCCCCACCTACCAGTGCATACCCGTAGCTTTCCAGCCCCTTGGCCAATCCGGCGGCGAGGGCGTTTATGTCGGCTTCTCCCATATTCTTAGGGATGGTTACCGCGGCGACGGCGCTATGGGCACTCGCCCCCATCGCCGCAATATCGGCGGCATTCTGGGCGGCGGCACGTAGCCCAACTTGTTCCAGGCTCATCCAGTCGCGACGGAAATGCACCCCTTCTACCAGCACATCAGTGGAGACTACCGAGCGAGAATCGGGGTGCTGTAGTACCGCGCAGTCATCTCCCGACCCCACCAGAACCCGGCTATGTGAATGCAGGCCAGCCGTAAAATCGGCGATTAAACGATCCTCGGAAGTAATCGGGGTAGGGACCGCGTCCTTTGTAAATAGTGGAGGCTGGTGCGAATCCGGTTCTCCCTGAGGAGCCTTGACAGGGTGGGAAGTGCTCATAGCTGTTAGCTTACCTATTGCTGACATCGGGTAAGTAACCCGGTTTTCATTACCGTGTCTACCTGACCGGAGACTATTCAGCGGTTAAAACGAATCCTATTTAATCGCGTTATCTAGCTGGGCTTTCCGGGTTAGCTGTTGTAAGAAACGATCTTGTGTTTCCTCAAAGAGATCCCGCCAATAACCGCGCTGGGTAACCTGTCCCCGCTTTAGCACTACCACCTGGCAATCGAGGGCAATAACATCGGTTAGGTCGTGGGTGACTTGGATAGTGGTGGCTCCCCCGATGCGTTCGCGCAGTAATACGCGCAGTTGGTCGGCTACTTCCACATCCAGGGAGGCCATCGGTTCATCCAGCAGCACCACATCCGGTTCAATCGCCATCGCGCGGGCAATAGCTACCCGCTGTTTCTGCCCCCCGGAAAGTTGGTTGGGACGCCGCTTCTCCAAAGTCTGCATACCTACTGCTGCCAGTTGGGTGCGGGCTAAGTGCTCGGCACGATCCGTATCAATTCCCAGGCAACGCAGCCCAAAAACTACGTTCCGTAGCACCGACATATGAGGAAACAAGGCCGGGTCTTGAGCCAGGAGTACTATCCGGGGTTGATCCACGCTCCATTTAATAGAGCCGGAATCGGGCACCAAGGTACCTGCCAGTAGGGAAATAATGGTAGATTTTCCGGCTCCATTAGGGCCGAGCAGGGCAGTGGCAGAACCAGGAGCAAAATCTAAATCCACGTCCAAGTTACGCACGGCGATTTTCGCCTCCAGATGCACCCCCGGACCGGCCTGTTTTTTTCGTGGTACTTTCTTGGAAAGACCGCTAATCGCCCCGGCCGTGCCGGGAGCAGCGCTTTGCTTTTGCCTTCCCATCAGACGCGAATACCAGAAGTCTGAAAGTACCTGGGTGCCACCCACCATCACAATTGCCAGGGCGATAATCACTAAAGATAAAGAAAGCGCCAGATCCGTGTCAGTTTCTCTTTGCAAATAAACCTCTAGGGGCAAGGTGCGCGAGATCGCCTGCAAAGAACCGGCAAAAGTAATAGTTGCCCCGAACTCCCCTAAGCAACGGGAAAACGCTAAAGCGGTTGCCGAAACGATCGCCGGGGCGGATAGCGGCAAAGTTACTTGCAGCAGGGTACGGGTGCGAGAAGCTCCTAAACCCCGGGCCGCGGCCTCGTATTGGAAACCGCGAGTGCGTAGCGCGCCCTCGAGGGAAGTAATCAGGAAGGGCATCGCCACGAAAGTTTGAGCGATAACCACCGCTAAGGTGGTAAAACCAATCTGAATCCCTAAAAGATCCAGTTTTGATCCCAAAATCCCCATGCGTCCCCAGGTAATTAGCAACACCAAACCGGCAACTACCGGAGGTAACACCATGGGGAGGGTGACGAACGTACGCACCAGGCGGGGAAAGAAACTGTTGCGTGCCTGGGAAAGCCACAACGCCAGCGGCACCCCGAAAACGATACACAGCCCGGTGGAAATCAGGCAGGTTTTTAAAGACAGCCACAGAGCGTCTTGGCTTTGGGTAGTGGCCAGCAGCTGCGGGATTTGTCCCCAATGTACCCGCAGTACCAAGGCGGCAAAGGGAATCAGTAAGAAAAGTAGCGCTAAGGCGGCGGGGCCCCACAGCCAAGCTGGGGACCCCGCCGCTTGATTAGCTCCGAAAGACTTACGCAAGGGGAGCTTTAGTTCTTATCTTGTGACAGGGGAGCCGAGAAACCATAGCTTTCTAGGATCTTCATCCCCTCATCAGACAGAATAGCGTCGATAAACTTCTTCGCGGCCTCTTGGTTCTTAGAGGCTTTCACCAAAGATATCGGGTAGGCGTTAACCACCTGGTCGATGCCCTTAACTTCAATGATCTCGACCTTGTCTCCAGCGGCCTTTGCGTCAGTCTGGTAAACCAGTCCCGCATCGGCTTCTCCGCTTTCAACTTTGCCGCGCACATCGGTAACCTTTTGTTCCTCAGATGCGGGTTTGAGGGTGACGCCCAATTTTTGCTGCAGTTCTTTCGTAGCGTTACCGCAGGGCACCCCCTCGGCACAAACCACTAGTTTCTTGCCGTCCAAGGAGGCGTCTAGCCCGGTGATCTTGGCGGGGTTCCCCTTGGGGACGATTAGTGCCAAAGTGTTAGAGGCGAAGGGTTTGACCTCGCTAACCAGATCCGCAGCGGTTGCTTTTTTCATGTTCTTTTCGTCAGCGGAAGCAAAAACATCTGCTGCCGCACCGTTTTTTAGCTGATCTACCAGGGTAGATGAACCCTCAAAGGAGAACTTCACCTCGATATTAGGATCTGACTTTTTCAGTACCTTCTCAACAATTTCCGGGAAAGCCTTATTTAACGAGGCGGCCGCGAATACCGTTAGCTGGGTTTTTTCTGCCGGAGCTTTGCTCTCTTCGGCCTTAGTGCCACCGGAGGACGAGCAAGCTCCTAGCGCCAGGGCAAGCCCGGCTGCTAGAGCAACGAGACGGAATTTTTTCACAGTTTTTCTCCTTCAGGAAGCTGTACCGAAACATTAGTCGCTTTGACCTGGGCGGTAGCTACGGAACCAACCTCTAAGTTCAGTTCCTCTACTGCTTCGGTAGAGACTAGGGAAACCACCCGGTAGGGTCCGCATTGCAGATCTACCTGGCTCATTACCTGGCCTTTTTTCAGGGCAACCACTAGCCCTTGGAAGTGGTTACGGATTGATTCATTAGGTTCTTCCCCCAGTAGGGTCCCAGCGGGACGCTCCTGCAGGAAACGAGCTACTGAGGCTCCGTCCACCCGCTTGGGACCGGATCCAGCAACAGTTTTGATTAGATTTTCATCGAGCCAACGGCGGATGGTGTCATCACTGACCCCCAGCAGGTTGGCAATAGTAGATATACGATAATTTGGCATAGAATTAGGGTATCGCAGATACGAAAAAATATCTGGAAAATGAGCTTAATACGGAAATAGTGCTAATAAAAGTACTAATAACAAAAAATAGATTCAGGTATTAAAGGTTAGATAAAACCGGTTGGCGAAGTTGGAAATCTTTAAAGATAGAACGCTGAGGGCGCCGGCTGGCTAAAAGGCGAACTGGCGCCCTCGGAAAAGTGATCTGATTTAAGCTCCCTGGGCGGGAGCTCCTCCCGCGTCCTCGCCACCGGCCGCAGTAGCCCGAACTGGGGTCCAACCCGGCTTTTCCGGGCTAGCGGCGGTCGCGGGGCGCCGCGAGCGGTAAACGATTGGTGGACGGGTAACGTAACCCACCGGAGCCGAAAGTACGTGCACTAGGCGGGTGAAGGGCCATACCGCCAACAGCAGTAAACCGGCAATGATATGCAGTTTGAAACTGAGCGGCACATTCGCCATCAGATCCACCTGAGGTTGCAGCATGAACAGGGAACGCAGCCACACCGAAATCGTTTTGCGGTAGTTATAGCCGCCATCAGCCCCAAAGATCTGGTTGGCGGCGGTTGCTATTGCTCCCAACGCCAGGGGAATCGCCAAGAAAATATAGGCAACCAGGTCACGAGCGGTAGTAGCGAAACGTACCGAATGGTTAACGAAACGCCGCCACAGCAAGCCGATAAAGCCCACCACCGCCGCAATCCCTGCCGCGGTGCCCCCAAAGGTGGCTAGCAGGTGATATTGGTGTTGAGTAACCCCCATGGCTTCGGTCATCCAGTCGGGGATGAATAGCCCCATAAAGTGTCCCACCAGCACGAACAGGATCCCGAAATGGAATAGCGGGGAAGCTAATCGCAGGATTTTAGCTTCCCGTAGCTGTGAGGACTCGGAAGTCCATCCATACTGATCAGAGCGGTAACGCCAGATAAGACCGGCAACTAGTAGCGTAATGCAAATATAGGGAAATACTCCCCAAAACAACACGTCCATGACTTCACCCTTCGCTCGCGGTGTCTGCTTGAACCGGGGCTAACTGCGGCCACGGCAAGTTATTACTGTCATCCAAGCCCACCAATTCGGTAGGCGGACCTTGACAGATGAGGCGCTCCATACGCTCAGTGGTTTCCCTATCGGCTTCCCCCAACACCATGCGCAGGGCAGCGACCACTTTCTGCCAGGGAGAATCTAGCGAGCACAGCGCAGCGTGCAGCACTTCGATCCCCTCGCGGCTAGCCGCGATTGCGCCTAAGACTAGGGCTAAATCTTCGCCCTCACAGCGGGCGGCTAACTCTAAAACCCGCGGTAGATAGTCAGGTAGGGATTCGCGGTGGGGAGGCTCGAAACCTACGGCGCTAAATAAATCCGAAAACACCGTCAGCGCGATCCCGCGTTGCCGGGTATCTCCAGTGGCGTAATAGGTTAGCTCCAGGGCGCAGCGGCGTTTGCGGTCAAAAGTCTCCACGTAGTCCTCTTGGACTCCGCGTACTCCGCGCATGCGTGCCCAGGAAGAAAACTCTCCAAGTTCCCGACCGATAGCCTCGGGTAGCAGCTCAGATTCTGTCTTCACCTGGGAAAGGACTTCCTCCAGGTTGTCACCGGGGTAATCCAAGAGCAGCGCGCAAGCCATGAGGGCAGCCGAGCGCTGTTCTGGCTCCAGAGCCACCGCGTTTACCGGGGGCGCCTCTTGCCGGGTAGGAATAAAAGAAACCTTAGCGCTCACCGCGGTGCCCTCCCGATTTCCACCGGAACTTTACCCGAGGGCGCGCCCTGACCCACCGGACAAATATATTCACTGGGGGTGCGCGCAGTTTCCGGATGAGTGGTGGGAATGACGTAGCGATCTTTATATTTAGCGACCGATAGCAAGCGGTACATGGCTTTTACTTGGTCTTCGCTCATGCCTACCGCAGCCGGGATTTCCGGATTAGGCTTATCGCCCAGATTAATATCGCGCATATAAGACCGCATAGCCGCTAAGCGCCGCAAGGAGCGCTCCACCGGTCGCGGATCCCCAGCAGCAAATAGGTCTGCTAGGTACTCTAGAGGAATACGCATAGTAGCGAGCGCAGTTAGCAGGATCTTATGGTTCTCCCCATCGGCTCCCGAAGCGGTTACTGCCTCTACTACCGGTGATAGTGGGGGAATGTACCAAACCATCGGCAGGGTGCGGAACTCCGGATGCAGAGGCAGCGCCAGAGAATATTCCACGATCAACTTATAAACGGGAGAATTTTGTGCCGCCTCGATGAAAGACTCCGGAATCCCGCTTTGCCGCGCAGCCGCAATCACTTGCGGATCGGAGGGATCCAACATTACATCGCGCTGCGCCTGGTAGAGATCGGTTTCCTCCTTGACTGCCGCCGCTTGGCTGACCCGATCTGCGTCATAGAGGATAACCCCCAGGTAGCGCAGCCTGCCCACGCAGGTTTCGGAGCAAACCGTGGGGTCACCGGCCTCGATCCGGGGGTAGCAGAGGGTGCATTTTTCGGCTTTGCCGCTCTTATGGTTGAAGTAAACCTTCTTATAAGGACAACCCGAAACACACATTCGCCAGCCGCGACAAGCATCCTGGTCAACTAGGACAATCCCGTCCTCGGTGCGTTTATACATTGCTCCCGACGGGCAGGCGGCTACGCAGGTGGGGTTCAAACAGTGGTTACAAATCCGCGGCAGGTAGAACATAAACGAATTTTCAATATCCGTTTTTACCTGCTGATTCATCTTTTTGAGGGTGGGATCGTCCTGCATGGTTTCGGTAGATCCGGCCAGGTTGTCATCCCAGTTCGGCCCCCACTCAATGTTCTTTAAGGGCTTTCCGCTCATTTGGGAGCGCGCCTGCGCCACCGGTAGCGCTTTGGAACCCGCCGGAGCCGACAACAACTTGTCATAGTCATAAGTCCAGGGCTCGTAATAGTCGTCTATCTGTGGCATATGGGGGTTGGCGAAAATTTTAGCCAGCTGTGCTAGTTTCCCCCCAGAACGCGGAACCAGCTTGCCGGAGGCCGTGCGCCGCCAGCCGCCCTTCCACTTTTCCTGGTCTTCCCAGGTGCGCGGATAACCGAGTCCGGGGCGAGTCTCCACATTGTTGAACCACATATATTCAGTGCCGGTACGGTTAGTCCAGGCCTGTTTGCAGGTCACCGAGCAGGTGTGGCAACCAATGCACTTGTCCAGGTTCATTACCATGACCACTTGGCTCATTACTTTCATGACTGGTCTCCTTTAGAGAAAATGCAAACTGCCACTGACATTTAGAACTCCACCTCCTGGCTGCGGCGCCGAATATAGGTGACTTCGTCGCGCTGGTTACCGGTAGGACCGGTGTAGTTGAAGGCATACGAGAACTGCCCATAGCCGCCCAACAAATGAGTTGGTTTAATAAAGATGCGGGTCAGAGAGTTATGGGTGCCGCCCCGTTTACCGGTTGACTGGTTAAGCGGAGTGTGGGTAATCCGTTCTTGTGCGTGGTACATAAACACGGTGCCTTCCGGGATGCGGTGGGACACAATTGCGCGGGCGCTAACCACTCCGTTGCGGTTATGGGCCTCAATCCATTCGTTATCGCGCACCCCAATCTTGGCGGCATCCTGCGGAGACATCCACACGGTTTGTCCGCCCCGACCCAGGGTCAACATATAGAGGTTATCGAAATACTGGGAGTGGATCGCCCACTTGTTATGGGGAGTGAGGTAGCGGACTGCCACCTCGGCGCTGGGGGTGCCATCCCCGCGCACCATGCCGGGAGCGGGTTCCCCAAAGAGGTGGTGTAAATCCAGTGGGGGGCGATAGGTGGGCAGGGATTCCCCGTAGGCACACATCCAGTCGTGATCCAGGTAGTAGTGCATCCGGCCAGTGAGGGTGTGCCAGGGTTTGAGGTACTCTACGTTTTGGCTAAACGCAGTGTAACGCCGGCCTCCATGTTCACTGCCGGACCATTCGGGGGAAGTAACCACGGTCTTGGGAGCCTGTTGCACATCGGCCAGAGTGATCTGGTAATCAGCGTGTCCGCGCGACATTTCGGTCATATCTCCGGCGGCGTCCACCTTTTCGGTGAGGGTCTTAAAGCCCTGGGTGGCGAGGCGTCCATTGGTGGTGCCCGAGAACTTCAAAATGAACTCGGCAGCAATCTGGTCGGTGTCTAGGCGCGGACGCGGGCCAATCGCAGTCTCAATTTCTCCGAACTGTTCGCGCATTTCCCGCAGCTCTTTATCCGGGGTGAAAGGTACGCCTTTGGTGCCCATCCCCATTTTTTCGATAACCGGACCCAGGGAGTTAAATTTCTCCCCAATCTTGGTGTAGTCGCGCTCGATGGGGATAATCTTTGGCATATTGACTCCCGGCACCCAGCCGCATTCCTCGCGGGGAATCACTACCCCCGCGGGATTAGCTAGCTCATCCGGGCTGTCGTGGTTCAAAGGAGCCGCCAGGAGGTCCAGTTGGGTACCCAGGTGATTGCCTGCCATCTTGGAGACCAGCTGCGCTAAATCTTGGAACAACTGGAAATCAGTGCGTGCCTGCCAGGGCGGCAAGATCGCGGCGTTGAAGGTATGCACATAGGGGTGCATATCGGTGCTGGACAGGTCATGTTTCTCGTACCAGGTGGCAGCTGGCAGCAAAACGTCAGAATGCAAAGTGGTAGAAGTGTTGCGGAAGTCCGCAGTCACCACCAAATCCAGCTTGCCTTTCGCGGCCTGCTCGCGCCAACGCACGTTACGAGGACGCTGGTCTTCCGGTACTTCCTCGGCCTGGACATCGTTATCGGCCCCGATCATATGGCGCAAGAAGAACTCGGTACCCTTGGCAGAGGACCCCAAAAGGTTAGTACGCCAGTTAAAGAGGACACGCGGGTAGTTCACCGGATTGTCCGGATCTTTCGCCGCGAACTCTAGCTTTCCGGCAGCGAGCTCTTCGGCTACGTAGTCCGCGGGTTTTTGCCCGGATTCTTGCGCTTGCCGCCCCAGCTCCAAAGAAGACCGATTGAACTGGGGATATGCGGGCATCCAGCCGCGTTCAGTAGCTTCCAGTAAAGAATCTGCAATGTTTTGCTTGGGCACTGAGGCCACAGACGCAGGCGAAGTTAAGCGGTCGGTGGTCAGCGAATCGTAACGCCACTGATCAGTGGTTAAATACCAGAAACCGGTGGAGATCATTTGCCGGGCGGGACGCTGCCAGTCCAGGGCGAATGAATATTGGGTCCAACCGGTAATCGGGCGTACCTTCTCCTGACCCACGTAGTGCGCCCAGCCGCCACCGTTAACCCCCTGGGTGCCGCACATCGAAGTCAGTGCCAAGATAGTGCGATAGATCTGGTCAGAGTGGAAATAGTGGTTCGTGCCCGCACCCAAGATAATCTGGCTGCGTCCTTTAGAATCGAGGGCGTTTTGCGCGAACTCGCGGGCAATCCGGATAGTGGCATTAGCCGGCACCCCGGTGATTTCTTCCGCCCATGCGGGAGTCCCCGGATTGGAGGAATCCTGGTAATCCTCGCCCCAAATGCCCGGGAGACCAGCACGTTTTACCCCATACTGAGCCAGCAAAATATCGTAAACCGTGGTCACCAGGTGCCCGTCAACCTTGCGTACTGGTACCCCCCGGTTAATGGTGCCAGCACCCACGGAGCTACCTTTGTTTTCCCCGGCTACCAGGTCAAAGCGGGGCAGGGTAATTTCAGCGCTTTCTCCGCCTTCTTGATAGAGGCTGAGCTGGGCGTTTACCCCCTCCATCTTTAGGTTCCAATGACCTTTACCTTCCGGAGTGAACCGGTCAGCCAAAGTACCACCCGGATCCTTCACGCTACCGTCGGCATCCATCACCAGGAAACGGAATTCCGGCTTTGGCTTTTCTTTAACTTCTGCCGGCAGGCTAGACACATCAGCGGCGCTTAAGAATTTGCCCGGCACCAGTCCTTCGGGGGTTTCTTCTAGCTTTACTAGGAAGGGCGAGTCGGTATAGCTACGCATATAGTCCAAGAAATAGGGAGACTGTTTGCCCACATGGAACTCGTTTAGAATCACGTGCCCCATCGCCGTAGCTAGCGCCCCATCGGTACCGGGGTTAACCCGCAACCATTCATCCGCAAACTTGGTGTTATCGGAATAGTCGGGGTTGATGGATACCATCTTTTGCCCGTGGTAACGCGCCTCGGTCATGAAATGCGCATCCGGGGTGCGGGTGAGCGGCAGGTTAGAACCCCAAACTAGCAGGTAGGAGGAGTTAAACCAGTCTCCGGCCTCGGGAACATCGGTTTGATCCCCGAATACCTGGGGGCTGGCGACCGGAAGGTCTGCATACCAGTCATAGAAAGATAGGTTTACCCCGCCAATCAGCTGCAGGTAACGGGCACCGGCACCGAAAGAAACCATCGACATGGCGGGGAGCACCGAGAAACCGGCGATCCGGTCCGGACCGTAGTCTTTAATGGTGGCAACATTGGCGGCGGCTACGATTTCTAGGGCTTCCTCCCAGCTGGTACGCACCATGCCCCCTTTACCGCGCGCGGACTTATAGGCGGCGGAGGCTACCGGATCGGAAGCGACCGCCCGGAAGGCATCGACTGGATCGGGGTGAGTTTGTTTAGCTTTGCGATAGGCATCTAGCAGCACTGAGCGCACATAGGGGTGCCGGATCCGGGTGGGAGAATACTCGTACCAGGAAAACGCGGCGCCTCGCGGGCAGCCGCGCGGCTCGTAGTCGGGCATATCTGGACCGGTCGAAGGATAATCAACCGCTTGTGCCTCCCAGGTGATCAATCCGTCCTTCACGAACACCCGCCAGGAGCAAGAACCGGTGCAGTTCACCCCGTGAGTGGAGCGCACCACCTTGTCATGGCTGAAACGTTGCCGGTAGAACGCATCCGCTTCGCGTCCTCCGACCAGGAACATTTGGCGAGCATCCTGGCTTACCTGCCCGCGCCTAAGCTTCGCACCTAGTTTTAATAACGAAGAAACAGCCATTTTATTTTCCTTTAAGTTTTGTGCTTACCAAGTTTTGTGTTCCGAGGACGCTAGCGGCGTCCTCGGGAATAGTTTCTTATCCGGGGAAGGGAGCGTTCTTGCGGGCGTACTGCCACCAACACAGCGCCGAACCGATGATGCAAAAGACGGTGCAGCCGTAGAAGAAGGTAGTCGGGGAGATGGCAGTCAGCGCTACCGACACCACGAAGGGGCCGAAGGAGGCAACCGCGGCAGTAAACCCGATGGCGCCGCCTGCTTGGCGAGCCGGCATAATCATCGGCATCTGTTTGAAGGTACCGGCATTGCCCAGGCCAGAGAAGAAGAACATCACCAACATAGCAATCAAGAAACCGTAAAAGTCGCTCATGCCGCGAGGATTATTTAGGTAGAAGCCGGCGATTGCCAGAGTAACCGCCATGCCCACTCCAGAAATGAAAGTCCAAATCGCTCCGCCCATCTTGTCGCAGAAAGGACCCCAGGCCATGCGGACCACTGAACCAATCAGCGGTCCGAGGAAGGCGAAGGAAGCACCGACGACCGCTAGTTTCAGGGGAGATTCGGCACCGTAGTTGTCGTTAATCAGCAGACCGAATACTGCCGATAGCCCCGAAAATAGTCCGAAGGTCATCACATACAGCACCGTCATGTACCAGGTGTTGGCGTTGCTGAAGATGTCGAGCTGCTGGCGAATATTGGCTTTAATCGGTACATCACGTAGCAGGGTGAAAGACAAGATGGCGGCCACGAGGCACCAAGGCACGAAGAAGATTGCGGCGTTAGACACCCAAATATTTACCCCGTCCGCGGTCTGTTGGGGGCTCATCCAGGTGAGACCGAATAGCGAGAATCCCATTAGCAGCGGGCCGACTAGCTGAATGATCGACATCCCCAGGTTGCCGATCCCGGCTTGCAGTCCCAAAGCAGTTCCCGAAAGCCGCTTGGGGAAGAAATAGCCGGTAGAGGGCATATAGCCAGAGAAGGAACCGCCCCCGATTCCGCACATGAAGGCTAAAGCTAGTAGCCACCAATAGGGGGTGTTCGGGTTTTGCACCGCGAAGAACCAACCCAGCATGGGGATCATATAAAGGATTGAAGACCAGCCCACCAGTTTGCGGGTACCCACGATGGGTGGCAAGAAAGTGTAAATCAAACGCAAAAACCCGCAGGATAGACCGGGCATCGAGGTCAGCCAGTAAAGTTGCGCTTTGGTGAGGTCGAATCCGATCTCGTTAAGTTTAGGGGCGATTGCGGATACTAGGAACCATACGGTGAACGCCAGAATCAAGGAATAGGTGGAGATCGCCAGGGTGCGCCAGGCAAGTCCAGAGTCCCATTTATCCGGGTTATTCGGTTCCCAGTCAGTCAGTACGTATTTAGATTTCTTAGTAGCTTCCATAGCTCCAATGCTTTCTTTATGCCGGGTAACGCCCTCAGCCTGTCAGATTTTCCTTATCTTTTCCGTGTTAAGATAAATGAGGACAATATCTGCAGGTTACAGCGATATCGTTTATAACGATACTAGTCCAACCTGAGGGACAGTATCCCGGTAATCGCAAGCTGGTGTTTGCGTAATTGGTAGGAGGATTTCGCCTTGTCAACGGACCCGCACGCGCACTTAAAAGAGAAAAAACTACAAAAATTGCGCGGTCGTGCTGCAGGTGCGGTGATAACTGTGTCAGATCGTTGTAAAAGCGGCGAACGCCCTGATAAGTCAGGTCCTTTGGCTCAGGAACTCTTGGCTGGGTACGGAATCGATGTAGATCGGGTAAGGGTGGTGGCTGACGGAATCGAATCCGTCCAAAACGAAATTCGCGCTGCCATTGCCGAAGGGGCGCGGGTGGTGCTAACAACCGGAGGCACCGGAATTACCGAACGTGACCTCACACCCGAGGCGACCGCCCCGCTGCTGGAGGCACGCCTGGACGGGATTGCGTGGCAAATCTGCCAGCAGGGTCTAAAAGCCACCCCGCTCGCATCGCTTTCACGCGCCCTGGTGGGAATCACCGCTCGCGGAGCGGCGGGTGCCATAGTGGCCAATGCGCCCGGCTCGCGAGGCGGAGTGCGCGACACCCTGAGCGTCCTCGGCCCCCTCTTGCCCCACCTATTAGAGCAGCTAGATCCGGTAGCCTTCCCCTTAGATTAGCTAGCGGGAGATACGTAGTAACTCGGTTACCGGGGCGATATCTGCCGGAGTATCCACGTCGTGGGCATAATCAGGGGAAATCTCGCGGGTGGCAAACCCGATCTCACCTAGCACTCCGCGTACCGAACGATTTAAAGGATTCGCCCGCGCCATCTCCATCAGCGCCCGCACGGTAAATGCCCCCAGCACATATTGGGTAACCTCTCCGACCTGGCCTAAGAGTATTTTTTCTTTTTCGACTGCTTCCTCATTAGTTTCCTGTAGCTGCCGTGCCAGTTGCCGCAAAGCAAACCCTGCTAGGGGAGCGTCCACGGGGCAAACCCCGATAATGTCGGAGGGCGAAAACACGAACGAGGCAGCTAAACGGTGCCAGCCCGCAACTATCCCGGCTGCTGGTCCCGAGCCCGGAGGTTCCTCCATAGTGAGGAAAACTTTCTCGGGAACCTCCACCTCCTCGGGAGCCACCACTACAGTGGGAACTGGCGGCAAAAAAGACAACGTCCAGCTGATCAGGCGATCTCCAGCAATCAGGAGATTAGGTTTACTGCGCCCGCCTAGACGTTCGCCAGTTCCCCCTGCCAGTACAATCACTCCATTTAGGTACTGCGGGGAACTAGCCATGATCAACTTCCTTAGCTTCCGCTTCCTGCTCGCTTCCCGGACGCACCCAAGTTCCCGAGCGTCCGCCTCGTTTTTCCAAAACATAGCATTCACGGATAGAAACCATTTTGTCTACCCCTTTCACCATGTCAATCAGGTTTAGGGCGGCGACGGAGGCAGCGGTGAGTGCCTCCATCTCGATTCCGGTGCGGTCAGCAGTGCGGCAGGTAGCGAGGATCTCGACCCCGTCCTCAGCCAGGCGGATATCCACCGCGCAATAATGCACCCCAATTGGGTGCGCCAAAGGCAACAGCAGGGGGGTACGTTTAGAGGCCGCGATTCCGCCGATACGCGCCACCGCTAAGGCATCCCCTTTCGGGACTTCGCCAGCCTGCAAAGCCGCCATGATCTTCGGTGAGCACTGCACAAAGGCGCGCGCCCGTGCCTGGCGCACCGTGGGTTGCTTGCCGGTAATATCCACCATATGTGCCTGCCCAGACGTATTTAAGTGGGGTAAAGGTTGCGCGTCCTCGTTTTTCATTACTGCTCCTTGTCTCTTAATGACCAGCTCGCTATATTGCGCGGGTTAATGCGCCCCTAGCAGGGCAACACATCGACCAGACTCCATTGCTCCACTTCGGTAACCTCCTCCGGCACGATTGCCAGTGCATTCGCTTGATGTAGGGAAGCCACAAAGTGCGATCGCGCCCCTAAACGGTGAGTCGGAGTAACCGTGGGGGTATCGCCTACCCGCTCTGCCTCGGTCAAATGTACCGGCACGAACTGGCGTTTACCGGCAGGGGACTTCCAGGCCACCGTAGTAGTGGCGGCGCGAGTCTGCAGCGCCGCACGTCCCTCTTTACCAGATAGAGCGGCCAAAACCGGACGTACAAATACGTGGAAAGACACAAACACGCTGACCGGATTGCCCGGCAAAGTTGCCACATAAACATCGGCGCCATCGGGGGCGGCAATACTGCCAAACCCCTGCGGTTTACCCGGCTGCATCGCAACTTTGGTAAACGCTAAACCTCCGGATAAACCAACTTGTTTAACCACGTCATAGGCGCCGGCGCTCACTCCACCAGTGGTGACAATCAAATCCGCTCCCTGGGCAGCCTGCTCCAGAGTTTTCGCAAATACTTCCGGTTCATCATCGGAACTGTAAACCCCCGACACGATTACGTCTTGGCGGCGCAGCAAGGCCTCTAGCAGTACCGAATTCGAGTCCGGGATTTGCGCTCCCTTTAGGCTGGCGCCTGCCGGACGCAGCTCCAAGCCGGTAGAGATTACTGCTACTCGCGGACGGCGATAGACCGGTAACTCTGAATAGCCGATCGAAACCGCCGAAGAAAGTGCCGCGGGAGTAAGAACTGTTCCCGCCGCTAGTACCAGGTCGCCCACGGCCGCGTCCTCGCCTGCCTTGCGTACGTTCGCCCCCGCACGGGGGCAACGCTCAATCGTGACCTCTTTAGGCAGGTCAAGGGGGCCAGCCGGCAGGGTAGTGTCCTCTACTTTAATCACGGTATCGGCGCCAGCCGGCATCCGTGCGCCAGTCATAATCCGGATAGCATGCCCGGGACTGAGCTGATAATCCCCATTATCCCCAGCGGCAATATCGGCTTCGACTGGCAAAGTTAAAGGCAGAGTTTTTTTGGCTCCATCATCCCCCGGGGCGCTCGGCAATTCGCTTTGGCTGGGCGTAGCAGCAGGCACCGTCGTTGCGCTTTTTTCTGCGCCGGTAGCCGCCGGGGTGGACGTATTTTCGAGGACGTTGGGCAGGTCGCAGGAACGCACCGCAAACCCATCCATCGCGGAATTAGTAAAAGGCGGCACCGGGAAGCGGGCAAAAACATCTTCTGCCAAAGTGGCGCCCAAAGCCTCCGCCACTGGCATTACTGTGGGAGGAAGCGAATTTACCTGGGTTAATACCTGGTTCAGGTATTCATCTACCGCTTTCATAATTATTTATCCTTTCCGGATACCGTTACTGGCTTTGGGGATCCGTTCCCAAAATGCACCACATTCCATTTTCCGCTGCCCGCATCTACGATTAAAAGTTTTCCGATCAGCGGCTCGCCTACTCCCACGATCATTTTGATAGCTTCAGTTGCCAGAATTGAACCTGCCTGCCCGCAAACCGCTCCCAACACGCCATTTACCCGAGAAGTAGGGGTAGTGCCAGCCGGCGGCGGCGCCGGATACAGATCCCGTAAAGTAAGCCCCCCGGCGAATACTGAAATCTGAAAATTCATCGCCACTAAAGTTCCCCACAGGTGCGGACACCCCACTTCGGCGCAAGTATCCGCAAGCAAATATTTCGCGGAAAAATTGTCGGTCGCATCAACCACTAAGTCATAGGCAGCGATAATGCTGCGGGCATTATCAGCAGTGATCTTCGGTTCCAGTTGCACCCGCACATTCGGGTTCAAAGCATGGACGGTGGCCGCGGCTGACACCGATTTCACCTGCCCCAAGCTAGAGGCGGGATGGATTACTTGGCGCTGTAGATTCGATTGTTCGACCCGATCGGGATCAGAAATACCCAAGGTGCCGACCCCGGCAGCACTCAAATAGGCCAGGGCAGGCGAGCCCAAACCGCCCGCACCTACCACCAAAATCCGCGCGGCCTGCAAAGAATCAATCCCACGCTCACCGATCCCGTCGACAGTGGCGGTGAGGCGATCACGTTCAAAAACCATGCGCGTCCTTTCCTCTAGCTACTCCCTTATACAATACCGGTAGAGCGCTTCAGGAGGGTGACAGATGATATTCGATGTAAAAATTACAGAAAAACCCCTGGCAGATCCCAGTTCGTCCCCGGGGATAACGGATATTCCGGCCACTAGTGGCGCACGCGTGGTGTTCAACGGCTGCGTCCGTAACCACGACGGTGGTCAAGGAGTAACCCACCTGATTTATTCCGCCCATCCGGAGGCCGAAAAATTTCTGATTAAGGCCGTCCGGGACGCCATACAGTTTTCCCTTCCCGAGGGAGAGGGCGCGCTTTCCCCGGAGGTAGCGGGGGATAACGCTGAAAGTTTAGATGCAGTTTTTGTACGTCACCGGATCGGGCGGCTAGAGATCGGAGAAACCGCGCTGCTAGTGGTAGTAGATGCCCCGCATCGCGTTGCCGCCTTCAAAGTGAGCACTGAAATCGTTGACCAGATCAAGGCACAGGTGCCGATCTGGAAGGATCAATACTTCTCCGATGGAAGTAACCACTGGTCGAACTGTCCCTAAAGTTCCAGGTCTGGCACGGTAAAAGCACTCCGGGGACCCCATGAGCTTCGCAGGGCTCAGCTCAAGCCCCTCTCGTATCTTTTACCGGCCGCGACCTTAATGTGGGGACAGGTTGGCCAGTATTTAACCACCCGCAAAAGGGGGAAGTACATCTAGTTGCCCGTTAGCAGCGGATTCACCGAGGGGAGTGTCGCCATCGGCGAGGGCGCCGTCCACTAAGAACGAACTGACCTTCAAGATCGGGGACAGGTCGTTGTTGCTGGCAGCTTGGGCAATTTCTCGCAGAGTTTGGTCAGCAGCCGGCTTAACCTGTGCGCTGTCAACTCCTGCTGCCTGGGCAGCGCCGGCGAAAAAACGTACGGTAAACACGCTTTAGCCTCCGATCTGAGAAAGGGAATAGGTTCTGCGTCCTGCCGCCGATATTTCGCGGTGACCAGCAGGCTTAGCTGCTTGAGCGGCAAGCCAAAGCTGAGTCAGCTCGTCGTTAGAGGCACCTTGACGCATAGGAGCAAGTAAATCGACAAAAGCTAAAGAAAAGAGGCAAGAGTACACTTTGCCATCAGCAGACAGCCGCGTGCGGTCACAGGTGGCGCAGAAGGGCGCGGATTCGGAGGCAATAACTCCGATAATCCCGGCAGGATGGTCGCTGCCGGCCGCTACGTTCCAGCGCCGCGCCGGAGCCGCCGGGTCAGTTTCAATTGGGGTGAGCGAAAAACTTTCCTGTAGCCGCGCGAGAATGTCGCGGGCGTGGGGGCGTACAGCAGCTGAATCCCCTAAGGGGCCGATCGGCATGAACTCGATTGCCCGCCATTGGAAGCCGCGCCGCAGTGCAAAGCGAACTAGATCTGGTATTTCCTCTAAGGACTGCTGATCTAAAATCACCGAGTTAAGTTTTATGGGTTCTAAGCCGCTACCTGGTAGTTTTTCCAGAGCCGCTGCCACCTCGGAAAAACGATCGCGTTTAGCAAGCGCAAAATAGCGGTCGGGATCCAAGGTGTCTAAAGAAATATTGATGCGCCCTAAACCCGCGTTTACCAGAGAATCTAACCGGGGAGCTAAACCGATAGCGTTGGTAGTTAAGGCAATATCGGCAGGCAAATCAGCCTGCCTAAATGCCTGGTGAATCTGGCGAATAATTTCCGCTAAATCGGGACGTAAAAGGGGTTCGCCTCCGGTTAAACGGACTTTACGAATCCCTAGAGACAGTGCCACTTGCGTCAGGCGCCCGAACTCACTAGGGGTTAGTAGATCCTGGCGAGGAATCCAGGTGTCGGCATCTTCGGGTAGGCAGTAACTGCAGCGTAAATTACAGCGGTCGGTAACCGATAGACGCAGGTCTTTAGCGACCCGACCCCAACGGTCAAGTAGCTGACGCGAGGGTGCTGTGGCTACGGATTCAGCGCGCATTACCCCTCCTGCGGCTAGGTGTTGCTTGCAAATGTCTAGGCTTGCCAGTTCTCTGCTAAATCCTGTAGCTGCGAAATAATTTCTTTGGCATCGGCACCCTGGCGGCAGGCATATCCGGTGAGAAAAGCAGTCAAGGGGGCACCCGGACGAGAAGGACCATGTGCCACCGTTCCAATCAAAGAAAGCAGCTCTGATTCCACCGTTTCCAGCGGATTATCCTCTAATTGCAGTTGCTCGCGCACATCGGTTAGCCAGCGATGCATCTGCGCCATCTTTTCTGGGTCGTCTTTCTTATTATTAGCGGCCATCAGATTCCCCTTTCGATTGCGCGCGCCCGGTTTAGGGTCGCTTTTCTATCCTAAACCACAACGATACCAGGGAAGATAGCCTTTGCTGGAGTTTTGTTTTCCGAGGGCGTAGGAAGGGAAAATCGATATAGAAATTAAGCGAATATTATTGCTCAGAAGCGGAAGAAGCTTCCGAATGTTTCCGTTTTCTCCTATTCTTGCCGAAGCGAGGACGCAAGCTTCCTCCGGCTTTGATCCAGTCGTTGATAGCGGAAATTCCTACCGCCAAAAGGTAAAGTCCAATCAGCGCCGCCATCTGGACGATCATTGGCCAGGCGGTGGGGAGGGGATTTGCCACCGCCGAGAACACAGCGGCAAGTACCACTGCCCACCGCCAACCTTTCAGCATGGTTTTAGCTTTCATTACTCCCGCAAAGTTGAGCACCACCAAGATTTCGGGAGCTAGGCAGGAAAGCCCGAACGCCAGCACCAGGCGCATAAAGAAGGTGATATAGGAATCCGCTCTCAGCAGCATTGCGGATCCGTCCGGGGTGAAAGAATTCAAAATCGACACCGCTTTGGGGATTACCCACATCCCGGAGAGGGCACCTCCACTGAACAGCACGATCCCGACTAAACCAAAAGTGGTGATATAGATTTTTTCTTTACGTTTTAAACCGGGAGCAATAAAAGCTCCAATCTGGAAAATCCACCAGGGGGCAGAAATCAGTACCCCTAACCAGAGGGACACCTGAATCCGCATATCAAAGGCGGCGCCAATGGTCTGGAAGTTTAATTGCGGGGCTTGACCACTAACCTTTCGCAGCGGTTCTTGCATCCAATTCAGGGTAGGGGTAACCAAGAACCAGCCGCCAATCGCGGCTACGAAAATACCTGCCAACGCCAATAGTAGGCGTTTGCGCAGTTCCAGCAGATGTTCAGTCACCCGCATACGGGCTTGCGGGTTAGTCTTTTTTTGTCCCGGCATGGGGCGGGGGGTTAATTATTTTCCGGCGGATCAGCGGTATCGGACTGCCCGCTAGCCACTTGCGGAGATGAATTCTGGACGTTATTCTGCGTCGGTGCCGGGGAAGACGGAGTAGCTGGAATTTGGGGATTTTGGGGTCCGGCCGTCACCTGCTTATTGCTGCCATCTTCGCTGAGGTCCGAAAGTTCAGACTTGAGGACTTTCGCAGATTTTCCGATGTTACGGGCAATGTCGGGCAGTTTGGAGGCTCCAAAAACAATGATTAACACCAGGAGCAGAATGAGAATATGTACTGGCCTCACGGTGGTGCCCTTCCTTTCTTACAGACGGCATCTAGATAGTTTTCCCCAATTGTAGCGGGGTTAGCAGGCTAATAGCTTACTCCTATCGAGGATAGCTAAAACTTGTCGGCTTAACTACCAAATGCTGGGAAATACTAAGAACGCGGAACTTGTTAAGGCGGCGCGCATCCTCAGTATTCGCCCTCTAAACTGGGTAGTCTGAAAGTGGGAGGCAAAACGTGAGCGAGTTCATTGAGGAAGAAAAAGCGGGCGCCCAGGCCATAGCGGATTTGATGGCGGGGAAGAAAACGATTGTGGTCGCGGGAGCCGGGATGTCCACCGATGCGGGGATTCCGGATTATCGCGGCACCGGTTCTTCCGGGATTCCCACTGTCGATATGGATCAGTTCTTGGGCGAGCTTTATTGGCAAAAATGGGTGTGGCGGCGTAATCAAGAAACCTGGAAAACCGTGGCGCGGCTGCAGCCCACCCCGGGGCACTACGCATTAGCGCGGCTAGAGGAGGCGGGGCTGATTAACTGCATCGCCACCCAAAACGTAGACGGCTTAGACCGCAAAGCGGGTTGTAAGAATGTACAGCTACTGCACGGTACTTTCGAGGAAGTCCAATGCCTAGGCTGTGGAGCGGTGTTTTCGCGCGAACATATTGACCAGGAGCTACGTAAACTTAATCCGGACGTAAAAGACGATCCTGATCCTAAAAACGTGGCAGTGCTGGCGGCAGCCGATGAGCAGGCAGCGCGCGCTTGCCAGTTCAACCTGCTGTCTTGTCCGCGCTGCAGTGGGGTTATTAAACCGGGAATCGTGTTTTTTGGAGAAGCCTTGCCAGGTGAAGCCATGGATCGTTCTTTCGCGGCGGCGCGAGAAGCCGAGGTGGTGCTGGCGGTAGGAACCTCCCTGGCGGTGCTAACCGGGCTGTGGGTGTTGCGGGAAGCCTGGGGAACCGGCGCTAAAGTAGCCGTGATTAACCGGGGGCCGACTGCCGCCGATTCGCTTGCGGACGTGCGGGTGTCTGGCGGTGCTTCCCAAGTATTAACCCAAGTAGCAGAGATCTTACTGGATTAGCGCAGATTAAGTAGTGACCACAGGTCGACTGTCGTGATCTGTGAGTTAATGTCGAAAGGCGCCCTCGCAGCAAGTGCACCCTGATCGGAAGACAATAGGACGCCTCCCGGCTAAATGATAAGGGAGCTTAAATGCCTAGAGCCGGTTCCACGCGCTCCCTCCTGCGCTAATGCGGAACCGACTCTAGGTTGTAGTTTAGGGGTTATCTTGACACACGTTCCCCTAAAATAGCCGGAGCGACCGGCTCCTTTAAGTATAGCAAAAAGATGGAAGAAGCCTAATCTTTTTTATATGCTACAGGTCATAAAGTGCCACAGGCTGTAGCTTTATCCGTATCTTGGGTTACGAAGTTTTAAGAACTCCAAGCTAATGACAGGCTAGAATAGCATTCGACATTACTTAACATTCAGGAAGTCGCGATGGAAATCTTTTCTCCTTTTCACTACCTGCCGCTAGCTGATTCGTCGGCAGACGTCTCCACTTTGCTTTCTGCGCTAGCTAAACAAATTGGAGGGGACGCAGGCTTATCCCCCAGCCTCAATCGCGCTCGCCTGAAGAAAGCTGGTGTGCTTTTCCCCTTCCCCAAAGACGCAGGCCGCCCCGGGGGACTGGCAGACTATGAAACCCGCAAGCGGAAGGTGCCAGAATCAGCGATTTTAGCCTTGCCGGCTCCCGCAGGTGGCGCCGTTATTTGTTACTCGCAACTCACCATCAAAACTATGGCGGAAGCAGTTAATTCCGCGGTAGGACGGCCGGGACGCTGGATTCTTACCGCTCCGGTCATCGAGATTGACGGTATTATGACCCTGGCGCGAGCCATCGCGGTAAATATTCCGCCCATAATTGCCGCTAAAACTGCCCCGGCCAGCGCCCTCGAGATAGTGCGGGCGGTGGAAAGGGCGAAAGATCGCAGCGAAAAAGATCAGGCTCCTATCTATATGCAGATCACCAAGGAGCAACTCACCGAGCTCCTGGAAATTCCTCCTGCTCAACGCGTTGCCCTTAACCAGGTGTCGGTGCTGATAGTTACCGGTTTGACTAGTCATGATCGTCTGTTGCGCGCCGCGCCAGAAGCTGGACTTGAGATTATTCCCGGCTACGGGATCCCCGAATCGTGTGGACTGTGCGTGCTGGATGGTAAACCAGTTGCCGGAGTTCACGTGGCCACTATCGGAGATCGGATTTGGTTATCTGGGATCTGTATGATGACCGGTTACCTGGGTAAACCCGGACGGGTGGAATGGGTATCGCGAGGACGGCGGCGTTGGCTGCGCAGCAAAGATGCGGGTCATATGCGCGGGCCGCGTTTAGTCGTAGACGGGAAAATGCGCGATGTAATTGCCACTGCGGGAGTGCACATTCAAGCCTCTCTGGTGGAACGGGTAATCCAGGATCTACCGCAGGTAGCACAGGTGGTAGTGGTAGGGGTGCCAGATCCCAAGTGGGGGTCCTTGGTTACTGCAGTCATCAAGCCGGCACCCGATGTCGCCAAAGAGCTGCTTAACCCCCGGCATAACCTAGAGGTTAAAACCGAGGAGAAGCCGCTATTTCCTGAGTTAAAGCCGGTAAAAGTTGATCCGGAGCGGGTACGGGAACTTGCCGGGCTGCCTGCGGAAGAGGAAGCAGAACCGCAGCTAACTCCCTTGGAAGCCGCGATGGCCGCGATGGCGGCGAAGATTCGCGGCGCCAAAGTAGATGTGGTTGCCGCCGCCGAAACCGGGGAACTGCCGGCCGGAATCTATGAGGTGGCGCGGGGAACCGCTAACCCCAGCGAAGAGGGCGACATTGTCCTCTCGGCTCTGGATGCTTCCCCGCTGCAGCCAGTATCTTTACCAGAAGACCTGGACGGCGATTTAGAGCAAATGGAAATCGCGGCAACGGAGATCACGGGGAGCCGCAACCGGCCTGAAGCGGGGGATCGTCCCCATAGTGCCACGGTTCCTACCGAGGATGAATCCGAACCGTCCACCGATTTGGCGATGCTGGTGCGGTCTCTGGTGACCGGACAACTAGATCGGGCGCACGCCCCCCGCGCCCTCGTCCTCGTAGATGAAATCCCTACCGATCTGCAAGGGAAAGTTGATCGCGGTGCTTGCCGACAACTGGCTATGCGCCGAGTAGCCGCTGGGGAAGCCTGGATTAGATAGCCTGGCTACTATCAAAGCAGTTTGGTTACTGGAAAACCAGAAAAGTATTTATTAATAGCTAATAGAAAGGAATCTGCGCCGTAATGGCAACTGGTTCACAATGGATTGAAGCCGCCCGGCCGAAAACTTTACCCGCCTCCCTGGCGCCGGTGATTATGGGGATTGGCGGGGCGATTGGCCTGGGGCATGCCTCGGTAGGAAAATCAGTCTTAGCCCTGTTAGTGGCGTTATCCTTCCAGGTAGGCGTGAATTTTTCCAATGATTATTCCGATGGAATTCGCGGCACCGACGCGACTGGGAAACGGGTGGGTCCCCAGCGCCTGACAGGTGCGGGATTAGCCGCCCCCCGCACGGTGTTACTGGCGGCCTTGAGTTGCTACACCTTCGGAGGGATCTGCGGAATTGCCCTTTGCGTCTGGGCAGGTAGCTACGGTTTGATTGGCCTGGGGGTACTGGCCGCTCTGGCGGCCTGGTTCTATACCGGAGGAAAGCATCCTTACGGTTATCTGCCAGGGATATCCGAAGTGATGGTGTTCGCCTTTTTCGGTCTCTTGGCGGTGCAGGGAACTATCTGGGTGCATGCCCATATGTTGCCGTGGCGAACCTGGGTAGCGGCCAGTGGCATCGGACTGCTTTCTTGCGCCCTATTGTTAGTAAACAATCTGCGCGATATCCCCGGAGATCGTCAGAGCGGAAAAAATACGCTAGCGGTGAAGCTAGGGGATAAAGGTTCGCGCTATCTGTTTGCCTGTTATCTTTATGCGGCGTTGGTGCTAGGAGTACTCTCCTTTAATTTCCGTTGGGGGGCGTTACTATTTGGCCTTGCCCTGGCGATTTGGGTGAGTTATCCGCTGATGAAAGTGCTGCAGGACGCCCGCGGGAAAGAGTTGATAAAAATTCTGAAACAGGTGGGACAAATCACGTTGTTTTATGGCCTGGCTATCGCAGTTGGATGGGCTTTCCAAGGTCTATAGGCAGGCCAAAAAATTTATAGTTGTTAGGCTGGGAACATGGCTGCGGTAGTTATTGCCCTCGTACAGATTCTGCTAGCGGTATACGCGCTAGTGGATTGCTTGCGCACGGATAAATCGGATCTTCCCGGGCGTCTTCCGCGGGCATTTTGGTTGTTGATCATCATTGTGTTACCGCTTTTTGGCCCCCTGGCGTGGATCGTGATTTCTTGGGCGACTAAAGCCGAAAGCGCTGACGGTAGGATAGAGATTCCCCGCAATCCGCTGGAGGTTTTCCGAGGAAGCGGGGAGCGTCCTCGCTCGCAGGAAGTAGAGATACCAGAGGCGCCCGACGATAACCCGGATTTCCTGTTCTCTTTAGAGGCAAAGATGCGACGGGAAAAGCTGGCGCGGGAAGCTGAAGAAGAGGCGCGGCGGCGAGCCGCAAAAAATCAGCAGCACGCTGATAACGGTCCGGACGCTACTGGTGGTGGGAAAGATTCCGCAGTAGAGGACGGTGGTGAGGACGAAGCCGATCCAGACACGAACCCTCCGGAAAAACCTTCCGCTGAAGATTAACGCGCTACGTCCGTTCAGCGTAACCGCGCTGGAGGCAGCCTGTTTAGGTCAGTAATCCGAGTATTTTACGCTGGGGCGCGTTTATTGTCCTTGATTTAAAGCGGCGGCGGAAGTTCCCGGCACCATATCGGAAGCCTGAGCTAGCAGCGGAGCTGCCGGTTCGCAATAATCCAAGCTAATCAGGGTGTTACCCAAGAAAGTAAAAGAAGTCAGCGACGCTAAAGCGCATTGGCGCCGAGTAGGAATATGCGCTAGCGGGCGACCTTCCACAAACAGGCGGAAAGACCAGATGGGCAGCTGGTGAGACACCACTAAAATCTCGCGAATCGTAGCGCCATCGGCGGAGCGACCCAGGCGGGAAGGATCAGTGATCGGCAGGTGGAGAGCAGAACGCACTGCCTCGGTAACCCGGCTGGCTTGCACTGCATAAGGTTCACACCAGGAAGGACGGAAAACATTGCGGTAACGCGGCCAATTGCGCGGGTGGAACAGGGCGGCGCGATTACCATTAACCACTTCGCCCTCGAACATATTCATCGACTCTAAAAGCCGCTTGTCAGTGTGAATCGGCAAATCGAACAGCTCGGAGGCCGGAGTTGCAGACTCCACTGCGCGCTCTAGCGGAGAAGAAACGATGGCCTCTAAATGGGCACCCTTTTCAAAAAGGTATTCCGCGCTCATCTGCGCCATTTGCCGGCCGAGATCGGTTAGGTGATAGCCGGGGAGGCGCCCGTATAAGACCCCATCCGGGTTATCAACTTCCCCATGGCGCATCAGGTGAATAGTGGTTAGATTCTGCATGGTCTCCACCCTAGCAAACCGTTTTTGCTAACCGGCGTGCGTAAAACCTAACTAGACCGTTAGGCTAGAGGCGTGAGCGGAGAACCGAAGGTAGCAGCCTTCTTCGATCTTGATGAAACCGTAATTCGGGGAGCTAGTTCCTGGGTACTCACGCGGGAGCTTTTTCGACACGGATTTTTTGGGATTCGCGACCTGTTCTTTGCGGCGCGGCATGCCTTCCTCTACGTGGTGCTGGGAGAGGATCAAAAGCGCATCGAGCAGGTAAAAATGCGGGCGTTGCAGGTGATGGCCGGGCATTCTTGCGAAGAGATTATGGCGATCTCGCAGCGAGTGTGTGACCTGTTAGAGGAAAAACTCTTCCCGCAGGCGCAAGGACTGATAAAACGCCATCAAGCAGCTGAGCATGATATTTGGTTGATCTCCGCCGCGCCCTCAGAACTTCCCCAAATGCTGGCGGAGCGCTTGGGGTTAACTGGCGGCATTGGCACTGAAGTGGCGGTGAAAAACGGGATTTATGAGGCGCGTTTAGCCTCCGAACTTATGCACGCCCAAGGCAAGCGGGATCGGGTAGTGGCGCTGGCGGCCGCGCGGGGCTATGATCTTGCTTCCTGTTTCGCCTATTCGGATTCTGATAACGATATGCCGCTGCTGACCCTGGTGGGTAAGCCTTCCGCGATCAATCCCGATATTTGGTTGCGGGTGCGCGCCTTGCAGCGCGGGTGGCCGGTGATTGATTTTCGGCGTCGCTCCCGGATCAGTAAAGCCCTACAAAAAGCCAAGGCTAGGCGGCGCGGTTTTAACTTGGTTGGATTGGGGCACCGTTTCTGAGTAACCTGGCAAATGCCTACTTAGAAGGAGCCATTTTGAGCGAAAAAAATCCGCCGGCAGCCGCTGGTTTAGATAAGCAACCGGAAGAAGTTTCGGGAATGTTTGACCAGGTGGCGGCCCGTTATGATCTGACTAATGATGTGATGACTTTCGGGCAGCACCGGATTTGGCGGCGCTGTCTGCGGCAAGTGGTAGCGCCGCAACCAGGACAAAAGATTCTAGATATCGCCGCTGGTACCGGTACCTCTTCCCTGAGTTTTCACCGGGCGGGCGCCGAAGTTACCTGTTGTGATTTTTCGGCAGGCATGGTTGCTGAAGGGAAAAAACGGCATCACGAACTTAACTTCGTGGTCGGTGATGCTCATGATTTGCCGTTCGCTGATGAGGCTTTCGATACCGTTACCTGCTCCTTCGGGTTTAGGAATATGCACGATCCGGCGAAGGCGTTGCGGGAGCTGGCGCGAGTAACTAAGCCGGGGGGTAAGTTGGCGATTATGGAGTTTTCGACTCCGCCCTCCCCGCTGATTGCCCGGCTCTATGAGCTATATATGCGCAACGTATTGCCCACCGCCGGTCGTCTGGTCTCCTCCGATTCGGATGCCTACACCTACCTGTTTGATTCCATTTTAGATTGGCCAGATCAAGAGACTTTGGGGCACCTAATCCAGGAAAATGGCTGGGGTGAGGTCTCCTATCGCAACCTCACCTTAGGAACAGTAGCGATTCATCGTGCTTTCAAAGAGAGCTAATAGCTGATTGAGGGGCTAACTGTGAATGGCTATGACCGGGAAATATGGAGATTTCCTGAAAGTCGGAGCTAATTAAGTAATAAATCCCTTACTTAATCACTTAGAATATGTCGTGGACTAAGGTCCCTGGGAAATTAGGTTTGCCAGCGTAAACCTCTGTGGCTTTAGGCAAATAAAAAAGCAGGTTAGCCTAGGACAGGCGTGAGGAGGCTGCCTAGAATCCTCGGTTTGCTTAACTACACCAAGGTAGAGGCAAGAACGATAAAGATGGCATGGGAGGGACGTTCAGGCATGGCGGATCAGCTTGCAGGCGATCACTGTCAGGTGCTGGTTGTGGGTGCCGGCCCGGCCGGGGCTGCCACCGCCTATCACCTAGCTAAAGCGGGCATTGACGTGCTCGTGCTAGAAAAATCTGATTTCCCGCGTGACAAAATTTGTGGTGACGGCTTAACCCCGGCAGCGGTTAAAGAAATTTTGGCGATGGGGATTAATCCCCTGACAGAAGGTTGGCAGCCTAATTACGGATTGAGTGTAATCGGGGGCGGGCATCGGATTACTTTGCCCTGGCCGAAAACTGGCTCCTTGCCCGCCTATGGACTTACCCGTCAACGCATCCAGCTAGATCACCGGCTAATTGACCAGGCAGTAGCCGCGGGTGCCCGGCTGGTGGAAAATACTGTGGTTCAGGACTTACTCACCGATGGCGACGGATATGCTAGCGGGGTCAGCGCGATTAAGCGTGACCCCGAGACGCGGAAAAAACAGGAAGTCAGTTTCCGTGCGCAATATGTGGTGGATTGTTCCGGGGCGAATGCCCGCCTAGCTTCGCGGCAAGGGCGCAGCCCCCTCAAGAATCGTCCGATGGCGGTAGCGGCGCGAGCCTATTTCCGTTCCCCCCGCGGCAACGAAACCATGATGGAATCTCACTTGGAACTGTGGGATGGCAAGCCTGGCAAATCAAATCTGCTTCCCGGATACGGTTGGCTGTTCCCGATGGGTTACGGATTGGTCAATGTGGGACTAGGGTCAGTATCCTCCGGAGCCCAATCCACTAAGTTGCCCTATAAAGAAATCTTCCACCGCTGGGTGGCCAATCTGCCCGAAGAATGGGGACTGACTGAAGAAAATATGGTGGGTTCGCTCCGGTCTGCCCCCTTGCCGATGGCATTTAATCGCAAACCGGCTTACGAAAATGGGTTGCTTTTGGTCGGTGACTCCGCCGGAATGGTGTCTCCTTTCAATGGGGAAGGAATAGCTCCGGGAATGTTCGCCGGACGGCGGGCCGCTGATGCTTTAATCCAAGCGCTGGGACGTACCTCGCGTGCACAATCTGAACTCGCCCTCCATGAGTATCCTCGTGACCTGCAAGATCAATATGGGGGCTACTACAGTTTGGGGCGCGTGTTTGTGCGCCTAATCGAAAATCCCCAGATTATGCACGCCTGTACCAAGTACGGCTTGGATAAGCCGGCGCTGATGCGCTTTGTCCATAAAATGCTTTCTGATGGTTATGAACGCCGCGGTGGAGTAGCCTCCGATAGGGTGCTGCGAATTCTGACTAAGGTGGTAATACCGTCATGAAGAATATCGGTCAGAAAGAACAACCGAACCGGAATCTAACCGGAAACTACAGTAGTAGCTTCGCCATCGTTGGCGGAGTGGATGAAAAGGATGTGGAGGCCAAATGAGTCCATCGGCATCACTGTTAATCATGGGTGCGGTCGCGATTGTGCTGGCCGTCGGCGGTCTGGTGCTGTCCGCAGTTCTCGGGCCGGGTCGCAAGACCCGTACCAAACTGGGGACTTATGAATGCGGGCTTGATCCCAATGTTCACGAGGACGCGCGCGGGCGTTTTCCGATTAAGTACTACTTGATTGCGATGACGTTCATTGTCTTCGACGTGGAAATGGTGTTCTTATACCCGTTTGCGGTATCAATCGGGCACTTTGGTCAGGTGATGGCCATTCCGGTATTGATTGACATCCTACTGTTCATTGTGTTGGTGCTGGTGCCCTATATTTATGAGTGGCGCCGCGGCGGACTGGACTATTAAGAGAGGTACAGGAGGTACAGCATGTCTTTTGATAATGAGCTGCCGGCAGGAGTCGCCCTCACCAGCCTAGATAAGTTTATGGGGCTGAACCGTAAAGCTAGTGTCTGGCCGGTTACTATGGGGCTAGCCTGCTGCGCTATCGAAATGATGGCCACCGGCACCCCGCGCTTCGATATTTCCCGTTTCGGGATGGAAGTTTTCCGCGCCTCTCCGCGGCACGCAGATCTGATGATCGTATCCGGAAGGGTTTCCTGGAAGATGGCGCCGATTATTCGTAATGCCTACGACGCCATGCCGGAACCAAAATGGGTTATCTCCATGGGAGCCTGCGCTTCCTCCGGAGGGGTATTTAATAACTATGCGGTGGTGCAAGGCTGCGACCACGTGGTGCCGGTAGATGTGTATCTGCCCGGATGTCCCCCGCGGCCCGAAGCCCTGATCCACGCGATTATGGTGCTGTGGGATCAAATCCACTACCGCACTCCGATCACTCAAAAAGAACGGCTGGAGATCGCCCGTAAAGCCGAAAAAGCGGCTTTGGAAGCGACTCCTACCTCCCAGATGAAAGGACTGTTGGCGTGAGCGAAGACGACAAGACGGTAGTCCTCCATTCCGATGTAGAGGACGGGCCTGTAGCAGTCGAGGTAACCGCTCCGCGCGGTTTTACGGGCGGATCAGATATGGGTACTCGCCACGGGCTGTTCGGGGTACATGATGACGGTGACACCACCGGTTTTACGCAGATGCAACAGCATCGGCAGATGCCGGGCGAAAGTGGACGTCCCTATGGCTCTTGGTTCGACGAAGTCGTGGATATCCTAGAAGAGCTAATTGAACAGTCTGACCTGGAAATATCGCAGGTAATCGAGCGGGTAGTGGTCGATAATGATGAACTAACTATTTTCATCGCTCGTGAGCACCTGCCCCAGGTGGCCAGGTGGCTCCGCGATGATCAAGATCTACGTTTTGAGATCTGCTTCGGGGTCAACGGCGTGCATTATCCGCATGACACCGGAAAAGAGCTGCACGCTGCCTACATGCTTTATTCAGCAACCCACAACCGCCAGTTGCGCTTAGAAGTTACCTGCCCGGAATCTGATCCTCGGATTCCCTCGCTGGTAGCTACCTATCCGGGAAATGACTGGTGGGAGCGGGAAACCTGGGATTTGATGGGCATTATCTTTACCGGTCATCCCGGTCTGACCAGAACTGCTTTACCCGACGACTGGGTAGGACACCCGCAGCGGAAAGACTATCCGCTAGGCGGTATTCCGGTGCAATTTAAGGGCGCGACAGTCCCGCCCGCCGATTCGCGGAGGTCATACAGCTAAATGAAATACACTGACGAAAACAACAGTCCGCTGCTTAGAGCTGCCGGGCCCGCCCTCGACAGTCTAATTACCGAGGACACTCCGCAATATGATTTGCATGGCGGAGACTGGGAAGAAATGGCTTCCGAAGTCGAAAAACTCGCCAATGAGCGAATCGTGATGAATATCGGGCCGGTTCACCCCTCTACGCACGGGGTGTTGCGCCTGATTGCGGAACTCGATGGGGAATATGTTCGCGACGTGCGGGTGGGTACCGGTTATTTGCATACCGGTATCGAAAAGAACATGGAATACCGTACCTGGACGCAGGGCGTTACCTACTGTACCCGAATGGACTATGTAGCTCCCTTCTTCCAAGAGGTCGCCTACTGCCTAGCAGTAGAAAAAGTGCTAAAGAAAACCGCGGAAATTCCGGAGCGGGCAAATCTAATCCGCATCCTAATGATGGAGCTCAACCGGATTGCCTCGCATATAGTGGCTATCGCTACCGGCGGTAACGAGCTGGGCGCCACTACCATGATGACCATCGGGTTTAGGGGTCGTGAAGAAATCCTGCGGATTTTCGAACAGATCACCGGTTTGCGTATGAATCACGCCTACATCCGTCCCGGTGGGGTGGCGCAGGATTTGCCCCCGGGGTGCACCGAGTATATTCGGGATCTGCTTCCTAAGACCCGCCGGGATATTAACGAGCTGCAGGATCTGACCTTGCAGAACCCGATCTTTAAGGCACGTTTTTGCGATGCGGCAGTCATGCCCATGTCCGCCATTATGGCAATGTCGCTAACCGGTCCCTCGGTTCGCGCTGGCGGCTACCCCTTGGATATGCGCAAGATGCAGCCCTACTGTGGATATGAAAATTTCGAGTTCGACGTTCCCGTGGCCGACCAATCCGATGCCTACAACCGCACCGTGGTGCGCTTCGACGAATGCTACGAATCCCTCAAGATCATCTACCAGGTGCTAGAGCGCCTAGATGAAACTGAGGGGGAACCGGTGATGATTTCTGATCCGCAAATCAAGTGGCCGGCACAGCTGAGCGTAGGTACCGATGGTCAAGGTAACTCTCCGGAACACATCAAAGAGATCATGGGGAACTCCATGGAGTCTTTGATTCAGCATTTCAAGTTGGTAACCGAGGGCTTTAGGGCACCGGTTGGCCAGGCCACCCAGCTGGTGGAACACGCTAAAGGCGTGATGGGAGTACATGTGGTATCCGATGGGGGCACGCGGCCTTACCGGGCGCACTTCCGCGACCCCAGCTTTGCTAACCTGCAGTCCTTGTCCCTAATGGCTCAGGGCGGTACGATCTCTGATTTGATCGTGGCTCTGGCCAGTGTGGATCCCGTCCTGGGAGGTGTCGATCGCTAATGAGTTTTTACGATTTCGAGGTCGAGCAAAAGTTCCGCGCCGAAGCCGCGGAAATCATCGCTCGCTACCCTGAGGGTCACGAACGCAGCGCGATGATTCCGCTGCTGCACCTGGTGCAGAGCATCGACGGATATGTAACTGCCAACGGGATTGGACTAATCGCCGATATTCTTAACTGCCAGCGCGCGGAAGTGAGCGCAGTGGCCACCTTCTACACTCAGTTCAAACGCCACCCTAACGGCGAATACACCGTGGGGGTTTGTACTAACGCCCTCTGTGCCGTCCTCGGCGGGGATAACATCATGGAAACTCTAGAAAAAGAACTAGAGGTCGGAAATGATGAGACCACCGCTGACGGCAAGATCACCCTGGAAGCGTTGGAATGTAACGCTGGCTGCGACTATGCGCCGGTAGTCATGGTTAACTGGGAGTTCTTCGATAATCAGACTCCCGAATCTGCCCTGCAGCTGGTGCGCGATATCAAGGCTGGAAAACCGGTACATCCTACGCGGGGATCCGAGGTGGCTCCTACCTTTAAAGAAGCCAGCCGGATTTTGGCCGGATTCCCCAATCCAGAGACTGCCAACCAGGGCGTAGCTGCCGGTCCCGCCAGCTTGTGGGGACTGCAAGTGGCCGAAGAAAAAGGCATGGAAGCTCCCGATCCCCAGCATTTCGAAAAATCTGAAGCTGCTCAGGCTGGGGAAACAGCTTCGGGCGGTGCTGCTAATCAAGCCGGAAAAGATCCGGTCGGCAAGGAGCATTCCTCTGCTCAACACAAGGAGGCGGACAAGTGAGCGAAAACGGAAAGTCTGAGATCCGCCGGGTTCCGCTAACCCCGATTATCACTAAACAGTATCGGGAACCAGAGAGCTGGACGCTTAAGGCCTACCAGAAAACTGGTGGTTACGCCGGCCTAGAAAAAGCCAAGCAAATGGAGCCGGCGCAGATTCTAGATGCGGTTAAGCAAGCAGGAGTGCGCGGGCGCGGTGGTGCCGGTTTCGGTACCGGTCTGAAATGGTCGTTCCTGCCGCCCGATGACGGCGGTCCGCGTTACCTGACCGTAAACTGTGACGAATCCGAGCCGGGGACCTGCAAAGATATCCCGATGATTCTGGCTAACCCGCATGCGGTAATCGAAGGGGTGGCAATCACCTGTTTGGCTATCGGTTGCGATCACGCTTTTATCTATATCCGTGGTGAAGTCGTTCACGCCTATAACCGCCTGTTAGTAGCCATTAAAGAGGCCGAAGATGCCGGGCTGCTGGGAGATCTGAAGTTGATTGCCCACGCCGGTGCCGGTGCCTATATCTGCGGGGAAGAAACCGCACTGCTGGATTCCTTAGAGGGCAAGCGGGGTCACCCCCGTCTGAAGCCGCCCTTCCCGGCAGTCAAGGGGCTCTATGCGCGGCCTACGGTAATCAATAACGCCGAAACCATTGCTCAAGTATCTACGGTGTTTCGTAATTCGGTGGAATGGTACGCCTCGATGGGGCAAGATAAATCCCTCGGTTACGGCATGTTTAACCTGTCTGGTCACGTTAAACACCCGGGTCTATATGAGGCACCATTTGGGATTACCATGCGGGAACTGCTGGAGTACTCCGGTGGGATTCGTGAGGGGCACACCTTAAAGTTCTACACTCCCGGTGGCTCTTCGACTCCGCTATTTACCGCCGATGACCTGGATGTCCCCTTAACTTACGAGGACGTAGCATCCGCCGGTTCTATGTTGGCTACCCGTGCCCTGCAGGTATTTGATGACACCACTTCCGTAGTGCGAGTCATTAGTCGCTGGACCGACTTCTACCAGCATGAATCCTGCGGTAAGTGCACTCCCTGCCGCGAGGGAACCTATTGGATGAAGCAAATAATGCACCGCTTAGAGGCCGGTAAAGGTCAAGAGGGCGATGTAGATCTGCTTTACGACATTGCCGGCAATATCGCCGGACGCAGCTTCTGCGCCCTCGGTGATGCGGCGGCGACCCCGGTGCGCAGCGGAATTGACAAGTTCCGCGAAGAGTTCGAGGCCGGATATACGACTCCCTGGTGGGAGGCCTTCCCGCCCGCCGCCTCGGAGGTTTTTAATAAAGGAGGCGCCCTGTGAGTGAGCAAGTCCAAATCAATATTGACGGCCAGGACATTGAGGTCGCGAAAGGTACGCTGCTAATCAGGGCGGCTGAAAAACTAGGAATTCATATTCCGCGCTTTTGCGATCACCCGCTGCTAGATCCGGCAGGAGCCTGCCGGCAATGTCTGGTAGAGGTAGCGATGCCGGGGCGTGACGGCGTGGTTCGTCCCATGCCCAAGCCCCAGCCGGCCTGCACTATGACCGCGATGGCCGGGATGGAAATAAAAACTGCCGCCACTTCGGAAGTAGCAGAGAAAGCTCAACATGGGATTACCGAATTCCTGTTGATTAACCACCCCTTGGATTGCCCGATTTGCGATAAGGGTGGGGAATGCCCGCTGCAGAATCAAGCCATGTCGCATGGTACTTTGCATACCCGCTTTAGTGATGAAAAGCGGCTGTGGCCCAAACCGGTAGAGCTAACCAGCCAGATTTTGATTGACCGGGAGCGCTGCGTGCTGTGTCAGCGGTGTGTACGGTTCGCTAACCAGATTGCGGGCGACTCTTTCATCGCCTTGCAAGGACGCGGTGGCGGTTCCTCTCCGCGTGACGACCATGATTTCATGGGCGAGAACGTAGGTGCGTTCGACCAGGAGATCTTGGGGATTTCCGATTCGGACGGCTCGCGGCCGACCCTGCGTCTCGACCCCGAGGCTGCGGCGCTTTCGGATTCGCACGGCAAACCGGCTCCGCTTTCTTCCCCGGCAGCCATCGGCGCGGGAGCAGATGAGAAAGACCAGGCCGGTCGCCTCTTTAGCTCTTACTTCTCGGGCAACATTATTCAGATCTGCCCGGTAGGGGCACTGACCTCTAAGCGTTATCGGTTCCGGGCACGCCCCTTCGATTTGGTTTCGACCCGGGGAGTTACCGAACAGGATGCTTCTGGTTCTGCTTTGCGTACCGATATTCGTCGCGGGGTAGTTACCCGGCGGATGGCGCAACAAGATCTGGAGGTAAACGAAGAATGGATCACCGATAAGGATCGCTTCGGTTACCAGTGGCAGTTCCAGCCTTCCCGGATTAAAACTCCGCTGGTGCGCGAGGACGGAAAACTGGTTCCTACCTCCTGGTCGGATGCCTTTGACCGCGCCGCGAAAGGACTAGCAGCCGCGGGGAAAGGAAAAGTTGGTTTCCTACCTGGTGGCAGGCTAACTTTCGAGGACGCCTACACCTGGTCTAAGTTTGCTCGCGTTGTCTGCGGAACTAATGATATTGATCAGCGGACCCGCGCGGCCGGCCGAGAAGAAGAAACTTTCTTAGGCGCCTATTTCGCGGGTGCGGGCATGCCAGTAACCTACTCTGACCTGGAAAAAGCCGGTCAAGTGCTTTTAGTTGGTTTCGAGCCCGAGGACGAATGCGGTGCCGTATTCCTGCGGCTACGTAAAGGGGCACGCTCCGGAAGCGTAAAGGTGGCCACGGTGGCTCCCTTCGCCTCTCCCTCCTCGGTGAAAACTGCCGCCACAGTGCTGTTTGCAGCTCCGGGAACCGAGCCGGAAGTAGTAGCCAATGTAAAAGCGGAGGCCGAAGGCGACTTCGGGACTGTTTTTGCCGGCCTTAAAGGCGAAGGCGCAGTAATCGTAGTTGGCGAACGTGCCGGTACCGTGCCCGGACTGCTCAGTGCAGTTAATGATTTGGCAGCTCGCAGTGGAGCCCGGCTAGCTTGGATTCCGCGCCGCAGCGGTGAACGCGGGGGAGTGGAAGCCGGCGCATTGCCTGGCCTCTTGCCCTTCGGACGCGATGCCAGGGACGCGGAAGCCCGCAGTGATCTAGCGGCCGCTTGGCAGGCTCAACTGCCAGATACACTAGGACGTGACACGCAGAAGATTCTGGAGGGCGCCTGCTCTGGGGAACTGTCTGCCCTGGTGCTCGGCGGTTTAGACCTTCGTGACTTGCCAGATCAAGAGTTAGCGCAAAAAGCCCTGGGTGCGGCCTCCTTCGTAATCTCCCTGGAGGTCAATCTGACGCCGGCCGCCCAGGCAGCTGACGTAGTCTTCCCGGTAGCACCGGTTTCGGAGAAACCCGGCACCTTTATTAACTGGGAAGGCCGGCTGCGTCCCTTCGGACAAGCTTTGGTTTCCCAAGATATGCCGGACTGGGAAGTGCTGGGCAAACTAGCCCAAGTTATGGGAGTGGAGTTGGGGATTGATTCCCTCAAATCCCTCTATGCAGAAGCTAACGAGCTCTTGGACTGGGATGGCAAGCGGGTGGCATTTGAACCTACCGCTCCTGCCGAGTTGGTAACTCCTCCCAGTAAACAAGTGGTGCTCACCTGCCATAAGACTCAGATCGATGAGGGTCTTTTGCAGGCAGGAGCCACCGATATGCAAGCAGCCGGGCGCGCATCTTTTGCACGCATCAGCCCGGAAACTGCGCAAGAGTTTGGTATTAGTTCCGGTAGCGCTATCAAGTTGAAAACGGACAGCGGCCAAATCCAGCTGCCCGTAGTACTAACCAAAATGCCACAGCGTGTGGTGTGGGTACCCGAGTGCTCAGCCCGCTCTCATGTGCATGAATCTTTGGGCGTCACCAGTGGCGCCTTAGTCCAGTTAGAGCCCAATGCGGAGGTGCAGCAGTGAATACCGCAATCCTGCTAAGCGCAAGTAGTACTGGTGCCGCTGATTTCAGTAATGACACCTGGTGGATAACCCTAATCAAGGCAGTATTCATCGTGGCGTGGCTGATTATCAGTGTGATTATGGCCCTGTGGGTGGAAAGGCGCGGTCTGGGACGGATTCAGACCCGACCGGGGCCGAATGTGCACGGTCCGTTAGGTCTTTTCCAGGCGCTTGCTGACGCCATCAAGCTACTAACTAAAGAAGACATCTTCAAACGGAATGTAGACAAGGTGCTTTATCTGCTGGCGCCGGTCATCACTGCCGCTTGTGCCTTCTGCATTTACGCGGTGATTCCTTTCGGACCGGATCTGCATATTGGCAGTTTCTCCACCCCCTTGCAGCTGACCGACTCTAATGTGGCGGTGCTTTATATGCTCGCCATTGCGGGATTAGGAGTTTACGGCATTATCCTCGGCGGCTGGGCATCCAATGGTCACCTGCCGCTTTATGGTGCGACCCGCTCCGCCGCGCAGGTAATCAGCTACGAACTGGCAATGGGAATGTCCCTGGTATCAGTGTTCGTAGTTTCTGGTTCGATGAAAACCTCGGAGATCGTGGCCGCGCAGACCCCTATGTGGTGGTGCGTCGCCCTCTTCCCGGCCTTCGTAATCTACGTGATTTCGATGATGGGAGAAGTCAACCGTTTGCCTTTCGACTTGCCCGAATGTGAGGGCGAGATCGTGGCCGGACATATGACTGAGTATTCTTCGATGAAGTTCGCTTGGTTCTACCTGGCGGAATACATCAACATGTTTAACGTATCGGGGATTTGCGTGACCCTGTTCCTGGGTGGTTGGCGTTTCCCCGGTGGGGAAGCCATTCTGGGAGGCGCACTCAATAGCGGGCTGTGGCCCTTCCTGTGGTTCGGAATCAAAGTATGGGCGGTCATGTGGTTCATGATTTGGGTACGCGGTACTTTGCTGCGGGTTCGCTACGATCAGCTAATGATGCTTGGTTGGAAGATCTTGCTGCCGGTATCGATCGCCTGGATGGTAGTGGTGGTCGTGATGCGGGTAGTTAGCGTCTACGGAATCGGCAGCATTTCGCAAAGAATGATGGCGATTGCGGCGGTCTTCGTAGTTGCCCTCATCATTATTTGGATAACTGGGGGCAAGGCCGATCGCAAAGCCCTGGAAAAGCAAGCACAAAAGGATGCCGCTGCCAGCGAGCCTTTTGACGCATTCAAAGGCGGATACCCGGTGCCACCCATGCCGGGGCAAGTACTACCTCCCAGTCCGCGCTCCTTGGTGCGGACGAGTGCCGGGGAAGATCACCTGGTAGCCAAAGAAGGGGAATCAAATGAGTAAACGCAATCCCACCAGGGAAGATATGAGCTTCGAGCCTGATGAAAAGGGTGCATTAGGCGAGTTTTTCGCTCCCGTAGCCGGATTCGGGGTAACCTTTCGCTCCTTCTTCCGTCCCACGGTAACTGAGCAATACCCCTATGAGGCTCCGCATGTGCAGCCGCGTTTTCACGGTCGCCACCAGCTGAATCACTATCCCGATGGTTTGGAAAAATGTATCGGATGTGAGCTGTGTGCCTGGGCGTGCCCCGCGGATGCTATCTATGTAGAGGCCGCCGCCAATACTCCCGAGGCACAGTATTCGCCCGGGGAGCGTTACGGCAGGGTTTACCAAATCAACTATCTGCGTTGTATTTTCTGCGGAATGTGTATTGAAGCCTGTCCTACTAGAGCTCTTACCATGAGCAATGATTTTGAGATGGCCGATTATCACCGCGAAACTATGATCTACGAAAAAGATCAGATCCTCGCTCCTCTTGAGGACGGGATGCTTTCGGCTCCGCACCCCATGGTGGAAGGAACCACCGATGGTGATTATTACCGAGGAAAGGTGACCGGTGTGACCCAGGCGCAACGTGATTGGGTCACCGAGCACCGTCCAGAAGATCCGACTCTTAAACAGTCGGGGGTTAAGGAGGTTCAGCAATGACATTGCTAGCCCAAGCCGCAGCTACAGATTTTAGTACGGGACAAACCGTATTCTTCTGGGTCACGGCAGTAATCATGGTGGCGCTAGCGCTCGGCGTACTGTTTTGCCGGACCGCAGTACACTCTGCGATCTGCATGGTAGGGGTAATGCTCTGCCTAGCGATGATGTATGTTTCGCAAGGAGCCTACTTTATCGGAGTAGTGCAGGTAGTGGTCTATACCGGCGCGGTCATGACCTTGATACTCTTCATCATTATGATGGTGGGGGTCGCTGCCTCGGATAACTACTTGCGTACCCGCCGTTTCCTCCGTTGGGGTGCGATTTGTGCGGGAGTATTCGGAGCGATTTTCGTGGCAGTTATGCTGGTAAAGGCGTATCTACCGAAGTTTGGTCAGGTTCCGGATATGCCGACTGCCTCAGCCGAGGGCTCTACCGATTCCAACCCGGTAAAGATCGCGATGAGCCTGTTTACCGAGCATATTTACACTATGGAAGTTATCGGCAGTCTGCTGATTATTGCGGTGGTCGCGGCGGTATCGCTAACTCACGGTGATCGTCTCCATAAGCTGTTTAAGCAGCCTGAGACGGCGCAAGCGCGGATGGAAGATTATGCCAAACGGGGCATTCATCCCGGTCAACAGCCGATCGCAGGTGTTTATCAAACTACTAATGCCACCGACACTCCTAACATTTCGGGAGAGGATCAACGTCCGATCGTCAACTCGGTTTCCCCGGCGCTGCGTGCTCGCAACGCTGACCGTTCCCTAGGTGAAGCAGCACCGCACTTGGTGGAGAAGATTCGCGCCGACCTCGGGGATAGGCCTTCGCAAGGAGTTCACTCTATAGCGGCCTCGCAAGCGGTCAATAAATCAGGAGCCTGGGGAATGTCGGGCGCCGATGCGCCTAGCGGTTTGAACGCCCCTGAGACCCGGGTGATCACCCCCAAGATCGAGGGAGCCCCTCCCAGTGATCCCTCGCCAGCATCCAACCTTGATGCCTCAGAAACGGAGGTCAGTGAATAATGTCTTTGACTTCATATCTAGTATTGGCAGTCATTCTCTTCTTCATCGGCGCGGTAATCGTGTTGACCCGTCATTCGGCGGTAATAGCGCTGATGGGAGTGGAACTGATGCTGAACTCCTGTAACTTGATGCTGGTGACTTTCTCGAATATGCATCAGAACATTGAAGGGCAAGTAATGGCCTTCTTCGTCATGGTGGTAGCCGCCGCAGAAGTGGTGGTAGGCCTGGCGATCATCGTCTCGATCTTCAGAACGCGTCGTTCGACTTCGGTCGATGAAGTGCGTTTGATGGGACGCTAGGGGGTATAGAAACTAATGAACTCGTTGTTGCTGAACACCGCGGCAGAGCAAATGGCAAATGTGTCGGCTACGGGACTAGCGGAATACGCTTGGCTGATGGTGGCGATTCCACTGCTAGTTTCCGGTTTCCTGCTGGTATGTGGCCGGGCGACCGATAAATGGGGACACTGGTTGGCAGTTGCTGCCTCCTGGAGTTCTTTCCTGCTGGGATTTATTATTTTCTGCCAAATGATCGGGCAGGCACCAGCAGAAAGATCTATCTTAGCTCCGGTGTTTACCTGGTTTAAGGCCGGTAGCGGAAATGAGGCGGTTGAGTTTTCCTGGAATCTGCTCCTGGATCCGCTCTCGATGACTTTCGTACTGCTGGTTACCTTTGTGGGATCCTTGATCCACGTCTACTCTGTGGCCTATATGGAACACGATCCGGATCGGCGGCGTTTCTTCGCCTACCTGAACTTCTTCGTGGCCTCGATGCTCACCTTGGTGCTCTCGGATTCCTATGTGGCTTTGTTCTTTGGTTGGGAGGGCGTCGGCCTGGCATCCTACCTCTTGATTGGCTTCTGGAATCACGAACTGCCTAATGCGGTAGCCGCCAAGAAAGCCTTCGTAATGAACCGGGTCGGCGATCTGGGTCTGCTGCTCGCCATGATGTCCATGTACGCGGAATTCAACTCTATGAAGTTTGTCGATGTGCTGGGAGCTTCCCGTTCTGGGGATATGACCGGCGGCTGGGCCACCGCCATCGGCCTGTTCTTGCTACTGGCTGCTTGTGGTAAGTCGGCGCAGTTCCCACTACAAGCCTGGCTGGGTGACGCTATGGCTGGCCCCACCCCGGTGTCAGCGCTAATCCACGCGGCCACCATGGTTACCGCCGGTGTCTACTTGATTGTGCGTTCCGGTGATATCTTCGTGGCCTCCCCGACAGCGCAACTATGCGTAGCCATCGTCGGAGCGATCACCTTACTGTTCGGAGCGATTGTCGGTTGTGCCAAGGACGATATGAAGAAGGTGCTGGCCGCCTCCACTATGTCCCAGATTGGGTACATGATGCTGGGCGCAGGTCTGGGTCCCATCGGTTGGACACTGGCTATCTTCCACCTGTTCGTACACGGCTTCTTCAAAGCCCAGCTGTTCCTGGGGGCCGGTTCGGTAATGCACGCTATGAACGAGCAGGTAGATATGCGCCGCTTCGGCGCCTTGCGAGGGGTAATGAAGATTTCCTGGATCTGCTTCGGCATCGCCTGGCTGGCTATCTTGGGGATTCCCCCGTTCTCGGGCTTCTTCTCCAAGGAACCGATTATCGCCGCTGCTTTTAACGAGATAGCCTTCGGGACTACGGGGGCTTGGATCTTTGGATTGGTCGCCATGGTGGGCGCGGGAATCACCTCGTTCTATATGTCGCGACTGTTCTTCATGATTTTCCATGGAGAAAAACGCTGGACAACTGAATTTGACGGTGGCAGTGAGGTTCACCCACATGAGCCATCCTGGCTAATGAACGGGCCGATCTTAGTGCTGTCAGTATTCTCGCTGGGTATGGGGATGGTGCTGGGATTCACCGATAAATTCAACGATTGGTTAGAACCGGTTACTGGTACTCAGGGGGCGATGATGGCATCCCATCACCCGATTATCTCGCACAATCTGATTTCAATAATCACCTTGGTCTTGGTACTTTGCGGTTTGGCCTTGGCATTCATCATGTACGTGCGCAGGCCGGTACCGAAAGTTGCTCCGGCCTCTAACGCTCTGGTGGAAGCAGCTCGAGTGGATCTTCATCAGGACACCATTAACGAGTCGGTGGCCATGCTACCGGCACAACTGCTCACCGTCGGAGTGGGCGGCGCTGACCGTGGCCTAATCGATGGCATCGTTCGCGGTATCGCCTGGTGCGCCCAGGCGCTGGGACGCGCCTTGAGCCATGTGCAAAATGGCTACATTCGTGCATACGCCAGTTACATTCTGGGCGGTGTGCTTTTAGCCCTGGTCCTAGTTGTCGGAAGCCAATTGGTTTAGGGGCAGGAGGAAAAGATAAATGGAAATTACAGTCTTGAACTCAACTTTCCCGGTGCTAACGCTGTTAGTAGTACTACCGGCGCTGGCGGCTTTGGCGCTGTGGTTGATAAAGCCAACTAGGATTGCCGCGCGTCAGATCGGTCTGGCAGTATCGGCTTTGGTTTTGCTAGGCACCATCTACCTGGCGTTGAATTTTGACTATGGTAAAGCGGCTGCCTACCAGTTCGCAGAAACCCACAGTTGGATTCGTGCCCTGGGAGTTTCTTGGGCGCTGGGGGTAAACGGCCTCGGCCTGGCGATGCTAGTACTTTCGGCACTGCTCACTTTGATCGTGCTGATCGCCTCGGCACGTGACCTCGAGGGCGAGAACAAACCTTACGATGATGCCGGCTATGTGGGACTAACCTTAGCCACCCTGGCGTTCATGACGCTGATTTTTGCGGCTCGCGACGTATTCGTGTTCTACCTGGCGTTTGAAGCCATGCTAGTGCCCATGTTCTTCTTGATTGGACGCTACGGTAATGGGGCGAAACGGAAAGCTGCCGCGATGAAGTTCCTACTGTATTCGCTGGCAGGCGGCCTGGTCATGCTAATCGGAATCGTGGGAATCTACGTTTATTCTCCGCTGGCCGCTGCCTCTAACGAGCAGCATGCGAGCCTTTACCTCATTGAGAACTTGGCCGGAAAGCTGCAAGCTAGTCCCGGGGTAGAAATGGCGCTGATGATCAGTTTCTTCATCGCGTTTGCGGTGAAGGCGCCGATGGTTCCGGTACACACCTGGCTAGCAGACACTGCCGAGAATGCCCGTCCGGGAACCTCCGCTCTGCTGGTAGGAATCCTGGATAAAATCGGTACTTTCGGAATGATCACCTTGTGTTTGACCATCTTCCCGGGTGCATCCCAGCGAGCTGCCTTAGCTTTCATTATTCTGGCGGTGATCTCCGTAATCTGGGGTTCGCTGGCGGCTTTGGCGCAAAAGGATTTAATGCGCCTGATTTCCTTCACCTCGGTAGCCCACTTTGGCCTGATGGTGCTGGGTATCTATGTTGGCAACACGGTGGCTCTCGCTGGTGCCATGGTTTATATGGTGGCCCACGGCCTATCCATCGCCGGTATGTTCCTGATTGGCGGATTCCTCACCGAGCGGGGACATAGCCAAGACATTGAGGCCTACGGCGGTATGCAAAGGGTGACTCCGCTGATTGCCGGAACCTTCTTAATCTCTGGTTTAGCAGCCATCGCATTGCCCGGTCTGTCTGGTTTCGTACCGGAGCTGATGGTACTGATTGGTACCTTCCGGCTCTACCAGTGGGCAGCAGCGCTCTGCCTGGTGGGCGTAGTTGCGGGCGCGGTTTATGTGCTTTTGCCTTACCAAAAGATTTTCACCGGCAAGGCTCCGGAACATCGTAAGTCGATTAAAGACTTAGATAACCGGGAACGTTGGGGAGTGGCTGCTCCGCTGATTGTGCTGATGCTGGTGATTGGTCTGCATCCGCAACCCTTGGTTGAGCCGATGACACAAGTGGCCAAACAGGTGGTTGTCACCCAGGATGTGGCTTTTCAAGTAGAAGGGACCGGAAAGTGAGCTTAACGAACGCTACCGTGATTAATAACTTTAGCGAGCTAGGTTTTAACTGGGCGCTGATGGCTCCGGTACTGGTGGTGCTCTTTGGGGCAATCATCGGGATTCTGCTCGAGGCATTCGTACCCGCAAAACAGCGTTGGAGCGTGCAATGCACCTGGTCAATTGCCGTAGTTGCGGTTGCCCTGCTGGCCTTTGCGCCCTCTTTTGGAGCCTTCGATCTGCAAAGCGGGCAACGGCTCGTGCGCGGAGAACTAATCGTAGATGGATTCTCTATGTTCTCCCAGCTGCTGATGCTGATTGTGGGATTGCTGGCGCTGCTGCCGATGATTGACCGTACTGGCAATCGAGTTTCTGCTTTCGCGGGACAGCCCTCGGATATTCCCGGTTCTTTCCAGGAAGAACAGACTGAAAGGCGCGGATACCAGCGCAGTGAGGTCTTGCCGCTGAGCCTATTCTCCCTGGGCGGAATGATGATCTTCCCCATGGCGAACTCGATGCTGACTCTGTTTGTGGCTCTAGAGATCATTTCCCTGCCCCTGTATGCGATGAGTGCCATGGCGCGTTACCGCCGCCTGCTCAGCCAGGAGGCTGCTCTTAAGTATTTCGTGCTGGGAGCCTTCGCCTCCGGGTTCATGCTCATGGGCATGTCTTTCCTATACGGATACTCCGGGTCGCTGCTGCTGGATCAACTGGCGCTAGCGATTCCCTACCGGGTAGCTTCCCCGGCGCTGCTGATGACGGGTGCTGCCCTAATGATGGTGGGCTTGCTCTTCAAGATTGGCGCCGCGCCCTTCCACGCTTGGACCCCGGATGTATACCAAGGGGCGCCTACCCCGGTTACTGGTTTTATGGCTGCCGGAGTAAAAGCAGCGGCGTTCCTAGCGATGCTGCGCTTCTTCTCTACTGTGGTGGTACAGTTCGAGGCCAACTTCAAGCCGTTCTTGTGGACGGTGGCGATTTTGACCATGGCGGTCGGTACCTTCTTTGGTCTGGTGCAAGACAATATCAAACGGATGTTGGCATACTCTTCTATTGCGCACGCCGGTTTCATCTTGATTGCCTTCACTAAGGGCGCGCTTAACGCTAATGGCGCGGTCTTGTTCTACCTGCTTACCTATGGGGTGGCCACCATTGGAGCGTTCGCGATTATCTACCTGGTTCGGGTTAGTAACGAGGACGGGGTCGCGACTGCGGAGCAACACTCCATGTCCGCTTGGGCTGGTTTCGGCAAGACCCATCCGGTGCTGGCAGGATGCATGATGCTTTTCTTGCTGTCCTTTGCCGGGATCCCCTTGACGGCCGGGTTCGTGGGTAAGTTCCTGGCATTTAGTGCTGGTGTTCAAGGAGGGGCAACTGCGTTGGTTATTTGCGCGGTGATTGCTTCTGCGATTACTGCCTTCTATTATTTCCGTCTAGGTAAAATTATGTTCCTAGATCCGGTAGCAGAAAATACCACGGTTGCTCCCCACGCTGAGATCACCTATGTAGCGATTGGGATTTGCGCGCTCTTGACGGTGCTTCTGGGGATTCTCCCGGGTTCAGTTCTCGATATTCTACAAAACACCGCTATTGTTATCCCGTGAGTAACTTGTCCCAGCAGCGTATTGACGAGCTAGAAGATCAGATTTCCGATGGCTTGGTTCAGGTGGAAGATCGCCTGACCCAAGTGCTAGCAGATAACCGGGGGGTGCTCGACGATATTGTCGGACACTTGGCGAAAGCCGGTGGCAAAAGGATGCGTCCCGGTTTGGTGCTGCTTTGTTCCCATCTGGGGCCGCGCCCTTCCTCTGAGGAGGTTCTGCGTGCCTGCCTAGTGGTCGAGCTTACCCATCTGGCTACTTTGTACCATGATGACGTAATGGACTCGGCGCCTACGCGGCGCGGGGTGAACGCAGTTCAGCGTGTATGGGGCAATAACCGCGCGGTACTAGCAGGTGACTTAGTCTTTGCTCGTGCCTCGCAAGTGGTTGCCACTCTAGGTCCGGAAGCGGTGCTGCAGCACGCGGTAACCTTTGATCGTCTGTGCCGCGGACAGTTGAACGAGACTTTCGGCCCGGAAGCGGGTCAAGATCCGGTGGAGTTCTACATCCAGGTACTGGCGGATAAGACTGGTTCTTTGGTAGCGCAGTCGGCGCGCTTTGGGGCAGAGCTTTCCGGGGCTCCCGAGGCCGTGACTAAAGCGGTTGTGCAGTTTGGAGAAAAGATCGGGGTAGCTTTCCAGCTGGCAGATGATGTTATCGATCTGTCCTCTGACAGTGCCGATTCCGGAAAAACTCCGGGAACGGATCTGCGCGAGGGGGTAGACACCATGCCGATCTTGCTGCTGCGCCAAGATGCGGCGCGCGGGGTGCTTGATGAGGACGGGCAAAAGATATTGGCCGAACTTAGCCGGGGCGCTTTGGTTAGCGAGGATGCGGCACTGGAGCGGGTAGTGCAGATGTTGCGGGCACATTCAGTGCTGCAACGTACCCGGCAACTAGCTTTCTCTTGGTGCGAGGACGCGAAAGCAGCGATTTCTTTCCTAGAAGATACCGAAGTTAAAGCGGCCTTGGAAAAGTTTGCCGACACCTTGGTTGATCGCATCGCCTAGAGGCGGTCGATAAACTCGGTCGCTACCTCTTCGGGTACGCCCTCTTCCCGCATTACGTCCCGGATTGCGTCCCAGCGTTGCAGGCGTCCTTGATCCCGCATCTGCCGGAGCTTATCGCGGTCAGCTAACGAGGAGGCCAACAGATTCTCTACGCTGCCGATTTCCTGTTCGAAATGGGTTTTACGAGCGCGGTCGCGGGCGTTCAAAGCGCTGACACTGCGAGCTACCAGGAACACTAACGCTGCTCCGCAAAGAAGGAAACCAATCGTCAATAAGATGCTCATGCCCGGATTGTTTCACGCCGCCCTGAAGTAGTCCTGAAAACGACCTGAAAATAAGTTGTTGCCAGTGGGATTAGGGGTTTGCCCAGCCATTAGGAATGCAGCCCAGATTTTCCCCACCATCTGCGCTTTGTTGTTGCATTACCGGAGCCAGACCTCCCGGCTGCGGGCAGAACAGATGTCCGTGTCCCAGCCAATGCCCGGTTTCGTGGGAAACTTCGTAGATCCGGTAATCAGTCATGGTTTTACCTTTTTGGAACCACATCTTGGCTCCTCCAATCCAGCGGTGGGCATTGAGCACCACATTGTCGCCATTGCGGCAGTTAGAAACCCCGTTAGTGGTCAGTGGGGCGCACAGCCGGTCGGTAAGGGCAGGGCTGGCGATAACTATCCGAAAATCAGCCTGCCCATCGGTACGGGTAAAAGAAATTTCCCCCTGTTTCCCGCCCCAGCCGCGAGGATCGTTCAAGATAGCGTGAATGCTTTTTGCCGCGGTTTCACCGTTGACGGGTAGCCCGTTTTCCACCTCTACCCGATAAAAATAGACTTTGCCGGTGCCACGGCCTTGCCAGGTGCCAGGTACTACCGAGGTAGTACCGGCAGCCGAATGGGGGACGTCTTTAGAACTTTCTCCCCCTGGTAAGTCTCCTTTTACCTCTAAGGCGATCGCCGGCTCCTTAGTTTGCTGTTTAGAGTTATCCAGGGGGACTGCGGTCCAATGTAACGAGGGCGCGGTCTGCTCGGCCTCTGCCTGCTTCGGAGCTCGCGGCATAGCGGAAATGATCAGAATAAAGGTAATAGTCAGCGCAATCGCAAGTGAGGAGGCGCGAATAAGTAAATTCCAGTCCGAGCGCCGACGGGAACGGCTGGCTCGAGACTGCAGTCGCTGCCTCCTAGGGGGATACTCTGACACATTCAATAGTCTAAGCGATGCGCAGAGCCAGATTTACCGCCTCGCTGTTGAAGCGGCGATTGATAATGCATAAGTAGGGGCAGTATTCGCGGTAATTGCCAAAAATCAGGGTTGCGGCGAGCGCGATTCGAACAGCGGGCGGAGGCAGAGTTTCAGTTTCGGGACTCAAGACCTAGGGTCTCGCTGCTACCTGTTAAGATGGGAACGGAAGTATCGCTTTATAGCGTAATCGAAATTCAACATGGAGGCCATTAACCTATGGCAAAGTATGTCTACACGTTCGCCGAGGGCAACAAGGATATGAAGGATCTGCTGGGTGGCAAGGGTGCCAACCTGGCGGAGATGACTAATTTGGGTTTGCCCGTTCCCCCCGGTTTTACGATCACTACCGATGCTTGTCGGGCATACCTCAAACATAACGAGGTTCCGGAAAGTTTGGTTCCAGAAGTGACCAAGGCGTTGCGTGGAGTAGAAGATCAGATAGGGCGCACCTTAGGGGATGAAGAGGAACCGCTGCTGGTGTCGGTGCGTTCCGGTGCGAAATTCTCGATGCCGGGCATGATGGAGACCGTCCTTAACGTGGGACTCAATGACCGTTCGGTAGCCGGCCTGGCAAAGATGTCGGGATCGGAGCGTTTCGCTTGGGACTCTTACCGTCGTCTGGTGCAAATGTTTGGTAAGACGGTTTTGGGGATCGATGGCGACTTGTTTGCTGACGCCCTGGATAGCATGAAAGAAAAAGTTGGCGCCAGCGCTGACGTGGATCTGACGGCCGAAAACCTGCAGGATCTGACTGCGCAGTTCAAGCAGATTGTTAAAGAGCAAACCGGCAGTGATTTCCCGCAGGATCCGCGCACTCAGATGGATATGGCAGTGGAGGCAGTCTTCCGTTCTTGGAATACGGAGCGGGCCGCGATTTACCGTCGCCGCGAACGGATTCCGAACTCGCTGGGCACGGCGGTGAACATCTGCACTATGGTGTTCGGCAATATGGGTGATGATTCGGGTACTGGCGTGGCCTTCACTCGGGATCCTTCCACCGGTAAATCTGGTGTTTATGGCGATTTCTTGATGAACGCTCAGGGCGAGGACGTGGTGGCGGGTATCCGCAACACGGAACCGTTGTCGCATTTGAAGACGGTAAATGAGCCGGTATACAAGGAATTAACCAAGATTATGCGCCGCCTGGAAACTCACTACCAGGATATGTGCGATATCGAATACACCATAGAAAAAGGCAAGCTGTGGATGCTGCAGACCCGGGTGGGTAAGCGCACGGCAGCTGCGGCTTTCCGGATTGCGGTCCAGCTGAACGAGGAACGTCTGATCACCAAGGATCAGATGCTAGAACGGGTCACGGGCGAGCAGCTCACCCAGCTGATGTTCCCTCAGTTCGACTTGGATTCTGACCGGGTGCGGTTAACTACCGGTATGGCGGCTTCTCCGGGAGCTGCTGTCGGCGGGATTGCTTTCAATAATGAGCAGGCGGAAGCGGCTAAGGCAGCTGGTAAAACCTGTATTTTGGTGCGTCGGGAAACGAATCCTGATGACCTGGCAGGCATGGTAGCTGCCGAGGGCGTTTTGACTGCTCGCGGCGGTAAAACTTCTCACGCCGCCGTGGTTGCTCGCGGCATGGGTAAGACCTGTGTGTGTGGAGCTGAAGCCCTAGAGATTGATCCCGAAGCCGGCACTTTGAAAGTAGATGGCAAGGTTTTCCATGAGGGCGATGTGATCGCGATTGATGGAGCCACTGGCGAGGTCTTCGAGGGCGATGTTCCGGTTCAGGATTCTCCGGTAACCACCTACCTGGAAGCTGGTTTAGAGGCCGGACTAGAGGCTTGCGGTGATGATGACGATTTGAAAGATCTGGTGCGCTGCGTTGACCGCATGATGGAGTTGGCAGATGTGCGAGCAAGACTGCAGGTGCGCGCCAATGCAGATAACCCTCAGGATGCCAAGTTAGCTGTGGAGTTCGGAGCTACCGGTATTGGGCTTTGCCGTACGGAGCATATGTTCCTGGGTGATCGTCGCCCGCTGGTGGAACACGCGATTTTGTCTGGGGAAGGTTCTAAAGATCGCCAGAATGCCCTAGAGCGGCTAGGCGAGCTGCAGGAGAAGGACTTCTCGGAAATGCTGCGGGTGATGGATGGCAAGCCGATGACGGTTCGTTTGATCGACCCGCCCTTGCACGAGTTCCTGCCGGATCTAACCAGCTTGGAAGTCAAAGTGGCAGTGCAAAAAGCGCAGGGAAAGGTTAACCCGGAAGATCAGCGGATGCTAGCCGCAGTGCGCCGGATGCATGAGGCCAACCCCATGCTGGGCTTGCGCGGGGTGCGCTTGGGGATTTGGATGCCCGGTCTGTTTGAAATGCAGATTCGCTCCCTGGTAAGTGCCGCGGCCGCCCTCAAAAAGGAGGGATTAGATCCCCGCCCAGAGATTATGGTTCCGCTGGTGGGCTCAATTACCGAGTTGGGACTGATCCGCAGCCGTGCCGAAAAAGTTATTGGTGAGGTTTGCGGGGCTGCCCGAGTCACTCTAGAAATCCCGATTGGCTGCATGATTGAGTTGCCGCGTGCGGCGATTACCGCCGAATCTTTGGCGAAAGAAGCTGATTTCTTCAGCTTCGGCACCAACGACCTAACCCAAACTACTTGGGGATTCTCCCGCGATGACTGCGAGGGCGTATTCTTCCCCGAGTACATTGAAGAGGGCGTCTTTGGCACCTCTCCATTTGAAACCATCGACACTCACGGTGTGGGTCGCCTGGTTAAAGAAGGAGTATCCCGTGGTCGCTCCACTAACTCGGGAATTAAACTGGGTATTTGTGGTGAGCATGGTGGCGATCCGGAATCTATCCACTTCTTCCACAAGACTGGCTTGAACTACGTTTCTTGCTCGCCGTTCCGGGTGGCAGTGGCACGTCTGGAGGCCGGTCGCGTGGTGGCTTTGGAGAACATTGAAGGTTCCGGAGAGGACGCTACTGCTTAGCGGCAACTTTAGGGTGGCACCTGGCCTTCCTGCCTTGACCGGCAGGGCTGCTGGGCAGCCGCGCCCTGAGCTATTTTCATAACACCCCTGGGGGTCGGCGGGATTATCCCGCCGACCCCCATATTTATATATTGGCGATTTATTTCGTAGTAGCAGTTAGTTAGAGTATTTCGGGGCTAATACCAATTTTTCAGGGGAAGGAGAACGCCTGATGCAAACACAATCGTGGTTCTCATCATTGGCTGCGGCGCACGCTGACAGTCAGTGCGGTCTTATTACCTGGGCAAATGTAGTAAGTGTCAGCCCTAACTACCTAAAGTGTCAGAAATAAATAATTCTGACACTAATAGGTTTTAAGGGCGTATCTGGGAACAGATAGGATCAAGGGTAGAAGCAAGGAAAGGCGACTTAATGTCTATCGGAGCAGGTGACTACCGCATCTTTCGCTCGCGCTTGCGCGAAAAATTCCGGGGAGAAGTGCGAGATTCTCGCGCCGACCGCGCTGTCTATGCCACCGATTCTTCTAACTATCGGATTCCTCCAAAGGTTATTGCCTGCCCGAAGGATCAAGATGACCTACGGACATTGCTGCGATTAGCCCGGGAATGCCGGGTGCCGGTGACTGCCCGGGGGGCAGGGACTTCCTGCGCGGGAAATGCTATTGGTCCGGGAGTGGTAATCGATTATTCGCGCCACCTGAATCGGATCATAAAAATTGATCCTGAGAAGCGCTACGCAATCGTAGAACCGGGGGTAGTGCAAGCCCAGTTGCAACAGGCAGCAGCCCCGTATGGGTTACGATTTGGGCCGGATCCTTCTACCTCTTCGCGTTGCACTATTGGCGGGATGATCGGCAATAATGCCTGCGGCCCCCACGCTACCGCCTACGGGCGCACCTCCGATAACGTTTTGGAGCTACGGCTTATCGACGGTTTAGGACGGGAGATTATCGCCGGGCAGACCCCGCAAGACGTGCCAGAAGCCCCGCAAGACACGCCTGCACCTGACGAACAAATCTTACAAATACCCGGTCTAAAATCCCTGGTAGCAGCGAATCTAGCTACTATCCGCACCGAGTTTGGACGCTTTGGACGGCAAGTTTCCGGTTATTCTCTGGAACACCTACTGCCCGAAAATGGCCCCGCCCTCGCGCCTTTCTTGTCTGGAACCGAGGGCACCCTGGGGGTTATTACCCAAGCGACCGCGCGCCTCGTTCCTCTTCCTAAAGCTCCCGTACTGGTGGCACTGGGTTTCCCAGATATGATTGCCGCTGCCGCTGCCGTGCCACGGATTCTTCCCTTAAAGCCCCTAGCGGTGGAAGGAATGGATGCCCGGCTGGTGGAAGTAGTGCGCCAGCATAAAGGTCCAGGTGCAGTCCCAGATTTGCCTAAAGGTAGCGGCTGGCTACTTTGCGAGGTCGGCGGGGAAGGCCTGGATGAGGATGCCACCTTACAGCGGGCGCGGGAGCTGGCGGCCGCCTCCGGGGCTAGCGGAAACGCGGTCATGATTTATCCACCCGGGGCTGATGCCGTTGCTATCTGGAGGATCCGTGCAGATGGTGCCGGACTGGGTGGACGTACCCCCCAGGGTGACCAAGCCTGGCCGGGGTGGGAGGACGCGGCAGTACCACCGGAAAATTTGGCTGCCTACCTGCAGGATTTCCAAAAGCTGCTAGAAAAGTTCGAATTGGACGGACTGCTGTATGGGCACTTCGGGGACGGATGCGTGCATGTGCGGTTAAATATGCCGCTGGGAAGCGCCGCCGGATTGGGGAAATCGCGGGATTTCTTGCTCGCCGCCGCGCAGTTAGTTGGAAAATATAGAGGCTCTATTTCCGGGGAACATGGGGATGGTAGGGCGCGATCCCAGCTACTACCAAAAATGTATTCTCCGCAAGCTGTGGATTTATTTGCACAGGTAAAAGTTTTATTCGATCCGGGAAATCTGATGAATCCCGGGGTTTTGACCGGCCCGGCAGGCCCAGACGGAGTGGAAGAAAACGTCCGGCGTGCCCAGGCGCGCCCCCTCAAAGCAAGTGCGGAAGGTTTTGCTTTTTCCGAGGACGGCGGTAGCTTAACCGACGCTTTCCATCGCTGCACCGGGGTCGGTAAATGCCGTGCTGATAACAGCGCCGCGGGCGGGTTTATGTGTCCGTCTTACCAGGCGAGTGGCCGCGAACAAGAAGCTACCCGCGGCAGGGCGCGCATCCTGCAAGAAGCCACCAATGGGGGACTGATTCACGGATTATCTGACCCTGAAATATGGCAGGTGCTAGATTTATGTCTGGCCTGCAAGGCTTGTTCTGCAGATTGCCCCGCCGGGGTAGATATGGCCAAGTGGCGCAGCGAAACCCTTTTCCGGCGTTACCAGGGGCGGCTGCGTCCGCTTTCACATTACGCCTTGGGATGGTTGCCGCGTTGGCTGCGACTAATGGCCAAGATTCCGGGAGCAGCGCAGCTAGCAAACTTGGCTACCAAGATTCGCCCGCTTGTCCAGGTGGCGCTACAACTACTCCACCTGGATACTGCCCGCACCCTTCCGCGTTTTGCCACCCGCTCGTTAGAGAGTCAGTATCCGAACCGGCAACTATGGCCAAAAAAGTCAGAAAGTTCCCCCTGGGAACAGGACTTTTCCAGAAAACCCGGAGTGATAGCGGATAAAGAAATTGCAGCTAAAGCCGGAAAACAAACCCGCCAAGCGGCGCGTTCAACCTCTAAATCTGTGGTTATCTGGGCAGATTCATTTTCGCGAGGACTAGATCAACGCGGGGTAAAAGCCGCGATTAAGCTACTTACTGAGGCGGGTTGGCAGGTGTTTTTAGCACCTCCAGATACTTGTTGCGGTCTGACCTGGATTACTACCGGGCAGTTGAAAGGGGCGCGGCGACACCTCGAAAAGTTACTGGCTCGTCTGGCGCCCCCGGCTGCCAATGGCATCCCCATTGTGGGGATCGAACCGTCTTGTACTGCGGTACTTCGCGATGACCTCCTAGAATTGTTTCCCGCAGATCCGCGCGCCCTAATGGTTAGTGAAGCTACCTTTACCCTCGCGGAATTTATTAACGCGAACTGTCCTGATCTGCCGTTACCGAACCTGAGCGGGGTGAATGTGGTGGCTCAGCCTCACTGTCACCACTATTCGGTGATGGGATGGGAAGCCGATCGTGCTTTGCTGCAGAAAACTGGCGCTAAGCTGGTGGAACTGCAAGGATGCTGCGGGATGGCCGGGAACTTCGGGATGGAATCCCCCCATAGGCAAATGTCGCTGACCGTGGCGGAACACGCCCTCTTACCAGCATTAAAAGCCGATCCGGGTGCGGTTTTCTTGGCGGATGGTTTCTCTTGCCGCACCCAGGCCGAAACTTTGGCAGACCGTGGCGGAGTGCATTTAGCGGAATTGCTGGCTAATCCGGATAGCTGCACGAAAAAATAATCCTTAACAGCGCCATCGGCGCTAAAACCGGCGCCTTGACGGGTATCCGTGACACAATGGAATAAATATCCGTAAGAAAAGCAGGGAACGGTGAATCGATGGCACTTTTTGAACTGGAATCTGGCCGCCTAATACCGGCACAGTTTGGTACCCCGGTGGGACATGGCTTAGAGATGGATGTGCTCGAATCCATTCGCTCACAGGTACTGGAGGTAATTGACCGTCCCCTTTTCCCGGTCGCTTGGGCAGGGGATGGTGGAGAATCTGGAACCGGCCCGCATTCTTTAACTGCGTTAGATGCCTCTGGGCAGGTAGTTTCGGTGGAAGTGCTTTCCCGCCTGGATCCGGTGAGCCTGGTGGCGGCGATTTCTCGGCTCGGGCAGGTTTCCGGATTGGGATGGATGGATTTAGCCAGCCAATATCCGGGGGGAGTGCAAGCTTTCCAAACCGGTTGGGCAGAATTCCGGGAGGCGATGCCGCCTAACACCCAACCTGGGCCACGGTTATTCCTGGTAGTAGGGGAGATTGATGAAGGCTGTTACTCTGCGTTGGGGGTACTATTCGCCTCTGGAATTGAGATTCACCAAATTTCTTCCCGCCAGATGTCTAATGGTCGCCGTTTTTTGGAGGTCGCCCAGATCACCTCTAGTTCTATTAGCTATACGCGCCCGCAAATCGGCGGGCATCGGGCTCCGGCTCCCCAGATTTCTTGGCATGTAGATGACGAGTCAGCGCTAGCGGAAGCACAGGTTTCGCCGGTACCGCCTGCGCCCCCTGCACCGCCGGTTTCCGAAGATATTTCTGAGGACGCGTCCCTCACTGAGCAGGAGCTAGCGCGGGCTGAAGCTGTACAATCACCAGTTCCCGCCGCGGAAAGCGTGACACCTCAGCAGGAAAATCCGGAGGAAGAACCGGTGGCAGAGGTAGAAAGTTCGGCCGGAGAATCTGAAAGGCTAGAGCAGGAATCTTCACCCGAAACCACAGACGAGGAAGATGTGGCTACCAGTTTCGCTGCACCGCAACTGCTGCAAAAAGATGCCGAAGGATTGCGTTCTATTTCCTCGCTGGTCGGTCAAGATACCGTCTTACTATGGTCGGATGATCGCGGACGAATTTGCGAAGCTCTCCTGAAGGAAGAAGGAGTGATTGACCCGGGAGACGGGCAGCTCACCGATCAGGTTCAGGCAGCGTTTGAGCAGGTCGGGGGAAATAGCGACCTAGATGCTTGGGAAGCATTCCGGATTGGAAATCTGGAAGGGCCCACTTTAGCGGAAGCCATTGCGGAAGTTAATGCAGAGATTGAACGCCATGCGTCTTCCCACGACAGAAAACACGGTCACTAGGAGACGAAAATGGGGAAAGGGAGTTCATCTGCCGCGTCTTTACCGACTCAGCCTCCGGCGGTACCCGCCCCGGTAGGTCGGTGGGTACCAGATATTTTAGGGCCGGGGTTTGAGGCTCGTACGTTGGAATTACCTCGTGACAATGAGGGCGAGCTGTGTGCCACCTTGGTACGACATCTTCCCGAGGACGATCCCTGGGCGATTTCAAATACCCCCGCGGAACCCTCCTTTATTTTCCTGTTCATTCATGGTTGGAATGATTACTTTTTCCAGCGGGAACTGGCGCGTCATATTTCCCTAGCGGGAGGAGCCTTTTATGCGATTGACCTCTGCAAATATGGGCGTTCGCTGCGTAAATGGCAGACGTTTGGCTGGACCGAAGACCTGCTTTCCTATGACCTAGATATTTACGCCGCGCTAGAGGTCATGCGAGAGGAACATCCAGATTTGCCGTTAGTGTTGGCCGGTCACTCTACCGGAGGGCTGACGGCGGCCTATTGGGTGAACCGGCATCGGGACCAGGTGGCCGGTCTGTTACTTGATTCCCCCTGGATTGAAATGGCGGGGGGAACTTCCCAGCGTTTCGGAGCTCGCGCCCTCGCAGAATTATTCTCCCGGCGGGCAGCCAAAAAAGAGGTCCCGCTACAGTCTGCTGACTCCGCTTACGTGAATTCTTTGATGGGTTGGGATCGAAAGGTTGATGGTACTCTGCCTAAACGTCTGGAACTCTGGATGCAAGATCCTTCCCTGCAGGGCTGGCCATTGGTTTCAAGCTGGAAAGGTACCCCGGACGCACTAGTACGTTTCGGCTGGGTACGGGCGATTACTATCGCCCAAAAGAAACTTCTAGCAGGTGAAGCCACCGAGGTGCCGACCTATTTCCTGACTTCTACCGCTTCCTCGACTGGGAAACGGAAACGGGAAATGATGTTTACTGATTCGGTGCTGAACGTGCAAACTATGTGCGGAAATGCCTGGCGACTTTCCCGACAGGTAACTATGGAACGTTACCCCGGTAAACATGACCTATTCTTGTCTTTCCCGGACGTGCGTCAGGAAGTGTGGTTCGGTATTCACCGCTGGTTAGGTCAAGCGCTACCCGGGCAGGCGCGCCCGGTCGGTGAAATCGGTGAAACCACTGCTCGTGCCATCTGTCCCTAAGGGTTAGTTAGCAAGTGTTACGTTTGCTCATTTATTTTATTTCGGTAAATTATGGGGCTGCGTCCGGGGAAAAGCTGATCTTTTCTAGGGGAGAGAAAAGACGCCTGGCAGGTCGCCGTTATGCGCACACCAAGCAAGCAATATGGATAGCAATTATTACGGGAATATTGAGTGCTATTACTGAAGCTATCCCAGATTCAGAAGACTAGCTGATCTAGGATTTCGGGCAGTAACGCGGTTGATATCTTCGGTTTTACCAGGGTTTATATCCATATTTGCGTATTATTTTAAACAATAAACTCTCAGCTAGGCACCTAAGCTGAGATTTAAAAGAGTTTACTCTTAAGCGCCCAGCTGAGAGCTAGAGGGGACCTCACCACTTAAAAGTTGACTTGCAGCCGGGGAAACTTCTGCTGCAGCAGTGGCGGCGAACCCTGATTCTTGACTTTTATTATTCTTTACTGGCTGTAGCTTGTTCTTCTAGAGCCAGCTTCTCGATTGCCTCCACATCGGGTTGAGGGGTATGTGGGAACTGGTCCCTGACCTCTACCGAGGGGTTACGGAGGTTGATATCGACGTCATCCTCCTGGGGATTGTAGGGCAGTTTCCCGTTTAGCACATCGTAAACGCGCTGACGATCAATAGTATGTGTCCAGGTGCCAACCAGCAGGGTGGCGACTGCGTTCCCGGTGAAGTTAGTTAGAGCTCGGGCCTCTGACATGAAGCGGTCGATGCCGACAATCACTCCTACTCCGTCTAGTAATTCCGGACGGTGTGACTGTAAGCCGGCAGCTAAAGTAGCGATCCCTGCTCCAGAAACGCCGGCGGCGCCCTTTGAAGCAATCATCATGAAGATCAGCAAACCGATTTGCTCGCCCAATCCCATGGGCTTGTTCATGGCATCGGAGATGAAGATAGCTGACATGGTCAGATAGATCGCGGTTCCGTCCAGGTTGAAGGAGTAGCCGGTAGGAACCACGATCCCCACTGTAATTTTGTGGATTCCCAGGTGTTCCATTTTGCGCATTAGGTTTGGTAACGCCGATTCTGAAGAAGAAGTGGCTACGATCAGCAGGTATTCCTTTGCCAGGTACTTCATAAGTTTGAAGATGTTGAAGCGAGTAAATATTGCCAATACGGAACCTAGTACCACGCAGATGAACAATATACAGGTGATGTAGAAGGCCACCATTAACAGCAACATTTGCCCCACAGCTTTGGCGCCGGTGGAGCCAACCACTCCCGCCATGGCGCCAAATGCGCCGATGGGAGCCAGCCAAAGGACCATGTAGAGTACCTTGAACACCAGTTTTTGGATGGCAGCGACTGCGCGCAGGATCCCATCCCCGGTTTTACCGAGGCTTTGTACCGCGAATCCTACTAATAGGGCGATAAACAGGGTTTGGAGCACCGAGCCGGAGGTTAGGGAGGAGAAGAAAGTGTCAGGGATAATCGATTGAATAAAGCCAACGATACCGTCTGCTTCCTGCTTGTTACCGGAAGTTAACTGGGCGGCTGCCCCCTTGGTAGCCTCAATGTTTAGGTCGCTGCCAGGCTGGATTAGGTTGCCTACGACTAAACCGATACCTAAAGCAAAAGTGGACATCGTCATGAAGTAGGCCAGGGCAATTCCGCCGGCTTTACCTACCGATGCAGCGGCGCGTACTGAGCCAATCCCGAGCACGATCGTACAAAAAATTACCGGTACGATCATCATGGTGATGAGCCGGACGAAGGTGGTTCCGACGACCTTGAATTCCTTGGCCACATCGGGGGCGGCTATTCCGAAAATGATCCCGGCGATTACCGCGATGATCACGGCGATGTAAAGCCAGTGGGTGTTATCTTTCTTTGGCTTTTTACGTTCCGGTACGTAAGGTTTGCTGGCGGTTAGCTCAGTAACCTCGAGACTAGATTCCCTAACTTCTACATCTTTGTTCTTTTTGCGTTTGAGCATACCCATAGAGGAACTCCTGCTATACATTTTTTGGAATGCGGGACTTAATGACTAGGGGGAAAATAAAACTTTATCTTTCCCGCGAAGTGTGAAAGTAGGGTATAACCACTAACGTCTTGATGTAAAGTCAAAACTTTGTTTTGCCTCATAATTTTACCGTAGGTCTTTTATCCTAGGTCGTAAAAGCTTATTTGTGAGCTTGCCCATACTGCTCTTTTGCTGTCTTGGCGTTGTCGCTTTTATAGAGGCTCCGTGGGGGAGAAGTGCGCCTTCAGATAAGGAGTTTGAATGCGGGGTTCTATGCTCCCTAGCTAGACTCTCAATAACACTCTAAAGAAGCTCTCAACTCTAATTCTCGACAGTTGAGAGTTCTGCAGATTTGCTGGTTCGCGCTTAAAGAGGCGCAGGTAGCTTCTGCTTCACATCCTCGCTGCTATTGGCTAGGAGCTTTCCCTGATTCCCTCAGGGATCCACAACGCAAGCTAAAAGTAGACAGCACTAAATGCTGGTTGTAGTTAAATAACCCACAAAAGGGGTATATCCTGCCCTTCTGCTTTGACCAGTCGACAAAGGGGCTGTTAAATTGGCTATTGCCCAAGATCGCCGGTGCCCACACCAGTGGGTTTAAGTTCCAGATCGGAAGCCTGTGTAGGTTGAACGATGCGTAGCGTATCGAAAATGGTTGCGCGTCCTCGCAAAAGAGGACGTACTTCCCCTGGGGAAGGTGGCAGCTAGGATCGATAGGTTTATTTTCGCCCCGTGCAATCTGCGCGGGGTTTTCTTGTTCTGGCCCCCGGCACGAATAAACGGAAGGAGGGCCTAATGGCGAAACCTAATAAGCAAGCCATGATCGCTCAGCTGGAAGAAAAAATCAGCTCGGCATCGGCCCTGCTGCTCACCGAATACCGCGGGTTGACCGTGGCTCAGATGACTGAGCTGCGCAAAAACCTGGCAGGAACGGCTACTTATTCCGTCACGAAGAACACGCTGGCCAGGATTGCCGCCAAAAACCAGGGAATTGATTTCCTGGACGAGGAGCTAACCGGACCGACCGCAATTGCGTTCGTAACCGGAGAGGCCGTGGATGCGGCCAAAGTGCTGCGCGACTTCGCCAAGGATAACGAGCAGTTGGTTATTAGAGGCGGTGTCCTCGACGGGAAGTTCTTGTCTGCAGATGAAGTCAAGAAACTCGCTGAACTGGATAATCGCGAAACTACACTGGCCAAACTGGCTGGTGCAATGCAAGGCAAACTGGTACAGGCTGCCTTTATGTTCAAGGCGCCCGCCTCCAAGGCGGTTCGCACCGTGGACGCCCTGCGCGAAAAGCAGGAACAAGCGGCTTAGTAAAGCCGCATAGATCGACAAGAAAAAATCTGCCTCGCGTGGGCAAAAATAGGAAGGAATGCCAATATGGCTAAGCTCAGCAAAGAAGAGCTAATTGATGCTTTCAAAGAAATGACTCTGTTGGAACTGTCCGAGTTCGTTAAGGAATTCGAGGACGTCTTCGACGTAGAGGCCGCGGCTCCTGCCGCCGTAGCCGTTGCTGCCCCCGGTGCTGCCGGTGGCGAAGAAGCAGCCGAAGAAAAGACCGAATTCGACGTAGTGCTCGAAGCTGCTGGCGACAAGAAGATCGCCGTAATCAAGGCTCTGCGCGCGCTACAGCCCGGACTGGCTCTGAAAGAAGCCAAGGAAAAGGTTGACTCCGCTCCCACCACCGTTCTGGAGGGTGCATCCAAGGAAGACGCCGAAAAGGCCAAGGCTGATCTGGAAGGCGCGGGCGCCACTGTTGCCCTGAAGTAAGGCTAGTTAGTCTTTTACTTTATAAAAGCGGTGCGGGGAATTTTTCCCGCACCGCTTTTGTATACCCTCGCTATCTGGAACGCTGGAGCCCAGTAATATTTCGCGCTAATGCCCTTTTTGTGTGTCTTTATTTCATTGTTCTTCCTGGGGACACCGCCTAATTCGGGTGTGGTTTAACTCTGGGGAGATTAATATCTTCGCGGAGGGCGCAAATCCAGGTAATTAACCCGACAAGCATTTTGCTGCGCGTTAGGATGCAAACAGTTGCGCGCAACTACGCAACAGTAAGTAGGGGTGATTCCATGACCGTGCTACGGCACCTCGGGAAAAGAGAATGGCTGCTCAGCGCGCTGGCAATCATCACCATCATTTGCCAGGTTTTCTTGGATTTGCGTCTGATCGACTACATGCAAACCATCACCGAAATGATTGTGAAGCCGGGTGCGACTGTCAACGGGGTGCTGATCGAAGGCGGGAAAATGCTGGGGTGTGCCGCCGGTTCTATGGTGGTAGCCATTATCACCGGTTATTGCATGGCCATGATCGGCGCGACTGTCGCCCGTAATCTGCGTCAAGCGGTGTTTACCAAAGCGATTTCGCTCCCCGAAGCCGACTTTGAACACTTTGGCGCGTCCTCTCTAATCACTCGTTCCACTAACGATGTCACTCAGGTGCAAATGTTTGTGGTGATGGGGTGTCAGCTGATGGTGAAAGCTCCTATCCTCACCATTTGGGCAATCATAAAAATTGCGGGAAAGAACCTAACTTGGACTCTCGCTACTGGGCTTGCGGCTTTGATCTTACTGGTGATGATCTTCGTTATTTGGCGGATCGTAATGCCGCGGATGATGCGGATGCAGCGGATAACTGATGACCTTAACCGGGTGACTCGCGAACACATGGAAGGAGTGCGCGTTATCCGTGCCTACGGCTCCCAGGATTTTCACCAAAAGCGTTTTGAAGCCACCAACGCTGAGCTAACCAACACTCACCTGATGGTCTCCGGCACTTTCTCCTTCATGATGCCCATGATGAACACCGTGATTTCCGGGCTTAACCTGGCGATCTATGTGCTGGGTGCTTTCATGATTTCTGCCGCCGCCGGCCTGGCGAAAGTAACCCTGTTTTCACAGATGATCGTATTTTCCGGGTACGCTACCCAAGCGATCAGTGGTTTCCTAATGATGGCCATGGTGTTCGTATTTGCTCCCCGCGCGATTGTGGCTAATCGGCGCATTAGGGAAGTGCTTGATTGTGAACCCTCCCTTGCTGATCCGGTAGTTTCTGCCGACAAGCCCACATCCTCCCTCGGAAAAGAAACCCGCCAAGACCTGAAGGAACCAGCGATTGAGTTTAGGGATGTTTCATTCCGCTATCCTGGAGCTGAAAATGACGCCCTTCACCAGATAAATCTAAAAATTCCGCGCGGACAGACCGTTGCCCTGATTGGAGCCACCGGCAGCGGAAAAACTTCACTGGTGAACCTGATTGCCCGGGTCTACGATCCTCGCGAAGGCCAAGTTTTGGTTAACGGCCAGGACGCGCGGAAATGGCGCTTGCGCGACCTGCGTAATCAAATCGCATATTCGCCCCAAAAAATCACCCTGTTTACCGGCACTATCGCTTCCAATATTGCCTTTGGAGAAGGTCCGACAAACATTACTCCCGCCGATATCGTTAAGTCCGGAGATGTTGCTTCTTGCGATTTTATTGCTGATAAAGAGGGCAAGTTTGCGGCGGAAGTGGCGCAAGGGGGCAGTAATTTTTCCGGCGGACAAAAACAACGGATTTCGATTGCCCGCACAGTGGCTAGGGATGCACAAATCCTGATTTTCGATGACACTTTTAGCGCCCTCGACTATGCCACTGACCGGGATATTCGCGGGGAACTGGCGGAAATAGCTCGCGGGAAAACCCAGATTATTGTGGCGCAGCGGATTGCCACTGTGCGGGAGGCCGATCAGATTTTAGTGATCGATCACGGCAAAATCGCGGCGCGGGGAACGCATGAATCCCTGATGGCGTCCTCGAAAATCTATCGCGAAATCGCCCTCTCCCAACTCTCTGAAGCGGAGTTGGCATGAAAGACGCAGAAATGAGCAGGTGGGACCAGCGAGTCCAGTCGGCGCGGCGCGGACTAGAGCCAGTAGAAGAAAAAATGTCGCCAGTGCGCGCGGGAGGACGCCACGGCGGGAACGTCTACGAAAAAGCCAAGAAAGGACAGTTTGCCCAATCGGTGCGCGACCTTGCCCAGTTTTTAGGGCGTTACCGGATAGCTATCCTGGTTGCGGTAGTTTTGGCGGTTGCTGGCTCGCTCCTGACTGCGATAATGCCGATGTTTTTAGGGCTGATAACCGATGTGATCGCCTCGGGGCTGCACAGCAGTATCGATATGGACAAGATATTTGCCCTCTTGCGGATGGCGACCCTCGTCCTCGTTCTGGGATTCTGCTTTAACCTGGGGCAATCACTGATAATGGTGGTGGTTACCCAACGCACCGGGCAGCGGATGCGCTCCGCTATTGACCGGAAAATCGATCGTCTGCCGCTGTCCTTTTTCGACAACACCAGTCACGGTGACACCATGAGCCGGGTAACCAACGATATCGACACCCTGGTGCAAACTCTGCATTCCGCAATCACCACCATCATCACCGGAATAGTTACCCTGGTAGGCGCCGCTTTTATGATGCTCTACACCGAATGGCGGATGGCGCTGGCCGGTATGGGGGTGGCGGTGCTGGGATTCATCCTCAACGCCGGAATTATGATTTCTTCCCAACGTTTCTTCATTCGCCGGCAATCGAATCTGGGCAGCCTAAACGGGCATATCGAAGAATCTTTATCCGGACAAGGAATCATCAATATTTACAATGCTTCCGCCGCCACCGTCGCCGAATTTAATCGCCGTAACCAGCGGCTTTTCGATGCCACTTGGCGCGCCGATTTCCTCTCCCAATTGATGATGCCGGTAATGGGGTTAGTCGGAAACCTAGGTTACGTGGTGGTATGCGTGCTGTGTGCAGTCCTAGTGGTGAAAGGCAATGTAACCATCGGAGTTATTGCCGCATTTATGCTCTATATCCGGGTTTTCACCCAGCCCTTATCGAACCTGGCTTCCGCGGCGGCCTCCTTCCAATCCGCGGCAGCTGCCGGGGGGCGAGTTTTTGAAATTCTGGAAGAGGATGAACTACCCGATGAATCCGAAAAACCGGCGCTGAGCGGCAAGGTAACTAAAGGTGAAGTAGAATTCCGGGATATCCGTTTCTCGTATGAAGCAGGCAAAGAAATTATTCACGGATTTTCTGCCCTGGTACATCCGGGACAAAACGTGGCCATCGTAGGTCCGACTGGAGCCGGGAAAACCACCCTGGTTAACCTGCTAATGCGCTTTTACGAACTGGACTCCGGGGAGATTCTTCTGGATGGCACCCCGCTTGCTGCGATGCGGCGCGAGGACGTAGATTCTCAGTTCGCGATGGTACTGCAAGACAGCTGGATGTTCCAAGGAACCCTGCGGGAAAACATTATGTATTCCCAGCAGGAAGTATCCGAGGAACGCCTTGAACAGGTGATTAAGGCAGTCGGACTAAGTGATTTGGTTGCGCAACTGTCGCACGGCCTCGATACCGAGATTCGAGAAGATTCTGCCCTTTCAAGCGGACAACGGCAGTTGGTGACTATTGCCCGCGCGATGGTTGCCGATAAGCCGCTTTTGATCCTTGACGAGGCGACTTCTTCGGTCGATACCCGCACGGAGCAGCTGATTCAACGAGCAGTAGCCAAAGCTACCGCGGGGCGTACCTCGTTCGTGATTGCCCATCGTCTGTCGACAATTCGTGACAGTGACGTGATATTCGTGATGGAGCATGGAGATATTGTCGAGTCCGGGACGCATGAGGAGTTGCTGGCCGCCGAAGGCGCGTACGCCCGCCTCTATAACGCGCAGTTCACCAAAGGTGACATTGACGCGTAAGTGATCCGCGGGGCAGGGGCTGGCTCGGCAACAAGGCGTAGCCGCGCAGGAGCCTCCGGTGCGCGCAGTTATCGCTTTTAAAGCACCTTAGAGAAGAAGTCTCGGGTACGGGGGTTCTGGGGATGGTTTATTACCTGGTCAGGGGTGCCCTGCTCCAGGATTTTACCTTCGTCCATAAACACTACGTGGTCGGCGACTTCCCGGGCGAATCCAATCTCGTGGGTTACCACGATCATGGTCATGCCTCCGCGTGCCAGGTCTTGCATGACCGATAGGACTTCCCCTACCAATTCGGGATCCAGGGCGGAAGTGGGCTCGTCAAACAACATCAGCTCTGGCTCCATGGCGAGGGCGCGGGCGATAGCTACCCGCTGTTGCTGCCCGCCCGATAGCTGAGCCGGATAATGGTCGGCGCGCTCTGCCAGCCCGACTCGTTCTAGCAGCTCTAAAGCCTTAGTTCGCGCCTCTTCTTTCCCGATTCCTTTGACCTGGGTAGGTGCTTCCATTACGTTTTCCAGCGCGGTCTTGTGGGGGAAGAGATTGAAACGCTGAAAGACCATGCCCACTTGGGAACGTTGGCGCGCGATTTCCTTGTCGGTCAGGCGGCGCAACACGGTACCTTGCTCGGTAAGCGAACCGCGGCGGCGATCGAAGTACGCGCGGACAGGATTTTTCGAGGGCGCGCCCTCTTCCATCCCCAATAGTTCTCCGTTGAGGTAAACGCGACCCCCGGAAACTTGTTCCAACTCGTTTACGCAACGCAGCAGGGTAGATTTTCCGGAACCGGACGGCCCTAACAGCACGCACACTTCACCGGTAGCTACCTGCAAACTTATATCTCGCAGTACGTGGAGATCCCCGAAAAACTTGTGGACGTGCTGCAGATCCACCATTAGGGGCTGATTTTCTGGTTGTGAGGTCATGGGGTGTACTCCAAGAAAGGATCGTCTTTGGTAGTGCCAGATTCGGCCATCGCGCGCATCTTACGAGATCCGGCGGGTTTCTTATCTCCACCGGTACGCTCATCGAAACCACGACCGAAGTAGCTTTCAATATGACTTTGAATCACCATCAAAATCGAAGTAATCGTCAAATACCAGATCGCTGCCACCAGCAATAGAGGGATCGGCAGGAATAGGCGCTGCCCGATGGTTTGGGTGGCGAAGGTAATCTCCAAAGTAAACGGCACTGCCAAGACCAGGGAAGTGGTTTTCAGCATGGAAATGGTTTCATTGCCAGTGGGGGGAATAATTACCCGCATGGCTTGGGGCAAAATAATCCGCCGCAAAATCTGGCTGCGACGCATCCCTAGGGCGCGAGCGGCTTCTTCTTGCCCGGAATCTACCGCATTCAGGCCGGAACGCACGATTTCTGCCAGATATGCGCCCTCGTTAAGCCCTAGCCCTAAAATCGCGGCCACCGCGGGACTGATTACCGTGTTGGTATCAAAAGTCAGCAGTTCCGGGCCGAAAGGAACTCCTAGCGAGAGGGTGGAATAAAGGGTGGGTAACATTCCCCAAAATAGCAGCTGAGTGTAGATAGGGGTTCCGCGGAAGAACCAAATATAGGTCCAGGAAACCCCTTTCATAATTGGGTTAGGGGACTGGCGCATAATCGCCATAGTCACTGCCAGGATCACCCCGATAAGCATGGAAACTACCGTTAAAATCAAGGTCCACATGATTCCGCGTAGTACCGTGGGGTGGAAGATGTATATGGCTACCTGATCCCAACGAAACTTTTCATTACTGACCAGGCCATGTACCAGCATGGCAGCCAGAATCAGCACTACAACCGCACTAACCAGGCGGCCCGGCGAAAATACCGGGCGCGGCCTGGTTAGCGTGGCGCCATCTTTCAGTTTTTGGCTATTCATATTTAAAGGTTAAGCCCTCGGACGTTATTCGGAAACATTCGGGTTAATTACAGCCTTGTCCAGGATGAAGGAGTCGGCGCCGTAAACGGCGAAGATCTTCTTCAAAGTTCCGTCATCCATTAGTTTTTGTAGGGCTGCCTGCACGGCTTTCGCCAGTTGCTCGTTATTCTTATTGACTACTACGCCATGCTGAGCGGTCTCGAAGGCTTCACCGACGATTTCCAGTTCCCCGCCGCTCATCTTGACTGCGTATCCCACGACTGGCGAGTCGGCGAGCACCGCGTCATATTGGCCTCCGGTGACCTTGGGGACGATTTCGGTCTGCATCTTGTGCTCTTTTACGGTGACTGCCGGTTTTCCGTCCGCTTCGCACTGTTTGGAAATCTCTTTGATGGTTTCCTGCTGAGCGGTTCCAGTCTGTACCCCAACGGTCTTGCCGCAGGGGTTCTTAGGATCGAACTTCTTGGGGTTGCCCTTGGCTACTCCGTAGGAGAAGCCAAGTTCCGCATAGGAAACCATTTGAGTCTCGGCTTCCCGCTCCTTGGTGATGCTGAAACCAGAAACCCCGATGTCATATTTGGTGCCGATTTGCGGGATCAGGGAATCGAACTCGCCGTGGGTGGTGGTGCCGTCTTTTAGGCCCATAACTTTGGCAATGGCTTTGACCATGTCTACGTCGTAGCCGGTGGGGGTTTTGTTATCGGCTTTCATATATTCGGCGGGGGCGTAGTCCACTGAAGCGCCGTTCTTGAGAACTCCGGCCTTCTTGATGTTTGCTGGAACCAGCTTTGCGACTGCGGGATCGGTTTTAACAGTCGATACGTCAAATCCTTTTTCTCCGGGATCATCTGCGGGGCCGGCAGCCTCGCTACCGGAGCTGCAGGCAGCTAAACCTAGCGAGGTGAGGGAAATGGCGGCGAGTGCCGCAAGTTTGCGTTTCATGATATCTCCAATCAGTAGGTCTGTAGAAAGTATGCAACGTTACGAATAATTATGCAAAATCCTGAGTGGGGTCTGTGGCGGGTATCTCTTTAAGGTTGCTTCTTGTGTGCAGTATTGCGGCTGTCTCAATCCCGATATTTCTTCGACGGGCAAGGATCTGCGTGCTCAGCGAAGCAAAACCCCGATATGCTGGGGGCGTGAACAAACACTGCTCCCGCAGGTCTGGGTGGGTCATCTCCCTATTGCTGATCGCCTTGGTGGTGACCCTTATCTACCCCCTTAACGCGCAGGCGCGCGAACATCCCCGCGTCCTCGTCCTTATTTCCTCCGGCCTGTCTTGGTCAGACGTTGATCCGACAGAAAAAGAGGGTAAAGAATTCTTAGACGCCCTCGGGGAAGCGAGGGTAGCCAACTTGAGTCGCCATAACGCGGCTAAAATTACCTGTCCCTTAGATGGGTATCTAACTTTATCGACGGGCATGCGAGTAACCCCCACTAAAGCCCGTTCCCAAGGGCATTGCCCCGAAATTCCTGCTCTGGATGACGGTGTTTTCTCTGCATCCGAGCTAAGAGAATGGCAAAAAGATGCCGCTCGACAAAATGAACAAGCCGTTCCCGGAACATTAGGGAAAAGTTTGGTTGAACAGGGTAAAAAGCTGGTGGCTATCGGTCCGGGAGCCCGCGTGGCGGCTATGGATGATGGTGGAAAGGTAGCTAACTATCGTTCGCGAGCAACTACCGAGGGGCTTACCTCCCAGGTAAAAACGGCTTTAGCAGGCGCCGAAGTCACCATTGTCGATGTAGGATCGGTGAGCCCGAATAGCGCTATCAAAGTTTCCCCCACTTCGTTAAACGCCACTCCCGCCGATGGGCTACCGGGAGCAGATAGAACGGACAAACCTCGCAGTAAACAGGTTTTAGCCGCTCTTACTGCCGGCCTAAAAGCCGCTCAAGACGCCGATCTGGTTTTTGGTTTAGATGTTGCCGATCATTCCGCCACGCCCCACTTAGGGATGGCATTTACCCGCGCACCCGGGGAAAATCCGGGAATAATTCGTTCCTCCTCTACTCGCCAGTTGGGGTTAGTCTCTACCGTTGACTTCACCAGTCGCATCCTCGATGTCACCGGTGCTAATGCTCCTGAATATCTAGTGGGAGGAACCTTTAGCTCCGCGCGCGACTATGGAATGGCCAGTAATCTAGACTGGCTGCGCAACCAAGCTCTGCGATCCGATCAGGCGAGTATTTTGCAGGCGCGCTTTATCGTGCTAACCGGGATTATTTTATTAGCAGCGTTGGGACTTTTGCTGGTTTTGCTGCGGCGGGAATATCTGGGGGTCTCTAGTCGCTCCCGTAAGGTAGTAGTGCTGCTTTGCCTGAGCGCCAGTTTGTTAGGGCCGGCCAGTTTCCTGGCGGCTAATATTCCGGCTGGTATCTTAGGGGGAACTGGTGGGAATTTTACTGCTAACGCCCTACAAATGTCGGTTCCGCTCCTTACCGTGCAGTACTTCTTGTTGCTGCTTGCGATCGCAGCGGTCTTGGCGGCATTTTGTCTGGCCGTCGGAAAGGTTGTTGCCCGGCGCTGGCCTGGGTTGCAGTTTTCAGCTCCGATCCTGGTTGCTGCAGCTCTCGTGATCATCTGGTTGCTGGTTAGCTTGTTAACGGGATCCCCAGATCAAATCTCTGCTATGTTTTCTTCGGCAGCCACTGCTGCTACTCGTTTCTACGGCCTCAACAACAATAAGTATTCTTTCTTATTCGCCGCGGTCTTAGCCCTAGAATGCCTGGTTTTAGCACCCGCAGCTGCCAGGTTCCCTCAGCGGCGACACCGCTACTTTATCTACGGTTTTACGCTCCTAGCTGTAGCGGTAATCCTAGATGGCTTCCCCTGGCTAGGAGCCGATGTAGGCGGACCACTAGCGATGGTCCTCGGGGTAGGGATTACTTTGAACTGGGTGCTAGGTAAAAAGGTGGGGCCAGGAAAAGTAATGGCGCTGATAGTCGCCGCATTTTTGGCCTCGAGCTTATTTGTATTGGTAGACAAGCTAGCTAGCCCCCCTGCCCGCACTCACTTTGGGCGTTTTATTTCCGAGGTCGCTAACGGAGGCGGCGGAATTATTGTGAAGCGCAAAGCCGAAGCCATGGTTAATACCTTCGGTGGACCCCTCATCTTCACGGTTTTGGTAATCCTGGGAGCTGGGCTAGCTATCTGGTACCTTATTAAACGCAAACGACGCACCAGCGCAGATGCAAGCCGTCCCCCCGCGCGTTTTGATGGGGGCTTGTCGGCTTTGAATCGCATTCCGGGGGCAGCCTATTTTGCCAAGGGAGTGTTGCTTACCTCCGTACTGGCGGCACTAACCAATGATTCTGGGGCTCTGATCCTAGTTTGTGCGGGATTATTTACCCTTCCGGCTCTCGACGCCATGCTGATCTTAAGTGCCCGGGAAAATCTCCCACTGCAAAAAACCAAGAAGCTATAGGCGAAATAATCAAAATTCGGTGAAGTCGGTAACTTTCCTCCCTAGAGTTTTTGTATGCTTAACTCCGTTTGATAGTCTTTTGAGGTGCCTGAGTGCACGAGGCGGGTTACCCAAGCGGCCAAAGGGATCTGACTGTAAATCAGCCGGCGTAGCCTTCGGGGGTTCGAATCCCTCACCCGCCACGGTGCTAAGTTTTCGGACTTAGCGGCAATAAGGTAAACTGCTAGCTGGTAGTACGGAGTAAATTCCGTTTAACCAGCAGGTATGTTGGCTGTTGCCCCGATAGCTCAGTAGGCAGAGCGTCTCCATGGTAAGGAGAAGGTCCAGGGTTCAAATCCCTGTCGGGGCTCTAGGGTTTGTGTTTGCAGATCCTCAAGCGGCGGGGTAGCTCAGTTGGTGAGAGCGCACGACTCATAATCGTGAGGTCGCGGGTTCGAACCCCGCCCTCGCTACTTTTCAATTTCGGTTGAAATAGGAAATGCCGCTAATCGGGCGGCCCGAGACACAGAGGTAAGTAAGAATGGCCAGCAAGTCGTCCGACGTACGTCCTAAGATCACTCTGGCGTGCAGTGAATGCAAAGAGCGTAACTACATCACCAAGAAGAACCGCCGGAATAATCCGGATCGCTTGGAACTGATGAAGTACTGTCCGCGTTGCCGTAAGTCGACTTCGCACAAAGAGACCCGCTAACTTCGGGAACATTGGTAGCTGCTGTCAGTTAGGATTAGAAACACTTTATTCCTGTGTCCGATATCCACCGGATTCGTAAAACCCGACAACCAGTAGCTTAGCTAAATAAAAAAATAATAAAGTTTAGCCTCCGCGCTAAACTCATAGGCTTGATAGTAAATGGTTGGGGGTCGCCCTCGCGGCGACCCCCAACCATTTACTATTTTAATTTTAGCGATTACCGGGGTTAATACCTCTGCGAGTATTAACCCCGGTAATGCTTAATAGGCCTTTAGCCAGCCAGTTTTTGCAGTGCCTTCAAAGACTTTTCGGCATTAACTTTCGGGCCACCACCAGCGGGAGGCTCCTCGTCAATCATGATGTCTTGTTCCAGCACGTAGTAGCCGTCGAAGCCGGCCTTATCCAGTTCCGCCACAATGGTGCCAAAGTTAATATCGCCTTCACCGATAGGAGCAAACATGCCGGCTTTAACGCCCTGAGACCAGGTGATCTCACCGGGTAGCAGTTTGTCGGTCATTTCCTTGTGTACGTCCTTCGCGTGAACGATCACGGTACGACCGGGGTATTCCTTAACGATTGCCTCCGGATCACAGCCGCCACAGATCATGTGGCCGGTGTCCAAGCACAGCGCCACCTTTGATTCGTCCAGCATCTTGCGGATCTCGCTGTCGTTTTGGATCATGGTTCCCCAGTGAGGATGCACGCAAGCTTTCACTCCGGCTTCGGCGCAAACATCACTGATCCGATCTAAGTTCCCGAACAGAGTCTTCCATCCTTCATCATCTAGTACCGGGCGATCATCATAACCGTCACGGCCAGAATCAGCAGCCAGAATCAAGTATTCGCCACCGGCAACTTTAAAGGCTTCGAGCTCTTTCTTTACCGAAGGAATCGGGTCAATCTCGGGGTCGTGCATAATTGCCAGGAAGAAAGCTCCCACCGGCTTCAAATCGTACTTGCTAACTTCTTCGGCGCGAGCGGCGGCCTCAATCGGCAACCAACCCTGAGGGCCGAATTCGGTAGCGGTTAAACCGATTTCTTTCATCTCCGTCAGCACCCGCTGAGGGGTCATCTGGTATCCCCAACCTGGTACTTCACATACGCCCCAAGAAATGGGAGCTCCCGCAATCTTCATATTTTTCCTCCATTGGTTTTTGTACAGGTAAATAGCAGATATCTAACCTGTTTAAATCTTTTTATCTATTAATATTGTTGTCTGATAAGACGCTCCTGGTTACCGGGCGTCTTCCTTAATATGTATTGGAAACCTGTCCGGTAGCCTATTGACCGACCTTGACCGGGCGCTGTTCACGAGCTGACTTTTCCGCTGCTTCTGCTAGCAGCAAAGCCTGCGCACCATCCTCGATGGAGGGGGTAGGCTTGCCGCCTTCTTTAACTATGGAAATGAACTGGTTTAGCTCGGACGCATAGGCATCGGCATAGCGAGTCAGGAAGAAGTCCAGATAAGGTTCGCGCGATAGCGAGTAGCTATCTTTAGAAAGCGAGACAGTAGTGGGACGCTGATTGTCGGCATTTAGCTGTCCATCATGTCCGGTTACCTCTAGACGCTGGTCATAGCCAGTAGCGCAATGACGATTATTGATAATCGTGGCTACTGCTCCCGACTTAGCGGTTAGTACAATCACCGCGGCGTCATAGTCGTTGCAAGCCGCGATTTCCGGATCCAAGTTCTGCGGGATGGTAGTGACGGTATCAATGTCACCCAGCAAGAAACGTGCCATGTCGAAATCATGGATGGTCATATCCTTGAAGATTCCCCCGGAAACTTTAATGTAGTCCGCAGGAGGAGCCGCCGGGTCACGTGAAATAATGGTTACTTGCTCAACCTTGCCAATTTCACCCTTATCCATCAGCTCTTTTACCCGCGCAAAAGAGGGGTCAAAACGACGGTTGAAGCCCAACATCACCGTGGGATCCAGCCCCTTGAGTGCCTCGCGCAGTTCTTCGACTTTCGCGGTCTCCATGGCAACGGGTTTTTCGCAGAGCGCAGCTTTACCAGATTTAGCCGCAGCGATGATATGCGGGACGTGTAGCGGCGTGGGAGAGCCGATGATCACCGCATCGATATCAGGGTTATCCCAAATTTCTTTTTCGTCGGTTACTCCGCGTCCGCCGTATTCTTTAGCGAGTTCGTCAGCCGCTTCTTGGCGGATATCAAAAACTACTTCTAGAGAAGCATCGGGGTTGGCCGCCAGGGTTTTAGCGTGAACATGACCGATACGTCCGGCTCCCAATAAACCAAATTTCAACATAAAACAACTCTGTTCTCTGCAGGGGAGTAACTAGCTCCCGTTCCTTTGTCCTTACATTAATCAAGAATAAAGGAACAAATCCGGAATGTAAATACATAAACAAAAATATTTCGGTAACCCCGATATCAATTTTGTTACGCAGGCACTACCCGGTCAGACTAAGGAGAGGTAACTAGCCTTCGCTAGCAGGAGGACGCATGCCGGCGCCCTCGAAAAGAAAAAATCAAATAAAAACGCTACTTCCAGCGCAGTAGCATTAAAAAGCCCCCGAAGGCCACGCCTAGGCCTAAAGCGAGGTTCCAGTTACCGGCGCCTGGAATCGGGTAGGCGCCCGAAGAAATATAGTAAACCACTACCAACACCAGACCGAGGAGCATTAACGCCACCGAAAGCGGAGCCCACCAACTGGGAGAAGGTGTCATATCAGCAGCCCAAGATTTGTTTAGCTCCTCTGGCTGTTGTTCGCGGTGGGGCTTAGCGCCTTTGCGTTTACGAGACTCCGGCACGAGGTGACCTCCAAAAGTTGGTTTTTACTAGCTAGCTTCATTCTAATGTCAATGACGCTGGAGACCTAGTTAGATCCGTTTTCCGGTAAATTAAGTTTAGGATGATACCAGGACGAATCGTCCAGAACTCACAGTAATCGAATTCGGAAGAATATGAGCAGGAAAACCAAGCAAGCGAGGACTGCCACCAAAAAACGTCGGCACCGCTTCGATCCCATCGCGGCTTTAGGCGAGCTTTTAATCATCATGGGATTACTTGCCGGGCTTTTCGCGTTCTGGGATGTTTTTGTCACCGACTGGCAGGTAGCGAGCTATAACCAGAAAGCTTTGAGCTCGTTCCAGCAAGCCAATAAGCCCTGCCCTAATCGTATTTCTAAGGATGAACGTACTAGCGCTCCTCCCAGTGTGGGAATCAAGCAGGAAAACGAAACCTTAGGGGCGCTGCATGTTCCGAAATGGAACTATATGGTGGTTCCGGTTAAGGAAGGAACCACCCAAACCATTTTGAATACCGGGGCTGCCGGACACTATGAAACGACCGCGCTGCCGGGACAAATCGGGAACTTTTCGGTTGCCGCCCACCGCCGTTCCTTTGGATCAAACTTCCGTCGGATCGATGTGTTAAAACCCGGGGATACCGTGGTGATGGAGACCGCAAATGAGTGGCTAATCTATAAGGTTAGAGACCACAAGATTGTGCTTCCTACCCAATCGGACGTGATCTTACCGGTGCCAGAAAAACCGGGAGTCCAACCTACTGAGCGGCTGATGACTATGACTACTTGCAACCCAGAGTACGGTAACTGGGAGCGGTATATCGTGCATCTAACCTTCAATCACTGGGTGCCCAGAGATAGCGGCATCCCCAAGGAACTGGCAGAAGGAGGTAACGCATGTGCGGGCTGATCTGGGATTTACTTCCCGGTCCTAAGTGGCTGAAATTCCTACAGGTAGTGCTGATAATCGCCCTGATCATCATGGCCTGCTTTTGGTGGCTCTTCCCCTGGATTTCCCAGACCCTGGATCTAACCGGTACTACCGTGGGTAGTCCCCAAGGGCATGGCAGTAACCAGGTAGGCTGGCTTTAAAGCACCTCCCAGTACCTGCCTATACCCGGGGTAGTTACCAGGTAAACGTAACCTTAGGGAGTAGAGGCGCTCGGAGAAGGATCCGAACTGGAATTATTTCCCCCTGAGGGTGCAGACGGGCTAGCCGGAGCGGGCGCAGGCGGAGTCTTGGCCACTTTCACCGTGACCGAACTGCCCACCTTTACTCGTCCCGAAGGCTCTACCGAAACAATCTGCCCATTGGGAACCGCCGTGGTTTCTTCAGTGACCGTATTAGTTTGTAAACCTAAATCAGCTAGGTACTTCAATCCCTGTTCCTGAGATTTACCCACTACCTGCCCCGAATCAATCGACACGTAACCGGAAGACAAGACGAGAATAACTTCTTCATCCTTGCTAGCGGAAGATCCCGCTTCTGGAGTGGTACGGATAACCCGATCAGCTGCAACTTTGGAGTCATCCTCGTATTTTACTGAGCCTACTCGCAAGCCGGCATCCTCTAAGGCTTTGCGGGCTGCCTCTTGAGTTTGTCCGGAAACATCAGGAACGGTAATCTCGGCAGCTCCGGAAGATAACTGGATAGTTACCGTTGACCCTGCATCCACCATCGATCCCGGTTTAGGGTCGGTAACTGCGACTTTACCTTTGTCTACGGTGTCAGAAGCGATAGGTTGCCCCTGCTCCATCATCAATCCCAGGTCTTCCAAGCTACGTTGTGCCTCGATAGCGGTCATTCCGATAATGTTCTCGGGAATAGCAACCTGTTCAGGTTCCTGGTTCTTGCTGGAAGCGATCAACCACCACACCACCGCTATGAGGGCGATTGCCGCTAATATTCCAATCACTACTGCCCAAATAATCTTCTTTTTCTTTTTCTTGCGGGCGATTTCCGCTTTTTCTTCCTCGTCCTCGCTATCCGGATCCTCTTCTAGAACCTGGGACCACTGGGCAGGGGCGTAGGAAGTATGCGGAGCAGCAAATCCTTCCGTCGGGGTACTAACTGGCAGCGGAGGTAGCATCGGGGCTGAAATAGCAGCTCCCGCGGCTGCCCGCACCATATCTGAACGCATTGCTGCCGCATCCTGGTAGCGTTCTTCGGGGCGTTTAGCTAATGACTTCATCACCATGCGGTCAAGTTCGGGACTGATATCGGCGGCGATAGAAGAAGGCAACGGCGGCATTTCCGCCACGTGCTGGTAGGCGACCGAAACTGCGGAATCTCCTTTGAAGGGGGCTCTGCCAGTGAGCAATTCGAATAACATACAGCCGCAAGAGTACAGATCCGAGCGGGTATCTACGGTTTCTCCGCGTGCCTGCTCGGGGGATAGGTACTGCGCGGTTCCCACCACGGCATCCGTACTGGTCATAGTCTGTCCGGAGTCCTCTAAGGCGCGGGCAATCCCGAAGTCCATGACCTTGATTTTTCCGCTGTTGGTAAGCATCACGTTGCCGGGCTTAATATCTCGGTGTACCAGGCCGCGTTTATGGGAATATTCGAGGGCGTTGAGCACCCCCGACATGATTTCGACGGCCTCGTTAATGGGTACCGGCTGTCCGTCAGTAAGGAGTTGGTGAACCGTGTGTCCTTCTACTAGCTCCATGACGATATAGGGAACATGTACTTCGGTGCCGTCGGGGGCAGTCACTACTTGTTCGCCAGTGTCGTAAACCTGCACGATGTTTTCATGATTTAAGGAAGCAGATGCCAGGGCCTCGCGCCGAAAACGCGTCAGGAACACCGTGTCCTTCGCCAGGTCTATACGCAGCATTTTTATCGCTACCACCCGCGAGAGCAGGGTGTCGTAGGCTTGGTGTACTTCCGCCATTCCCCCTCTGCCGATGAGGGAACGGATTTCGTAGCGCCCTCCGCCTATGCGGTATGGAGATTCTGCCATGGGTCTTCCTTTTGTTCCGAAACTACCATTATTACAGCTTTTTGAGTATGGATGCTGGGGGAGGCGATAGCAGAGTGCGCTAGTGCGACTCCCAGACTTAAAACGGTTACTAACATCCATAAAATTAGAGTTACTAAAACCAGGTATAGCGGCGAACGATGCGTCGCGTTTCCATGTCTAGCTCGGGAAACATCTTGGTTCCACCATTTCCGGCTCAAGAAGGGGGCTTTTTCGTAGGGAAGCCGCAATCTGGCTACCTGAGCCGCTAAGGGATCCGCAGGTCGCAGCCCGATTTGGGATTCCAGCCGCCGGCTCCAAGCAGCTAAGGGGGCCATTAGAGAAGGGGAAGGCGCCTCAAGGGACGGCGGGGACGGCGGGGGCGGCGTGGCGTAACGCGGCGACGCGGGGTTTTTTCGCCAGTTAAGTGCCTGAGGTAACGACCGCAGTCGCTCAAATTGAGAGCGGGGTCGGGATGCGGAAACTGGAGGTATCAACGCCGCGAATTCGCGAGGACGTTCGCGCAGGCGTACTCGCTGTTGCCAGGCTTTCTCGGGCAGAGGCACTGAATCTGGCAGGATCGAGGGAGATGGAACCATGCCTCCGGAAAGGAAAAGCATTGGGGAGCCGTCTTCTTCAGTGGGGCTGGAAGCAGCGCTGCGAGGATGCCAGGTGGCGGATTCATTGCTCGCGGCGGCTGCCACCGGTTTATCACTAGCTGGCGAGGGGGGCTGCTGAGCCGCAGGGGGGCTCACCTCAGTAGAGGGGCCAGCAGCTAAGGTTTCCGGTGCTGCCTGGTCTAGCTGCGCTATTTCTTCCAGATCCTCTGGTAAGTTTTCAAGATCGGCCGGCTCCGCAGGTAGCGGAGCTGCCGCTTTCTCTGCAACCCCTGGGGCTTCTGCTGAGGCGTCGGCTGGTTCCCCGGCCTCGGGAACGCTGGCTTCCGCAGCGGGGACGGGGAGTGAGCTGCCTGCGGAAGAAAGAGTCTTTTGTACTTCCTCCAAACGTTGCATCAAGCGGGCGGCACTGGAGAGGCGTTTTTGTGGCTCTTTTTCTAACAGCTGCATCACCAGTTCACGCAAGCTGGGAGCCACTGATTCTGGCAGGGGTGGTACTGGTTTATTCACGTGAGCGAAAGCGATATCTACCGGTTTGTCACCGGTGAAGGGACGTTTTCCGGCTAGAGCTTCATAGGCGATAACTCCCAGAGCATAGAGATCCCCTGCGGGAGTAGCCGGCTGTCCCATCGCCTGTTCGGGCGGCAGATACTGCGCGGTACCCATCACCATTCCCGCCTGGGTTAAATTAGCTTGCCCTGGCGCCTTAGAAATCCCAAAATCGGTTAGTTTTACCTCTCCGGTGGGACTAACCATAATGTTGCCCGGTTTAATGTCTCGGTGCACAATTCCCGCACCATGCACCGCGCTGAGAGCATCAGCGGTCTGGTATAGAACGGATAACAGGAAATCGGTTTCTAAAATGTGTTCCTGATCCAGGATTTCGGTTAATGAAACCCCATCGACCAGTTCCATACTGATCCACCCCAGACCGGTATCCTCTCCCGAAGCGTGTACTTCCGCTAGGTTCGGGTGATGAACTCGCGAGGCGTTATAGGCTTCGATCTGCAGCCGCGATAGGAACAGCTTTTTTCCCGCCAGCTCCGGGCGCAGAATTTTGATCGCCAGTCTTTCGCCGGTTTTTTCATCCAGCGTCTGCCAAACCTCTCCCATACCGCCAATAGCTAGGCGAGAAAGTAGCAGGTAGCGCCCAGAAATCTTCATTCCCACTTTTAAGGAGGCAACCGCTTTCTGCGCATTGGTGGCTTGGGCAGTAGAAGTTGCTATCGGGTCGAGGGGAGTAGACATTTCTGCTTCCCGTTCGCGCGGCGGGACGGGCAATACGCGGCTGTCAGTCATGATTCATCGCCGCCTGTACCACTTGTTTGGCGATCGGTCCCGCAATCGGTCCGCCGTGAGGGGAGGGATTGGAACTATCGCCTTCCACCACTACCGCAAATGCTAGCGGCAGATTAGGGGTATCGGCCCAACCTACATACCAGGCATCGGTCTTATGGCCACCGGTTTGCGCAGTTCCAGTTTTAGCGCCCATCTCTATCCCGGCCACCCGACCCGGTTCCCCGGTGCCGTCATTAACGGTTTGGATCATCATTTGCCGCAGTTGTGAAGCGACCTCTTTAGAGATCGGTTTCCCGAGCTTTCCTCCGGAACGATAAGTTCTGGTAGCTTTCCCATCTGATCCCAACTCGGCGGCTACCAGGAAGGGACGCGCCTGAGTTCCCTGGTTGGCTACCGCTCCGGCGACCGTTGCCATCATAAGCGGTGAGGTGCGCACCTCGTATTGTCCGATCGCGCTCATCATGGTGGAAGCTATCCCCGGGTCGGAGGAAGGGAAATAAGACTTTTGTACCGGTAGCGGAATCTTTAAATCAGTTTTGGGGTTAAAACCAAAAGCTTCGGTTTTGTCTTTTAATGCCTGGTATCCCAAGTCCTGGCCGATTTTGGCAAAAGGTGTATTACAAGAATACGCAAAGGCATAACTGAAAGTGGGATGGCCATTTCCGCAGCTAGTGGATTCGATATTGGAAATCCGTGCTCGCGATCCGGGCAGTGGCACCGACACGGGAGCTTCCACGGCGTCCTCGGGAGTGCGGATTTGCTGTTCCAGGGCGGCGGCGGCAGTAATGATTTTAAAGGAGGAACCCGGAGGATATTCCCCGCGCAAAGCCCGATCCAGTAAGGGTTTAGATGGTTCCGCCTGCAGCTGTTTTAAGGTCTGTTGTGACTGTTTTTCAGTGCCCGTAGCTAAAGAGTTGGGATTAAAACGCGGGGTAGTAACGGCAGCGAGGATTGCCCCGGTCTGATAATTGATCGCAACTACCGCACCTTTACGATTACCGAGTGCTTGCGCCGCGGCCTGTTGCATCTGGGGGTCAATCGTAAGGAGTATGCCTCCGCCCTTTTGGTTTTCCCCAGCTGCATATTTTAATAACTGGGATAAAGCCTGGCTGGAAGCTTCTCCCATTAGTACCGAGTTTTGCAGCCGTTCCATTCCCGTCGCGTTACCCCCGGGAGAGAGGTAGCCGGTCAGATTGGAGTACAGCGGTGCTTGCTCGGAGTAGACCCGGTGGTAGCGTTTGCGATAGCCGGTAGAGTCTTTTGTGGGCGCTGAAGCTGCAACCACATTTTCGCCCACCATAATAGGGCCGCGTTCAATATATTTGGAACGGTAAAAGGCGCGAGAATTCCGCCCATCCGCGTTTAAGGAATCAGCCCCCAGGAACTGGATATAGGTGCACGCCAGCATCAGGGATAAAAACATTACAAAAACTACGAAAAATAGTCGTTTAATCTGTGGATTCATGACGTTCACCTCCCTGTACGGGGCGAACGGAACGGACGGCACCAGGCGCCGGAGGACTGGCAAGCGGTCTCGCCGCCGAGGGCTGCTTAGTTGCTGCCCGATTAGGAGTGAAAGTCGCGGGGGAGGCCGCGGAGGGCACCTCGCTCCCAGTGGTACTAGGCTCCAGCGACGCCGAGCGTTTCTCCTGCTGACGAGCAATCACCGCTTCCAGTTCGGCAGTATCGATAACTCCGCTCTCGGTGGTTACTGGCTTTCGTGCCTCATTAGATAGGCGCAGCAGTAAGGCCAAAATCACCCAGTTGGCGACCAGCGAAGATCCGCCTGCCGCTACAAACGGCAAGGTAAGCCCGGTGGAGGGGATTACCCGGGTTAGTCCGCCGACTACCACAAATACTTGGAACCCGATAGTGAAAGCAAAACCGGTGGCTAGCAGCTTCCCAAAGCTATCGCGCACGATCAGGGCAGTCCGCATCCCGCGTTCCACGAAAATAAAGTACAGGGTGAGCAGGGCGAGCGAGCCGGTTAGCCCCAGTTCTTCCCCGAGGGAAGCAAATATAAAGTCCGAGTTCGCAAAAGGGGTGAGGGAGGGCGAACCCTGCGCCCAACCGGTACCGAGAATGCCGCCATCCGCCATCCCAAATAGCCCGGAGACCAGCTGTCCTGATCCCCCAATAGGACGGGAATAGATTTCGGGGTCGAGGGCGTGGAGCCAGACATCAATACGCGCCTGCACATGCGAAAATAGACGGGAAGCTAAGAACACGGCAGGGGCAAAAAGGATCGCTCCGATTAGCAGCCAGGAAGTCTGATTCGTGGCCACATACAGCATAGCTACGAACAAACCGAAGATTAGTAGGGAAGTTCCCAGGTCCCGTTCGAATACCAAGATCATAATGGAGGCCGCCCACACCACCAGGAGGGGGCCGAGATCTCGCAGGCGGGGCAGGCGCATTCCCAGTAGCGATTTTCCGCCTTGGATTAATGCTTCTCGGCGAGTGGTTAAGTATCCGGCGAAGAAAATAGCCAAACAAATCTTGGCGATCTCGGAGGGCTGGATGGAAAATCCGATGTTAATCCAGATACGAGCACCGTTGATGCTGCTCCCGATAACCGGTGCTAAGGGCAGGAGTAACAGCACGATTGCCAGCAGCATTGATAAATAGGTGTAGTTACGCAGTTTCCGATAGTCACTAACAACTGCCAGCGTAACCACCATCAAAATTACGCCTATCAGGGTAAATAATGCTTGTTTGAACCCCACATACAGGTTGGAATCCGGACCGTACGCCAAGTCTAAGCGGTAAATCATTACCAAGCCGATGCCATTTAAAGTCAAAACTGCCGGCAGCAGTACCGGGTCAGCATAGGGGGCGAGGAAACGAACCGCTAGGTGGGTGGCGAGGGCAAAGGCTCCCAGCACACACATATGCAAGACGAAGGAAGTGGGGAGGGCGCCGGTGCGGTTAACATTAATGGAGAAATATCCCAAGAAACACATTGCCAGGGCTACCACTATTAACAGCAGTTCTGTCAGGCGGCCAGTCGGGTGTTTTATCTTTGCCACAAGTACCTTCCCCCTTTCTTATTTCTGTTCTCTCGTTTTGATAATTGGATGTGTTTAGATGGGTTACTGGTTAGCTAGGAGTTGTTAGCTGAAGTAGATGAAGAAGTTTCAGCCGGTGTAGACGGATCCACTTCTTGCTTGGTTTTCTCCGGGGTGGCGGCAGGGGATTGGGCTTCAGAAACCGAAGTTGAAGGCACTGACGGGGTGGGGTCAGGTCGCTCTGATATCCCGTACCACAGGGCGCCGGCAAATAGAGCTATTAGGATTAGCAGTCCCACAATCACTCCGATGATCCTTCCCCAGCGGTTTTTGGGGGCAGGGTCTTCCTCAACTAGGGATTCCGTCGGTATTGCCGCCCGCGCCTGCGAAAAAGATGAATCTTCGTTCTCGTCCTCGGGGTTTGACTTATCTTCGCTGGCGATCTCACTCGCGTCCCGATCAGCTTTAGTCGCTGCGTCGCGGGAGTCCTCTTTCTGTTGGCTGCGCAGCTGGGCAAGCCGGTCAGTAGCTGCTGCCCCCACTACCTGAGGTTCTGTTTCTCGCGGATCCTCCGCAATATCGGCAACCACGCAGGTGATGTTGTCGGGGCCACCGGCTTTTAACGCTAGCTCCACTAACGATTCGCAGGCCTGTTGCGGAGTTTCACTGCGATAGAGCATTTTGCCGATGGTTTGACCGGATACAAAGCCACATAGCCCATCAGAGCACAGCAACCAGCGGTCACCTACTGTGAATTCGGGGTGGGATTCGTCGAGGGTAACGTCCTCTTGAGAATCCCCCAGCACCCGCAGCAGCACTGAACGCTGGGGATGAGTTTCTGCCTGCTCGGGAGTGAGCTGCCCTGTGTCTACCAGGTATTGCACAAATGAATGATCATTAGTCATTTGCCGCAATTCGCCGCCGCGTAAACGGTAGGCGCGCGAATCCCCAATATGGGTCATAGTTAAAGCGTCTTTGCTGCGGCGAATAGCTATACAAGTGGTGCCCAGACCGGTTAATGCCGGATCTTGGGTGGAGCGTTCGCACAGTTCCTGGTGCGCCTGAGATATTGCTTCCCGAAGGCTTTCTAGAGCTTCCTCGGGATTGTCAGCTTCATTGTCCAGGGAACGTAAATGATCAATCGCTATCGAGGAAGCGATATCTCCCCCGGCAGGCCCGCCCATTCCATCTGCTAATACCAGCAGGTTAGGCCCGGCGTAACCGGAATCTTGGTTAGATTGGCGGATCTTGCCGATATCAGAGAGGGCGGCATAGTTGAATCCGATGCTCATCTAGTTAGCTCCATTGTTGTTTGTCCAATCCGTACTACCATTCCCGGCTCTAAAAGCTGAGCAGTGGTGAGACGGTTGTTGCCAACGAACGTTCCGTTCGTTGAGTTTAAGTCCTCGATAAACCACTGTCCGTCATTGTGGTAAATGCGGGCATGCCTATTGGAGGCATAAGAATCGCGGAGGGGAACTGTGCAGTCACCCGAGCGTCCTAAGAGGATCGGGTGACCATCTAGTTTTAACCGATTTCCTGCCAAAGCACCCCCCGTGAAAGCCAAGTAACGAGGGCGTCCCCCGCGTTTGCTTTTGCGAGGTTTAGACTGCTTCGGTTGCCGGTTAGCTTTGCGGGAGCGGCCAGTCGAGGTTTTAGTGGAGGCAGTGGCCGCTAAGGAAATATCGCGGCGTAGCACTAGTACTAATCCGATTACTAGCAGCCATAATAGGGCTACGAAACCGAATCGAAGAATAGTGTATAAAAGTCCAACCGCCACGATTACCGCCTATTATTCATCCGCGCTTGAAGTCCAAAATAACAGGTGGGTGCGGCCGATCGTTAGTTCGTTACCGTCTAAGAGAGTGGCGGCGCTGATGCGATGGCCTTCCACATAGGAACCGTTAGTCGAGCCCAGATCAGTGGCGATTACCCCTTGGGGAGTGATCCGCAGTTCCAAGTGACGCCGGGATACTCCCGGATCGTGGACCACAATATCGGCTTCGGATCCGCGACCGATCACCGTGACCGGCTCGGTAAGTAGCCATTGTTGTCCCTCAATATCAATGATCGGATGGGAGGGGCTGGCACCGGCAGTAGTTACCGGTGCGGCCGGGCCGCGCCGAATCGAGTTCTCAATTTTTAGTTCCCCGAGTGGATGGTCACCGGCAGAAAATACTACCTGTACCGGACCTACAAATACGTAGCTTTGCTCGGTGGCATAGGCGGTAGCATCCTGGGCGAGCTCTTGGGAAAGTACCTGCGAGTTAGCATCCATCACCGATTGGAAGTCTTTTTGGTTTAGCAGCACCTGGTATTCATTGGGCACTACCACTCGGCCGTCGCTCAAAGTGGCGCGGGAGTTGTCCATGCTTTCGCGGATCGCTGACTTTACGTCTACGGCTTTAATTGAACTGGCGAACATCTTAGAAAAAGGAGCGTTCACCCCCTGGGAAACGGCTCTTTCGAAGCGGTCAACCACTCCCATATTTTCGTCCTCTCCAGTAAATCCTTGAATTTGCGATAGGTGCCCCGGCTCGCTGTTTTAAACCGCCGGATGGTGCCGGTGCAAACAGCGGGCAGTAGACATACCTAAGGTCAAGGTTAATCGAAAACTTGGTAATAGGTATTATCCCCAGGGTTAAGAGGACGAATTTGCGCTAACTTGTTGCGCGCTAGGGGCGAATCCCGCTGGGCAAATTTTTCTTTGACAGAGGGAATCTGTGGTTTTTGACTTGTGAAACGTAACGCCTTTTGCCTGTGGGCTTGCTCCCGCCTTTGGTTTCGGGGTAGATTTCTATTCGTTGGTTAACGCTTCCGGGCGTTAAACCCAAGCGCAAGTGGCGGAATTGGTAGACGCGCACGGTTCAGGTCCGTGTGCCCTTTACCGGGCATGGGGGTTCAAGTCCCCCCTTGCGCACCGTTAGTCATCTACGAAGGCGCAGGTGTGAGTGCCAGAGGCAGTAAGCTTCCCGTCCTCGGAAAAAATCTTTAAGAAATAAGTCGCCAGGGTGCGCCCGGTTTGCGCTAAAGTCGCTACGCAATAAACCCGCCCCGCGATGGCCGGACGATGGTGGGTGACAAAAATATTAGACCCTACCGCATGCTTGTCTTTCGGAGCAGCATAGTTGGCCGCCAACGAGCCGGTAGTTTCCCCCAACACCGCGTTCGCCCCGCCATGCAGTACGCCCAAGGTTTGCCGATTGCCCTCTACTGGCATCGAGCAAACCATTAAATCCCCAGCCAGGTGGTGAAAACGGATCCCCATCGCCTCAATAAGCTGAGCTTGAGCCGAAGGGCATTTGTCGGAAACATCTGGCAGGGAGCGCAAGAACCGGGAGGTTTGTTCCGGATCGGTCAAATCTGGCAAAGCAATCGGGTCGTCAACTTCCTCGCGGTAAACCAGCTTCTTCGTCATACCCCTAGTTTAAGGCCTGCCAGTTATCGACTCTGGAAGGGCGTAAATCACCTCAACTTTTATTAACGGGGGCTAGAGGAATAAACTTAAGTTCTGACCGTAAAACTCAAATAGACCCGCGCCCTTTGGGCAGAGTCTCCTAGCTGATAGGGACGAAATGTCTAATAACGATCAGAATCCCCAACCAACCTCTCCCCAACAATCCCCGAAGAAACCGCTTCTAGGTTTGTGGAAACTTCACGGTGATGGCCGCTCGATTGGCCCCGGGGAAGTAGTAATGCCCCGCGAACGGCTGTCGTGGCCGCGCACCATCGGTATTGGCACTCAGCACGTAGTCGCCATGTTCGGAGCGACCTTCCTGGTGCCGTTACTAACCGGTTTTCCGCCTAACACCACCCTGTTCTTCACCGCGATCGGAACCTTGCTCTTCGCGCTGGTAACCGCGGGTAAACTGCCCTCCTATTTGGGGTCATCTTTCGCGTTGATTGCCCCGATTACCGCGGTATCTTCCCAGTACGGGCAGTCAGCGGCGCTCGGCGGAGTCATCAGCGTCGGGGTAACTTTGGCGCTGATCGGGGTAATCGTGCACTTTGCGGGCATCGTTTGGATCGACCGCATCATGCCGCCCACCGTAACCGGATGTATCGTGGCTCTAATTGGCTTCAACCTGGCACCAGCCGCCTGGAACTGGTTTAAAGAGGGCGCGGTCACCGCAGTCATTACCGTCACTTCCATCGTGTTGATTACCGTCCTCTTCAAAGGAATTATCGGCCGCCTGTCCATCTTGATTGGCGTGGGCGTGGGCTACGTAGCAGCGGTAATCCAGCACGAAGTAGATTTCAAAGCCATCGGCGAGGCCGCTTGGATTGGTCTGCCCGAATTTCATAGCCCTTCGTTTGAACCTTCTACCTTGGGACTCTTTATCCCGGTTGTGCTGGTTTTGATTGCTGAAAATGTCGGTCACGTGAAATCGGTATCCGCCATGACTGGGGAAAACCTCGACCACCTGACTGGGCGTGCCCTCTTTGCTGACGGGGTTTCTACCGTATTTGCCGGTTGCGGCGGCGGTAGCGCTACCACCACCTATGCGGAAAACATCGGGGTAATGGCCGCCACCCGCGTCTACTCCACTGCCGCCTATATTGTGGCTGCTTTCGTGGCGCTGGCCCTCTCCATGTTCCCCAAGTTTGGGGCAGCCATCGCCACCATTCCTCCCGGGGTGCTCGGAGGCGCGGCTACCGTTCTCTACGGCATGATCGGGATGCTAGGCGTGCGCATCTGGGTACAAAACAAAGTTGATTTCGCCGATCCGGTGAATCTAAATACCGCCGCGGTCGCCATGATTATTGCCATCGCCGACTACACCTGGCAGATCGGCTCCCTGACCTTCAATGGCATTGCCTTGGGTTCGGCCGCCGCGATCGTGGTCTACCACGTAATGCGGGGGATTTCGAAGGCTCGCGGTACCTTCCTCGAGCAGGCCTCCCCGGCCTCGGTACCGGCAGGCACGGATCTAGAGTCTCGCTCCTATGAGAAGCGAGTCGCGTCCTCATAAATCCGAAGGCAGCACAGGATTAGCCGAACCGGCAGGCCTAACGCCTAGGCGATCTGCACTAGTTTGCAGCCTTCCATCTTCTCGAGATCGTTATGTACCTCTTCCTGGAATTTTTCGGGGCTAACCATATCGGAGTAGCGAGAACCAATCGTAACGGTCACATCAGAAGTCGGACGAGGATCTAGGATAACTTCCGCATCCTCAAAGGCGCGCGCCAAAGTGTAGGCGACGTTAACCCCGGTGGGGCCGGTAACGATCCGGATATTACCCTCATAGGAACCGGAACTGATATTTCCAGTATCTTTAACCGGAACTCCCCGGTCTTTAAGTCCCTTGGCTACTTTGCCAGCTAGACCGGAAACATCGGTGCCATTGACCACATGGATTTCCATTTTGTCTAAGGGAACCGCTTTTTCCGAGGTCGGGCAGGGAACGTCTCCCGCCTGGGCGTATTGGGGGGCCTGTTTAAAGTCATTGAAGAAGGGGAAGGGTAAAATCCCGAACCCAATCAAGATAGACAGCACCAGCAGTCCGGTCATCACCGAACCGATAACAGTGAAAACCATGGTTTCGCGTTGTTGCCGGCGCCGCACGTAGCGCTGATAGGGGGTAAGGTCTGCCAGCGGGTCCACTTTTTCAGGATTCGTTGCCATATCGGGCTGTTTCGCATCTTGACCGCTGTTGGGGCTCACCTGGGTTTGATTCATGGTTGTTACTTTACCTCCCTTAGCGGGTAGGCACCGTTGGCGGGTACGTTTTAGACGATAAAACTAGTAAAGTGAAGCCAAGAAAACCACTGAGCTAGAGGACTATATGGCGAAAAAATTGTCACTTTCCCGTCCGGCGGGGACAGTCGCGATTATCGCCAGTGTGATCCTCACCTTGAGTTCAGTGGCGTTGGCAGCCGGTTTCTTGATTCTGCTCGGTTACACCCTGTCGCACGCATTTTCCGGGATGAGCCTTTCGGGAGCTTTGGGTGGGTTAATCTTTTTGGCGGTGGTACTGGGGGGATGCGAAGCAACCCGGATCAGCATCGAGCAGCACTCAATTTATAAAGAACAGCTGGCTCTCCAGTCGCGATTGCTGCGAAATTATTTCCGGCAGGGACCGGGGGTATTGGCTTCCCGGAGCGCCGGATCCCTAATAGACATGATGACTTCCGGTACGGAGAAAATTCAGCGTTACCGCCAGGCTTTCCTGGGGTCAATGATCGGGGCGATGCTGAGTCCACTACTGGTTTTAACGTTAATGGCGTTGTTGGTTGATCCCTGGTGTGCCTTGGTGCTGCTAGGTTTTATGCCGCTAGTGCCCGCAATTATTTTTGGGTTTTCGAAAATCACCCGGAAGGTCTCGAGCGGATCCCGGCGGCAACGTAATCAGCTCGCGGCCTCCTATCTGGATGCCCTCTCAGGTTTAGAGACCTTGACGCTGCTAGGAGCCGCTGACTTAAAGGGGCAGCAACTAGCCCAGGTAGGGGAAGAGAATCGGCTTTCCACTATGCGCCTGCTGGCTGCCAATCAACTAATCTTGCTGGTAATTGACCTGGGATTTAATCTGTTACTACTTACTACCGGGTTTGCGCTCACTCTGTGGAAAGTGATCAACGGTTCGTGGGGAAGCGATATTACGGTAATCGCTCCGGTAGTTTCCATGTTGGGGTTAACCCTGCTGCTTTTAGAGCCGATGAATAAAATTGGATCCTTCTTCTATGTGGGGATGGCAGGGATGGCTAATCAGCGTCTGGTGCGCGCCTTTTTGACTGGCAAAACCTCTTCCCCTGGCCAGGATCTGGACGCCAGCTCTGATAAAACGCAGGTTGTGCCACATCCCTCTGATTCCTTCCTCTCGCTGCAGGGGCTAAGTTTTGCTTATCCCGGCGGAGATCCTGTGCTGCAGAACCTAGATTTAGAGATAAAAAATAGGGAATGGGTGGCGATTGCCGGTGCCTCAGGAGCCGGTAAATCCACCCTGATTGAAGTGCTTAAAGGTAATCTCTTGCCCAGCCAAGGTGCCTATTATCTGCAAGGACGCGCCCTGGAAGCTAATAGTAGTGCCTGGTTTTCAGACCAGTCGGCACTAGTACAGCAGCACACCTGGATTTTCACCGGCACTATCCGCTCCAATCTGATGATGGTAGCTCCCCGCGCCAGTGAAGACCGCTTATGGGAGTGCCTGGAAAAAGTGCGCCTCGCTGCAGAAGTTCGCGCTTTCGCGCAAGGACTAGATACCCCGGTAGGGGAGGACGGTTATGCCTTATCAGGAGGACAAGCCCAGCGGCTATCTTTAGCGCGAGCGCTATTGTCCCAGCGCCAGTTGCTGCTGCTAGATGAGCCAACTTCGCAGATCGATTTAGAGTCTGAGGCAGCAATTACGAAGGCGCTCGCGGAGATAGCGAAAGAAAAAACTATCGTGCTGCTCACGCACCGCGCCAGTGCCTTAGAATTTGCTGACCGGGTGCTTTACCTCCAAGATGGCGCTTTAAAGGAGGTGAAGCGGTGAAGAAACTACCCGAGCTTATAAAATATCTGCGCCCGGCTAAAGAGGAGGCCGAAAACCAGCGGCCTTCTATAAAAAACGATAGGGAAGCAGACCAGCCAGCGGTGGGAACTCGCCAGTTGATTGGCTGGCTATTGCGCCTGGCTCGTCCCGTGCTGAAACCGCTTTATATCTCCGGGGTAGCCCGCCTGTTAGATCAAGTTTTCGGAATCGCCCTCATTGCTTTCGGGGTTTACCGCATCAGCGACGCAGTCGTTAAAATGACTGGTGGCGATGCCTTGAGTTCCTCCTATCTGTGGGTGAGCGTAGGGGTGATGGCAGCGTTAGCTTTCCTGAAAGCATTTTTCCGTTACCTAGAACAGTTCGCCGGACACTATGTAGCCTTTAAAGCCCTGGAAATTTTGCGGCAAGAAATGTTTACCCGCTTATTGCCCCAATCCCCGGCCTGCATGGTGGGGGCAAAAAGCGGGGATTTGCTGACGCGGATCACCGCCGATATTGATCGCATCGAAGTATTCTTTGCGCACACTTTGGTTCCTGCCGCTAGTGCCTTGATTATCCCGCTTGCGGTTTCGATCCTTACCGGTTTTTTGGTCTCTCCTGTCAGCGGCGTATTGCTGTTCCTAATTTACCTGGTGACTTTGTTGTGCTTGATGTTGCTAGGGGGCGGGGAAGGTAACCGGGCTGCGGATGCAGTTGGGAAAGCCCAAGGCCAAGTCGCCCAGTCGGTGACCGACTCGGTAAACGGGATTAGCGAGGTGACCGGCTACGGTTTGCAGCGGGCGCGCACTACCCAACTTGAGCGCTATATGTCGATTGTGGGAGCTTGCGCGCGCCCTTTGACCTCGCTACAGGCTTTGCGCCGGGCTTTGAGCCAAAGTGGGATGTACCTAGCAGCGCTAGCGGTGATCTGGGTGGGAATGCCTTCGCCATCCGATTTAGCCGCGATCCCGGCCGCTCTGGCCGCGATCTTTGCGGTAATGCGTTCTTGGGAAGTGTGCTGTGGGGTCGAAGATTTCTCTACTCACCTGGACAATACTTTCGCTGCAGCCCGCCGGGTTTGGCAGGTGGCCAACTCTGATCCTCAGGTGCCCAGCGGCGGTAAGAACCTGCCTACGCAGCCTTTCCCAATTATTTTCGAGGATGTGTCTTTTACTTATCCCCAAAGCGGGCAGCGAATATCTTCCGGGGAAGCCCTGCAAGATATTTCCTTTACTATTCCCGCCGGTTCCTGGACTGCTATCTGTGGAGCCACCGGGAGCGGAAAATCCACCCTGGCGAGGTTACTGCTGCGCTACTGGGATGTTGATAGCGGTCAGATCTTGCTGGGAGATTGCCCGTTGTCGCAGCTAGATCCGCAGGCTATTCGCCGCGCAATTCCTCTGGTTACCCAGCGGATTCATATTTTCTCGGCCTCGATTGCCGATAATTTGCGGCTAGGTAAACCCGACGCCAGTGAGGAACAGCTCTGGCAGGTATTGAAAACCGTAGAACTCGACCAGGTAGTTGCAGCTTTACCTGCAGGTTTAAATACTCGCGTGGGCAGATATGGCGGGGCGCTATCAGGGGGACAGCGGCAAAGACTCTCTTTAGCGAGGGCGTTACTTCACGATTCCCCGGTCTTAGTATTAGATGAATTCACCGCGCATTTGGAGCCCGCGCTAGCAGCGCGGATACGCCATCGGGTGCGGGAGAAGCGTCCGCAGGCCACCATTATTGAAATCACCCATACCTTGCAGCAGGTAGAGGAAGCCGACCAGGTGCTAGTGCTTGCTGGGGGCAAGCTGGCGGAGCAGGGAGATCCGGAGCATTTGCTCGCGCAGGCCGGGGAACTGGCGAAGCTATTTGCCCACGAGCAGGAAGCAATGTTTACCCTGTAGACCACCCCCCCCAAAAAAAGGATGAGTGCGCTGCCAGAGACCCCACGCGGAACCTCAAAAATTGTATTTTCCCCAGAGCAGCCCAAAAAACGGAAAGAAAGCTGTGAAAATGCGCACGTCCTCGCCTGACATGTGGCATAATATGCGCTTTCAAACTAGCATTAATACTTGCGTTTGCCGTAGCCCGATGTGGTCTGGTCTGTTGATTCGCCTCTAAAATGCGCAAGGCGATCGGAAGAGCAACCAGCGCCTGGAAGGGGCCGGAAACCTAGAATACGCGCGAAGTTACGTCGTCCGAAAGGAATCCTTTTGGCTGCTGAAACCGCATCTGCCAATAAGCCTTCTCGCCTGTCGTTTGCAAAACTACAGGAAGTTATGGCCCCTCCGAATCTGCTGGACATTCAAAGGAAATCTTTTGAATGGCTCTTAGGCACCCCTCAGTGGCGCGAGAGCGCAGAAGAAAAAGCGAAAGCGACCAATCGCACCGATCCGGTGCTGTCGGGGTTAGAGGAAGTTTTCGAAGAAATTTCCCCGATCCAAGACTTCGCGGGCTCCATGTCGCTATCGTTTTCCGATCCCAAGTTTGAGCCCCCCAAGTATTCCATTGAAGAATGCAAAGCCAAGGATTACACCTATGCGGCTCCCATCTTCGTAACCGCGGAATACATGAATGAAAACACTGGCGAAATTAAATCGCAGACCGTGTTCATGGGGGATTTCCCGCTGATGACGCCGCGGGCAACCTTCATTATTAACGGTACCGAGCGGGTCGTAGTCTCTCAGCTGGTGCGCTCTCCCGGTGTCTACTTTGAAAAAGTAGCCGATAAAACCTCCGACAAGGACATTTACGGATGCAAGTTCATTCCTTCCCGGGGAGCTTGGCTAGAACTCGAGATCGACAAACGAGAAAACGTAGGCATCCGCATTGACCGGCGTCGTAAGCAGTCCGGCACCATCTTCCTGCGCGCCCTGGGCATGACTGCGGAAGAAATCCGCGAAGAGTTCCAGGACTACCCGATTATGCTGTCGACCTTGGAAAAGGATTCGGACAACATCCAGTCCACCGATGATGCCCGGGCAGACATTTACCGGAAAATCCGCCCCGGCGAGCCGGCCAGCGCGGAAGCCGGACGTAACCTGATCGAGGGCTTCTACTTCAACCCCAAGCGCTATGACCTGGCCAAAGTTGGCCGCTATAAGGTCAACCGGAAACTGGGGCTGAACAGTGATATCCACGCCTCCACTTTGACGCTGGACGATATTATCGCTGGTTTCAAATACCTATTGGCGCTACAAAAAGGCGACCAGACGGTGCCGACCACCAACGAGGACGGCGAAATCGTTGACCTGCGGGTAGAAACTGACGATATCGACCACTTTGGTAACCGCCGGATTCGCGCAGTTGGCGAACTAATCCAAGCCCAGATTCGCACCGGGCTTTCCCGGATGGAACGGGTGGTACGCGAACGCATGACCACCCAGGACGCCGAGGCTATCACGCCGCAGTCACTGATTAACATCCGTCCGGTAGTGGCTGCCATCAAAGAATTCTTTGGTACTTCGCAGCTGTCCCAGTTCATGGATCAGAACAACCCGCTTTCGGGGCTAACCCACAAGCGGCGTCTTTCGGCGCTCGGTCCGGGCGGTCTTTCTCGTGATCGCGCCGGCATGGAAGTTCGTGACGTGCACCCGTCCCACTACGGCCGGATGTGTCCGATCGAATCTCCGGAAGGCCCCAACATTGGTCTGATCGGCTCTCTGGCAACCTATGCGCGGTTGAACTCCTTCGGGTTTATTGAAACCCCCTATCGCGTGGTTAAAGACGGAAAAGTCACCAACGAGGTTCACTACCTAAGCGCTGATGAAGAAGCCGGCTACAATATCGCCCAGGCTTCGGCTCCGCTAAATGATGACGGTTCTTTCGCCGAAGAACTAGTCCTGTGCCGGATTGCCGGGGAAGACCCGCAGGAAATGCGGCGCGAAGAAGTAAACTTTATGGACGTTTCGGCACGGCAAATGACTTCGGTTGCTGCCGCCTTGATTCCGTTCCTAGAACACGACGACGCCAACCGCGCCCTCATGGGTGCCAACATGCAGCGCCAAGCGGTTCCCTTGCTGACCACCGAGGCTCCGCTAGTGGGTACCGGTATGGAACGGCGCACCGCTATGGATGCGGGCGAAGCCATCGTTAGCGATCATGCCGGGGTAGTAGTAGAAGCCGATGCGGCGCACGTCCAGCTCATGTGCGATGACGGCTCCTACTTCACCTGTAACCTGGACAAGTTCCATCGCTCCAACCCGGGTAACTGCTACAACCAGCATGTACGGGTGGCAGCCGGTGACCGGGTAGAAGTCGGGGATCTGATCGCTGACGGCCCGGCAACCGATCATGGCGAACTGGCCTTGGGTAAGAACTTGCTAGTTGCCTATATGTCTTGGGAAGGCCTCAACTACGAGGACGCGATCATTCTTTCCCGTCGGGTAGTCCAAGATGACGTGCTCACTTCGATCCATATTGAAGAACATGAAATCGATGCCCGCGAAACCAAGCTGGGGCTAGAAGAAATCACTCGCGATATTCCGAATATCTCCGAGGACGCTCTATCTGACCTTGACGAACGCGGTATCATCCGCATCGGCGCCGAGGTACAGGCGGGCGATATTTTGGTCGGAAAAGTAACCCCCAAGGGTGAAACCGAACTGACCAGTGAAGAGCGCCTGCTACGCGCCATCTTCGGAGAGAAAGCCCGCGAGGTGCGGGACACTTCGCTGCGCGTGCCTCACGGTGAAACCGGGATTGTAATCGGGGTTCGCGAGTTTAACGATGAAGACGACGAACTACCCCCCGGCGTGAAGCATATGGTGCGCGTCTATGTGGCGCAGCGCCGTAAGATCACCATTGGTGATAAAATGGCTGGTCGTCACGGTAACAAGGGTGTGGTTTCCAAGATTCTGCCGATCGAAGATATGCCCTTCTTAGAGGACGGCACTCCGGTTGACATTATTTTGAACCCCATGGGTGTGCCTGGCCGTATGAACATCGGGCAGGTGCTGGAGTTCCATTTGGGCTGGATTGCTCACCAGGGTTGGGATACTTCCCTGCTGGCAGAAGAAGGCGCCAAGTGGATTGAGAAACTCCCCAAGGAAGGCCTGCAAGCTCCCGCTGGCCAAAAGGTGGCCACCCCGGTATTCGACGGTGTAGAAGAAGACGTGCTCACCGGACTACTCGGTTGCACCCGCCCGAACGAGGACGGGGATCGCCTCATCAATGCCGACGGTAAAGCGCAGCTCTTTGATGGGCGCAGCGGGGAACCGTTCCCCTACCCGATTTCGGTGGGCTACAAGTACATGCTGAAGCTACACCACCTGGTAGATGACAAGATTCACGCTCGTTCCACCGGACCTTACTCGATGATTACGCAGCAGCCGCTGGGTGGTAAAGCCCAGTTCGGTGGCCAGCGTTTCGGCGAGATGGAAGTGTGGGCGATGGAAGCCTACGGTGCGGCCTATTCGCTACAGGAACTGCTCACCGTGAAATCGGATGATATTACCGGCCGTGTGAAGGTCTATGAGGCGATTGTTAAGGGCGAGGATATCCCGCAACCTGGCATTCCGGAATCTTTCCGCGTCCTCATACAAGAAATGCGCTCCCTCTGCCTGAATGTGGAGGCCTTAGACGCCGAAGACAATGTGGTGTCCCTGGCTGAAGACGATGACGGTGCTGAGCGTGCCAGCGAAGAGTTGGGGATCAATATTGGCTCGCGGCCAAACCCCAATGTTTCTTTGGAAGAAATCTAGGCAGCAGGGAAGAGAAGGTAAGAGTCGATTATGGATGCAAATAAATTCGATCAACTACATATCGGCATGGCGACCGCCGACCGGGTGGCTGAATGGTCATTCGGGGAAGTCAAGAAGCCGGAAACTATTAACTACCGCACTCTGAAGCCGGAAAAGGATGGCCTGTTCTGTGAACGCATTTTCGGTCCTACCCGGGATTGGGAATGTGCCTGCGGCAAATACAAGCGGGTGCGTTATAAGGGCATCGTTTGTGAACGCTGTGGGGTAGAGGTTACTCGCTCCAAGGTGCGCCGCGAACGCATGGGGCATATTGAACTAGCAGCCCCGGTTACCCATATTTGGTATTTCAAGGGCGTACCTTCCCGTTTGGGTTACCTGCTGGATCTCGCGCCGAAAGACCTCGAGAAGGTCATTTATTTCGCGGCCTATATGATTACCGAGGTTGACGAGGACGCTCGCCACCAGGATCTCCCGAATCTAGAAAACGAGCTCAGCCTGGAAAAACAGCGTTTAACTGAACGTTTTGAGGCGCAGATTATGGCTCGCCAGGAAAAGCTGGAGAAGGATTTGGCGGCCTTAGAGGCCAAGGATGCCAAGAACGCGGAGAAGGAAAAGATCCGCAAAGCCGCTGATAAAGAGGTTACTCAGATGCGGCGCAAGCTGGATCGTGAGCTGACTCGCCGCGACGAGGTCTTTACCCGCTTCAAAGAACTGCGGGTAGGAGACTTAGAGGGCGATGAGCGGCTCTACCGCGACTTGGAGATGCGTTACGGCATTTACTTTAAGGGCGATAAGGGCGCGCAAGCGGTGCAGAAGCGGTTGCAGGACTTTGACCTAAAGGCCGAGGCTGAAAAGCTGAAAGAGGAAGTGGAGACCGGCACTGGTCAGCGCAAGACCCGTGCCCTGAAACGCCTGAAAGTGGTTTCTGCCTTCTTGCAGACCGGGAATAAACCGGATTCGATGGTGCTAGATCGTATCCCGGTGATTCCTCCGGATCTGCGTCCGATGGTGCAGTTGGACGGCGGTCGCTTTGCGACTTCGGATCTGAACGATCTGTACCGCCGGGTGATTAACCGCAATAACCGCTTAAAGCGACTGCTAGATTTGGGAGCTCCTCAGATCATCGTGAATAACGAAAAGCGGATGCTGCAGGAATCTGTGGACGCCCTATTCGATAATGGTCGCCGCGGACGTCCGGTGACTGGTCCGGGTAACCGGGCGCTCAAGTCCCTGTCCGATATGCTCAAGGGCAAGCAAGGGCGTTTCCGTCAGAACCTGCTGGGTAAGCGGGTTGACTATTCTGGTCGTTCGGTGATCGTGGTCGGCCCGCAGCTGCGGCTGCACCAGTGCGGTCTGCCCAAGCAGATGGCTTTGGAACTGTTCAAGCCGTTCGTAATGAAACGACTGGTGGAGCGGCAGGAAGCCCAGAACGTGAAGGCGGCCAAGCGGATGGTGGAACGCCAGCGCCCCCAGGTGTGGGACGTGCTTGATGAGGTCATCACCGAGCATCCGGTGCTGCTTAACCGCGCACCTACTTTGCACCGCCTAGGTATTCAGGCTTTCGAGCCGATCTTGATTGAAGGTAAAGCTATCCAGTTGCACCCGCTAGCTTGTGGGGCGTTCAACGCGGACTTCGATGGTGACCAGATGGCAGTGCACCTGCCGCTGGGCGCGGAAGCTCAGGCGGAGGCGCGGATTTTGATGCTGTCTTCAAACAACATTTTGAAGCCCGCTGATGGCCGTCCGGTTACTATGCCTTCCCAGGATATGGTGATTGGTATTTACCACTTGACTTCGGATCCCGATCCGGCGTTACCGGTTCCGACCGACGAGGACGGAAACCCGGTTACCCCCAAGTTCTCTTCTTTGGGTGAAGCCATTATGGCCTTCGACCAGAATCGCTTGGATATTAACGCCACTGCGTTGATTCGGTTTGAGCCGGGCACGGTGCCGCCGAAGGGTTGGCAGGCTCCGGAGGGCTTTGAAGAGGGCGATCCGGTCGAGTTCGAAACCTCGATTGGGCGTTGCTTCTTCAATGAAGCGCTGCCGGTTTCCTACCCGTTCGTAAATGAGCAGGTCGACAAGAAGGGACTGTCCCGGATTGTCAATACTTTGGCCGAGCGTTACGACAAAGGCAATGTGGCTGCCTCTTTGGATGCTTTGAAAGAGACCGGTTTCCACTGGGCAACCTGGTCGGGTACCACTATCGGCTTCGCTGACGTAGTGGAACCGCCAGCCAAGGCGAAGATTCTGGCTGAATATGATGAAAAAGCCACCCAGGTTCAAGAGGATGCCGATCTCGGTTTGATTACTGCCCAGGATCGTTACAACGAACTGGTAGATTTGTGGACCGAATGTACAGCTAAAGTCGCCCAGGCGATGCGGGAGAACTTCCCGACTCGTAACCAGGTGAACCGGATGGTTTCTTCTGGTGCTCGTGGTAACTGGGATCAGATCCGGCAGATTTCCGGTATGCGTGGTCTGGTGGCTGACCCGAAGCAGAAGCTGATTGAGCAGCCGATTAAATCGAACTACCGCTCGGGGTTGTCGGTGCTCGAATACTTCATCGCTACCCACGGCGCGCGTAAAGGTTTGGCTGATACCGCGTTGCGCACGGCCGACTCGGGTTACTTGACCCGCCGCCTAGTGGATGTGTCTCAGGACGTTATTGTGCGCGAACAGGATTGTGGCACTCGCCGCGGTCTGGTACTGCCCATTGGTAAGGCCGGTGAAGATGGCGAGGTCTACAAGCTGGATATCGTAGAGACCACCGCCTATGGTCGTACCTTGTCTAAGGACGTTACCGATAAGGACGGCAACCTGGTATTTGCCAAGGGTACCGATGTGGGCGACGCCGAAATTGATGTGCTGATCGAGGCGGGAGTCACCGAGATTCCGGTACGTTCTGTTTTGACCTGTGAATCCGAAGCCGGTACCTGTGCCTCTTGCTACGGACGCTCGCTGGCCACCGGTAAACAGGTGGATATTGGCGAGGCCGTAGGGATTATCGCTGCCCAGTCGATTGGGGAGCCGGGTACTCAGCTAACGATGCGTACCTTCCACACCGGTGGTGCCGCGGGTGCTGCGGATATTACTCAGGGTTTGCCGCGTGTACAGGAGCTGTTCGAGGCTCGTACCCCCAAGGGGGAAGCCTTGATTACCGAAGCTGCCGGGCGCGTGAAGGTAGTTGACGAACCAGGTGAGCCTCGCCATTTGGTAGTGGTGCGTGATGATGGTCAAGATGATCTGATTATTGACGCGCCGCGCCGGATGAAGCTGATTATCTCTGACGGTGACCATGTCGAGGTAGGCGAGCAGCTAACTGAGGGTCGCTTGGATCCGAAGAAGGTACTGCGGATTTTGGGTGTTAACTCGACCCAAAAGCAGCTGGTAACCGAGGTACAAGAAGTTTACCGTTCGCAGGGCGTGGATATTCACTCCAAGCATATTGAAGTGATTGTGCGCCAGATGCTGCGGCGGGTAACCGTGCTGAAGTCGGGCGACACCGAACTGTTGCCGGGTACTTTGGTGGATTCGATTCGTTTCCGCGCGATTAACCGCAAGGTGGTTTCCGAGGGCGGGGAGCCGGCTGCGGCTCGTCCGGAACTGATGGGGATCACCAAGGCTTCGCTGGCTACCGATTCGTGGCTATCGGCCGCTTCCTTCCAGGAGACTACTAAGGTACTAACTGATGCCGCGATGGCGTCGAAGAAGGATCCGTTGGTAGGCCTGAAGGAGAACGTGATTATCGGTAAGTTGATTCCGGCAGGCACCGGTCTGTCGATGTTCCGCGACGCCAGTGTGGAGCCTACCGAGGAAGCGATGGCCAAGATGGGTTGGTCTGCCGATGACTTTAAGATTCCCGATATCGATGACGACTTCTTGGCGGGCATTAATTTCGAAGATTCTTTTGGCCTGAATCTCTAATCTAAATAGTTGAGTTCCTTCCGGGGGCTTGCCTGGCTAAACTAGCCAGGCAAGCCCCCGCCGCTTTTAGCTGGGGGTTTAGAGGAGAGCACCAGGCTGACAGTCAGATATGAGCAAGTTCTCAACAAAAATGGGATTATCACCTTGCTTTAATCTTACCGATTGGTAGGATTTCAGTATGAGTATGAGTCGAAAAAAGAACATTTTGGTAGCCACCGCAACGATGGTGGGTCTGGCACTGGGGGGACTGTTCGCAGTCTCGGGGAGCCAGAATGTGCAGGCAGCGGAGCGCACCCCTACGGTACGCGAATGCCGGGTAATGCATAATCAGGTAGCCAAAGGGCAACCGATCACCAATATAGATACCTTTTTGATTGGGGCTACCAGCGCCGACTCTTATACTTTGTCGCTATATTTGGGTAACACTAAGTTCCGTCCCGCGATTGAGGCTGCCACCAAGATGTGGACCGAGCGCAGCGGCGGGAAAATCAAGTTTAAGTTTGTGGACTCGATGGCTAACCGCCCGGTGCGGGTAATTGATACGCCCTATTCCGAGGGTAAAGCGATCGGTACCGCCTATGCTGCCCAGCGACTCCTGTATCTGCGTCTAGATCGCAGTGGTTGGCTTACCCAGGTTTCTACAGTTGCTCACGAAATCGGGCACCTATTGGGACTTGACCACACTTGCAAGGGCGATTTAATGGCCGCTGGTATGGCAGGGGTTAAAGACTTCAAAAACCCGATTGGGGATGCCGATGTAGCTTTGGCTTTGCAGGGGCTAGAAAAATACTTAGGTTACCCGGCTGGGTCTGAGCCGGCGGAGCCCACCCCGGATCCCACTAGCGAGGCACCTCAGCCTAGCGAGGATCCCACCACTGCTCCCGAGCCAACCTGGGATCCGCAGCCGAGTGAAACCGCCCAGCCTAGCGAAGATCCTACTGCCGCGGCTCCTGAGCCCAGCCAAGAGCCAGAGCCTACTACCAAACCTACGAGCGAACCGGCTCAGCCGGAGGTTCCCAGCGAAACCGCGCACCCGACTCCGGATCCCACTAGCGAGGCACCTCAGCCTAGCGAGGATCCCACTACTTCTCCCGAGTCAACCGCGGATCCGCAGCCGAGCGTAGAGTCTACTCTCTCCACCCCGGAGCCTACTTTTACCGAGGCGCCGACCCCGGATACTCCGCCTACTGTAGTCCCGGAGCCGACTACGCAGCCGGATGAGCAGGCCGATAACTCCGATAGCTTCGTGGTTAAAGTTCGAGTGTTCTTCGTGCGAGTATTCTCTTGGTTCGGCGGATTCTTCCGCGCGATCTTCTCCTAGAGTTCCCTCTATATAAGTTGAGCCCGCTGGAATCCAGCGGGCTCAACTTATATCAGTCATCTACCGTTGATACTTCCTATCGGTAGTTTGCGCACCGAGCTCGGCCTCAATCTCGTGGAAGCCATCTTGGCGGAGCACCGTTAGTTTTACTTTGTCTCCCGGGTTGTACCAGCGGACATAGCCAGTCAGCGCCACCCCGGATCCCACCTGGTAATCATCAATTTTGGTAATTAGATCGCCCTCTTTCAGGCCTGCCCGAGCAGCGCCCGAGCCGGCAACTACCGAGGACACTCGCGCCCCCATCCGCGACTCGCCCCCAATCTGGGCAACCGCGGTGTCAATGGTGACTCCCAGCATCGCGTGAGTGACTTTCCCAGAAGTGATGATCTGGTCAGCTACGTTACGCACCAGATTCACCGGAATCGCGAAACCGATTCCAATCGACCCCGCCTGGCCGCCATTTGAAGATCCCAAGGAAGCGATGGAAGAAGTAATCCCAATTACCTTTCCTGAGGCATCGAAGAGCGGGCCGCCAGAGTTACCCGGGTTGATTGCGGCATCGACCTGGATAGCGTTGGTGACTACCTGCTGGCCAGCACCGGAGCGGTCATTCAGTCCGGGAATCTGCACGCCCGATCCCTCAGCCGATTGGGTGACTACCACGGGACGATCTAGGGCAGAAATAATACCGGTAGTAACCGTGTTTTCTAGTCCCAGCGGTGAACCAATAGCCGCCACCGGTTGGGCAACCCGCAAACCGGTAGAACTTCCCAAAGCTGCCATTTGCAAACCTTTAGGCGGTTTCACAAATTCAAGAACTGCCAGGTCAGTGGAAGCATCGGAACCTAGAACCTTTGCCTCGTAGATTTTCCCGTTAAATAACTCAATCTGGACTTTTGCCCGACCAGTGATCGCGGAGGCAACTACGTGATAGTTAGTAATCACGTGTCCGGCTTCGTCGAAGATCACTCCAGATCCGGTTTCCCCGGAATTTCCGGAATCCACCTGGATGGCGACTACCGAGGGCTGGACTGCTTTAGCTACTGCCTCCCAGTTGGTGTTTTTGGCGCTGGCTTGGGTAACTGGAGCCTCAGTCGCCACTTTCACCGGTGATTTCCCCAGAGAGGTAGTACGTGACCCCCATTCGGAAGGCAATAGCCATACGCACAGGGCAGCTGCTACCGCAATGGCGATAGTGGCCAGCCAGCCGGGGCCCCGCTTTGTTTTTTCTTTGCGCTTAGCCGGCATGGGGGAAGGTTCCCAAGCGGGCTGTTCCGGGGGCAAAAATGTTCCCTGGGGTGAGGGGGAGTAGGGGAAGCTAGTGCCGTCTCCCGCCGGTTCGGAGCGAAAGTCGGGGGAGGGAAAGTTTTCGGTTTGCGAGGGCGAGGCTCCGCTAGGCTCCGGGATTACTCCGGGCCAGCCGGCGCTTTGCCAATCATCCATATCCCAGTCGTCAAGGGGGTTATTACCGTCTTGGGGTCGGGTCGAATCATTGCTGTTGGTCATGAATCTCGATCTCCTCTTATCTGCTGTGTCCCCATATTGACACTGTCAACTGTTCCCACTCTGGATGTTTTCTGGGTGTTTTCTGGATGCCAATCTGGCTTTGATTTAGCTTCCATCAGCTAACTACCGGCCGCAGTCAGTGGTATTAACGCGGACGCCGCTTCTTGCGATTCTGCTGGCTGGGGCGAGATTTCTTCGGTTTTTCCTCGCCCGCTGTCATCTGGTTTTGATCACTTTTGTTTCCGCGGGGATCCTCGAAATTATCATCTTGCAACTGCTCGCGGTACCAGGCGGGTGCCAGGCGAGTACCTCGGGAAGGTGCAAATCCTAGCTGGCGATAGTAGGCACGCAGCCAAGCTGGCCGCAGCCCCTCCGGATAGTACAGGTTGGTTAATCCCCAAATAATCCCAACCAGGCCGATAACTGCGCCAATTAAAGAGATGGTCAGCAGCAGATAGTTCCAGGGACGAGGGGCGGCATTCGCAGGCAGGGTGGCTCCGATGGACAAGAAAAATAATCCCAGTGCCGGCAGGAACACCAACACCCAGCGTTCATCCATAATCAAAATGCCGGAGCGAGAAACATCTTTCTTTTGTTTTGGTATCCAAAAACGCGCCCTCGCGCTGCCGCGGCGAATCCAGGCCGAACCAGCGAGCAGCAATACTCCCATAAGTAAAGCAATGATGTGATTCATGAAACTAGCCTAACTCGTTTGCCAGCTTCGCAAAGATCGCGCCCGAAATCCCTCCCGCGTTTTTCGGTAAGCAAAAATCCGCGGGCCACGCCGCGGCGACTGTCGGTTTTACAGATATTGGCTAGCTAGCTGCACGGTGTGGGGACCGTAAGATCCTCCGAACAGGTTAGCGTGTACCGCCAACATGTGGATTTGGTGCAGACCGATACGTTCTTGCCACCCCGAAGCTAGAGGAGAGACCTGGTTGTATCCTTGGTAGATTTCCTCCAGGTAGGGCTGCCCGAATACTCCCAGCGCCGCCAAGTCAGTTTCTGCGTGTCCGCCGGAGGGTGCCGGGTCGATTAACACCCCCACCACTTTGGGAAGGGAATGTTCCAGGCTATCGCCCCGTCCTGCCAGAGCAGGGAAACGCTTTAACGCTCCCGCGGGCGCCCACATTACGTTCCCGGTCCACAGGTCACCGTGGATTCGAGCGGCCTTGGTTTTTACTAGCTCCGGTTCGGGAACGTCGAAGATTCCATCCCGCAAACGCTCGGCTAGACGCTCTAAAACTGCTGCTCCGGCCGAATCGATCGAACCATTATCGAGGGCGGGAGGCAGATTCGGCATAATCCGGTGATCAGCGAAAAACTCCCCCCAATTTTCTCCGGCGTCCTCATAAATTAACTCTAGGCGGGAGCGACCCATGTAGCCGGGGCCGGAATAGCCCAGAGGGGGTTGCCCGTACCAATCGGCTCCGCCCGCGTGGGTAATCGCCAGGGCCGCCCCGAAAGCCCGCGCCGCTTCGCTGGTAATAGCGGTAGAGGGGATTAGTTCGGTGTCTAAGAACCCGCGACCGGAAGCCGCGACTTTCGCTACGTGCACTCCGCCTTTGTCCATTGGCTCTGCCAGCCACTTTAGCCCCAGTTCTTCAAGCTCCAGAGCCTCTGGGTGTCGATTATCAACCTTGTGGTAAACCTGCTCACTCATATTCCTATTGTGCCAGCTGCCTGCCGGTGTGGGCTAGCTCGCCAGATTTGGCGAGAAATACGCCTGGCAGTCTAGGCTTAAAGCATGACTCCAGAAGAACTAAGTGCCCTAATCCGCCAGATTCTTGTCAAGCTGGCAGCCGAAATCGGTTTAGATCCGGATGCTATCCCGGAAACCGTGAAAGTTGAGCGTCCTCGTTCGCGCGATAACGGCGATTGGTCAACTAACGTGGCTATGCAACTGGCAAAGAAAGCGGGTATGGCTCCGCGCGACCTCGCCGCCAAGATTACCGACCAGCTTGACCAGGTAGCAGGCATCTCGAAAACCGAGGTGGCCGGGCCGGGATTCGTGAACATTTGGCTGGGAGCCGCCGCTGCTGGGGCGCTGGTTTCCACGATTTTGCAGACCGGGAAAGACTACGGTCACAGCGAGTTTTTGAGCGGGCAAAACATCAATGTGGAGTATGTGTCAGCCAACCCCACCGGTCCCATCCATTTAGGGGGAGGACGCTGGGCGGCCGTCGGCGACACCCTCTCCCGGATTCTGGCGGCCAGTGGGGCAAAGGTCACCCGCGAATACTATTTCAATGACCACGGCGCCCAAATCACCCGCTTCGCCAAGTCGCTTCTGGCGCGCTGGCAGGGCAAAGAGGTGCCGGAAGATGGATACGGCGGGCAGTACGTCCTCGATATTGCGAATAAAGTGGCAGAGCGCGCCGCTAAAGAGGGTGTGCAGTTAGCAGAGCTGCCGGAAACCCAGGTGGAAGAATACTTCCGGGAAGCCGGTACCACCTTGATGTTTGGCGAGATCAAAGATTGTTTACATGATTTCCGCGCCGATTTTGATGTTTTCTTCCACGAGGACGAGCTGCACACTTCCGGGGCAGTCACTGACGCGATCGAAGAGCTGCGTTCCCGCGGTGTTATCTACGAGAAAGACGGTGCGACCTGGCTGAAGTCCACAAAATATGGGGACGATAAAGACCGGGTGATCTTGAAATCGGATGGCGACCCCGCCTATTTTGCAGCCGATATTGCCTATTATCGGGATAAACAACGCCGGGGAGCCACCCACGAAATCCTGATTCTAGGCGCTGACCACCACGGATACATCGACCGCATGTATGCCATGTGTGCTGCTTTTGGGGGCAAGCCGGGGGAGAGCCTAGAGATCATTATCGGGCAGATGGTGAATCTGAAAGAAAACGGCGTGGAAGTAAAAATGTCTAAACGCGCCGGTACCGTGATTACCCTAGATGACCTGGTAGAGGCGGTAGGAGTAGATGCTGCCCGCTATTCGCTGGTGCGGGTCTCGATGGATTCCACTGTCGATATTGACCTGAATTTATTGCGCTCCCACACCAATGAAAACCCGGTTTACTATGTGCAATATGCTCATGCCCGCACCTGTTCAGTGGGGCGGAATGCCGATGAAGCCGGAGTGAAAGCCGATGGCGAATATGAGGCCTCCGCACTGTCTAGCCAGGCAGATAAGGATCTGCTCGGGGTTTTGGCGCAATACCCGGCAGAACTCAAACTGGCCGCGGAAGAACGCGAACCCCATCGGATCCCGCGTTACCTGGAGAAACTGGCGGCTGGCTATCACACCTGGTACAACCAGTGCCGCGTAATTCCCCGCTCCGGCGAAGAAATAACCGCCGCGCACGTGGCGCGCCGGCACCTAAATGAGGCCGTGCGGCAAGTGCTCGAAAATGGTTTAGATCTTTGCGGAGTGGTAGCTCCCGAGCGGATGTAATGGGAAGATAGGGGCATGGCAACCGTACCGACCACTAAGGCTGCGCGCGAGGAAGCGATCCGCGAAATCCTCAGCCAACAGGAAATCTCCAGTCAGTCACAACTGCTGAGCCACTTGGCTGAACGGGGAATCCCTACCACCCAGGCCACTTTGTCGCGCGATCTTTTGGCGTTACGTGCCACCAAAGTGCGTGCTACCAGTGGAAAAACTGTCTACATGCTGCCCGAGCCCTATCCGGTGCGAGTGCGGCGCGGACAGGAAGATCCCGGTAATGAAAAATTGGCAAAATGGTGCCAAGACCTGCTGGTATCCTCCGCGGTGGTGCATAACCAGGTGGTGCTGCGTACTCCGGCAGCAGGTGCCCAGCTGCTCGCGGGCGCGATCGATATGGCGTGGTTTGATGCCGTGCTCGGCTGCATTGCCGGTGACGATACTATCTTGGTTATCTGCAAAACCGATGAGGACGCCCAGTCCCTAAACGAGCTGTTCATGCAGTTCGTTACCGATTAGTTTGCGTGGAGGTGTCGCGGGGCTGGCTCGGTAAAAGCACTCCGGGGACCCCATGACCTGCTACGCAGCTCAAGCCCCTCTCGTGTCTTTTACCGGCCGCGCCCTTCTCGGCATAAATCTGCCCCTACGCTTTTCGCTACCGGTCTCAACCCGAATGCGATGTAATGAGCGCGAGGGCTAGGTTTTTCCTCCCGTACAAGAATTCGGAAAACGTAGCGGCGTTTTCCGAATTCTTATGCCCACCGCACCCACTCGGATAAAACCTAGCCTTAGCGCAATATATTCCCGTCGTGAGCCGGGGTGTGAATCACATTAAATAAGCTGTCTTGGATTTGGAGGGCTTATCGGCTCTGTCTTAAACTGGGGTAGTTGCTAAGGCAACGGCAAATGCGCTCGTGGCTCAACGGATAGAGCATCTGACTACGGATCAGAAGGTTGCAGGTTCGAATCCTGTCGAGCGCGCCAAACCCCGTCCTCGTTGCGATCCAGCGGTGACGGGGTTTTTCCAATTTCCTTTTGCTTGACTGTGATTATTGGGTGGTTATCTGGGGTATTAGCCCTAGATCAATGGCAGTGAGTTGTTCTTAACGTTTTCGGGTTTTTGCCCAACAATTTGTTGCATCACTCGAAGTAGCTACGGGATACTTACGTAAGTAAAAAAGTCTTTATGGATTGAAATTGTCGCGTCGAACAGCATTGGGGAAACATGAGGGATTATTCTGTTCCATTCCGTGGAAAGCTCGCGCAGAGCGTAGCTAAACTATTGGCTTTAGCCTTTGCAACCGCCTTAACCCTCTCCATCGCGGGTTCGGTGAATGTTTCTCGTGCTTATGCCGCAGATGCTTTAGGGGATCAACAGGTTCAGCAAGTGCTAAACCAGGTTCTCGGAGATCTGCAGCAAGTTGATTTTCGCGATAAAGCCATCAGGGACAAACTTGCAAAGACCAACTTCACGGCAGCCGAGAAACTAAACAAAAAAGTTGCGATTTGGAAGGATAATAAAGATAAGTATCCTTCCCTTAACGATGTCCCGGAAGAGGTAGTGCTCCAGGCGCTACAAGAAGAATACTTACTCGCTTCCGATATGGAGGGCGCATTTAACCAAATCAAAAAGGATTTACCAACAATCCTCCCGCTAATGATAAAAGCAGATTCCCAGGTAGCTGCTGCGGGGAAGAATAAAGACGTCGCCTACTATGTGGACGCCATTAAAAACGATACTGCTGGTTTCCTGATTGGCGCTGCCTATCTGCAACGTAACTATGGTTTCAACATAAAAGAGGGTGCTACGGTTGCCCGCCAGCTGATGACGGAAAATAATGCTTTCGGGAAAGAATACGCTCCTCTGGATGTAGTCAAAGCTATTGGGCAGCAGAGCGCCGACCAGCGCAAAATGTTGTCTACTCCTAAACTGTTTAAAGAGGTTTTAGGTGGGAAGATAGCTGACCAAACCGATTTAGGGACTTTCCTAAATGACCAGGTGGCTAAGACCGGTCAAAAACCTGCCGATTGGTTTTGGAAAACCTCTAAAGCAGTAATTTTTGAAAAGAAGTCAAAGGCAAACCCTACTGCTCCCTATCGGGTATTCGATAAGCTCAAGGGGGAACCCAACGGTCAGGCAGAGCTGCTCGCCCTATTGAACGTGTCAGAAAACTCTCTGTATGTGGTTTCGACAGTGGAGTCCATCATGTATGGTCTGACCGATACCTATGTAAATCGCGCGCTCAAAGACGCTGATCCCGACGCCTATCATGCAGAACTAGAGGCTTTTGAAAACAAGGTCGAATACGCCGCTGAACGCCAAGCCGACTATTTGGATTTTTGGTATCGCCTAGCAAAAGAGGATAAACGCGCCCAACTTGTAGGTAACCGCCGCGTATGGGACAACCAGCAGATTAAGAATCCGAATGAGAATTCTGCTGCAAAACGGTGGTCACCTAAACAGGGTGTTGGGGTTGCCAGCGGAGTTAAAGAGTTTATGACACCGTTAGGCTACTATTTTACTTTCACGCAGGCAGATGGAGTGGCCGACATTAATAGCGGACAAATCCACTACTGGTTAGCCAATGGGCTAGATGATCGCGGGCTGACCACCTATGCCCATGAACACACGCACCAAATGGCGAATCAAGTTCATTTTGCGGGATATGGTCAGCGTTCCGGGGCGAGTGCCGAACTGATTACTCGGGGCGTGTTCGAGCCTTGGCATAAGAACGACGATACGGACAAAGGGGCAAACTTCGACCTCAACCAGATTTTTGATCGCAGCGATCAAAACCCTTACGGCAATAAAACCCCTGATCGTTTCCAGACAGCCGATGATTTGAAAACCTATTACGGCAACCAGATGGATTTAATCTATACCCTAGATTTTCTAGAAGCTGAGGTAGCTTTATCCAAAGATGACGCCACCAAAGCAAAGCTGTTCAATAAAGCCACTTTGTCCGGCAGAGACGAAAAGTTTGACAATATTACTGTCGATGAGGCAAAAAATCTTAAAACAATCAATGATCTGGTAGATATGAACGCGGTTGCCTATCGACTCATGGTTGAGGGGCAAAAGGTAACCGGGACTGCTAAATATAACGGCTACTATGCGATTCCCCTATTTACCCCGATTTATGGAGCGCCCCATAATCCCAATGGGATGAGCGGGGATATCCATACTAAGCGCCTAAGCTGGGAGATGCTTTCAGAGTACGGCTACTACGAGGGTATGGTTCCCTACCTGTCTAATCAGCTAAAACCAGGCAACGTTGCGCAAAATACTCAGTTTAGCGACGACGTGATTATTTCGAAGGTGAGTGGCGGTACTTACCCCACTATGGCTGCTTTCAAAAAAGCTCAATATGCCGAGCGGATCGCTAAGAAAGATACCCTAAAGCCAATCACTATTAATTGGGAGGGAAAGGCCCAGCAGATTACCACTTACGCTCAACTTAAAGAGTTGATGGATGCTGCTGTGGAGGACGACCTCAAAAATAATCACCTGCTCCCATCTGGTTGGTACAGCAAACTGCCCACGAAAACAAAGGTGGAACAGTTAAAGAGCGCAATTTTCTTAGCGTATAAAACTAACACCAACGAGTTTGCTACCAACATTTATAAAGACGCGCCCAAGACCTACACGGTCAGTTATAACTTTAAAGATTTCGACGCCCTCCCCGAGGACGTGCAAAAGCTGCTACCAACCCCGCAAACCGATATTGCTGCTGGTAGCACGGTGACCTTGGCTCAACCAGGGAAGAAGCAAGTGGTCACCGATAAGGGGATCTATAACTTCAAGGGCTGGGAACCTAAGACCATCACGAACATAGCTAAAGACGAAACCGTCACTGGTACCTGGACTTTCACTGCCTATGTGACCCCGAAAGCCCCCAGCAGTCTAGATGACGACTTTTCCCAAGGCGGGAATGAATATATCGGCAGCTACACCTTGCCTGAGGTAGAGGGCGTTGAATACCTGGTAGACGGGAAAGTAGTTACCGGAACGCTAAATGTCAGTCCCAATCAGGCTGATGTGAACGCTCCGGTGACGGTTACCGTCACCGCCAGGGCAAAGGATGGTTATAGCCTGAAACCCTCCGCTACGTCCTCGTGGGAATTTAGGTTTACCCGCGTGAGCGACAAAGAACGATACAACCCGTTCGCTGACCCGATTTCCCTGACAGTGGGAGATACGCTTCCGCTGCCTAAAGATGTGGTTAAGTTCCCGGATACTCCCGGTCAGATGCCTACCGATTTAGGTAAAGTGAAGTTCGCGTGGAAAGCGCCGACCCCCAGCACGGACACAGTCGGTAAAATCAAGGGAATCATCACGGTTACTTACGCTGATGGCAGCAGTGAAGACGTCACCGTGGATATTAGCGTTAATGCTAAGCCTTTGACCAAGGTAAAGATTCCGCAAATCCCCCAGGTGAACGATCCTTGTAATAAATGGGTGGCTAACGGGAAAGCAGAGACGAATGCAACTTGGATTAAACCCAATGATACTGAGCAGGTCACGTGGGAAATCAATCAAGCAAAAGAGCTGATAGCTAAAACCAAAGACGGCTTTGTTTTCGAAAATAACACGAGTGCCCACAACTTTGGGGTAGCGAAGGACTCGGGTGATTTCTGCTGGGAGGATTTGGGTCCTGCTGAGACTGTTCCCGATAAGGACCTATATACTCCGCAAGCCGATCCAATCACGGTTAAAATAGGTGAGAAACTGCCGGAACTGAGTAAGGTAATTACGTTTAAAGGGAAGGCGCCAACTGATTTAACTAAAGTCAAGTTTGTGTGGAAAGGTGATGCGCCCAGTACCGAGGAAGCAGGAGAGCTTTCGGCAGTAGTGACCGTTACTTATGAGGACGGCAGCAGTGAAGAAATCACGGTGAAAGTGATAGTAAAGGCTGAGGAGCAGCCAGGTACTGATCCTACTGAACCCGGTACGAAGCCAGGTGGAGATGTGCCTGGAACCACCCCTAACCCTGGTACCGGTAAACCGGAAACTAAACCTGCGGGTGAGGGCGCTTCCTCGTCTAAACCGGGTCAGAGCGCTCCGGCAACGGCAGGGAAGAAACCGGCATTATCTAATACCGGTTCTGTGGGGCTGGCCGCGTTAGTGCTTCTCGCTTCCCTCAGCACCGCTGGCGCGTTACTGCTTAGCCGTAGACGCAAATCTGTAGAGAAACAGTAACCAGCTGCGCTACTAGGTGGGGGAGTTCATCCCTTAGGTGAAAGCTGAATTCCCCTTCCTTGTGGGTGTTCCGCGGTGACGGGGTTTTTCGGACTAATGTCCGAGGGGGCTTTAGCCCGGTTTTCCCAATTGCTACGCACCGTCCAAGCTAGGTTAGATAATTAAAATACCAGAAATATGCAAGTAAAACTCTTTTCGATTTATTTATTTATGCTTAGAATAGCTTAGAGAAAGGGGTGGATGCAGATGGCTACTAACACCGTTAACGTCAATTTCAAACTAAAGGCAGACGATAAACGTCTGATGGAAAGCGCTTGCCGGGAACTTGGGTTGTCCATGAGTGCGGCGTTCACAATTTTTGCAAAAAAAGTTGGTCGTGAGCGCCGGATACCGTTTGAGGTCTCGGCTGACCCCTTTTACTCTGAAGAGAATCTTTCCCGTCTTAAGAAGGCGATTGACGAGGTCGAAGCAGGCAGGAAACAGCTGGTTCCGCATGATCTGATTGAAGAATAAAATCATGCAAATCGTGTGGAGCGAGGAGGGTTGGGAGGATTATCTCACCCGAACAGCGAACCTAGCGGACTCCGCTGAAGTTGGTTCGGGGCCAGACGACTAGCAGGGCTTCGCCGACGATTTGGTCTTAATAGACGGTGCCGATGGCTTTAGTGTGCGCATTTACCGAAAAGGCGCGGTTATTGCCCAGCATGAAGTAACGGTCTTCGGGTACTTGGTCTGGAAGATTGAGCTGAGCGCCCGGGCAGGTGAGGAAACTTACAGCACCAATTAGGAGCGCGAACTTTCATTTGCCTGCACCTTTGCACTAAGCTGAAGGGGTTGCGTTCCGCCCTGGAAAGTCACGGCAGAGACCTGGTGACCTGCAAAAGCAGAGCATTTTGAGTCTGCCACTTTCGTGGCCAACTGGGGAGCCGGCCTCGCCGGGCAACAGGAAGAAACAACCTAAGGGGTGCTTTGCGCCCAGTTTTAGGAGAACACGATGATTCAACAAGAGTCGCGACTGAAGGTCGCCGACAACACGGGCGCAAAGGAACTGCTTTGCATTCGCGTGTTGGGTGGCTCCGGGCGGCGCTTTGCAGGTATCGGTGACACCATCGTTGCCACTGTAAAAGACGCTATTCCCGGCGGCAATGTCAAAAAAGGCGAAATTGTTAAAGCGGTAATCGTGCGCACTCGCAAAGAGCGTCGCCGCCAAGATGGTTCCTACATCCGCTTTGATGAAAACGCTGCAGTTATTTTGCAGCCTAGTGGAGAACCGCGTGGCACGCGTATCTTCGGCCCTATCGGCCGGGAACTGCGCGACAAGAAGTTCATGCGCATTATCTCTCTGGCTCCGGAGGTGCTGTAAATGGGAGCGAAAATAAAGAAAGGCGATCTGGTAGAGGTCATCGCTGGCCGTACCAGTGACGAAAAGAAACTGGCCAAGCGCAACGAGCGTCGCGCTGAAAAAGGCTTGCCCGCCCTCAAACCGGGGGACAAGGGCAAGCAGGGTCGGGTACTAGAGGTATACCGCTCCAGCGACCGGGTATTGGTCGAAGGCGTAAACATTCGTACCCACCACTCTCGCCAGGGGCAAAACCAGCAGGGACAGGTAACCGGCGGTATCGAGTACCGCGAGGCACCGATTCACGTTTCCAACGTGGCCCTGGTTGATCCCAAGACCAAGAAGCCTACACGGGTTGGTTTCCGTGAGGAACAGGCAGAACGCGGCGGCCGTCTGCGTACGGTTCGGGTGCGTTACGCGAAGCGTTCCGGGGAGGACATCTAATGGCAGAAGCAAAAACTGTGGCTCCGCGCCTAAAGGTGCGCTACCAGGAAGAAATCCGTAGCTCCTTAGAAAAAGAGTTCGGATACAAGAACGTAAACCAGATTCCCGGCCTCGAAAAAGTGGTTGTGAATATGGGTGTAGGCGAAGCCTCGCACGACTCCAAACTAATGGAGGGCGCGATTCGGGACCTGACCGCGATTACCGGACAAAAACCGGTAGTTACCCGGGCACGTAAGTCCATCGCGCAGTTCAAACTGCGTGCCGGCCAGCCGATCGGTGCGCATGTGACCATTCGCGGGAACCGGATGTGGGAATTCGTAGACCGTCTGGTCTCCACCGCCCTACCGCGTATCCGTGACTTTAGGGGACTCAGCCCCAAACAGTTCGATGGCCGCGGAAACTACACTTTCGGGTTAACCGAACAGGCTATGTTCCACGAAATCGATCAGGATTCGATCGATCGCGTGCGCGGTATGGATATCACCCTGGTTACCACTGCTAACAGTGATGAAGAGGGGCGGGCGCTGCTGCGCGCGCTGGGCTTCCCGTTTAAGGAGGAACGTTAATGGCGAAAACGGCGCTGAAGAATAAAGCGAAGCGTAAGCCGAAGTTCAAGGTGCGTGCCTACACCCGGTGCAACCGGTGCGGCCGTCCACATTCGGTATATCGCAAGTTCGGACTTTGCCGTGTCTGCCTACGTGAGCTCGCTCTGCGGGGCGAACTTCCGGGCGTCACTAAGAGCAGTTGGTAAAACTACTACGTTGCAGGTCTGAAACAGAAACCGCAGCGAGGAAGGGTTAGAACCCCAAAATGACTATGACAGATCCCATCGCAGACATGCTGACACGTCTGCGTAACGCCAATTCGGCGCATCTGGACAAAGTGTCTATGCCTTCATCGAAAATGAAGGCGGGAATCGCCAAGATTCTCGAGAACGAAGGCTATATTGCCAAGAGTGAAGTCACTGATGCTCGCGTGGGCAAGACTCTCACTTTGACCCTCAAGTATGGAAGCAAGCGCGAACGGGCGATCACCGGTTGCAAGCGGGTTTCCAAGCCGGGTCTTCGTAAATACGTAAAATCTACTCAATTGCCGAAGGTCATGGGAGGCCTCGGGGTGGCGGTTCTGTCCACCTCCTCCGGTCTCATGACTGACCGTCAGGCACGGGACAAGGGTGTAGGCGGGGAAGTCCTTGCCTACATCTGGTAAGGGGGAATAAGGATGTCACGTATTGGCAAGAACCCGATCTCCCTACCTTCCGGGGTAGAAGTAAAGATCGACGGTCTGAAGGTTTCAGTTAAAGGCCCCAAGGGGCAGCTGGACCGTACCTTCACCGGACCGCTGAAGATTCGGGAAGAGGACGGCAAGATCCTAGTGGAGCGGGAAGTAGAATCCCGGGAAGCTCGTTCTTTGCACGGCCTCACCCGCTCGCTGATTTCCAATATGATCGAGGGCGTAACCAACGGTTACTCCAAAGAAATGGAAATCGTGGGTACTGGTTACCGCGTGTTGACCCGCGGCAGCGATATTGAGCTGCAGCTGGGCTTCTCGCACCCGGTACCGTTCAAAGCTCCCGAAGGTATCGAATTCAAGGTTAATAGCGCGCTATCCTTCACTATCTCTGGTATTTCCAAGGAGCTAGTGGGAGAAACCGCTGCGAAGATCCGCAAGATTCGTCCTCCGGAACCCTATAAGGGCAAAGGTATTCGTTACAAGGGCGAATTCGTTCGTCGCAAGGCCGGAAAGGCGGGTAAGTAAATGTCGTATACCCCTAAAGGTAAAGGCAAATTCGTCGCTCGCAAACGCCGCCATATTCGTGTTCGTAAACGGGTTTATGGTACGGCGCAGCGCCCTCGTCTGGTGGTTACTCGGTCTAACCGCCACATGGTTGCTCAGGTTGTTAATGACGACCTGGGGCACACCTTGGTTTCAGCTTCCACCCTGGAAGCGGAGCAGCGAGGCGAAAAGATGAAGAAAGTTGATGCGGCTCGCCAGGTTGGCGAACGTATCGCTAAGCGTGCCCTAGAGGCAGGCATCACGGCTGTCGTGTTTGATCGCGGCGGCAACAAATATCATGGTCGCGTCGCCGCGGTGGCTGATGGTGCCCGCGATGGCGGTCTAAAGCTGTAGAGGAGAGGGAAAATAATGGCTGAAGAAAATATTAACGCCGATTCCCGGGAATCCCGTGGCAAAGGCCGCGAAGACCGGGGGCGTAAGGGCCGCCGCGACAATCGTCGTGAGCAGGAAAAGAATCAGTATTTAGAGCGCGTAGTTACCATTAACCGCGTTTCTAAAGTAGTTAAGGGCGGACGTCGTTTCGCTTTCACCGCGCTAGTCGTAGTCGGTGACGGCGAAGGCATGGTCGGTGTCGGATACGGCAAGGCTAAAGAGGTTCCCCAGGCTATTTCGAAGGGCGTCGAGGACGCGAAGAAGAACTTCTTCCAGGTACCGATGATTGGGCGGACTATCACCCACTTGGTACAGGGTGAAGAAGCTGCCGGTGTGGTGCTTTTGCGTCCGGCTTCTCCCGGTACCGGGGTAATCGCCGGTGGCCCGGTGCGTGCAGTTATGGAATGTGCGGGTATTCATGACGTGCTAACCAAGTCTTTGGGCAGCGCCAACGCCTTGAATATCGTGCAGGCCACGGTAGCTGCGCTGAAGATGCTGCAGCGTCCGGAAGAGGTCGCCGCACGCCGCGGACTCCCCGTTGAACGGGTAGTTCCGGAAGCGATGCTGCGGGCTCAAGCCGAGGCACGGGCAGAAAAAGCCGAGAAAGCGAAGAAAGACGAGGCGGATAAAGCCGCCGCCGGTGTCGCTGAAGAGGTGAATGCCTGATGAGTAAGCTCAAGATCACCCAGGTTAAAGGCCTGGTTAATACCAACCAGAACCAGCGTCGCGTTATGCAGTCGCTCGGTCTGCGCAAGATTCACCAGAGTGTGGAACACCAGGATAACCCGGCTATTCGCGGCCAGATCCGCAAGGTTTCCCACCTGGTGCAGGTAGAGGAGATTGGTTAATGGCTGAAGATACTAAGGTAACCGAAGCAGAAGACACTGCTAAAGAGGACGTAATCCGCTTGCATGATCTGCGTCCGGCTCCCGGCTCCAATAAGCGCCGTAAGCGCGTGGGGCGCGGTGAAGGATCGCAGGGCAAGACTTCCGGTCGCGGTACTAAAGGTACCGGCGCTCGCAAGAATGTTCATCCTCGTTTCGAGGGTGGCCAGATGCCTTTGCATATGCGTCTGCCTAAACTGCGCGGATTTAAGAATCCCTTCGCTACCGTCTATCAGGTAGTGAACCTGGATCGTCTGCAAGAACTATTCCCCGAAGGGGGAACGGTCACAGTTGATGATCTAGTCTCCAAGGGAGCAGTTCGCAAGAACTCTTTGGTGAAAGTTCTAGGTACCGGGGAAATCTCGGTGAAACTGGAACTGATCGTAGACGCCTGGTCTGCCAGTGCCAAAGAAAAGATTGAAGCTGCCGGCGGTTCGCTGAGCAAGCGGGAGCAAGACTAGTTTGCACCCAGCAGCCTGACTGCTGCAGCTAGATCTAGATAGCTAGAAAATCTCGGGCGGGGAGAAGATCTCCCCGCCCGAGATTTTTACTTTTATTACTACTGCAACCTCGAAAGGCGTTTTCGAGATAAGTGTCTCTAGTCACCAGGCTTGACACTAAACGCCGCCAAGCCACTATACTCATAATAGATTTGTTACAAAAACGTTATATGGGGATGGCGTTAGTACGACACCCCACCCCTTAAGGCTCAGGAGATATCGTGAGAAAAGCCTGGTTGATGGCACCAATCGTGGTTATGGCGGCATTTGGTTTAGTAGCGGCAGATTCTGTACATCCCTCAGTAGCGGCCAGCAAACAAGGCGTCGATGTTTCTAAGATAGCCAGCACGATGTTGCAGGAAAATCTGTATAACCAAGCAGTATCGGTCGATGATGGGGTTAAAGTTTCCTCTAACAAGGTCACTGCATTTTCGGCGGGTGCAACCTCATCTTCTGCAAATACCGAAACTGCTTCCTCCCTTCCCACCGCGGAAACTCCCAATTGTGCTCCTCCCAGTGGAGATCCGGCGGTGCAGCCATGGCCGCGCCAGGTACGCACTATGATCACCCAGCGTTTTGGGGTTACCAATATCGGCGGTTTCCGCCCCGGTGACCCGCGAGATCACGGTAAAGGGCTAGCCCTGGACGTAATGGTGCCGGTTTCTTCCGCCCTGGGGGATACCATCGCCAATTGGGCGATCGCCAACAGTGGGGATCTGAACATCAAATATGTAATCTGGAAGCAAAAAATTTGGATGCCCGGCCGCAGCTGGAAGGGTATGGAAGACCGCGGCTCGATCACCGCCAACCATTACGATCACGTACATCTTAGCTTCCACACCGGACCTGGCCGCTGCCTGTAGGCAAGCTCGCCCGCAGCTTGCAGCCACAGTTACGCCGCTCTGGCTGCAGTCTCAGCCCCCGGTTGCGTTTAGCGCCCGGCCTCTTTAGCTTGTCCTCACTTTCTCCGAGCGCGCCCTCGGAAAAATAGATTAAGCAATAAAATCCCGGAACCCGCGTGAACATTACCCCAAAAAGTAACTGCATGTGCTATTGCGAGGCTAAATTGTGTAGGCTTTTAAGGGTTAAAGAATTATCTTTTTTATGCCGTAAAAACACAGATTGCTGGAGGCAGCTTGCTAAGCGTATTCGTACAGGCGTTTAAAACGCCCGATCTCAGGAAAAAGCTCCTGTTCACCTTGGCGATTATGGCGCTATATCGGGTCGGATCTCATATTCCTTCACCGGGGGTTAACTATCCGAACCTGCAGGCGTGTCTAAAGAACAACGAGCAGAACGGTCTCCTCGATTTGGTGAATCTGTTCTCCGGGGGGGCCCTGCTATCTCTGTCAGTGTTCGCTATGGGGATCATGCCCTACATTACGGCCTCGATTATCATCCAGCTGATGCGGGTAGTGATTCCTCGCTTCGAAGACCTGCACCGTGAAGGGCAAGCCGGAAAAGCCAAAATGACTCAATACACCCGCTACTTGACCATCGGTCTCGGGGTATTGCAGTCAGTGACCATTATTTATATGGCGCGGTCGGGACAGCTGCTACAAGGCTGTGCTCCCAGCAAACCGATTATCCCCGATGAATCGGCGCTTAACTACTTGATCATGATGATCACCATGACCGCCGGTACCGGCCTAATCATGTGGCTGGCCGAGCTCATCACTGAAAACGGCATCGGTAACGGCATGTCCCTGCTGATCTTCACCGGCATTGTGGCTAACATGCCCGCCCACCTGCAATCGATTGGCGCCTCCGGCGGAGTCTGGAAAGTCCTGGTAATCATTGCTTTGGTTGCCCTGATTACTCTCGCGATCGTGTTCGTGGAGCAAGCCCAGCGGCGCATCCCGGTACAGTACGCCAAACGGATGGTGGGCAGGAGAATGATTGGGGGCTCTACCACCTATATCCCCATGAAAATCAATATGTCCGGGGTTATCCCGGTGATTTTCGCGGCCTCGCTACTGGCTATGCCGCAAATGATTTCCCGCTTCGGCAAACCTACCGCCGGCTGGGTCAAATGGATTAATGATAACTTCCAACACGACTCCTTGCTCTACCTGATCTGTTACGCGCTACTCGTGCTAGGGTTCGCTTTCTTCTACACGCAAATCACCTTTAATCCTGAGGAAATCGCCGACAATATGAAGAAATATGGCGGCTTTATTCCCGGGATTCGGGCAGGGGCACCTACCGCTGACTATCTGCACTACGTGATTAGCCGAATTACCACTGCCGGAGCCATCTACCTGGTAGTGGTAGCCATGGTGCCAATCGTGGCGTTGATTCCGCTTAAGGTTACGCAGATGCCATTCGGAGGGACTACCCTGTTGATTATGGTGGGTGTGGGTCTGCAAACTGTACAGCAGATCGACGCTCAACTTCAGCAACACCACTATGAAGGATTCCTGAAATGAAAAAACGCCTAGTGATTCTGGGTGCTCCTGGTGCTGGAAAGGGCACTCAGGCGCACAAGATCTGTGAACTGCTAGCTATTCCTACTTTTTCTACCGGTGCGATGCTGCGCGCGCAAATGGAGGCGGGCACCGAGCTAGGTACGAAAGCTAAAGAACTTATTAACCGGGGAGAGCTAGTTCCCGATTCGGTGATTAGCGCCCTGGTGGAAGCAGAACTCAAAACTGATCGGTACCGCGGTGGCTTCTTGGCTGACGGCTACCCTCGTAACCTGGAGCAGGCGCATTTCTTGGATCAGGTGCTCAAAGATATGGGAACTCAGCTGGATGCGGTTATCAACCTCGACGTCAATTTAGAGGACGTGGTGGGAAGGTTGCTAAAGCGCGCCGAAATTGAACATCGCAGCGATGATACCGAACCGGTGATCCGGCGCCGCTTGCAGGTTTACCAAGAACAAACCGAGCCGCTAGTGCGCTATTATCGCGAGGCCGGCCTGCTAATAAATATTGATGGTAACGGCTCTATCGACCAGGTTTGGGAAAATATTGCGGCTCAGCTGCAGTAAGACCCTAACCGAATCGGGAAGAAGATAGATAGCCATGCTATTTGGGCGAGGCATCGAAATAAAGAACCGCACCCAACTGGGTTACATGCGCCAGGCTGCCCTAATCGTTAATCAAATTCATGAGGCCGTCTGGGAGAATGCGCGAGCTGGAGTCACGCCCCGGGAAATAGATGAAATATCGGCGCAGGTAATTGCGGAGGGGGGAGCCCACTCCAACTTCCTGGGATATTTCGATTACCCCGCCACCATCTGCATCTCGGTAAACGATACCGTAGTTCATGGCATCCCCGGTGACGTTCCCTTTGAGGTCGGAGACTTAGTTAGTTTCGATTGCGGCTGCTATCTGGAGCGAGATGGTAAACAGTGGCATGGGGATTCCGCGTTTTCGGTGATTATCGGAGAAGAACCCGCCCCTAAGCCGGATCCTTCTATTTCCGCACATGCTTATCCGACGTCCTCGGAAAAGGAACAGCTCCTGGAGATAACCCGGCACAGCACCTGGGCAGGCGTGGCGGCCATAGCTGGTCCCCGAGCCCGCGTGAATGATATCGGTGCGGCGATCGAGGACGCAGTAGACTCCTGCGGTGAACGCTTTGGATGGACGGCGGGAATCGTAGAAGAGTTCACCGGGCATGGAATCGGGACCGCTATGCATCAGGCACCAGATGTGTTTAACTTCCGGGCGGCAGGCAGATCAGCAGCGATTAAACCGGGAATGGTGCTGTGCGTGGAACCGATTCTAACTCGCGGCTCGAATCAAGTCGTTACCCTGGCCGATGATTGGACAGTGAAAACCGTAGATCACTCCCTCGCCTGTCATTGGGAGGCGCAAGTAGCGGTGTTAGCAGACGGGATCTGCGTCCTCAACCAGCCTGATTTTGGAGAGGCGGCTTTGGCTCCCTTCGGAGTAAAGCCCGTGAAACTCTAGGCAGCACCGAAATATCAGCTCTGCACTCGCCCGCAAAGTTCACGCTGCCCCTCTTACCGATACCTTTTTCCGAGCGTTACCACCTTGCCGACTGGTAGAGTCGGTTTCAAGAAGGAGGTAAACCGATGCGTGTTCCCTTTCGGAAACTTTCCCGGATGATATCGCTGCTAGGCGGGAGCCAGATAGACCAATCTACCTCCCACCCTAATCGTCGGCGGCAACAGAGAAAGTTCGCGCGCCCCGCTGGACGCGCACGTTATATAACCAAAGGCGATAAGATTCCTCCCTTCGTCTATGACCCCAAAACTGGCAATGGAGCAGCCGACCCGGGGGAGGTTATTTGGTGCTGGGTTCCCTATGAAGAAGAGGACGGACGCGGCAAAGATCGTCCGGTGCTGGTGATGGCCGCGCTAGCAGAAACAGTTATCGGCGCCCAAATGACCAGTAAAGATCACGATAAAGACGCGGCCCAAGAAGCACATTGGGGACGCTACTGGATGGATATCGGCGCCGGTGCCTGGGATTCTAAAGGTCGCGAATCCGAAGTACGTTTGGATCGTCTGCTGCTGATTCCGCGGCGGGAAGTGCGCCGGGAAGGGGCACGCCTAGATCGCGAACGTTTTAACCAGGTGGCGGCGGCTATCCGTAAACGACAAAAACTAAAGTAGCTAACGACCGGTATCTTGCCACGGCTGGGGTGAAAAACCTACTTCTCGAGGACGTAATTTGCAACCTGCGACACGCTGCTGACTGCAAAAAAGCCGCAGGCGTGACCGATCTAACCCTATATCAGCTTTAGGTTAGTCCCGTAACTAACGTAAAGTTGACTATTGGGTTTGTGGCTAGTGGGGAATAGTATACCCGTTAGTCATCCTATGTGAACAAGGTTAGTGAAGGATAGATGGCTAAAAAAGAAGGCGTTGTAGAGGTCGAAGGCACCGTAGCAGAGGCACTCCCGAATGCATATTTTCGGGTGGAACTTGAAAACGGTCATAAAGTGTTAGCGCACATCTCGGGCAAAATGCGTCAGCATTATATCCGAATCTTGCCAGAGGATCGTGTGGTAGTAGAGCTCAGTCCCTACGATTTATCACGCGGCCGAATCGTTTATCGATACAAGTAAAGCAGCGGACGGCGGAGCAATCCGTCGCCGCAAGAGGGAAGTTATGAAGGTTCAACCCAGCGTTAAGAAGATCTGTGAAAAATGCAAGGTGATTCGTCGCCACGGCGTTGTCATGGTGATTTGCGAAAACCCTCGGCATAAACAGCGTCAAGGCTAGCCGAGAATAATATAAAGCGTGCTACCAGCACCTTTCAGATACGGAAGGTGACCCCAGGTCCGGAGGCCTGGGCCGGGAAACGGAAGGTGGCGCGACGGCCTCCGGAAACAATGTGGAGAGAAAATTAATGGCAGCACGTATTGCCGGTGTTGATCTTCCCCGTGAAAAGCGGCTGGAAGTAGCACTTACTTACATTTACGGCGTAGGGCGCACGCGCGCCGAGAAAACGCTGAAAGAAACCGGAGTTTCTCCGGATGTGCGCGTAAAGGATATTTCGGAAGAAGATCTGATTAAAGTACGCGACTTTATTGAATCGAACTACAAAGTAGAAGGCGACCTTCGTCGTGAGGTCCAGGCCGACATTCGCCGCAAGATCGAGATTGGCTCCTACCAGGGCTTGCGTCACCGTTTCCATTTGCCGGTGCACGGTCAGCGGACCAAGACCAATGCGCGTACCCGCAAGGGACCCAAGCGCACCGTTGCCGGTAAGAAGAAGGCTGTATAAGTAAGCGCAGGCACCACCTGCTGGATCTGAGAAAAGAAGGAAGATATGGCTGCTAGTTCTATTAAGAGCCGTAAGCCGCGTCGGGCTGCGCGTAAGAACGTTATTCAGGGAAAAGCGTTCATTAAGTCCACATTCAACAACACCATCGTTTCGATTACCGATCCCTCCGGGGCTGTTATTTCTTGGTCGTCTGCCGGCCAGATGGGCTTTAAAGGATCACGTAAATCTACTCCTTTCGCTGCGCAGATGGCGGCAGAAGCTGCTGCTCGGCGGGCTCAGGAACACGGCATGAAGAAAGTTGACGTGTTCGTGAAAGGACCGGGGTCGGGTCGCGAGACCGCTATTCGTTCTTTGCAGGCTACCGGCCTCGAGGTCGGTTCCATTCAGGACGTTACTCCGCATGCCCACAATGGCTGCCGTCCTCCCAAGCGCCGTCGCGTATAACGCGCGTCCTAACTGAAGCAGAAAAAAGAAGATAGTAAAACACTTCTGCGAGTCTCCAGGCCGTCATTTGGGAGATTTCGCAGTCTTGTCTATAAAGCTGACCTTTGGTCAGGACGTTCGTTCCAGTCATATGGCGGGCTGGACGACAGAAAGGACAACACGTTGCTTATTTCACAGCGACCCGTGCTATCAGAAAAAGCGGTTAGCGATCAGCGTTCCCGCTTCACTCTTGAACCCCTAGAACCCGGTTTCGGACACACTCTAGGAAACAGTTTGCGGCGCACCCTACTTTCCTCCATTCCGGGAGCCGCAGTCACCTCTATTCGTATCGAGGGGGTGCCGCATGAGTTCCGCACTATTCCGGGAGTAATGGAGGACGTCTCCGAGATCATTCTGAACATTAAGCAGATCGTGCTTTCTTCCGAGAATGATGAACCGGTAGTGATGTACCTGCGTAAGGCGGGTGCCGGACAGGTTACCGCCGGGGATATTACCCCTCCGGCGGGGGTAGAGATCCACAACCCGGATTTGTATCTGGCCACTTTGAACGATTCTGGCAAGCTAGAAATTGAACTGACGGTGGAACGAGGCCGTGGCTACGTTTCCGCTGATCAAAACAAGTCTGATGGGCACGAGATTTCTCGGATTCCCATTGACTCTATCTACTCGCCGGTAGTTAAAGTTCGCTACAAGGTTGAGGCTACTCGTGTGGAGCAGCGCACCGACTTTGACCGCTTGATCGTAGATGTGGAAACCAAGCCGGGACTGGCTCCTCGTGATGCCCTAGCTTCGGCGGGTAAAACCTTGGTAGAGCTATTCGGGCTGTGCCAGGAACTCAATATTGAGGCCGAGGGGATTGAGATTGGCGCTCCGCAAACGGATCAGGCACTAGCTCAAGATTTAGCGCTCTCTATTGATGACCTGAATCTACAGTCTCGTTCCTACAACGCTTTAACGCGGGAAGGAATCAACACGGTGGGGCAATTGGTTGCCCGCTCCGAGGCCGATCTTTTGGATATCCGGAATTTCGGCGCTAAGTCAATCGAAGAGATTAAGGCGAAACTAGCGGAAATGGGGATGGCGCTAAAGGATTCTCCGCTGCCCACCTCGGTCAATCTAGATGATCTGGCCAACCCGAGTTCGTTGCAGTTCTCTGACGACTAAGTCGGGTTTTCTCGGCGCTGAAACAATAAAGTTTTTTAGGAAAGTAAAGGAAGAAACATGCCTAAGCCATCTAAAGGTCCGCGGTTAGGAGCCGGCCCGGCACATGAGCGTAAAATCTTGGCGAATCTGGCGAAATCGCTGATCGAGCACCGTTCGATTCGTACTACTGAAGCGAAGGCCCGCCGCCTACAGCCGTACATTGAAAAGCTGATCACCAAGGCGAAAAAGGGCGATATTCATAATCGCCGTATGGTTGCCCGCAAACTGAGCACCCAGGTGGATAAATACACCCGCGGCTTCGATGCGGTCTACACCCTATTTGATGAGGTAGTTCCGGATCTGGATCCCAACCGTCAGGGCGGGTACACCCGGATCGTGAAACTACCGGCTCGCCGCGGCGACAATGCTCCTATGGCCGAGATTTCTTTGGTCACCGAAAAGGTGGAGTCTAAAGCCAAAGTACAGCCGACCAAGGAAGAAGCAGCTAAACCGGCTTCGGATGAGGAAGCCAAAGAGGCTGACAAAGCCGAAGAAACCGCGGAAGAAGCGGTAGAAACTTCGGACAGCGGCGAAGAGACCGCGGAAGCTGAAAAAGCTGAAGACGCGGACGAAGCTGCAGATTCTAAAGAATAGTAACTTTGCGCTTATCAGCCAGCGCTGGATCTGGTAAGTAGCAAGAACTTCATGCGGGCAGTTGGCATAGTTAATGCCAACTGCCCGCATTATTTTTGGGTAGCAGATTTAAAGACCTGGGACTTGATCTCAGCGGTCAAGTAGATCGGCAAGTAATAATCTCCGGGTAAGCTTAGAACATGGGAAAAGAGATGAGAACTCCGCTGACCTTGTCTGTTGATTGTGGCGGGGGCGGGATCAAAGCCTCGGTACTCGACAAACGTGGCACCATGGTTGCACCATCCTTGCGGGTTCCTACCCCCTACCCGTTGCCTCCGGAAAAGTTAATCGAGATCGTAGAGGACTTCCGCGCTGAATTTAAACCGGAAACCGATCGGATCACCGTGGGGATGCCGGGCATGATCCGTCACGGAGTGGTCATCTCTACTCCTCATTATGTGTGCCGGTCTGGTCCGCGCACCCGAGTACTACCCGAGATGGTACAGGCGTGGGAAAACTATGACCTGGCAGGGGCATTAGAAGAAAAAACTTCCTTGCCCTCGCTGGTCTTAAACGATGCCGAAGTGGCGGGAGCCGGGGTAATTTCTGGTACCGGCATGGAAATGATCATCACCTTGGGAACCGGACTGGGAAACTCGATATGGGATGGAGGACGCCTGGCTCCCCATATGGAACTTTCCCATATGGTTGCCCGCTGGGGTCTGCTTTTCGATGACTATGTAGGGGAACCAGAACGGGTACGCATGGGGGATGCCCACTGGTCACGGCGAGTTCGCCGGGTAGTCGGAGTGCTGCGAGAAGCCATCATGTGGGATCGGCTCTACCTAGGAGGGGGAAACTCGGCGCATATTGTGGAATCGGTGCGCAAAACCTTGGGGGAAGAAGTGGTGATCGTACCTAATGATGCCGGTATTCGCGGCGGGGTACGAGCTTGGGGACTGACCACCTGATGGACGGATTGCTTCGTTTACGCCTAGACCTGGCCTATCGAGGAGCGCCGTTTCACGGCTGGGCACGCCAACCGGGACTCCTGACAGTCCAGGGACGCCTGGAAGAGGCACTAAGTTTGATTACCCGCCAGCCAGCGCAGCTTACCGTGGCCGGGCGCACCGATGCGGGGGTGCATGCCCGCGGACAGGTGGCTCACCTGGACGTGCCGAAAGAATTTTGGCTTTCCCTGTCTAGAGGGCGCGAGGAGAGCGACGAGCTGCGCGGGGAACGCCTACGGGCGCGCCTGGAAGGCCTGGCGGGACGTGGCTTGAACGGTGCCTTGGCAATAAAACAGGTCAGGGCGGTATCTAGGGATTTTGATGCCCGCTTCTCGGCACTATCTCGTACCTATCGCTATCTAATCTGTGATGATCCCCGTGCCCAAGATCCTTGCCGCCTAGATATCGCGCGCACGTCCTCGCCCTTGGAAAACGAAAGGATGCAGGTTGCGGCACAGGCTTTATGTGGCGAGCACGATTTCCTACCTTTCGCGAAACCTCGCGAAGGTGCCACTACAGTGCGCACTCTCCATTCTTTTAATATTTCTCGTCCCCACGACGGAATCGTGCAAGCGATGATTCGCGCTGACGCGTTTTGTCACTCTCAAGTGCGGTTCATGATGGGAGCTTTAATCGAGATCGGACGGGGTAAATACCAGCCTAAATGGATAGGGGAGCTATTAGCTGCGGGGGCACGTGACCAGCGGGTTCCACTTGCCGATGGACGGGGTCTGACCCTGTGGGAGGTTGCTTACCCGCCTGCCGATCAATACGCCTTGCAAGCCCAAAAAGCCAAAGTGGTGCGTACCCTGCCTAAAATGCGTTAAACCCATTGAAACTAGGGGGAATTATTTAGCTAAAATGCGATCAGATATACGTTCCGAGGGATATAGCCACGGAGTAAAATCAATATCCTGATTTTTGATCCGGAAGTGGAAACGCGAAATCTGTTCAGCTGCGGGCGATGTTTTAAATTCCCTACAGAGGTCTTTCACCTGTTCTATTTCAGATGGTGTCAACCAGCTATAGGGATCAGAGCAGCTAAAAACCCCGCAGACTCTCGCTAAATTCTGGGTGACCTCATTTGCCTTTGGGCTCAGGAGAGAACCGCGTGTCCGGGTGAAGGAAACATCTGGGTCTAAGGCTACTAAGTCCTTTAACCAATAGCGGGACAAGGAATTCAAAACGGCATTGCGAACCGCGGGTCCAGAGGGATCTCGTTCGCGTTCCGTATTATCCCAATAGGGGGCAGTATCGGGGCTTACGCGCATTCCATCTACTAGCCCTAAAGAAGGCCCGATTAGTGCCCCGCAGGCCATTAAATATGCGTCAGGAAGTGTCTGTCGGATAACTTTGAGTCCCTCTCGGTAGGCTTGCTCACGAGAAACTGCGCGATAACGCTTTCCCACTATGGCGGCGGCGCTAAGAAAATCTAGCTTGAAATAGGTAAAGCCCCAGTTAGAAATGGTTTTTAGAATATCTTTTAGCCAAGATTTTGCGCCCGGATGGGTGCAGTCTAATCCGTAATAGTAATTTCCCCAGTTATAACCTGCAGGCTGCAACTTTCCAGAAAAATCGTGAACGAAATACTCTGGATGTTCTTGGACTATTGGGCTACTAGCGGCGGCAATAAACGGGGAAACCCAGATGCCAGCTTTCATACCGTGGGCAGAGATTTTTGTTGCCAAATATGCTGGCCCTGACGGAAACTTTTGGTTGGGTTCCCAATCTCCAATTTTTCTTTGCCAGCCATCATCTATTTCTAATACCTGGTATCCGCTGGCTGCGGCGGGGCTAATCTCGCTTTCAATAATTTCTTCGTTAATTTCTTCAAACCAGGAATACCATGATGACCAAATAGCTCCGGGATATTTGCTGGAATCTTTAGGCTTATTTGTTAAAGATTTTCCGAGGGCGGCGCAATAGGCGTTAAAAACCGGTAGTTCCTTACCAACTCCTACCCACCAAGTGATATCCCCTTCCGTATTAGAGTGGGCGGGGACTGTAGGCGTAGAGCTGTCGAGCTTATCCGGTAGTTTTCTTCCGCTTAGACGGGTATTTCCAATTTCAAAATATCCGGATTCTCCCCCCAGGGTGCCGACTAGTAATACGAGGTCTTTTTGGGGGTCGAGCTTGAGTGCAGTTAATAAATAAGATTGATGAATTTCCGGGTTATCTGAATATCCGTCCTCGGCGGTTAAGGTACGAGGAGGGTTATCCCAGACCCGATAGGGAGGCTTATTTAGAGACCACCACGAGGTCGGGGACCAAGAATTCCAGCCATGCCGATAAAAATTGGCATCTTTATGGGCAGAGTAGCTTATCTCTATTTCCGGGCAGGATAATTCGGCAGCCTGGCTAATCTGCTCCATCTGGGGGGAGTTATCTGTTGCCTCCTCCCAGATGGTAGCGGTAGCGTTACCAGAGTTCTCTGCCGGGAAAATAAGTTTTCCGTGCCGGTAGGTTATCTTCATGATCCCGTTCCTCGTGGTGGCGGTTTAATAAACTACTTCTCCGCTAGTAGCTCATTTACTTTCTTATTTAATTCCGGAAGAGCCTTAGCGGGATCTTCGCTTCCGCGTTCTATTCCCTCGAAGACCTTGTTAGCTTCGGTGTTAATTTCTTCAGCCTTGAAAGTGATCGGGTAGTAGACCAGATTCTTCGGATCTTTGGTGATATCCAAGAAGGCACTAACGTCGACTCCGTTAGCCTCGTGCGCTTTAGCCGCGGCCTCTGATTGGCTGGTAATTGAGGGGAATACTATGGCTTTCTTGGCTACAATGCTTTGGCAATCCGCGGAAGTTAGGAATTTGACCCACTGCCATGCCTTGTCTTTATCTTTTGCATTCTTAGTAATAGAAGGGGCAAGGCCGTTAATAATGGTTTTCTGTCCCATAGGTCCCTTGGGAAGAGGAGCAAATTTGAATTCCTGAGTCTTCGATTGTGACCAAGTATTGATTCTCCAAGAACCATCGGGGACGATCGCGGCTTTGTTCTGCTCCATCATGGGCTCTAAGCCAAGATCGCCAGCTTTTTCAACCGGGGTAACATAACCAGCTTGAATCTGCTTTTGCCACCAGTTCATGGCTTCAATTAGTTTGGGCGAATCTAAATTGTAGTGGCGACCAAACGGGTTCTTGTCTAGATAATTGAAACCGTTAGAAAGGGCGAACCACGACCAGGGGCCTTGACCTACTACGCCGGAATTGGTTTCCAATCCCCAGCCGTAAGTTTCTACATTGTTCTTATCAAAACCGGATTCATCCCCGCGTTTGCCATTCTTATCGATGGTCAGATGAGCGATGGTCTTACCAAAAGTACCGCCATCTTGGGGATTCCAGTCCAAGGTTTTCAAACTAGCTTCATCAATTCCGGCGTCTTTGACGTCCTTTACGTTATAAACGAGAGCTATAGTGTCCCAGTCTTGTGGGATCCCAAAAGTTTTGTCTTCATAATTCCATAGGGATGCCAGATCGCCAGTGTATTGACTCAAGTCGATCTGGTCTTTTTCGATGTACGGTTTAAGGTCGGTCAAAACACCTTTTGCTGCTAACTCGGGATATTGAGCTACGTGATTGGTGATGACATCAGGTGCTTCTCCCGAAGATAGTTGTACCGTCAGATTCTTCCAATAATCGTCCCATCCGGTTTGTTGAATATCTACGGTGATTCCACTCTTCTTCTTAAACTCGGCTGCACAAGCCTCATAGGCTGGTTTTTGGTTTGGATCCCACAAACTGTAGGTGACCGTATCGCCATCTGTGCCGCTTCCCTTGGTTTCCTGTGGGGCACACCCTGCCAGGCCTGCTGCGGCAAATATAGCCACACCGCAGGTCAATGCGATTGTTTTTTTCATTTCATTCTCCTTAGGGACGGCTCTACTTCGCCGAAGTAAGACCGATTGAATTTACTAGTTTCTTCCCGACTACTAAAAGTAGGATCAACATGGGAATAGTCTGCAGCGTTGCAGCTGCCATGAGACCCGCCCAGTCTGGTTTAGTAGAGGGGGAAGCTTGTTGAAAGGTAGCCAGAGCGACATTAAGCAGTCGAACGGCGTGTTCTTTGCCCACCAACTGCGGCCACAAGTATTCATTCCAGGCGAAAACAGCCTGAATAATTGCAATCGTGGTGATGGGTGATTTGCAGATGGGGACTACTACTCTGCTAAATATGGTCCATCGATTTGCCCCATCTAAAAGAGCAGCTTCTTCAACTTCTTGGGGAACGGATAGGAAGAATTGCCGCAAAAAGAAAATAGCGAAAGGGGAAACCAAAACGTATGGGGCCAGCAAACCACTGAAGGTGTTTAGCAATCCCAGATTCTTTATCAATACGAAGTTTGGGAGCACGATGAATATCGGGGGAATCATCATTCCCGTGAGCAGGATGGCGAAGATTTTGTCTCTTCCGGGGAAATGAAGACGTGCAAAGGCGTAGGCCGCCATCGTAGAGGTTACGACTTGCCCCAACACCAGGATGGCGGTGAATATTAGCGAGTTACGCAGGTAGAGCCAGAAATAAATCTTTGCGCCGGAGCCCCCGGCGGCTAAATCTTCTTCAGTGGTTGCGAACCCGAGGACTCGTTTGAAGTTTATCCAGCTAGCATCAGTGGGGATCAAGGAATAGTTTCCGTTAAAAATTTGGGAATTAGGAGTTAGCGCCGTGCGGATTGCCCAGACAAAGGGGAGCAGGGTAAGTATCAAAATGAATATTAGGGTAGTCCAGCCAAAGATTTTTTCTGTGCTCACCTTGCGTGAAATGTTGCTATTTTTCCTCATTTTCTTTCCCCCGGGGTTATGCCAAATCCGATTCGGTAGCCTTCGTTAAACGCAATTGCACCAGTGTCATCACTAAAATGATGATTAGTAATATGACTGCCATTGCCGCGGCGTAGCCCATTTGTCCTTGTTGGAAAGCTTTTTCGTAGATGTAGAAATAGATAACTCGGGTGGAGTCCAAAGGTCCGCCTTTGGTAGCTACCGCTACAGTGTCAAAAATCTGAAAAGAACCGATCATGGAGACTACTACCACCATCACCAGAATCGGGCGTATCAGCGGGAGGGTGATGGAGAAAAAACTTCTGCTAGTGCTGGCCCCATCTATTTCGGCGGCGTCGTAAATCATCTTGGGAACGATCTGCATTCCCGCGAAAATCAGTAGCGCCGTGTATCCCATATTTCTCCAGGAATTAACTAGGGCAACTGTGAAGATTGCGATATCGGGATTGCCGTAGAACGCGATTGGTTCGGTATGAAGCATAGTTAGCAGATGGTTTACCAAGCCAACATTGGGGTCTAGCAAAAATAAGGTGATGACTGCGATAGTGACGTTTGGGACCAGCCAGGGGATCAGTAGAAGCGAGCGGATAAAACTTGACTGACTGATGCGTTGCATTAGTACGGCTATCCCCAAACCGGCTATGGTCTGGGTGGTGATATTAACGAGGACGTAAATGACGGTAACCACTAGTGCGTGGCTGAAATGCTGATCGCTCAGCAGCTTTTGATAATTGGCAAACCCAACGAATTTTGCCGGAGAGATTAAGTCCCAATCGGTAAAACTTATGGCCAGACCTCGTACCATGGGAACTAGATAAAAAATCAGGAATCCGATTACGGCAGGGGCTATGAAAAGATATCCCGCTCGCTTCTCTGCTGACTTTAAGTGGCTATGCATCCTAACTGAGGAGTCTGAGGTATCAGGCTTTCCAGTTCCAGATAGGCGCGCCTCACCAACGTCCCTATTTTTTAAATATCTGGTAGCAGTCATCCTCGACTCCTCAAATAGTAGGACTTGCGTCACAGCAATTATTACGTTAGTTTCTTTAGTAAGTCAAGCATTTTCAGTAAATGGGGGTTTACCATTGTGAATGCTCAGCGAAGAATTCAGCGGCGTACCAATATGGAAGCTGCGTTACGATACCTAACTGGCTGCTCTGACACTGTCGCTAATGTCGCTAAGGAGATTGGGGTAACCCGCCCAGCTGCTGAATCGATCATGGCTGATTTGGTCAAGTTTGGTTGGGTAGAAAGTGGACCCGCCCCCGAAGGAATAACGGTAATGGGTAGGCCTGCTACCTATTACAAACTCTCTTCTCAAGCTGGGCATGTTCTTTCCTTAGATATCGGAGCTCATCACGTCAGTGCGCTCACCGCCGATTTAAGTGGGCATATTCTTGCTGAAAATACTGAAGATTTGGCTGAAAATACCCCTACCAAAACGCGTATAGAAGCTGCGTTAACTGTTAGTAAGAAAACCTTGCAAGAGACCGAATGTGGTAAAACCTGGGTTTGTGTTACCGGAAGCCCTGGTGTTCAATATCAGGGAAAAGTTGCATATTTTGGGGGCAAAGGTATGCCGGGCTGGCAGGGGCTGCAGCTTGATCAGGTACTTTCTGAGGAACTTGGAGTTAAAGTCACTACTGTTGGGGACTGCGCCCTAGGGGCACGCGGGGAATCCTGGGTTGGTGCGGCTGCCAAACATAACGACGTAGTGTTCATCTTAGCGGGAATTCGCACTGGTGCGGCTAGTGTTCTTGATGGAAGGGTGCGGGCGGGGAGTCGTGGGGCCGCAGGTCTAATTGGCGAAATTCCGCAACTGAGATGGAGAGAGCTCGAAGCGGAAAGTTTCGCAAAAAGTATTTACAGTCCTAGCCAGCCCCCCGATCGAGAAAGCATGTTTAGGCAGGCGCGGAAAGGAAATAAACTAGCGATTGCCGGTGCAGCGAAATTCGGCGAGATATTGGGGCTGGGAACTGCCGGTATGGTTGCGGTTATTGACCCTGAGTGCGTGGTGCTGGGGGGACAATTTTGTGAATATGCAAATCTGTTTTTACCGCAAATGGAGCAGACCATCAGAAAACTGTGTCCATTTGCTCCCTCAATTGTGGTATCCACTCTAGGGAGGCGAGCTGTAGCTCTGGGGGGAATTCGTTACGCCCTAGATGCAGTTTTGGATCAAATTAGGGTACATGCATTGAACTCTGACTATTTCCCTGCTGCTGATTCCGATAAATTTTGGCTCTAGCAGCTAAAAATCGTATCTCTTAACCATATGAACTAGCTGTTGGTAGTTTTGCTATGGGATTTCTTAGAATTTCTAGCTAGCAATAAAGGGCTGCTTAATCCGGAATCTGTGGGCAGTTCAACAGGCTATGGCTTTGACCTGGTAGTTTTCGCCCCGTAAAATACTAAATGTTGTGTGTCCTGGAACAATCCAAACACGGGTGCTCTACCTGGGGATTTGGCAAAAACAGGACGCTAGACGGAAAGAAATACGAAGTCGGGTGAAGACACTACGGCGGCGTCCGCAACATTTTTAGGCAGTTCCTGCCATTCTGTTGCCGCGCTTTCGCAGTTCTCGCCCCCAAAGAAGAAACGAAGGCTTAAGCCCGTGCGAACTTATAATCCGAAAGCCGGTGACACCCAAGACAAGAAATGGTATGTCATCGACGCTGAAGACGTCGTTCTCGGACGACTGGCGGCCGTAGCCGCCAAGCTGCTGCGTGGCAAGCATAAGCCGACCTACACTCCCAACGAGGATATGGGCGATCACGTCATTATCGTGAATGCCGCCAAGGTCGGACTTACCGGCAACAAACGTCAGCAGAAACGCGCCTACCGCCACTCCGGTTACCCCGGTGGCTTGAAATCTGTAACCTACGGTGACTTGCTAGCTAAGAAACCGGAAGTTGCAGTAGAAAAAGCGGTGCGTGGCATGGTTCCCCACACTCGGTTGGGACGTGCCCAGATGAAGAAACTGCATGTATTCGCGGGTCCTGAACATAACCACGCGGCACAGCAGCCAGAACCTTACGAAATTAAGAAAATCGCCCAGTAGCCCTGAGCCAAGACCCTGAGGAGAATTGTGGCTGATACCACCGAAAACGAAGAGCTGTTGGAGGAGAACGCCCCCAGCTCTTACACCACGGAAACCCAGTCGGAGCCTACCGGCTCCGGACAGTCCGTGACCGCTCCCGGCATCGGGCTGGGACGCCGTAAAAGCGCAGTTGCGCGGGTCCGGTTAATCCCGGGCAGCGGCGAATGGAAGATTAACGGCCGGACTTTGGAGAACTATTTCCCGAACAAGCTGCACCAGCAGCTAGTGCGGGCTCCGTTCACCTTGCTAGACCTCGAGGGACGTTTTGACGTTATTGCTCGAGTCTCTGGTGGCGGCACCTCCGGTCAAGCCGGAGCGGTGCGCCTGGGTATTGCCCGCGCACTAAATGAAATCGATCGGGAAGCGAACCGTCCGGCCTTGAAGAAGGCAGGATTCCTAACCCGCGATTCGCGCGCTGTTGAGCGTAAGAAGCCCGGCCTCAAGAAGGCACGTAAGGCTTCGCAATACTCCAAGCGCTAAGCTTTCACGCTTATGTATTTTGCCCGGTAAAGCTGGTTTCTACTGGCTTTACCGGGCAAAACTATATTGTGTAGACGAGGTCGATGAAATCATGCACCGGGAATACGGCAGCTAATTTAAATTTTGCGGAGGTAGACGTTTTCGAGGCGATGCTGGGCATCTTTACGCAAGATCAAAGTTGCCCGCCCTCTGGTGGGACGGATCTGTTGCTCCAAGTTGGGCAGATTTATGGAGTTCCAAATATCGAGGGCGATCTGACGCGCCACCGAATCAGATATCCCGGAATAAACCTGGAAATAGGAATTGGGGTCGGAGAAAGCCGACTCTTTTAACGATAAGAAACGTTCCAAGAACCACCGTTCAATATCTCGGGTGCGGGCATCAACATAAATGGAAAAATCAAAGAAATCACTGACTGCCAGAGATTTGTGATCATAGAGCCCGCTGCGGCCATCATCTTGATCCAGCTTTTTCTCCAGGTTAGGCAGGTCTTGGTGGCCCCGATAGAACCAGGCGGGCTGTAGCACGTTGATGCCCTCTAAAATCAAAATATCAGGGCTGGCAACGGTCACGTATTTATCCGGCACCACGTCATAGGTGACGTGTGAATATACCGGAGCTTTCACCTCGGGCTCTCCGGCTTTTACCTGGGTAACAAAATTGAGGAGGGCGCGGCGGTTATAGGACTCGGGGAATCCTTTCCGCGCGACTAGTCCCCGCCGCTCCAACTCGGCGTTCGGATATAAAAAACCGTCGGTCGTTACTAGCGCGACTCGCGAGGTTTCTGGCCAGCGGCTAAGCAGATTTTGCAGGATGCGGGAAGTGGTTGATTTTCCGACCGCCACCGAACCGGCAACCCCAATAATGAAGGGAATTTTCCTCTTTTGAGGGCGCCCGAAAAAATCTTGTTGATCTTGCGCGAGGGCGCGCGAATGTAAAACCCGGTAGCGCAGCAATGCGGAGAGGGGACGATAAACCGCGTCTGCCTCCTCTAAATCAATCGGGTCACCCAAAGCGGCCAAGGAACGCAAATCGGCCTCGGTAAGCGGCATTGGGGTTTTAGCGGCGAGGGCGCGCCAAGCGTCCCGATCAAATTGTTCATAAATGGATTTAGCCGGCATATTTTTTAGGCTCCGCTAGGTTGGCTCCGCTCAAAACTTGCGTCGATACTGTGTTTGCTGCATCCCGCCAGCGCCCCCATTGGAAAGCCCTGGCGAGACGCAGAACATAAAACTTACAAAGACAGGCGCTCTTTTACCACCCCAGCTAGGTGCTCACAAACCGCATCAGCTTGATCTTGGGTGGAGGCCTCTACCATTACCCGCACCAGCGGTTCGGTTCCCGAGGCGCGCAGCACTACCCGCCCGGTATCTCCGAGTTCTTCTTCGGCCTTAGTAATTTCTGCCCGCAACTCGGCGTCATCAGTCCGGGTCTTGTCCACGTTCGGCACGTTAATCAGGGTTTGCGGCAAGCGCTTTACGAACTCGCAAATCTTTTCCAGGGGTTGACCAGCATCTTTAACCGCACGGGCAATGCAGAGCGCGGTCAGAATCCCGTCCCCCGTGGTGGCGTGGTTGCCGTTAATTACGTGGCCAGACTGTTCCCCGCCCAGCACGAATCCTTGTTCGCGCATTTTCTCGAGGACGTAGCGGTCACCCACCGCGGTCTGGACGGTGTTGATCCCTTTTTCTTTCATCGCCAAAATCAGACCCAGGTTCGACATAATCGTGATTACCAGGGTGTTTCCTGCCAGTTCGCCTTTTTCCTTGAAATAGGCGGCCAGCATGCCCATGATTTTGTCGCCGTCGACCAGGTTGCCTTGGGAGTCAACTGCCAGGCAGCGATCTGCGTCCCCATCGAAAGCCACCCCGAAGTCACAGCCAGCAGCCACTACTTGGCTCTGTAACTGTTCCGGGTGGGTGGAACCGCAATTGTCATTGATATTGCGTCCATCGGGAGAGGCGTTGATTACTACGGTATCGATTCCCGCCTCTTGCAGTGCCTCCGGGCCCAGTTTGGAAGCCGCCCCATTGGCGCAATCAACCGCTACTCGCAGACCAGAGAGATCTCCTACTGCCCGTACCAGGTGTTTAACATAAAGTTTCTCGGCGCTTTCGCGTTCTTCCTCAACCTCGCCAACTGCTTCACCAAGGGGGCGGTCGGTTTCATCCCCCAGAAGCTGCTCGATCTGATCCTCAATCGCGTCGGGGAGTTTATAGCCACCGCGGGCAAAGAACTTGATCCCGTTATCGGGCATGGGATTGTGGGAGGCGGAAATCATTACCCCCAGGTCAACGTCAGCTTTCGCGGTGAGATAGGCGACGCAGGGGGTGGTGACAACCCCGATGCGGTTGACGTCCACGCCCTCGGAGGCTAGTCCCGCCGAGATTGCGTGATCTAGGAAATCGCCGGATATACGGGTATCGCGTCCGACGATGGCTCGCAGTTTACGTCCTTTCGGCGCATCTTTACGCACCTGTTTAGCGGCGGCTCGTCCCAGTTCCAAAGCCAATTCCGGGGTTAATTCTTTATTCGCTAGGCCGCGTACTCCATCGGTCCCAAAAAGTCTGCCCATTTTACCTGTCTTTCAACTAACAGAATCTGACTTTCTCAGCCTACCGCACCGAGCCGGGTTAGTTTTCCCTTGTGAACACTTGCCGGTAATATTTCCAATTTACGCTGTTTAGGCGCGCGAGATAGCAATGCGGCGAAACTCGTGAAAAAATCTATTTCATGTGTGGAATCTTAGGAATGGTAGGACTAGCGCCTACTAAAGATGCAGAAGAAGTGATTATGGGGGGTCTGGCCCGCCTGGAGTATCGCGGCTATGACTCTGCGGGGATCGGGCTGTCTACCCCCGGCGGAATCGAGATTCGCAAAAAAAGCGGAAAGCTCGCGAATTTGCGGGCAGATTTACAGGAAAATCCCCTGCCGGAGGCAATCGCGGGGATCGGACACACCCGCTGGGCCACTCACGGGGGGCCAACCGATATCAATGCCCATCCCCATGCTTCTTCCGACGGGCAACTCGCGGTAGTACATAACGGGATTATCGAAAACGCCGATAACCTGCGCCGCGTCCTCGAAAATCAGGGTTTCAGTTTCGTTTCTGAAACCGACACGGAAGTCATCGCGAACCTGTTGGCAGCATCTTATTTAGCTGACGAGGGCGCCGGTGTCTCTCTCGGGGAGGGCGGAGCCGAGGTGCCTGCTCCGGTGCTGGATAAAGCCCAAGTTTCCGCGGAGGTCGCTGGTGGGGCGCACTTGGCGGCGGCGCGGCTATCAAGGGCGCTACTAAAGACTATGGCGCAGCTGAAAGGGACTTTCACGATTTTGGCGATTCACCGGGATGCCCCCGGAATCGTAGTAGCTGCGCGACGCTCCTCGCCGCTGGTTATCGGGGTAGGCAAAGATTGCAACTATCTAGGTTCCGATGTGTTAGCTTTTGCCGATCACACCAAAGACTGCCTAGAAATTGGGCAAGACGAACTGGTGATGGTCACCGCCCAGCAGGTGCGGGTAGCCGACAGTGAAGGTAAAGAGGTAACTCCTAAGCAGTTCACCGTGGATTTTTCAGTTGACCGCACCTCAAAGGGTGGGTGGGGGACTTTCATGGAAAAAGAAATCCATGAACAACCTTCTGCAGTGACCGCCACCTTGCAAGACCGCACCGATGCGCAGGGCTACCTTACTCTAGATGAGCTGCGCATCAGCCAAGATGTATTGCGGCAAGTTAACAAAATGGTGATTATTGCGTGTGGTACTTCCGCCTATGCCGGACAGATTGCGCGTTACGCGATTGAGCATTGGTGTCGCATCCCGGTAGAAGTAGAGCTGGCTAGCGAGTTCCGTTACCGTGACCCGGTAGTTGATCAGCGCACCCTGGTGGTGGCGATCAGCCAGTCCGGGGAAACTATGGACACCATTATGGCGGTGCGGCACGCGCGCGAACAGGGCGCGAAAGTACTGGCGATTGTGAATACGCCCGGCTCAACGATTCCTCGCGAATCCGATGCGGTGCTACTGACCCATGCTGGCCCCGAAATCGCCGTGGCTTCCACCAAGGCATTCACCGCCCAAATCACCGCCTGCTACCTGTTGGGGCTGTATTTAGCGCAGGTGCGCGGAAATAAATTCATCGATGAAATTGCTGATTACCTAGAGAAACTGGCGGCAGTTCCCCACAAGATGCAAACCCTGCTCAATGAAATGGAGCCGGTAGTCGAGGTCGCTAAGCGCTACGGGAAAGACCTGAAATCCACGATTTTCTTAGGGCGACACGTGGGCTATCCGGTAGCGATGGAGGGGGCGCTGAAACTCAAAGAAATCGCCTATGTACATGCGGAAGGTTTCGCCGCTGGGGAGCTCAAACACGGCCCTATCGCCCTAATTGAGCCGGGACAGTTCGTGTTTATCGTAGTGCCTACCCCGCGCCGTCCCGAGCTGCACCAGAAAGTGCTATCTAACCTGCAGGAAGTGCGCGCTCGCGGTGCCATCACCCTGGTAGTGGCAGAAGAGGGCGACGAAAAAGTCGATAAATACGCCGACCATATTTTCCGGGTTCCCAGCACTCCTACCCTCTATATGCCTTTGCTAACGGTGATTCCGCTGCAGGTATTTGCCTGTGAAGTAGCTAAGAGCAAGGGGTACGACGTGGATCAGCCGCGTAACCTAGCCAAATCGGTGACCGTGGAGTAGGCAGCAGGAGGGAAAACTGGCGGCATGATTGAGGCATTCGAGAAACAGACAGTTAGGAAAGCTGAAGCCAAAGTAGTAGCCGAGCATCCACAAGGATCACTGATGAAAAAGGCGGCTGGCGAAGTCAGTGACACTACTGTCGAATTTCTACTTGCCCGCGGTGCCAAAGTTGCGGAGACCCGGATTCTGGGTTTAGTCGGCGGCGGCGATAACGGGGGCGATTGTCTCTATGCTCTGTCCTATCTGGCGAAACTGGGGTATCCCTGTCTCGCGTTATTGCTCTCAGACAAGCCGCATAAAAAGGCGTTGGCGGCGGCAGAAAAAGCGGAAGTGACCATCGAGCGGGTGGATTTAGCGAGCAGTGCCCGCCAGATTGCGCGCCTGGCTTCCCGCCGTGCCCGCGCCGCCGGGGTGTGGATTGATGGCCTAGTAGGCACCGGAGTAAACGGTAAGCTACGGGAACCGTTAGCGCAGGTAGTGACGGAATTAAATCGTCTCTATGAATCCCGGAACTTAAAAGTCCTACGGGTGGCGATAGATATTCCCTCCGGGATATTCAGCGATGATGGGCGCCTACCCGGCCCCTTCCTGGGCGCTGACGTGACCGTAACTATGGGAGGACGCAAATCCTCCTCCTTGTTACCCCCCGCCGCCTATCAATTCGGGCAGGTGCGCCTGGTAGATCTGGGTTTGCAGATGAAAGAGGCGCGGCTAGCCAGACTGCAGGCAGCGGATGTGGGCGCTCTGTGGCCGGTGCCCGGCGCTGAAGACCATAAATATACTCGCGGGGTAGTGCAGGTAGTGGCAGGTTCTGCCGCTTTCCCTCTAACCGGGGTGATGTGTGTAGAGGGAGCAGGTAGGGCCGGTGTCGGCATGGTGCGTTATGTGGGTCCCGAGGACGCGGCTTTCGCGATTCTTTCCCGGTTCCCGGAGGCAGTTTCCGGTGCCGGAAAACATCAATGCCTACTGGTAGGGCCAGGTATTGACCCCAAAGATAACTCGCGGATGCGCGAAGCAGTTAACCAGTCAGTGCAAGCTGCTTCCAGCGGGATTCCTCTGGTGCTGGACGCGGGCGCCATCGACCTCTATCCCCAAATTATCTCCCAGATTCCGGGTGGAACCCTCAGCCACCGGGCAGTACTTACTCCCCACGCAGGCGAGGCGGCGCGCCTACTTTCTACGCTAGGAGCCGGAGGAGGGCGCGGCGGGGTAACCCGAGCAGAAGTGGAGGCCTCCCCGGCGGCTTGGGGACAATATTTAGCGGATAAAACTGGCGCCACGGTGTTGCTAAAAGGCGCAGTAACGCTGATTGCCAGCCCCGAAGAAACTATGCTTAGCCAGGCCGGAGCTCCTTTCTGGACAGGCACTGCCGGTTCTGGGGATGTACTCGCGGGAATAACCGCGGCGGTGTTAGCGCAGCATCAGGCGCGCGCCGAGCAATCGGGATATCAGTTGTCTACTTCCCAAATGTCAGCGGCGGTTGCCTCTGCCGCCTGGGTACATGCGATGGCGGCGCGGAAAGCGTCGGGACTGCCGCTCGCTTCTTCTGCCCCAGAAAGCGTGAGTAACCTGGGTGCCCCAGTGGTAGCTACCGATATCGCTCGCCAGGTTCCCGGTGCGATCGCCTATGCTTTGCAGCAAGCCTAGCGCGGTATAGTCATGGTCATGAATACTGATTTTCCGGCGCGCGCGATTATCGACCTGTCGGCTCTGGAAAGAAACCTGCAGCAACTGCGAAAATATGACCCGAATGTGCAGGCGATGGCAATTGTGAAAGCCAATGCCTATGGGCATGGAGGGGCGCAGATTGCTCGCGCCGCCCTCGAGTTCGGGGTGAAATGGTTTGGGGTAGCGCAACTGGCGGAAGCTAGGCAGCTGCGGGAGGCGCTGAAAGATTTTCCGGAAGCTCGTATTTTTACTTGGATTTTCAGTCCTGACGCAGATCTGGAATCCGCGATTAAAGCTGATCTGGATATCGCGGTATCTAATCCCCAAGTTTTGCTGGCTATTGCCAGTGCCGCCCGGGTTGCGGGTAAGAAAGCTCGCATTCACCTGGCGGTGGATACCGGGATGGGACGCGAGGGTGCTTTGCCGGAAAACCTAGCTCCTTTGCTGTCATCGGCACAGCTGGCCAGTGCAGATGGCACCGTGGCAGTTAGCGGAATCTGGTCACATTTGGCGCGCGGAGACGAAGCGGGCGGTGGGGAACAGGCCACTGCCCGGCAACTTGCAGCCTTCGAGCAGGCGTGCGAAGAAGCTGAAAAACGTGGTTTTACAGGGTTGGTTCGCCATCTCTCGGCTTCTTCGGGACTGTTGTGGCATCCCCAGGCACATTTTGACCTGGCGCGCTATGGGATCGCCATGTACGGCCTGACTCCGAATCCAGCGCGTGCCACTACTGCTAGCTTGTCTCTCACCCCGATTATGCGCTTAGAAGCCGATTTGATCAGTGTAAAAAAACTGCCCGCGGGGCATCCGGTTTCCTATGGGGGCACCTGGGTGGCGCCCCGCGATACCTATATCGGGATCGTGCCGCTGGGGTATGCGGACGGGATTGACCGTCATGCCTCCGGAAAAATCTGGGTGGCCGTCAATGGACAAAAGTATCCGCAGGTGGGGCGGATCTGTATGGATCAGTTCATGGTGGATTTAGGTAGCGGTGAAGATGGGAAACCGCCGCTGGCTCCCGGCGCGACGGTGCGGGTGTGGGGAGATGGCTCCCAGGGGGAACCCACCGCCGATGATTGGGCGCAGGCCGCTGAAACCATAAACTATACGATTGTTACCGACCTTAATCCTCGAGTGCCACGGGTCTATATTTAGGAGGCAAAATGTCCTTTACTGTCGCCGTTAACTCTGCCGAGCAGACGCGAGCAGTCGGCCAGGTGCTGGCCGCTAAGCTGCGTGCCGGAGATTTAGTGATGCTTTCCGGAGGGCTGGGAGCCGGGAAAACTACTTTTACGCAGGGAATTGGCGCCGGTTTGCAGGTAAAAGGGCGGGTATCTTCCCCTACTTTTATTGTTGCCCGGGTACACCCTTCTCTGGTGGGAGGGCCGGATCTGATTCATGCCGATGCTTATCGGATCAAAGATCTAACGGATCTAGAAACCCTCGATTTGGACTCCACCCTAGAGGAGGCGATCACCGTCATCGAATGGGGCGAGGGGAAAACCGAGCAACTGTCGGCCGATCGCCTGGAGATTGAGATTCACCGGGAACACGGCGGGGTTGCCACCAGCAGTGATGGGGTAGTGGATTTGGCGGAAATGGATGATGGGAAACGAACGATCACTATCCGCCCGCTGGGGAAGCGATGGGACGCAACTGACTGGGAGCGGATGTTTTCCGCGTTTGAGGACGGACAAGAAAAGTAGGTAATAATATGCGGATTCTTTGTATTGATTCTTCGCTGGGTGCTTCGGTTGCCCTGTGGGATAGTGAAGCCAAGACCCCGGTGTTAGCTAGTCGCTCTAGCCAAGATTCTCGGTCTCATGCTGAGCATCTTTCCGAACTGGTAAGTGAGGTAGTGCAAGAAGCTTGCGGGTGCGCCCTCGCAAAAGCCGGTATTGAGGCAGTGGCGGTAGGACGCGGCCCGGCTCCCTTTACCGGGTTGCGCTCCGGGTTGGTAACTGCTCGCACGATCGGTTACGCGCTGGGCGTTCCGGTGATCGGGATTAGTTCCCTAGACGCCCTCGCGCGGGCAGTGTTAGACCTGGTCCCGCCCACGCAGGAAGTATTTGTGGCTACCGATGCGCGCCGCAAAGAAGTCTATTGTGCCCAGTATCGCGCCGACGGCCCCGACGATGTTCGCTGCCTGTGGGGACCGGAGGTGGGCAGGCCCGCAGCTTTTACTAATAGAGCGGCGAAACCCGGTCTGATTGTTGCGGGGGCGGGCGCGGCTCTCTATCCGCAAGACTTGGCGGTGAACCCGGGGCTTCCCAGCGAGGTAGAGGCGGCAGTCCTCGGCCGGATCGCGCAGGTACGCCTGGCGGGGAAATCAGCTGATGAGCTCCTAGATACGGTATCTCCCCTATATCTGCGACGCCCGGACGTGCAGCCTCCAAGTAAGGGAAAATAGGGGTTTTGTGAGTAGCGGTGTTCTCTTAGGTCTCGAGGATGTGCCCGCGCTGCTCGCCCTGGAGCAGTCCTGTTTTGGCACCGAAGGCTTTAGTGACGCGCAGTTGCGACAAATGCTAGCTGCCCGTTACGGGTTAGCCATCGGGATCTGGGAGGAAGAAACCTTAGTGGGGGCTGCACTTCTGGAAGTGCTAGTTCCAGAATCCGAGCTCCAATCCCTGGCAGTGTTGCCGGCTAAGCGTCGCCGCGGGCTGGGCGCCGCCCTCTTAAAGTCCGCTCTCAGCGTTGCCCGCAAGCGGGGAGCAACGGAGATGTTCTTGGAAGTGCGTCGCTCTAACCAGGCCGCGATTGCCCTCTATCAGCAGGCAGGTTTTACGTCTTTAAGTGTGCGCCGCGGATATTATTCCCATCCCCGTGAAGACGCCATAGTGATGCGCAAACGTTTGGCGAGTCCGTCTCCCGGTCCTGTCGGTGCGGAAATAACCTCCCCTTGAACACCCGCGAAACGTATTTTGCAACTTTAAGCTTGCTCAATTGCTTAAAAATTTCCGAGTTCTTTCCGGCGGTATTCGGAAATCCTTTCCTAGTTTTTCTTTTGTTACCCCCAATACGTATCCGCGATCTTTGCAGGTACAAGCAGTTTAGGCTCTGGTTGAGTTGATTTTATTCGCGTTTTTATTCCTATCTAGACCCAAATTCCTAAGTCGGCGAAAACCGGTGGGCTAGCCTGTGAATCGTGGCCAATACAAAAGAAATTCAGAAGAGGCGAAGCTGGAACACCCTGGTCTTCGCGAAACAGTGCATGGCTGTTACCGGCATATTCTTTGTACTGTTTGTGTTAATGCATTCCTACGGCAACCTGAAGATCCTGGCGGGGGCTGATGCTTATAACGGCTATGCCCACCACCTACGGGTCTTCGGTGCCCCTATCCTGCCTTATGAAGGTCTGCTTTGGATTTTGCGCGTCGTGCTACTAGCATGCGTCATTATCCATATGATCTGCGCCTTCTATCTCTGGCATCGCGCCAGCAAGGGACGAGGCAGTCAGAAGTACGTAGTTAAACAGAACGTGGTTAACAACTATGCGACCCGCACCGTACGTGTCGGATCCGTGTTGCTAGTGCTGTTTATCCTCTTCCATATCTTCCACTTCACCACGAAGTGGGTACAGATTGGTGCGGGCGAAGCTTATAGCTCTGCTACCTGCAAAGTAGATGGAGAGATGATTCCGGTAGCACCGTGGAACATGATGGTAACCACGTTCTCGCCAGCTAATTGGTGGACGCTGATCATTTACCTGGGTGCGGTCGCGATTGTGGCGCTGCACGTGGGACACGGCGTGTGGTCCGCTCTGCAAACCATGGGTTGGATCCGGGAAAACACGCATAAAGCGACGGTTTATATTTCCGGGATCGTGGGGCTATTGCTGTTCGCCATGTTCGCCATCCCACCGCTGTATTTGGTAATCACCAACCCCGCTCCGGTGGCGTGTTAGTTAGGGAAGGATGCGTAAGATGACTGAACAACAAAATCGAGTCGACGGTCTCTACACCGTTGGCGAACCGATTGCTGACCAGAAAGCACCGCTAGAGGTGCCGATTGAGAAATGCTGGAAGCAGCGCCAGTTCAATGCGGCGCTGGTTAACCCGGCTAACCGTCGTAAAATCAAGATTATCGTGGTGGGCACTGGCCTGGCAGGGGGCGCTGCGGCTGCTTCGCTAGGTGAAATGGGCTACCACGTTGATGCTTTCTTCTACCAAGACTCTGCCCGTCGTGCGCACTCGATTGCGGCTCAGGGCGGGATTAACGCGGCGAAGAATTATCGCAACGACAACGACTCTGACTACCGGCTGTTCTATGACACGGTCAAGGGCGGGGACTACCGGGCTCGGGAAACTAACGTTTACCGCCTAGCGGAAGTATCTGCCAATATTATCGACCAGTGTGTAGCCCAGGGCGTGCCTTTTGCTCGCGAATATGGCGGCCTGCTAGATAACCGTTCTTTCGGTGGGGTGCAGGTTTCCCGTACTTTCTATGCGCGGGGCCAGACGGGGCAGCAGCTGCTGATCGGCGCCTACCAGGCGCTAGAACGCCAGGTTAATGCGGGGACGGTAGTTTCTCACTCCCGTCACGAAATGGTAGAACTCATCGTTTCGGACGGTCGGGCGCGCGGGATTGTGGCTCGTAATATGGAGACTGGTGAACTGGAAACTTTCACCGCTTCGATTGTTATTTTAGCTACCGGTGGTTATGGGAACGTTTTCTTCTTGTCCACCAACGCGATGGGATGTAACGGTACGGCTGCTTGGCGTGCTCACCGTAAGGGTGCTTATTTCGCTAACCCTTGCTACACCCAGATTCACCCGACTTGTATTCCGCAGCATGGTGATCAGCAATCCAAACTCACTTTGATGAGTGAATCCTTGCGTAATGATGGGCGTATTTGGGTTCCCAAGAAGAAAGAGGATTGCAAGAAAGACCCGCGGGAAATCCCAGAGGAAGATCGTGACTACTACCTAGAGCGCATCTACCCCTCTTTCGGTAACTTGGTTCCCCGGGATATCGCTTCCCGGCAAGCCAAGAATATGTGCGATGAGGGTCGCGGGGTAGGTCCGGAAATCAATGGCGTTGCTCGCGGCGTTTACTTGGATTTCGCGGATGCGATTGAACGTATGGGCAAGGAAGCTGTGTCTGCCAAGTACGGCAACCTGTTCGATATGTATAAGCGGATTACCGATGACGATCCCTATGAGGTTCCGATGCGGATTTACCCGGCAGTGCACTACACCATGGGTGGGGTTTGGGTCGACTATGACCTAGAGACCACTATCCCGGGTCTGTATGTGGGCGGGGAAGCTAACTTCTCTGATCACGGTGCTAACCGCTTGGGTGCCTCTGCTTTGATGCAGGGTCTATCGGATGGTTATTTCGTGTTGCCGAACACGGTAAATGATTACCTGGCACACACCTTGGATTGGCAAGATTTGCCGCAGGATCATCCGGATGTTTTGGCTGCGAAACAGCAAGCCCAAGAGCGTATTGATCGCTTGATGGCGATTGAGGGTACCCGTTCGGTGGACTCCATCCACAAGGAACTCGGCCACATCATGTGGGAATACTGTGGTATGTCCCGTACCCGCGAAGGGTTGAAGAAAGCTATCGGCTTGATTCGCGAACTGCGTAAAGAGTTCTGGACCAATGTGCGGATCCCGGGCAAGAAGAGCGGCGAGATGAACCAGTCGCTAGAGCGCGCCGGCCGTTTGGCTGACTTCCTAGAGCTGGGCGAGCTGATGTGTATCGATGCGCTGCATCGTGAAGAATCCTGTGGCGGTCACTTCCGGGAAGAACACCAAACTCCGGAAGGAGAGGCTATGCGTGACGATGAGAACTTCATGTACGTAGCCGCTTGGGAATGGAAAGGTGAAGATCAGCCCCCTGTCCTGCACAAGGAGGATCTGATTTACAACAATATCGAGGTCAAGACAAGGAGCTACAAGTGAACATCACTTTGCGAATCTGGCGTCAGGCTGGCCCAGACGCCGAGGGAGCTATCCACGAATATCAGCTCCACGGAGTTAGCGAGGATTCCTCTTTCCTGGAGATGCTGGACATCCTCAACGAGGATCTATTTGCGCGCGGGGAAGAGCCGGTCGCATTTGACTCGGATTGCCGCGAGGGAATCTGCGGTATGTGTGGCCTGGTGATTAACGGGGTTCCGCATGGAAACCATTCCCCGGATCCTAAAGATAACGCCACCACCTGCCAGCTGCATATGCGTTCTTTCAAGGATGGGGACACGATTACCATTGAGCCTTGGCGCTCAAAGGCATTCCCGATCATTAAGGATCTGGTGGTGAACCGGAACGCCTTGGATCGTATTATTCAGGCGGGCGGATACATTTCGGTTAACACCGGTGCGGCTCCGGATGCCCATGCTACTCCGGTTCCCAAGAAGGATGCGGATCGGGCTTTCGAGGCTGCGGCCTGCATCGGATGTGGGGCGTGTGTGGCTGCCTGCCCGAACGGGTCGGCGATGCTATTTACTGCTGCGAAAGTGACTCATCTGGGTCTGCTGCCGCAGGGTAAACCGGAGAATCTCCGGCGGGTTACCCAGATGCTTAACCGCATGGGTGCTGAAGGATTCGGCGGATGCACCAACTTCGGTGAGTGCTCGGCGGTCTGCCCCAAGCAGGTTCCGCTGGACTTTATTGCGGTGCTGAACCGGCAGCTCGGCAAAGCTGTTCTTTCTGGAGTGTAAACCTGCAGCTAACAGTGAAATAGCCGTTCTTTTGCATGGCCAAGGCGGGCTCGGAGAGTAATCTCCGAGCCCGCCTTCCATAATTCTTGGGATGAATAGGTGTCCCAGCTTAAAGGGGCATCGTTAGGTGCCAAATCCGGGGTGTGGGTAAAATGGATGCATGAATGAACCGCTGATCCTAGGAATTGAGTCTACCTGCGACGAAACCGGCGTGGCGCTGGTACGTGGGGGAAAACTATTGGCAGATCGTACTGCCACTTCTATGGATGAGCATGCTCGCTACGGGGGAATCATTCCCGAGATTGCTTCCCGCGCCCACCTAGAATCCTTCCTCCCCACTTTGCAGTCAGCCTGTGAAGAGGCCGGGGTGACTTTGGACGAGGTAGACGCGATTGCCTGTGCAGCAGGTCCCGGACTGGTGGGGTCACTGACCGTGGGGATTTCCGCCGCGAAAGCCCTGGCGTTGGCTTTGAATAAACCGCTCTACGGCGTGAACCACGTAATCGGACACCTGGCGGTAGACGCGCTGGTAGAGGGACAGTTTCATCCACCCTTTATTGGACTGATCTGCTCGGGAGGCCACTCCAACCTGGTGCTGGTGCGCGACCTCGCCAGCGATATTACCGAACTTGGCGGTACCTTGGATGATGCCGCTGGGGAAGCCTTCGATAAGGTAGGGCGCCTGCTAGGCACCCCCTATCCAGGAGGTCCGCATGTCGATCGCCTCGCGCAGGCGGGGGACAAGAAAGCTATCCGCTTCCCGCGGGGACTAGCGGCCGGTAAAGACAAGGAACGCCACCGCTACGACTTCTCGTTTTCCGGGCTAAAAACTGCGGTTGCCCGCTATATAGAAGGGTTAGAGGCCGCCGGGGAAACCGTTAACCGGGAAAATATTTGCGCCGGTTTCTCTGAGGCCGTCAACGATTCTTTGACTAAGAAAGCAGTACAGGCGGCTCAGGATTTTGATTGCCGGGAGATCGTAGTGGGCGGCGGTTTTTCCGCGAACTCGCGTCTGCGCGAGCTCTTAGCCCAGCGCGCCGCATCGGCGGGGATTACCGTGCGGATTCCTCCGATTCGTTTTTGTACTGATAATGGGGCGCAGATCGCCGCCCTCGGGGAAGTGCTAGTGAAAGCAGGAATGCCGCCCTCGCCCTCGAATTTTGGACCCGATTCCCAGATGCCGCTCACCCAGATTTATATGGCTCCTAGCCCAGAGGATACGGAAAAACCCTCGGGCAAAACCCACATTTCCCAGGATAAACAGGTAGATGTAGACAGCATCTATCGGAAGGTGAAAGAAAATATGGCGAAGTCATTTGACCAGATGCGTCCCGGGTTGGAAAAGGCTGCTGACCGGATTAAACCCTTGGTAGAGCAGGGACGCGAATATGCCGAAGAGACGGTGGAGAAGGCGCGTCCCTACGTGGAGCAGGCGGTAGAAAAGTCTCGTCCCTACGTGGAACAGGCCGCCGAGAAAAGCCGGGAGTATGCCGAAGAAACTATGGAGAAAGCACGCCCCTATGTAGAGCAAGCGGCCGAAAAGGGACGCGAATACGCCGAGCAGGCGGTAGAAAAGTCTCGCCCCTACATGGAACAGGCCGCTGAACGCGGACGCGAATACGCTGAGCAGGCAGTAGAAAAGGGGCGGGAATACGCCAAGCAAGCACAGCAGCGCCTGCAAGAGCGTTCGCAGGCGAAAAAATCGGATCCGGAGGAGCCGTCGGTGACGGTAGAGCCGCCCGATGATGTGGAGCCCCGCCGGTAAACCTAGCGTGGCTCCATCAGGCAGTCAGCAAGAAGCCTGGGGGTGATTGTCCCCTAGGCGTCCCCAGCCTCTTCTAAGACTAGACAACGGTGCGCCCCACCTACCCGAGTTAGCGCTACGGTTACGGTGTGCGGGATCCACTCCCGCTGCTTTTTGGGCATCACCTTTTTTCGCCAGCTAGCAATATCGAGGGCGACTCCGCGCTTTAGTACGTCCAACCGGGTGGCCTGGAGGGAGCGCAAGTAAGAGCTAACCGTTTTGGTTTTTAAAGGTAGAGTTTCCAATATTTGGTAGCAGCGCAGTGCCAAAGCGTCTTGGCCGGTGGGACGAGTATTTCCGGTCAGGTAAGCGATACCGGTAGATACTGGCGCGGCTTCTAGGCGTTCGCAAAGGTCAGGTAAGATTCCGGCGCGAATGATGGCGGGATCCGGATCGAAAAGATAATTCCCTAACCTAGCTGCCTGCGGGACCTGCACATGGCTCTCCGCGGGATTGCGGGCAGAAGTACAGCGGTACTGCGTTACCTGGTCGCCGTGAATGACTAGTGCGGAGCGCCCGGCGCCTTCCGGGGCTAGCCCGGGCGAATATAGGGCGCATTCCACCAGGTCTCCCGCTACGCTCACCCACTGGGCGTGATACCCCGCTGGCAGGTTAACTAAATCAATGCCAGGTGCCATTTTTACTGCCAGATAGGGCGCGCGCTTTCCCCATTCCAGCACTTTCCCTAAGGGAGGGGACCAGGACGCAGGGGAGAGGACGCGCCCGGTAGCGGCGCGGCGTGCCGGATCTACAAATAGGGCGGGTAGAGTTTTCTGCGCAACAACCTGTTCGGCGCTGGCGCACATAACTTTTGCCCCTGGTAGGTGGGATAGGTTAATTGCCGCACAGGTCGCGGCCGCCGGGCTAATATCAATTGCCTGAAAATCTGGACAGGAGCGCGCCAGCTCCCGGGAATCGGCACCAATCCCGCACCCCAAGTCTATCAGGCTGGTGACTGCGGCGGCGGCAAAACGTTTGGCGCGCTGCCGGGCCACAATTCCCCGGGTGGCCTGTTCAAGGCCATCGCGAGTAAAGAGACAATTACTTGCCGCCGCGGTTCCTATTTTTTCTTGGGCTTTCTCCCGTAGTTTCCATTGGTTTTGCAAAGACGCAACCAGATTTGGCGGGTAGTGCTGGCGCAGGTACTTAGCGATATTTGCAGCCTCTATGGGGTCTGGGCAGGGATGATCTTGTAATAGCTGCCAACCGGTTTGGGTGATAAGCGCCGCTACCATCGGATCTTCAACCGGCGGGAAATGGGCGATTAACTGCCGTAGCTGCGTAAAACTTAGCGGCATTTTGGCAGTAACCATGGTTTCCTCCCCTCTGACATTTTTAGTTTAGCCGAGCTGGCGGTGTTGTTTTATTGTCGCGTTGAGGGGGAAATATCTAGATTCGCCCAGGGCGTAAGGGAAACCTAGCACTCAGCTTGATTGAGTGCCAGAATACCCCTAAGCTAAATAGTGCATTTGGAGTTGTAAGACTCCAGACTGGCACCGGAAGGCTGGCAACCCGCGACGTCAAAGTTCCGGTACTAAAACCGAAAAGTTTTTTGGAAAAAGAAAGGGAGGTCTGCAGTGTCAGTCTCCATTAAGCCGTTAGAAGATCGCGTCGTGATTCAGCAGGCAGAGGCGGAGCAAAAGACCGCTTCGGGTCTGGTTATCCCCGACGCTGCCAAGGAAAAACCGCAGGAAGGCAAAGTAATCGCGGTGGGACCGGGTCGTGTTGATGACCAGGGTAACCGGGTTCCGATGGACGTTGCCGAGGGCGACAGCGTGATTTACTCCAAGTATGGCGGTACCGAGGTTAAATACGGCGGGGAAGAATACTTGATTCTTTCCGCGCGTGACATTTTGGCTAAGGTAGAGCGCTAGCTATTAGCGCTGGCTGGGTGGGGTAACTCGCCATTTAACTAGCCGTAAAGCAAAAGGTGGGGTCGGAGATAT